>Ga0196962_10000005_pt1 | contig 493513 bp, 398 predicted proteins | sample S3v_20metaG_FD_183186 | JGI IMG/M metagenome (GOLD analysis project Ga0196962, IMG submission 183186) | Soil microbial communities from Anza Borrego desert, Southern California, United States - S3+v_20 | ecosystem: Environmental > Terrestrial > Soil > Desert | place: USA: California...
GGGCCATCTGCTACGAGAACCCGGCCAACGGGAGGCTCTCGAACCACTGGGTCACGCTGCACGAAGTCGGCAACGTCTCGGGCTTCAACCCCGTGCTGGTGATGGACGTCTGGGAGCACGCCTTCCTGCTGGACTACAAGCCGGCCGAGCGCCCCAAGTACATCGAGGCGTTCTTCTCCAACATCGACTGGGCCGCCTGCGACGAGCGCCTTCAACATAGCAGTGGGCAGCGGGCAGTGGGCAGCGGGCAGTGAAAGCGACCTGTCTTAACTGCCCACTGCCAACTTCCTGCTGCCAACTTTTCAAGGAGACATCAATGAGACGGACTCTGCTTTCGGTGGCGGTTCTGGCGCTGGCGGCCCTGTTGTTCGCGGCCTGCGCGTCCGAAGATAACGCCAACAGGAACACGACGGCGACGACGAACGTGACGCCGCCGGGCGCGACCAGCCCTACGCCCGCCGCGCAGCAATCGCTGAGCGTGGTCGAGCGCCCGCAGAAGATTAAAGACCAGATGACGCAGCGCGGCGAGCAGGACCAGGCGTCGCCGACGCTCCGCTTCGTCGAGCCGCGCGAGGGCGCGACCGTCACCGGCTCGACCGTCAACGTCAGGCTCGCGCTCGGCGGAGATTTGAAGGGCTACAAGCCGGGCAAGGACCCCGCCACGGGGCTCGGCAATCACATACACATCATCCTGGACAACCAGCCCTACGAGGCTTACTACAGCCTCGACCAGCCCTTCGAGCTGCGCAACGTCACAGAGGGCAAGCACACCCTACGCGTCTTCCCCTCGCGCCCCTGGCACGAGAGCTACAAGAACGCGGGCGCTTTCCAGATGGTGACGTTCACGGTCAAGGGCGGCGGCGACGCGTCGAAGCCCACGACGACCAACACAGGGCAGGTGATGGCGGACAACAAGGCGAACGCGAACGCGGGCAACACGACGGCGGCCGCGAACGCGAACACGGCCGCGCCGCGCGAGGGGAAAGACGTGGGCGCGAGCACGGCGAGCGACGTTGACGCGAAGAAGCCTTTGCTGACCTACAGCCGCCCGAAGGGCGAGTACAAGGGTGCGGACGCCGAGGCCATCATGATCGACTTCTGGCTCGCGAACGCCAAGTTACAGGGGGACGGCGGCGAGTACCGCGTGCGCTACTCCGTGGACAACGGCGAGGCGAAATTCCTGGACAAGTGGGAGCCAATCTGGCTCAAGGGCTGGTCGGCGGGCAAGCACACGGTCAAACTCGAACTCGTTGACAAGTCCGGCAACGTCGTCGCCAACGGCGACTACAACTCGACCCCGCGCGACATCACGGTCGCGCCCTGATTGTAAAATCAGTAACCGCGAAGAAACGCGAAGAGACGCGAAAAAGGGATTGTCCCTGCTTCGCGTCTCTTCGCGTTTCTGCGTTGTGAGGATGAAGAAGGCCCGTCTTAAAAGTTCTGCGGGCTCGCCTCCTCAGCTTCCTCCGCGTACTCCTCTTCGACTTCCGGCGGCGGGTACGCGTCGGGGAGCTGTGCGCCGGGCGGGACGACCCACGCCTCGATTGTCCCGTCGTCCCCCTCGCGCGTCGCCGCGGCCGCAATGAACACGAGCCGCGTCTCGTCAATCTTGTACTTCGTCGTCAGCTCGCCCTTCCACTTCTCGATCAGTTGACTCAGGTCAACGCGCGGCTCGGGCTCGGGCTCCGGGTCAGAGGGCACCGTCGAAGGGCGGTAGATGATGCAGGCGCGAAGCTCGCGGTCCGCGTTGAGCACGTCGGCCAGTCCTTCTAAGACGCGCTTCACGTTATCCGGGTAAGAGATGTTGTATTGGTTGAGCGCGCCGACCTGCGCGGCCTCCGACGGCCTCTGCACGTCCGCCACCTCTTTGGCCGGCGGAGGCGCGCTCTCCGGCAGAATCCAGAGCTGCACCTTCACTTCCCCGTTGTCCCCCTCCTCCTCGTTTCGTGCCAGCTTCTTGTCGTAACCCGCGAAGATTATTTTGACCCGGTCGGCCGTGATGGCGGGGTCGTCCTGCAATCTCTCCGCGACGCGCTTAGCCGCCCTGCGCCAGGCCCCAGGCGCGGCGCTCGGCGAGCTGCGAACGACGACGTAGGCGCGCGCCGAGGTCCGCTCCCTGAGCGCGTCTTTGAAACTGGCGAAAGACGGGTCGCCGGCGTAGGGGCCGGTGCCTTCGCCGAAGCCTTCATAAAAATTGTCCCAGGTCCTGTACTCCTCGTACTTGCCCCTGATGCTCTTCAGCTTGCTCTTATATTTCCTCGACTCGGGCGGCTGCGCGCCCGCGGGCACGAGCCACAGTTCGGTCGAGAACTCCTTCGGGTCCGAGTAGCGGCCGCCGTAGACGGTCTGGAAACGCTGCTTCTCGACGCCGCGATTGTTGACCAGGTAGTCAGTCATCACCAGCAGGTTGTAACGGCCCGTGCCGGAACCCTCGCCCTCGGGGCCGTAGGAGATGATGTAGCCGGTCAGGCTCTCGTCCGACTGTAACGTTATGGCCAGGTTGTCCAGGCGCGCGCCGAGGTCGCACCCGCCCAGCCGGTTGAAGGCGTCGAACATTCGCGCGCCGCCTTCCGGCCCGGCCGCCCGAGCCGACTTGCCCTGGGCGAATGCGAGAATCAACGCCAGGCAGGCGCTTTGCACGAGCAGTCGTTTTGTATTCGGGTGGCGCATCACGATTACGGGCCTCCGCACTGACGATTTCTTCCTGGCGAATTCTTCTTTGGTTCGTTCGGGAGAGATTGTATATTGTTTCCGCCGGGATAGACAGTAAAGTTCCCCATCCGCCGCCGCAGTCCCCTCTCACACGCCGAAGGTGCCCGCCATGCAAATACAGGAAAAAGTCCGCGCGCTCTTACTCGCGCTCTTCGCCCTCGTCTGCCTCGCGCCACACGCGCAGGCCCAGACTGCTACTCAAAAGACTGCGACTCGCGAGCCCTTCGGCTCAAGCCTCCTCGGCTATTACCCCGCGAACAAGGAGCGCGACGGCCGCCTCCGCAAAGTCCGCGTGGAGGTGCGCGATCATCCCGAGTACAAAGTCCACGGCCGCCGCAGCTACTACGCCACGCCGCGCTGACCGGAGAACCGTCAACGGGCACGCCCGCGCGCCTGCTGTGCCAAATTAATTCCGCGACGGGTTCAGGGTCACTAGACCCAACGGGTCAGCCAGTCGGCGAACGTGAGCCAGGCTTGTGTTTGGCCGAGCATGAGGCGCAGCGGTTGCGACGCGACGAGAAGGAGGCCGCCCCAGAGCGTGGCGGGGTGGAGGCGGCGGCGCGAGATCAGGTCGTAGATTAAGCAGACCAGGACGAAGAGGTCCGCGAGGCCGAAGAAGGCTAAGGGGCCGACCTGCTGTATGAAGGCGAAGGGCAGCCGGGCCGTGGCCGCGGGCAGGATCGCGACGGTCGCCAGGAGCATCAGCCTCTTGTGCACGTCCGCGCGGCGGCGGAAGTAGAAGCCGGCTCCGACCAGGATTCCGAAGACCAGCATGTCGCCGAGCGGGATGGTCAGGAAGGCCAGCGGCGAGACTGACCCCGGCGGCACCTCCACCACCTTCGCCCTGATGACGGCCGTCAGTGGGCCAATAATGAGCATCAGCGCGGCGACGATTGCGCCGGCCACGCCCAGGCGGCGGTGTACGTCAGTCCGCCCGCCCGCGACGAGCGCGGTCTGCGCGAGGAGGAGCACGAGCCAGGACGTGAAGACGAGCCCGTGCAGGTGGAGCAGCCACGGCAGCGACGACGCGTCGAAGTACGGCCTGAGATAATAAGTCCGCGCGAAGCCCGCGAAGACGGTGATGATGAACAGGGCGGCCATGCCCGTGTAGAACAGGCGCTCGCGCCGCCTGCTATTAATGCCCGCCGCCCGCGCCGCCGCGCCGCGCTTCTCGCCCGTCAATGTCTTCATCTGTGCTTACTCCTGGGACGCGTTCCTTGAACCCTCGTTCGGACTTGATGTAGACGGACTCGTGAGGCGACACTCTTTGATAAGCCCGGCGTGAAGGCCCGGATTATATTCCCGCGGCCAGACGAGGACAATAGCCGCGACTCTTCGCCGCGGGGCGCGCTCGGCTTCACGGATTTAGTTAGGCATCCGTGCATGCGTTTGTGATATAAGCTGAACCCGAAACGCAAAGGCGAGGCGTCTGCTCCGGCAAATCAAACCGTGCCCGGCCGCGTAGACGCTCCTCAGTTCTTGTGCGGGAAAGGATCGTTATGGCCGCCGAGTTCGTGCTTTACGAAGAGGAGTTCAGGCAGTTGGAGGAAGTCCTGCGCCGGCTGCGGCAGGAGGCCAACGCCAGCGCGGTCTTCCTGGTAGACAAGAATGGACAGCAGATAGCCTCCGCCGGCGAGGTCGAGCAGTTCGACCCCACGTCGCTCGCGTCGCTGACCGCCGGCAGGATTTCAACCGAAGGCCGCGACAAGCTGGTCGGCGAGCGGGAATTCTCCGTCCTCTCCAGCGAAGGACAGCAAGACCACATACATCTCTCAATCGTCGCCAAGCGCGCCATCCTCGCCGTCATCTTCGACGAACGCTCGTCCTTAGGGCTCGTCCGCCTGCGCGTCAGGCGCTCACACGCCGACCTGGAGCGCATCTTCGACGCCCTGCTCGCGAAGGCGCGCGAGGCCGGGCGGACGACACACGCAGACCCCTTCGGCGAAATCACCGACGCGGACGTAGACGCCCTCTTCCGCTAATGACGGTTAAGGAAGCGTTCCCGCCGCCGCCCGTCAGGACGAGGGCGGCTCAACTCTTCTTCGGCGTCATGATGGTCCAGTTCTGGTTCGAGCCGATGTTGGGGTTGAAGAACGGGTCGTTGGAATGCCGGTACTCGCCTGAGCCGTTCGTCCAGTGATACTGGTAGTTGTAATCCTGCTGCGACGTGCCGTGGTAGGGGTCGTTGACGGTTTCGACGCCGCGTATGTACTCGTCGAAGCCGTCGCTGGACGAGCGGTCGGAGGCGTCGTCGCGCGCGACGCTTGATTGCCGGGCCGCCAGTCGCTGCTGCTCGAAAGAGGCGAGCATCGCGTCGTTGTTGGCGCTGATGGCCTTGCTCATCTGGGCCGCGGCCTGGATGTTGGCGTAGCCGGCCTCCATCTGCTGGTCGAACGTGGTCTTGATCTGCTGCATCACCTGCGCGTAAATCTGCCCCCAGCGCGGGTTAACTTTCGCCGAGCGCGCGACGCGCCAGAACGTCTCCTGCGCCGCGTCGAACGCGCCCTTCTCGGCCCTGAAACTCCAGAGCCGCGCGAAGCCCCAGTTGATTTGCACCGTCATGCCCTGCGGCCCGTAGTACGGCACGTCCTGCGAGAACTTCATCCCGTAAAACTCTTCCTCGTACGGCCTGCCGTGCTCCGTGTACTCGACCCTGACGGAGGCGTCTTCGGTCATGCCCGCGCCCTCAGTGATGTCCAGCTTTTGTGCCAGTTGCGGCGCGGGGCCGCCGCCGACGACTCTCAGGCCCTGGCGGTTGCCGCGGTACTTGGGGACGACCCACTGCGCGAGCGCGTCGGCCGCCGGCATCGGCATCAGGAAAGGCGTCCCGTAATAGTCCTGCCCCGGCACGTAAAAGCCCGCGCCCTCGTTGAGCCAGACGTACTGCTCCGCCGGCAGAAACTCGATCACCTCCGTCCCCGCCGGGTTGTAAATCTGCGCGAACGCCGTCAGCGGGAAGTTATAGTTCTGGAAATTCCACAACACGTCACTCCGCGCCTGCCACTCCGCAGGGTGCTCGAAGACCGAAGCCACCACGCCGTGCTGCCGGTCAATCACCTGATGCAGCGTGAACTGCCGCTCGCCCGGAGGACTGTCGCTTGTCGGATGATGATTCATAAGGCTCCTCGCTGCCGGGGTCAGACGGACTTACTTCGCCTGGGCCGCCGGCACTTCCTGGTGAAACGCTATCAGCCACTCGCCGCCGCGCTTGACGTATATCGTGGACGCCCACAGCAGGCCGGCCTCGGGCTTGCCCCCGCAAACAATATCGTAGGTATATTTATACGTCAGCAGGGCCGAGTCCTTGCTCAGCATCGTGACTTTCGTCTGGTCGAGCGCGTAGCTATTTATCGTGCAACCATTGTCTATGATTGCCCGCACGTACTGCGCCTTCCCGCCCACCCCGTTCGGGTCCAGGTACTGGCCGTCCTCCGACATGTGCTCTTCGAAGAACCGCTTGTCCTTGTTCTTCCACGCTTCGAACGCCCTTTTCTCAAGCGCGACGATCTCCGCGCCGACTGAGTTATCGAGCTTCGTCTGACCAAAAGCCGAGGCGGCCGCCAAGGCCACCAGCGTTAAGGCAATGATTGATCGTTTCATCGGGGACTCCCTTTTCTCTGGAAGATTGGTAAGGCGGAAGGTAATCTTTAAGCAAATCGAGCGCCCGGTCAAGATTTTGCAGGACGGAATAACTATTGACTTGCAGGCCGGAGTGAAATAAATAGGCGCTGTGTTTCCCGCGGGCCGGACCTCGGGCGGCCCGTTTATCGACAGGCGAGAAAGGAACAGCGATGAAGCCGATTGTCCGAAGCAAAGCTTTGGTGGTTGTGGCCGCACTGGTCTGGGCGGCGCTCGCGTGCGGGACGGTTCTGGCACAGGAGCCGAAGCCGACGCCCCCAACTGATTCCCCGCGGCAGGGTCCGACGCTGCCCAACCCCGTGCTCTCCATGAAAGGGTACGAAGCCTACGAGGCGGGGGGAAAGCAGTTTATACGCTATCGGTACGCGGTCGAGAACTACGCGGCGTACCCGGACGAGATGTTCGCCCCCGCGCCGGACCTGCCGCCCTGCGGCACGAATAAGGAGTCTTCGCGCACCTGGGTGGAGATTTATCAACAGGACGGAAAAAGGCTCTACGGTTTCTGCGCCCTCGGGAAGAGCGCCGGCCTCAACGACCTCTGGTTCCCCCTGGAGCCGGACGCCCTGCCCCCGAGCTGGGTCTACATCGAGCTGACCGACCGCAAGACCAACACCAAGTACAAGTCCAACCTGGCGGAAACGACGCAATAAGGAAGGGATGAGGGATGAAAGGGTCGAGTGAACCGCCCGCCGAATAATTGATTCAACGGCTTCACTTCATCCCTCATCCCGTCGCGCCGCCGCTTGACCGGCGGGCGTGTCCGCAGGCAAGATTTGGTGCTATGTTTTACCGTAAGTCCGCCGCGCCCTCGCATGCGCGTCCCCGCCCGGAATCTAGATTTTTTTTCGCTCCGCTGCTGGCGCTGCTCGTCTGCGGCGTCGCGGTCGTCCCTGCCGCGGCGCAAGCAGTCGAGCGCGAGCTGAACGCCTCCGAAAGAACCACGATCTCGATTAACAACCGCAACGGCCGCGTCGTCGTCACGGCCCTGGAGGAGCGCAGCAACGTCACACTCCGCGCCACGTCGCCCGGCGCGTCGGTCGCCGAATCCGATGTCGTCTCGGTCAACAAAGGCGGCTCGGTCGAGATCACAGTGCGCGCGCGGCCCGAGCGCGACCGCATAGACCTCGCGGTCAACGTGCCCGCGCGCGCGCGCGTGAAGGTCGTGAGCGAGGCGGGGGCCGTTGACATCATCGGCAACGTGGCGCGCGCCGAAGTCATGACCAACACCGGCACGATTCGCGCGGACGTGCCCGTGGACGCGGTCCAGCTCAACCTGCTCTGGCAGGCCAGCCGCCCGCGCTACTTCGGCGACCTGGAACTGCCGGAGGTCAAGGAGAAGCGCGGCGGCGTCTTCGAGATCAGCGGCAAGCTCGGCGACAAGAAGGCGAAGAAGGAAGAGCGCGTCGAACTCAATTTCACCACTCAGCGCGGGCTCATGCTCTTCAACGTCGACCCGAGCATGGTCCCTTCGGACCTGAGCGCGCGCCCGCTGACGGAGGCCGTGCGCGCCATCGTCCGCGACGGCGACAGCGCCATGGTTGACGCCGTCCGCAAGGTCAGCCCGCGCTACTTCGGCGACTACGCGAAGACGCTCCCGCCGCCCAAAGAGGCCCCTTCGCTCGTGCGGCGCGCGCGGCCCGGAACAATCGCCACGTCGGCGGGCGGGCAGTTGATGCGCCTGAACGTCAGCGTCACCGACCGGCACGGGCGCGCGCTCTCCGGCCTCGGCGAGCGCGACTTCTCCGTCTTCGAGAACGGGCAGGAGCGGCGCGTCGCGTCGGTCGAGCCGGCGAACGCCCCGTTCAACCTCGTGCTCCTCTTGGACGTGTCGGGCAGCGTCGACGAGCACATCAACTTCATACGCAAGTCGGCGCGCAACTTCATCGCGACCGTCGGCGCGCAGGACCGCATCGCCGTCGTCAGCTTCCGCGACGACGTGCAGGTCATCTCGGACTTCACGACAGACCGCACGCTGCTCTACGAGCGGCTCAAGGACATAGAGGCGGGCGGCGCGACCGCGCTCTACGACGCGCTGGCTTACACGCTGGTCGAACAGTTGAAGCAACTGAGGGGCGAGCGGACGGCCGTCGTCATCATGTCCGACGGCGACGACAACAAGTCTTTCGTCCCGTTCGGCGCGGTCCTGGACGCCGTCATAGAGAGCGGCGCGCTCGTCTACCCGCTCTACGTCCCCTCGGGCCTGATACGCGAGGCGAGCGTGGCGCGCGCCGAGACGACCGTCGACCCCACGCGCAGGCGCTACCTGACGCTGACGACGCGGGCCGACGAGGAGGGGCGCAAGCTGGCGGAGGTCTCCGGCGGCGTTTACTACCCGATCAGCCGCCTCGAAGACATGCAGCGCGCCTACGACGACATAGTGGCCCAACTGCGCATGTCGTATAAGCTGACTTACGCGTCGAGCGAGGCGGGCGCGGGCCGCCGCCTGCGCGTGCGCGTCAACCGCGACGGCGCGAGCGTGCGCATGAGCCCGGCGGTGGAGTCTGCCGTGCCCTGAGCCGGCCGCGCCGGGCTTTCACCGAAGGGGAGCGCGAAGTCGGAATTCTTCATGGAGGCAAAACTGATGAAGACTCGTACACTCACACACGCGGGACTGGCTCTTCTCCTTTTATTCGCCGGAAAAGTATGCGCCCGATCCCAGACGCTTCCGCCCTACCCGACCGGTTACTGCAATCTGAAAATTCAGAACAACGATAAGAAGACGGTTCGTATCCAGGCTATCTTTGTCGTCAAGTACAATTTCACGGCCCCGATCATGTACCTCGATTGCGATAAAAAGCCTGACATCTCTAACGACGTGTGGATTGATTTCGGCAACAACGAGTACAAAACAAAAAGCGCTCCGGCAATCGCGCAGAAGTTCAGCGGCGTGCTCAAGGACCTGGACAGAAGCGGCGACGCCCAGGCGAAAAAAGCGGCCAGGGAGTCCAGACCCCTGGGCGAAGAGGAGAAGCCTTACATAAGGGCCAACGTGGAGTTCGAAGGCAAGTTCGAGGGCACCGCGCCGGGGACACTCATAATTGACGGGCGGGTCTTTCCGATGCAACCAGGGTTCGGCAATCCGGGCGGCTATTACTACCAGATCACGGTCGAATCAATTAAAACCTTCAAGGTAACGTTTCGTTATATTCCCTGAGACGCTGCGCCGTCCGGCGGGGCGTTGGAATTAGCGACCGACTTCGGCCCGCCGCCGGCCGAGTGTTTTGTCAGATAAGCGAGGGGGGAAGTCAATTTTATGTCGCGCCGGAAGAGAGCCGCCCGAGTCATAGCCCTGGTACTTCTTCCGGCGCTGACGCTCCTCACTTCGGCCCCGCCGCGACGCGCGCAGGAACAGCAGCAGCAGGAGCAACCGCCGCCTCCACCTCCACCCGCACAGCGCATGCGGCGCGTCCAGGGCGACCAGGCGAGAGAGCCTGCGGACCCTGCGAACAATCAAGCGCCCGCGGCCGACGAAGACGATGTCGTGCGCGTGGACACGGAGCTGGCGACCGTCCTACTGACCGCGATTGACAGGGACCGCCGTTTCGTCACGACGCTCAGGCGCGAGGACGTGCGCGTGCTCGAAGACAACGTGCCGCAGGAGTTGACGGTCTTCGAGCGCGAGACGGACCTCCCGCTCACGCTCGCCATCCTGATTGACACCAGCCGCTCCCAGGAGCGCACGCTCCCCGACGAGAAAGCGGCCGCGCGCGCCTTCATAGACTCAGTCCTCCGGCCCGACCGCGACCGCGCGGCCGTCATCTCCTTCACGGGCGAGGCCGTGCTCCAGCAGGACATGACGAACGACATGGGGAAGCTGCGCGGGGCGGTCGAGCAGGTCAGGATTGAATTCCCGACGGGCTCGCCCGAGTGCGAGGGGAACGTCACGCCCGAGCGCGAGTTGCGCTGCTACACGGGCGTCTGGGACGCGGCCTGGGTGACGGTCAACGACGTGCTCTCGCAGACGCCCGCGCAGTCGCGCCGCGCCGTCATCCTGCTCACGGACGGCCAGGACTCCAGCAGCATGACCAAGCGGCAGGAGGCGATTGACCTCGCCGTCAAGCACAACGTCGTCATCTACTCAATCGGCATCGGCGACGATGACTACGAGGGCGTGGCCGACGACGCGCTCAGGAAAATCTCCGAGCGCACGGGCGGCCGCGCCTTCTTCCCGGAGAGCAAGCAGGAGCTGGACGCGGCCTTCGCGCGCATCCAGCAGGAGTTGCGCTCGCAATACTTCCTGGCCTACCGCCCCGCCAACACCAAACGGGACGGCACCTTCCGCCAGGTCCGCGTCGAAATAATCAACCCCGAGCTTCGCAAACAGAAATTGCAACTCCTCTACCGCCAGGGCTACTATGCCCGCAGCGCGCCTCGCCCGAAGTAGACTGTAAAGGAGCCTGCCCACATGTTTCGTCTTCACCGAAGGACGGCGCGCGCCTTACTCGCCGCGGCCATCTTGTCGCTCGCCCTGATTCCAGCGCCCGCGCAGCAGCAGCCGAAGAAGCCCACGCCCCCCGCGCAAGAGCGTGCGCCCGCGGGCGACGACGACGACGATGTCGTGCGCGTAGACGCGGACCTGGCGACCGTCCTGTTGACGGCGGTTGACAAGGACAGGCATTTCGTCACGACGCTCAGGCGCGAGGACGTGCGCGTCGTCGAAGACAACGTGGCGCAGGAGCTTTCCGTCTTCGACCGCGAGACGGAGCTGCCGCTCACCTTCGCCATCCTGGTTGACACCAGCCGCTCGCAGCAGCGCACGCTCCCGCAGGAAAAAACGGCCGCCCTCGCGTTCATCAACTCCTTCCTCCGCCCCGACAGGGACAAGGCCGCCCTCATCTCCTTCACGGGCATAGCCGTGCTGCAACAGGGCTTGACGAGCGACCTCAAAAAACTGCGCGAGGCGGTCGAGCGCGTCCGCGTAGAGTTCCCCGAAGGCGCTCCCGAATGCGAGCAGAGCGGCGCGGGCGCGCGCGAGTTGCGCTGCCACACGGGCGTCTGGGACGCCGTCTGGATGACGGTCAGCGAAGTGCTCTCGCAGACGCCCGAGCAGACGCGCCGCTCCATCATCCTGCTCACGGACGGCGACGACACGAGCAGCATGACCAAAAAACAGGAGGCGATTGACTTCGCCGTCCGCCACAACGTCATCGTCTACTCCATAGGCATCGGCGACGACGAAAAGTTCGAGGTCGCCGACGACGCCCTGACGAGCGTCGCCGAGAAGACCGGCGGCCGCGTCTTCTTCCCCACAGACCAGGCGTCACTCTACGTCGCCTTCGAGCAAATTCAACAGGAGCTGCGCTCGCAATACCTCCTGGCCTACCGGCCCTCCAACACGAAGCGCGACGGAAATTTTCGCCAGGTCCGCGTCGAGGTGGTCAACCCCGAGCTGCGCAAACAAAAATTACAGCTCCTCTACCGCCAGGGCTACTACGCCAAAGCGACCAACTCGCCGGCCAGCAGAAACGATTGAGACGATGCGGCAGACGAGAGCTACGAACTAGTCTACCGCGACCACCTGCTCCAACGCTTCTACCGCGTCGAGGCCGGGACGGTGCGGATGACGACCAACCTCAACGTTGACCTGCGCGAGCTGTTCGTCATGCCGCGCTTCTCTGTGCGGCCCCGAAGGAAGGCCGGCGAAGACGGCGGCGAACTTGACGCCGAGGCGATGATGAACCTGTCGGCCGCGCGCGCCGTCTTCGGTGAAGGCGAAAGAGGCGAAGCACCGCCGGACGCGGATAAGGGCGTGGCCGCCGTCGAGCAGGTCAGACGCTCGCCGCGCAACGTCGTTGTAGGCGTCCCCGGCAGCGGGAAGTCAACCTTTTTCGAGTGGCTGCAACTGGGCGTCGCCAACGTTGACGAGGAATTGATCGCCGGCAGCGGGCAGGCAATCCCGCTGCTCCTGCGTGTGCGGCAACTCGACCCGAAGAAACTCCCGAGCGGCGCAGAACTCATCGAGAAAGCCACCGCGAGCCGCGACCGCGCGACCCTCATGCCCGACGGCTGGATTCACCGCCAGATGAATGCGGGCCGCGTCCTCTTCATGCTCGACGGCCTGGACGAGACAGAGACAAGCATCCGCGACGATTATATCCTCCCGTGGCTAGCTGGTTTATGTAAGAAGTATCCTGACTGTCTCTACTTAGTTTCGTCCCGCCCGGTCGGCTACCCTCCCGGTACATTGCGGAAGCTGAAGTTTGCGGAGTGTGATTTACAGGATTTCAGAGAGCCGGAGATTGCCGAGTACACGCGCCACTGGTGCACGGCGATCCGCCTCGCGCAGAACGAGCCTGACGAGGAAGCGCGGCGCGAAGGCGCGAAAGAAGGCGAGCAAATCGTCGCCGGGTTCAAAGATCATCCGTACATCCGCAACCTCGCGCGCAACCCGCTGATGCTCTCCGCCGTCTGCCTCGTCAACTACTTCGAGGGCGGGCAACTGCCGAAAGACCGCGCCGTCCTCTACAAGCTCTGCGTCGAGGGCCTGCTCCACCACTGGGATCAGCGGCGCGGCATCCGCTCCGAATACTCGCTCGAAGAAAAGCTGCGCGTCTCACGCGAGGTCGCCCTCGCCATGCAGTCGGACGACCGCGCCGAGTACGAGGCGGCGAAGGTGCTGAAAATCTTCGCCGACGTTCTCAAAGACGAAGACCGCGCTAAAAAACTCTTGGAGCACATCCGCTATCGCACCGGCCTGCTCATCGAACGCCGCGCCGGCGTCTTCGCCTTCGCGCACCTGACATTCCAAGAATACCTCGCGGCTCGCGCCATCTACGAAGGCAATCATCTGGGGATGGACGCGAATCAGTTGGCGCAGGAACACGACGATGGCCGCTGGAACGAGGTGATTGCTCTTTACTGCGGATTGGCCCCTGCGAAGGCCGTGCGGAAGATGATTGAAAATCTAATTAAGCAACCGGACACTCAAAGCCTAGCGGAGGTGCTGGCTGAATCCTTCTTATCATCAAGCTCAGAACTGTCGCAGGACATACAGCTCCGAAAAAAGTTATTAGGACGAATCGCTGTTGCCCCTGCCTATGGGACCGCATTAAGACGCTTCCCGGCAGAGGAGGTTGCGCCGGTTGCTAATTCATTTGTCGGTAAAATAATTAGCAATGAAAGGATGAGTGAATCGCATGATTGGCTGTTTAAGAATCATGAATATATAAATTGGCCTCAACTAACTAAGCATCTTCGAGGCTGGCGGAAACTAACCCCTGTCCAGGCGTGCGAGCTAATATACCTAACACACCGACACGGGGAGGATAACATCTTAGCCGAAATAGCAACTGAGTTGGATATGTATGAAGCTCCAGGGCCTAGATTTGGAGACGATGTGTTTTACGAAACTCAAGCCGAGATCGCTTTACTGGGACTATCTATTCACCTGAATGCTGGCGGACAGCAAGAACATAATAGTATCGGGGCTGAAAACGCTCTCCTACAAATCTTACGCGTAATATCTCGGCAAGAGAAACTTGATGATTTTTGCTTGTATGAACTTATAAGCATTTTCGGGAGGGGCGGTGTTCTGCAATACCCTAAGAATGTTAAGACATGGAGGGAATTTATATCTTTAACTCAGCAGATTTCAGCGCGATTTGAGAAGGGGAAGGAATTCGATTTGAGTAGTACAAATACTGAAGTGAGTATTGTTCTAAGAAATTGGGCTGCTCGGCTTCAACGCGCGATGAAGGGTACGCCGGAGCAGAAAGTCAAATCCTCTTCAAAAGAAAGCACAAGATCACCTAAACGCCGAGCCTCGACCAAGCGGGCGGCGAAGAAACCCACCGGACGGAGGAAGAAATCATGAGCGGCGAGCACAAAATCTCACCGGCCTTCGAGCAGTACTTAGCCGAGGGGCGTCCGAATGATAAGCGGGACGCGATTGTGATTTACCGTCCGGCGGAGGAGGCTGAGCCGCGGGTGCGGGGGAGGATGCGGGCGCTGAAGGCGAGGCTCGATGAAGTGAAGACGAGGGCGGCGGCGCGGGGGCCGATTCAGGAGAAGCTGTTCGAGAGCTACAAGCGGGCGGGCGCGAAGCACCTCACAAGCGACAAGGAGTTACAGGTAACGACCATCGGCGCGAACACGCTGCCCGTGGTCGCCGCGCAGGTGACGAGGCGGACGCTGCCCGAACTCGCCGCGCAGCCAGAGGTGGTCGCCATCCTGCCCAACCAGAAGATTCACCTCATCAAGCCGAAGGAGGTTGACTACGCGGAGCTGGGCGCGCAGGAGGCTAAGGACAAGATGACCTGGGGGCTGAAGCACTTGGACATCCCCGGTGTCTGGTCGAAGGCGAAGACGAAGGGCAAGGGCGTCAACGTCGCCGTCCTCGACACGGGCGTCCACGGCGATCACCCCGCGCTCTCAGGCCGCGTCAAGGACTTCATCGTCATAGACCCCTTAGGGCGGCGCATCAAGTCCACCCCGACCTTCGACTGCGCGGCGCACGGCACGCACGTCTGCGGCACCATCGCGGGCGGCAAAGCGCCGGGCGGCGTCTCAATCGGCGTCGCGCCCGAGGCGACGCTCTTCGTCGCGGGCGTCCTCGTCGGCGACGCCACCTTGCAAACTCTGATGGAGGGCATCACCTGGGCGATTGAGAAGGGCGCGGACATCATCAACATGTCGCTCGGCTTCACCTACTACGAGCCTCTCTTCGCGGAGGTCTTCAAGATGCTCATAGAGCAGTACGGCGTGCTGCCCGTAGTCGCCGTCGGCAACGAGAACCACGGCAACACCAGCTCGCCCGGCAACGCGCACAACGCCTTCTCGGTCGGCGCGCTCGAAAAGATGCCGAAGAGCAAAGTCGACATCCCGTTCTTCAGCAGCGGGGCGAGCCTCGTCTTCCCCGGCGCGCCCGTGGCGCTCGTGACGAAGCCCGACGTGGTCGCGCCCGGCGTGCAAATCTTCTCCTGCATCCCGCCGGAGCGGACTTCCACGGGCACCTTCGAGTACACCTACATGGACGGCACCTCGATGGCGACGCCGCACGCCGCGGGCGTGGCCGCACTGCTCATGTCCGCGAAGCCGCAGGCCCCAGTGCCCGATGTCATAGAGGCTATGAAGAAGACCGCGAAGCACCCGCTCGGCGTGGACTCTCGTCCAGACAACCGCTGGGGTTATGGTATGATTCAGCCTCTGGAAGCGCTCAACGCGCTTTAGAAAGTGAGCGGCCGTGACGATGGCACGCGAAGAAGAGAAGGACGCCACGCGGGCTAAGATCAGCCCCGCGTTCGCCGCGCGTCTCGAACAACTGGGGCCTGAGGAGAAAGTGCGCGCCATCGTCATGCTGGAGGCCGGGGACGCGCGCCGAGCGCTCAAACGACGCCCCACGAAGACGGCGCGGCGGGCCGCGATAAAAAGCACACGCCAGTCGGTGGCGGAAGTCCTGCCGGACATTGACCGCATCCTGAAGCGTCATCGCGGCAAGCGCCTGAAGAGCGAGATTGACGCGCTCGGCGCCGTCCCCGTCGTCACGACCCCGGCCGGCATCAACGCCCTCACGACCTCCGAGCACGTCAAGGCCATCTTCGAAGATCAGGCGATTTCACGCGTCGCCTGACCCGCGACTCGCGCCCCCTCCGCGCCGGTCAACCTCTCCGCCTTCAAGCATTTTTCGTTCGCCGTTTTTCGTGTATGCTCTCCCGAGCAAGACGGGAAAATGTCACGCACACTTCTCATGTCCCTGTTCGACGAAACGGAGCGCCGGCCGCTCTCGGTGACGGAGCTGACCTTCCAGGTGCGCTCCGCGCTCGAAGCGCGTTTCGCGTCCGTCTGGGTCGAGGGGGAGATTTCCAACTTCAAGGCGGCCGCGTCCGGCCACTGGTACTTCACCATCAAGGACGAGGGCGCGCAGCTCCACGCCAAGTGTTTCCGCGGCGTCAACGGGCGCATACGCTTCCGGCCCTCGGACGGCCTACAGGTGCGCGTGCGCGGCCGCCTCTCCGTCTACGAGCCGCGCGGCGAGTACGAGTTGATCGTCGAGGCGCTGGACCCCGTCGGCGCGGGCGCGCTGCGCGTGGCCTTCGAGCAGATGCGCGATAGGCTCGCGGCCGAGGGGCTCTTCGACGAAGAGTTGAAGCAGCCGCTGCCGCTCTTCCCGCGGCGCGTCGGCGTCGTGACTTCGCCGACGGGCGCGGCCATACGCGACATCCTGACCGTGCTCGCGCGACGCACGCGCACCGTCCACGTGCTGTTCGCGCCGACGCGCGTCCAGGGCGAAGGGGCGAGCGCGGAGATCGCGCAGGCCATACGCCTCCTGAACGACTTCAACGAGCGCGCGCTCGCGGAGGGGCGCGCAGACGAGTGCATTGACGTGATCATCGTCGGGCGCGGCGGCGGCTCCGCGGAAGACCTCTGGGCCTTCAACGAGGAGGGCCTGGCGCGCGCGATTCGCGCGTCGCTCATCCCGGTCATCTCGGCCGTGGGGCACGAGACGGACGTGACCATCGCGGACTTCGCCGCGGACCTGCGCGCGCCCACGCCCTCTGCCGCCGCGGAACTGGTCGCCGCGCGCGAGGACGAGCTGGCCGCTTACGTCCTGGCGCTGACGCGTGACCTGGTGCGCTCCGCGCGCTCGACGGTCGTGGACGCGCGGCTGCGCGTGCAGGAGGCCGCGATGTCGCCCGCCTTCGACGAGGCGCGCGAGCGGCTCCACGCGGCGCGCGCGCGCGCGGACGAGGCGGCGCACAGGATAGAAACGTTGATGGTGCGCGCGGCGCAAACGGCGCGGCGTCGAGCGGACGCAGTCTCGCGCCGGCTGTCGCCCGCGCGTTTGGGCGCGCGCGTCTCCGCGGCGCACGCCCGCTTCATAGTCCTGCGCGCGGAGCAGAGCGCGGCCATGACCTCGCGGCTGGAGGAGGCGCGAGCGCGCCTGACGGCGGCGGCCGCCTCGCTCGACGCGCTCTCGCCGCTCGCGGTCCTCAAGCGCGGCTACGCGATGGCCGAAGGTCCGCGCGGGAAACTCCTGCGCGACGCGCGCGCGGTTAAAGCGGGCGACCCCGTCCGCCTCAGGCTCGCGGACGGCGTGCTGCGCTGCCGCGTGGAAGAAGTGGAGAACAACTGATGTCAGCCCCCGTGCCCAACAACCCCACGCCGCAGAAGCAGCGCAGCCGCATCGTCATCAGCCTCGACCGCGCGCGCGAGATGATGCACATGGGCTCGCCCGGGCATCACCCTCACGGCGGCGGCTTCCCGCGGAGGAGAAGAAAATGGCCCATCATCACGGGCGGGATTCTGCTGCTCCTCGTGATCGGCGGCATTATTTTCTGGCAGGTCTACAAGACCAAGCCGTCCTACTCGCTCGCGCTCGTCGTGGACGCGGCGCAGCGCAACGACGCGGCGGCCTTCGACCAGGTCGTGGACACGAACGCCGTCGTCCAGAGCTTCGCTCCGCAGGTGGTCGAGCAGGCTTTGGGCCGCCTGGGGACGGCGCTGACGCCGGAGCTGCGCCGGCGCGTCGAGGCGCTCGTCCCGACGCTTTTGCCGACAGTGACGGAGAACGTGCGCGCCCAGGTGATGCAGGAAGTCAGAGAGTTGACCGACCGCGCCGCGGGCAAGCCGTTCTTCCTGATGGCGCTCTACATCCCTTTCATCGTGGACGTCGAGCGCGAGGGCGACGCGGCGACGGTCCGCGCGAAGAAGGGCGAACGCACTCTTGAGCTGCTCATGCAGCGCACGCCCGAGAGGCGCTGGAAGGTCGTCGGCGTCAAGGACGAGACGCTCGCCAGGCGCATCGTGGACGACATCACGAAATACCTGCCGGCCATCGGCACAGACCTCGGCACGGAGATAGAGAAGCGGCTCCCTGACATCCTTCCCGGCTCGAAGCCGAAGAGAAGAGGGCGGAGGTGAAAAAACAGTAGGCAGCAGGCAGCAGGCAGCGGGCAGCGAAGACAACGCTGCTTTTACTGCCCACTGCCCACTGCCCGCTGCCCACTGAGATGAAGAAGACTAGCGAGGCGCGGGGCAAAAGTTTCGAGACGCAGTTGGCGGCGCTGGAGCGCGTGGTGCGCGAGCTTGAGCGCGGCGACCTGCCGCTCGAAGAGAGTCTGAAGCTCTTCGAGGAGGGCGTGCGGTTGTCGCGCGAGTGCCAGGAGAGGCTGAACCAGGCCGAGCGGCGGATAGAAGTCTTGCTGCGCGACAGCGAGGGGCGGCCCGTGCTGGGCGAGTTCGACGAGGAAGACGCCGGGGCACGGTTCGCGTCCCCTTTGGACGAGGACGAGGGCGGCGAGGATGACGAGAGCGTCTTCTGAAATCCCTCGCGGCGTGGACGCTACGCCTGAGCCCCCTTCAACGAATCGAAGCAGATGAACAGCGCGCCGCCCTCCGTCTCCGCGAAGTGAAGCCGGCGCGCCTCCACCATGCGGCAAAGCTCGCGGAGGCTCACCCCCGCGGCCCGCGCCGCCTCCTCCGCGGGAAGCCACAGGGCCTCCCGCCCGCAGCCCTCGCACCAGTCCTCGCGGGCCGCCGGTCGCCGGCTGAAGATGAGGAGGCGCTCCGTCTCGAACGTGATTTCCGTCTTCCTGGTCTTCCTCACGGCGGCCCGTCTTCAGTGAAATACTATCCCGACGCCGACGGTGAAATTGTGCGCCGTGCGCCCGCTCACGGTGATGGGGACGGTGATCCCTTGGCCCGCCAGCGGCCGGTCGCGCGCGAAGATGGGGTTGTAGTTCACTTCAACCAGGCGCAGGGCAACGCGCTCGCTCAGGCGCACGTCCAGGCCGCCGCCGAGCTTCAGCGCGAAGCTCGTCTCGTCGGCCCGCGCGTCGAAGCCGTCGCTTCCCTCCGAGGGCGGCATGCTGAACCGGACCGTCTGGCGCGCGACCCCCGCGAGCGCGTGCGCGAACGGCCTCACGGCGCGCCCCTCCCTGGCGTTGTCCTTGACCTGCACGCCCGCCAAAAACTGGTAAAGCCGCTCCCTGGTGTTGACGTTGGCGGTGAAGGTTTGGCCTTCCCCTACGTCGAACGTGTCAGAGAAGGACTGGGAATTGAAGTGTGCCGAGACGTTCCCCTTGACGCCGACGTAGCGGCCGAAGTTGAAGGTGGCCGAGGCGTCGAAGCCGTTCATCCCCTTTCGCTCGCAGAAGAATCGTTGGAAGTCCGCCCCGAAAGAGTCTCGCCCCTCCTGCGCGCAATAGCGCGTGGTCAGCGGCCCCTCTTCGGGGATGAGCGCCGTCTCGGACTCGAAGGTCGAGGCTGCGCGCGCGTGCGAGTAGCCGGCGGCGAACTCAGCCTTGTAGTAATCGTCGCCCCCGCCCTGCGCCGCGACGGGGGAGACGCAGGCGGCTGTGATGACTAGGGCGGCGACCGCCGTCAGCAATATATTTCTGTTCTTCACTCTCTTCGCTCCTTTTAGCTTGACTCCGGCGGCAGGGTCCGCATCCGGCCTCGCCTTTCGCGGCGTATTTGTTTATGCCTCGGCCCGAGTCTTGGAATAGAATGGCCGCCGCTGCGGGGCCGCTCGCGCCGAGCGCCCTTTGACGAGCCGTTACGTGCGCGATACTCGCCCGCTGGGCGCGCAAATGTCCTAAAGAATCGCCTAAATGTTCTAAATTTTTGGCAGCAACCGGGATGACCCCGCCGACCGAGCACATTTTCGAATTCGACGGCTACCGCGTCATATGCGCGAAGCGGCGGCTCCTGCGCGGGTGCGAGCCGGTCCCGCTCGCCCCGAAGGCGTTCGACCTGCTGCTGCTGCTCCTGAGACGCAACGGCGAGGTGCTCGAAAAAGACGAGCTGATGAAGCGCCTGTGGCCCGACAGTTTCGTCGAGGAGGCCAACCTCAACGTCCACGTCTCGGCGCTCAGGAAGGCGCTCGGCGAGAGCGCGCAGAGTCCGCGTTACATCTCCACGATTCCGGGGCGCGGCTACCGCTTCAACGCAGACCTCGGCGGGCAGCCGCGCCGTGAGGCGACGGAGGTCATCGTCCGCGAGCGAACCACGGCGCGCGTCGTCTTGACCGAGGAGGTCAGGGACGACTCGGACACCGCGGCGGAGGCGCTCGTCGTCACGAAGGCCCACGACGCGCCTCATGCCAATGTCCGGCGGGGGGCACGCCGCGCCGTGATTCTGGTCGCCTGCGCGGTCGCGCTCTTTGTCGGGGCGGCTTCCGTCCTTTACTTCAGGCGCGCGCCGGAGGGCGGCCGCCCGGCCGTTGGGGGCGCGGCCGTGAGGTCGCTCGCGGTGCTCCCCTTCAAGTCGCTGGGCGGCGAGGACGACCACCTCGGCGTCGGGATGGCGGACACTTTGATTACGCGCCTGAGCGGGCTGAACGCCGTCGCCATCCGCCCGGCGAGCGCGGTGCTGCCCTACGCCGACGCCGGGCGCGACCCCGTAGAGGTCGGCCGGGAGCTGGGCGTCGAGGCGGTGCTCGAAGGCAGCGTACAGCGCGAGGGCGAGCGCGTCCGCGTGACCGTCAGGCTCATCGGCGTGCACGACCGGCGCGTGCTCTGGGGCGGGCAGTTCGACGAGCAGTTCAAGGGCATCCTCGACGTGCAGGACACGATCTCGCGGAAGGTCGTCGAGTCGCTCGCGCCGGAACTCTCCGAGCGGCAGCGGCAGTCACTGGCGAAGCGCCACACGAACAGCATGGAGGCTTACCAGTCTTACCTGAAGGGCCGCCACTTCTGGAACAAGAGGTCTGCCGAAGGGCTCAGACGCGCCGTCGAATTCTTTCACCGCGCGATTGAGGGGGACCCGCAGTACGCGCTCGCCTACGCCGGATTAGCCGATGCTTACTCCATGCTCGGCGAACACGCGGGGCGCGCGCCGAAAGAGTACCGGCAGCAGGCGAAGGCGGCGGCCGTGAAAGCGCTGGAGCTGGACAACGAGCTGGCCGAAGCCCACACCTCGCTCGCCTATCTACGGATGCGCGACTGGGACTGGGTGGGCGTCGAGAGCGGGTTCAAGCGTGCCCTCGAAATCAACCCCAACTACGCGACGGCCCGGCAGTGGTACTCGATCTTTCTCGAACTGACGGGGCGGCCCGAGGAGGCCGTCGCGGAGGCCGCGCGCGCGCAGGAACTCGACCCGCTCTCGCCGATCATCAACGAGAGTTTGGGTGCCCGCCTCCTGTACGCGCGCGAGTACGAGCGCGCCCTCGAACAACTGAGGAAGGCGATTGAAATCGATCAGAACTTCGCGCAGGCTCACCACACGCTCGGCGCGACGTATGTCCATCTGGGGAGATTCGAGGAGGCTTTCGCGGCGCTTGAGCGGGCGAGGCGGCTGGACGACAACGCCTGGGTCGTGGCTTCGCTCGCGCACGCGCACGCGTTGTCCGGGAGCCGGGACGAGGCGCGCAGGATGCTCTCCGAACTGAAGGGGCGGTCAGAGAGAGCGCGCGTCCCGCCGGAAGAACTGGCGAGGGTTTACGCCGGGCTGGGCGAGAGGGAACAGGCGCTCGCCTGGCTGGAGAAGGCGTACGAAGAGCACTCCGACGCGCTGGCCTTCGTCAGAGTCGACCCGGCCTGGGACGGCCTGCGTTCCGACCCCGGATTCACGGACCTCCTGCGGCGCGTCGGCCTTACGCCTTAGGCGCAGTTAAGAGTTGCCCCGGACGGCCAGTTATGGTTATCTCGTAGGATGAAAGCATCTTCCGAAATCTCTTCGGGCGTGGACGAACGCGAAGCGGTGCTCCCGCTCCTGTCGCGCTGGCGCGAACTGGTGGACGCGCGGCTCGACCGACTCATCCCCGCCGAGACGGTCGGCCCCGAGAATGTTCACGCGGCGATCCGCTGGAGCCTGTTCGCGGGTGGCAAGCGTTTGCGCCCGCTGCTCGTCATGGCGACCGGGCAGGAACTCGGCGCGGAACCGAAAGTCCTCCTCGACACGGCCTGCGCGCTAGAGATGATTCACACCTACTCGCTGATTCACGACGACCTGCCCTCGATGGACGACGACGACCTGCGGCGCGGGCGGCCGACCGCTCACGTGCGCTTCGGCGAGGCGACGGCCGTCCTCGCGGGCGACGCGCTCCAGACGCTCGCCTTCCAGGCAATCGCGGAGGACGAAAAGCTACAGCCCGAGGTGCGCGTGCGTCTGGTCTCGGAGGTGGCGCGCGCGTCAGCGACGCCGCGGGGGATGGTCGCCGGGCAGGCGCACGACCTCGCGGCCGAATCGCGCGCGGTCACGGGCGAAGAGCTTGAGCGCATACACCGCCTCAAGACGGGCGCGCTGATCACCTGCGCCGCGCGCGCGGGCGCGATCATCGCGGGCGCGAATGAGGCGGAACTCGAAGCGGCGACCGCCTACAGCGCCGCGCTCGGGTTGTTGTTCCAGATAACTGACGACCTGTTGGACGTGACGGGCAGCGCGGAGGACCTGGGCAAGACGCCGGGCAAGGACGCGCGCTCGCGCAAGGCCACCTACCCCGCGCTCTACGGCCTGGACGCGACGCGCGAGCGCGCACGCGCCGCCTTCGACGAAGCCTCGGCCGCGCTCGACCGGATAGAAAAGCCCATGAACAGTCTGCGCGCCATCGCGCGATTGATACTGGAGCGGCGCGCGTAAAAGCAATGCGGAATGCGGGATGATGAATTAAAAAGCAGATGCCTTTTCATTCCGCATTCCGCCTTAATCTTGAAACCCTGCCAAGACCTCGTCGGCGTGGGACTCGACGTTGACCTTGTCGAAGACCTTCTTGATCTTGCCCTCCTCGTCAATCAGGAAGGTCTTGCGGGCGAGGCCCATGTACTTGCGGTCGCCCCAGGTCTGCTCGCCGTAGACGCCGTAAGCCTCTGAGACCGAGCGGTCCGTGTCGCTCAGCAGCGTGAAGGGCAGATTGTATTTCGAGATGAAAGCCTGGTGCGAAGTCTCGTCGTCGAGCGAGACGCCGAGGACTTTGACGCCGGCCCCCTCGACCGCCGAGTAGTTGTCGCGGAACGAGCACGCCTCCTTCGTGCAGCCCGGCGTGTCGTCCTTCGGGTAGAAGTAGAGCGCGACCTTCTGGCCGCGAAAGTCCGAGAGCCTCACCTGGTTGCCGTTCTCGTCGCGCGTCGTGAAATCCGGCGCGACATCGCCTTCCTTGAGCATCAATGATTGCCTCCGTTCGTAATGTTAGCGCGCGCCCCGGCATTCTGACTTTAACCCGGCACGGCGAGAAAGCGCATGAAAGCTCCGCCAGGAGCTTTGTCGTTTACAGCTTCGAGACCTTGAAGCCTTTGAGGGCGCGCTTGTGGACTTCGCGGAAGACTCGGCCGCGTTCGGCGGCGGCGCGGCCGTTCGCGGAGAGGTCGGCGGCCGTGAAGCCAGTGTCCTTCAGGTTCTCGTAGTAGATGACGAGCAGCTCGCTGCGCCGCGTCTCGTCAACCATGCGGACGTAGCGCTGAAAGATGATGTCCATCCCTTCCAACACGTAGCCCTTCCCTTCGAGAAAGGCCGCGGCGCGGCCCGCGTCCGAATCAGGGTACTGCTTCCTGAAGACCGGGACGTTCGCGACGTTCGTGTCGTACATGAACTCCAGCCCGCCCAGTTTGACCGTGTCCTTGATGTTGTAGTTGTAGGTGTGCGTGTTCGTCGGCAGGTAGCCCTCGAACTGCACCATGTACATGCGCCGGATGCGCCCGCCCTCCGAGTCCACGAAGAAGTGCTGCTCGACCTGCGCGCTGTCGTAGAGGACGAAGCTCTGCGTGCCGGCGTACTCGAACTTCTCATCGAACTTGAGGCGGACGGGCGGCAGCGCGTTCGAGACGAGCGTGCGCCCTTCGACGCGCCGCGCGGGCTGCTGCGCGGCGGCCGGCGCGAACAGCGCGAGGACCGCGGCGGCCAGCAGAATTGTTCTTTTCATGCGACGCATCATCCTCCATTGTGGCCGCGCGCGGCAAGGGCCAGATAAGGCTTTAGACCTCGAAGGGGATACAAAACCCATACCGAGTTCATTCTGCTTGGTCTGCTCCTCGTCCAGCTTCCCTACCGCTTCGGCAGGATTTTCAAGCCCTTGACGCCTTTCAGGTCCAGGCGGAAGAGAGCGCCTTTGGTCGTCCGCTCGTCGCCGAGGGCTCCCGTGACGTAGAGCTGATCCATTTTCGGCCCGCCGAAGGCGACGTTGCTCGTCGTCAGGTTGCCGCCGGGGTAGCGCCGGAGGAGTTTCCCCTCCTTGCTCAAGACCTGCACCTGGCGCATCCCGTAGTGCGCGACGTAAAGGTTCAGGTCGGCGTCGAGACACATCCCGTCCGGCTGGTTGTCCGTCTGCTCGCCCTCTTTGGTCGGCAGGGTCGCGAAGACCTTCATCGGCCCCACCTTTCCGGGCGCGAGCACGTCGTAGACGAGCACGCGGTTGTGCTGGCTCTCGGCGACGAGCAGCCGCCCGTCGGGCCTGAGCACGATGCCGTTCGGGAACGCCAATCCTTCGGCCACCAGGTGAGTCTTGCCCCGCGCGTCCACGTAGTGGACTGTGCCAATCGGGTTCTGGACGCTGGAGCCGCCGGGGTCCGTGAAGTAGAAGCCGCCGCTCTTAGGGTCGAGTGTCAGGTCGTTCGGCGAGCGCAGCGGCTGCCCGTTGTATTCGGAGGCGGCCTTGCCGAGCACCTTGCCGTCGCGGTCCAGGCGCAGGACGGCGCGCTCCTTCCCGTCGCAGACCAGGTGCGTGCCGGAGCCTTCCACCTTGTGGCCGTTGGGCGCGCCCGTCGTGGCCCAGACGCTCGCGCGCCCGTCGGGCGTGACGCGGTGAATCGCCCCGTTGATCGTGTCGGAGATGTAGGCGTTGCCCGCGCGGTCGAAGACGACGCCCTCGGAGTAGCCCGGCACCTCGACGACCTTCGTCGCCTTCACCTGATTGTCCGCCGGCAACTCGCGCCCGGCGAAGACCGCGACGAAAAGCAGAGGGAACAGCAGGAAGTGTTTCTTCAAGAGTCCTCCCGAAATTGGCTCAGGTTTTGAAAAGCGCTCTAAATGTGTTGCAGCTCGGGGACGGTTCTTTCGTTCGTGACGTTGCCGGTGTTCAGGGTTGACTTGGGCTCAAGCAAAAGGACGTGCGCCTCCTCGTCGGCGACGGGCAGGTGCTCGACGCCTCGGGGGATGATGACGAACTCGCCCTCTTCGAGCCTGATGTCGCGGTCCCTGAGCTTGATGACGAGGCTCCCCTTGACGACGAGGAACAACTCGTCCTCGTCGTCGTGGTGGTGCCACACGAACTCGCCCTTGAGCTTCACGGCCTTGACGTAAGTGTCGTTAATCTCGCCGATGACCTTCGGGCTCCAGCGGTCGTCGAAGAGCCCGAACTTCTCCTTGATGTTGACCTTCTCCATCACGCTCACTTCCTTATCACGCGAGTCTCCAGAGCGAGACTCTCCTTTTGTCGGCGCTAATCATGTAGAGCGTCTGCCCGTCGGCAGACCAGTCGGCCTTGTAGACCAGCGGCTCGTCGCTGACCTTCGGCTTCTTCTTCGTGTTGTCCACGGGTGGCTCGACGACGACGAGCGTCTGCAACAGCGCGCCCGCGCGCGAGTCGAAGACCTTGACGTACTGCTTGCTGTGCGTCAGGAGCATCTTGCCGCCCGGGTGGACGGCGATTTTCGTCTCGTCAAGGATTACCGTCGTCTCCGACCTGGGAGTGTAATCGTTGGCGGGGTCGTACGAGGGGTTGTCCGTGTAGCTGGTGGACTCGAAGACCAGCTTCAGCTCGTAAAGCCGTTTGCCGGTCGCGGCGTCGAACGCTTCCAGCTCCGAGAGGGAGCCGCGGTAGAGGGTGTCGTCGGTGAGAAAGCCGACCGAGCGGTCGAAGTCCGCCGGGAGGGCGGCCGACGCAAGGAGCAGGCACAGCAAGAAGGCTTTTGAAATTCTCATTGCTTGAAACCTCCGGGCTGGAAGAACGGGAGAGCTGACTGGCGACAGTGTGCGTCCACTTCCAGCCACTTGTCCAGAGCGGCAGGGCCAATTTCTACACGAGCCCCTGGCCGATCAACTGTACCCCGGTCAGGAACAGGCGGCTTTGTGCGATCCTGTAAAGCCGCCCGTGGCTCACACGGTTCCGCCTCCACAGGCGCGCTCCCGATTCTCTCAGTGAAGAGTCGTGCGGCAGTCGCTTAAAATCAGGAACTTTGTCATTCACGCGCCGTCTAAAAATATTATCATGCGACTTACCGACGCCATGAAAAGATTAATAAATTTCTGCATCGCACTTTATCTAACTGTCTCGCCGCCCGCGGCCGGTTCGGGAGTTGAAGTTGAAAGGCGACGGCTAATGCGTCCCTCCGCGCAGCAATCGCACCCGGACGTCCCCGGCGACGTGACAAAAATCTATTACGCGGCGGCCGAGAACAAACTCGCGCCGCTCCCGTTCGAGAAGGGCATCACTTCCGTCAACGCTTACACGGTCGCGCAGGCCGACAAAACGTCCGAGGTCAAGCTGGACGGCCCGAAGGCCGCGACCATTCTTAATAACCCCAACCCCTCTTTCTACGTCTTCGTCGCCGAGGGGATGGACCCGCCCCCGCACCTGCTAATCCGCCTGACGAGTAAAAAGGCTTCGCGCCGTTTCACCGCCACGCTCACGAAGGGGCGCAAGGGTTACGCGCCGTTGAGTGAGGAAAATATCAGGCTGGACTACAGAATACTGGAACGCCTCCGCGTCCAGGCCGGCAAGGGGAGAATCCTCTTCATCAACTACATGGAGATACGCCCGCGAGAGCCGCTCGCGCCAGGAGAATACGCCATCGTCGGCAACTCCCTCGCGGACATCGCGACCTTCAGCGTCAAATGAGCGGCGCGACGCACGGATTATTTTGGCACAGGCCGGCAATCACGCGCCGCCGGCCGCCTTCTTCATCGCGCGCAGCTCTTCGGGGATGAAGTTGGTGATCTGGTGCGTGACGAGGTGGCCGTCGGCGTAAGCCTGGTGGAGGGTGAAGTCGGGAAGCGCGAGGCAGGTCAGGGGCGAGTTGTAGTTGTAGCCCGTGTCGATGCCGATGGCGCTGTGCGAGATGTAGATGCCGTGGCGGCCGATGCGGCCCATGAGCGGCAGGAACGCCGTCGGCGTGTGGCCGAAGACGCAGGGCTTGCCGCGGTATTTTTTGTAAAAGTCCGCGTCGCGCGTCCACAGGAGTTGGTGCGCGTCCGTGTCGCGCGGGTGCTTGCCGTGGTCGAGCCCGGCGTGGACGTAGAGCGCGTAGTCATCCTCGTGGTAGAGCGGCAGCCCGCGGAAAAATTCCAAATGCTCGGCCGGCACACTTTCTTCCAGGAGGCGGCGCGCGCTCTCGAAGTCCTCTTCGGTCTCGATGCGCGCGGGCCTTCCGGCGTACTGCTGGAAGGTCTGCTCGCCGCCGGCGACGCTCGCGAGCCAGAGGCGCGACTCCTCCGTGAGGAAGTCGAGCAGCATCTGCTCGTGGTTGCCGCGCAGGACGACGACGCGCTCCGGGTTGGCGCGCTGCCACTCGATCACGTCCGAGACGACGCCGGGCGCGTCCGGCCCGCGGTCAATCAGGTCGCCCAGGAAGACCAGTGTGTCCGAGGCTGGGTCGCGCGGCAGCGCGTCGAGCAGCGAGTTCAACTGCGCGCGGCGTCCGTGCACGTCACCGACGACGAAAGTTTTCATCCCTTGCTCATCCTCTCTCGCGCGGGCGCGAGCGCTCGATCTTCTCCATCAGCCGCTCGAAGCGCTCGTCACCGCGCAACTGTTCCCAGTTAGGGTCCGACTCGAACCACGGCCTGTTCTCGTTGCCGAGGGCGATTGAGCGCTCCAGCCACTCGAACGCCTGCTCGCGGTCGCCTTCGAGCGCGTAGACGGAGGCCAGCCAGTAAGAGATGTCGTGGTCTGCGGCCGCCACGTCCTTGACCTGCTCGGTCAACTGCGCCTGCGACTCCGCGTGACGCCCCAGCGCGCTCAGGCACGTCGCGTAGATGGGCCTCACGCCGTCGAGGCGCGGGTTCTTCTCCAGCACCTCTTCGAGCAGGCGCGCGGCCTCCGCGACCTCGCCGCGGTAGTAGAGCACGCGGCCGCGGAAAGTCTTAATCAGCGGGTGGTCCGGCTCCATCGCCGCGCCCTGGTCTAGTTCGAGGAGCGCGTCGTCGTAGCGCCGCTGGTACATGAAAATCCGCGCGCGGTTGTAGCTGACGACGACGCGCTCGGCCGGGTTCAGTTTGACCATCCGGTCGAAGCTGCGCAAGGCGCGGTCGTAGTCGCCGTCGAGCCGGCGCAAGACCCCGGAGACGAAGTGCACGCCCACGTCGTTCGGCATCTCGCGCCTGAGGCGCGCGAGTAGCTCGCGCGCCTGCCGCTTCTCGCCGCGCGACAGGTGTATGAAGACGATGTGCATCCGCGCCTCGAAGTTCTTCGGTTCGAGCGCGAGCGCGCGGTCGAAAGCCTCCTCGGCGTGGTGGTAGTCCTCCACGTCGCCGAAGCCCTTGCGCACGAGGTTGGCGTAGCAGCCGCCGAGCGCGCTCCAGGCGAGCACGAAGTTGGGGTCGAGTTCCGAAGCGCGCCTGAAGTGCTCGATGGCGGCGTCAACGTCTGCGCGCGCCAGGGTGTGGTAGATGAAGCGGCCCATGCGGTCGCGCCCGCGCAGGTACTCGTCGTAGGCGTCGGCGTTGGCCGTGGCGGGTTGCGCCATCCCGTCTTTCTCGTCGGGGGTCAACTCCAGGCGGAGCCCGTCGACGATGCGCTGCGCGATGGTGTCCTGCACCGTGATGATGTCCGCGGAGTCGGCGTCGATGCGGTCGCTCCAGAGGAGGTCGCCGCTCGCCACGTCCAGGAGTTGGGCCGTTACCCGTATGCGGTCGCCCGCGCGCAGGAAGCCCGCGGTCAGGACGGCGCTCACGTTCAGCTCGCGGCCGGCGTCGCGCGGGTCGCGCTCCGTGCCCTGGTACTTGACGATGACCGACGAGGGGCGGACGACGAGCGACTTCACCTGTGCCAATTCCGTGATGACCGCGTCGGCGAGCGAGAACTCGTAGAAGCCGGCGTCGGGGTCTTTGCTCAGATTCTTGAAGGGCAGGATGGCGACGCTCTTCTTCTCCTGGTCGCCGACGCTCGTCATGGGCGTCTCGTGAACGTCCTGCGAGGTCTGGCCCGCGGGCTGGATGGGCGCGGTCGTCGGCGGCATGGGGACTTCCGTGTTGGTGATGGTCCGAAACCAGTGCTTGAGGCGCGAGAAGGTGCCGCCCGTCCCAGGGAGGTGGCGCGGCGCGACCACCTCGCGCGTCTCCTCCATGTACTGCCCGCCGCCGCGCGCCACGACTTCGCGCAGGACGTTCTTCAACTCGTCGCGGAACTCCTCCATCTTCTGGTAGCGGTCGCGCGGCTCCTTCTGGAGCGCGCGGTCCAGAATCTGTTGGAGGCGCGGCGGGACGGCGTCGTTGCGCATCTCGGCGACGGGCCTGGGCTGGGCGTGAAGCACAGCGTGGCGCACGTCCACGCTCGTTCGCCCCTGGAAGGGCCAGATGCCCGTCAGCATCTCGTAGAGCAGGACGCCCGTCGAGAAGATGTCGGCGCGCTTGTCCACGCGGTCGCCGCGCGCCTGCTCGGGCGCGGCGTAGGTCGCGGTCCCGTAGGGCACGCCGATCTCAGTCAGCTCCGTGTGGTGTATGCCCCCGGCGTGAGCGGCGTCCTCGTCCAGGAGCTTCGCCAGGCCGAAGTCGAGCACCTTCACCTGGCCCGCGTCCGTGACCATGACGTTGCCCGCCTTGATGTCGCGGTGGATGATGCCGCGCGCGTGCGCGGCGGCGAGCGCGTCCGCGACCTGGACGACGATGGAGAGCGCGCTCTTCATTTCGAGCGGGCGGCCGTTGACGAGCTGCCGGACGTTGCGCCCCTCGACGTACTGCATGGCGATGTAGTGAACGTTGCCCTCTTCGCCGAGGTCGAAGATGGTGCAGATGTTGGGGTGGTCGAGCGAGGAGGCGAGCCGCGCCTCGCGCTCGAAGCGCTTGAGGTTGGCCTCCTTGACGGTCAAATCCGGCGGGAGGACCTTGATGACGACCGTGCGGCCGAGACGCTTGTCAACGGCCTTATAAACTTCTCCCTGCCCGCCCGCACCGAGCTTTTCGAGGATGCGGTAATTATCGAGTGTCGCGCCGATCATGGGGAGCTATATTTAACCCCGAACCGCGCGTAACCGCAACCATTCTTCAGACAAGGCAGGGAGCGAACACTGACTCGGGTTAGAACGACGGACGGGGCGCGGGGAACAACCGCTGGTAGTGGGGTAATAATGTGTTACTGACAAAGAGAAGCGGCGAGCCGTTTGCATGACTCGCCGCTCTCGTTTTGTTTATTTACTTAGCCCTCTTGTTTTGTGATAAGTGAAAAGAGCGGGAACGTGCCACTCAGCTCGTGATGCCGAACTGGCTGAGCATGAAGGCGTAGTTGAAGGCGACCTCTTTGAGGAGGTCGTAGCGGCCCGAGGAGCCGCCGTGGCCCGCGCCCATGTTGGTCTTCAAAAGCAGCAGGTTGTTGTCGGTCTTGGTCGCGCGCAGCTTGGCGGCGAACTTCGCGCCCTCCCAGTAGGGCACCTGGCTGTCGTTCAAAGAGACCTTGATGAGCATCACGGGGTAGTTCTGCGCCTTGATGTTGTCGTAGGGCGAGTAGGTCTTCATGTACTCGAAGGCGGCCTTCTCGTTCGGGTTGCCCCACTCAATGTACTCGCTCGTCGTCAGCGGCAACGAGGCGTCGAGCATCGTGTTGATGACATCGACGAACGGGACTTCCGCGATGCCGGCCTTGAAGAGGTCGGGCCGCATGTTGACGACCGCGCCGACGAGCAGGCCCCCGGCGCTCCCGCCGTGGATGATCAGGCGGTCGCTTGAGGTGTACTTCTGCTTGACCAGGTGCTCGGCGCTCGCGATGAAGTCGGTGAAGGTGTTCATCTTCTTCATCATGCGCCCGGCCTCGCGCCACTCCTCGCCGAGTTCCCCGCCGCCGCGGATGTGCGCGATGGCGTAGACGACGCCGCGGTCGAGCAGGCTCAGGCGGTTCGAGGAGAAGGTGGGCATCATGGAGATGCCGTAAGAGCCGTAGCCGTAGAGCAGGAGCGGGGCCTTGCCGTTCATCTTCGTGCCCTTGCGGTAGACGATCGAGATGGGAATCCGTGTCCCGTCCGCGGCGGTGGCGAAGACGCGTTCCGACTGGTAGTTAGCCTTGTCGAAACCGCCGGGAACTTCCGTCTGCTTGAGCAGCGTGCGCTGGCGCGTGTCCATGTCGTAGTCGAAGACCGAGTTGGGCGTGACGAGCGACTGGTAGGCGAAGCGCAGCTTGTTCGTGTTGAACTCGCGGTTGATCTGGACGAACGCCGCGTAGACCGGCTCGGGGAACTCCACGCGGTGCGCCTTGTTCGTCTTCAGGTCGATGACGCGTATGTGTTGAAGCCCGCCTTCCAGCTCGGACAGGACGAGGTGATTGGCGAAGAGGTCAAGGTCGTCAATCTTGACGGCCGGGCGGTGCGGGACGACTTCCTTCCAGTTCTTCTTCGACGGTTCCGACACTGGCGCGGTGACCAGGCGGAAATTCTTCGCACCCTGGTTCGTGCGGATGTAGAAGAGGCCGTCGCGGTGGTCGACCGAATACTCGTGGTCCGGCTCGCGCGCCAGGATGACTTTCGGCGCTTCCGTCGGCTTGTCCGCGGGGACGTAGCGGTACTCGGTCGAGGTCTTGCTGCCCGAGGCGATGAGAATCATCTTGCGGTCGCGCGTGCGCCCGCCGTAAACGTCGAAGAGCTCGTCCTTGTCCTCGTAGATGAGGTCGGACTTTTCTGTGCCAATCTCGTGACGCCAGAACTTGTCGGAGCGCTTGGTCACGGCGTCCTCGGTCGAGTAGAAGAGGGTCTTGTTGTCGGTCGCCCACATGACGGAGCCGACGCGCTCGATCTTGTCGGGCAGGAGCTTGCCCGTGCGCAGGTCTTTGACCTGGAGCGTGTACTGGCGGTAGCCGGTCGTGTCGGTCGAGTAGGCCAGGTAGTTCCCGTCGTCGCTCACGGCGTACGCGCCGACGCCGAGGTACTTCAGGCCCTTCGCCAACTCGTTCGCGTCGATGGTGATCTCCTCGGCGGCCGAGAGCGTCTTGGGCTTGCGCGCGTAGATGGGGTATTGGAGCCCCTGGACGGTGCGCGAGTAGTAGTAATAATCGCCTTGCTTGTAGGGGACGTTCTCGTCCGTCTCCTTGATGTGGCCGACCATCTCCTTGTAGAGCGCGGCCTGCAAACCTTCGGTCGGCTTCATCACGGAGTCGGTGTAGGCGTTCTCGGCCTCCAGGTAGCTGATGACTTCCGGGCTCGTCTTCTCGCGCAGCCAGAAGTAGTTGTCCACGAGCGTCGCGCCGTGAATCTCAGTCGTCTTGGGAATCTTTTTTGCCATGGGCGGTGGTGGCGGCGGTGTGACCAGTTTGTTTTGTGCCAGCGCCGGGCCGAGTTGAGAGAGCAGGAGGGCCGCGGCCAGCGTGTAAAGCGTGAAAATTCTTGTGATTCTTCTCATCTCTTCTGCCTTCTTTGATTGAAAGATTGGAAAATGGTGGCCCCCGAAGACCCGTCGCGGCGCCCTCAGAGGGCCGCAGGCCGCGGGCGGACTTCGTGGAAAAAGATATACGTCGTAATCGGGGAAATGGTTCGGCGTGGCGCACGGCCTCGCATCAGTCGTGGACCGTTCAACCGCGCGGGGGCGTCCCCCAGCCCGAGCCCACGTACTCGCCGTCCCGGACGATGCAGGGGACGGTCGGGTCGCCGTCCGAGTAGGCCAGCATCTCCTTGCGGCGCGCGGGGTCGTTCTGCGCGTCGTAGTCCGTGAACGGGATGCCCTCGGAATTGTAGTAGTCGCGCGCCTGCTGGCAGTAGGGACAGCCGGGCTTGGTGTAAATCACGATTGACACTGCTTGCTCACCTCCGAAAGGGTAGTTTAGCAGGGACGAATCAAAAAGCAGAAGGCGGAAGGCAAAGAACAGAAGGCAGAAGGCGGTAGGCGGAAAGCAAAGGACCGATTTTCTTTCCGCCTACCGCCTTCCGCTTTCCCGCGCGTGGCTTCGTGCTATACTCCCGGCGTTTTAGAGAGTCTTCGGGGCGGGGGCGGTTTCCTCTTATGATGGACAGCGACCTGCTGGACCCTTACGAAAAGATGGTCTCGATAGAGATTCTGGGCCGCCGCGTGGAGGTGCCGGAGAACAACCGGCTGCTGCGCTGCTTCCAGTTCCTCTCGATGCACACGATCTCGTACGGCGACTTCTGCTGGAACGGCGACTGCACGAACTGCCAAATCTGGTATCGCCGCGAGGGGCAGACAGAGGGCGACGACAGGCCCGCGCTCTCCTGCCGGACGAACGTCTCCGAGGGCATGGTCATCACGCGCCTCAGCCGCTTCGTCGAACTGGAAGGGATTAACAAGTAGGCACGCAGGCAAACCGTGAGCGAAAAGCCAAACATCACCATCGGCGACCGCGCGGCCGCCGGCCCCGTCTACGCGCAGGTCCGCGAGCAACTCGAAACGCACATCCGCGACAAGGCTTACGCCCCCGGCGAAGCGCTCCCCGCCCCCGCCGCGCTGGCACAAAAACTCTCCGTCGACAAGGGCGAGATTCAGCGCGCCTACTTCGAGCTTGAAAGGGCCGGCCTCGTCACCAAGAAGACCGGCAAGGATTTCCTGGGGAAAGAGAAAATTACTTATCTGGTTAAGTGAGTCCACGCAGCTTTCAGCCCCGTAGGGCGCATGAAAATAGCCCGGCACTTCAGTGCCGGGCTATTTTCATGCGCCCCTGACGAAACTCTTCAAACGGTGCTTGAGCCGGTCAGTATTTCGGCACGCTCGGGTCGACCTCGTTCGACCAGGCGGTGATGCCGCCCGCGAGGTTTGTCAGGTTGCCCTGGAAGCCCGCGCGCCGGAGCGCCTCTATGGCGCGGGCGCTGCGGCCGCCCACCTTGCAGTGCACGACCGTCTCGCGCGACGGGTCGATCTCATCCATGCGGTTCAAGACTTGGCCCAGGGGGATGTGTACGGAGTTGGGGATGCGCGCGAACGCGTACTCGTTCGGCTCGCGCACGTCTATGATCTGTATGTCCTCGCCGCCGTCGAGCCGCCGCTTGAGCTCCGTCGCAGTAATCTCTTGCATCTTCCACGCGTCCTCTCTCGTTTGTGTGTTCGGTAGAGGCGCGAGCATACAACTTCGCTTTTCCGCCAGTCAAACGGCAGTTCCTCTTGGCGCGAAGATGAGCTAAACTGCCGCCCAAATCCGGGCGAGCGTCAAACGGCCTGACCTTTCGAGGTGATTCACGAATGAGATTCGAGTACTACCACGCGGGGCTTGAGGGCGTCCGCAAGCTCTCCGTAGACGGGACCGTTTCCAACAGCGTTCACTTCTCGCACTGGGAGGGGAACCGGACTCCCGCGGAGGTCAAGGCGGACACCTCCACCGAAATCGCGCTCAACCTGGTCGCCTCGCCCGAGCGCGCGCGCCTGACCGAAGGCATAGAACTCGTCACCAACAACCACTTCGACACGGACGGCGTGCTCTCCGTCTGGACGGTGCTCGCGGGCGAGCGCGCATTGAAGCTGCGCGAGAAGCTGATCGCCGCGGCCGAGGCCGGCGACTTCTCGGAGTATTCGACTCCAGACGGCGCGCGCGCGAGCATCGTCATACAGGGCTCGGACGCCTTCGTCCCCGGCGAAGACAAGGGCTCGCCGCTGGCGCGACATCTCGCGGGCGCGGCCGTCACCAACGAGGCGCGGCTCTACGAGCTTGTGCTCCCGGAAGTCGAGCGCGTGATTGCGCGCACGGGCGAGTACGAATTCCTGTGGCGCGACGTGTGGCAGCGCATGGAGGACGCGATGGAGAGCTTCGCGAGCGGCGAGTCGCACGTCGAAGAGGACGAAATGAGCGGGCTCTCCGTGATAACGCTCGCGCCCGGACTCTACGGCTCGCACGGCTTCAGCCCCGTGCGGCACAGCGCGCCGTTCACGGCCATCTCCGCCAACGCGCGCGGCCGGCTTTACCTCATCGCCCTGCCGATGATGAGCGGCTGGGGCTACCGCGTCGACTACCCTTACTATTCCTGGGCCGAAACAATCGTCCGCCCGCCAATCGAGCGCCGCGACTTCACGGAGTTGGTCGAGCGGCTCAACGAGCTCGAACGAAGCGGCGGCGAAGGGGGCGTGCGGGGGCGCTGGACTTTGGACGGCGAAGAGCTGGCGTCGGCCGTCAAGTTCCTTGATCAGACGGGGACGCTGTGCGCCTCCGCGCTCCCGCCCGAGACGGTCGCGCGCGAGACGCGGGCCGCGCTCGGCGAGACTTTAGAGGTCGGGGCCACAAGAAGGTGACTGACTGGGACGAGCGCTACGGGCGCGGCGAGCACGTCATCAAGGAGCCCATGCCGCTCCTGGTCCGCACCGCCGCAGAGTTGCGGCCCGGCCGCGCTCTCGACCTGGCCTGCGGCCCCGGGCGGCACGCGATTTTTCTGGCCGAGCGCGGCTGGCGCGTGACGGCCGTGGACGCGTCGAAGGTCGGCATAGAGCTGGCGAAGACTCTGGCACAGTTGCGCGGAGTTGAAGTGGACTGGCGCGTGGCGGACCTTGAGCGCGGGGAGTTCGAGATTGAGCCGGAGGCTTACGACCTGGTCTGCGTCTTCTACTACCTCCAGCGCGACCTCTTCCCGCGGATTCGCGCCGGGGTGCGCCCCGATGGTCTCGCCGTCGCGGCGATTCACACGACGGACGACGACCCCAGCGTGAAAGAGATGAACCCCGCCTACCTGCTCGGGCCGGGCGAGCTGCGCGCGGAGTTCCGCGGCTGGGAAATCCTGCACGACTACGAAGGCGCGTCCACCGAAGAGGGCCACCGGCGGCGCACCGCCGAGATAATGGCGAGAAAGCAGCAGGCAGTTGGCAGCAGGCAGTAGGCAGAAAAGGCAAAGCTGCTTATACTGACCACTGACTTCTGACCACTGTTATTATGCTTGACGTAATCATCATCGGTGCGGGGCCGGCCGGGTTGTCGGCCGCCCTGTGGTGCGACGAGCTTGGGCTGGACACGCTCGTGCTGGAGGCGGGCGCGGAAGTCGGCGGGCAGTTGCTGTCGGTCCATAACGCGATTGAGAACTACCTGGGCGCGCGCGCCGCGAACGGGCGCGAGCTGCGGGACAGGTTCGCGTCGCAGGTCGAGGGCGCGGAGTTCGATTTGTGGACCGAGGTCGAGATCGAGAGCGTTGACCTGCGCGCGCGGCGCGTCGCGCTCCGCAGCGGCGAGGAGCTTCAATCCATCAGCCTCATCCTCGCCACCGGCGTCCGCCGCCGACGGCTCGGCATTCCGGGCGAGGCGGAGTTGGCGGGGCGCGGCGTGATGGAGTCTGGGACGCGCGACCGCGACCTGTTCGCGGGCAAGGATGTCTGCGTCGTAGGGGGCGGCGACGCGGCGGCCGAAAACGCCTTGCTGCTCGCAGAGGTTTGCCCAACCGTGACGCTCGTCCACCGCGGGAAGACTTTGCGCGCGCGGCCCGAGTTCGTCGAGCGCCTGCGGGGCGAGCACTGCATCACGATCTTCAAGGAAGCGGTCGTGCGGCGCATCATGGGCGACGCGGAAGTCGAGGCCGTCGAGATCATGCGCGAGGGCGGGCTCAAGCCTTTCCAGGTGGCCGTCAAGGGCGTGCTCGTGCGCGTCGGCGTCGAGCCGAACACGGAGCTGTTCCGCGAGCAGTTGCACACGGACGAGCAAGGCTACGTCGTCATCACCGGCGAGCAGGAGACGAGCGTCGGGAATGTCTTCGCCGTCGGCGACGTTTCCAACCCGCTCGCGCCGACCATCGCCGGCGCAGTCGGCGCGGGCGCGACCGCCGCGAAAGTCATCGCGTCGCGGCTGGGCCAGAATCGGAAGACTTGAACGCCGGGCGCGGCCCTTTAACTGACTGATGGAAGACGCTCAAAAAATTCTGACCCTGGACCGCGGCGTCCCCTTCGTCGACGCAGTCTTCCGCGTCATGGCGGGCGAGGCGACGGAGACAGAGGCCGCGCTCATCCTGCGCTCGGCGGAGCTGATGCACGAGGTCTGCTTCGTGACCGTCCCGCGCGCTGTGAGGGCCAGGCCGCTGCCCGACAGGCTGTACGTCACGGCCGAGGGGCGGGTGCAAAAATTCCTGGGCGAGACGCACATGGTCTTCACCGGCTACGAGTACGACCAGGTGGCCGTGATGTACGGCGATTATCTGTGCCAGTGGAGCCCGCGCGCGTGGGGCGCGCTCGTCACGCGCTGGGCGAACCAGGAGAACTGGCTCGGGAAGCGCGACTGGACTTACCTGGATTTTTACGGCGGCCTGAACGACCGCGCGGTGAAAGACTACCTCGCGTGGTCTGAGGCCGTGATGCAGGTCGTGCACGCGAAATGTTTGCTCAGCCAGCAGGCGGGCCAGATTCAGCCTTTATACAAGACGGCCCCTTGAAGGTGCTTTTATGAACAACCCGGAAGCAGTCATCACGGCGCTCAGTAACGCGCCCGCGCTCATCACGCCGCTGGTGCGCGAAGTCCCGGCGGAGAATCTGAAGCGGCGGCCGGGCCCCGGCAAGTGGTCGGCGCACGAACACGCCTGCCACCTGGCGGAAGTCCACCCCGTCTTCTTCTCGCGGCTCGAACGGATGCTCGACGAGACGCGGCCGCTTATTAAGGCGTACAACCCGGACGAGGCGATGGAGGAGGGCGCGCTGCTCAAGGTGGATTTGGACGAGGCGCTCGAACGCTTCTGCCGCGACCGCGAGCGGCTGGTCGAGGCGCTGAAGGACTTGACCGAAGACGAGTGGCTCCGCGAGGCCGAGCACGAGGAGTACGACCACTACTCGGTCCTCATCATGTTCCGCCACGTGGCGCTGCACGACATGCTCCACGCCTACCGCATAGAGGAGCTGTTGCTGAAAAAAGACTGGGAAGGAACGACAAATGGTGAGTGATGAATGCGGAACGATGAATTAAAGACGATTGCTTTTTCATTCATCGCTCCGCGTTCATCACTCATCATTCAGCTTAATGGTTGAGCAGGGTACAAGCGAGGAGGCGGCTTACACGGAGGCGCATGTGGCGGCCTACCCGGTGGAGTACATCGCGGGGATAGACCTCTTCAACGAGGGCGAGTTTCACGCGGCGCACGACGCTTGGGAGGACCGCTGGATGGGCGAGGTCGGCCCCGCCGAAAAGCTGTTCCTGCAGGCGATGATTCAGTCGGCCGTCGCCTTTCATCATCTCGAAATCGGGCGGCCGGGCGCGGCGCGGCGGATGTACCAGATGGCGAAAGAGAAGTTCGAGCGCCTCGGCGTCGGCAGTTTCATGTCGCTTGATTTAATTGATTACCAGGCGCAGCTAGACCGCGCGCTCTCGTGGCTCATGGCCGGGCCGGACCCGCGCGAATTGGCACAGCCGGAGATGACGCTTCCCGTGATTCGCTTGCGGCCCGGCGTGATGGAGTATGATTAGGGATGAGCGCGGAGGTCGTGGAGAACGGGGCGGAGGTGAGGGCGGGTGCCAACGAGAGCGTCGGGCGGCTCGCGGCGGTCGTGCGCGACGTGCGGCTGCTCCTGATAGCTCTCTGGCTGGGCGGCGCGGTCTTCTTCAGCGGGGCGGTCGCGCCGAGCGCGTTCGCGGTCCTGCGCGCGCGCGGCGTCCCTTACGCGAACGAGGCCGCGGGCTCGATAGTGACGCGCACGCTCGCGGTCGTCAACACGAGTGGTTTCGTCATCGCGCTCCTGTTGCTCCTGAGCGCGTTCCTGTTCCGGCGCAGTGTGAGCCGCCGCGCATTGCTGGCGGAGACAATCGCGCTCGCGCTCGTGGGCGTGGCGGCGGGCGTCGGGCAGTGGGTCATCGCGGCGCGCATGGTTCAGCTTCGGGCGGCGATGGGGCGGCCGATTGACGACGTGGCGGCAAACGACCCCCTGCGCTTGACGTTCGGCGCGTGGCACGGCTACTCGGTGACGGCGCTCGCCGTCGGCGTCGTGGCCGCGGCCGTCGCGCTGCTGCTGATTGCCCGCAGGGACAGGATAAAGGCGAAGCGTTTTTAGCTCCGTCAGGGGCGACTGAGCTTTGGACTAGTTTTGCTTTCAAGAGGGGAAACTTTCGATGGAGATAATCGAGCGGATTGACGAGTGGCGCAGGCGCTACGAGCATTGGCAGGAGAGCCGGACGCGCGGCAGCCCGCGCAGCGACGTGGGCGGCGACTACCCGTTCGTCGAGAACAGGCGCGCGCCCTTCATCCCTGCGCGGCGCGCGCTGCCGATGATGAATCTGGCGCTCATCACCTCGGCCGGGGCCTACATCAACGGGACGGACTCCTTCGACGTGAACGCGGTCGGCGGCGACACGCGCGTCCGCGAGCTGCCGCGCGAGGTCGAGGCCGAAGACCTGCTCTACTGCGCGCGCGGCTGGGACACGGCGGCGGTCACGAAAGACAGAAACGCCCAGGTCCCCATAGACCGGCTCGCGGAGTTCGAGAGCAACGGCATCATAGGGCAGTTGAACCCCGTCTGGTGGAGTTTCTGCGGCCACATCCCGGACGCGGGCAAACTGGTTGACGAGATGCTGCCGAAACTAATCGAGCGCGTGAAGCGCTACGAGGTGCAGGCCGCGCTGCTCGTCCCCGCGTCGCGGCTGTGCCACCAGTCGATCTCGCTCGTGGCGCGCGGGCTGGAGTCGGAGCGCATCCCGACGATGACGCTCGGGGTCGAAAAGGATGTCGTGGAGATGGTGCGGCCGCCGCGCTGCGGCTACTACCCGGGCGAACTCGGCAGCGTCGCGGGCCGCCCAGGCTGGCCCGAGCACCAGCGCCGCGTCCTCGACGAAGCGCTCCGCCTCATAGAGCCCCTCGACCAGCCATCCATCCGCCAACTCGTCGTCGAACTCGAAACCGAAGTCGAAAAGGAACGAGGGGAAAAGTAAAAGTGCTGAGTGCTGAGTGCCGAGGACTGAGTAAAAGAAAGCGGTTTTAACTCAGTACTCAGTCCTCAGCACTTCTTTTTGCGTGGCGTGGGCGATGGCTTCGGCGACCTGGTCGAAGTCGAAGGGCTTGCCGATGATGCCGTTGACGAGGTCTTTGTCGCCGGGGGCGACGGGGGTGGCCGCGCCGTGGCCCGTGATGAGGATGACGGCCGCGTCCGACCCGCGGCGGCGAATCTCGCGCGCCGTCTCCCAGCCGTCCATCTCCGGCATCGAGAGGTCCGTGAAGACCAGGTCGTAGTGGTGCTCCGAAAGCTCCCTCAGCCCCTCGCGCCCGCCCGCGACCGCGCGCACCCTGTGGCCCAAAATCGCGAGCATGTCGGCCAGGGTCTCGCGCACGAACACCTCGTCGTCAATCACCAGCACGCTCAGGCTGGCGGCTTCAGCCGCGGGCGCGGGCGTGCTCGACTCGCCCGGCGCGGCCAGCTCGGCCGCCGGCAGTTCAATCTGGAAAGTCGTGCCGCGCCCGACCTCGGACTCCACCGTGATGCGACCCTCGTGGCGCTCTATGATGCCGTAGCTGACGGCGAGGCCGAGGCCCGTCCCGTGCGCGCCCTTCGTCGTGTAGAAGGGCTCGAAGATTCTCTCGCGCACCTCCTCGGGCATGCCGGTGCCCGAGTCAGAGAAGCGCAGCCTCACCTCTCGGCCGTCGCGCTCGCAGCCGATGAGGAGCTGCCCGCCGTCGGGCATGGCGTCCACCGCGTTGACGATCAGGTTGACGAAGACCTCGCGCAACTCCGAGGCGACGCCCGAGACGTGGACGGGGCGCTCGGCCTCAAGCTCGACCGCGTAGAGCAGCCCGCGCAGACGCGCCTCGTTGTGCCAGCGCGTGCGCGTGATCTCGACGGCGTCGGCGAGCAGCAGGCTCACGTCGAGCGCCTCGAACTCCCTGGACGGCGACTGGCGCGCGAAGGTCTGTATGCGGCGGACGGTCGCGGCGGCGTCCTCGGCGGCCGTCTGAATCACGTCCAGGTTGTGCGTCAGGGACTCGTCCGTCACCTGGCGGCGCATCAGTTGCGCGCGGCCGAGGATGGCGGTCAGGGCGTTGTTGAAGTCGTGGGCCACGCCCGAGGCTAGCTGGCCGAGCGCGCGCAGCTTGTCGGCCTGCGCGGCGCGCTGCCGCTCCTGCTTCTGCTCCGTGATGTCGCGCGCGATGCCGAGCACGCCCGTGGTGCGCCCCTCGACGACGAGCGGCGCGGTGTCGAAGAGCGCGTAGCGCAAGGCACCGTCGCGCGAGAAGAAGCGCGCCTCGTAAGTCTGCGGCTTGCCGTCGAGCGTGCGCTCGAAGTGCTCGCGGGCCGGCTCGCGGTCGGCCTCGAAAGTGATGTCCAAAAACGAGTGGCCGATTAACTGCTCGGACTTGTAGCCGGTCGCTTCGAGCGTGGCGCGGTTGCACCACTGGAAGCGCCCGGCGGTGTCCACGGCGTAGATGCTCTCGCGCGCGCTCTCCAGGATGTTCGTCAGAAGCGTCTGGTGCTCGCGCGCCTTGGCCTCGGCCTTGCGGAGTTCCGAGAGGTCGCGCGCCGTGCAGACCGCGCCGATGATGCGGTCGCCCCTCTCGATGATCGGCTCGCAGGTCACCAGCAGCGGCCGGTTGAAGCGCTCCGGGACGATCTCGATGGTGACGCTGCGGGCCTCGTGGATGGTCTTCTCGACGATGCAGGTGTTGCCCTCGCTCGTGTGCAGGATGTCGCAGCAGCGGCGGCCGAGCATGAGGTGCGGCCAGGTGTCCTCCATCGCCGCGCCGGCGCGGTTGACGCGAATCAACTGGCCGTTGTTGTCGAAGATGAAGATGCCGTCCGACATCGCGTTGAAGGTCGTCTCCCACTCCTTCTTGGCCCGGCCCGTCATCTCGAACAGCTCCGCCTGCGCGATGCCGGTGGCGATCTGCGCGGCGACGGCCTCGACCAGCGCGACCTCGTCCTCCGTCCAGCGGCGCACGCGGTCCGTCTGGTGTATGCACAGCGCGCTGCGGAAGCGGCCGTTGACGATGAGCGGGCAGAGAATCTGCGAGCGCAGGCGGACCTGCTGGGCGTGGAGGCGCACCTGCTCGTTGAACTCGGCCGGGCCTTCCGCGTAGTTGAGCGCGTCCGCGATGACGATGGGGCGCGGCGAGCGCAGCAGCCGCTGCGCTATCGGCTCCTCGAAACTCATTTCGAGATGGCGGACGCTCGCGGAGTTCGGCGCGACGTACTCGTGCTCGGCGTGGACGAGCGGGTGCTGCGGGTCGTACATGTAGAGGTGCACGCGCGAGGCGTTGAGCGCACGGCCCAACTCGCGCGTCGCCGTGCTCAGCACGTCCGGCAGGCTGAGCGAGGCGCGGATTGCCAGGCTCAGGCGGTTGATGAGGGCCTCGCGGGCGGAGGTCGCCTCGGCCTTCTGGAAGAGTTCGGCCTGGCGGATGGCGAGCCCTGTCTGGTCGGCGACGGCGCGCGCGAGCGCGATGTCCGCCTCGCGCCACTGCCGGTAGCCGCGCGTCGTCGAGAAGGCGAAGGCCGCCGGCATCTCCTCGCCCGTCTTGATGGCGACGTACATGATGGATTTGACGCCGGCCGGCTTGAGCACCTCTTCGTAGAAGGGGCCGATCCAGGCGTCGGCGGCCGCGTCGTTGAAGACCATCACGCCCTGGCGGTCGACCGCGTCCACTAGGTTCTTGAGCTTCGCTATCGGGAAGTCGCGCACCGCCGGGCGCACGCCCGGCGCGTGATACTCGGCGACCATGCGGACGCGCCCGGCCTGCTCCTCGATCATGAAGAGCGAGCAGCGGTCCACGCCGAGGTACGAGCCCAGTTCCTGGACGGCCGTGTGGAAGACGACCGTGGTGTCCAGCGAGCGACGGACGGCGCGCGAGATGCGGTTGATGACGGCCTCGCGCTCGGCCTGCTGCTCAAGCGCCTGCTCCGTGCGCTTGCGCTCCGTGGTGTCGCGCGCCACCCAGACGACCAAGTCCTCCAGCATCGGCGAGACCGTGCCTTCGAACCAGTACTCCACGCCCTCAATCGTCAGGCCGTAGTCGATGTTGACGGGCTGGCCGGTTTCGAGCGCGCGGCTAATGTGGCCGAGGAAGAGGTCCGCCTGCGCGCGCGGGAAGACTTCGTGCAGCCGCTTGCCGACCAGCTCGTTCGTGGGCTTGTAGAGGAGGTTGGGGTTCGTCGGCGCGACCTTCAGGTAGCGGCCTTCGGAGTCGAGCACGAGGATCACGTCCGGCATGGCCGCGAAGAGGGCGCGCATCTCCGCCTCGGACGCCTGCAATTCGGCGGCGATGCGCTTGCGCTCCGTCACGTCGCGGGCGATGCCCTGCACGCCGACGGGGCGCTCGCCTTCGTAAATCAGGCGCGAGCTGACTTCGAGCGGCACGCGCCGGCCGTCTTTGGAGACGATGTCGAGTTCGTAGATGGTCGAAATGTCGTCCGTCTGCTTGCGCGAGATCATCTCGCGCGCGCGCTCAAGGTGCTCGGGGGCGACCACCTGCCCCATGTTCATCCGAGCCGCCTCATCGCGCGTGTAGCCGGTCACGCGCTCGCCCGTCCGGTTGAGCGAGGTGAAGTTCCCCTGTAGGTCGTGCGTGTAGATGATGTCGTTGGCGTTCTCGAAAAGCTCGCGGTAGCGCTCCTCGCTCCGGCGCACGGCCTCCTCGGCCTGCCTGCGCGTGCTGATGTCGCGCACGACCGCGCTGAGCACTTTCTTGCCGCTGTACGAGATGAGGCTGACGCTGACCTCCACGTCGACCAGCGAGCCGTCCTTGCGGCGGTGCCGCCGCTCGCCCAGAACCGAGTGCTCCGTGGAGAGAATCTGGCGGATGTTCTCGTCGACGATTTCGCGGTCGGTCGCGGCCACGTCGTGGAGCGTCAGGGAGGCCAGCTCGTCGCCCGTGTAGCCGAGCAGCCTCTGGTAGGCCGGGTTCGCCTCGATGATGCGCCTGCTCTCGGGCTCGATGAGGAAGATTCCGTCGAGCGACTGCTCGACCAGCGCGCGGTAGCGCTCCTCGCTCTCGCGCATGGCCTGCTCGGCGCGGACCCGCTCCGTGATGTCGCGCACCACGCCGCGCACCCCCGTCGGCGTGCCCTCGGCGTCGCGCACGAGCGTGATGACGCCTTCGAGGTAGCGTGGGACCCCGTGCGCGTCTTTCAGGAGGTGCACAGAGCGGTAGGGCTCGTCCCGCACCTGCTCCGCGGCCTCGGTGATGTCGGCCGCGGCGGCGTCCTCGCCGAGCAGGGCGCTCAGGGGCTGGCCGACCAACTCCGCGGCGGGGCGGCCGAAGAAGAGCGCGCCCGACTCGTTGATGCTGGTCAGGCGGCCGTCCATGTCGCGCGTGTAGATGATGTCGGCGGCCTGCTCGACGATCTCGCGGTAGTGGCGCTCGACGCGGTGGCGCTCGGTCAGGCGCGCGACCTTGACCAGGAGTTCCTGGCGGCGGAAGGGCATTTCGAGGTAGTCGTCCGCGCCGGCGGTCAGCGCGTTGAGGCTGCTGCGCTTGCCCGTGCGGACGGCGCTGGCGAGCAGGACGGGGACGTAAGCGGTGCGCGGGTCCTGCTTGAGGCGGCGGCAGAATTCGAGGCCGTCCATCCCCGGCATGACCACGTCGCTGACGACGATGTCGGGCTCGACCGACTGTGCCAGTTCGAGGGCGCGCTGGCCGTTGCCGGCCGTCAGCACCTTGTAGCCCTCGTGCTCCAGGAGCACGGTCAGGAGCTCAAGGACTTTGGGCTCGTCGTTGACGGCGAGAACTGTCGGGCGAGTCGTGTCGGGTTTCATCTTTGACGTTGGGGCCGGAGCCGCCACCTCGGGAACGAGTCCAGTAATATTTCAGACCTGCGTTCAACACAATGACGTGGGAGTCAGTAAGTGAGGGGCGGCCAATCCTGGGTCAGAGCGAAAACTACTGCGGCGCTCGTCAGGGCAGGATGACGAGCGCGTCGCCACAACCGAGTATAGCAAAGACAAAAAGAGATTGTCACGAGGGAGAAAACGAAGGCGGAAAGCGGGAGGCGGGAGGCAGTAAAAAAGCAGCCGGCGCAATCGGCGCGGCTGCTTTTTCTATCTCTTCGGGTTCCCGCCCGCTATTACTTCGCGCTCTTCGGAAAGTAACCCTGACGGTAGGTCAGCTTGAGGTTCTGCCTGCGCAGGTCGGGGTTGGTGATCTCTATCTGGACGCGGCGGAAGGAGCCGTCGCGTCTCTTGTTGGTCGGGGAGTAGGCGACGAGGTATTGCGAGCGCAGTTCGAGTTGAATCTGGGCGAAGGCCTCGCGCAGCTCCTCCTCGTTGTCAGGGAAGAAGGCGCGGCCGCCCGTGCGCTCGGAAATCTTGCGCAGCGTCCCCTTGTTGATGCCGCCGTAGTATTCGTCGCCGATGCCTATGGCGTAGACGACGGAGTCGGCGCGCGTGGCGCTCTCGATGGCCGCGTCAATGTTCTTACGGCTGCTCGTGTCGTGGCCGTCCGTCAGCAGGATGATGGCGCGGCGCGTCTTGTCGGACGCCTCGGAGAGCACCTCGTCGGCCGTGACGAGGACGGCGTCCCAGATGGCGGTCGAGCCCGCCAGCATCTGGTCCTGGCCCGAAATCGGCGGCGTGCCGACCTGCCCGACGCCGCTGACGTAGCCCGAGGGCGGGACGAACTCGACGCGGTCGAGCGCGCGGCGCACGCGCGAGGCGTTGCCGGTCAAACCCTGTTCGAGCGTGGCCTCGCCCGTGAAAGAGATGACGGCCATCTCGTCCTTGTCCGGGCGGAGCACGGCGTCGACGAAGCTTGCGGCCGCGGCCTTCTCAATCGGGAGCGTGCGCTCTTCGGAGATGCTCGTGTCAATCAGGATGGCGAGCGAGAGCGGGAGGTCTGTCTGGCGCGCGAAGGTGAAAATCTCCTGCGGCCGCCCGTCCTCCGTGACGCTCACGTCTTCCTGCCTGAGCGTCGTGATGAAGCGCTTCTGCTTGTCCACGGCCGTGAACAGGATGTTGGTCAGGTCCGTCTCGACGCGCACGACCTCGTCTTCCTGAATCTCCTCGCCCTCTTTCGGGCTGGGGCTCGGCTTCGGCGTCTCCTGCGGCTGCTGGTCCGCGCGCCGCGGCCGGCTCTGCTCCTGCGCCGCGGGAGATTCCTGCGCGCCCGCGCCGGCCGGCAACAGGCCGGCCGCCGAGAGCGACGCCGAGAGAACGAATGCCAGAATGCGCGTTGTGTGACCTCTGTAAGACATTTTCGTAAATCGTGATTCCGTGAATCGTAAATCGTCGAACCGTTTTGCTATTCACGATTCACGATTCGCGAGCTTACTTTCTAACGCTGTCGCTGACGGCCCTGTATTCCGTCCTGGTCTTCACCTTCATGCCGTCGCGCTTGTTGGCGAGCTTGACCTCGATCTTGCGGCGGCTGCCGTCGTACTTATCGTTGGACGGCTTGTAGGTGATGATGTAAGTGGAGCGAAGCTCCTTGGAGATTTTGGTGAACGCCCTCTCCAGCTCCAGTATGTCGCCGGTGAAGAAGGCGGAGCCGCCCGTCTCCTCGCAGAGTTTCTGCAAGTCGCGGTCGACGCCGCTCCGAATGGTGCCGGCCTCCACGCCCGGCACGGTGCCGAGGAGCCCGGCCTTCGTCGAGATGGCGAAGATGGTCGTCTCGGTGCGCTGCGCGATGTCGATGGCGTCCTTGAGCGTGGCGCGGCTGTAGTTGTTGTCGTCGCCGTCCGTGATGACGACCAGCACGCGGCGGCCCGGCACGCTCCGCATCTTCTCGTCGCAGAACTGCCAGACGGCGTCATAAAAGAGCGTGCGGGTGCCGGGCTTGCCGACGCCGTCCACGGCCTTGTCCAGGTAGTCAAGCCTGTCTGTGAAGTCCTGCCGCAGCTTGACCTCGTGGTCGAAGGTGGCGAAGGCCACGCGGTCCTTCCTGAGCTTCGTCACCGTGTAGATGAAGTTCTTGGCCGCCTCCTGCTCGAACTTGAGCTTGCCCGCGACCGAGCCCGAAGTGTCCATCAGCACGGCCACGTAGACGGGCTGGCCGCTGGTGGTCTCGTCGCTGAAGCCCAGAATCTGCTGCAACTTCTTGTCTTCGTAAACCAGGAAGTCTTCCTTCCTGAGGCCGGAGACGGGCGGCTTGCCCTTGGTCTTCTCGTCGGTGACCAAGACCGGCAGGCGCACTTCGCGGATGGTAATGATCTCCGTGTCCTGCCCGTCCTGCTGCTGCGGGGCGGGCGTCTGCGCGGGCTGCGGGTTCTGTGCCAGCGCGGCGGGCGTGAACGCACAGAGAGCGAGCGCGAGCGAGGCCAGATACCGAAAACGATTAATCGTGAATCTCATGAATTATCGAACGCTTAAAAAATGAAACCTGAGGGCGGTCTAACCAGCCGCACGTTCGCGGCTTGGATGCCCGGCGGCCGAACGGCCGTTGCCCCTGACGAGACGGGCGAAGGAGTAATAGTACAGCAAACGGCCGCAAAAGCGCATGCCGGAAAGGTCAGTACCGCCTGCCGCGAGCGGGCGGGTGCTCAGTGTTGACGACCCGCCCACTTGCGGCAGGCGGTACTGAACCCCTCTTCGCTGCCCCGTGGTGAGTTCTCCCCGACTTGGTGATACAATGCGCGCACGGTCGCTCGTCTTTGCGCCGACGGCTTGCCGCGAGCCGCCCTCATCAATTGTCCCCGGCGCGCGCCGCAGCGTCGGGCCGTCAAGAGCTGCCCCGTGTCCCCACAGATGGTCTCTCACTATCGTCTCATAGAGAAGCTCGGCCAGGGCGGGATGGGCGAAGTCTACCTGGCCGAGGACGTGAAGCACGGCCGCCGCGTCGCGCTCAAGACGCTCTCCGAAAAATTCACGCGCGACGAGCGGAGCCTGCAGCGCTTCAAGAAAGAGGCGAGCGCCATCCTCAAGCTCAACCACCCGAACATCCTCACCGTCTACGAACTGGGCGAGGATGAGTCCTCCTACTTCCTCGTCACCGAGTACATCAAGGGCGACACGCTCCGCGACCGGCTGGCCCAGGACGGGATGACGATTGACGAGGCGCTCGGCGTCAGTATACAGGTCGCTCGCGCCCTCGAAGCCGCGCAAGACGAAGGCATCGTCCACCGCGACATCAAGCCAGAGAACATCATGCTCAGGCACGACCGGGTGGGGCGCGATCGCCTGGTCAAAGTCCTCGACTTCGGCCTCGCCAAGCTCACGGAGAAGGGCTCGTCCGCGCACGACCCGGACGCCGTCACCGTGCCGATTCACAACACGGAACCGGGCACCGTGATGGGGACGACCGGCTACATGTCGCCCGAGCAGACGCGCGGCCTGGACGTGGACGCGCGCACGGACGTTTTCAGTTTCGGCGTCGTCCTCTACGAGATGATCGCGGGCCACCCGCCGTTCCAGGGGCCGACCGACAGCCACATCAAAGTCTCCATCCTCGATCAGGAGCCGCCGCCCCTGGCGAGCCCCTCGCAGATGGTCCCGCACCAGTTGGAGCGCATCGTCAGGAAGGCGCTCCAGAAGGACCGCACGAAGCGCTACCAGACCGTCACCGACTTGAAGACGGACCTGGAGAATTTAAGGGACGAGCTGGACAGGAACGCGCGTGACCTCTCGCTGACGCCTGACACGGGGGCCGGGCTCGCGCGCGCCATCGCGGCCCACACGGCCCGCACGGAGTCGCGCGCCTCGCGCACCGCGGAGCCGCGCGAGGCGCGCACGGTTTCGAGCGTCGAGTACATCGTCACGAACGTGGGCCGGCACAAGTGGGTCGCGCTCGCGGCGCTCGCCGCCTTCGCGCTCGTCGTCGCTGGCGTCCTCTACTTCCGAAGCGGCGCGCCGGGCGTGGACTCCGTGGCCGTGCTCCCCTTCGTCAACGACAGCAGCGACCCGGACGCGGAGTACCTCTCCGACGGCATCACCGAGAGCATCATCAACAAGCTGTCGCAGCTCCCGAAGCTGAAGGTCATGTCGCGCAACGCCGTCTTCCGCTACAAGGGCCAAAAAATCGACCCGCAGGAAGTGGGTAAGAGTCTCGGCGTCGGCGCGGTCCTGACGGGGCGCGTGCTCAAGGTCGGGGAGAAGCTCGTCATCAAGACGGAGCTGGTCAACGTCGCGGACGGCGCGCAGCTCTGGGGCGCGGAGTACGACAAAGACTTCTCGGACATCTTCGCCGTGCAGGAGGAAATTTCCCGAAAAATTTCCGAGCGGCTGAGAGTGAAACTGACCGGCGCGGACGAGGAGCGTCTGGCGAAGCGCTACACGAATGACACGGAGGCTTACCAGCTTTACCTCAAGGGCCGCCACTTCTGGAACAAGCGCGACGAGGCCGGATTGCGCGCGGGCATCAAGTATTTCCGCGAGGCGGAGCAGAAAGACCCTTCTTACGCCCTGGCCTACTCGGGGCTGGCCGACTCCTACGCGCTCCTCTGCGACATCGGCGCGGCCGCGCCCAACGACCACATGCCGAGCGCCAGGGAGGCCGCGCAGCGCGCGCTCGACATAGACCCCAACCTCGCCGAAGCGTACACCTCGCGCGCCTTCGTCAAGCTCGCCTACGATTGGGACTGGCGCGGGGCCGAAAGTGATTTCAAGCGCGCGCTCGAATTGAACCCGAGGTACGCGACCGCGCACCAGTGGTACGCCTCATACCTGACGCAGATGGGCAAGTACGATCTGGCCCGGCGCGAGATAGAGCAGGCGCAGGCGCTCGACCCGCTCTCGCCCATCATCAGCGCGAACTCCGGCCTCTACCTCTTCTTCGCGCGCAAGTACGACGAGGCGATTGAGCAGTACAAAAAGACGCTCGAAATCGACCCGCGCTTCGCCGTCGCGCACTACTACCTGGGGCTCGCCTACGTCGAGAAGAAGGAGTACGAAAAGGCCGTCGCGGAGTTTAAGACCGTGATGAGTTCTGGGGGCGAGGGCGCTGATTCGGCGGCGGCGGGCGACGAGTTGAACGCGGACGACATAGAGACGGCCGCCGCGCTCGCTTTCGCCTACGCGGCCGCGGGCCGCAGGGCGGAGGCCGAGAAGCTGCTCGCGCAGATGACCTCGCTCGCGGGCCGCCGCTACGTCTCGCCGCTCTACCTCGCGACCGTCTACACGGGGCTCGGCGACAAAGAGCAGGCCATTAAGCTGCTCTACAAGGCTTACGACAACCGTCACCCCGGCCTCGTCCTGATACGCGTCTGGCCGCACTTCGACTCGCTGCGCGGCGACCCGCGCTTCCAGGAACTCCTGCGCCGCTTCGAGCCGATACCGTGAGCCTGCACCCGTCAGGTCAGTGCCGCCACAATCAATAGCAATCAGCTTAACTCTTCGAGGAACTGTGCCAACTCGTCTGGGAGCGGCGCGGTGAAGCGCAGGGGTTCGTTCGCGCGCGGGTGGCGGAAGCCTAGCTGCTCGGCGTGAAGGAACTGGCGGTCGAGGGCGTTCAGGCGCGCGCGCAGGCGCGGGTCCGCGACGGTGTTATCGCGGCCCTCGCCGTAAACCGCGTCGCCGACGACCGGGTGCTTGAGCCATTGCAGGTGGACTCTGATCTGGTGCGTGCGGCCCGTCTTGATCTCCACGTCGAGCAGCGTGAAGCGTTCGAAGCGGCGGCGCACGCGGTAGAGCGAGAGGGCGGGCCGCCCGCCCGCCACGACCGCCATGCGCGTCCGGTTGCGCGGGTCGCGCGCCAAGGGCTGCTCGACGCGCCCCGCGTCTTCGCGGACGTGGCCGTGGACGAGCGCGACGTAGGACTTGAAGACCTCGCGCGCGCGGAACTGGTCCGACAGGTGCTCGTGCGCCGCCTCGTTCTTGGCGACGACGATGAGGCCCGAGGTGTCACGGTCGAGGCGGTGGACGATGCCCGGACGCGCCGAGCCCGCGCGGGTCGAGAGTTGCCGGAAGTGAAAGACGAGCGCGTTGGCGAGCGTGCCCGAAGAGATGCCGGCCGCGGGGTGTACGACGAGGCCCGCGGGCTTGTCGACGACCACGAGGTCTTCGTCCTCGTAGACCACCCGGAGGGGAATGTCTTCGGGGGCGAAGTCCGTCGGGTCCGCCGGCACGAGCTCGACTTCGATCTCATCACTCTCGCGCAGCTTGTAGGCGGGTTTCGTGGTGCGCCCTCGGACGAGCACGTCGCCGTCTTCGACCAGGCGCTGTATGCGGGCGCGGCTCCAGCCCTCCACGCGCGCGGCGAGGTAGGCGTCGAGCCGCGCGCCCGCGTCCTCGGCGGCGACGCGGAACGTGAGAGTCTGCGTCCCGTCCTCCGCCTCAACTCGCGCGACTGCTTCCGTGTTCATACTTCTGGAATCCTCAGGCGCGGGCCGCGGCCGCGCCGCCCGCGACCTTCCCGCGCCAGCGCACGACGAGCAGGACGACGGCCCCGACGCCGACGATGACGCTCAGCATCTGCGAAGTCGAGAGGCCGGTCAGGGTCGTCAGCCCGGCGATGTCGCCGCGCGGGTCGTCGCGGAAAATCTCAATCGTGAAGCGCATCGCGGCGTAGAGCGCGGCGTAAAAGAGTATGACCTGGCCGCTGAAAACTTTTCGCCGGTGGAGCCAGAGCAGGAAGAAGAAGATGAGGAGCGCGCCGAAAGACTCGTAGAGCTGCGTCGGGTGCAGGTGGACGGGCTGGAAGAGGCCGCCCAGTTTCTCTGCCCAGTAAGCCTGCTGCGTCGGGTCTTCCAGGTGCGAGACGACGGTCGGCACGCCCGTGACTTCGTGGCCCAATTCCGTGAAGTGCACGCCCCAGGACGCGAGCGTCGGCTTGCCCCAGCAGCAGCCGGCGGCGAAGCAGCCCTGCCGGCCGATGGCGTTGCCCAGGGCGATGCCGGGCGCGAACGCGTCGGCCGTCTTCCACCAGGGCAACTTGTAGCGGCGGATCAGAAAATAGCCGACCGCCGCCGCGCCCAGGAAGCCGCCGTAGAAGACGCCGCCCGAGCGCAGGAAGTCGAGCGAGAAAAGCCGCAAGGGGTTCTCGCGGTAGCCCGGCTCCGTGAACAGCATCAGCGCCTTCGACCCGACAATCGCCGCGAGCAGCATCCACAGGCCGAGGTCGTAAACCCGCTCGCGCGGCAGCCCGTCGCGCGCCGCGAGCTTGGCGGCGATCAGGAGCGCGGAGAGAAACGCCAGCGCCAGGAGCACGCCGTACGTGTTGACGGGGAAGTTGCCGATGCGGAACAGCTCAGGGAACATAAAGCAGGAGTCAGAATTCAGAATCCAGAAGTCAGAAGAAGAACGAATGGTCGCGTCAGTTCGCGCCGGCCTCGGGCTCCGCGCCCGCCACCTCCGCCGCCTTCTTCTTTCGCCTCTCTTCTCTCCCGGTGGCGAAGATGTCGTAGATGAGCAGGAAAGCCCCGGCGCAGATGCTCATGTCGGCGACGTTGAAGACGGGCCAACTGAAAGACTTGTAGTGTAGCAGGATGAAGTCTATCACGAAGCCGAAGCGCGCGCGGTCCGTCAGGTTGCCGGCGATGCCCGCGAGCAGCAGCGCGCACGCCCCGAGCAGGCGGTCGTCGGTGCGCGCCGTGCGGAAGAGGTAGACGAGCACGGCGACGCCGACCGCGACCGCCAGCCCGACGAGCGCCCAGCGCCCGAAGGAGCCGCCCCTCTGCAACTGCCCGAACGCGATGCCGGGGTTCTCCGCGTAGGTCAGGTCCAGGAAGCCGCCGACGAGCGTCACCGTCTCGCCGCCGCGCAGGGCGCGCACGGCCCACGCCTTCGTCAACTGATCCACCAGGTAGACGCAGACGGCCGCGAAGAAGTAGGCCACGCGCCAGCCCATGCGCCGCTCGCTCACCCTCCGGCCTCCTCGCGCTCGATCTCGCTCAAGGCTTCCACGCAGCGCTCGCACGCCGTCGGGTAGCGAGAGGATTCGCCGACGCGCGTGGAGTAGTTCCAGCACCTCTCACACTTCTCGCCCGCCGCGCGAGTAACGTTGACAACTATCTGCTCGTCTTCAACGTCATTTCCCCCGCGCGAGAGGTGTACATCCGAAACGATGAAGATGTAGCGCAACTGATCCCGGTAAGGAACAAGCACTTCGTATGCGTACTCGCTAGCCGAAATCTCCACGCGCGCTTCGAGCGAGCTGCCGATGAGCTTCGCCGTGCGGGCCTTTTCCAGCTCGACCAGGACCGTGTCTCGGTACATGAAGACGTGCGCCCAGGCGACGAGGAGCGCCGTCCTGTCTTCGGCGCGCGCCTCGGGGAACTCCGCGACGTGGACCGACGCGGGACGCTCCGCGCCCTCGCCGGGCGACGGCAGGTTCTCCCAGATTTCGTCCGCCGTGAAGACCAGAAGCGGCGCGAGCAGTCGCGCCAGCGCGTCGGCGATTTTGTAAAGCGCCGTCTGCGCCGAGCGGCGCGCGAGGCTGCGGGGCGCGGCCGTGTAGAGGCGGTCCTTGATGATGTCCAGGTAGCGCGCCGAGAGTGTCACGGTCGCGAAGTTGTAGAGCGTGTGGTAGACCGTGTGAAACTCGTAGGCGCGGTAAGCCTCCGCGACCTGCGAGATGACTTCGTCGAGCTTCGCCAGGGCCCAGCGGTCTATCTCAAGCATCTCCTCTTCGGCGACCGTGTGGCGCGCGGGGTCGAAGCCGTCCAGGTTGCCGAGCGCGAACCGCGCCGTGTTGCGCAGCTTGCGGTAGGCGTCACTCGCGCGCTGCAAGATTTCGTCGGAGCAGCGCACGTCCTCCTGATAATTCGAGGAGGCGACCCAGAGGCGCAGGACTTCCGCGCCCGAGTCCTTGACCACTTCGTTGGGCGAGATGCCGGTGCCCTCGGACTTGGACATCTTCTGGCCCTGGACGTTGATGACCCAGCCGTGCGTGATGACCGCGTTGTAAGGCGCGCGGCCGTGCGCCGCGAGGCCGACCATCAGGCTGGAGTTGAACCAGCCGCGGTACTGGTCGCCGCCTTCGAGGTACACGTCCGCGGGCCAGCGCAGCTCCGGGTACTTCTCCAGCACCGCGACCGACGACGAGCCGCTGTCGAACCAGACGTCGAGGATGTCAGTCTCCTTCGTCCACTCCGCACCGCCGCAACCGGCACACCTGTAACCTTCGGGCAGGAGCGCCGGGGCTTCGCGCGCGTACCAGGCGTCGGCCGACTCCTTCTCGAAGATGTCCGCGATGTGGTTGATGATCGCGGGGTCCGCGACGGCCTCGTCGCAGCCGGCGCAGTAGAAGACTGGAATCGGCACGCCCCAGATTCTCTGGCGCGAGACGCACCAGTCGGGCCGGCCCTTCTGCATGTTGCGCATGCGCTCCTCGCCCCACGCCGGAATCCACTCGACGCGCCCGATCTCCCTGAGCGCGCCCGCGCGCAAGGACTCAGGAGCCGTTGACCCGCTGTCCGTGAAGTTCTCCGTGAAGTTGGAGCGGTCGCGCCCGTCCTCGTCCTTCTCGACGACGGGGTGCGAGCCCGCCGCGTCCATGGAGATGAACCACTGCGGCGTGGCGCGGAAGATGACCGGGTTCTTGCAGCGCCAGCAGTGCGGGTAGCGGTGCTCGTACTCCTCGCTGAACAGCAGCACGCCGCGCTCACGCATGAACTCCACGATGCGCGGGTTCGCCTCGAAGACGCTCATGCCGGCGAAGTGTTCGACCTCGCCGGTGAAGCGGCCGGCGTTGTCCACGGGGCAGTAAATCTCCAGGCCGTAACTCTTGCCTATGACGAAGTCGTCGTGGCCGTGGCCCGGCGCGGTGTGAACCAGACCTGTGCCAGATTTGCCCGTCGCCTTGGGGTCGCGCGCCTCTCTCACGTCCAACTCGGTCTCCGCGTCGGCCTCGCCGCCGAGCGTGACGTGCCGGCCGACCATCACGAGGCTGGGGCGGTCGAGCCAGGCGTGGCGGCATTCGAGCCGGTCCAGTTTCGAGCCGGGGAAACGCGCGAGCACAATCGGCCCCGTCGGGTCGCCGTTCGCGTCGCGCTCGCCTATGCCGCACTTCGCCGCCACCGCGCCGAGCAATTCGCCCGCGACGACGTAAACCTCGTCGCCGTTTTCGAAAGCGGCGTACTCGAAGTCCGGGTGAACGGCGATGCCTAAGTTCGACGGCAGCGTCCACGGCGTCGTCGTCCAGATGAGGAAGAAGACCTCGCGGCCTTTCAAACTCTCGTCAATCAGCGCGGGGTCGCTCGCGAGCGGAAACTTGACGTAGACGGACGGGCTGTGGTGCTGCTTGTATTCGACCTCGGCCTCGGCGAGCGCCGTCTGGTCGTGTATGCACCAGTAGACGGGCCTCGCGCCCTTGTAGACGTAGCCGCGCTCTATGAAGCGGCCGAAGAGGCGGGCGGTCTCGGCCTCGTAGTGGTTCGACATCGTCAGGTACGGGTTGCCCCACTCGCCGAGGATGCCCAAGCGCTGGAAGTCGCGCGTCTGCGACTTCAGAGACTTCGCCGCGTGCTCGCGGCAGACGCGCCGGAAGCTGACGGGCGAGAGGTCCGCCTTATTCTTGCCCTTCTTGTTGAGGTCTCTTTCGACGTGCTGCTCGATGGGGAGGCCGTGGCAGTCGTAGCCGGGCACGTAAGGAGCGTCGTAGCCCATCATCGAGCGCGACTTGACGACCAGGTCTTTGAGGATTTTGTTGAGCGCCGTGCCGAGGTGTATGTCGGCGTTGGCGTAGGGCGGGCCGTCGTGCAGGACGAACTTCTCGCGGCCGGCGCGCGCGCGCTGGATCATTTCGTAGAGCCCCATCTCCGTCCACTTCTTCAGGCGGGCGGGCTCACTCTGTGCCAGATTCGCCTTCTGGCTGAACGCGGTCTTCGGCAGGTTGACCGTCTTCTTCAAATCGAGAGGTGCTTCGGTAGACATAATCTGTTTCCTAATCTCAAGCTGATAACAATATCAGCGTCCGGGGAAAAGGTTAAGTCAGTACCGCCTGCGGCAGCGGGCGGGGTGACAAGGGATGAGGGATGAGGGGTGAGGGACGAAGTAAAGAAAGACTGTTTTTACTTCATCCCTCATCCGCATCCCTTAAAAATTTGGCCCGAACCATGCTCCCTACGAAGACTATGGTTCGGGCCTTTCGGCGCTGCTCGATGTCTAAAGGTTCTCAGCCTATGAACATCTCATCTTCTCCGTAGGTTTGATTGACGGGCTTCGGCGTTGGCGCGACGAGGACTTCGAGGCCGCGGCGGAAGCCCGCCATAATCGCGGCCAACTCGCGCGCCGGCTGAATCACCTTGTTGCGTATGAAGGTCGTCGTCGTCGTCACCTGCTGGTGCGTCTTGTCTATCGTGTTGCTGACGAGCGCCACCTTGTCGCGCGCCGTCACGGCCGTCTCGCCGACGAGCAGCTTCAGCTCGCGCACCTCTTCTTTGATGAGGCCCGCGGATTCGGAGAAGTGCTGCGTGGCCGTCGAGAGGTGGCCCGACATGGTGTTGATCTGCTCGGCTATCTCGCGCCCCTGGGCGGCTATCTGCCGGCCCTGGTCGCTCAGCGCCGTCACCTTCTGGAGCAGCGGCTCGACGCGCTCTTCCAGCCGGCCGACCGTCTTGACGGCCTTGCCGACGAGCCTGGCGATGACGACCATCGCCAGCGCGATCACGACGAACGCGACGGCGATAATCACCATCACCCAGAACAGCGGGTCGCTCAAATTTATCTGGAAAGCAAACATAAGAAATTTTTGACTTTTGATCCGCGATTTTTGATCGGATAAGGGCCGAAAGGTCTTCAGCCCCCTGCCCGATCAAAAATCAAAAATCAAAAATTGAAAATCGCCCTAGCTCAGGTCGCCCTGCGGGGGGTAAGTCGGCTGGGCCTCGGACGCGCCCGAAAGCTCAGTCTTCCGCTTCTCCTCGTTGTACGCCTGTTTGCCGGCTTCGACGGCTGCCGAGAGCTGCCCGCCCTTGCGCGCCACGCCCTCGCGCGCCGAGCCGTACCAGTCGCCGGCCTTCTCGCGCACAGCGCCGTAGTACTCGCCCGCCCTGTCGCCGATGTAGCGCGCGCCCTCGCGCGACTTGTCAATCCCTTTGCGCGTCACGTCGGCGATGTCGCCGCGCAGCTCCGTGCCGGACTTCGGGGCGAAAAGGAGCGCGATGATCGCGCCGATGCCGCCGCCGATCAGAAGGTAAGTCAGGCGGGTCGAAACGTCAGACCCTCCACGCCTGTCGTCATTTTCCATCAGAGATTCCTTTCTCCTGGCCGGGGCTCGTCGCCGGCCCCGACGGACATTTTTAATAGCGAGAAATACTGCCCGGAGAATATCAAGAACAGTGACGAGTGACAAGGGATAAAACAGGGATGAGGGATGAGGGATGAGGGATGAAGTCAAAGACAGAAAGCTTTTCATTCATCCCTCATCCCTCATCCCTCGTCCCTCTCTTTTTCGTACTGTTGGAGCTTGCGGTAGAGGGTCTTGCGGCCGATGCCGAGGGTGCGCGCGGCGCGGGTCTTGTCGCCGCCGGTGTAGTCGAGCGTGGCCTCTATGGCGCGGCGCTCGATCTCGTCAATCGTGGAGGGGACGTTGATTTCGAGGCGGACGGCGCGGCCCGCGCTCGCGGCCTCCATGCGCTCGCGCCGGAGCTGCAAGCGCTCGTCCGTGACGCGCCGGCCGATGGCCTCGGGCAAGTCGTCCAACTCTATCTGGCGGCCCGAGGCGATGATGACGGCGCGCTCGACGGCGTTCTCAAGCTCGCGCACGTTGCCGGGCCAGTCGTACTCCACGAGCGCCGAGAGCGCGTCCTTCGAGATGCCCGAGATGAAGCGGCCCGTCTTCTGCTTGTAGTGTTCGAGGAAGTGTATGACGAGCGGGTGAATGTCCTCGGGCCGCTCGCGCAGAGGGGGCAGGCGGATGGGGAAGACCGAGAGGCGGTAGAAGAGGTCGCGGCGGAATGTGCCGGTTTCGACGGCGCGCTCAAGGTCTACGTTCGAGGCGGCGATGACGCGCACGTCCGCCTTGATGACCTCGCTCCCGCCGACGCGCGTGAACTCGCCGTCCTGTAGCACGCGCAGCAAGCGCACCTGCGCCGACAAGCTCATCTCGCCTATCTCGTCCAGGAAGAGCGTGCCGCCGTCGGCCTCCTCGAAGCGCCCCTGACGGCGCGCGCGCGCGTCCGTGAACGCGCCCTTCTCGTGGCCGAAGAGCTCACTCTCGATCAGGGACTCGGGAATCGCGCCGCAGTTGAGTTTGACGTAGGGCTTGTCTTCGCGGCCCGAGTTGTAATGAATCAGGTTGGCGAGCAACTCTTTGCCCGTACCAGACTCGCCCTGAATCAGGACCGAGGTCTGCGTGTCGGCGACGTTCAGGGCCAATTCGATGGCGCGGCGAATCGTCGGGGCCTGGCCGATGATGCGGTCTTCGGCGTGGCGCTCGTGCAGCGCGCTTCTGAGGCGCATCACTTCCGCCGAGAGCTGGTCGCGTTCCAGCGCCGTGCCGATCTGGTCCGCGATGCCTTCGACGAGCGAGACTTCGTGGTCGGCGAAGCCCTCGCGCGCGACGCTCCAGACCAGGCCGAGCAGCCCGAACGTCTGGCCCGCGACGCGCACGAGGGCGACCAGGGCCGCGCGCCCGCCGAGCGTCGCGTTGAAAATCAATCGAATCGGGAACGACAGGTCCGAATCCAGCAGGCGCAGAGTCTTGCCCTGTGCCAAAACTTCCATTATCGCGGGGTACGCCGTCACGTCCATCGAGTGGCCGTGCGCGTCAATCAAGCCCTGCACGGAATCGATGGAGGCGTGCGGCGCGGCCTTGAAGGCTGCGAGGCTGATGCGCCCGCCCGCGGGGTCCAGGACGCCGAGCGCGCCGTAGTCCGCGCCGACGAGCGCGAGCGCGCGCTCCAAGACGAGTTGCGTGACTTCGCCGAAGTCAGAGCGCGCGTTCAGGGCGTTCGCGATTTCGAGCAGCGCCTCGGTTGTCTCCGCCTCGCGCTGCTTGTCCGTGAAGATGCGCGTGTACTGGTAGCCGACCGCGATGTGGCGCGCAATCGAGCGCAGGAAGGAGACTTCGTCGTCGAGCCAGGCGCGAGGCGCGCGCGTGTTGTGCAGGCCGAGCAGACCCAGAATGTCGCCGCCGAGCATGACGGGGACGACCAGGAGCGAGCGCGTGCCCAGAGAGGCCGCGAGGAAGCGCACCTTCTGGTCGAGGCCCGGAGCAGACGTGTCGTCCAGGCGAATCGGCTTCGTCAGGTCAACTATTTCCGAAAGCTGCCCGAGGTCGAGCGGGATGGAAGTGCCCTCGGATGACGGCACGTCGTCCGAGGCGCGCCACTCGTGGCTGATGCGCAACTCGGTCGCGGACGCGAGCTGAATCACGTCGCAGCGGTCCGCGTTCATCATCCGCCCGATCTCCTTGACGACGGCGCGCAGGAATCGGTCCAAATCAATGCTCGCGGGCAGCTCCAGCGCGAGGCGGTCGATGATCGCCTCGCGCGCCTCGTGCATCTTGATCTTTCGTTCGAGCGAGAGCGATTCGGCAGTAAGTGACATAAGAATTCAGCAGGCAGCAGGCAGCAGGCAGTTGGCAGTTAAAACCATCGCGTGGAATATTGAACTTTGACGCTGAAGAATCAAGGCAGCCGATGCTCAGCGACTGCCCACTGCTTTTCGGCGGATAATAGCGAACCGCGCGCCGAGTTGCAAAGCAACTTCAGACGCGCGGTTCGCTCGAAAGCTGTGTTGACGGATTTAGGGTTAGGCTCTTCTTCGACTACTGAACGGACGCGACCTCGGGGAGGAGGCGGAACTGGACGCGCGCCTCTTCGGGGCTGAGGAGCGGGTGGTGGAACTTGCCGTAGCGGCCGGTGATGATGCGCACGTAATTCTGCGTCTCCTTGTAGGGCGGGACGCCGTTGTACTTGTCGACCGAACCCTCGCCCGCGTTGTAGCCCGCGAGCGCCAGCGAGACGTTGCCGTTGAAGCGCTTGAGCAGCCAGCGCAGGTACTTCGTGCCGGCCTCTATGTTGGCGGCCGGGTCGTGCGCGTCCGTGCAGCCGAAGCGCTTGGCGGTCGGCGGCATCAACTGCATCAGGCCCTGGGCGCCGACGTGCGAGCGCGCGCGAACCTTGTACTTCGACTCCTGCCAGATGACGGCGTGGATGAACCTGGGGTCAACGCCGTGGCGCTCGCCCGCGCGCAGGATGATTAAATCGAGCTCGCGGTCGCCCGAGCTGGGGATGTCCGTGGGGATGTATTCGGCTTCGACGTTGTTCGCGTCAACCACAGCCCTCGCGGGAACCTCCGACGCTTGCACGGCGGGCGCGTAGACTCGGTTGAAGACAAGGCCGGTGAAGTTGGTGAAAAGGAAAAGAGCTATGAGAGCAACGGGCGCGAATTTTAAAGAGCGAAAATGGGGAACAAATCGGGTCAGGTTCATTTAATCCGTCTCCATGTGAGCGATGGCTTTCGACCATCAGAGCCGCGCGCTAGGGCGCGCAGTTTTGGGGGCTGCGCATGGCGGATTCGATTTACAAAGATCAGTTAATCGAAGCCAGCACTATGATGGGAGGAGCCCCCTTTCGGTTGCTCGCAACGCACGAAAAAAGTCCGCTAAAGCATTGATTTTGTATGTATTTAATTCAACCGGCCGTAAGCCCAGTTATAAGTAAAGTTCAGGCCGCATTCGTTCATCCTGAAGGGCGTTTTCAGACTATTTTGTAGCTCCCGCGTACCGAAGGTGTACGGAACTTTTTTATGATTAGAGGCCATTCAGAATGATTGTTTGAAGTTGATTCATGAGCGATGAACTTGAGAGGCGTGAGTGATTCATTCGCGCAATCATGTTGACTTGAAGTGGACAAACGCATAACCTCGCGCGAGCTTGTCCGACCGATTTTGGTAGCCTTTAAAAATTACCGGGCGCATGAATTTTCTACGGCGACGCCTCGGGTGCGTTTTTATGAAACGAAAGCTCGCTTCAATTCTGGCGCTGGCGATGCTGCCGGCGTTGCTCGCGTCGCCCGCGGTGCGGCGGTCGTCCGCGAACGGCGGCGCGGACGCGGCGCGCGCGCAGAAGATAGCGCAGGCGGCAGAGAGTTTGCGCCCCCAACTCGTCGCGCTCCGCCGCGACTTTCACATGAACCCGGAGCTCTCGAACCGCGAGGAGCGGACTTCGCGCGTCGTCGCCGAGCGCTTGCGCGCGCTCGGCCTCGAAGACGTGAAGACGGGTGTGGGGAAATACGGCGTGACGGCGCTGCTGAGGGGCGCGAAGCCCGGCCCCGTTGTCGCCGTCCGCGCAGACATGGACGCGCTCCCGATTCAGGAAGTCAACGACGTGCCGTACAAGTCGAAGGTTCCGAACGTGAAGCACGCCTGCGGGCACGACGCGCACACGACCGTTGAACTGGGCGTGGCGGAAGTCTTGAGCAAGATGCGCGGGGAGATTTCCGGCACGATCAAGTTCATCTTCCAGCCCGCGGAGGAGGGGCCGCCGCCGGGCGAGGAGGGCGGAGCGCGGCTGATGATTAAAGAGGGCGCGCTGGAGAACCCGCGCCCCGCGGCCATCTTCGGCCTGCACACGTACCCGCAACTGGAGGCGGGCCAGATTGGCTACCACTCGGGCCCCGCGATGGCTTCGTCCGACCGCTTCGTCATCACGGTGCGCGGCAAGAGCAGTCACGGCGCGCAGCCGCACGCGGGCGTGGACGCGGTCGTCGTCGCGGCCGAATGCGTGACGGCCTTGCAGACGATCCGCAGCCGGCGGATAGACCCCCTGGAGCCGCTCGTCATCTCCGTCGGGAGCATACACGGCGGCAACCGCTTCAACATCATCGCGGGCGAAGTGAAGATGGAAGGCACCATGCGCACGCTCAACGAGGAGGTGCGCAAGCGCGCGCAAGCCTTGATGCGCGAGACGATACAGAACATCACGGCGGCCTACGGCGCGACGTTCGAGTTGGAGTTCGAGGAGAACGCGGCCGTCACCTACAACGAGCCGGCGCTCGTCGACGAGACGCTGCCGACGATTCGCGGCGTGGTCGGGGACAAGAACCTGACCCCCATCAAGCCGCTCATGCCGGCCGAAGACTTCGCCTACTACCAGCGCGTCGTTCCAGGCTTCTACTACTTCCTCGGCGTCGGCAACCGCGCGCGCGGCATCACCGCCGCCTGGCACACCGCCGACTTCGACATCGACGAAGAGAGCCTGGTCGTCGGCGTCAAGGTGATGTCGAACGTCCTGCTGGATTACTTGGACCGTCATCAGGAGCGAAAAGAATAATGGCGAGCGACGAAAATAAATCGGGCGAGGTGGTGCATGACGCGACGCCCGAGGTCGGCGCGGCGACGGACGTTGCGCCGCTGGGGCGCGAGGGCGGGAAGCCCACGCACGAGCTGACGGCGGACGAGGACCGCGACGTGGTCAACTGGGACCGCGTGGCCGCGAGCGAGGGCTTCCGAAGGCTCGTCAAAGAGAAGGTGAAGTTCATCGTCCCGGCGTGCGTCTTCTTCATCGTCTACTACTTCGCGCTGCCCTTGCTCGTGGGCTACGCGCCGGAGTTCATGAACAGGCGCGTCGTAGGCTCAGTCAACGTCGCGTACCTGTTCGCGCTCTCGCAGTTCTTCATGGCTTGGGTCATCGCGCTGCTTTACGTGCGCGCGGCGAGCCGCCACGACCGCATGGCGCGGAAGATTGTCAGCGACCTGGACGAAGGGCGAGGGGGGAACAAGTAACATGTCAACCGCGCTCCTGATGTTCCTCGGCTTCGTCGCCGTCACGCTCGTCATCACTTACTGGGCCGCGCGCCGCTCGCAGAGCGCCGAAGCCTTTTTCGCGGCGGGCCGCAAGATTACCGGCTGGCAGAACGGGCTGGCCGTCGCGGGCGACTACATGAGCGCCGCGTCGTTCCTGGGCATCGCGGGCCTCATAGCCTTCAACGGCTACGACGGCTTCCTCTACTCGGTGGGCTTCCTCGTGGCCTACCTGACCGTGCTCCTGATCGTCGCGGAGCCCTTGAGGAACGCGGGCAAGTACACGATGGCGGACGTGCTGGCCTACCGCCTGAGCCCGCGGCCCGTGCGCTCGATGGCCTCCCTGAGCACGCTCACGGTCTCGACCTTTTACATGATCGCGCAGATGGTGGGCGCGGGCGCGCTCGTGAGCCTCCTGGTCCCAGGCATCAGCTTCAACCTGGCGGTCGTGGGCGTCGGCATCCTGATGATCGTCTACGTCGTCTTCGGCGGGATGCTGGCGACGACCTGGGTGCAGATCATCAAGGCGATACTTCTGATGTCTGGGACGCTGCTCCTGAGTATCCTCGTCCTGAGCCACTTCGGCTTCAGCTTCGGGCGGTTCTTCGACGCCATCAGCAACGTCACTTACACGGACGCGAAGACCGGCGCGGCCGTGACGAAGAACTTTCTACAGCCGGGCCTCTACTACTTCGCGGGCAAGCCCTGGGGCGTGATTGACCTCATCTCGCTCTGCATGGCGCTGGTCTTCGGGACGGCGGGGCTGCCGCACATCCTGGTCCGCTTCTACACGGTGCCGGACGCGAAGACGGCGCGGACGAGTGTCGTCTGGGCGATGTTCCTCATCGGCGCGTTCTACATCATGACGACGTTCTTGGGCTTCGGCGCGGCGACCATCATCGGGCGCGACTACATAGCCAGGCACGGCGGGACCAACATGAGCGCGCCGCTCCTGGCGCAGTCGCTCGGCGGCGAGGTCTTCTTCGCCTTCATCTCGGCCATAGCCTTCGCGACCATCCTCGCGGTCGTCGCCGGGCTGACCATCTCGGCCTCGACCTCGTTCGCGCACGACTTCTGGACGAACGTCATTCACAGGGGCACGGAGCGCAAGCCCGGCGAGGAGGTGAGGGTCGCGCGCGTCACAGCCTTCGTCGTCGGCGTGGTCAGCATTCTCATCGCCATCCTGCTCGGCCAGAGTATCAACGTCGCGTTCCTGGTGGGCCTGGCCTTCGCCGTCGCGGCCTCGGCCAACCTGCCGGTCATCATCCTGTCACTCTTCTGGAAGCGCTTCAACACGAAGGGCGCGGTCGCGGGGCTGGCGACCGGGCTGGTCTCGTCGCTCGTCCTGATTATCCTGAGCCCGAGCATCATGACGGTTGACCCGCCGACGCTGACGGTGGGCCGTCACCTTATACAGAGCGCCCCCCTCTTCCCGCTGGAGAACCCGGGCATCGTCAGCATCCCGCTAGGTTTTCTGGGTGCCGTCATAGGGACACTGCTCGGGCGCGAGCGGCACGCCGAAGAGAAGTTCTCGGAGCTGACCGTGCGCGCCAACACTGGCCTCGGCGCGGAGAAGTAAGGCAAAAGGAAAAGTAAAAAGGCGAAAGGGAAGACAAAGGGCAGACCCCTGGTCTTCCCTTTTACCTTTTGCCTTTAGGGGCGGGGCCGCCGCGCTCCACCCTTTTACGGCGCAGCGGCCCCGCGTGCGCGGCACAGTTCGGCGCCCAATGAGTGCAAGGCGGAACCGTGCCGGCCAGGGGCGCACGGCCCACCCTGTCCGCACGCCCCAACCGAAATCCTCCTCAGCGGCCCTTGCGGGCCTTGCGCCCGCCGCCGGATTTCTTGCCCGCTTTCCTTCTCGGGCGCGAGAGACTCATCACGACATTGTTCGACTCGTCCAGGCGGAAAGTCAGGTGGTCGCCTGCGCGCGCCCCCAGCTCACTCAGGAGCGGGCAGGGGACACGGCCGCGTGTGAGGCCGTTATCGTCTGTGACCTTGGCTCGGTACTCTTCTCTTCTTCTCATCGGCGGGCGTCCTTATGGTTTTGTCTGATACGGCAAGCGGCCGCAAAGCGGTGCCAGGGCCGCAGGCTCGGCGAAGGTCTACACGCGCGAGCGTTGCGTTTCGAGCACCTATTTTTATGTAACTCGGTAAAGCTTTTGCGGCCTTCAACGCGGAGGGTTGTGAGAATGCACAGAGCGCCGGCAACCCTCTGCGAAGTCGTAGAGACAGTTTGCGGCAGGGTCGAACTGAGATGGAGAACAGCTGCGCACGCGGGCTCCTTCCGCGTGCGCGCTAGGTCAACCGCCGCGCACGCCTGCGGGTATTGCACGAAGCGGGCCACAGGGCCTGCGGCGCGTTTTGATTGGCTTTTCGGGTGGTGAGGAAAACGTGCAGAGAAGAATTTATACGACGACGCCCGCCTCGGGCCTCAGTATTTGGTAATAAGACTGCGCTTGCGCGGCTGCGCGGGTTTTTTTGCGGGGAGCAAATTTTTATGCCGCCCCTGAAGCATGGCCGAGAGCCGCTGGTGAGTCATGCCCAGCAGCCGCGCGGCGCTCGTCACGCTGCCCTTCGCGTTCTCCAGCGCGAGCCTGATCAGCTTCGCCTCGTAGGTCAGCACCTCCTCCTCGAACGAGCAGCCCGCCCAGGCGTTGCCGAGCGCGGCCTTGTTCGTCTGCCTGGCCGCGAGGACTTCCACGTCTTCCAGCGTCACTTCCCTCCCGTCAGCGGAGGTCAGGATGGTCCGCTCGACCAGCGAGCGCAACTCGCGCACGTTGCCTCTGAGCGGCAGGCGGCGCAGCGCTTCGAGGGCCGCGGGCGTGAACCTCACGCGCCTGTTGTGCAGTTCCGAGAACTCTTTGACGAAGTGTGCGGCCAGCGCGGAGACGTCTTCGGGGCGCTTTCTGAGCGGCGGGATTTCGACCGGGAAAGTGTTGAGGCGGTAAAACAGATCGCCGCGGAACAGCCTCTGCGCGACCAACTCTTTAAGACTCCGATTGGTCGCGGCGACGATTCGCACGTCCACGCGCTCCGGCTCGGCCGCGCCGACCGCGTGCGCCTCGCCGTACTCTATCAGGCGCAGAAGCTTGCCCTGGTTCGCAGGGCTCAGCTCCGCGATCTCGTCCAAAAAGAGCGTCCCGCCCGCGGCCTGGCGCACGACGCCCACGTTGTCTCGGACGGCGTCCGTGAAGCTGCCTTTCCTGTGGCCGAACAGGATGGATTCGAACAGCGTCTCCGTCAGCGCCGCACAGTTGACCGCCACAAAGCGTCCCGCGCGCCCGCTCCACTCGTGAAGCATGCGCGCGACCAACTCCTTGCCCGTCCCGGTCTCGCCCGTAATCAGCACGGGCGCTTGCGTGCCCGCGATTTCGTGGGCCTCGCGTAGAAGCTCGCCCGTCCGCTCGTCCGCGTAAATGAATTTAGGGGAAGCCGCCCCCCTGATGCGCCCGCGCCCCGCCTCCAAAACACGACCCGCACACGACCTCAGCCGCGCCAGCGTCTCCGAGTTCTGCGTCTTAGCCAGCAACTCGTCCGCCCGCGTGTAGAGATTCGTCATCTCTTCAACGTTGAGGCGCTCACCCAACTCCTCAACAATCGTCAGCGCCGCCACCCCCGCGCCCTCACTATCACCCGCCTGCGCCGCCACCCCCATCGCCCTATCCAACGTCAACCGCGCTTCCTCATACCGCCCCAACCGCCCCAACGCCACCCCATGCGTCGTCAGAGCCTCCGCCAACAGCGACTGCTCATCGCCTTTATCCAGTATGTGAACAGCAGCGCTAGAAATTTTTTCAGCTTCTGAATTTCTCTTCTGAGCGAGAAATACGCGAGCGCGTGTGTCATCCACCTGCGCCGTATACATGCCATCTTTGAGGCCGGTGAAAAGCAGATGTGCACGGTCAAGATGCTCGTGAGCTTCTTTGAACTTCCCTTTAACGAAGAATAAATATCCTAAGTTGTTCTCGACTGCGGCCCGGAAGCGCGTTTGCCCAGCTTGCTCGAAGTGATAGCTCGCGGCTGCATACTCGACCAAAGCACGGTCTGTATAATCTTCACGCTGTTCCGCTACACCGAGTTTCTTCAGTAGGGCAGCATGGCTAAGGTGAAATCTACCTTTAGATGGGTGGTTCTGGCTCTTTTCGAACAAAGTCGAGGCTTCAGTAAAGATGCGAAGAGCGTCGTAAAATCGGATCGCTGAGACTTCAACAATAGCACTATTCAATAAAGCCCGTGCTTTTTGATCATTGTCTTCGTCAGTGAGTCTGCTCAAAGCTTCTTGCAGCGTCACGCGCGCTTCATCAAAGGCTCCCTCACGCCAATAACAAATTGCGAGATCGACATACGCCTCAGCTACCTTCTTCGGTTGTTGCAAGGTTTCAAAGATCGTGACGCTCTCGCTGATCAAGTTCTTCGCTACCTCTTGCGCGCCTTCGACCTGATTAGAACTGCCAATCCATCCTGACAAGGCCCCAGCACGCAACAACACGTCTGCGGCAGTGATTTGGTCAAGATTGTCAATCTGCGGGCGCTCTCCGATGCGCTGCCATAACTCACCCATCGCCGTGCGAGCGGCTTCGTAGTTACCCAGGTCTTCCAGTTCTTTTGCCAGTTGGCAGCGTAAGAGTGCACGCTCACCGGAACCCAGGGCGGCAGTGTCTATCTGTCGGAGAAGTCGAGAGATTAAGTTCATGTGAGGCTTACACCTTTCTACATTTTGCAAGATGGATTGCTGGGAATGTTTTGGCTTGATACAGTGCTATCATGCGTTCGCTCATGGCCTAGTCAGCCTTAACGCTCGACCATTTCTCTGCTTACAAGAAGTATCTAGGAGTAACCTAATGAAAAAACTTCAACGTTTTTGCGCCACAGTGGTTTTGACGCTGGTTCTTGCTTTCTCTGCTTTTGCGGGCGATATACTGATACCCGGCGCAACGAAACCACTATCTCAACAGCAATCCTCGGTAACAGGCGACATTAGCATGCCAGGTGCAACTTCTACAGGCGAAATACTCATCCCCGGAGTAAATGCACTCGATCCGGTGACGGAAGCTGCATTGAGCCTGATTCAGGGCTTGTTGTCACTGTTTTAGACAGATTCCTAGTCACAAATGTTCCAAGCTGCTGTGAGCACCCCTCGCGCGGCTGGGTGGTGGTGTGCGCGAAAGTATCGCCGGGGAGAGCAGGGCGGACACCGGCGAGGAGAGAGGCTTCACGAGCCACAGAGCTTAACCGTTCTGTGAGGTGAAAATCAATCAAAAATTTGAATTTATCCGTCCCTGTAAATTTTTTATCCGGGCCGTCGCCGAAGGCGTAAGTGTTGAAATACTCAGGTTAAGCCCCGCTTGGCTACCCAATTCCCTCCGAATCTGTTCAACAACTCAAGAATTCCTCAAGGGCGGCTCTTTAGAATCCTTAACAGTTCAGGGGGCCGAAGGCGGGCTCAAACCCCTGGACTGGCGCGGGCGAAACCCCCGTCCTAACTGGCGGGGAGGATGGAGGTGGCGATGCAGTCGGGGGAGATTAAAGAGTGTGGCCTGTACGCGCTTCCTGACGGGCGGGAACTCGTGGCCGAGCGGGGCGGGAAGTACGGCTTCTTCAAGCTCTACGACCCGCTGGCCTGGGAATTCGCGGGGCCTCCGCTTTACGAGACGGACGCGCGGGGCTTCCTGACCTCCCTGGGCAGGCCGACCCCCTGGCGCGTCGAAGATTTGAAGGAAGTCGGGCGGACACAACCGCGCAGACACTGACCGGCCGCGGCGGCCCGCAGCGCAAGACAGCCCCGCGCCGGTCCAGGCAACCACCCGATTGACGGCACGGCGATGTACACGGCAACCGGCAACACAAGCGAATCCTCATCGGCCTGTCTGACATTTGGCGGTCTCAGGGAGACTCGAAAGACCATGCAGATCATCCTCGACAAAATCACGACCCCCCCGGTCGAGCCGCGACTGTCGCGCGCGCGCCTCCTGAACATGCTTCACGGCAGCCTCAGTAACTGCACCTCGACCATCATTAACGGCCGCGCGGGCACCGGCAAGACCATGCTCGCCGCTGACTTCGCGCGCCGCTGCAGCCGCCGCGTCAGTTGGTACAAGGTCGACGCGACCGACGGCGATCTCTCCGTCTTCTTCAAGTACCTGGTCGAGAGCGTGCGCCAGTGGCGGCCCGAGTTCGGCAGGCAAGCGCTGATGACTATGGTGGAGGTCGCGACCCTCGAAGACATCCCTCTGCTGGCCGAGGCTTTCGTCTACGAGTTGCTGGAGCAGAAGGGCGAGCCGCTCTTAATCGTCGTTGACGACCTGCACCTGGTTTACGACGCGCAGTGGGTCGTGCCGTTCTTCCGCCGGCTGCTCCCGCTCCTGCCGGCCGAGGCGCACGTGCTCATCACGGGCCGCAGTCTCCCGCCCGCCCCTTTGTGGCGCATGCGCTCGAAGCAGACCCTGTGCGTGATTGAAGAGCCCACGCTCTCTTTCACCGAGCTGGAGACGAAACGACTGTTCGCGGGCTACGGGTTGACCGAGGCCCAGGCGTCGGCCGCGTTGAAGCAGACGCGCGGCCGCGCCGCCACACTCGACGCGATGGGGCGCGTGCTCGCGGAGGCCGAAAACGCCATCGCCGCCGAGCAACTGGTCGCCATCAGACAGAAGCTCCGTAGGAAACGGACCGTGCGGCAGCGGCACGGCTATACGCTCTGAAGAAGAGAAGGCTCCGAGACGTTCGCATGACCCCGATGCAAACGGACAGCACGAGGCCCTCGCCGCCCCCGCTCCCGGCGGCGGAAGGCACGATTACTGCGCCCGGCCCGACTCGTGGATTGCAGGGGTTTCGCTGTGATAAGCTGGCGTCTCCCGCGAGACCTGCGAGGCACAGGTTGATGGAACAGAGGCCGCTTCCCAACGCATCCCAGAACGCAGAAGGAGGAGGAGCGCCGCCGCCAGCCCAGGGGCTCCCGGCGCAGACGCCTTTCTTCCTGCGCACCAAACTGCTGCCGCCGCGGCCAGCCCCGGCGCTGCTCTCGCGCCCGCGCCTGACCGAGCGCCTGCTCGCGAATCTGGCCCACCCGGTCACGCTCGTCACGGCCAACGCCGGCTCCGGCAAGACCACGCTCGTCGCCGACTTCGTGCGCACGCACGCGCGCCAGTTCGTCTGGTATCAACTAGACCACACCGACGCCGACCCCTTCGTCTTCCTGGGCTACCTGACGCACGGCATCAAGCAGTCAGTCCCGAACTTCGGCGAGGTGATGTTCTCCTACTTGCAGCAGTCCGCGGATGAGCTCGCGCGCCAGCCCGAGCGCGCCGTCGACGTGCTCTTGAACGAAGTCCTGGAGCGGGTCGAGCAGCAGCTCATCGTCGTGCTTGACGATTACCACCACCTCGGCGCTGACACGGCCGTGCACGCCGTCGTCGACCGCCTGCTCGCCTACCTGCCGGACGTGCTGCACGTCATCATCATCTCGCGCGATTTGCCGCGGCTCTCGCTCGCGCGCCTGCGCTCGCAGGCCTCGCTCACAGTCGTTGACCGCAACGAGCTGCTCTTCACGGACGAGGAGACGCAGGAACTCTTCCGCAAGGTCTTCGATTTGGAGTTGACGCCGGAGCAGTTGTCCGAGTACCGCGAGCGGACGCACGGCTGGATAACGGCGCTGCAATTGGTCCGGCAGGTGGCACAGCGCCGCGCCTTCGCCGAAGGCCGCCGCGAGGGCGAAGCGCCCGACCTCGTCGAAATCCTGCGCCAGTCCGAGCGCGACATCTTCGACTACTTCGCAGAGGAGGTCTTCGCCGACGAGTCGGAAGACGTGCAGAGCATGCTGCTTCGCATCTCGCTCCTGGACCGCGTCGAGACGGGCATCTGCACGAAGGTTTACCCGGAGGCGAACTGCCGCACGCTGCTGCCCGCGCTCGTGCGCCGCAACGTCTTCATCACCGTCGCTTCGGACGAGCGCGGCGAAGAGTACCGCCTGCACCCGCTCTTCAGAGATTTCCTGCGCCGCCGCCTTCGGACTGAACTGGGGCGCGCGGGGCTCGCCGCCGAGCACAGACTTTACGCGGACTATTTCATCGGCCTCGGCGCGTGGGAGCAGGCCATGCGCCACCTGCTCGAAGCCGAAGACTTCGAGCGCGCGGCCCGCGTCGTCGCCGCGCACGGCGGCGAGTGGATAGCGTCGGGCGCGCTCTCCTCGCTCGTCTCCTCGGCCGAAGCCATCCCGCAGCAGATTCTCGAAGCGCACCCGCGCGCGCTCGCACACCGCGCAGAGGTCGCGCGCCTGCGCGGCGAGTACGACGCGGCCCAGGCGCACTTCCGCCGCGCCGCGGCGCTCCTGCACGAGCGCGGCGACACCGAAGGCGAGGCCGAAGCCCTGCACTCGCTCGCGACCATCTCGCGCCGCCGCGGCGACTGCGCGCAAGCCTTCACCTACCTTGACCGCGCCATTGAGTTGACCGACGAGCGCTCGGCCGTGCTCATCAAGTGCGGCAACACGCGCGGCCTGTGCCTGACGGCGACGGGCGAGTGGACGGCCGCCGAGCGCGAGTTTCGTGAAGCACTGCAACTGGCCGAGGAGAGAAACGACGAGCATTACGCGCGGCTCATCGCGCACAACCTGGGCCTGCCCGCGATGATTCGCGGCGACTTCGGCGAGGCGCTCAGGTGGCTGCGCCGCATGCTGCGCGACGGGCGCAACCTGCCGCCCATGCCGCAGGAGGCGACCGCGCACCTCAACATGGCCCGCTGCTACCTCTACCGCGGCGAGATCGAATCCTGCGAAAAGCACCTCGAAGACGCGCTCGAATGCTGCCAGCAGTTCAACCTCGTCGTCTCGCTTGCCGAAGCCTTCGAGACCTACGGCAACCTTTACCGCGAACGCTCGGACGCCGCGCGCGCCTCCGAGTTCTACGAGCGCGCCGCGCGCGCCTACGACGAGGCCGGGATTGACCTGGTCCGCTGCGAACTCCTCGACGAGCAGGCCGTGCTCAATCTGCAACTCGGAAATCTGGGCGCTGCGCGCGGGCTGCTCGACCGCCTGGTCGAAGCGCGCGTCTCCGCGGGCAACGAGATGGGGAGCCGCACGGCCATGCTCTCGCGCGGCCGCGTGCTTCTGGCACAAAACGACCACGCCGCCGCACGTCGCGACCTTGAGCCCGCGCTCCGGTACTTCCACGAGCACGGGTTCTACTACTACGAGGCGCAGGCTTCGGTCGCGCTCGCCGCCTGCGACTTCGCAGCGGGGCGCGAGGGCGAGATGCTCGAACACCTCAGGCGCACGCTCGACCTGGCCGCGCGCTACGACTACGAGTACTGGCTCCAGCGCGAGGTGCTCAACAACACGCCGCTCTTCAGCCAGCCCGAGGCCGCGGAGCTTCTGCCCTCGGACGTGCGCGAGCAACTGGCGGCCGCCGCGGGCCGCGTCGTGCAAAGGGGAGCGACGGAGCCGCAGCGCTCAATCGAAACGCTCGCGCCGCAGGCCGTCACGGATTTGACGATCAACATGCTCGGCCCCGTGGAGATTTTCCGCGACCCCTTGAGGCCGCTCGCGGCGGACGCCTGGACGACCAAGCGCGCGCGCGACATCCTCTGCTTCATAGCCTCGCGCCGCCACCGCCGCGCCTCCAAGGACACCATCATCGACACCTTCTGGGGCGAGGCAGACTTCGAGGCCGTCGAGAAGAATTTCCACCCGACCGTCTCGCACATACGCAAGGCGCTGAACAGCAACCAGCCCCTGAAGCAGAACTTCCTGCTCTACCGCGACGGCGACTACCAGTTGAACCCGAACTTCTCCTACTACATCGACACGGAAGAGTTCGACCGGCTGGTCAGTGAGGGCGAGACGGCGCGCCGCGCGCGCGACTTCGACCGCTGCATCGCCTCTTACGAGGCGGCCATCAACGTCTACCGCGGCGACTTCATGCAGGGCGCTTACGACGACTGGGTCGAGGAGCCGCGCTCCTATTACCGCGAGCAGCACCTGCGCCTCCTGGAAGCCCTCGCAGCCGTCGCCCAGAAGACCGAAGACTGGTCGCGCTCTTTACAATTGGCACAGGAAATCCTGCGCGACGACCCCTACCGCGAGGACGTGCACTGCATGATCATGCGCGCGCACGCCGGGCAGGGTAATCGTCACGCGGTCCGCGAGCAGTACGAGACTTTGCGCCGGCTGCTCAAGAAAGAGTTGGGCGTGGAGCCCGCGCCCGAGACGCAGAAGATTTACCGCGAGTTAATCGCTTGAAATTGGGGCCGGAGATTGTAACGAAAATGCAAGACTCGGCCCAGGAATTCGTAACAGGCGGCGGACCCGATTCGGAGTAAACTAGGGGGCTCCGTGTGGCCCAGAATTTCTGACCACATGCCGTTGATTCCCCTCCTCGCTAAAGGCAGTTAGCCCGCAGCCACGAGTGCAAACTTGGAAGCAGCCACCCGTCAGGGTCGGATTTTGTAAAAAGTATGAGCATCGCCCAGAGAACCCGACAAGCCACCGCTCTCGCGCTGGTCTTCTTGCTCTGCCTCGGATCGGTGCGCGCGGGCATCACGATCACGGGCGCGGACGGCATCACGATTACGGGCGCGGACGGCATCCAATACGTAGGCACCTCCGGCATCACCATCACGGGCGCGGACAACTTCCTCTACTTCGTCCCGAACGGCATCACCGCCACCGGGGCCGACGGCATCACGGCCACCGGCGCTGACGGGATAACCGCGACCGGCGCGGACGGCTTCACCTACACCGGGAGCAACGGCATCACCGCGACGGGGGCCGACGGCATCACCATTACGGGAGCCGACGGGATAACCGCGACGGGCGCGGACGGCATCACGATTACGGGCGCGGACGGCACCCGCAACCGTGCAGACTCCGTCATCATACGCAGGCCGAGCGGCATCACGGCCACCGGCGCGGACGGGATAACGGCGACCGGCGCGGACGGCATCACCGCGACCGGCGCGGACAACCGCCAGATTCGCCGCGCCGACGGCATCACCGCGACGGGCGCTGACGGCATCACCATCTCGGGCGCGGACGGCATCACCATCACGGGAGCCGACGGGCAGGTGCGCCGCGTCACTCCGGGCGGCATCACGATTACCGGCGCTGACGGCATCACCATCTCGGGCGCGGACGGCATCACCATTACCGGCGCGGACACCTTCACGGAGAATTCAGCCGACGGCATCAAGGACTTCGGGATGCGCGGCTTGCAGAGCGTTGACCCGGAGTTCGCCGTCCTCCTGGACGAGATGACGGACGACAGCAACGTCAACGCCATCGTCGTCTACCACCAGAAGCCGACGGAGACGGACCTCGCGGACCTGCGGAACATAGGCGTGCTCGGCGGCACGCTCTACCGCGAGCTGCCCGTCATCGCGCTCACCGCGCGCCGCAGCCAGATCGTCAGCATCTCGCACCTGCCTTCGGTCCGCTCCATCTACGGCAACCGCACGCTCCAGCCGACGATTGACCCGTACCTCGCGATTGCGGGCGGCGAGCGCGTGCGGCGCGACGGGGACTTGACGAAGAAGAACATCGGCGTGCCCCTGACGGGCCGCGGCGTGACGGTCGCCGTGCTCGACACGGGGCTCGACGGGACGCACGCAGACCTTTCGGGCCGCGTCCTTCAGAACGTCAAGCTCGCCGACACGCAGAGCGTCTCGGCCGGGTTCATCGAGCCGATCAACGCCGAGGGCTTGCCGAGCACGGACCAGGCTTACGGGCACGGGACGTTCGTCGCGGGCCTCATCGCCGGCAACGGCGTGCGCTCGGGCGGCAAGTACAACGGCATCGCGCCCGGCGTGAACCTGTTGGGCCTGAGCGCGGGCGACCTCAATCTCAGCTACGTGCTCGCGGGCTTCGACTACATCCTGAGCCGCGGCGCGTCGCTCAAGGTCCGCGTCGTCAATTGCAGCTTCTCGGCCAACACGGTCTTCGACACGAACGACCCCGTCAACGTCGCCACGAAGATGCTCGCGGACAGGGGCGTCAACGTGGTCTTCTCGGCGGGCAACACGGGGTCGGGCCAGCACACCTTGAACCCTTACGCGGTCGCCCCCTGGGTCGTCAGCGTCGGGGCGACGGACCAGCGCGGACGGCTTGCGAACTTCTCCTCGCGCGGCGACATGGGGAGCGCGCTCTTCAAGCCGACAATCGTCGCGCCGGGCGTGGACGTGGTCAGCCTGCGTGTGACGGGCGCGAGCGTGACGGGGACGCTCGGCGTGATAGAGGCCGACAAGGACCGCCTCGCGCCGGCAGAGCTTCCCTTCTACACGACGGCGAGCGGGACCAGTTTCTCCGCCCCGCAGGTGGCCGGCACCATCGCCCTGATGCTCGAAGCCAACCCCGCGCTCACGCCCAGGCAAATCCGCGACATACTGCAACGCACGGCCACGCCCCTGCCCGGCTACTTCCAGCACGAGGTCGGCGCGGGGATGCTCAACGCGCACGCGGCCGTGCTCGAAGCGGCGTTCCCCGAAAGGCGCATGGGGATGTTCCGCGCGACGCTCGACCAGGGGCAGGTCAGCTTCGTCACCGACACGGCCGAGCAGATTAACGGCTACGTCTCGCCGCTCGGCAGCTACAGCGTCAACGTCAACGTCCCCGCAGACGCAGTGCTCGCCTCGGTCGGCACCTCGTGGGGGCCGCTCGTGAGCCTGAACGACCTGGCCCTCTCCGTCTTCAACCCCGACGGGTCGAAGGTGGACGTGAACACGCAGAACCGGCCGGGGCTGACGGGCAAGCGCGAGGGCTACACGGTCAGGGAGGCGGCCGGCGCGCTGCTGCGCTTGCAGGTCTCGCAGGCCGCGGGCGCGACACAGGCCGTGCTCGGCCTCTTCGAAGTGACGCGCGCGGAGTACGCGCCCTTGAGCGACATCGGAGGGCTGAGCCCGGAGTCGCGCGCGGAGATTCAAGCCGTCCTGCGCTCCTACGTGATGAAGCCCATCGGCCCGCACTTCCGCCCGGGCTTCGGCGTCACGCGCTCGGAATTGGCCGCGACGCTCCTGCGCGGCGGGAAGGTCCCGCAGTACTTGCCGGCCAGGCCGCGCTTCACGGACGTGACGGACAGGGAGACGATGCTCGGCGTGGAGAGCGTGCAGAGCGCGCCGGGCGGGGCACTCTTCCCGGACGCCTCGCCCGGCGGCAAGTTCCGGCCCGACGATTACGCCACGCGCCTCGCGGCCGCGGTCGCGCTGGTCCGCGCCGCCGGCCTACAGGCCGAGGCTGAGGCCACCTACTCGCTGCCCTCCTGGGTCAAGGACGCCAACACGGTCCCGGCCACCCTGCGCGGCTACGTCGCGGTCGCGCTCGACAAGGGACTGATGACGGCCGAGGGCGGCCAGTTCCAGGCCCAGAGCGCCATCACCCGCGCGCAACTGGCACACTCCATGTTGGTGCTGTGGCGACAGGTCAACTAAGGAAGGCAAAAGTACAAAGGTAAAAGTAAGTAAGGCGGGGAGCCACGTTTTTATCAACAGTGGTTCCCCGCCTCTCTTTTGCCTGTTACCTTTTTACTTTTGCCTTATAAACAGTTCTTCGACGTTCCACAGTGAGTACGGGAGAATCGTGCCTGGGCGGTAGTTGCCTATGCGCGTGTTGGCGGCGGCGGTGATGTGGCGCGCGACGATGGGGATGACGGGCATCTGCTCCGCGATAATCGCCTGGATTTCGCGGAAGATGGCTTTGCGGCGCGCGGGGTCCAGCTCGCGGGCCTGCTCCGCGTCCAGTTGATCCAGCCGCGCCTCCCACTCGGTCGCGGGCTTCGGCTGCTTCGGATACCACTGGTGATTCCCGCTCGCGCTTTGCAGGAAGTTGGTGTACGAGGACGGGTCCGGGTCGGACACCCCCGCGCCGAGCAGGACCGCGTCGTAGTCGTAAGACTGCGACCAGCGCGCCGTCAGCGCCTGAAACTCTATCGGCGCGGGCTGCATCCTGATGCCCAGCTTCCCCAGGTCTTCCTGTATCACCGTCGCCATGTCGACGCGCTGCTGGTTCTCCACGGGGACTATCAGGGTGAACTCGACGCGGTTGCCTTTCGAGTCGAAAAGCTCCGGCGCTTCCTGCGTGCCGCGCACGGCGAAGCCCGCGTCCTGTAAGAGAGAGCGCGCCTTCGCCAGATCGTATTCGGCGCGCGGGATGTCTGTCGCGGACCACGCGCGGTTGCCCGGCGAGACGAAGCTGTAAAGCGGCGTCGCCAGCCCTTGCAGGTTCGACTTGGCAATCGCGTCGCGGTCGATGGCGTGCGCGACCGCGCGGCGGAAGCGCGCGTCGGCGAACCACGCGCGCTTCACTGGGTCGACGACGGGCTTGCCGTTCTGCGTGCCCTCGTTCAAGTTGAACCAGATGTAATCCGTGCCGAGGCCCGGCCCCAGGTCGTAGGCGCGCACGCCGCCCTGCTGGTTGAGCATCGCGGCGTAGTCCGACGGGCGGACGCGGTCGATGATGTCTATGGAGTTCTGCTGAAGCTGCGCGACGGCGTTGTTCATGTCGGCGACGACTTCGATGACGAGCGAGTCGAGATAGGGAAGCTGGTTGCCGGCCGAGTCCTTTTTCCAGTAGTTCGGGTTGCGCTTGAGGCGTACGCGCTCGCCGGGCGTGACCGCCTCGACCGTGAAGGGGCCGGCCCCGACGACGCGCTGCGGGTCAGCCGTAATGTTCCACGCGTCCTTCAGCGTCCCCTTGTTGAACTCCTCTTCGAGCGCGTGGCGCGGGAGCACGGCGACGTTCGACAGGTAGCCTTCGGGCGCGGCGACCGCTTCGGGGAAGACCATGCGCAGGTGTCGCGGGTCCGCGGCGGTCGTCTCGATCTGCTTGCCGCCGACCATCATCGTGTCGCGGAAGATGGGCGACTGCGTGCGCTCGTCGTAGAGGGCGCGCATCGTGAAGGCCACGTCGTCGGCCGTTAGCTGATGCCCGTCGGAGAACTTGAGCCCGTCGCGCAGCGTGACTTCGAGCGTGCGCTTGTCGTCGGCCCACTTCCATGACTCCGCGAGTCCCGGAACGTGTTTCTGCTGGTCCTGGTCGAACTCCACCAGGCGGCCGCCCAACAGGTAGAAGGCCGTGACGATTGAAGACTCCTCTTTCGCCATCAGGTAGTTCAAGGTCTGCGGCGGCGAAGTCAGCCTGTAGGTGATGGAGCCGCCGCGCGTGCCGACGACGCGCTCGCGCGACTGCTGCTGGGGTTGCGGCGCGTTCGAGGCCGGCTGCGGCTGCTGCTGGCAGGAGACGGCCAGGAGTAGGAAGGCGAGGAGGGCGAAAAGGGATGAACGTCCCGGCGTTGAAATTTTCATCTTGGTTAGTTGGTCAGCTTCGGCAAAGTCGGACGCGCCTGTCTGGCACAAAAGCCACGGGCAGGCGGATTCAATCACGGATGCGGACGCCTTGTCCAGCCGCAGAAATGATGAATGCGGGGTGATGAGTGATGAATCAAGAACGCTTTCTTTAATTCATCACTCATCACCCCGCATTCATCATTGCTTCATTCTGCTCGCTTGAGGTGTTATGCGGCGCAGACTTTGCCGAGCGCCTGCGCCCACTTGCTGACGACCTCGTTGCCGTACATCAACTGTTCCTTCTGCCGTCGGATGGCGCACGCGCGGCGGAACGCCCCAGCCTCGCCGTACTTGGTGATGGACACTGACGTGCGCCCGCGCCTCTCGCGCCCCGCGTTCCACGAGACTTCGTAGACCTCGTTCAAATAAACGCGCCCGTCCTTGCCCGTGTACTTCTTGACGGCGCGGCGCACGCCGACGATGCCGCTCTTGTTGCGCGGGTTCTCGCCGACGACGACCCAGTCCGTGCGCGGCTTGCCCAACTCCTTCTCCAACTGGTTGCGGCACTCGACCGCACGCGCGAGCGCGGCCTCGCGGCCTCCGTGCGCCTTGTCGCTGATGAATTTCGATTTGGTGACGTTCTTCAACCTGACCCGCACGTACCACCCGACAGTCTTCCGCTCCGGGCAGTCTATGCGGCTGATGCCCTTATGCCCACTCTTCGCCATAAGCCTTCTGAGCTTTCTCTCCTCGCGATTAAATTTTCTCAAGTGAGTGATGAGAACTTATCGCCTCGCGCTGAGGATGTCAAAGGGCCGCGCCTGAAAGGCGGCGCGGCCGGCCGGCAGGATTCGGCCCGGACCTTACCTGGCGAACTCTGCGAGCTTGCGCAGGCGGAGCGTGGGGTCGCTGTCGAAGTTGTATCGCAGCCAGGGCAGGTGGCCGGAGCCGAAGATGACCAGCACGCGCTCGCTCGGCGAGTCCGCGAGCCGCACGACGTTGCTGTAGATGCGCATGTTGCGCCGGAACCAGTCGGCCATCAGGTCCGCGCCGGCCCAGTCGTACGGCTCTCCCAGGTGCGCCATGCGGTAGTACAGGCCCTGGCTCAGCGTGACCTTGTCGTCGGCGTTCAAGTAGAGCAGCGTTTCGAGGACGGTGTGTGAAGCCAGGTATTCATCCTGCGCCTTGACCATCGCGGCGACCTCGCTGTTCATCGCGTCCAGCTCCTTCGTGCGGCCGGTCGCCTTGGCGTAATTGACGACGTGCAGGTACGGGAACTCGCCGTCCGCGTCCACCGCGTAGACGCTCTTGTGCCCGAGTTCTTTGGCGAGGCGGAAGCCCAACTGCTCGATCTCGTTGCGCGTCAGCTCGTGCTTGCCGGCCAGGTAGTCCGCGTAGTCGCGCTCGATGCGCTTGTCCCCCGTGTTGCGCTCGACCGCGATCTTCGTCGGGTTGAATCTCTTCAGGACTTCAATCACCTGCGCCATCTCCGCCTGCCGCTTCGGCGCGAGCACGTCGTCCGCCTTCGTGTTAAAGATGTCCTGCCCCGGATTCGCCATGTGGTAAGTCCCGAGCACCAGCACCTCCGCGCGCGCGGGCGTCTGCTGCGAGACGGGAACCACGGTGCGCTCCTGCCCGGAACTGATAACCGCACTCACAAAAACTAAGCAGAACAACGCTACGAGTTGTTTACGCATGCTTTCTCCTTTGGGATGTGTCACAAGGGTTGAGAAGCAACATACCTCTCGAAATTAACCGGGCACACACGCAACGACTGAATCACGCAAGTTCAAGACGAAAGGCACGCTAACTCGCGCTCCGGTTGAATAAGTTGTTAGCCCGCGCCGGACGTATTCCCGGCGCTGTAATCCTGTGCCTGCGCCAACCTTTTTAGCTCCCCGACGAGTGAGTGCTCCTTCCGTCTCCAGGACTGCCCCCACTCCGGGTAAGGCAGGAATTTGATCTTACGCCCGAACTCGGTGGGCCTTTTGAACGTCAGGGTGATGGAATAGAAGTATCCGTACTGATCTGTCTCCCGCACGTCTTTTATCTCCGAGACCGGGACTACGACTTCCCTGCGGTAGTTCGATATGTACAGGTGCCCGGAATAGCCGTCTAAACTGACCTCCTTAATGGGAATCAATATATGACACCAAAAGCCGGCGGCCCACGCCCAGATATACAAGAAAACCAGCACCATAAAGTGGAAGCCTTGGCCGGAAGCTATTATCCAGACGAAGATGAAGCAGATGAACACCCCGGCAAAGGTAAGGATTCCGGGGAGCACAAACTTTAAGAAAAGGGTCGTGTCTGAAGATAATTTTCGGCTCATTACTCAATTAGCAGGCCAACTGATATTTAACATCAGAAACGACTCATAGGCACGCTTGGGGAGGAATTATACTTCACTCGCCGGTCCGCGCTCACACGCGCTTCGCGAGTTGAAATGCTAGCCCGCTCCCGCCGCCTCTTGTCGCCGGTCGCGGAGAGATGGTAGATAACGTGTGAACTTTTCTTGGCCGCCACAGGCTGACTTCAAGGCTTTCGACTCCGCTCGTGCTGAAACTGATAGTCTCAAGACTGTTGCAGGGAATCGTCGTGCTGCTGGTCGTGTCGGTGCTGACGTTCGTGATGTTGGCGGCCGCCGGGGGCGACGCGCTGTCGGCTTTGCTGAACGACGCGCGTGTGAGGCCGGAGACGATTGCGGAGCAGCGGCGCGTCTACGGGTTGGATCAGCCGCTCGCGGTGCGGTACGCGCGTTGGCTCGCGGGGGCGGCGCGGGGCGAGTTGGGCGAGTCCATCTCCAAGCGGCAGGCGGTCAGTCAGGTCCTGTGGCGACACCTGCCCGCGTCGCTCGCGCTCGCGGCGGCGGCGATGCTGATGGCGTGGGCCGTGGCCGTCGCGCTCGGCTCGGCCGCGGCGCGGCGGCCGCGCGGCCTCTGGGACAAACTCTGCGGGGCTCTCATCCTGCTCGCGTCTTCGACGCCGCGCATCGTGCTGGCGCTCGTCGCCCTGGCGTTCGCAGCGCGCACGGGCGTCTTCGCCATCGGGGGCGAGTCTGCGGGCGCGGCCTCGTCGGTGCTCAGCCTCCTCGTGCCCGCGTTCGTGCTCGCGGTCCCGCTCGTGGCGATTTTTCTGGCACAGGTGCGCGAGGGTTTAGGCGCGGCGCTCCGCGAAGAGTTCGTGCAGGTGGCGCGCGCGAAGGGGCTCTCGGAAAGAGTCGTCACCCTGCGCCACGCCTTGCGCGCCGCGCTCAACCCGCTGATTACCATCTTCGGCTACAGCCTGGGCGGGCTCATCAGCGGGTCCGTCATCGTCGAGAGCGTCTTCAACCGCGAGGGGCTGGGCCGCCTGAGCGTGGACGCGCTCGCGAGCCGCGACGTGCCGCTCCTGATGGGCGTCGTGCTCGTCACCTCTACGGCCGTGCTCGCGGGCAATCTCGTCGCGGACATACTGCTCAGACTGAACGACCCGCGGCTGCGCGAAGAGGAGGGCCGGGTCGCGCGCGCGGCCGCCTGAAAAAGGATGACGAAAGCGGCGACAGCGCGGGCGGACGACGCGGGCCTTCCGGCCGCGGGGCAGGAGGCGTTGCGGCCCCGCTCGCGCCTGGCGCGCGGGTTAAAATTCGTGCGCCGCCGCAAGCGCTTCGTCGCGGGAGTCGCGATCATCACCTTCTTCTACGCGGTCGCGGTCTTCGCTGACTTCCTGGCCCCTTACGATTACCGCGCGCAGTCGCGCTGGGAGAAGATGTCGCCGCCGAGCCCCATCAGCTTCCGCGACGCGCAGGGAAATTGGCACACGCGGCCCTTCATCTACGAACGAAAGCTGGTCGACTCGTTGCAGCGCACCTACGGCGAGGACGCGTCGCGCGCTCACCCGCTCGCGCTCTTCACGACGGGTTACCCGTACAAGCTGTTCGGCCTCTTCCCGTCGCGCCGACACCTCTTCGGCCTGCGCGACGGCGACGCGGAGGACGGGACGCGCGTGCGCCTGCTCGGGACAGACCGGCAGGGCCGCGACCGCTTCTCGCGCCTGCTCGTAGCCTCGCGCTTCTCGCTCGTCGTCGGCCCGTTGGGGACGCTCGTGGCGAGCGCGCTCGGCATCTTCCTGGGCTGCGTCGCGGGCTTCGGCGGGCGCGCGCTGGACGCCGTCCTGATGCGCGTGGCCGACGCGATGATGGCGTTGCCGGCGCTGGTCTTAATCCTGGCGGCGCGCGCCGCGTTCCCGCTCGCCCTGCCCGCGTGGCAGGCGGCGCTGCTGATGGTCACGATCTTCGCGCTCATCGGCTGGGCCGAGATGGCTCGCCTCACGCGCGGGCTCGTGCTGGCGCTGCGCAGGCGCGAGTTCGTCCTGGCGGCTGAGAGCCTGGGGCTGTCGAAGTCGCGCATACTGTTTCGCCACATCCTGCCGAACGCGGCGCGGCCGCTCGTCGTGCAGGCGACGCTGATGTTGCCCTTCTTCCTCCTGACCGAGACGGCGCTCTCCTACTTCGGCGCGGGGCCGCAAGCGCCGGAGGCCAGCTGGGGCAACATGCTGGCCGAGGCGAGCGACAGCAACCTGCTCGCGCGCCAGCCGCTCGTCATCCTCGCCCCGGCCTTCGCCATCTTCTTCTTCGTTCTCGGCATCCGATTACTCGGCGACGGGCTCAAAGAGAAAACAGAACGGGGCAGTCTCGCGTAATAAACGGGCGCACGCGCCGTTATATCGTAGAATGCGAACACCGGGCCGTGCTGTCTCGTACGGGGTAAGACAACGAATCTTCTCACGAAAGCTGAGGGTGGAAGAGCCATGAACACGATTAGAAATGCCGGCATGAGGGCGGCCGCGCTCACCGCGCTCGCGCTCCTCGTCGCCGTCAGCGGCGCGGCGCAGACTGCCCCCGCGCCCGAGTGGGTGGCGCAGGTTGACGACTACCTGAGCAGTCTAGCCAAACAGAACCGCTTCAGCGGCGCGGTCCTCGTGGCGCGCGACGGGCGCGTGCTCCTGAGCAAGGGCTACGGGTTCGCGAACGCCGAATTGGAAGTCCCCAACACGCCGCGGACCAAGTTCCGCCTCGGCTCCATCACCAAACAGTTCACCGCGGCCGGCATCCTCCTCTTGCAGGAGCGTGGCAAGCTCAGCGTGCAGGATGCCGTCTGCAAGTACGTCGAGAACTGCCCGGCGGCCTGGCAGCCCGTCACGATTCACCACCTGCTGACGCACACGGCGGGCATCCCCAGCTTCACGGGCTTCCCGGACTACATGAAGACGATGGCGCTCCCGACCACGATCCCCGAGACGCTCGCGCGCTTCAGGGACAAGCCGCTGGAGTTCACGCCCGGCGAGCGCTTCAGCTACAGCAACTCCGGCTACGTGCTTTTGGGCCACATCCTGGAGAAAGTTTCGGGCCAGTCTTACGCAGACTTCTTCCGCGAGAACATCTTCGGGCCGCTCGGGATGAAGGACACCGGCGCGGACGTGGCGAGCGAAGTCCTCAAGCATCGCGCCTCGGGCTACAGGGTCGGACCCGAGGGCCTCGTGAACGCGCCCTACCTCGACATGAGCATCCCGCACGCGGCCGGCGCGCTCTACTCCACGGTCGAAGATATGTACCTCTGGGGGCAGGGCCTCTTCGGCGGGAAGCTCCTCGCGCAGAAGTCGCTCGACGCGATGCTGACGGTCGCCAAGGACTACTACGCCTACGGCATCGGCGTGGACACGCAGTTCAAGCTGGCGCGCGTAGGGCACAGCGGCGGCATCAACGGCTTCACCACCTACATGGCTTGGTTCCCGGCAGAGCGCGCGGCCTTCATCGTCCTCAGCAACATCGAGAACGGCACCCCGCCCATGCAGATCGAGACGCGGCTCGCACGCCTCGCCCTCGCGGACAAAGTCGTCATGCCGCCCGCGGCGAAAGTTGACGCCGAGGTGCTCGCGCGTTACGCGGGCAGGTACGAGCTGGACCCCGCGCTCGGCAACATGGTCTTCGACGTGACGGCCGAGGGCGGCGAGCTGCTGATAAAGCCGTCGCACAGCGACCGGCACAGGTTCGTCCCCGTCTCCGAGACTGAGTTCTACGACTTCGACGACGGCGGCGACGTGCGCTTCATCTTCCAGAGAGACGAGAAGGGCGAGGTGACTGCCGTCTTGATACGCGGCGTCGGCCCCGCCGATGCGCGTGCGCGCAGGCTGAGCCTGCCGGCCCCGAGCGTGGCGGGCAACACGACATTCAAGCTGAAGGGCTACCCCGGTGCTAAAATCGTGGCGCTGGCGGGGACGTTCAACAACTGGAACCAGTCGCAGACACTGTGCGCCAGGGAGGCCGACGAGTGGATTTGCCGCGTCGACCTCAAGCCCGGAAAATACACTTACAAGTTCGTCATCGACGGCAACTGGATCACTGACCCCGCCAACCCCGAGCGCGAAAACGACGGGCAGGGCAACACCAACTCGGTGCTGGTCAAAGGAAATTGAAAAGCAGTGCGGAGTGATGAATGAAAGACGATTGCTCTTAATTCATCATTCCTCATTCAGCATTCCGCATTGCTTTTGGAGGTGAGTAGATGAAGAGGATGATTGTTTTGCTGGCGGTCGCGGCGGCGCTCGGCGGGTGCCAGTTGTTTCACAAGGAGGGGGCGAGTGGGTCCGGGAAGACGAAGGCGGAGAAGAGAAGTCTCTCAGGGTTCAAGGCCGTCAACATCTCCGGCGCTTTCGAGGTGGAGATCGTCGCGCAGAAGGAGGCGGGCGTCGAGTTGGAGGGCGACGACAACTTGCTCCCGCTCGTCCGCACGGAGGTCAACGATGGCGTCTTAAGCATCTTCAACGACAGGTCGTACTCGACGAGTGACGCCATCCGCGTCCGCATATCCGTCCCGCAACTCGACGCCGTCTCGACTTCCGGCGCGAGCGACATCGTCGTCACGAACGTCAAGAGCGACGACTTCAACGTCTCGACTTCCGGCGCGGGCTCTCTCAAAATCTCCGGCGAGGCGCGAACGCTCGACCTCGAAATATCCGGCGCGGGCAGCGTGGACACGAAAGACCTGCGCGCCGCGCGTGTGTCCGTCGATTCGAGCGGCGCGGCCGAGGCAGACGTTTACGCCTCCGAAGAGCTGCGCGTCAGCGCGTCCGGCGCGGGCAGCGTCAACTACTACGGCGACCCGAAGAACGTCAGCGAGAGCGTGAGCGGCGGGGCCTCCGTCTCGAAGAGGTGACGACCCTCTCGGTGAAAGAGGAATTGTTCGCGGCCCTCGCCGCGGAGGCGGCCGCCTGTCGCCTGTGTCCGGCGATGTGCGGCCGCCGCGCGGTCCTGAGCGAGCGCAACGGGAGCCTGAGCCCGCGCGTCCTCTTCATAGGCGAAGCGCCTGGGCGGCAGGGCGGCGACCGCACGCGCGTACCCTTCTCGGGCGACCAGTCGGGCCGCAACTTCGCACGCTACCTCCTCTCGATCAACCTCACGCGCGAAGAAATCTTCATCACCAACGCCGCGCTCTGCAACCCGCGCCGGGAGAGCGGCGCGAACCGCAAGCCGACCGCTGCGGAAGTCTCCAACTGCTCGCCATACCTGCGCCGCCAGCTAGAGATTTTAGACCCGCCGGTCGTCGTCACACTCGGCGCGGTCTCGCTTGCCGCGCTCAGGGCGGTTGAGTATCATGAGTTGACTCTGAAAGAAAACGCGGGCAGCGTGCACGAGTGGAACGGGCGGTTACTGGTCCCCGTCTACCACCCCAGCCCGCAGGTGCTCGCCTCGCACCGCCGCGAGGACGCGCAACTGCGCGACTACCAATCAGTCGCCCGCGCGCTCGAACGCACGGGGCGAGCGGCGCGCGCGGCCCGAACGAAATGAGGTACAAATGATGAAGACAACGACGCTCAAGAGGTGCCCGACGGCCTGGGCCATAATTTTGGTAGCGGCCTGCGGCCTGTCCCTGGCGGGGTGCGCGACGGCTCAATCGCAGAACCCCGCGAGCCACGCGGCCGCGGAGGCGAAAGGCGGCGGCGCGGTCTCCGGCGCGCCGAAGGTCGGGCAGGCCGCGCCGGACTTCCGCCTGCCTTACGCGACGCAGGAGCAGATTTACCTCAAGCCCGAAGAGCACATGTCGCTCTCGGGGCAGCGCGGCAAGAACATCATCCTGGCCTTCTACCCGGCCGACTGGTCCGGCGGCTGCACGAAGGAGGTCTGCACGCTGCGCGACACGTTCGCGGAACTCTCGAAGCTCAACGCGACGGTGCTCGGCATCAGCGGCGACTACGTCTTCTCGCACCACGAGTGGGCCAAGTTCCACAAGCTACAGTTCCCGCTCCTCTCCGACCACGACCACAAGGTCGCGAGGGCTTACGACAGCTATATGGAGAGCGCCGGCTACAACAAGCGCACCGTCTACCTGATAGACAAGGAAGGCATCGTGCGCTACGTCAACCTCGACTTCAAGGCCGGCGACATGAACGACTACAAAAGCCTGCGCGAAGAGTTGGCGAAGCTGAAATAACAGAAGACAGAACTCAGGAGTCAGGAGTCAGGAGAAGGGCGCTTTTTCATTCTGACTTTTGACTCCTTCTTTTCTCATGACTGAAACGACGGAACAGACCGCGACTCACAAATCGCCGCTCGGCGAGACGCACGAAGGGCTCGGCGCGAGGATGAATAAAGGCGTGCCCGCGTCTTACGGCGACGCGGCCGCGGAGTACGCGACAGTGCGCGAGGGCGGGGCCGGGCTGGGCGATCTGTCTGCGCGCGGGCGGATAGAGGTCGGCGGCGCGGAGGCCGTGCAGTTCCTGAACGGGCTCGTCACGAACGATGTCAAGGCGCTGGCGGAAGGCGCGTGGATGACGGCCGCCTTCCCGAACGTGCAGGGGCGGCTCGTGGCGCTCGCGCGCGTCCTGCGTCTGGGCCAGGACCGCTTCCTCTTCGACACGGAGGCCGCCACGCGCGAGCGCGTGCTGAAGGCACTGGAGCGCTTCACGCTCGCGGGCGATTTCCGCGTCACGGACAGGACGGACGAGACGGCGCTCGTCACCGTGCAGGGCGCGCGCTCGGCCGAGGTTTTAAGGACAACACTCGGCGCGGCCGCGGCCCAGACCGCGCGCGGTCTCGTTCACGCCGCAAGTCAGTGGGACGGTCAGCCGCTCTACGTCATGCGCGCGACGCACACGGCCGAGGACGGCTTCGATTTGATAGTCGGCGCGTCCGGCGCTCCCTCGCTCTGGGCGGCGCTCTCGTCCGCGGGCGCGCGGCCCGTGGGCGCGGACGCCCTGGAAGTCTTACGCGTCGAGGCGGGCGTCGCGCGCTACGGAGTGGACACGGACGAGACGAGCGTCGTGCTCGAAGCCGCGCCGGAAGACGCCGTGAGTTTCACCAAAGGCTGCTACGTGGGCCAGGAGATCATCGCGCGCATACACTGGCGAGGGCACGTCGCCAAGCGGCTCGCGGGCCTCGCGTTCGACGCCCGCGCGGACGCCAGCCGCGACGATAAAGTCACGACGCCGGACGGCCAGGCGATAGGCCGCCTCACTTCCGTCACCTACAGCCCGGCGCTCAACCGCACCGTCGCGCTCGGCTACGTCAAGTACGATTACCTCGCGCCAGGCACCGAAGTGCGAGTCGTCGGCGCTGACAACGCGCAGACGACGGCGCGCGTCGCGGCGCTCCCCTTCGTGCGCGGGAGTTGGCACAGCGCGGCGGAGGCGGGCGCATGAGCGGAGAGACTCACGAGACGGCCCACACGCCCGCGCGCGACCTGGACTTCGAGCAGGCGCGGCTCGCCTACTCCATCATCGAATCCTTACTTGAGCACACGAGCGTCGTCAGCGACCTCATAGCCCTGATGGCGCAGGTGCTGGACGAAGACACGACGAAAGCCCTGACGAACACCCCGCAGTGGAAAGCCTACCTCGACAGCCGCCGCGCGATGGAGAAGACACGCGACGACGTGGAGAGATTCGCCGAAGTGATGCGGAGCCTGCCGGGGAAGGAAGGGGCGACGGAATGACCTGCCCTTTCATGCCGCTTCGTGTCTCCCCGTGGTTCGTGTAGTCCTCTCCTGTCGCTGACGATCCGGTCATCTCCCTAGATGTTTTTTGAACCACCTGACGGCGCGCTGGTCCCTGTCCTCCTGATTCCGGGCCAGAATGTGATTGTCGCCGGCGTAAACGAGCAGCTCGTAAACTTTGCCCGCCTTCTGTAGACGCTGGGCCATATTCAGCGACTGGACGGGACTCACTGCGGGGTCCGCGCCCCCGTGCATGATGAGCAGCGGGACGTTCAACTGGTCCGCCCAGAGGACGGCAGACCTCATCTCGAACAACTCGTTCTTCCGCGCCTCGTAATCGGGCCAGAGTTGTTTGAAGAGGGCCGGCGTGTACTGCTGCGGGTGCTCGTCCACGAGTTCCTGCAAGCTCGTGAAGGCCCCGAAGACCGCCGCCGCCTTCATCGGAAACTTTCGCCTGATGGCCTGGTAAGTCATCATCCCGCCGCGCGACTCGCCGTACATGAACAGATTGTCCGCGTCCACGAAGCCGAGGGACTTCGCCACCGCGACTATGTTCGTCAAGTCGTTAGCGTCCGCGCCGCCCACTTCGTCGCGCCCTTCGCCGCCGTCGCTCTGGCGCAGGAGCGGGGCCAGGATGACGAAGCCCTCGGCCGCCAGGCGGCGAAAGCATGTGACCAGCTCGGGCGCGATGTCGCCGCGCACGACGCTCCCGCGGTTGAAGATGACGGCCGGGAACTTTTGCCCGGCGGTCCGTTTGGGCTTGTACAGGTAGGCCGTGACTTTCAACCCGTCGCTCAAGTACGTCAACTTCTGAAGCTCGAAGTTAGCGTCGCCGACCGCCTTCTCGTAGGCGGCGCGGTCCGCGTAGTTTTCAACGTCCGTGGTCTCCACGGCCTTCTCGTACGGCGGGAAGACGTACGCCTTCTGCGCGACCACCGCGCCGTTCTCCTGCCGCGCCGAAACGTTCGACGGCTGTTGTAAGAAAGAGCCGGCCGCAATCAGCGGCAGTAGCAGACAGGACGACACGAATGACTTCATACGAGTTTGCTCCGGCGACGAATTCAGTGGAAGAACTTACCGCTTGATTATGACGCGAGGGGCGGCGGGAGCGTTAACGCGGGCGAGCCGCGGAGTCCGGGCGCGCTTAAAAAAGAGACGGCTGGTCTTCGAGGTCCGCGGCCTCGACCGCGGGCTGGCCGAGCAGGCGCTTCAGTTTGTTGGCGCTGGCGGGGGCGTGGCCCTCGTAGAAGTTGCTGAAGTAGGCGTAGACGGAGGGGACGCGCTCGTTGAGGCGCGAGATGATTTTGGCCCAGGCGGAGAGGTTCTCGTCCTGCGGGCGCTGGACCGCGTCGAAGCGCGTGAGGTTGCGCGCGCCCATCCAGCGTACGTAGACGAAACGGCCTGCCAACTGCTCGGCCAGGTGCCAGTTGTCTTCGGGCGCGATCCACTGGCCCTCGACCAGCGCGGGCGAGACCGCGTGCTCGGAGAGAAAGTCCAGGACGCTCTGCCTGAGCCAGGACGTGCTGCGGAACTCTACGCTGAAGCGAATGTCTCGCGGCAGAGTAGGGAGAAACTTGCGCAGGGCTTGTCCCGTCTCCACTGTCAGCTCAAACTGCGGCGGCAGTTGTATGAGCACGCAGGCGAGCTTCTCTCCGAGCGCGCGTGCGCGGTCCGCGAACTCCGCGAGCAGCTCGGCGCTCCCGCCCCCGAGGCCGCGCTCGTGCGTGATTTCTCTGGGCAGCTTGAGGGAGAAAGTGAAACCGGGCGGCGTGCGCCTGGCCCAGTTTTCGAAAGTCGAGAGCGGCGGGATGGCGTAAAAGGTCGAGTCAACTTCGACCGTCTCGAACGCGCGACAGTAAACCTCCAGCATCGCGGCCGCGCGCGTGCCGCGCGGGTAGAAGACGCGCGCGGCCGGCCCCGTCACCCAGTCGTCGTAGTTCCAGCCCTGGCACCCAACAACGCAGGAAGGGATGAGGGATGAGGGATGAGGGATGAATGATTTGTTACTCAACTTGAACCATCGCTCCTTTCATCCCTCAGCCCTTCGACGCGGCAGACGATGAGGTTGATTATACCGAGCGCGCGGCGCTCGACGCGTTCGAGGCGTAGACCGGCGCGCGCGGCCTCCTGCGCTGTGCGTCGGTTGAAGTGGTCTTCGATCAGCGCGACGGTCAGGACGTTGAGCGCGTCGAAGAGGTAGCCGAGCAGCCCCGCGGGGCGCACGTGCTCAAGGAGCACGACGGTTCCTCCTGGGCGGACGACGCGGCGCAACTCCGTGAAAGCCTCGCGGGGCGAGGCGACCGAGCAGAAGACGAGCGTCGCGAAGGCCGCGTCGAACGAGGCGTCGGCGAAGGGGAGTCGCTCGGCGCAATTCTGCACGAGGCGCACGCCCGCGGGCCTCTCCGCTTTGCCGCGCGCGATGTTGAGCATCTCGCGGCTCAACTCGCTCGCCGCGCCCCGCGCGCCGCGCGGGTAGAAGGGGAAGTTGAGTCCCGTGCCGGCCCCGACTTCCAGCACGCGGCCCTCCGCGGGGAGCGCGGCCAGGACTTTCGCGCGCAGGCCGGCGAGAAACCTGCGTTCGAGCGGGGCCATCGGCCGCTCGTAGTGCTTCGCGAAGCGGTCATAAACAGGCGGCCGGCTCGCCTCCCCTTGCGCACGCTTTTTCATCGCCACCCACCGCACCAAAATACTTGACTCGTCCTCGCGGCAGGCGTTATCGTCCCGCATCCCGACGAGTCTCCAATCTCTTTCCGGCGAACCATCCGGGCAGGAACCCTCGCTCCCGAACGTACAGGTCTCTAATCCCCAAAGTCTCTGAGGAAAGGAAGAGGACATGAATAATCTCGCTTACACGTCGCACGACGTGGCGGAAATCGGCCCGAAGGTCGAGGAGAAGATTCGCGAAGAGGTCGGGTCACAGGCCCCCATCCCTTACCAGGTCGAGGGCGGCGACGCGGGAGAAATGACCGCCGGCAAATTCTTCGGCGACATCGCGAGCGGGCTCCTCGGCGGAAAATCCGACGTGCTCTTTAACCTCCACTTCGATTTCGCCGAGCCGCGCCCCGTGCACCTGCGCCTCTCTATGAACCGCCAGGGCGTCGGCTCGCACGCCGGGCTGCTGCTCTACTCGACGCCGCTCTCGAAAGCGGTCGGCGGCGAAATCTACCTGGAAGACCCGAAGTTTTTCGGCAAGTCGAAGTTCAAGGGCGACCCGGCGGCCGAGAAGCTCAACGGCAACGGCGACCTCATCAAGCTCGCCAACGAACTCGCCAAGACGGAGTCGCAGTCGGGCGGCCTGACGCTCAAGATCAAGAGGTTCTGCAAGATCGTCCCCGGCGAGAACGGCGGCGCGCAACTCGTCGTCGCCACCCTCCCGCGCCCGACCAAGATGGGCTTCAGCGCCGCCGTCAGCGCGCCCGAATTTTTCGAACTGGCCCAGATGGTCGAAGCAACGCTCTAAAAAGAAACGATGAATGCGGAGTGATGAATGATGAGTTAGAAAGCAATCGTCTTTCATCCATCACTCCGCCTTCATCATTGTTCTTTCATCAATTTCATGATGACTCTGCGCTCGCGCGGGCCGTCGAACTCGCAGAGGAAGATGCCTTGCCAGCGGCCGAGGAGGAGGCGGCCGTCGTGGAAGGGGATGGTCGCGCTCGGGCCGACGATGCTGGCTTTGATGTGCGCGTCGGAGTTCTCCTCGCCGTGGCGGAAGTCCATGCCGTGCTGCGGAATCAGCGTGCGCAGGGCGTGGAGCATGTCGCGCTGAACGTCCGGGTCCGCGTTCTCGTTGACGGTCAGCCCGGCCGTGGTGTGCTGCACGTAGAGGAAGCAGACGCCGTCGCGCGCGCCGGACTCCGCGAGCTTCCGCCTGATCTCGTCCGTGATCTCGACCATCTGCTCGCGCTCGCGCGAGCGCACACTTAGCACGTACATTGCCTAAATCCTCACTCGCCCGCCTCGCAGCGCGCGCTCGCCTTGTTCCAGAGTTCCTGAACCACCGCGGCCAGCTCCTTCAAATCCGCCGGGCGCAATTCCGAGCTGCCAGGATACCACGAGGTGCTGACGGCGCGCGCCGAGTCGCGCGCCTCGCGGCGGCTGAACTTCAGGCGGGTCGTAGGCTGGTCGCAGCAGATGGGGTGCTCCTTGTCGCTGTAGCCGTTGCGCCACGCCGCGGGCCTCGACGCGCGGACGGCCTCCTTGAGCTTGAGAAAGTCTTCTTCCGCGAGCTTCACTTTAACGGAACAGTCGACGACCGCCCGGCCCGCGACGTAATGCTCGTCGTGGACGCTGATCTCCCCGCCGGAGTTGACGCTGACGGTTTGCCTGGCGGGGCGCATCCCGCCGCTCCTGCTCATGTAGACCACCCACGCGCCCTGGCCCTGCGGGAATGGGAGGGTGTTGCCTCCCTCCGACTCCTCCTGCGCGCCGCCGAAATGCGCGGCGCTGAACAGGAGCAGTGCGATTACACAGAGCCCGAACGCGCTCCCTCTTTTCGTCATCGCTTCACCTCGCTCGACGGAGTAAAGTCAAAGCCCCCGGCTTGACGAACAAGTCGAGGGCTGAAGGTTAAATCAAAGCGTGGCGCTTTGAAAGTCTAACGCGAGTCTTTGCGGCGCAGCAGCGCCCAGCCCGTCGGGAGCACGGCGGCCGCGAGCGCAATCTTGACGAGGTCGCCGGCGAGAAAAGGTTCGACCCCCGCGGACCATGCCGCGGACGGCCCGACGAAGCGAGTCAGCCACGCCCAGCCGCCGAGCAGAATCACGACTGAGCCGAGGGCCATCGCCGCCGCGGCCGTCACCCAGCGCCGGTCCCAGCCGCGCTCGGCGAGCAGCCCCACGAGGAAGGCCGCCGCAGGGTACGCGAGCAGGTAGCCGCTCGTCGGGCTGAACAGCAGACGCCCCAGCCCTGCGCCGCCCGCCGCGAAGAACGGGAGCCCCGCCGCGCCTTCAATCAGGTAAGCGATCATCGCCAGCGCGCCCAGGCGCGAGCCGAGGAGCGCGCCCGTCAGCAGGACCGCGAAGGTCTGAAGCGTGATGGGCACGGGAGTCCACGGGAGCGGGACGGCCACCTGCGCGGCGAGCGCGGTCAACAGACTGAAGCCGACCACGAGCGCGAGCTGACGCGCCCAGTCGAGCGGCGCGAGCACCGCACTCGTCAACGTCTCTGCTTTGGCGTATGAAGTATTCACGGTTGTCTTCCTCAAGAGTAATTTGTGTCAGTGCCGCCCGCTTGCGGCAGGCGGCACTGACCCGAACGTTCAAGCTCAGCGCGTAGCCGCGCCCTTCGCCACGCCCTCGCGGTCTGTGCCCATCTCGCCGACGCTGTCGAGCTGCTCGGCCCCGCCGCCGCCCATCTTGCCGATGCGCATGCCGTAGAAGGAGCGCCAGACGAAGAAGAGCGAGATGAGGAAGAAGACGGCGGCCAGGACGTGCGTCACCGTCGTGTCGCCCGCGTTGCTCGCCGTCAGGCTCACGGCCAACTCGACGGCCAGCAGGCCGAAGAGCGTCGTGAACTTGATGACCGGGTTCAGGGCCACCGAAGACGTGTCCTTGAACGGGTCGCCCACCGTGTCGCCCACGACGGTCGCGTCGTGTAACGGCGTCCCCTTCATCTTCAACTCGACCTCGACGATCTTCTTGGCGTTGTCCCACGCGCCGCCCGCGTTCGCCATGAAGATGGCCTGGTAGAGGCCGAAGACGGCGATGGAAATCAGGTAGCCTATGAAGAAGAACGGCTCGACGAAGGCGAAGGCGAGCGAGGAGAAGAAGACGGTCAGGAAGATGTTGAACATCCCCTTCTGCGCGTACTGCGTGCAGATTTGAACGACCTTCTTCGAGTCCTCGACCGAAGCCTTCTCCACGCCTTCGAGGCGGATGTTGGCCTTGATGAACTCGACGGCGCGGTAAGCGCCGGTGGTGACGGCCTGCATCGAAGCGCCCGTGAACCAGTAGATGATCGCGCCGCCCGTAATCAGGCCGAGCAGGAACGGGGCGTGCAGCAGCGAGAGCTTGTCTATGTCGGCAGTCAGCCCGCCCGTGAGCGCCATGATGATCGAGAAGATCATCGTCGTCGCGCCGACGACCGCTGTGCCAATTAGGACGGGCTTGGCCGTCGCCTTGAACGTGTTGCCCGCGCCGTCGTTCTCTTCGAGAAGATGTTTCGCGCGCTCGAAGTTGACCGTGATGTTGTGCTCGCGCTTGATCTCTTCCTCGATGTTCGGGACCTGCTCGATGAGCGAGAGTTCGTAGACGGACTGCGCGTTGTCGGTCACGGGGCCGTAAGAGTCGACGGCAATCGTCACGGGGCCCATGCCGAGGAAGCCGAAGGCGACGAGGCCGAAGCCGAAGACCGGGGCGGCAATCGGGCTGACCATCAGCGCGCCGAGGCCCGCGCTCGCGTCTCCGGCGAGCGTCGTGAAGAAGTAAGCCAGGGCCATCAAGGCCACGATGCTGATGCCGAGCCAGTAGGCGGAGAAATTGCCCGCGACCAGCCCCGACAAAATGTTCAGCGAGGGGCCGCCCTCGCGCGACGAGGTGACGACCTCTTTGACGTGGGAGGATTCGGTCGAAGTGAAGACCTTGACCAGCTCCGGGATGATCGCGCCCGCGAGCGTGCCGCAGGTGATGATCGTCGCCAGCTTCCACCAGAGCGTCGGGTCGCCGCCGAGAGTCGGGATCATCAGGTACGAGACGACGTACGTGAGCACGACCGAGACGACCGAGGTAATCCAGACGAGCGAGGTGAGCGGCGCTTCGAAGTTCATCGTCTGCGCCCTGCCGTAGCGCGCCTTCGCGATGGCCTCGTTGATGAAGTAGGAGAAGGCGCTCGCCAAGACCATCATGACGCGCATGACGAAAATCCAGACGAGCAGTTGCACGCGGACCACTTCCGAAGGCACGGCCAGCAGGATGAACGTGATGAGCGCGACGCCCGTCACGCCGTAGGTTTCGAACCCGTCGGCCGATGGCCCGACGGAGTCGCCCGCGTTGTCACCCGTGCAGTCCGCGATGACGCCGGGGTTGCGCGCGTCGTCTTCCTTAATCTTAAAGACGATCTTCATCAGGTCGGAGCCGATGTCGGCGATCTTCGTGAAGATGCCGCCCGCGATGCGCAGCGCCGCCGCGCCCAGACTTTCGCCGATGGCGAAGCCGATAAAACACGGGCCCGCGTAATCGGCCGGGACGAAGAGCAGGATGCAGAGCATGATTAAAAGCTCGACGGAGATGAGCATCATGCCGATTGACATGCCGGCTTTGAGCGGGATGGTGTAGATCGGGTACGGGCGGCCTTCGAGGCTGGCGAAGGCGGTGCGCGAGTTGGCGAACGTGTTGACGCGGATGCCGAACCAGGCGACGCCGTAAGAGCCTGCGATGCCGACCAGACTGAAGAGCAGAATGATGATGACCTTGAGCGCCGGGAACCCGTGCTCCGTGACGGCGGGCGTGGCCGGGTCGTCGGCCGGCGCGAGCCAGCCGAAGTAGACGCCGACGATGAGCCCTATGAAGAGCCACAGGATCATGATGAACTTGCCCTGCGTCGTCAGGTAGGTCTTGCAGGTCGCGTAAATCAGCTCGGAAATCTCCCGCATGGAGCGGTGCACGGGCAGGTTCTTGAGCTGCATGTAAATCCAGAGCCCGAAGAGCAGCCCGAGGACGCAGACGCCTATGCCGACGAGCAGCAGGGTGTGCCCGTCCACGCTGTCGCCGAAGAAGCGGACGCGCGACAGGTCCGGCAGCACGAGGTTGGCTTCGCCGCCGCCCGCCCGGTGCGTGGCGGCGCCCTCCGTCTGTGCCAAAACGGAAGTGGCCGAGACGAGGAGCATGGCGAGGCCGGAGGCCGCGGTCAGCGCCGGGCGGCCGAGCGAGCGCGCGGCCGCAGAGCAGGCGGCGCGGGCGCGGCTGAGAACGAAGATAAAATAAGACGTTAGATTCTCCACGAGTGAGATTCCTTTCCCTGTTCGAATAGATGGCGAGATAAGTTCAGCCCAAAAGCGCGGCGCGCTTCAACGAAGCGGTTCAGAGACAGACCATGACACACAGGAAGCGCGTCCTGTGTCTTAACCGCTTAAATCCACGTCGCGCTGAAAGCCGACATTATGGCCGAAAAAGCGTCCAAAGTGCAAAGTGCGGAAGGCTAAAGTCCCGGAAGCTGGTCGAGCCCCCTCCTCCCGCTAGGCCGGCGCGAGCGAAGTCTTGCGCTCGCCGCGCAGCCTGATGAGCGCCGCGACGATCAGATAAATGGCGAGCGTGACGAGCGAGGCGGCCGCGATGGCGTTGACGAGTTTGATGTCGAAGCCCGCGGACGCGCGCAGGTTGCCGATGACGATGCGGACGAGCGCCCAGAGCGTGATCGTCAGCACGAAGAGCATCGGGAAGAGCGTAAAGCCTATGCGCTGGCGCGCCTGGTAAAGCCAGACCGTGATGGCGAGGAGCGTCAGCGCGGCGAGCAGTTGGTTCGACGCGCCGAACAGCGTCCAGAATTCCAGCCACGAGCCGGGCGCCGCGTAGAAGATGAAATAGAACGGCGCGGCAATGGTCAGAATTGTGCCAACGAGCGCGCCGCCGCGCCCGCGCCAGCCGAAAAGCTCCTGCACGATGTAGCGGCCGAGCCGCGTGCACACGTCGAGCGTGTCGAAGACGAAGGTCGAGAAGGCCATCGCCCCGAACGTGATGGCGAACTGTAAATTCTGCGGGCCGACGAGCAGGCTCAGGAAGTTCCCTATACCGTTGCCGTAAATCGTGCCGGGCGCTGTGCCGGGTTTGATGCTGCCCTGCGCGACGATCATGATGGTCACGAGCGCGATTAAGGCCACGAACCCCTCGGCCAGCATCGCGCCGAAGCCCACGGGCTTGATGTCGCGCTCGCGGTTTATCTGCTTGGAGGTCGTGCCAGAGCAGACCAGGCCGTGGAAGCCCGAGCACGCGCCGCAGGCAATGGTGACGAAGAGGAAGGGGAAGAGCGTGCCGGCGATGCCCGGCGCGTTCCAGGACTTGAAGGCCGGCTGCTGTATCTCGTAGCCGCCGAAGACGACGCCGAAGACGCCGACGGCGAGCGCCGAGTAGAGCACGAACCCGCCCAGGTAGCCGCGCGGCTGCAGAAGAGACCAGACGGGGACGACCGAAGCCACGCCGCAGTAGACGAGAATCAGCACGCCCCAGGTCTTATGGTCCAAGAGGAGCACGGTCGAGAACTTCGTCCCCAACCAGGCCAGGGCGAACGTTGCGGGCACGAAAATTAAAGTCACGAGCCAGAGCGGCGGGTCGAGGTATCGCTGAACCAGCCCGAGCGCGACCGACAGCAGCAGGTACATCACGCTCGCCGCGGCCACCGCGCCGCCCGGGTTGAAAGTGACGTTCGTCTGGCGCAGCTCTTCGGAGCCGGCGACGAACGTCCCGGCCGTGATGTCCGTGAAGGCGACGATGACGTAGACGAGCGCGATCCAGATGAAGCCCATCATCGCCGCGCCGGCCTTGCGCCCCAGGTGCTCGCGCGTGATCTCCGCAATCGAGCGCGCGCCGTGGCGCACCGAAGCGGCCAGGCTGGAGAAGTCGTGCACGGCCCCTATGAGGACCACGCCGAGGGCTATCCAGAGCAGGCAGGGGAGCCAGCCGAAAGCCTGGCAGGCGAGAATCGGCCCGGCAATCGGCCCCGCGGCCGCGATGGCCGAAAAGTGTTGGCCGAAGAGGTAGAAGGGGCGCGTCGGCACGTAATCGACGCCGTCGTTCACCTCGTTGGCGGGCGTCGTGCGCGCGTCGTCCAGGACGAACTGGCGGGCCACCCAGCCGCCGTAGAGCCTGTAAGCAACAAAGAGCAAAGCCATGAATCCGAGCGCCAGCAGAGTCAGACTCACGTTGAACCTCCGCGATGAAATGTTGCCTGATGAGCTTGGATTGCGGCCCCAGTTTAGCTAATCCGAAAACAAACGTCACTAAGGACGGCGGCCGTCCGGGGAAAAGCCGCCGAGATTTTTATTGCTTTTCACGGCCCGGAGCGGTTAAGCTGATGGGCCGTGGGAGCTTCCTTGACATGTGTCCGTAAGAAAAAGGCAGTCAGTTTTCGCACACACCTGGGCGGGGCCGCGCGCGGGGCTAACACGGCAGCTTCAAAATCTATAATTGTTCGTAAGTGCCCTAAAAGAGTGACAGCAGGCTTTGGAGCAGACTCAGCGCGGCCTCCGTCACGGGGTCGAGCACCGCGCCCGGCGTTAAAATGTCGCCCGGCTCTGAATCGGACGACTCAACCATAAGAGTCGAGGTCGTCGAGCTTTTCGGCTGAGCTTGCTTGGATCCGGGCGTCAGTATGTCGCCGGCGAAGGCGGAAAAGCTGAGTGCCATCGCCAGAACCACAACTGCGCAAAGTCGTCTAAGGTGTTTCATCCTCTTTTACTCCTAATAGGGGGTGGTAAGCAGAAAGTTGCCGAGCGTTGACACTGACCAAGCCCGCAAACGATGTATGGTAACCTACTGTATCAAGCTCAAACATCATTCCGCAAATCATTTTGCAGGACGCAGAAAGGTGTAAGCCTCACATGGACTTAACGCTTAAGCTTTTACGGCAGATAGACGACCCGGCTCTTGACCAAGCGGAGCGGGCGCGGCTGCGCTGTCGCGCGGCCAAAGAGCTGGAGGATTCCGGGAGCTACGAGGCGGCCCGCGAGGCCATGGGGGAGTTGTGGCAGCGCATAGGCGAGCGCCCCGTCGTTGACGGGCTCGACCGGCAGACGGCCGCCGAGGTTCTTCTGCGCGCGGGCTCCCTGACGGGCTGGATCGGCAGCGCCAATCAGGTTGACGGCGCGCAGGAAGCGGCCAAAGATTTAATCAGCGAGAGCGCGAGCGCCTTCGAGTCGCTGGGCGAGACTGAGAAACTCGCCGAGGCGTACGTTGACCTGGCTATCTGCTACTGGCGCGAAGGCGCTCTGGACGAGGCGCGCGTCACGTTGCAGGAAGTCCTGGGGCGGCTCGCCGGCGAGGAGAGCGAGCAGCGGCCGCGCGCGCTGCTCAACAGCGCGATCATCGAAATCTCCGCCACGCGCTTCAACGACGCGCTCAGGCTGCTGGCCGAGGCCGCGCCGCTCTTCGACGCGAGCGCGAGCCACCCCGCCAAGGGGAGGTTCCACAACGTCTACGCCGCCGTGCTGAAGAAGCTGGCCGCGGCCGAGGGGCGCAAGGATTACATAGACCGCGCGCTGGTCGAGTACACGGCCGCGAGCTACCACTTCGAGCAGGCCGGGCACACGCCTTACCGCGCCGCGGTCGAAAACAACATAGGGTTCCTGCTCTTCATCGCCGGCCGCTTCAACGAAGCTTACGAGCACCTGGACCGCGCGCACCTGCTCTTCGCCAGCCTCAAGGACAGCGTCCACACGGGGCAGGTTGACGACACGCGCGCGCGCGTCCTGCTGGGCCAGAAGCGGAACACCGAGGCCGAGAAGGTCGCGCGCTCGGCCGTGCGCACGCTGGAGAAGGGCGACGAGCATTCTGTGCTGGCCGAGGCGCTGACGACGCACGGCGTGTCGCTGGCGCGGCTCGGCCGCTACGAGGAGGCGCGACTCACACTCGAACGCGCGGCGCAGGCGGCCACTCGCGCGGGCGACAACGAGACCGCGGGCGTCGCGGGCCTCGCCCTTATCGAAGAGCTGGGCGACCGTCTGCCGGTCGAGGAGTTGATTTCGCTCTACGAGCACAGCGACCAGGCGCTCGCGGGCTCGCAGAACTTCGAGCTGCTCACGCGGCTGCGCAGGTCCGCGCGCAAGGTGTTGGACGCGGGGCGCGCGCGCGTCAAGGAGTCTGCCCCGCCGAAGTTCGTCTACGCGGACAAGCAGACGGCGGACCTCCTGCGCGCGGCGCACTGCGTCGCCAGCACTGGGTCGCCCGTGCTGATTACGGGCGAGACGGGCACGGGCAAGGAACTGATCGCCCGCATGATTCACGAGTGGAGCGGGCGCGCGGGGCAGTTCGTCGCGATCAACTGCGCGTCGCTCGGCGGCGCGCTCCTGGAGTCGCTGCTCTTCGGTCACCGGAAAGGCAGTTTCACGAACGCCGTACAGGACAGCATCGGCGTCGTCCGGCACGCGGCCGGCGGCACGCTCTTCCTCGACGAGATAGCCGAGCTGAGCCTCGCGGACCAGGGCAAGCTCCTGCGCCTGATCGAGAACGGCGAGGCGCACCCGATTGGCGCGCCCGAGCCCGAGCAGGTGAACGTGCGCATCATCGCCTCGACCAACCGCGACCTCAAGGGGCTGGTCGCGGAGAAGCGTTTCCGCGACGACCTGCTTTACAGGCTGAACGCTTTTCACCTGGACATCCTGCCGCTCAGGAATCGTCCCGAGGATATCGCGGCGCTGGCCGAGCACTTCACCAAAGAGCTTGCGGAGCAGCACAACCGCCGCGTCCGCCTGCGGCCCGACGCCGTGGAGGCCATGCGCGGGCTCGAACTCAAGGGCAACGTGCGCGAGTTGCGCTCGCTCATCGAGCGGTCAATTCTGACGGCGGCCGACAGGCGTGAGATCACCCGCGAGGCCGTGGAGGTGCTCGCGGCCAGGCAGACCCAGCAATCGCATGCGAGCGACGCCTGGGCCGGGTGCTCGCTCGAAGACGAGGTGTTGCGCTACGAGGCGAGCCTCATCAAGCTGGCATTCGAAAACTCGCGCGGCAGCGTCACGCGGGCCGCGCGGCTTCTGGGCGTCAGCCACCAGCGGCTCTGCTCGATGCTACAGGGCCGCCACAAAGACCTTCTCCCCGTCAAGAAACCGGCCCAGCCGCGCCGGCGCAGCATCATCAAGGCGTAAGCAAGTAAAGAGTAAATAGTAAATGGTGAATGGAGGAAAGTCGTTCTTCCATTCACCATTTTTCTGTTTCCCGTCCGCCTGTCTACGACCTTGTCACGGGCCGCCAGCGTCTCTCCAGGTATTCCGCGATGCGCGTCAGCGGGAAGGTCAGGAGCAGGTAGAAGATTGCGACGATGGGCCAGATGGTCAGCGGCGCGGCGTTGCGGCTGGCGAGTTCCTGGCCCGTGCGCGCCAGCTCCGTCAGCCCTATGACTGAGACGAGCGACGAGTCTTTCAGGAGCGCGATGGCCTCGTTCGTCAGCGGCGGGACGACGCGGCGGAAGGTCTGCGGCAGGATGATGCGGCGCATCGCCTGCGCGTGCGACATACCGAGCGCGCGCGCGGCCTCCATCTGCCCGGCGTCAATCGAGAGAATGCCGGCGCGGAAAATCTCCGCGATGTAGGCGGCGCTATTCAGCGTGAGTGCGATGATGCCGCTCCAGAACGCGGGGATGCTGATGCCGAAAGTAGGCAGCACGAAGTAGATGAAAAGAATCTGGACGAGGAGCGGCGTGCCGCGCATCACCTCGACGTAGACGGCCGCGGGGGCCTTGAGCAGCTTCGAAGACTGCACGCGCGCCAGCGCCAGCAGCAGCCCTATCGGCAGGCCGAAGAGCAGGCTGAGGAACGCGAGCTGCGCCGTCAGCCAGACGCCCCTCAGGAAGAGCGGCAGGACGCGCTTCGCCAGCTCCGTGTCGAAAAGTTTGGGCGTCGTCCTCCCTGCCTCTGCCTCCTGCGCGCGCTCGGCCGCCTCGCCGAACCACGTCTCGTGAATCCGGTCGTACTCGCCCGACTCCCTGACGCGCTTCAGGGCCGCGTTCAATTCCCGGACCAAATCCTCGTTGCCCGCGGCGACGGCGATGCCGAACTTCTCGTCCGTGAAGCGGCGGCCGACCGTCTTCAGCCCGCGAAAGCTTTTGAAGATCATGAACTTCAAAACGGGCGCGTCGCACACGACCGCGTCGATGCGCTTGTTCTGCAAGTCCAGGAGCGCCAGGTCAATCGTGTTGTACTTGTTGACGGTCACGCCCTCGCGCTTCTCCAGGTCGTACAGCGCCGTCGTGTTGATCTGCACGCCGACCGTCTTGCCCTTCAGGTCGTCGGGCGTGTTGATGCCCTGCGTCTCCTCGCGGACGGCGATCAGCTGGCCCGAGTCGTAGTACGGGTCCGTGAAGAGCATCGTGGCCTTGCGCTCGTCCGTGATGGTGACGGACGAGATGACGGCGTCGAAGGTGCCGTTCTGGAGCGCGGGGAAGATGCCGTCGAAGCTCGCGTTGATGAAGCGCGCGCGGACGTTCATCTCTTTCGCGAGCGCGTTTATCAGGTCGATGTCGAAGCCGGAGTAAACGTCGCCCTCGACGGTTTCGAACGGCGGGTAGGTGGCGTCCGTGCCGACGCGCAGCTCGCCCGTCTGGCGGGCGCGTTCGAGCGCCGTCTGTGCCAATAACGAGATGGGTGAAAGGAACAGCAGGAGGAGCGTGGCGGCGATGCGCCGTGTGCGTTCGGTCATCTGGTGTCTCACTCTTCTTGTCCGAGGTTGTCGCGCGTGCCCGTGCCGGCCGCGAGCTTGCGCTCGGCGGCTTCATCGGCGGCCGGGCTTACTTCTCCCGACTCGTCCTCGTCGTGGAAGCTCTGCATGAAGGCGCGCGTCTCGGGCTTCTGCGGGTTGCCGAAGACTTCCTGGGGCGTGCCTGACTCGACGGCGTGGCCGCCCTCGAAGTAGATCACCTGGTCCGAGATGCGGCGCGCGAAGTTCATGTCGTGCGAGACGACGACGAGCGTCTTGCCGAGGTCGTCGAGCGCGCGCAGCGTGCGCGCCACGCTCTGTATGAGCTGCGGGTCGAGCGCCGAGGTCGGCTCGTCGAAGAGGATGACCTGCGGCTCCATCGCGAGCGCGCGCGCAATCGCCACGCGCTGCTGCTGCCCGCCGGAGAGTTGCGCCGGGTAGTGTTCCTCCTTCTCCGCCAGCCCCACCTTGTGCAGGTAGTGGCGCGCGACCTCTTCGGCCTCCTGGCGCTGTAGCCCCTTGACCGTCATCGGCGACTCGATGCAGTTGCCGAGCGCGGTCAGGTGCGGGAAGAGGTTGAAGTTCTGGAAGACTATGCCGACCCGCTCGCGGAGCCGCCGCGTCAACTCCTTCTCCTCCGCAGGACTGAGCTTCTTGTCCTCGGTACCGACGACTTCGACGCCTCCGACCTTGAGCCGGCCGTGGTCGAACTTTTCGAGCCGGTTCATGCAGCGCAGCATGGTCGTCTTGCCGCAGCCCGAAGGCCCCAGGATGGTCGTCAACTGTCCTTCCTTGATCTCGAACGTGGCGTGATTGAGCACGGTGTTCTGGCCGTACCGCTTGACGATGTCTGTGACTTCGATCACGTCCTCAAACTCCCTCGGGAAATTAGACTGCAAAATTTTAGAGCGGTCAGACAACTTCTGTGAGGGGCTAACTCTTCGTGCGGCGGAGTGTGTCACAGGAGTGGAAGGCAACGCAACAGTTTTCACGTTTCTGTTAAATCTGGCCCGGCGCGGTTGACGCCTGGCATCCTCCCTCTATAATTAAACCTCCAACCAATCGAGGGGAGTAGATCACCCACAGGGTTCGGTAAGTCGTCAAGACAATCGCTCGCCAGGCGGTTCGGTTTACCGGAGCAAAGATCAAGACCTTTTGCGGCACACACGAGCGCGCGAAAGGTCTTTTTGTTTTTGCCCGGCGCGACTCTGGGAGAACCCTGAATGGAAGTGACACTGTTCCCGTTCGCGGAATACTGGTGGTTCTATGTCGGCTTCATGGCCTTCGTGCTCATGCTGCTGGCCCTCGACCTCGGCATCTTTCACCGCAAGGCGCACGCGGTCTCTTTCCGCGAGTCCGCGGTCTGGACAGTCGTCTGGGTCACGCTCGCGCTGCTCTTCAACTACGGGCTTTACCAATACGCCGCGTGGAAGTTCCCGCAGGACGCGCGCCTTCTGGCCGTGCCCGGCTTCGACCCGCAGGCGGCCGCGAGCCGCGTCGGCCTTGAGTTTCTCACAGGCTACGTCGTCGAGAAGTCGCTCTCGGTCGACAACATCTTCGTCTTCGTGCTGGTCTTCAGCTACTTCGCCGTCCCGGCAATTTACCAGCACCGCGTCCTCTTCTACGGCATCATCGGCGCGCTCCTGTTCCGCGCGATCTTCATCGCGATGGGCTCGTTCCTGATGCAGTACCACTGGGTCGTCCTCGTCTTCGGCGCGTTCCTGATCGTCACGGGCCTGAAGATGATGTTCACGCCCGACAAGGAGGTTGACCCCGAGAAGAACCTGCTGCTGCGGCTGTTCCGCCGGTTCGTCCCCGTGACGAACAAGCTGGACGGGCAGCACTTCTTCACGCGCCGGGAGGGGCGGACGTGGGCGACGCCGCTCTTCGTGGCCCTGCTCTTTCTCGAAGCGTCGGACGTGATCTTCGCGGTCGATTCTGTGCCGGCCATCTTCGCGCTGACGGGCGAGCCGCTGATCGTCTTCACGTCGAACATCTTCGCCATCCTCGGGCTGCGCTCGCTCTACTTCATGCTGGCCGGCGCGGTGGACAAGTTTTACCTGCTCAAGTACGGGCTGGCCGTGGTGCTCGTCTTCGTCGGGCTCAAGATGGTCTGGCTCAACGAGCTTTTCGACGGCAAGTTCCCGATCAGCTGGTCGCTCGGGATCATCTGCGGCGTCATCACCGCTTCCGTCCTGCTGTCCCTGCTCCGGCCCAGGCGGGACGCCGACGAGGCGCTGCTTCCGGGTCCTAAAACTGAACGAGTAACTATCGAAGGAGAAAAAATATGAACTGCCCTGCCGACAGGACCGAACTGAAAATGACAGACCGACAGGGAATCGAGATCGATTACTGTCCGCAGTGCCGCGGCGTCTGGCTCGACCGCGGCGAACTGGATCGCATCATCGAGCGCTCCGCCTCGTACACTTCTAACGCGGGCGGGCCGAGAGAGCCCGGCTTCGACGAGCGCGAACGCCCGAGGGGCTACGGCGAAGACACGCGCATACACGATTCCGACGACCAGAAGTCTTACGAGCGAGGCCACGACCCGCGCCACGGGAAGCACAGGAAGCGCAAGTCGTTCCTGGGCGATTTGTTCGATTTCGATTAAGCGGTCCGTGCGACGGCGCTTTCGCTCGCGCCCGCGGAACGCGCGTTGACGCTCGGGGGACGCTTTGTTAGACTCCGCCGAAATCCCCAAGAGGGTCGAGTCTAATGTCAGAGCAAAGCGTCACGCCGCGCACGGTTCACGAGAACCTGGACACGGCCTACGTCAACCTGGCGGCGCTCCTGCGTTACTTGCAGGAGCGCTACTTCGCCGGGCGGATTCACGTCGTCCTGGACGAGTACGAGGCCGACGTGTTGCTCGACGGGACGGAGCCGCCGCGCGTGCGCGAGACCAATCACGCGACGGGCCTTCAGGCCGAAGGCGAGGAGGCGCTCAAACGCCTGCTCGTGCGCGCGCGCGAGCCGGGCGGCCTCATCAACGTCTACGACCACAGCGGCGTCCCGTCGCAGAAGAGCCTCGGCCCCGCGCCGCCAGTCTGGGTCGCGCCGGCGCGCTCCGAGAAGGAGCCGGAGGAGTTGAGCCCCGAAGACGTGGACTGGTCCGACCTGCTGCGCGTGAGCGGCGAGTTAATCGGGACAGTCGAGCGCGCGGCGCTCGCGACCGGCGCGGACTTCGCGGGGCTGTTCCGCGACGTGTGCCGGGAGATGGCGGACGACTACCCGTTCCTGGACCCCGGCACGGGGCGCTTCGAGTACGGCAACGGCGAAGTCTGGCTGCGGACGAAGCCCGCGGCGCGCGCCTACGTCTCGGGCGTGAGCGAAGCCCTGCGCCGCGTCGTCGGCCGAATCTCCACAGGCCCGCGCGCCAAGAGCGTGCGCGAGCGCGTCGCCCTGGAACTGGCCGTGCTCGCACGCCGCCGGCAGGCGCACCTCGCACGCTTCAAATTCTCCCCCCAACTGGACCGCATCGCGGGGACAAGAGTTTTGTGAGAACGGTTTTGAGTTTTCAGCTCTCAGCGGAAACCCGAAGCTGAAAACTCAAAATCCGAAAACTGGAAACTAATTATGTTGAAATGGACCGCATTCTGGACTACTTTCGGGACGTTGTTTCTGGCGGAGATGGGCGATAAGACGCAACTGGCCGTGCTGACGCTGACGGCGCAGACGCGCTCGCCGCTCTCAGTCTTTCTCGGGGCGGCGCTGGCTCTCGCGCTCGTCTCCCTGATAGGCGTCGCGGTCGGCTCGGCCGCCGGCAAATACGTCCCCGAAGATTTAATCAAGAAGGTGGCCGCCTCGGCCTTCATCGTCATCGGTGTGCTGATGCTCTGGGGAAAACTTTAGAAAGGGAAAAGCCGGTGAATGGTAAATAGTAAATGGTAAATGGATGAACTGGCTCTGACCATTCACCACTTACCATTCACCATTGACCCGTTATGTTTCCATTCAAAAACATTCTCTTCCCGACGGATTTCACGCCGCACGCGCGTGCGGCGCTCAAGTACGCGGCGGCGTTCGCGCGCGAGGGGCAGGGGCGCGTCGTGCTCTTCAGCGTGCAGGAGGGCAGCGTGCCCGCCAACCTGCTGACGCTCCCCGAGCGCGTCTTCGAGGAGACGGAGAAGGGCTGGCTCCAGCAGCTCCGCTCGGACGTGAAGGAGCTGCTGAACGATCACCTGCTGGACGGGCTGGAGGTCGACCCCGTCATCATAGAGGGCGAGCCCGCGCCCGAGATAGCGCGCGCCGTGCGCGACTTCAACATCGACCTGGTGACCATCGTCACGCACGGTCGCAAGGGACTCGCCCGCGCTCTCTGGGGCTCGACCGCGGAGGAGATCATCGCCGAAGCGCCGTGCCCGGTGCTGACGATTCGCCCGCCGCAGCGCGACTTCGTGGAGTACCGCGGGAGCAACACGGAGATTCGCCTGAACCGCATCCTGCTCGCGACGAACTTCCGCCCGTCCTCGCTCACGGCCGCGCGCGTGGCCGCGGAACTCGCGGGCCGCACGGGCGCGGAGCTGCACGTCATCTACGTCATAGGCGACTACATGGATCAGATGGCGGAGATTTTCCCGGAGAGCGCGGGGACGAAGTTGTCGCAACTGCGCGACTACGTCTCGGAGAGGATGGCGACCTTCGAGCGCGAGGCCGGGGGGCGGCCCATCACGCACATCAGCGAGGGGAGACCTTACGCGGAGATCGTCAGGCTGGCGACAGACAAGGACGTTGACCTGATCGTCATGGGCGCGAGCGTCCACTCCGCGCTCTTCGGCGGCGCGCCCGTCCTCGGCCCGGACATCGAACGCGTCGTGCGCAACGCCCCCTGCCCCGTCCTCTCAGTCCCCTCCGGCCAGGTCGTCACCCCGCACCCGGCGCGCGTCAACGAACCTGTACCGCAGACGTAAAAAAGTGATGAGTGATGAGGGCTGAGTGCTGAGTAAAAGAAAGTTCTTACTCAGTCCTCAGTCCTCATCACTCATCACTGCTTTTCTGTTACTGCGTGACCCCGCTTTCCATGGGGAGGCCGGCATTCTCCCAGGCGTGTGTGCCGCCGAGGAGGGCCCCGACGTTCGTAAAACCGTTATCCTGCATTGTCCGCGCCGCACGGGCGCTGGTTTGCTCGGCCGGTCAAGAACAGTAGGTGACAATCATCTTGTCGCGCGGCAACTCGCTCAGGCGCGACGCCACCTGTTCGAGCGGTATGCTGATGGAACCTTTGATGCGGCTCTGCTGGTAACTCTGCGCGGGCCGCACGTCGACGACCACGGCCGTGCCGTTGGCGAGCGCGTCGCGCAGTTCGACGGTCGTGATTCGCTTCACGCCGTCGGCTGGCGCGACGTGCGCCGAGGGGTTGGGCCGAGGTGTCTGTGAGGTCGGGCTCGAACTGCCCGCCGTCTTGTTCCCCTTCGGGTCATTTGAATTGCACGCCGCCAGCGCCAGCGCCGCGAGCGCGGCCGCCGCCAGCCTGTATGAAAGACGCATTAAACAAACCTCCAAAAAACAGTACTGAGTGTTGAGGGCTGAGGGCTGAGTAAAAGAAAGTTCTTACTCAGTCCTCAGCACTCATCACTTTTTATCCGTCTCGTATCCGGCCTTGACCCAGGCGTCGTAGCCGCCGAGGAGGGCGGCCCCGTTGTCCAAGCCTTTCGTTTTAATTATCTGCACCGCACGGGCGCTACTGTGCTCGGCCGGTCAAGAGCAGTAGGTGATGATCGTCTTGCCGCGCGGCAGCTCGCCCGCGCGCGCGGCTATGTCGCCCACGGGAATCCAGAGCGCGCCCTTGATGTGGCCCGCCTTGAAAGAGTCCTCGCCGCGCACGTCGACGATGACGGCCTGGCCCTTCTCGACGGCCGCGCGCGCCTCGGCCGGCGTGACGCGGCGCACGCCGTCGCCCTCCCCGGTCTGCACGGCGGCGGCGACCATGAGCGCAGACAGCGCGACGAAAGCAGCGACTGTTATAATTCTACGCATCGGACTACACTCCTCACTGCCGAGTCCACAGGCGTTCGGCCCCAACAGTTCTACCATGTTCGCGCCCGCATCTCAACAAGACAGTGCTGAGGACTGAGTGCTGAGTGCCGAGTAAAAGAAAGCGTTCTTACTCGGCACTCAGTCCTCAGCACTCAGCGCTTCTTTTTACTTACTGCTTCGGTCCGACCACGGGGCCGTCGCCGACGGGGACGTAGCCCGCGGGGGCCGTGCCGTTGGCGACGCCGTACGCGAGCGCGGCCTGCGCCTGCTGGTTGACCGCGTTCACGTCCGCCTGGCTCTTGCTCTTCGGGACGACGACCGTCAGGAAGTTGCGGCTGACGTTGTTCGAAGAGTCCGTGGCGGTGATGACGATCAGGTAGACGCGCCCGTCGCCAGTGCCGTCGCGCTCGGCCCTGAGCCGCAGCGTGCCCGGCGCGAGGTCCTTGGCGTCGGGCGAGAAGCCGGGCGAGTCGGGCGTCAGGTCGTCCTCGTCGCTGAAGACCGCGACCTGTATCGCGACCGGGTCGCCGCTGTTGTCGGTCGCGCTCGCGGTCAGGCCGACGTTGATCAGGTCGTGGCTCGGCGGCCAGAGCGAGGTCGCGGCGACGGACGACGTGAGCGTCGGACCCTGCGTGTCCGCGACGGTGATGGTGACGGTCGCGAAGTTCGAGTCGGTCGTGCCGTCGTCCGCCTTGTAGGTGAAGGTGTCGACGCCCGTGAAGCCAGGGTTGGGCGTGTACATGAACGAGCCGTCCGCGTTCGGCGCGAGCGTGCCGTTCGCGGGGAAGGTGACGACCGTCGAGTTGAGCGTGTCGCCTGGGTCCGCGTCCGTGTCGTTGCCGAGCACGCCCGGCGCGGGCACGTTGAGCGTCGTGTCCTGGTTCATGGAGTAGCTGTCGTCGTTCGCCACGGGCGCGTCGTTGACGTTCGTCACGTTGACCGTGACGGTCGCCGTGGCGAAGTTGCCGTTGCCGTCCGTGACCGTGTAGGTGAACGAGTCCGAGCCGAAGAAGTCAGGGTTCGGCGTGTACGAGACGGAGTTGCCGTTGTTCCCGACCGAGCCGCCCGCCCCTTGCGTGACGGAGATGATGGCGAGCGTGTCGCCGTCCGCGTCCGCGTCGTTGCCGAGCACGTTGATGGTGTTCCCCACGCTGTCTTCCGCGACGGTCGCCGCGTCGTCGTTCGCCACGGGCGCGTCCTGAACGGGCGTGACCGTGACGTTGACGGTCGCAGTGTCCATGCCGCCGTTGCCGTCGGAGACGGTGTAGGTGAAGGAGTCCGCGCCGAAGAAGTTCGGGTTGGGCGTGTAGGAGACGCCCGTGCCGCCGCCCGTGATAGCGACTGAGCCGTTCGCGCCCTGCGTGACGCTCGCGACCGATAGCGCGTCCATGTCGGCGTCCGTGTCGTTGGCGAGCACGTCAACGGCGTTCGGCCCGCTGTCCTCGACGACGGTCGCGGAGTCGTCATTCGCCACCGGCGCGGAGCCCGTGCCGCAAGCGCCCTGCACCTCGACCGCGCCCGAGTCGCCGCCGTCGCCGCCCGCGGCGTTGGCGACCGAGGCGAGGTCGCACGGGCGCGTGAGCCCGCGCTGATCTGTGGTCGAGCCGCTCGAATGCCCCTTGTCAATCGCGACGCTGCCCGCGCCGGGGGCGTGCGTCGGCGTGGGGCCGCCGTTGTTCTGGAGCGGGCCGAGGTTGAGCTGCGCGTCGGTGACGCCGACCTGGTCGGTCGGGTGTGCGGGGTAGATCGTGTTGTTGGGCGGCGTGCCGAGGCTCCCGATGACGTTATAGCCGAGGCTGTTGATGATGCCGCCGCCGATGTTCGGGGACGTGTCCACGATGGAGTCGTTCGTGTTGCCCGCCACGATGCTGCTGCGCAAGTTCAAAATCCCGAAGACGGCAATGCCGCCGAGCAGGCCGGTCTGGTTGTGGTTGGCCGTGATGGTCGAGTTGGTGATGTTGGTCGTCCCGCTGACGGCCATGCCCGCGCCGTGGTTGGGGGTCGTGTTGCCGGTGATGGTGCTGTTCGTGATGTTGAGCGTGGCGCTGTCGGCGAAGATGCCGCCGCCGTCGCCCGCCAGCGTGTGGGAGCTGGAAACCGTCACGCCGTTGAGGTTGAGCGTGGCGCCGGCCTCGACGTAGATGCCGCCCCCGCCGGCGTTCTCGTTGCCGTTGGTGATGTGAATGTTGACGAGCGTGAGGGTGACGCCGGGGTGGACGTGGAAGACGCGGCCGAGGTCTGCGGCGTCGATGGTCGTGCCGTCGGGGTGGCCGATGATGGTGAGGTCGTCGGTGACGTCCAGGTCGCCGGACTCGCCGCCGTTCTCGGGCGGCCCGCCGAGCGAGAAGGTGATGGTGCCGGGCACGAGGAAGACGATGGTGTCAACGATGCCGCCGCCCTCGCCCGCCTGGCACTGCGGGTAGGTGGCGAGGTTGTCGCTCGCGTTGTTGACGGCCTTGCGCAGCGTGCAGACGTTGGAGAGCGGCGCGGGCGGCTGGGCCAGACTGTCGAACAAGACCTCGACCTGAATCTCGACGGCCAGCGCCTGCGGGGCCGAGACGAGCGACATGGAGGCGAGCGCGACGACGACGAGGAGGAGGCGAACGATCCGCCGTCTCTTCAGACCGAGAGGGTAAGGGGTAAAGGGTCTAAGCATCTTAAATCTCCTTTCAGAAGGAACGTGGGATTTTTGAAATTTTTCCGACGGTAACGCGGGACAGCGCTCGTCTGAAGGAGCTGCCGGGCGGCGAGAAGGAAATCGTCGGGGCAGATTTGAACGCCCGGGCCAGCCTGCGAGGGCCGAGAGACGAGTTTTTCGTAATATACAATTTATTGACGGCGGAGGAAAATTTTTTGCGGCGGGCGCGTCTGAACGGGGCGCAAGCTCGGTCACTGTGCCAAAACCGCCCCGGCAGTTTTTTCTTTGACCCTGAAGGGGTCGCACATAATAGCCGTGGGCAGGCGCGTGAGTGCGCCGCCCACGGCTATCATGTTCATCCCCTCCGGGGATGTTTGAGGTCGAAACGATTTAGTTCTAAACTAACCCTCACCCGAACGTCCCGATTAACATCCCCGACTCGGTCTGTAGGCTCGCGAGGTCTATCCTATGCAGCCGACCTATCTCCAATCAGGCAGCTCCGTCGGCGTCGTCGGCGCGGGGCCGGCCGGCTCTTTCTTCGCCATAGAGCTTCTGCGGCGCGCGCGCGCCCTCGGCCTCAATCTTCAGGTGGACATCTACGACGGCAAGAACTTCGCGCGCAAGGGCGCGCCCGGCTGCAACATGTGCGCCGGCGCTGTCGGCACGCGACTCATACAGGAGATAGAGCGCACGACCGCCGCCCCCATCCCGCGCGAGGTCATACACTACGAGATAGAGGGCTACGCCGTTCACTACCAGGACTCCTACGCTCGCCTGGAGAACGAAACGTCGAAGAAGATTTACGGCGTCTACCGCGGGGCCGGGCCCGTCAGCACGGAGCACCCGGACGGCGCGCGCAGCTTCGACCAGTTCCTCCTGACGCAGGCCACACGCCTCGGCGCGCGCCACGTCCCCCTGAACGTGCAGGACATAGACGTGCCGACGACGCTTGAGCGCCGGCCCGTGCTCCACTTCTCGGACGGCACGCACGCCGAATACGACCTGGCGGTCGGGGCCTTCGGCGTCAACTCGCAACTGGCGAGCCGCCTGCTCTACGGCTACGTGCCGCCGCCGACGTGGAAGACGTGCGTGATAGAGGCGCGCGTCTCCCAGGAGTTCCAGCGCGAGCGGCTGCACAACATGATTCACTTCTTCGTCCTCAAGCAGCCCGACATACGCTACGTCGCCTTCATCCCGAAGGGCGAGCACGTCACGATCACGGCCATCGGCGAGGACGTGGACGTGGTCGCGACCGAGCGGCTCGTGCGCGACTCCTACATGCGCGACTACCTGCCGCCGGACTGGAAGCCCGACTGCCACTGCCACCCGCGCGTGGCCCTCGGCGCGGCGCGGCTCCCCTACAGCGAGCGCTTCGTCATCGTCGGCGACGCGTCCGACTCGCGCTACCTGAAGAACGGTGTGGAGTCCGCGCTCGTGACGGCGCGGCTCGCCGTGGACTGCGTCGTCAACCACGGATTGACGGCGAAGGACTTTGAGAAATATTTCTGGCGGCGGTGCAGCCGCGTGTTCGGGCGCGACAACATCTACGGCCGGATGCTCTTCGAGATTTACGACCGCATCTTCCCGCACCCCCTGCTCGCGCCCGTCTACTTCGCCGTGCTGCGCTCCGAAAGGAATCTCGAACGCCCCGGCGCGCTGCTCTCGAACGCGCTCCTGGCGGCCTTCACAGGCGACCAGTCTTACAAGCGCATCCTCCTGCGCGCCTTGAACCCGCGCCTCGCCGCGCGCATGGCGGGCCGCGCCGTCGCGCTCTCCTTCAACCGCGTCAAGACGAAAGTCTCGCGCGCCGAGCCGCAGTCATCGCGCGGCTTACGCCTGCGCGATGGCTCGCGCGTCGCGATCATCGGCGGCGGCCCCGGCGGCACGGCCTGCGCGATTCGCCTGCTGCAAACGGCGCGCGAGCGCGGCCTGGATTTGCGCGTCACCATCTACGAGCCGAAGCAGTTCCCGCGCCACCACAACCCGTGCATCGGCGTGCTCGCGCCGCCGACCGCGACGCTGCTGCGCGAGCGGCTGAAGATTGACCTCCTGCAGGGGATGATTAAGCGGACCATCAAGGGCTACCGCCTGCACGGCGACCGCGGCGAGATAGAGTTGCGCGCGCCGACGACGGAAGACCCCGCGCTGATGGTCTCGCGCTCGGAGTTCGATAACTTACTTCTTGAGCGCGCGGCCGAAGAGGGCGCGGCCGTCCTGAACGACCGCGTGACCGGCCTCGAATTTCATCCCGACAATCTTGAGCACCCGGTGCGCGTTTATTCCGAGGGCGCGTCGCACTCGACCGACATGGTGGTGGCCGCGTGCGGCCTCGACGACGGGATGCTCTCCGTGCTCGAACAGGTCAGCCCGCGCCAGTTCAGCTACCGCCGCCCGCGCGAGTACATGCACTCGATCATCATCAAGCTCCGCTGCGACGAGCGTTTTATCGAAAAACGCTTGCACGGGGAGATACACGCCTTCCTGCTCTCGGACTTGCCGCGCATAGAGTTCGGCGCGATCACGCCGAAGCTCGACCACGTCATCGTCAACGTCGCCGGCAGCCAGGTGCGCTCGACCGACATGGAGGATTTTCTGCGGCACAAGCAGGTGCGCTCGCTCCTGCCGCGTTACAACTTGCAGCAGTTGAACTACTACGAGGGGCGCGCGCCCGTGCGCCACGCGCGAAACGTCCACTGGGACCGCTTCGTCGCGGTCGGGGACGCGACCGGGTGGCTCCGCCCCTTCAAGGGCATGGGCATCACGACGGCGATTGAGACGGGCTCGACCGCGGCCGACGTGATGCTTGAGCGCGGGATTGACGGCGTGGCGCTCGCGGCCTACGCCCTGCGCCTGCGCTACCTGACCGAAGACCACTACCACGGGCGGGCGCTGCGCCGCCTCTGCCGCATAGGCATGAGCACGGGCGTGATGGACGGCGTCATCGAACTCGCCAAGACCAACCCGGAGCTTTACACGATTCTCTACGACACCATCTCGGGCCAGTATTCTTACCGCCGCATCGCCCGCGACCTCCTGCGCTCCACCCTCTTCTTCAAGATGGGCGCGCTCACCATCAAGCGCGTCCTCCGCCCGGCGGGGTGAAGAAGGGATGAGGGATGAGGGATGAAGTAAATCCGTTGAAGCAGTGCTTCAGTGAGCGGTTCACTCGACCCCTTTCATCCCTCATCCCTCATCCCTTCCAGATGAGCGCGGTCTGAAGTGCGGCGAAGAGAAGCGTGGGGATTAAGGGGACGAGGAAGTTGACGCGCTCGGAAGCGTTGTCATCCCACCGGCGCAAGCTGGCCGGCGGACTAAACTCGGCCGCGGGCGCAGGCGCTACGTCCCGGCCGCGGAATCGCTCGGCCATCTCGTAGACTTCGTCTATGCCCACGGGCGGGAGGAAGGCTTCGCGGGCTACCCACCACAGGCAGATGCCCAGGAACCACACGTCCGGCGCGAGCGCCAATGACCACGCGCTCGACTGCCAGGACCGCGAGAGAGACCAGACGAGCGGAAAGACCACCAGCCCCGCGACCGCGAGCGTGCGGCCCACCACCTGAAACCTCGCGGCGCGCCGCCAACGCAGCAGCAACTCCGTCGCGCGCGCCGCGCTCCCCTCGGCCCGAGCCCCGGCGGCCGCGAACGCCTCGACGCGCTCGGCCGAAACGCCGACGAGGCTTTCGGTGTCGCAGTAGGCGCATCGCACGAAGACATCTTCCGTCTCGACCGTGAGCGGCGAGCCGCAGAGCCTGCATCCGGGCGGGCCGCCCTCGGACGCGGGCGGCACCGAAGCGTAAGTCGCGCTGATCCAGTCGACGCCGCTCGCGAGCAGGTTGCGAAGTCCGACCTTGCACGCAAAGTACGTCACAGGGACGAGCGGCAGCCACACGGCCCAGGCGAGCGCGCGGGGGACCATCGCGCGGCCGGCCGGGACGAGCAGAGCGGCGGCCAGCCCGGCCCCTAGCCCGGCGGCGAGGAGCGCGAACGGCGTGACCGAACAGACGACGTAGAACGCGCGGCGGACGCGGACGGCTTCAAGACGACGCCACAGCGCCGCGGCCCGCGCGCCCGCCTGCGTTCGCTCGCGCGCCACGATTAACGCCCGCCGAAGCTCGTCCGGCACTGGGCGCGCGGCCCCGCAGTACCAGCACGAGACCGAAGGGGCGTCGGCCAGCGGGAGCGACGCGTTGCAGGAGGCGCATTTGAGGTGTTCGATCATCAGAGCCCTTCCCCTCCGCCCTGAAGATAGGCCGGCACGAGCGCGAGGGCAAACCGAAAGGCGTTGAGCCCCGCTTGGCCGCAGGCCGCAAATTCATCCGTCACCCAAACTCTTGACAGCCGAATTTCCCGGTAATAGAGTTACGGCCCTCCTTATCGGTCAAAGGGTGAGCAGTCACAGACTCCGGTTAACAGAGCAGTCCGAATCGAAGCTCCTTCCCTGAAGACTGTCTCCACCGCGCACCACCCACCCAGGAGAATGACTATGACTAACGCGACCCGACTCAGATTGATGAAACCCCTGCTGGCCCTCGCCCTCGTCGCGGCGCTGCCCCTGCAATCCTTCGGCTGGGGGGCCGGCGGACACATGATGACCGCGCACATCGCTTACACCAGGCTGAATCCCAGGGCCCAGGCGGAGGTTGATAGGCTGGTGAAAGTCAGTATCAGCCCGGAGAGCGTCACCGCCCAGAGCCTGAACTTCGTCAACGCCTCGCACTGGGCCGACGACCTCCGGCCCTTTAAAGAGTTCGATTTTTTGAAGCCGCTACATTTCGTGGACTTCCCTTTCACCACGGACGGGACGCCGCTCCCGCCGGACCTCCCCGGCGACAAGACCATCCTCACGGCGCTCAACGAAAACGTGGACATACTCAGAAACAGTGCGGACGACGCCGAGCGCGCACGCGCCCTGCGCCTCGTCATACACTTCGTCGGCGACATACACCAGCCGCTGCACGCCTCCGCGCGCGTGACGGCGGCCCTCCCCAAAGGGGACCTGGGCGGAAATCTGTTCAGTATCAGTGTCGGGGGCAAGAAATCCAACCTGCACAGCTACTGGGACGGCGGCATCGGCTCCTTCCCGAAGACCGGGCCAAATTTCGCGCCCCCGCCGCTGGAGCAGGTCCTGCCCGCCGCCGAAGAAATAGCCAGGAAGTTTCCGCCCGCCTGGGACGCCTGGAAGGTGGGCGGCCCCGCTGGCTTTGAGCGGTGGGCGCAGGAGAGCAGCGCCCTCGCGCAGGGAATAGCGTACAGGAACATCGAGGCGGGCCGGGTGCCGAGCAAGTGGTACAACCAGTCGGCGCTGATAACCGTCGAGCGGCGCGTGGCCTGGGGCGGCTATCGCCTGGCCGAGCTTCTGAATTCCATCTGGCCCGCGGGGTAAAGCGGCGTCGGCCGAGCCGAAAAGTTGGAGCGGAGTGTCCGGCTAAGTTAAGATGCTCGGCGAATGAGAGAGCTACCCGTTTACCCCGCCGAGACACAGTGGGCGAAGGTCATTGACCACACGCGGTGCATCGGCTGTCACGCCTGCACGACCGCGTGCAAGTCCGAGAACGAGGTGCCGCTCGCGGTGACGCGGACGTACGTCAAGCACGTCGAGGTGGGCGAGTTCCCGCAGGCCCGCCGCGCGCACCAGGTGACGCGGTGCAACCAGTGCGCGCACCCGCCGTGCGTGACGGCCTGCCCGACGAGCGCGATGTTCAAGCGCGGGGACGGCATCGTCGACTTCGACAAGTCGATCTGCATCGGCTGCAAGGCGTGCATGGCCGCCTGCCCCTACGACGCCATCTTCATCAACCCGGAAGACCACTCGGCCGAGAAGTGCAACTTCTGCGCGCACAGGATTGACGTGGGCCTTGAGCCCGCGTGCGTCGTCGTCTGCCCGACCGAGGCCATCCTGGTGGGCGACATGCGCGACGCGGACTCGAAAGTGGCACAGATAGTCAACCGCGAGCCCGTCAACGTCCGCCGCCCCGAGAAGGAGACTCTGCCGAAGCTCTTCTACAAGGGCGCGCACCAGGCCACGCTCGACCCGCTCGCGGCCCGCCGTCCCGACGGCGGCCTCTTCATGTGGAGCGAGCAGTTCGAGAGCAGGGGGACGGTCGTCTCCGGCAACCCATACCAGAACAACACGTCCGCCGCGGCGCTCCTCTCTTACGACGTGGCGCACGCGATTCCCTGGGACTGGCGCGTGAGCCTCTACACCTGGACGAAGGGGCTGGCCGCGGGGGCTTACTTGATTCCGCTGCTCCTCGTCCTCTTCGGCCTGATAGGTGCCGACAACCCGCTCTGGCTCTGGGCCGCGCCCGTGCTCTCGGGGGCGTTCCTCGCGGTGACGGGCGCGCTGCTCGTCTGGGACCTGGAGCACCCGTCGCGCTTCCTGCTCATCTTCACGCGCCCGCAGTGGCGCAGTTGGCTGGTCAAGGGCGCGTTCGTCATCGCCGCCTACTCGCTCGTCCTTCTGGCACATTTCCTGGCGAGCCTTTTGGGCGCGAGGTCAGTCCAGCAGTGGCTGATTCTGCCGGGCCTCCCGCTCGCCGTCCTGACAGCCGTCTACACGGCTTACCTCTTCGCGCAGGCCAAGGCGCGCGACCTCTGGCAGAACCCCTTGCTCCCGCCGCACCTGGCCGTGCAGGCGCTGCTCCTGGGGGCGGCGTTGCTCCTGCCATTCGCAGCCTGGCTCGCGCCGACAATCTTCTTCGCGTTGCTGTGGGCGTTGGGACTCGCGAGCCTCTTGCACCTGCTGATGGTCTGGGGCGAAGTCACGCTGACGCACCCGACGGCCCACGCGCGCCTCGCCGTCTGGGAGATGACGAGGGGAAGGTACAGTAGATTTTTCTGGCCCGGCGTCGCCCTGACTCTGCTCGCGGCCCTCGCGCCGTGGCTGAGTCTCCTGGGGGATTACGATCTCCCGGTCGGCCTCGCCGCCTCAGTGCTCGCGCTCGCCGGCCTCCTGCTTCACGAGCACGCCTACGTGCAGGCGGGCCAGTCCGTTCCTCTGGCTTGAGTGGAGGTCGCGTCATGGTTGATCGCACCGAATGGATTAAGCGTCAGTTCTCGTTCGAGCTGCCCGTGGGCATGTACGCGAACGTCGTGGAGCGCGTGCGCGGGACGCCCGCGCGGCTCGAAGACTTAGTGCGCGGGCTGTCAACGGAAATTCTGACGCGGCGCGACGGCGACAAGTGGTCAATACAGGAGCAGGCCGGACACCTGCTGGACCTGGAGCCGCTGGGGATGAACCGCCTGGACGATTACGAGGCGGGGCGCGACACGCTTCACGCCGCGGACATGTCTAACCGCCGCACGCACGAGGCGAATCACAACGCCGACACGATTGAGAACATCCTCGCCGCCTTCCGGCGCGAGAGGGCGGAATTCGTCGCCCGGCTCGACGCCTACGACGAAGCGTTCGTCCAGCAGAGATCGCTTCACCCGCGCCTCCAGATGCAGATTCGCCCGATTGATTTGGCCTTCTTCGTCGCGGAGCACGACGACCATCACCTGGCGCGGATTTCGGAGTTGAAGCGCCTGTTCGCGGGGCCGGTTTGAGCGCGGACGGCACCAGCCGGCCCGCGTGGGACGAAACGAAACGGGCTGTTGGGCCATCATGAAGTGGAAAGCTTTTCCAACTATTCGAGTGGCCCTGGGAGGGTCCGAACTAAGTGGTCGCGTGAACATTCGAGAGCTTAATCCGGGTCGCTCGTGATGGCATTCCACCTGAAACAGTTCCTAAAAGGAGATTAGTGACATGGCACCTCCACAACCTAAGAACTACAACCCGGGCGACATCCGCGGGATAGACGTTTCTCACTACCAGGGCACCATCAACTGGCAGAAGGTCGCGGCCTCCAACGTCGTGTTCGGCATTGCCAAAGCCACCGACGGTCTTGGATTAAAGGACACTCACTTCACGGACAACTACGAGGGCATGAGGAGCAACGGCATCCTCCGCGGCGCTTACCATTTCTTCCGCCCGAAGCTCGACGCGAAGGCCCAGGCCGACAGCTTCCTGCACGTCGTGAAGCAGCTCAAGCCGGGCGACTTGCCGCCGGCCCTGGACGTCGAGTCGGACGGCGGCAAGCCGGCGAGCGTCATCATCAAGGGCATCCGAACCTGGATCGACGAGGTGGAGAAGGCGCTCGGGCGCACGCCAATGATTTACACGGGCGGATTCTTCTGGAATTCCAAGGTCGCGGGGACGGACGAGTTCGCGGAGAACCCGCTCTGGGTCGCGCACTACACCTCCAAGCCGAAGCCGAACATGCCGAAAGGCTTCCCGGCCTACGCCATCTGGCAATTCACTTCGAAGGGCGGCGCCGCCGTCAGCGGAATCAACACCGGCCCGGGAAAGGACCTGGACCTGGACAGATTCAACGGCACGATGGACGACCTGCGCAAGCTGGCGGGGCTCTGAGGAGACGCGGCGGCGCTCGGCGGGGAGCGCCGCCTTCAACTTTATGAACCTCAATGAACTGAACCAGCGCGTCGGCGCGGCGCGCAAGGAGACCGAGGCGCGGGGCGAGACTTTCTACCCCGGCCCGAGCCGTATTCACCTGGCGGCGTTCCCGCCGAAGGAGCGCTGGGACGATTGGGTGGAGTTGGACTCGAAGGCCTGGCCCGAGAGGCGCGAGCGGCGGTACATGCTCGTGCCGACGACGTGCTTCAACTGCGAGTCGGCGTGCGGGCTCCTGGCCTACGTGGACCGCGAGAGCTTGCAGGTTCAGAAGTTCGAGGGGAACCCGGAGCACCCAGGCTCGCGCGGGCGAAACTGTGCCAAAGGCCCCGCGACGCTCAACCAGGTGACGGACCCGGACAGGATTCTTTACCCGCTCAAACGCGCGGGGCGGCGGGGCGAGGGCAAGTGGGTGCGCGTCAGTTGGGATGAGGCTCTAAACGACATCGCGGCGCGCATCCGCAAGGCGATAGTCGAGGACCGGCACAACGAGGTGATGTATCACGTCGGCCGACCCGGCGAGGACGGGTTCACCGAAAGAGTCCTGGCGGCCTGGGGCGTGGACGGGCACAACTCGCACACGAACGTCTGCTCGTCGAGCGCGCGCGCCGGTTATCAATATTGGATGGGCTTAGACCGCCCGAGCCCCGACCACGCCAACGCGCGCGTCATCCTGCTCATCAGCTCGCACCTTGAGACGGGCCACTACTTCAACCCGCACGCGCAGCGCGTCATAGAGGGCAAGGCGCAGGGCGCGAAACTCATCGTCTTCGACACGCGCCTCTCGAACACCGCGACGCACGCCGACCTCTTCGTCTCGCCCTATCCGGGCTCCGAGGCGGCCATCCTGCTCTCGATTGCGAACTACCTTATTCAAAACGGACTCTACAACCGCGAGTTCGTGCGCCGCTGGTGGAACTGGGAAGAGTACCTGTCCGTCGAGCGGCCCGAGCTTGAGACCAACTTCGAAAACTTCGAGCGCGCGCTGAAGGAGCTTTACCAGAGTTACACCTTCGAGTTCGCCGCGGCGGAGTCGGGCGTGGACGCGCGCGCCATCGAAGAGATCGCGAGAGTGGTCTCGGCGGCCGGCACCCGCTTTTCGAGTCACAACTGGCGCTCGGCCGCCGCCGGCAACAGCGGCGGCTGGATGGTCGCGCGCACGCTCTTCATGCTGAACGCGCTCTTGGGCGCTGTCGCCACAGAGGGCGGGGTCTTCCCGAACGCGTGGAACAAGTTTGTGCCAAAACCGATTTACACGCCGCCGCACCCGCCGCGCTGGAACGAGTTGACGTGGCCGCGCGAGTACCCGCTCGCGATGAACGAGCTTTCGTTCCTCCTGCCGCACTTTTTGAAGGACGGGCGGGGCAAACTTGATGTCTACTTCACGCGCGTCTACAACCCCGTCTGGACGAACCCCGACGGCTTCTCCTGGGTCGAGGTCTTGCGCGACGAGGAGTTAGTCGGCTGCTACGTCGCGCTGACGCCGACGTGGAACGAGACCAGCTACTTCGCGGACTACATCCTGCCCATGGGCCACGGCTCCGAGCGCCACGACCTGCACTCCTACGAGACGCACGACGCGCAGTGGGTAGGTTTCCGCCAGCCCGTCTTGCGCGCGGCGCGCGAGCGCATGGGCGTACGGGTGAGCGACACGCGGCTCGTCAACCCAGGCGAGGTCTGGGAGGAGAACGAGTTCTGGCTTGAGCTGACCTGGCGCATAGACCCGATGGGCGATCTGGGCATCCGCCAGTTCGCCGAATCCCTTAAGCACGCGGGCGAGCGCCTCAGCGTCGATGAATACTACGAATACATCTTCGAGAATTCTGTGCCAGGATTGAAAGAGCGCGCCGCCCAAGAGGGCTTGACGCCGCTCGCCTTCATGCGGCGCTACGGCGCGTTCGAGGTGAAGAAGAAGGTCGGGGCGATTTACGAGGAGGCTGTGCCGGAAGAAGAACTCTCGGACACGCGCGTGGACAGCTTCGGCCGCGTCTACACGAAAGCGCCCAAGCCGCCGTCAACCAACATCGTCCCCGTCGCGAGCCCGGACCCCGACGAGGAGGGGCGGCGGCTCGCGGGCATTAAAGTTGACGGCCGGACGCTGCGCGGCTTCCCGACGCCGAGCGGGCGGCTCGAATTCTACTCGCGCACGCTCGCCGACTGGGGCTGGCACGCGGAGAGCATCCCGACGTACATCAAGAGCCACGTTCACCCGGACAACCTGGCCGAGGGCCAGACCGTTTTAATCTCGACCTTCCGGCTCCCCGTACAGATTCACACCCGCTCGGCCAACGCCAAGTGGCTCGACGAGATCGCGCACACGAACCCTTTGTGGATTCACCCGCGGCACGCCGCCGGCCTCGGCGTGAAGACGGGAGAGCTTGTGCGCGTCGAGACCGAGATAGGCTACTTCGTCGTGCGCGCGTGGGTCACGGAAGGGATACGTCCGGGCGTCGTCGCGTGCAGCCATCACATGGGGCGCTGGAAGCTGACCGAGGAGGGGCAGCGGCAACTGATGGCGACCGTCTCGCTGGACCAGGAGGGCAACCGCTGGGGCCTCAAGCGGCGCAAGGGCGTCGCGCCTTACGAATCGGCGGACCCGGACACCGCGCGCATCTGGTGGACTGACGTGGGCGTCCACCAGAACCTGACCTTCCCCGTCCACCCGGACCCCGTCTCCGGCCAGCACTGCTGGCACCAGGCGGTGCGCGTCCGACGCGCCGACGCCACGGGCCGCTACGGCGACATCTCCGTCGACGTAAACCTCGCACACGAGGTCTACCGCAAGTGGCTCCAACTCGCCCGCCCCGCCGACACACACTCCCCCGACCGCACCCGCCGCCCCTACTGGCTCATGCGCCCGCTCAAACCCGCCCGAGAATTTTTCCGTCTGCCGGAGGAAGAAGAATTGGTGAGTGCTGATTGAAACTCTTCGAAACTGAACGACTGGGTGGCTTTTAAGTGATGGAACTCTTCCGCGCGCTCGCGGTGTTGGCTGAGCCCCCGGCTGATGAGACGGCGAGGGTGGCGGAGGCTCTGGGGCTGGGGGCGTTGCCGGGGGCGGAGGAGTACACGGAGCTGTTCGTGTTTGAGCTTTACCCTTACGCGTCGGTTTACGTGGGGCGGGAGGGGATGTTGGGCGGGGAGGCGCGGGACCGTGTGTGTGGGTTCTGGCGCGCGCTGGGGCAGGTGCCGCCGGCGGAGGCGGACCATCTGGCCGTGATGCTGGCGCTGTACGCGCGGCTCTGCGACTTGGAAGAAGGCGAAGGTGATGAGGCGGGGCGCGCGGGGTGGCGCGGGGCGCGCAGGGCTTTTCTGTGGGAGCACCTTCTGAGTTGGCTGCCGGTTTATCTGGTGAAGCTCGCGGAGATCGCGACGCCGTTTTATCAAGGGTGGGGCGAGGTGTTGATGAAGGCTTTGCTCGCGGAGATTGAGGCGGTCGGCGGTCAGGACGTGTTGCCGCTCCACCTGCGCGAGGCGGGCGGGCTCAGTGACCCGCGCGAGAATGACACCGGGGGAGAGTTCTGGCCGTCGCTCCTTGCGCCCGCGCGGAGCGGGATGATTCTGACGCGCGCTGATTTGAAGAGGGCGGGCCGCGCCACGGGCTGCGGCGTGAGGCTGGGCGAGCGCAAGTTCGTCCTCAAGTCGCTCGCCGCGCAGGACGCGCGAGGGACGCTCGGCTGGTTGGTGGAGGAAGCCGCGGCCTGGGAGAAGCGTCACCGCGCGTTCGAGAAAACGCTCGGCGCGGTCGCCGACGCGTGGGCGGCGAAGGCGGCGGCCTCTGCGACGCTCCTCGCGGAGCTTAAACTGGAGGCGTCGAAAGTGATATAAGCTAACAGCCTCGCGCAAGGGTTTTCGGATGTCTTTCGGCTAAGGGAGCGGGCGATGTACTTCAAACAATTCTATCTCGGATGCCTCGCACACGCCTCTTACCTCATAGGCTCGGAGGGCGAGGCGGCCGTCGTCGACCCGCAGCGCGACGTTGACCGCTACATCATGGAGGCGTCGGCCGCGGGGCTCAATATCAAGTACGTGATCGAGACTCACCTGCACGCGGACTTCGTCAGCGGACACATGGAACTCGCCGCGCGCACGGGGGCCGAGATAGTCTTCGGGGCCGAGGCACGCGCGACCGTCCCGCACCGCGCCGTGCGCGACGGCGACGAGGTCAAGGTGGGCCGCGTCACCCTGCGCTTCGTGGAGACGCCGGGCCACACCGTCGAGAGCGTCTCCGTCCTCGTCATCAACAAGGACGTTTCCGAGCTTCCGCGGAAAGTCCTCACGGGCGACACGCTTTTCATAGGCGACGTGGGGCGGCCCGATTTGGCTGGCGCGCGCGGCTACACTTCCGAACAGATGGCCGCGATGCTCTACGACAGCCTTCACGAAAAACTTCTAATGCTCCCGGACGACGTGGAGGTCTACCCGGCGCACGGCGCGGGCTCCATGTGCGGGCGCAACATCTCTAAGGAGACCTCCTCGACCATAGGCCAGCAGCGCCAGTTCAACTACGCGCTCCAGCCGATGTCGAAAGACGAGTTCGTCCGACTGATGACGACGGCGCTCCCGCCCGCGCCCGCCTACTTCTCCCACGACGCGGAGTACACCCGCGCGGGCGCGCCCGCCATTAAAGACCTCGCGCGCCCGCGCGCCCTCTCGCCGGAAGAGGTTTTCGATTTGGCCCAGAGCGGGCATGCGATCCTGGACGTGCGCGCGTCGGAAGAGTTCGGGGCGGGCCACGTGCCCGGCTCTCTCAACATAGGGCTCGCGGGACAGTTCGCGTCGTGGGCGGGGTCGCTCGTGCCCGTGGGCTCTCCGCTCATCGTCGTCGCGGGCGCGCCCGTGCAGGTGGACGAGACAATCGTCAGGCTGGCGCGCGTCGGGCACGAGAGCGTGAAAGGTTTTTTGAGCGGGGGCGTGGCGGCCTGGCGGCAGGCGGGGCTTGAGACGGCCGCCGTCAAACAGATTTCCGTGGACGAGCTGAGCGAGTTGATTAGCTCCGAGCGCGACCTACAGTTGATTGACGTGCGGCGGGCGGGCGAGTACGCGGCCGGCCACGCGCCGCGCGCCGTGAATCTCCCGCTCGCGCCGCAACTCCCGCAAGAGGCCGCCGGGCTCGACCGCTCGCGCGCGACCGCGGTCATCTGCCAGGGGGGCTACCGCTCAAGCGCCGCCGCGAGCCTGCTCGCGCGCGCGGGCTTCCAAAATCTGCTCAACGTCAAGGGCGGCACGGGCGCTTGGGTCGAAGCCGGATACGCCGTCGAGTGAGCGGGCGAGAAGAAATTATCGCCGCGTAGGGGACAGAGAGCACGGAGGGAAAAGGGGTTTGAGCTGACAGATTTGAAATCTCGAATTTGAAATCTGACATTATTGTTTTCGTCTTCCTCTGAGCCCTCCGTGGGTTAATTTTTAGCCTCAAAAAATTCGGCACACGATGGGTGAACGCCCGGAAAAAATCCTTCCTAAAATCGCACCACCTATGCTATAGATGCGCCTCATCTAAGCAATCGCACAGTCAGCAGGCGGCCCGGGCCGAAGACCAAGAGGGAGGTCACAGATTCCTTTATGCGGATAAGTCTACCCAAAAATAGGTTCACACTTCGTTTTCTAACGCTCTCCGCGCTGCTCCTGGCAAGCGGTTTGAGCGAGGCCCCGGCGCAGGCGCGCCCGCCCGTGCCCGAGGAAGACACGCAACTCTGGAACGACCTGCAAGTCGCCGTCCCCGTGACGAATCAGGTGGACTTCAACCTCTTCGGGGCTTTCCGCTTCGGCCGCGACGTGACGCATCTAGTTGACCGCAGGACCGGCGCGGGCTTCTCCTTCAGGCTCGGCCGGCTCGTCAAACAGCCCGGCGATGTCCTGACGCTGGCCGCCTGGTACATCAACGTCATCACCAGACCGGCCGAAGGGCGTAAGGCCCACGAGAACCGTCTCAACTTAGCGGCCACGCTGCGCTTCCCCGTCGGCAAGGTCGTGCTCAGCGACCGCAATCTCTTCGAGCGGCGAGTGCGCGCGCCCTTGAACTCCACGCGCTACCGCAACCGTCTTCAGATAGATTACCCGGCCAGGTTGAAGAACGGGCAGCTCGGCGTCTTCGCCTCGGACGAAGTCTTCTACGACTGGCTCGTGAACCGCTGGGTGCGCAACCGCTTCATGGTCGGAGTGAGCCGCCGGTTCAACCAGCACTTCACGGGCGACGTTTACTACATGCGGCAGAACGACGGGCTCAGCCGTCCCGGCGACCTGCACGTCATCGGCCTGAGTTACAGGGTCCGGCTGTAGCTTGGAAGAGCAGCGCGACGGAGACAGGTTTTCAACCGAGGAGGTTGCGATGAAAACTCGAACGACCACTAAGAAGACTTTGGGGGAGGGCAGGGCGTTGCGCGCGTGGCTGGTCTTCGCGCTGCTCGTGACGCTCGCCCTGAGCAGTTGCCTGCCGCAGGGCCAGCAGTCGGGCGGGGGCGGCGGACAGACCATCACGCTCTACGGCTTCTCCATCCTGAAAGAGGTTTTGGAGAAGGCCGTCTTCCCGGCCTTCGCCGCCAAGTGGAAGAAGGAGCACGGGCAGGACGTGCAGTTCGTCTCCTCGTTCGCGGGCTCCGAGACCGTGACGAACCAGATTTTGCAGGGCGTCAAGGCGGACATCGCCATCCTCTCCATCGAGCGCGACGCCGACCGCTTGAAGCAGGCCGGCTTCGTCACGACAGACTGGCACAGTTGGCCGCAGAAAGGCATCGTCAACAAAACGCCCTTCATCATCCTCGTGCGCAAGGGGAACGAGAAGGGCATACGCGACTTCCCCGATCTCGGCAAGCCTGGCGTGCAGCTCATCCACCCGGACCCCGTCAACTCGGGCGGCGCGCAGTGGTCCATCCTCGCCATCTACGGGTCGGAACTGAAGAAGTCCGAGGCCGCGGGCGCGCGCGACGAGGCGCGCGCCTTGAAGACCTTGCAGGCCGTCTGGAAGAACGTCATCGCCTCGCCCGACTCGGCGCGGGCCGCGCGCACGCAGTTCGAGACGGGCCACGGCGACGCGCTCATCACCTACGAACTCGAAGGTCTCCTGATGAAGCAGGCCGGCGCTCCCGTCGAAGTCGTCATCCCGGAGTCCACCATCTTCAGCGAGCACCCCGCGGTCGTCATCGACCGCAACGTCTCGGCGGAGAAGCGGCCCGCGGTCGACGCCTTCATACAGTTCCTCTGGTCGGAGGAGGCGCAGCGCGCCTTCGTCCAGTACCACTTCCGCTCCGTCAGCAGCGAGTCATTGAACGAAGCCAACAAGGAGTTCGGCCAGATCAAAACGCCCTTCACCATCGAATACTTCGGCGGCTGGGGCAAAGCCTACCCTGACATCATCGAGCGCATCTGGCGCGACCAGGTGCAGAAAAGACAGTGATGAGTGACGGGTGACAGGCGACAAGATAAACCCCTGCCTTTCCTGTCACCCGTCACCTGTCACCTGCCACCGAGGTTTCTTATGAGTACGACTCTCCCAACGATGCGACACGTGCGGGGCTTTGATGTCGTGCGGCCTCTGAGCATCGCGGCGATGATTTTGATGATGCTGCCGCTGGTGCTCCTGCCGCTGGCCTCGATCTTCATTTTCGGGACGAACAAGGGCCTCGGGAATTTCTGGGCCGCGCTGACCGCGCCGGAGGCCATCTTCGCGCTCAAGCTCTCGATTGTGACCAGTTTTTGGGCCACGCTCTTCAACGTCCTCTTCGGGCTCTTCGCGGCCTACGTGCTCTCGCGCTACAGCTTCCGCGGCCGCAACGCCCTGATCGTCACCATCTCGCTGCCGACCGCGATTCCGACGGCCGTGGCGGGCTTCGCGCTGCTGCTGCTCTGGGGGCCTTACGGGACCCTCGGGCGGCTCATGTCGCCCTACGGCGTCGAGATCATGTTCACGGCGTGGGCCATTATCCTCGCCAACATCTTCGTCACCTTCCCGCTCGCCTTCGGCGTCATCAAGCCGGTCTTCGACACGATGAGCCGCTCGCTGGAAGAAGCCTCCGCGACTATCGGCGCGACCCGCTGGCAGACCTTCTGGCACGTCACGCTGCCAAGCTTGCGCGGCGCGATTGTGACGGGCGCGCTTCTGACGTTCGCGCGCGCCATCGGCGAGTTCGGCTCGACCATTCTTGTCTCGGGCAACCTGGCGATGAGCACGCAGACCGCGCCGCTCTACATCTTCGCCAAGTTCAACGAGGGGCAGGTCGAGGCGGCCAACGCCGTCGCCATCGTGCTGGCGCTTTTGTCGTTCGCCATCTTCAGCGTCCTCTTCCTGGCGCGCGACTGGCTCGACACGGAGTGAGTAGTGCGCGCGGGCGTAAAATATGAAATGATGGCGAGCGTGAAGCCTTCGAGCGAAGTCGAAATCACCTCCGACGAACGGCGGCGGGAGGGCGAAGCCGCGCCGCGCGAGGAGCCGCGAGCTGCGCCCGCGGCCAGCGTGCGCGCCGTCAGCAAGAGCTTCAAGAAGACGCGCGTCCTCGAAGACATAGACTTCGACGTGGCCGAGGGCGAGTCCTTAGTCCTCCTCGGCGCGTCGGGCAGCGGGAAGACCACGATCTTGAGAATCATCGCGGGGCTCGAAGAACCCGACACGGGCCGCGTGCTCCTGCACGGGCGCGACGTGACGGACCTCCCGGCGCGCGAGCGCAACGTCGGCGTCATCTTCCAGGCTTACGCGCTCTTCCCGCGCATGACCGTCGAGCAGAACATAGGCTACGGCCTGCGCATACGGCGGCGCGCGCGCAAGGAGATTCGCGAGACCGTGGACGAGCTGATTAACCTCGTCCGCCTCGAAGAGCACCGCAAGAAATACCCCTCGCAGCTCTCGGGCGGGCAGCAGCAGCGCGTGGCGATTGCGCGCACGCTCGCGTACAAGCCGCAGGTGCTTCTTTTCGACGAGCCCTTCGGCGCGCTCGACGCGCAGATGCGCGTCCGGCTCCGCCGCGAGATTCACCAGTTGCTGAAGCAGGTCAACCTCCCGGCCATCTTCATCACGCACGACCAGGAGGAGGCGCTGGAGATGGGCGACCGCATCGCGGTCCTGAACGCCGGACGCATCGAACAAATTGGCACACCCGACGACGTCTACAACCGCCCCGAGACGGAGTACGTCGCGACCTTCCTCGGCGCGGCCAACCTCCTCCTGGGCGTCGTCAGCGGCGGCAACGTCGAGATCGGCACGGCCGCCATCCACGCGAAGGGTGAGACAGACCGCTTCCGCGAGGGCCAGTCCGTCAAGCTCGTCTTCCGCCCCGAGGACGCCTGCCTGAGCAAGACGGGCCGGCTCCCCGAAGACTGCCGCCGCTTGACCAACGGCGTCGTCGAAGAGATCAACTTCGTCGGCGCTTACCAGCGCATCACGCTCCGGCTCGACCTGGTCGCGCGCCCCGCGGCCGAGGGCCAGCCGCCGCTCTACAACGTCGCCATCGCGGCCCCCGAGAAGAGAATCGGCGTCCCCGTCGCCGTCACGCGCCCGAAGCCCGAGGCCGTCGCCAACCGCCTCGAACCGGGCGACCGCGTCGCCGTCGGCCTCACGGCCTTCCGCGTCCTGCCCAACTACACGCTCGCCAGTGAGCGCGCCGGGCGCATCCTGGACACGAAAAAATAGTACTGAGTGCTGAGTGCTGAGGACTGAGTTAGAAACTGCTTTCTTTCACTCAGTCCTCAGTCCTCGGCACTCATCACTTCTTTACTTGCCGTCCGTCACCATTTTTTATTACATTCAAAGCGAACCCGAAAAATTTCCCGGCGCGACTTCGAGAGGGGAGTTTTCTCGCCATAGACCCGCAGACGTATAAGATTCTGATCGCCGTCATCTGGCTCGTCATCGCCACCGTCCACGGCTACGGCGCGGCGTGGCTGGCGATTCGGATGCTGTTCCGGCCGCGCAAGCCTGTTAAGTTGTGGGGCATGACCATCTGGCCGCAGGGCATGATCCCGCGCCACCGCGAGCGCCTCGCAGAAAGTATCGGCAACGCCGTCGGGGGCGAGTTGATGTCGCAGGAGACGGTCGTCCACGCGCTCTTCGAGACGGACTTCTTCCGCCGCAAGGTCGAGGGCTTCGTCGACTCCTACACGCGCGAGCTCTTGGCGACCAACTACCCTTCGTTCATCGAGGCGCTGCCCACGGCCGCGCGCGCGCCTGTCCTCGACGCCATCTCCGCGCTCCAGTACCGCATCTCGGATTACATCGCGAACATCCTCAAGTCGGAAGAGACCGCGCGCCAGCTCAACGCCTTTATCGACCGGCGCGTCGACGAACTGCTCGCGCGCCGCCTCGGCGAGACCGTCTCGGACGAGACTTTCGAAAAGATTCTGGGCTTCGTCGAAGGCCGCTTCCGCAGCCTCGTCAACGAGCCGGGCTTCGAGAAGAAGGTGCGCGACTTCGTCTCGGCCCGACTGGACGACCTGCTCCGAAGCCGCACCACGCTCGCCGAGATGTTCACGCCCGAGACCGTGGCCGTCGTCAAGGAGCGCATAGACCAGCAGGTGCCGCCCGTCGTCCACCACCTCGCGGAGCTAGCCACCAGCCAGGCGACGCGCGGGCGCATCGGCGCGCTGATTAAGCGCGAGGTCGACGACTACTACCAGCAGCTCTCCTTCTTCAAAAAAATCTTCGTCTCGCGCGACAAGATTCACAGGGAGGTGGACGAGCTGGTCAACAACACCCTCCCCCGCAGGGTCGAGGAGTACTTGCGCGGCGAGGCGTTCGAGGACGAGGCCGAGCGCTTCCTCGACACGATGATCGACGAACTGCTCGCGCGCCCGATTAACGAGCTGGTGGGCCAGGTCGCGCCCGAAAAGCTTGAGCTGATTAAAGACCAGATAGCGGGGCGCGTGATGGCGCTCGTGCGCGGCGCGGAACTGTCGACGACCGTTTCGGCGTACCTGACGGACGCGCTCGCGCGGCTCAAGCCGCACACCCTGCGGGCGCTCCTGCAACACCTCAACCCGGAATCGGCGCAGCGCCTCAAGAGTTTTCTCTCGAAGGGGCTGCTCCAGGTGCTCGCGCGCGAGGAGACGGCCCGCACCATCAACAACATCTTAAGCTCGCAGGTCGAGCGCATGCTGGTGACGCCCATCGGGCGGCTCGCCGAGCAGGTCCCAGAGGCGGCCGTCCGCCGCGCCTCTGCGGCCTTGACCGAGCGCCTCACGGCGGCCGCGCGCGAGCGCCTGCCCGCGGCCATCGGCGAGTTCGACATAGGCCGCATCGTCCGCGAGAAGGTCGCGGGCTACCCGGTCGAAAAACTCGAAGACCTTGTGCTCTCGGTCGCCAAACAGCACCTGAAGACGATAGAACTCTTCGGCGCGGTCATAGGCTTCATCATCGGCGTCGCCCAGGCGGTCTATTTCTATCTCGCCGGGTGACGCGCGGCTTCATGATGCTCCGCATGTCACGACTCTTCCCGCCGAAATGGCACACAGCAGCCGCGCTCGCCTTCTCTCTACTCTCCGCGGGCTGCGCCGCCGGCACCTCGTCGCAGTCGAACGCGAACTCGGGCGCGCTTCCACCTGTCGTCGCCACCGTCAACGGCCGCGAGGTTCCGACCAAACTTTACGAGATGTACCTGAGGAACGGGCGCGAGGAGTTGGGGCTCGACCCCGCGGCCGAAGAGGGGCGGCGCAAGATAGAGCAGCTCAAGGAAGGCATCGTCTCCGAGTTGATCGACCGCGCGCTCATCATGGACGAGGCCGAGCGCCGCGGCCTCAAGATTCCGCCGGAGAAGATGGAGGCGGCCCTCGCGCGCACCGTGCAGCAGTTCGGCGGCGAAGAGAAGTACGACGCCTACCTGGCCGAGCACCGTTTGAAGCGCGACGACTACCTGGAAGTCGTCAAGATGGAACTCTACGGCGAACTGCTGCGCGCAGAGCTGAGCAAGGACCTTTCGGTCGCGGACGACGAAGTCAGAAAGTATTACGAGGCGCACAAGTCTGAGCCTGCCTTCCAGCAGCCCGAGCGCGTCACGGCCGCGCACATCCTCGTCGCGGCGCGGCCCAACCTGATCTCACAGCAGTTGCAGCGCGACAAAAATCTCTCCGGCGAGGCGCTGACCGCCGCCACGCGCGAGGAGGTGGCGCGCCGCCGCAAGCTGGCCGAAGAGCTGCGGAGCAAGGCGGCCGGGGGCGCGGACTTCGCTGCGCTCGCGCGTCAGCATTCGGAAGACCCCGCTTCGCGCGAGCAGGGCGGAGATTTAGGAACATTCGCGCGCGGCACGCACACAAGAAGTTTCGACGACGCGGCCTTCGCGCTCAAGCCGGGCGCTCTGAGCGGTGTCGTGCAGACGGAGTACGGCTTTCACGTCATCAAAATCTCCGCGAAAGAGCCCGCGCGCACTCTGACTCTGGACGAAGCGACGCCCGAGATTAGAAGCCGGCTGCTCGCCGACCTCGAAGCCGCGAGACTGACCGAAGCCCTCAGGGAGCTGCGCCGCAAAGCCAGGGTCCGCGTCAACGAGCCCTTCCGCTTCGGCGCGCTCAAAAACGAGTTCCCCTAAAAACGAGTCCAAGGTCTAAATTCTAAAGTCCAAAGTCAGGAGGACGGGTCTTCAGGCTTCGGACTTAACCTCACGTGACGCTATCGCAACACAGCTTTCCCAAATTAGACACAAATTCGTCCTCAAGCGTACAGACCGCGGCCGGGCCGGCGCGGTACAGTGAAACTTCCAAAACAAGCAGAAGAGTTCGGAGGTTCAGGAGCGGCGGGCCGGGTCTTGCCGGGGCTGGGCGGGGTTCACCCGCCTTGCCCCGGACTCTGTTTACCGCGCGCCCTGCGCTTGGCAGTAACAGCACGACACGGGAGGGACGACATTGAAGAAGAGCATCATCATCAACAGCACGCCCGAGGAGCTCTACCGGTTCTGGCGCGACTTCGAAAACCTGCCGCGCTTCATGCAGCACCTACAGTCGGTCGAGGAGACCGGCGAGGGCCGCTCGCACTGGGTGACGAAGGGGCCTGCGGATTCGCGCGTCGAGTGGGACGCGGAGTTGACCGAGGACCGCGAGAACGAACTGATCGCGTGGCGCTCGCTCGAAGGCTCGGACGTTTACAACACGGGGTCCGTGAGTTTCGAGCCCGCGGCGGGCGGGCGCGGCACGGTCGTCAGGGTCGAGATGGACTACAGCCCGCCGGGCGGCGTCATCGGCAAAGGGATCGCCAAACTCTTCGGCGAAGACCCCGAGCGACAGGTCTACGACGACCTGCGCTGCCTCAAGCAGGTGATAGAGACGGGCGAGGTCGTCCTCTCGGACGGGACCGTCTGGGACAACGGCGTGCTGACGCAGCGCCCAGGCCGGCCCGTGTCCGACGAAGAACTCGAACAATCGCGGGGGGCCGGGGCCGATTAAAGCCTGTGCCAATTTTTGCGCGGCTGATGAACAAGGATTACTTTCTGGAAAAGGGGAGACGACAATGAGAGCAAACTGTTGGTACGGGAAAAAGGACGTGCGGGTCGAGACCGTGCCCGACCCGAAGATTCTGAACCGGCGCGACGCGATTGTGAAGATCACTTCGACGGCCATCTGCGGCTCTGACCTGCACCTCTACAACGGCTTCATGCCGACGATGGAGGAGGGCGACATTCTGGGCCACGAGTTCATGGGCGAGGTCGTGGAGGTCGGCCCCGACGTGCGCGACCGCAAGGTCGGCGACCGCGTCGTGGTCTCCTTCCCCATCTCCTGCGGCAACTGCTTCTTCTGCGAGCAGGAGATGTACTCCCTCTGCGAGAACTCGAACCCGAACGCCTGGATGGCCGAGAAGATGTTCGGCCACAGCCCGTGCGGCATCTACGGCTACTCGCACCTGCTGGGCGGGTTCGCCGGCGGCCAGGCCGAGTACGCGCGCGTCCCCTTCGCCGACGTGGGCACGCTCAAGGTCCCCGCGGAGTTGCCGGACGAGCAGGTCTTGTTCCTCTCGGACATCTTCCCGACCGGCTTCATGGGGGCGGAGATGTGCGACATCGAGGAGGGCGACACGGTGGCGGTCTGGGGCTGCGGCCCCGTGGGCCAATTCGCGATGGCGAGCGCGCGCCTCCTGGGGGCCGAGCGCGTCATAGGCATCGACCGCGTGCCCGCGCGCCTGGAGTTGGCGCGCACGGGCGCGCGCGCCGACGCGACGGTCAACTTCGAGGAAGAAAAAACCTACGACGCGCTGATGGACTTGACGGGCGGGCGCGGGCCGGACCGCTGCATCGACGCCGTCGGCATGGAGGGGTTCAGCGGTCACGGCATCGTTTACGCCTACGACCGCGTCAAGCAGGCCCTGATGATGGAGACGGACCGGCCCATCGCGTTGCGCGAGGCGATCACGGCCTGCCGCAACGGCGGCACGGTCTCCGTCATAGGCGCTTACGGCGGGCTGATTGACAAGTTCCCGCTGGGCGCTTTCATGAACAAGAGCCTGACGATGAGGACCGGGCAGTGCCACGTCCAGCGCTACTGGGACGAACTGCTCGAAAGAGTTCAGAACGGCGAGATAGACCCCAGCTTCGTCATCACGCACCGGCTCAGTCTGGAGGAGGCGGCCGACGGCTACGACACCTTCAACGACAAGGAGGACGCCTGCATCAAGGTCGTGCTCAAGCCCTGAAGCAAGAACGCCGAGCGTGACGCAGGTCAGTACCGCCTGCCGCAAGCGGGCGGGCACTTAGCATTGAGCGCCCGCCCGCCGCCGCGGGCGATACTGACCGGGGGCGCTGTGCCGTGACGGCAGCGTGCAATTGCGAGCAGCAATAAGTTCGAGCATGACGGGAGGGGAATTTATGGCACAGAACACAGAACTTAATCTGGGCGCGGGCGCGGCGGCGGACTTCTCCGCGGGCTCCGTCTTCTTCGTCGGGACGGCGACGGTCATCCTGCGCTACGCGGGCTTCACCATCCTGACGGACCCGAACTTTCTGCACGCGGGCGACCACGTGCACCTCGGCTACGGGCTGACGGCCAAGCGCCTGACCAACCCGGCCATCGAGCTTGAGGACATGCCGCCGATAGACTTCTGCGTGCTCTCGCACTACCACGGCGACCACTTCGACCAAGTCGTGGAGGAGCGTTTGCAGAAAGACCTGCCCATCATCACGACCGAGCACGCGGCCGGCGAGATCAAGGACAAAGGTTTCACGGCGGCCATCGCGCTCGACACCTGGGACTCCGTGACGGTGACGAAGGGCGGGGCGACGGTGCGCGTCACCTCCATGCCGGGCAAGCACGGGCCGTCTATCACGGACTTACTGTTGCCCACCGTGATGGGCAGCATGCTTGAGTTTCAGCCGGCCGAAGGGCGCACGGCCCTGCGCCTCTACATCACCGGCGACACGCTCGTCCACGACGACCTGAAAGAGATTCCGCGCCGCTACCCGGACATAGACCTGGCGCTCTTCCACCTCGGCGGCACGCGCATCATGGGCCTGCTGCTGACGATGGACGCCGAGCAGGGCGTCGAAGCCATACGCATCGTCAACCCGCGCGAGGTCATCCCGATCCACTACAACGACTACGAAGTCTTCAAGTCGCCCCTCGAAGAGTTCAAAAAAGCCGTCGCCGAGGCCGGCTTCCAAGACCGCGTACGCTACCTAAGCCACGGCGAGACCTACAACTTCGAGGTCGCCCAAAGCCGCTGGCAGTCCGCCTAGTCAGTACCGCCTGCCGCAAGCGGGCGGGTGCTCGATGTCGAGCACCCGCCCGCTTGCGGCAGGCGGTACTGACCTGCTCCTCACCCGCCTCAAGTTTTCCTCAAGTCTCTAAAACCCTTCAAAATCCGCCGATTTTTTAAGAAAAACAGATTTTTCTCCGCCCCCTCGCCCCCTCAAGTTTTTCTCAATGCCGGTGAGTAAATTTGTGCCAGTTGGTTGGCTCGGGAGACCTGAGAGCCCCGGATTCGAGAGGCCCGACACCGGAGAAAAAGTATGATGAAGAGAATCACGACCGCCGCCATCGCCGCTTTAGTCCTCTGCTCCGCGCTCGCGGCGCGCGCCGCGACGCTCAGCCCCACGCTCCGCGAGCAGGTCGCCGCCCAGGCCGACAGCTTCAACCTGGGGTTCGTCATCATCTCTTTCAAGACGAGCGACGGCCTGAAGGACGCGCACCTGGGCCTGCTGCGCGGCCTCGGGATTACCGGCGGCTACACGTTCAAGAACCTGGGCATGGTCGCCGCGCCCGCGACCGTCGCGCAGGTCAGGGCGCTCGCCGCTGACGACTCCGTGCGCTCGGTCTGGTCTAACGACCCGCTCCAATACTACATAGACCAGGCGCGCGTGCTGGCCGGCGTGGACCGCATTCGGCGCGACGCCGCGATGACCGACGCCAACGGAGGCGTCCCCGTCTCAGGCCGCGGCGACTTCTCCGTGATGGTCATAGACTCGGGCGTCGACGCCACGCACAACGACCTCAAACTGGGCCAAGCGGTCGTCCAGAACGTGCAGGTGCTCACGCACGACACGACGACCGCGGGCACGGGCCTGCACTCGTTCGTCCCGCTCACCTACGTCGAGGACGTGCCGAACACGGACCAGTCCGTCGGCCACGGCACGCACTGCGCCGGCATCATCGCCGGCTCGGGCGTGCGCTCGGGCGGCCGCTACGCTGGCGTCGCGCCCGGCGTGAAGCTCATCGGCGCGGGCCTCGGCGCGGGCCTCGCGGTGCTCAACGCCATCGGCGCGTGGGAGTGGGCGACGGCGAACCAGTTCCGCTACAACATCCGCGTCATCTCGAATTCTTACGGCAACTTCGCCCCCTACAGCCCCGACGACCCCATCAACATCGCGAGCAAGACGCTCTACGACCGCAACGTCGTCATCCTCTTCGCGGGCGCGAACTCCGGCCCCGGCAAGGGCACCTGGAACCGCTACGCGAAAGCGCCGTGGGTCATAGGCGTCGCCAACGGGCACAAGGAGGGGGGCTTAGCCAACGGCAGCTCGCGCGGGCTGCCGCGCGAGGAGCGCCTGGGCAACACTGACACGCTCGACGACTTCGACGCGCCGACCATCACCGCGCCCGGCCACGGCCGCGAGTTCCCGACGAACACGAAGTTCACGACTAACCTCGTCTCCGTGCGCTCGACCACGAACCTGACCGCCAACGGCGGCGCGAACGACACGGAGATTCCCGCGGCCTTCGTCCCGTTCTACACGCAGATTCAAGGAACCTCGATGGCGACGCCGTTCGTCGCCGGCACCATCGCCCTGATGATCGACGCGGACCCGACGCTCACGACCGACCCCGAGTTGATGACGGACCCGCTCAACCGCATGGACGACTTCAAGCGGATTCTGACCCAGACTGCCACGCGCATGCCCGGCCGCGAGGACTACGAGGTCGGGGCCGGTTACGTCAACGCTTACGCGGCCGTCGACGCCGTGCTCAACCGCTCGAAGAATTACGGCACGTTCAACAACCCCGCGTTCAACGTCCAGTTCGAGACAGTCGCCGCGGACGCGCCGTTCAGCATCACCTACAACCCGGTCGCGACGCCCGGCCCCGACTCGCCGAACGCCGTCCCGCTCACGGTCGAAAATGGCACAGACGTGCTGGACGTTTTCGCCACCGTCAGATTCCAGGGCACGACCAACCCGGTCGGCATAGTGCTGACGGACCCGGACGGCAAGACCTATTCGAGCGGCGTGGGGTTGCCGCTCCTGAACGCGCCGACGCGGCAGGTCGTCGTCAAGAAGCCCGCGCCCGGCCAGTGGGTGTTGGAGGTCCGCGGCGCGCGCTGCCTGACCACGCAGGGCGTCACCACGCCTTGCACGCCGACCTCTGGCGCGGGCGGCCCGGCGGCCGTGACCGGCACGATCACCAAGAAGCGCGTCACCATCGCGCCGGCCATCCCCGACATACAGAATCACCCGGCGCGGGCGCAGATAGAACTCGCCATCTTCAACCGCCGCATTGACGCGTTCGGCGACAACTCGTTCCAGCCGGACTCGGCGGTCTCGCGCGAGGACTTCGCGCGCACGCTCGCGCTCAACGTCCCCTTGCGCCAGACGCTCGGGTCGTCCCCGAAGTTCGCGGACGTTTCCACGGACTTCGCGCCCGTCGCCGAGGCCGTGACGGCCAAAGGCTCGACCATGCGCGACTTCTACACGGGCGAGAGCTCACAGGCCGCGGCCGGGCTGATGTCGGCCTCGGGCGTGATCTTCAACCCGAGGGCCAACGTCAGCCGCCTGGATTTGGCCGTCGCCTTCGTGCGCGCCCTCGGCCTCGACGCCGAGGCCCGCGCGAAAACTGGCACAGCCGTCATAGACCCCTTGAGCGGGCAGCCCGTCATCGAGAACGCGCAGATTCCGAGCGAGCTTCGCGGCTACGTGCAGCTCGCGATTGACAAGGGATTTTTGGAAGTCTATCAGGCGTCGGTCGAGCAGACGCCGACGGGCTTCGTCGCGCGGCCCGGCCCGCGCGTCGAGCCGAGCCAGACGCTCACGCGCGCCGCGCTCGCGACGAAATTAAACATCTTCGCCCAGCGCTTCGCCGCCGGTAATTAACCCTCGCGCAACAGACGCGCGGACGCCGCCAGGGGGGACGGCGTCCGCGCGCTCCCGGAGTTGTGACACGGGAAAGAGCGCGTCCCCTTCGCTGGTTATCCCAAAACTTTTGGAAAATATTCCTGGAGGCTTTTTTCATGTTCGATAAAATTATCAAGCCCCGTTCGGTCGTGACCGTTCTCGCCTTCCTTGTCATCGCGGCCGTCGTGCTCGATTGGACGGCGACCAATCCGGCGAGCGCGAGCGGCGGCACCGTCTCTGTCATCGTCCAGTTCAAGGACGACCCGGCCGCCGTTTATCAAGCCAGGATGGCTAAGTCCGGCCAGGCAGTTTCCGCGGAACAGCTTCAAAGCTACCGCGGCCAGTTGGCCGCCAGGCAGGACCAGTTTTTAAAAGCGCTTGAGGCTTCCGGCGTCACGGCCGGCCTCATTTCGCGCGGCGTGAAGAACTACGACGGGAGCCTCGCGGCGACCGTGCCGTTGCGCTACACGCTCGTCTACAACGGCGTCGCGCTGAACGTCCCCTTCGACGCGATTGGCACAATCGAGGCCATGCCGCAGGTGAAGAAGGTTCACCCGAACGCCGTCCTCGAAACCACGCTCAACAGCAGCGTCAACTACATCAACGCGCCGAAGGTCTACGGCGCGGTCAAGGAATTGTCGCAGTTCGACGACCTGCGCGAGGGCTACGAGGGCCAGGGCATCAACATAGCCATCATCGACACCGGGATTGACTGGCGTCACCCGATGTTCGGCGGCGACCCGACGCCCCCGCGCCTCGCGGTCGCGCCGCCGACCCCCGCCCTGACCAGCACTAATAAGAAAGTCATCTACTACCTGCCCTTGACGGACACGGCCGCCTACGACGGCTTCGGCCACGGGACGCACGTCGCTTCCACGGCCGCGGGCTACCTGGCGCAGCATCCGGGCGGCGACGGCCTGCCGGGCACGGCCGACGACATCAAGCTGCACGGCGTCGCGCCGCAGGCGAAGCTGATGTCCTACAAGGTGTGCAGCGACCTGAAGTCGACGGTCAGTCAGGTCCAGTCCGTCGGCGGCTGCGAGTCCGCCGACACCATCATGGCGCTCGAAGACGCGGTCTCGCAGTTCACGATTACGAACCAGCCGAAGCCCGTCGCGCACGTCATCAACCTCAGCCTGGGCGGCTCGGGCGGACCCGACAACCCGACCGCCGTCGCGTGCAGCAACGCGGCCCTGACGGGCGCAACGGTCGTCGCCTCCTCGGGCAACTCCGGCCCCGGCGAGGGAACCACCGGGAGCCCCGCCGCCGGCGTGCACGTCATCTCCGTCGGCGCGACCACGCACCCGTCGGCCGGCGCTTCGCAGTGGTCCGCGGACCTCCTGCAAGGTTCTTCATTCCCGCAGAGCCGCACGGGCGCTGTCACGCCCGCCAACGGTTACGCGGCGGCCGCGGGCACGAAGCGTTATACGCTCACCCCGATGCTCGGCACCGCCAGCCTGCCGCAGGCGGCCCTCGCGCAGCGCTACGTCTTCGTCGACTCCCCGCTCGGCCCGTGGCCCGCGAGCGTCTCGGGCCGCATCGCGCTCGTCAGGGCCCCCCTCACGACGTTCTTCGACACGGCCGCGCAGGCCCAGAACGCCGGGGCGGTCGGCGTCATCATCATCAACGACGGCGGGGGCAACGGCGTCAAGACTCTGATCCCGGCGGCGGCCGTCTCCGAGGCCGACGGCGAAGCCCTCATTAACGCGGTCTCCTCGACCGACGACGACAGGCTCGACCCGCCCAGCGGCGCGGTCTCCGAGCTCCCCATCCGCATGAACCCGTTCCTGACTGAAAGCTTCATGGGCCAGATGGGCGACTTCTCTTCGCGCGGCCCCGTGCGCGGATTGGGCCAGATTAAGCCGGACGTTTCCGCGCCGGGCGTGGCCGTGCTCGCGGCCGCGCCTCCGGGGAGCGTCGTCGGCGCGCTCGGCCTCCTCGAAGGCACAGCGGACTACGCGCACCTGGACGGCACCTCGATGGCCGCGCCGCACGCGACCGGCGCGGCGGCCCTCGTCAAGCAGGCGCACCCGGACTGGTCGCCGGACATGATTCGCACCGCGCTCGTCAACACTTCCACGAACATGCGCAGCGAGTCGGGCGCGCCGAAGGCCGAGGGGCTCGCGGCCGACTCGATCATCGCGCAGGGCGGCGGCCTGATCGACGTGAAAGAGACCCTGAACGCGAAGGCGCTGATGGGCGTCGAAGGCGACGGCATCGAGCAGCCAGCCATCCTCGGGAGCCACTCCTACGGCGAATTGCCCGTGGCGAACACGCGCGTCACGCACACCGCGCCAGTGACCGTCACCATCCGCGACCTCTCGGGCCAGGGCGGCACTTACAACCTGGGCGTAGCCAACAACCGCGACCTGCAAATCGCGGGCGTCAGCGTCACGACCTCGCAGCCGAGCGTGACGTTAGAGCCGAACGGCTCCGCCACCTTCACCGTCAACGCCTCGTTCGACGGGGACAAGCTGCGCGACGTGATGGCGGCCAAGATAATTGGCACAGACGTGGTCTTCGAGAAGATTCAGATGCAGTGGTACGTCACGGCCCGTAGGGGCGACAACGCGGAATCCCTGCGCATGCCTTTCTACTTCAAGCCGGGGCCGACGTTGCCCGCCCAGACGGTCGTCCAGACCTTCGAGAATACCGCGACCGTGCCCGCGCCGTCCTACGGCCAGCAACTCGCCGCGGGCGCGACCCACGTCGAAGTCCCCTTCGACGTGGACGCCTCGACCCTGAAAGTCGAAGCCCTGGTCGAGTGGTTCAACACGCCGCAGGGCAGCCAGGAGGACGTTGACTACGAACTCCTGGACCCGGACGGCAACGTCATCGCCTCGTCGGGCGGCCCGGCCGGGGCGAGCGAGTACGTCAGCGTCGCGGTCAACCGCGCGGGCACTTACACGCACCGCATCATCGGCTACATCAACGCCGCGACCGAGTGCACCGTCACGACCACGCTCACGAAGGGCAACGCGCCGCCGGTCGTCCAGTCAATCGCCGGCGACTTCGCGGACGCGCAGGGCAGGGCTGTGGACTTCGACGGCGCGGTCAACCTGAGCTGGCAGGCGACTGACGGCGCGACCGGCTACGAAGTCGAGCGCTCTTCGGACGGCACGACTTACCAGGTCGTCGCGAGCACGGGGCAGACGAATGTCACGCTCGCTGACCAGCCGAACGGCGAGAACTTCTACCGCGTGCGCGCGCTCGCGCCGGGCCGGATAGGCTCTTACGTCACCGTCCCGAGCAACGCCGTCAGGGTCGTGGTCGACCGCCGCGGGCGCGTGGACATCACCGGTCAGGTCTCGACGGCGATGTCCAACGTCTCGTTCGCGAACGGGGTCTTCAAACTAGACCTCAGCGTCAGGAACAACTCCGCGCAGACTTACGTTCCCCTAGTGGAGTTGAGCGTCGTGCGCGTCACTTCCGGCTCCGGCACGGTCGGCGTGAAGAACGCGGACAACAACGGCAACGGCAGGAGCGCGCAGACGGCGGCGCTGTTCGGCTACTCGAACCTCCTGGGCCCGGACCAGGAGTTCGCGCCGGCCGAGGTGACCGGCAACCGCAGCCTGGAGTTCAACGACGCGGCGGCCGAGATGTTCAGCTTCGACGTTGTGGTGACAGCTTACGAGCGCGGCGCGGGCGCGACAGCGGCGGCGGGCGGCGGCGGCACGTCGGGCGCGAGCCCGGCCGGCGCGTCCGGCCCGTCCGGCGGCACGCCGCTCCAATCGCTGACCAAAGTGATGCGCATCACGGTCAACCCGCTCACCAGGTCCGTCACGGCCAAGCTCCTCTGACGGCGCGCGGCGTCTGTTAAGTTCCGAGGGGGAACGGTTGACACTCTCGCTTCAACCGTCCCCCTCGGGACTTGCTTCTTTTACGTCAGGGTGAAAATCAACATGCACGCCGCAGCAGGCTGGCCCAGTTGTTATTAGCTCCGCTCAGATTATCTACCGCCTTCCATTTCAGCAGCTCGTCCCCGCCCATCGCCAGCCATGCTATCCCGATGCCTATGATGAGGAAGACTACCCCGTAAACCACCAGCAGGATGGTGAGCAGGTTAATGTCGGGAGACTTCTTGACGCCCAACTCTTTCCTGATGTCTTTGATGATGTAGGTTATCCTGCTCCACAGGATGGCCCCGTGAAAGGAGATTCCGACGAACGCCAGGCACATGAGGAACGGGAAGACCAGCGAGAGACGCATCATCCAGCCGGGGTGTTGCAGATAAAACCCGAGAATCGCGCCCGTCACCAGGAAGAAGAAGACCGTCACCTTCAGCCCGATGTCCAGGTAGTAGCGGTAAAGGTTGATGTGCAGCTCGTACTCCTTCCACGTTTGCAGCCAGCTACTCTTACTCGGCTTCTCCCTGACCGGCCCGGACTCGTTCCTGTTGTATTCGATCTTCGCCTCCAGCGAACGCTTGTAAGAGATCAGCAGGTTTCCTATCAGCACCACTCCGATGATGGGCGCGGCCAGGAGCGCGATAACAAACCTGGGGGAGAACTCGGCCTTCAGGAGGAAGAGGACGAAAAGGGCGCCGAGATAAATGGCACCCGTGAGAGGTGAGATCATTGCGGGCTTGAGTGTGGCCCAGAACTTCCGACGAAACTTGACGCCCCAGAGGACCACGACGAGCCAACCCAGAAAAGAGATGATTGTGACCGCGAGCGGGATTAAAATTGAGAGAGGGGGACGGCCGCCCAGGAAGAAGGCGACGATGACGACCAGGTCGAGTGGAATCAGAACGGAGAAGATTTTTATCCAGGTCTCTCTCCCCAACTCTTGCTCTTTTCTTCCTCGGCGCAACGCCAGCAGTCCGTCGGCATTCTCGTCTGTCACGAAGAGTCGGAGCCGCAGCTTTCTAAGTTGGGAATGGGAAGCGCCCGGCTCGCCGATATGAAATTCAGCCTTCTGCGGGAGGCGAATTGGGTGGTCGGCTTTCGTCACAGTCAATTCCGCGTATCCCTGCTTCTCCCCCGACGGGTGGTAAATGGGGGGCTGCGTCTTGGGGCACGGCGTGAGTAGCCGAAGCGCCTTCCTGCGTATCCGCTCAACCTCCTTCATGTCGTGGTAGTGGATGCGAATCACGCCGCCCCCGGTATTGGCGAAGGTTGCGATCGTCTCCGCCAGCCGTCTGCTTTCCAGGTTCTCTAAAAGCTGATCGCCGGGTTCAGCAGGGCTAGCCTGTTTTTTGTCTGTGTTGTCTGACATGGCGTTTAAGGCGGCGCGGGGCCGGGTTCGCTGTCACGGTGCCGGGCGGCACGCGCGCCGCGGGTGGCTCGAAGGGGTGGGCGGCGTGCCGTCAGAAAGTCGGGCGCAAAGAGCTGTCTCGGTGTTTTGAGGTATCGGGCCGCGGGTCGGCGGGCAAAGAGGTCTCGCCGGCGGGCGGTCAGCGGAACGCGGGCACGATATTCCTAAGCGGGCCGGTTGTCAATGTCGGCCGCCCGGCTGCGTGCTAAAAATTCGTTGACTTCGCCGCCGCGTGCGGGTGTAGAATGCGCCCGCTTGTTAAAGTCGCCGCCGCGCCTCGGCCTCTCGCGCCGCCGGCTCTGACAGACCATCAAACTCATTCGCCAGACAACCTGGGTTTAATGTGATGCTGCCCCCCTTCGACTCCTTCGTGGAGGGCTACGGGCCGCACGACATAGACAACGAGCGGTCGGCGCTGCTCGTCTCGGCCCCCGTCTTCGACCCCTACAACGCCTGGGGCTTCAACCTGGACCCGAACCAGTACAGCGCGCTCAGCGTCTTCACCGCCGCGCACGAAGACACCTTCACGGACCAGAGCACCTACCACAACTTCCCCGCGAACCCCATGTGGCCCGGCAACCACATAGAGCTGTGGCACTCGCTCTGGAAGCACGCGACCTACACCTCTAACCCGAACTTCCACGCGCTGACGCCGACCTACATCACCTTCACGGCCTTCTTCTTCGTGGGCTACTTTTTCTTCGACTTCTACAACCCCTTCTGCGGCGACCCGTTCTGGGACTGGAGCTGGGACTGCCCCAACAACGACCCCTGGAGTAGCCCCTCCTTCTACCTCTACCTCGCGGCCGTCTACTACACGGTGGTCGTCATCTTCACCTGCGCCGTCGAGCGCTTCCACGAGCAGGGGGCGCAGTTCGCCAGCCCGCGCATCAACGTCGGCGAGCCGTTCCAGCCCATCAACAACTCGTCCTTCATCCTGGACAACACCTACTCGCTCTACAACAAGCTCAGGTCGCCTCTGTCGTTCGAGAACCTGATTCACTGATGAGCACCGACCCCGGAGGGGTCTTAGATGATAGCCAGGGGTCAGCGCGTCAGCGCGCCGCCCCTGGTCACTTGCCAAACACGAACCCGACCCCGGAGGTGTCGCGCCTCAACATTGGGTGTGCGACTCCTCCGGGGATGAACCCGCATCCGCCCTTCTACATCCCCGTTTTCTCCCCTCAAATCCTCTGGCTCAAGTTTTCCTCAAGTCCCGCGGCCGACGAAAAACCCTCGTTTTTATTAAAGAAATCCGAGATTCCGTGCCCCGCGCCCGGCCTCAACCTTTCCTCAAGCCGGTTTGGCTATTTTGCCCCCGTCGGTGATTGAAAAACTCGCCGCCGGCCCGGCCCGACGCCGCCGCCGGAGCCGGCGCGCTCTTGAGAGACCCCCTCGCGAGGATAACTAACATTCTTCACCGGGCGTTCTGACGCGCCCGGCGCGTGCGGAAAGGATAAAGATTATGCAGACCAGAGCGGCGACCAAAGTCTCACTCGCGCGGGTGCTCGGCGTCCTCGCGGCGCTCGCCTTCGCGTTCGCCTACACCCCGTACCTGCCGCCGGGCAAGGCGCAGTTGAAGACGACGACTACGGTCGCCGCGGGCGGCGCGCGCGTTGACCCGCTGCTCGTCAAATATTTCGCGACGAGCGCGGCGGGCGCGACAGCGCCGGCCGTCATCACTTACCGCTCGCGCCCCGCGGCCGCAGACTTCACGCGCCTGCAATCAATCGGCATCAAGGGCGGCTTCGCGCTCAAGGAACTGCCGATGGTCATCGCGCGCCTGAACGCCGCGCAGCTCAGTGTGCTGCAAACGCAGCCGGGCGTGCGCTCCGTCTACGCCAACCGCATCATGAAGACCTTCACGAACGAGAGCCGCCGCTTCATAGGCGTGCCGCAGCTCTGGGCCGACGACGAAGTGACGCGCGCCAACCAGCAGCACCCCGGCGTGCCCGTCTCCGGCAAGGGAATCGGCATAGGCTACATAGACACGGGCGCGGACGCCACGCACAACGACCTGAAGTTCGGCTCGACAATCCTCCAGAACGTCATCCAGCCGATGGCGAACGCGAACGTCGGCGACGCCGGACTCGTCCTCGGCATAGGCGTTAACCCCTTCGACAACCTCTACGACCTCGCGGGCTTCTACGCGCCGACTTACCTCGAAGACCAGCGTCAGTCCGACATCGAATCCGGCCACGGGACGCACGGCGCGGCGGTCGCCGCGGGCTCGGGCGCGCAAAGTGGCAACTTCTACGGCGGCGTCGCGCCGGGCGCGCACCTCGTCGTCGTCAACTCCGGCAACGAAGTCGGCCTGCCCCTGGTCGGCCTCCTCGGCGCTTACGACTACCTGCTTCTCTACCAGTACCGTTACAACATACGCGTCATCAACAACTCGTGGGGCGACTCGCTCTCGCCCGCCGGGATCGACCCGGACAACCCCATCAACATCGCCACGCGCGAGGCGCACGACCGCAACATCACGGTCGTCTTCGCCGCCGGCAACGGCATCGGCGGCGTCGGCGACGCGCCGAACGCCATCAACCCCTACTCGACCATGCCGTGGACGATCTCGGTCGCCGCGGGCTACAAGCGCGGCCTGGGCACGCCGACCTCCTTCAGCTCGCGCGGCGAGAACGACGGCGACGGCGTGGACGTCGCGGGCCAGCCCGCGGACCCCTTCGCGCGGCCGAACCTGAGGCCGGACATCACGGCCCCCGGCATAGACATCAAGAGCGCGCGCATGAAGGGCGCAGGCATTACCAACACCGCGGGCGTTTACCTGGGCAACGACTCGACGACCATCCCGCCGGCCTACCTGCCCTTCTACACGACTTCGCAGGGGACCAGTTTCGCCTGCCCGCACGTCTCGGGCGTGGTCGCCCTGATGCTCTCGGCCAACCCTCGGCTGACGCCCGACGAGGTCGTCACCATCCTGCGCGAGACGGCTACGCCCATGCCGTACAGGGAGCGCGTCGTCGGCGCGGGCTACGTCGATGCGCGCAACGCCGTGCGCAGGGCGATGAACCTCGCGGCGGTCGACCACCCGGCAGTCCTCATCCCGCCGCCGGGCAGCCCGGAGATTATTGACCCCGAGGGCGACCAGGTCCTTGAGACGGGGATGGGCGCGCGGGCCGTCACCGACGCGCAGGACATCATCACGGGCGACTTCTCTTACGACGCGGCGGCCGGGCAGATCGTCTACGCGCTGACGGTCAAAGACCTCGCGCAGCGCGTCCCGAACAACCGCTGGTCCATGAGCTCGAAGTTCGGCGACAGGGACCCCGTTTACGTCTCGGTCGCGGTGGACGAACTCGGCACGTTCTACGGCGAGTTCGGCCAGATCATCCCGGACCCGGACACGGGCATCGGCAGCTACACGGCGGCCGACGACACGGTGGACTCGGTCGCCGTCGACGGCAACCGGATCGTCGTCCGCCTCTCTGTGGCGAAGGTCAAGGCGCTGCTCGGCGGGCTGGACGTGGTCGGCATGACCTCGACGGCGACCGAGGCGCTGGCCCAAATCACCATCGGCACGTCCTTCACGGGCGGCGGGCTGTTCGCCACGGACACGGGCAGCGGGAGGGACTTCAAGGTCGAGTAGCGCACCGCGCGCGCTGACTCGGCCAGACGGGTGTGGCGGGAGAGAAATCGGTTCCTCGCCCCAAGGGGTGACGCCGTCTGTGGCGTCACCACTTGCCCCGCCGGCCCGGCGTCGGAACGTTTGTCGGGAAGCGTTCCGACGCCGGGCCGGTTAAAAGAAAAAGTCTGAAGGAGCGGAAGAGAGATGAAGACGGGACGCTGGCTACTGGCAATCATCGCGACGTTGACGATTCTCGCGGGCGCCGGGCGAGCCGCGCCGAAGGTGGACCCGGAGCTGAGCGCGCGGCTGCTGAGCGCCCGGCCGGACGCCCTGCTCGGCGTCGTCCTGACTTTCCACGGCAACCGCGTCACGGACGCGCAGGTCAGGGCGGTCGAGGCACTCGGCATCAACGTAGGCGTTCGCATGCGCAACTTCCCGATCATGGGCGTCAACGCGACGCCCGCGCAAGTAAAGCAGATGCTAGGCTGGAACGAGTTGCGCTCCGTCTACCTGAACTCGCCGCTCCAACTTTACCTGCACCAGACCAAGCCGCTCATCGGCATTGACCGTTTAAGAAAAGACGCGGACCTCATACGCCGCAACGGCGGCGTCCCCGTCTCGGGCCGCAACGTGACCATCGCCATCAACGACTCGGGCGTGGACGGCACGCACGCCGACCTCAAGTTCGACACGCTCAACCCCGGCGCGGGCCAGACCATACAGAACGTGCTGATGAACCCGAACGACAAGGACGGGCTGGTCGTCCGCAGCAACACGCTCGGCAACCCGCTCAAAGGCATTCTGCCCATGACCTACGTCGAGAACGTCGTCAACTCCGACACCAACGGCGGGCACGGGACGCACGTCGCCTCCATCGCCGCCGGGACGGGCGTGGCGAGCGGCGGGCTCTACCAGGGCGTCGCGCCGGGCGCGAAGATTCTCGGCATCGGCTCGGGCGGCGGCCTCTTCGTTCTGGGACAGGTCGCGGCCTTCGATTACCTCTACTCGTTCCACTTCCGCGACAACGTGCGCGTGGTCAACAACTCGTGGGGCAACTCGGCCGTGGAACTAGACCCGGACCACCCTGTCAACGTGGCGTCGAAACTCTTGCACGACGAGGCGAGCGTCGTCGTCGTCTTCGCCAACGGCAACGACGGCCCGCGCCCGAACACGCAGAACCGCTGGGCCTCCTTCCCGTGGCTGATCTCTGTCGCGGCCGGTCAGAAGGACGGCCGCCTCGCGGGCTTCTCCTCGCGCGGCATCCTGGGCGACGCGACCGTCCACCCGACGATCACCGCGCCTGGGACCGGCGTCGGCGAAGACCCCTTTTCGACTTCCGACATCAACACGACTGGATTGACGGCGGCGGTCGTCGCCGCGCGCTCGCGCGTCAACCCCGCGGCCAACGGCCTCTACAACGACAAGCAGATTCCGGCGGCGTTCCTCCCGAACTACACGCAGATCAGCGGCACCTCTATGGCCGCGCCGCACGTCGCGGGCGTGGTGGCGAATATTTTAGAGGCGGACCCGTCTTTACTGCCGGACGAAACGCGCGGCATCATCGAGCGCACGGCGACGCCCCTGGCCGCTTACGACGAGTTCGAGGTCGGCGCTGGCATGGCGAACGTGCACGCCGCCGTCGACCTCGCTTTCAACCCGTCGAAGCCTTACGGCAACTTCGGCTTCACGGGCAAGGGGCTCGGGTTGACGCGCGCGGACGGCGCGAGCCTACAGGGCTCGGTCGCGCCCGGCGGCTCCGGTTCGCACACTTTCGATGTCCCGCAGAACGCGCGCTTCACGGTCGTGCAGTTGGACTGGAAGGGCGTCGGCGAGGGCGAAGCGGTGGTGGATAACACGCAGGTCGTGCTGCACGATCTGGCCCTCTCGGTCTCGAACGGCCAGACCTCCGCCTCCTCCGACGGGATTAACGCGGGCGGCCTCTTCGCGGCGCGCGAGTCGATCAAGCTGGAATTCCCCGCGGCCGGGACTTACACGGCGACCGTCAGCGCCGGCATCCTGCAATTCTCGACCGCGACGGACCAGCCGTACCGTCTCAGCGTTACGCATTTCCTCTACGACCCGAACGAGGTGACGGACATCGCGGCGCTCGACGCCGCGTCGCGCGAGAAAGTCTACCGCCTCGTTTACGACCGCATCATGTTCACGGAGGGCGGCGCGTTCCGCCCCGACGCGGAGCTGACGCGCATGGAGCTGGCGCGCGCGCTGATGTTCAGTGCGCGCGTCCCGCAGTTCATCCCGAACCGCCCTAGCTTCACGGACCTCGCGCAGGGCACGCCCGAGTCGCTCGTCGCCGAGTCGCTCAGGAGAGAGGGCGTGATGGGCGTGAGCGGCGGCGCGTTCACTGCTGGCGCGAGCGTGTCCCGTCTTGAGCAGGCCGTGGCGATAGTGCGCGCGCTCCGCCTGGACGCGCAGGCGAAGGCGCTCGCCAACAGCAACGTCACTTCGGGCGGGCAGGTCTTGACGGACAACGCGCAGATTCCGGGCCCCGTGCGCGGCTACGTGCAGATAGCCTTGGACCGCGGATTGATGGAAGCCTTCCCGGCCGAGGTCAGGCAGGTCGCGCCCGGCCAGTTCCAGGCGTTTCCGGGGCCGCGCTTCGAGCCGAACAGGATGGTCAGGCGCGCGGAGTTTTTGAACCCCGCGAGCCGTTTGATTAACGTGATGTTCGGAGAATAGAGGCGACGCCGCCGCGAGTCGCCATCCCCGGAGGGGATGAACATGATAGCCGTGGGCAAGCGAACGCGAGTTTGCGCTGCCCACGGTCGGACGAAAGAAAACGTTCCGACCCTGAAGGGGCCGCACATTCAACATTGAGGCGCGACCCCTCCGGGGTCGGCTTCGTGTTTGGCACACGACCGGGGGTGGCGCGCTGCACGCGCTTACCCCTGGCTATCATGCGTGACCCTTTCAGGGGCATGAGGTTTCTTCTTTATCATCCGGCCTGCTTCTGCTAGAGTGTGAGTCGTTTTTCTAAGCCCTCTATGATTCCCCCTTTTAACTGTAGGCACGCCCTGTAAGTGTGCCCTGAATAATCACGGAGCAGGAATGGCCGAGCGGAATAAAAAGTTGAAGGCGCTACTGGTTTACCCGGAATTCCCGAACACTTACTGGAGCTTCAAGCACGCGCTGCCTTTCGCCGGCAAGCGCTCGGCCTACCCGCCGCTCGGCCTGCTGACGCTTTCATCCATGCTCCCGAACACGTGGGAGAAGCGCCTCGTCGACATGAACGTCCGCCGCCTCAAGGACTCCGACCTGCAGTGGGCAGACATAGTCTTCGCCAGCGCCATGATCGTCCAGCAGGACTCGCTGCGCGGCGTCATCGACCGCTGCAAGGCACTGGGCGTGCGCGTCGCCGTCGGCGGCCCCTTCGTCTCGACGGGGATGGAGCACGTCGAGGACGCGGACTTCCTCTTCCCAGGCGAGGCCGAGACGACTGTGCCGGAATTCCTGCGCGACCTGGAGATGGGGGTGCCGCAGCACGTCTACCAGACCAGCGAGAAGCCGGACCTGACGTGCTCGCCGATTCCCGATTTCTCGCTCGTCCAGATGAGCCGCTATTCTTCGATGGCGATTCAGTACTCGCGCGGCTGCCCCTTCAACTGCGAGTTCTGCGACATCATCGAAATCTACGGGCGCGTGCCGCGCACGAAGACCAACGAGCAGATGCTGCTCGAACTTGACGCGCTCTACCGCACGGGCTGGCGCGGGCCGCTCTTCATCGTGGACGACAATTTCATCGGCAACAAGAAGAACGTCCGCCGCCTGATGCCGGACCTCTGCGAGTGGATGGAGCGGCACAAGCACCCGTTCCGCCTCTTCACGGAAGCCTCCGTCAACCTCGCGGACGACGACGACCTTCTCGCCCTGATGCAGCGGGCCAACTTCCGCCGCGTCTTCCTCGGCATTGAGACGCCGGTCGAGGAGAGCCTGAAGGAGACGCAGAAGAGTCAGAACACGCGGCGCAGCCTTATCGAGAGCGTGCGCAAGATTCAGAGTTACGGCATGGAGGTGATGGCCGGCTTCATCGTCGGCTTCGACCACGACCCGGCCGACATCTTCCAGCGCCAGATAGATTTCATACGCGAGAGCGCCATCCCGATGGCGATGGTCGGAATCCTCTCCGCGCTCCCGGACACGCAGCTCTGGCGCAGGCTCAAGCGCGAGGGGAGGCTGCTCGGCGAGGGCGAGGGCTCGAACACGGAGGCGTCTTTGAACTTCGTGCCCAAGATGGACCGCCAGATTTTGATCGAGGGCTACAAGAAGATCATGAGCACCATCTACAGCCCGGCCGAATACTACGAGCGCGTCCGCAACTCGCTGAAGTTCACGGCGTCGTCGGGCTACTCGCCGGCCAAAGCCTTCAAGAAGGAGTACATCCTCGGATTCTTCCGCGTCCTCTTCCGCCTCGGCATGGCCGACCCCTCGCGCAAGGAGTTCTGGCGCTTCCTCAGCCGCGTCTACAAAGAGCGCCGCGACCTCATCGGCGACGCCGTCGTGCTCGCCGTCATGGGCTACCACTTCCGCAAGATCACGGAACAATACTGCGAGCGGTGAGCCGAAGGATTTTGCCTATTGACTCTCCGCGCGATTTAGCTTAGAAGCAAACTGTATTTATTGCGGATTTCGGAATGCCGGATGCGGGATGAAAGACAGATGCTCTCTGCCCTCGATTCCGCAATCCCAATCCCCAATCCGAAATTGAAAGAGGGAAGCAGAAGATGACATACGTGGTGACAGAGTTGTGTGTGGACTGTAAGTACACGGACTGCGCGGCGGTCTGCCCCGTGGAGGCTTTTCACGAGCTGCCGGACCGCCTCTACATCAACGCGGACACCTGCATAGACTGCGACGCGTGCGTGCCGGAGTGTCCGGTCGAGGCGATCTTCCCCGACTCGGCCGTGCCCGAGCAGTACGCACACTGGACGCAGATTAATATTGACGAGGCCCCGAACTACCCGGTCATCAGCCAGAAAATCCCGGCCCTCCACGGCCCCAGCTGCACGGGGCCGGAGGAGTAAGAGCGGGCCGCAGAGAAATCCTCCGAACAGCACGAGAGACCTTCCGCGGGCGCACGGCGCGAGCGCCCGCGGAAGGTCTCTTTTTGGAATCGGGTTATCGTTACGAGGCCCGCCCCAGCTTGCGCGCGGCCTCTTTGATGTCGGGGACCGCGAGGACTCTGACCCCTTCGGCCGGGCTCTCGACCGCGTACAGAAGCGCGCCGCGCATCTCCGCGTCCGTCATCAAGCCGAGCCGCCGCGCCGTCTCCCTCTTGGAAGGGATGCGCTCCATCAGCCAGTAAAAGGGCGCGAGCAGGCGCGGCCACTGGCGGCCCGGGCCGAGGACGTACCAGGGGCGCAGGATGGTCGCGTCCATGCCGCTCGCGCGGACGAGCGCCTCCCCTGCGGCGCGCGCCTCGACGTAGGCTTTCATGATGGGCGCGGGCTGCGCCACGCTGACGTAGACGAAGTGTTTGACGCCTGCCTCCGCGGCCGCGCGGATTGACTCGGACGCGGACTTCAAATCGACGGAGCGGAACTCTTTGGCCCTGGCCGGCGAGGGGTGCGCGACGCCGACCAGTTGGACGAAAGTGTCCGCCGGGCCAATTTCGCGCGCGAAGGACGCTCCGTCGAGCGGGTCGCCCGCGAGAAGCTGACAGCCCGCGGGGAGTTTCGACTCCGAGCCGCGGCGGACGAGCGCGCGCACCTCGTGGCCGCGCCTCAGAAGCTCCGGGATCAGGCTCCGTCCCATGAAACCCGTCCCGCCCGTGATGAAAACAGTCTTTTTAGCCATCAATCGTGACTCGCGCGAATAATGGAACATACGTCACTTCCGGGCAAGCCGGATGTGCGGCCTCTCTCTTTGCCGCGGGGTTGGAAACGGGCGGGCATTGGTCGTTTCTAGTAACTAAACCTAGCGGGCGGCCACTCGGGGCCGCAGATTTTTCAAAGAATTCATTGACGCCGCGGAGGGATTTGACATACCCTTTGCGGGCCACCAACGCCCCATTATCGCGCAGACGGAGGAGAAGCCATGCTCTCGCGAAAACAGACTCTCATCGCCGCCCTGGGACTGCTCGTCGCCCTGACGGGCGTCACCTCGTCCCAGCAGGAACAGCAGGATCAGCAGCAACAGAAGAAGCGCAAGGACAGGGAGATTTCGACGCAGACGGGCCCGGCCCCGGTCGTCACCATCGCAGACCACTCGCGCATCATCACGCCCTGCCCGGACTCTGCCGCCGGCGACTCGCAAATCCCTTTGTCGGTCAGCGTGCAGAACTTCAGCGACCCCTCCATCCTGCGCTATAGCTGGCGCGCGAGCGGCGGCCGCATCGTCGGCGACGGGCCGTCTGCTACCTGGGACCTGACCGGCGCGGCTCCCGGGACGTACCAGGCGACCATCGAGGTCGACAACAACCAGAACAACGGCTGCACCGCCTTCACGACCACGAAGGTCGTCGTGCGCGAGTGCATCCGGCCGCCCGTCTGCCCGAACGTCTCGATCTACTGCCCGGAGACGGTCTCGCTCGGCCAGCCCGTGACCTTCACGGCGAACCTCTCGGGCGGCTACCCCGCGAGCATCACGCCCGTCTACAACTGGACCGTCACCGGCGGCACGATCATCAGCGGGCAGGGCACGCCCTCCATCCAGGTCGACGCGACCGGGCTCGAAGGCCAGAGCATCACGGCGAACCTCTCGGTCGAGGGCTACAACCAGAGCTGCACGGCGACCTGCACGGCGCAGATTCCGCGGCGGCCGCCGAAATGCACGCAGGTGGACTACTACCCGCCCATCCGCTACAACGACGAGAAGGCGCGGCTGGACAACTTCGCCATCCAGTTGCAGAACGACCCGAACGCGAAGGGCCACATCGTCGTCTTCGGGGCCAACAGCGCCGAGAAGCAGAAGCGCATCAAGCGCGCCTACGACTACCTGGTCAACACGCGCGGCATCACGGCCGACCGCCTCGTCACCAAAGACGGCGGCCCGCGCGACCAGACGACCACCGAACTCTGGATCGTCCCGCTCGGCGCGACCGACTGCCCGTAAAAACAGTGGGCAGCGGGCAGTAGGCAGTTAAGGCAAAAACAAGAAGGCAGCCGGGTATGAATAACTCGGCTGCCTTCTTCTCTTTAGTTTCACTGCCCGCTGCCTGATGCCCGCTGTTTTTCTGCAACTTTTCCCGCGTGCGCCGCACTTACTATGCGGGCTATCCTTTCCGCGCCGGTTTTACGGTAAGCTCTTGAAACCTTTCCGGCACTGGCGACACTAACTGAACCGAGATGATGAAGCGGCTGGCAATAGAGACTTACGGACGGGCCGGGGAGCTAGGGGCGACACTGATGAACAGTGCTGAGGACCTGATAGCGCGGGCGCGCTCCGGCGACACGGACGCCTTCCATTCGATCTTCGACCGCTACAGCCGACCCGTCATCAGCTTCATCTACGACCTGACCGGCGAGCGCGAGGCCGCCGAAGAATTGATGCAGGAGACTTTCGTCCGCGCCTACAGAAATCTTGGCACACTCCGCGCCGACGCGCGGCTCTCGACCTGGCTCTTCGGCATCGCCAAGAACGTCGCGCGCGAACACGGGCGGGCGCGCCAACGGGCCTCGCGCAAGGTCGAGCTGGACGACTCGTCGGTCACGGAGTTGGCCGACGCCGGAATGCCGCCGGACGACTCTTTGATTAACAAGGAGCTGAACGGCGTCATACGCGACGCGCTCTCAAGGCTGGACGAGGACAAGCGGCTCGTCTTCACCTTGAAGATTTTCCAGCAGCAGAGCTACGAAGAGATCGCGGCCATCACGGGCTTCTCAATCGCGAAATTGAAGACGGACTTACACCGCGCGCGCCACGAGATGCGCCGCCTGATTCGCCCTTACCTGGAGGTGAGCCAATGAAGTGCGAAGAATGCTTGCCCCTCATAGAAGAGTACGTTGACGGGGAGTTGGACGGGCGAATAATCGAACGCCTGGACGCGCACCTCTCGTCCTGCGCCGCGTGCGCCGCGGAACTCGACGCGCTGCGCCGCGAGCAGGAGGTCTACGCCAGCTACCGGCGCGACATAGAAGTCACGCCCGGGCACTGGAACATAGTGCGCGCGCGCATCGAGCAGGAGAAGGAAGCCGCGCCGCAGGCAGAGTCGCGCCCGCGGTTCGGCGGATGGCTCGGCGGTCTCTTCGGTAAGAGGCTGCGACCCGCTTTCGGCGTCGCAGTCGTGATGGCCGCCGTCACCATCACGGCCGCCGTCGTCTACCTGCGCCCGCGCGACCAGCAGAAGGGTCTCGCTTTCCAGGGGCCGAAGGCGCTCGGGCCGATTGAATGGCGAGTGCCCGGCGAGGTGAATGGAAACAAAGACACCGTCGCGCGTAACGGGAATGAAGAAAAACGAGGCGACGAAGAACGCCCGCGTGTGACTGCGAGTAATGGGGCGGGCACAGGCTCAAGCAGAAGGACTCAGACTCTTGCGCGCGTCCCGCGCCGCGAAAGACAGATTGTCGGGCGGCCGACGCCTGAAGGCCCGGCGCGGTTCGAGGAGGCGGCCGCTTACAACGCCGCGCCCGGCGTCGGCGTGAGCGCGCCCGAGGCGGCGGGCGAGTTCGATTTCGAGATGGCGCGTCACGCGGGGAGGGCCGAGTTGCTGCTGCGCTCTTTCAGGAACGTGCGGCCGGTCGCAACAGCCGCGCGCTCCCTCGACGTGTCTTTCGAGAAAGAGCAGTCGCACAAGCTACTTTACCGAAACATCGCGCTCAGGCGCGCGGCCGAGGAGCGCGGCGACTCGTCGGCGCTCCGACTCCTGAACACGCTCGAACCCATCCTGCTCGACATAGCCAACCTGCCGGGCCGCGTCCGCGCCCGCGACGTGGAGTCAATCGAGCGGCGCATGGAAAAGAAAGAGATCGTCGCGGCCCTGCAAGTCCGCACGCTTCTGGCTTCAAACTGATTGATTAATAGGAAATGAACATGAACAGAAACACAGCTACAAGCCCGCGCCGCCCGAGCCTGCAACTCGTCGCCGGCCTCCTGGCGGGCGTCGTGCTCGGCGCGACGATTCTCTCTACGGGCCTCGCGCAACAGCAGGACACGGACAAGCTCAGCCGCTTCGTCCAGACGCAGAACCTGCCGGCCGCCCAACTCTTCCGCGAGGGGCGGGACCTGATCGGCGACGAGGACTGGAACCAGGCCGAAGACAAGTTCCGCCGCTTCGTCCAGCTCTACCAGAAGGACGCGAACTTCGACGCCGCGCTCTACTGGCTCGCCTTCACCCTCTCCAAGCAGGAGAAGTACGGCGAGGCCGGGAAGCACCTGTCGCGGCTGCTCGCGGATTTCCCGCGCTCGAACTGGGCCGACGACGCGCGGGCACTTCGCGCGCAGATCGCAGGCGAGGAAGGCAACCAGAAGGTCATCAACCAGGGGCTCAACGAGGAGGACGTGGAGGTCAAGATCGTCGCGCTCGAAAGCCTCTTCCAGTCGAACCCCGAGCGCGGGCTGGCCTACGTGGCGGACATGTTGAAGCCCGGCTCGAAGGCGAGCCCGCGTCTGAGGGAGGCGGGGGTAGAGATGCTCCGCCGCCACGGAGGCCCGCGGGCGACCGCGCTGCTCCTGGACGTGATACGCAACCAGACGGACCGGCAACTGCGCGTCGTCGCGATTCAGGCGCTCGGGCGCACCGGCGACGAGTCCGTGCTCCCACTCCTCAAAGAGTTGGCGGAGACCTCTACGGACGACGAGGTGAGCAAGGCCGCGGTCTTCGCCATCTCGCGCTTCGAGGGCGCGGGCGCGCGCGGCTTGCTCCTGGAATTGGCCCGGTCGGGGAAGTCCGTCGAGGTGCGCAAGGACGCGATTTTCTGGCTCAGCCAGGGCGGCGACGCGGCGATGGACGAGTTGATGCGCATCTACGAGGCCGACCGCAACACGGAGGTCCGCAAGCAGATCGTCTTCGCGCTGAAGCGCATGGGGACGCCGCGCTCTGCGGCCAAGTTGCAGGAGATCGCGCGCGGCTCGGACGACGTGGAGGTGCGCAAGGACGCCTTGCACTGGATAGGGCAGAGCGGCGGCGCGCAGTCGGTCGAGTTCCTGATTCAGACCTACGACACGGAGAAGGACGACGAGGTCAAAAAGCAGGTCGTCTTCGCCCTGAGCCGCACGGACGACAAGCGCGCGCTGCGCAAGTTGATGGACATCGCGCGCCGCGACCCCTCGGTCGAGATGCGTAAGCAGGCCATCTTCTGGCTCGGCCGCAGCAGCGACCCCGAGGCGCAGAAGTTCCTGGAAGACATTTTGAACTAATGCTGAACGCGGGATGATGAATGATGAATTAAAGACGATTGGCTTTTCATTCATCATCCCGCACTCATCATTCCTCATTGCTTTTGAAAGGTGAATGCCATGCTACTCGTAAATCTCATCATCGCGCTGGCGCTGTCTACCTGCTCGTTTTTCGAGCCGGCCGAGGCGGCTCAGCAGGGCCAGCCCGTTCAGCAGGGGCAGGGTTTCATCAGCGTGGAGGGCGCGGACCTGCGCGCGAAGTTGGAGGCGGCGGCGCAGAAGGGGCGCTCTCTCTCGCCGCAGACGCGGTTCTGGGTCGCTTACTCGTTCGACGTGCGGCCCAGGGTGGCGGTCGACGTGGAGGTCGGGAACTTCCGCGGCAGCATGATGAACTATGACAACATGACCATCTTCCTCGGCAAGTCCGGGGGCCAGAACATAGAGACGCGCAACCTGGGGGTCTTCGTGCTCTACGAAACTGACGGCAAGACGCCCGTCCGCGTGGAGGTCTACAACTTGGAGCGCAAGCGCGAGTACGGCGGCTATCCCGTTTACTGGCTCGGGCGCGGCGGCAACGAGGAGAGCATGAACTTCCTGCGCGGGCTGGCCGAGACGAGTCTGGGCGAGCGCGTGGTGGAGCACGCGACCGTGGCCGTCGCCCTGCACGACGACCCGCGCGTGAGCGAAGTCCTGAAGTCGCTCGTGCGAAGCTCCAAGAACCAGCAGGTGCGCCGCACGGCCGTTCACTGGCTCGGCGTCACGGGCGTCGAGACGGGCTTCCTGGCCGACCTCGTGCGCGACGAGCGCGAGGACGGCGAGGTCCGCCGCTCGGCGAGCCACGCCCTCGGCGTCAGCAGCGACCCGGCCTCGCTTCAGACGCTCGTCAGCCTCTACGGCACGGTCGCTGACCAGGAGGTGAAGCGCACCCTGATTCACTCCGTCTCGATCAACTCGAACCAGGACCCGGCGATAGACTTTCTGATTAAGCTCGCGAAGACGGAGCGGGACACGGAGTCCAGGAGCCAGGCGCTCTTCTGGCTCGGCCACAAGGCGGGCGAGAAGGCTCTGGGCGTTCTGAAGGACACGGTCGAGCGCGAGGACGCGGACACGGAGGTGCAGAAGCACGCCGTCTTCGTCATCAGCCGCAGGCCGGCGGACGAGGCCGTCCCGCTGCTCATCAAGATCGCGCGCACGCACGCCAAGCCTGAGGTCCGCAAGCAGGCCATCTTCTGGCTCGGCCGCACGGGCGACGACCGCGCGCTGGCCTTCTTCGAAGAGATACTCGGCAAATGAACGAAGGAGAAAACCCTGTGAAGTCAAGAATGGTAATCGCGCTCGCGGCGCTCGTGCTCGTGACGGGCGTCTCCGCGGAACTCTTCGGGCAGAAAAAGAAGAAGTCGAAGGACAAGAGATTCGAGCGCGTCGTCAAACAAAACCTGAAAGACTACGAAGGGACTTACGTCGGCGCCGACAAGACCTACGTGATAGAGGTGCGGCTCGGCGATGACGGGCGTCTCTCGGTCAGTAGCCGCGAGGGCAATAAGAGGATGACGCTCGCCAACGTCAAGGTCGAGGGGGCGCAGTTGACCGCCAGAAAAGTCTACGTTGACGGGACGACCGGGGAGTTCGAGGGCACGTTCGTCAACAGGGTCCTGGACGGCCGGAGGGCCTTCGGCCTCCTCGTGGAGGGCTCGCAAATCAACATGGCCGGGCTGCGGCTCGACAGAATCTTCTACCGGCGCGACCAGGGCTTATGAGCGACGACGAAAATTCTCAGGGCGGAAAGGTGGCGCGGCGCTGCTTCATCTGCGGCGCGGTCGCGGCGGTCGCGTCAGCGTCCGTGCTCGGCGCGGCTTCGTTCAGTCAGCCGCAGACAAGCGAGGCGCGCGCCCTGGACGACCCCGCCATCACGCACGGGCCTGTCGAGTGGCAGAGCGGCGACCACAGGGTCGACGGCTACCTCGCCCGGCCCAAAAAGAAGGGGCGGTACCCTCCCGTCCTGATTCTCCCCGGCAACTGGATCACGGAGCCCTACATCCCCGAGACCGCGGCGATGCTGGCGCAGGGCGGCTTCGTCGGGCTGGTCGTCAACACCTTCTACCTCTTCCCGAAACGCAAGAGCTTCGAGGAGTCGCGCCAGATTCCGTGGGAGGAGACGCAGCGCATCCTGCGCGAGCAGATCACGGACGAGCTGATTTACAGGGACACGCAGGCGGGCGTCGAGTTTCTCAAGACACAGTCGTTCGTCAAGAAGGGGAAGCAGGGCGTCACGGGCTTCTGCTTCGGCGGGCGCAACGCCTTGCTCTTCGCGTCGCGCTCGCCGGACGTGGGCGCGGCCGTGCCGTTCTACGGGCCCGTGGTCGCGCTCCCCAATGTCACGCGCGCGGAGCGCCCGACGCAGCCGCTCGACGCGGAAGTGGTCAAACGGATTCGCGTCCCCGTGCAGGGCCACTACGGGACGAAAGACAAGGCCGTGGAACTAGGGCCGGTCAGGCAGTTCGAGCAGGCGCTGCGCGCGCAGGGCACGCCCGTCGAAATCTTCCTCTACGAAGCGGAGCATGGCTTCTTCGCCTACAACCGCCCGACCTACCGCGCCGGCGACGCGCGGCTCGCGCGCGACCGCATGCTCGCGTTTTTCAGGAAGCATTTGAAGTAGTCGCCTCAGGCAATTCGTCCTTCATCTCACGGGAGTTGATTCATGAAAAGATTCCTGCTTTCCATCTCACTCATCCTTGTCTGCCTGAACGTGCTTTGCGCGCAGACGCCCGCGCGCAAATTGAGCCCGGAAGAGGAGGAGGCGAAGCGCGCGATTGAGGCGCGCCTCGCGGAGTCGGTCGAGGCCATGAGGCGGAAGGACACGCCGGCGCGGTTGGAGTGGTTCACGCCCGACTGGCGGGCGAAGACGATAGACGGCGATGTCATGACGCTGAAAGATTTGGAGGAGCATTTTCGCCGCCAGGACCGCAACATCCTCAGCGTCGCGCCCGAAACTGGCACAGTCGTCGACACCATCGAGTTGAAGGGCGACGAGGCGACCGTTCACACGAGCCAGAAGTTCGTCAGGACCGTGCGCGGCGCGGACGGCAAGCCCGCCGAAGTCCGCTCCAGCGTCACGCACAATGAGGTCTGGGTCAAGACCGACCGGGGCTGGCTCATCAAGTACATAGAGGAGCTTGAGCAGGGGCCGACTTTTGTTAACGGCGTGGAGGTCGCACAGGACCGCGCCGGGTGGAAGTTCGTGCGCGTCGTCTGGGAGGAGGGCGTGGCGAAGGCGCGCGCGGCCTTCGAGGAGGCCAGGCGGCGCGACCCGAAGGCCGCGCTCTTCGAGGAGGCGACGCTCAACAACCTCGGCTACAAACTCATCCAGAGGGGCCGCGTCAAAGACGCCATCGAAGTCTTCAAAATCAACACTGAAGCCTACCCGCAATCCGGCAACGTCTGGGACAGCCTCGGCGAAGCCTACATGCTCGACGGCCAGCGCGAACTCGCCGTCCAGAACTACAAAAAATCTCTCGACCTGAATCCGAAGAACGCCAACGCCGTCTGGATGCTCGAAAAGATGGGCTCGCCGCTCGCGGCCGAAGACATCTGGAAACTATTGGGCTCGCCCGCGGCGGTCGAACTCGTGCCCGATGTCGTCTACAGCGAGGGCAGCGGCCGCGCGCTCAGGATGCACGTCCTCAGGCCGAAGGCGCGGCCCAGGGAGCCCATGCCCGTGATCGTCTTCGTGCACGGCGGCGGGTGGTTCGAGGGCCACCGCAGCCGCGGGCTGGGGCCGCTCGCGCGCTTCGCGGAGCGCGGCTACTTCTGCGCCTCAATCGAGTACCGCCTGAGCGGCGAGGCCAAATTCCCGGCGCAGATCGAAGACGTGAAAGAGGCCGTGCGGTTCTTGCGCGCGAAGGCCGCAGAGTTTCACCTGGACCCGGAGCGGATAGGCGTCTGGGGCCAGTCCGCGGGCGGGCACCTCGCGGCGCTCGCCGGGACGAGCGGCGACGTAAAAGAGCTGGAAGGCGCGGGCGGCTGGCGTAAGTTTTCGAGCCGCGTCCAGGCGGTCGTCGACTGGAACGGCCCCGTGGATTTTCTAGAGCCCGTGCAGATCAAGCGCTGGGCCGAGAGGAAGAACGAGGCCCTCGTCAAGCTGATAGGCGGCGCGCCCGAAGCGAACAGAGAAAGGGCCGCACGCGCCATGCCCGCGACCTACGCCACGCCGGACGACCCGCCGTTCCTCATCATGCACGGCGACGCGGACGAGGTCGTCCTGCTTAGCCAGAGCGAGTCGCTCCACCAGGCGCTCAAGCGCGCCGGGGTGGACTCGACCCTGAACGTCGTCAAAGGCGCGGGCCACTTCGGCGTGGACGGCGTCTCGCCGCTCCCCGCCGAACTCGCCGCCCAGATGGACGCCTTCTTCGACAAGCACCTCAAGAAGAAATGAGGAATGAGGAATGAAAAGCAATTCGTCTTTCATTCATCATTCCTCATTCATCATTGCTTTTAAATCCGCGGCCGTCGGGAGTCTCGTATTGCTTGACAGGGTCGGGGCGGCTAATAAAATGGCTGCCCGCCGAGTTTCGGTTGATGAGTCAAGACGCCCTCGCTAAGCTTCGAGAATCTATTCATGGCTGATTATGAATTCGTGACTGTGTGGCGTGTGAACGCGCCGCTGTCGTCCGTCTGGGAGATGATTTATCAGTCGGACGGGTGGCCGTCGTGGTGGAAGGGCGTGGAGCGCGTCGAGAAGGTCTCGGACGGGGACGAGAACCACGTCGGGAGCGTGCGGCGCTACACCTGGAAGAGCAAGCTGCCCTACCGGCTCACCTTCGACATGGAGCTGACGCGCGTCGAGCCCATGTCGGTCATAGAGGGGCGGGCGCTGGGCGAGTTGGAAGGCCGCGGCCTCTGGCAGCTCTCGGAAGACAAAGGGGTGACGACCGCGCGCTACGACTGGCGGGTGCGCACCACCAAGCGCTGGATGAATCTGCTGACGCCGGTCGCGCGCCCCTTCTTCAAGTGGAACCACGACGTGGTGATGAACTGGGGCGGCGAAGGGTTAGCTAAAAAACTCGGCGTGAGTTTGTTGAAGGAGTAAGTCTTCAGAACATCGGCTCGGTGAAGCGAATCCCGCATCCCCTACGGGGTCGTTAAACTCACGCCCCGTCAACGCACCTCTTTGATGAGCACGGCGTCGCTCGCACGGAAGCCGCGCGAGCAGACGAGTCTCCCGTCGCGGAGCCAGTCGAAGGAGAGGATTTGGTGGTCCTTAAAATCCGTCAGCCGCGTCGGCTCGCCGCCCTTAATCGGCTGGCTCAAGATGTTGCCGACGCCCTCGGGCTGGTCCACGTAGGTCACGGCCGTCCCGTCCGCGTTCCACTTGATGGGTATGTCCCAGCCGGCTATCGCGTCCTTCGAGAGGCCGAAGGACTTGACGGCCTCGCCGCCTTCCGCCGGAACTATCACGATCTGCATGTCCGTGTTCGGCGGCTCGTCGTAGCGCCAGCAGGCGATCCACTTGCCGTCCGGCGAGATTGACGGGCGCATCGAAATCTTGTCGGTCAGCGCGACGGGCGCGCCGCCGTCAATCCCCACCTTCCAGAGCGTTAGCTTGTACCCGGTGTCGTTCACGTGCTGGTAGACGACCGAGCGGCCGTCGGGCGTCACCTGCGCCCAGGTGCTTTCGGGGCCGTCCGGGGTCAACTGCCTGGGGTTGCCGCCGTCGCGGTCCATGCGCCAGATTTGCCACGTGCCGGAGCGGTCCGAGTGGAAGACTATGTAGCGGCCGTCGGGCGAGGCCACGGGTCCGTAGTTGCGCCCCGCGCCCGCCGTCAACTGCCTCTGGTTCGTCCCGTCTGTCCCGACCTCCCAGATGTCGGCGCTGCCGCCCGCGTCCGACGAAAAAAGGATTCGGTCGTCGGGCGTCCACGCCAGGTCGTAGTAGTTGCCGACGCCCGGCGTGACCTGCGCCACGTCGTGGTCCTTCGCGCTCTTCGAGAGCCAGATGTTCGAGAGCCTCTGCGTCTGCACGGAGACGAGCGAGGTCGAGTCTGCGGAGACGCTGACGCCCCTGTAGTCGCTGAGGTCCGAGGTGATGGGCAGCGCCTCGCCCGTCGCGTAAGAAATGTGCCAGAGCCTGTCGAACGACGAGTCCTGGCTGCGCGCCGACATCACGAGCCCGCTCCTGTCCGCGAGCCACGCCACCTGCCCGCCGCTGATCCAGCGCTGCGTCGTGATGACCTTCTCCGAGCCGTCCGCCACATTGACTTCGACGATCTGTATGTGCGGGTTGCTGTCCGTGAAGCCGATGACGGGGACGGCGATTGACTGGCCGTCGGGCGACCACGCGATCCAGTCGAAGGCTTCAGGTGCCTTGCGCGACATGAGCTTGCGCTCGCCCGAGCGGTCCATGTTCGCCACCGAGAGGGTGACTTCCCCGCGCTCGCGCTCGCGGGTGACGATGGCCCATTGCTTGCCGTCGGGGGATTGCGCGACCGGGGCCGTCAAGTCCGCTTTGACTAGAGTCGGTGAGCCGCCGAGCACGGGCAGCTTGTAAATGGCCGGCAGACCTCTCCCGTCCGACATCCCGTAGAAGATGAAGTCGCCGTCGGCCGAGAACATGCAGGCGATGTACTGAACTTCGGCCAGGGGCAGCAGCCGGACGTTGCTGGAGATGGCGACCTGCCTGAGCCACAGGCTCTGCTTCCCGGCCTCCTCCATCGCGTAGGCGACGTACTTGCCGTCGGGCGAGACGGCCGCGACCCGCGTGTTGCCGTTGTTCGTCAGCTTGATGACCTGCGAGCGCCTGAAGAGCCCGGCCCCGGCCCCCGCGCCCCTGTTGGCAAACAATTTGTAGAGCCCGAAGACGCCGAGCCCGGCGACCGCCACGAGCGCGAGGCCGAGCAGGAGGGCGCGCCTGTTTTGGGCCAATCCGGCGACGACACTCCCGCCCCCGCTCGTCTCGGGCGCGGCCCCCCAGCCGCCCGTGCTCACGCGGGAACCTTTGAGGGTCGTCGCGCGGCGCTCGCTCGCAACACTCCTGACGGAACGCATCGCGCCCGAGCCGGGCGGGATCGAGCGCTCAAGCTCCGCCCCGACTTCCAGCTCGCGCCTGAGGCTCTTGAGGTCGAGCGCCATGTCCTTGATGGTCTGGTAGCGCTCCTCCCTGTTCTTCCTGAGCGCCTTGCGCACGATGCGCTCCAACTCGTAAGGAACCTCCTCGTCCCGCTCGGAGAGCGCGGCGGGTTCGTGCGAGAGCAGCGAGACGATCACGTCGCTCGGCGTCTCGCCCGCGAAGGGCGCGCGGCCCGTGAGCATCTCGTAGAGGACGACGCCGAGACTCCAGATGTCTGCGCGGCGGTCAACGTCCAGGCCGCGCGCCTGCTCCGGGGCCATGTACTGCATCGTGCCCATCACGGTGCCCGGGTCCGTGTCGGCCTTGGCGACGGTCGGCGCTTTCGAGTCGACCGTCGGGCGTTGCCGCTCGGTCAGCTTCGCCAGCCCGAAGTCGAGCACCTTGACGTAGCCGTCCTTGCGGAGCATGACGTTCTCGGGCTTGATGTCGCGGTGGACGATCCCGGCCTCATGTGCGGCGGCGAGCGCGTCCGCGACCTGGACGGAGATGTCCAGCGCCTCCCTCAAGGTCATCTCGTCGCGGTCCATGCGGGCGCGCAGGGTCTCGCCGTCGACGAACTCCATCGCCATGAAGTGCGTGCCGTCCTGCTGCCCGATTTCGTGGATGGTGATGATGTTCGGGTGGTTCAGGGCGGAGGCGGCCGACGCCTCGCGCTCGAAGCGGCGCAGGCGGTCTTCGCTCTCCGTGAACCTGGCGGGGAGGATTTTGAGCGCGGCGGGCCGCCGCAGGTGCGTGTCCTGCGCCAGGTAGACTTCGCCCATGCCCCCAGCGCCGAGCTGCGAGCTAATTTCGTAACGGCCCAGACGTGTGCCGGCGGCGATGAGCATCGTTCGAGAAAGCGCTCTCACAGGTTGAGTCGATTATATGACAGGGACGGGGCAAGCTACTAAGAAAGGTCTGTGAGTTGCAAAAACAGGAAAGCGGGGGCTTCCGTCGAAGTCCCCGCTCCCCTGCCTGGTAATCCTTTTTCGAAAATCTTAACGGAGCGTCATGCCTTCGAGCGCGACGGTGTACTCCTTGGCCGCGGCGTCGTAGCGGACCGTGTACTTGGTCGGGTAGTAGGCCCCCGGCCGCTCGTAGCTCTTCGGGAGCTTGATCATCTCGGTCACGTTCGTCTTCATCTCCAGAAAACTCTTCGTGATCATCGGCTCGGCGAAGATCAGGCGGCCGTCGTAGCTGCCGAAGAGGAACGTGGTCGTGAACGGCTGGCCGTTCAATTCGCGGCCCGCAGGGTTGACCCAGTGCGAGCCCATGCGCGGGACGACCGAGTTGGGCACGTTGACGTAGCCTTCCGGGATGAACTCGGCGGCCGGCTGCTTGTTGCCTTTCACCAGGCCCTCGCCCGTCGCCGTAATCGCCTCGCGCTCCGCCTCGGAGATCATGTAGAAGTGAAAATCGAAGTGCGCCGTGTCGTAAATTTTCACGGGCTCGTGCCCGTGCGGGTTAAAGTCGAGCCCTATGTGTTTGAAGGCCGTCTTCGCGGCCTGCGCCGGCAGCGCGAGCGAGATTCCGACGCCCTCGGCCCCCGCGGGCGGCTCTTTCGGCAGCGTCGCGAGCGCGTTCTCGGAGAAGGTCACGCCGACGGCAGTCGGGTTGCCGTCGCGGTCCAGGCGCACCCACGAGCGCGCCGTGCCTGCGCCGAGCGGCTTCGTCTCGCCGACGATAGTCCTCTCCTTCGGGGCGGCGATGTTTTTCGGCGAGCGCTGCGCGAAGACCAGCCCGGAGACCATCAGGACGGCCGCCAGCGTGACGAACAACTCGCGGCGTAGGAAAATCCTGTCGACCGCCATCAAGGCGGCCAGCGCGCGGCGCTGAAAACTTTCGGCGTTGACTCTGCGTGTGCTCATTTGACTCTTTAAGTCCTCCTATCTGCAAACGCGCAATTCGGGGAAGAAAAGTATCAGCATCAAGCGAAAATCAAGTCAGTACCGCAGGCGGTACTGATTGAAGACCCTTTTCGCTCGCGTTTGCCGCGTTACTTCATGGGAGCGAAATTTTGCTGCCGGAAGTGAGAGGTGTTGAGATTATGCATGGCGCAGAGATGACGTTAAAGCAGCACGGGCGCGGGTCGGCGGGTTTGGCCGCGATGTTGTCGAGGGCCGCGGCGCGCGTCTTCGGGTGCTGGCACAGGGAGATGAGCCGGCCGTTCACGCTCGGCGGGCAGTCGTACCGCGCGTGTCTTGACTGCGGCGCGCGGCGCGCATTCGACACGAAGAACTGGGAGATGGTGGGCGCTTACTACTACGACTCGCCCGAGGCGGAGAATCAATTGCCGTCGCTGATGACGACGGCGTCGCTGGTGCTGAGGCCGCGCGCGAGGATGAGCCTGCCGTCGGGCGCTAAGTCGAACGCGTAGAAGAGGTCTTTCGTAAAATTGGTCAGGGGCGTGGGCGGGCCGCCGTCCGCGGGCTGGCTCATCAGGTTGGTGACGCCGCCGCGCTCGTCTATGTAGATGAGGGAGCGGCCGTCGCGCGCCCAGCGGATGACGGAGTAGCCCACGGCCGAGCCCTGCCGCACGTCCAGCAGCTTGACGGGCTCGCCGCCCTCGAACGGCACAATCGCGATTCGCCACGGCGCGTTCGGCGTCTGGTCCTTCTGCCAACACGCGATCCATTTCCCGTCCGGCGAGATGACGGGGCGCACCGTCAGCCCGCTCGTCAAACGCTCGGGCGTCCCGCCGTCAATCGGGATTTTCCACAGTGTGTAAAACCCGCCGTCGCCGACGTGCTGGTAGATGACCCAGCGCGAGTCTGGCGAGACCTGCGCCCAGTTGCTCTCCTCCGCGCCGCTCGTCAGGACGACGGCGTTGTTGCCGTCGGCGTCCATCCGCCAGATTTGCCACTGGCCCGAGCGCGACGAGTGGAAGAGGACGTAGCGGCCGTCGGGCGAGGCCACGGGGCCGTAGTTGCGCCCCGCGCCCGCCGTCAACTGCGTCTGGTTCGTCCCGTCCGCGTCTATCTCCCAGATGTCCGCGCTGCCCGAGGCGTCCGAGGCGTAAAGAATCCTGTTGTCGGGCGTCCACGAGAGGTCGAAGTAACGGCCCGCGCCGGAAGTGATCTGGCGCGCGGCGTCTGGCCGGTCTTTGGGCGAAACCCAGATGCTCGTGAACGTCTGGCGCTGCACGCTGAGCAGCGTCCGCGTGTCGGCCGAGAGGCTCACGCCCCTGTAGTCGCTCAGGTCGTTGGTCACCCTGCGCGCGAAGCCGTCCGGGTAGTCTATGTGCCAAATCTGCATGAAGGCGGAATCTTCGCTCTGCGCGGTGATGACCAGCGTGTTCGTGTCGCGCAGCCAGTTGAGCTGGCCCACTTCGACCCAGCGCTTGTCCGAGATGACTTTCACCGCGCGGTCAGAGACTCGCACCTCCTCGACCTTCATGTAGAAGCCGCCGGTGTCGCTCGTCGTCGTGGCGAAGGCGATGCGCTCGCCGTCGGGCGACCAGGCGGGCGCGGTGCCCAGCGAGATGTGCTCCGGGAACTTGCGCGAGGCGAGTTGCTGCTGGCCGCCGCCGTCCGCGTTCGCGACGATCAAGACCTCCTCGCCCTGGTCCGGGTTGGCGCGGACGAAGGCCATCTGTTTGCCGTCGGGCGAGAAGCCGACGGGGCTGTCCGCGCCCGCCTTGATCTCGCGCACGGAGCCGCCGAGCGCGGGCACCTGGAAGAGTCGGCCCGCCCCGCCGCCCGTGCGCTCTTCGGTCACGTAGTAAATGTAAGTCCCGTCGGGCGAGAAGGTGAGCCCGCGGTAGTTGACTTCCGAGGGCGGGACGATGCGTATGTTGTTGGAGACGGCTATCTGCCTGACCCAGAGGCCCTGACGGCCCGCCTCGTCAATCGCGTAGGCCGCCTGCTTGCCGTCGGGCGAGATGGCCGCGACGCTGACGTTGCCGCTCGCGGTGAGCCTCGTCGTCGCCGTGGACTCGAAGCGCGGGACGACCTTCTTGTCCTGCGTGAGCTTGAAGAGCGCGAAGATGGCGACTGCGACCAGAATCATGGCCCCGGCCCCGAAGAGCCAAGCCTTCTTGCTCGGCCTGCTCTCCACGCGCACGCCGCCCGTGTCAACGGATGTGCCAATTCCTCCCGTCTGTGGGACGCCGACGGCCGCCGCCGCCTGCGGGTCGGTCGTGGCGGACAGGTGCTGGGACGAAGGCGGCTGGCTCGTCTCCCAGATCACGCGCCCGGAGGAGGGCTCAAGCGTCCGCGTTGGGTCCGAGGTGCGATGGGGGTTGGCGAGGTCTACTCGTTCGAGCAGGTCCGTGTAGCGCGGGTCCGAGCGGAGCCGGCTGAACTTCGGCTCGGTGCCGAGCCAGACCATCCAGGGGTCGCGCTCGCGGTAAGCTTGTTCGAGGCAGTCGAAAGCCTCGTCCGCCTCGTCGAGCCCCGCGTGGATGATGGCCGAGTGGTAGGCAGAGACGTAGCGGCCCTGCTCGGACGAGCGGTGCATCTGGGCCAGAATCTCGCGCGCCTCATCGCGGCGGCCCGCGCCGGCCAGCGCGTGCCCGAGCGCCCACAGCGGGACGATGGTGCCGGGCAGAAGCTCCGCCGCCCTGCGCCCCGCGTCAATCGCCTCGTCGTACCTTCCGACGCGCTCAAGCGCGGCCGCGAGCGGGATGTAGGTGATGGGGAAGTCCGGCACAGCCTCTATGGCTCTCTGCGCCTCGTCGATGGTGCGGTCGAACTCGCCCGACTGGTAGAGAGTCCAGCAGAGCATCGCGAGGTCCATCGGGGAGAGCGGGTTGATCTCCAGCGCGCGCCTGATCTCGCTTTCGCCCTCGACGAAGCGGCCCGAGGCGGTGAGCAGGTTGGAGTACCACTGGTGCGCGTTCGCGTAGTTGGCGTTCAGCTTGATCGAGCGCCGGAACAACTCCTCGGCGCGTTGCAGGTCGTAGTCGTAGCAGAGGGTCGCAAACGCCAGCACGGCGTGCGCCTCGGCGAGCGTCTCGTCAATCTGCAACGCCTTCCTGGCCGCCACCTTCGCCTTCGGGTAGCAGTCGCGCGGCGCTAAGCGGTGGAAGACGCCGGCCCAGATGTAGTAGTCCGCGATGCCCACATGCGCCATCGCGTAGTTCGGGTCTATGCGCGCGGCCTCCTTGAAGAACTCCAGGGCGAGCGCCAGCGAGTCGTCCGTGAACTTGCTCCAGTGGAAGCGCCCCTTCAGGTAAGCCTGGTAGGCCGTGGCGTTCTCGGTCTCGCGCTTGTTGAGCGCCTCGCGCTCCTCGCCGGTCAGGCGTGGGACGAGCGCCTCGGCCACCTGGCTCGAAATGGAGTCCTCGACCGTGAAGATGTCCGTGAAATCCTCGTCGAACTTCGTGGCCCAGAACGGAGCGCCGTCGGAGACGCGAATCAGTTGGACCGTGACGCGCACGCGGCTGCCCGCGCGCTGAATCCTGCCGTCCAGCACGAAGCCGACGTTCAACTCGTAGCCCGCGACCTGCGCGCTGTGCTCGCCGTCGTAATACTTCAAGACGGAACTCGTGGGCCGCACCATGATGCGGTGAATGTTGCTGAGCTTCGTGATGATGGCGTCGGCGAGGCCCATGCCGAGGAACTCGTCGCCCTTCTCTTCGATTCTCAGCACCTTGAAGGGCAGCACGGCGATTGAGCGGCCGCCGGTGGTCGGCTCGTCGGTCGCGACTTCGGCGGCGGCCGCGCCGGTCGAGGGCGGGAAGTAGGGCGGCGCTGAGACGGGGCGGCCCTCCACGTAGTTCGAGAGGTCCGCGGCGAACTCTTCGACGGATTGATAGCGGCGCTGCGGCTCCTTCTTGAGCGCCTTCATGACGATGTTGTCCAGGCTCCCCGAAAGCTGGCGGCGCAGTTGTTCGGGCGTGGTGTTGCGCGCGCGGCTGACGGTCTCGGGCGTGATTTCGAGCGGGGGCGCGCCGCCGATTGAACTCAAGACCTCTATCTGGCTGACGGCGACGCTCGGCCGCTCGGGCTCCTCCTCGCAGACGACGCGCACCAACTCGTACGGCGTGCGGTTCTTCAGCCGGTACGGCCTGTGGTCCGTCAGAATCTCGTAGAGCATGACGCCGAGCGCGTACACGTCCGAGACGACCGTCGCGGGCTCGCCCCGCACCTGCTCGGGGCTCGCGTACTCGGGCGTCATCATGCGGAGCGCGGCCGTCGTGGGGTCGAGCGTGTGCCCGCCGATTTCGGGGTTCAGGATTTTGGCGATGCCGAAGTCCAGCAGCTTCGGCGTCCCGTCGGCCGTGACCAGGATGTTAGAGGGCTTGAGGTCGCGGTGGATGATTAGGTTCTGGTGCGCGTACTGCACGGCCGAGCAGACCTTGAGGAAGAGCCTCAGGCGCTCGGGGACGGAGAGCCTCTGCGTGTCGCAGTAGTAGTGGAGAATCTGGCCCTCGACGTACTCCATGACGAAGTAGGGCAGGCCGTCCTCGGTCGTCCCGCCGTCGAGGAGCCGGCCGATGTAGGGGTGGTCGAGCGAGGCGAGGATTTGGCGCTCGTTGCGGAAGCGGCGGACGATGAAGTCCGAGTCCATGCCGCGCTTGATGAGCTTGATGGCGACGCGCATCTGGTACGCTTGGTCTGCGCGCACGGCCAGGAAGACAGAGCCCATCCCGCCGCGGCCAATCTGGCGCACGATCTTGTAGGAGCCTATGCGCCGGCCGATGAAGGCCGAGCCCGTGTCGTCCCTGAGCTGGGTCTCTTCGGCGGCCTGGTTCTGTTCTATGAAGTCGCCGGCCTTCTGGTAGGAAGCGATGAGGGTCTGGACTTGATGGAGGAGGGATTCGTCGCCCTCGCAGGCGCGAGCCAGGTAGGCGGACTGCTCCTCGGGCGCTTTCTGGAGCGCTGACTGGAAAACCTTCTCGACCTTCTTCCACCTCTCCGGGGTCATAAAAACAGTGACTTGTGACTTGTGACTTGTGACGAGTGACGAGCGGGTGTTATTACCAAGTCGGACACGGTTAATAAAGACAGCATTGCGGTGCCGGCAAAATGAGAATATAAGCACTTCAGGTGCAAGTCAAATTCGTCGCCCGAGTGGGAGGGCCGGCCTGCAAATCTTCGCCCAAACTTCCGGCGCGGCGCGAGCGTATTGCAGACGAGACGAGAGGGAAAAAGGAAAGTCAATGCCGCCTGCGGTGGCGGGCGAGTTATTAAGCCACAGCGGACACCCGCCCGCCACCGCAGGCGGTACTGACCTTCGTTATTCATCCATTTTTTCGTTGAGAGGAGAGCGGGACATGAAGACGAGTCGAATCTCCAGAAGGGGTTTCATCTACCTGGGCGGCGTCGGCCTGGTGGCCGCGAGCTACCCGCTGGCGCGCTCCCTCTCGCGGTCGCACGAGGCGAAGGCGGACCGTAAGTTTCAGCCGACGCCGGGCAACACGCTCGGCCCCTTTTACAAGAAGGGCGCGCCCACGAGAGAGCGTCTGATCGAGCCGAACGAGGCGGGCGTGCCCCTGCTCGTGGCGGGCAGAGTCTTCGACACGGAAGGCGAGGCGCTCCCCGGCGCGGTGATAGAGGTCTTCCACTCGGACCATTACGGCGAGTACGACCAGGAGGGTTTCCGCCACCGCGGCCGGATTCCCGTCCGCGCGCAGGGCGACTACTGGTTCGAAACCGTCATGCCGGGGCAGTACGGAGGCCGCGCGCAGCACGTACACTACGTCATCACCGCGCCCGGCCACAAACAACTCGTCACGCAACTCTACTTCGAGACAGACCCCAAATTCGAAGGCAACCCCGACAAGAACTACAACAAAGACGGCCTCGTCTGGCACAGGGAACTCATCCGCCCCGTCGCCAAAACCACCAGGAACAACACGGCCTTCTCTTCAGTCGTCTTCGATATTTGTTTGGAGAAGGCTTAAAGAATTGATGAATGCGGAATGCGGAATGATGAATTAAAGACGACTGGCTTTTTAATTCATCATTCCGCATTCATCGCTCATCATTCCGTAGCCCCAGTCTGCGGGGACCGATTAGTCCGTAGACGAGGGCGACGTAGGCGGCGACGATGAGGTCGAAACTGATGCAGGCTATCGTGTAGGGCCAGGGGGCGAACGTGCCCGGCCCCACGTAGTGCAGGCCGAAGTCCCAGACGGGGTGCAAGGCCCAGCCGGCGGCCAGCCAGTACGGCGAGCCGCGCAGGCCCCTGAGCGCCATCGCGCCGAAAAGGAAGCAGTGTGCCAATTCCACCAGCAGCCAGGCGGGACCGACGCGCGCCATGACGGCGAACCCGAAGTAAGCCCCGGCCGCGACCAGCAGGAGGATGACGAGCAGGGAGCGGCCCACGCCGTCCCCGACGAAACGCGACAGAAGAAACGCGACGGCCACCATCACGAGCGCGCCTATTGCGCCTTCCAGCAGCACACGGACGATCAGCTCGGACCCGGTCATACGTCGTCAGTAGTAACAAGAAACTGTTAGAGGAGTCCCGTCAGAAACGCAGTGATAATAGCCCGGCAGTTCGGTGCTGGGAAGAGATGACGGCGGAAAGTTTGAGCCCCGTGGGGGCGACTGAAACAGAAGTGCCGCGCTCGATTCTAGGCGGCCAGGTTGCGCCGGCTGAACGGCACGGCCTTCCTCATCGCCGCGCGGTCGGTTGTGAAAGGTTCCGGCAGTAGCTCTTGATAGTCGCCGCAGGCGGCGCGCCCTTCGTCGTCCGCGCGCCTGAGCGACGCGGCCCTCAGTTTCTCCCAGTCCGCGGGCGCGACGCGGCGGAAGGCTTCGACGACGCGCGGGTCGAATTGCTTGCCGGAGAATTTGTACAGCTCGGCGGCCGCCGATTCGTAAGACTTGCCGGCCCTGTAGACGCGGTCGCTGACCATGGCGTCGAAGGCGTCGGCGACGGCGAAGATGCGCGCGTTCAAATCGATCTCGCACTCTTTCAGCCCCTTCGGGTAGCCCGAGCCGTCCCACTTCTCGTGGTGCTGGGCGACGACGCGCGCCGCGCCTTCGAGAAATTCTATCCCGCAGAGGATGCGCTGGCCCAGTTCCGGGTGCAGGCGCATCGTCTCCCACTCGCCTTCCGTCAGGCAGCCGGGCTTGCGCAGGATGGCGTCCGGCACGCCGATCTTCCCTATGTCGTGGAGCAGCGCGCCGAATTCGAGCGAGCGCAACTCGTCCGCGCTCAAACCCAGCTCGCGCCCCAGGCGCAGGCTGAACTGTACGACGCGCTCCGAGTGGCCGCGCGTGTCCGTGTCGCGCATTTCGAGCGCGGCGGCCAGCGCCTTGAGCGTCGCGCGGTAAGAGTCTTCGAGCGACGAGAGCGCGCGGTTGAGCGCGACGGTGCGCTCCCCTATCAGTTCTTCGAGATAACTTTCGTGGCGGCGCTTGTCCCTCAGGAGCGAGAGGTGGTCGAGCGCGCGGCCGACCGCCAGTTCGACGTGCTTGAGGTCGAAGGGCTTCGTCAGGTAATCGAACGCGCCGGCGCGCATGGCCTCGACGGCGCTCTCGATGGCCTGCTCGCCGCTGACGACGATGATGATGGTCTCGGGCGCGTGTTCCCGCACGCGCGGGAACATCTCAAGCCCGCTCATCCCACTCATCCCGATGTCCGTGATGATTAGGTCGAAGCGCCCGGCCTTCAAAAGCGCGAGGGCCGCTTCCGCCGACTCGGCGGTCGCGCAGACGTAAGACGCGCCCAGAAAGTCTCCCAGGACGTTCCTCACCTCCGGCTCGTCGTCGACGATTAACAGACTCGCTCTCTCGTCCATTGCCCGCATCACCGTGCTCCGTTTCTCATAGTTGATGAAGACCCGGCGTCCGTGCGCGCTGCGCTTCGGACGCCCGCTCGCGTTAGGCGTGAGGCGGCAGTCACGCTTTTACGCATGGCTGTTTCGTTCGGGGCACGGGTGTCGGGAACCGAGCGGGGAGCAACGCGTGTGCCAACCGGGGAGAATGAGGCCGCCGTAAATCTGAGCTTTCAAGCTAAGTGGCGGCGGCGAAACTCAAGAAATCGGGCGGGTCAACCCCCTTCGCGCCTTCGCGCCTTCGCGTGAGGAAATAAATTTCACGTGGGAGGCGCAAGGGCGTAAAGCGCGCAAATTGCCGCGGCGGCGAAAGTGAGTCTGCCGCATTCTGCATCAGGCGCGAGGCCCGCCCCGTCGGTCCCGCCGCGAAAAACTTGCCGCCTCACAATCTTCCCGTCGGCCCGAGCGCCCGGCCGCAGCCCGAAAGCCCCTTGCCCGTGGGCGCGTCTTCTCCTTACGCCTCAGTCAGGTGCCCTGGGCCGCTTCACGTATCGGCTGAATGTCTCTCACTCCCGCGCCCGCCGGTCTGGACTCGCCGGCCGCCCGAGCGCCCCGAGCGGCGCGAGGTGGTACGGGCCTTGCCAATCACCCGGAGGGCGAAACCCCCGAACCATTATTCAAGCCAGCAAAACCCGAATAGCTTTTCCGCAAGGAGCAGCCCAGTGATTTTCTCCAAGCTCTACAGCGCCACGCTTCGGCTCGCTCCCTTCGCAATGCTGGCTTGCTTGCTCGCGGCGGGCACGGCGCGCGCGCAGAGTGTGAATTCGGCGAAAATCTCGCCCGACCTGTCGGCGGGGCTGCGGAAGACGAATAGCGGAAAACGCGTGAACGCCATCGTTCAATTCAACAGGACTCCGGGCCGCGTGCTCGAAAACCTTCTGCTCAACCTCGGCGGGAAGGTGACGCTCAAGCTGCGCAACCTGAACATACAGGCCGTGAGTCTCCCGCCCGAGGCCGTGGAGGCGCTGGCCGCGCGCGACGACGTGCGTTACGTCTCGCTCGACAGGCCCGCCGCGGCGGCCGGGCACGTCTCCACAACGACCGGCACGGACGCCGTGCGCGTCCAGACGACCTACTCTCTGCTCGGGCTCATACAGACGACCACCGTCTACGACGGCAGCGGCGTCGGCATAGCCATCCTCGATTCGGGCATCGACGCCAACCACACTTCTTTCAAAAACGACCTCGGCGCGACGCGCGTCGTCGCCAGCCAGGACTTCACGGGCGAGAACCGCACGGACGACCCCTACGGCCACGGGACGCACGTCGCCTCGATTGCCGCCGGCAACGATCAAATCTCAAGCGGCGCTTACACGGGTATCGCTTCGAACGCCAGGCTCGTCAACCTGCGCGTGCTTAACTCGCAGGGCGTCGGCACGACCTCGGGCCTGCTGGCGGCGCTCGACTGGGTGCTGACCTACCGCGCGTTCCACAACATCCGCGTCGTCAACCTGAGCCTGGGGACGCCCGCCGTAGACTCTTACCGCGACGACCCCTTGTGCCAGGCCGCGCGCCGGCTGGTGGACGCGGGCGTGGTCGTCGTCGCCGCGGCAGGCAACGAGGGCAAAGACGGCAACGGCCAGAAAATCTACGGCCAGATTCACAGCCCCGGCAACGAGCCCTCGGTCATCACGGTCGGGGCGTCGAACAGCTTCGGCACGGACGCGCGCGGCGACGACGCGGTCACGACCTACAGCTCGCGCGGGCCGACGCGCAGCTTCTGGACCGACGCCGCGGGAGTGCGCCACTACGACAACCTGATTAAGCCCGACGTGACGGCACCCGGCAACAAGGTGGTCGGCGCGGCGGGCGCGGGCAACTACATCCTGGCGACGCACCCCGAGCTGAACGCCAACGTCAGCACGTACACCACGCGCCGCATGATGTACATGAGCGGCTCCTCGATGGCGACGCCAATTGCCGCGGGCGCGGCCGCGCTGCTCTTGCAGGTCAACCCGCAGCTCACGCCGAACGTGGTCAAGATGATCCTGATGTACACGGCGCAGCCGCTCGCGGGCTTCAACATGTTAGAGCAGGGCGCGGGCGAGATTAACGTCGAGGGCGCAGTCCGCCTGGCTAAGTTGGTCCGAAGCGACCTGACGCAGTTCACGAGCGTGGGCGCGCCGCTCCTGACGGGCGCGGCCCCCCAGCCTGAGACGACGCTCGCCGGGCAGCATTTCAGTTGGGCGCGCGGCCTGATTCTGAATCACGCCTACGCGACTGGCACAGATTTGGTGACGAAATACCAGAGAGTTTACGGCGCGGGGTTCGTGCTCGGCGACGGCGTCGTAGAGGGTCAGTCCGAGCAGTCGGCCAACACGGAGTTGATGACGAACGGGGTCGCGCTCGGCCCGGCCGTGATGACGAGCGACGGGACCGGGCTCGGCGGCGGCGCGATTTTTCTGGACGCGAGCCTGCTGCTCGGCGACGGGATCATGATTGGCGACGGGATCATGATCGGCGACGGGATCATGATCGGTGACGGGATCATGATCGGTGACGGGATTATGATCGGCGACGGCTTTTTGCGGGCGCAGTCAATCCTCCTGAGGGGAGACGACACGGCCTGCATGCGATGAGGGAGAGTTGATGTTGACGGCGGGGCGGATAATTGGAATACTAAAAGCCCCCAATCAACTCTCCCTTTTTTTTCAAGACGACCCTCGCCGGAAGAATTCTGTTTCTCTACCTGTGAATGCCGTGCAGCGTTTGCGGGGCCGAAATTTATGACAAGGTGTTTGGACTTTCGGGTACGCGTGGTTCGCGCGGCGGCCTTCTTTCGGCCGCCTGGAAAAGGAGGAATCAGGTGAAGAAGTTCAGAGGTTCCCTCGCCGTGAAATGGATCAGCGCCCCCACGCTGCTGGTCTGTTTGTGCCTCGGCACTCTGATAACAGACGGCGTCAGGGCGCAGGGCCTTTCGTTGACCAAACAAAAAGTCTCGCACGAGCTGCGCGGCCTCGTGCGCGCGGCGCGCGCGACCGAGCGCGTCAGCGTCATCGTCCAGCTCAACGACTCGGCCGCCGGGCGACTGGATTCTCTCCTCTACCTCGCCGGCGGCGGGCGCGTGACGCGCCGCTTCCAGGCCCTGAACGCGCTGACAATCGAGTTGCCCGCCCGCGCGGTCGAAGCCCTGGCCGCCTCCGGGAACGTCAAGTTCGTCACGCCGGACCGCCCGCTCATGGCCTTCGGCCACGTCTCCGCGACGACAGGGGCCGACGTGGTGCGCACGGCCGCCGGGACGAACACCGCTGGCCTGGACGGCACAGGGATAGGCATCGCCGTGCTCGACTCCGGCGTCGACACCAACCACAAAGCTTTTCTGGACCGCAACAACGGCCTGCGCGTCGTCTTCAGTAAGGACTTCACGGGCGAGAACCGCGTGGACGACCCCTACGGCCACGGGACGCACGTCGCCTCGATCGCCGCCGGCAACGCGCGCATCTCGAACGCCGAGTACACGGGCGTGGCCCCGAACGCCAACATCATCAACCTGCGCGTGCTCGGCGCGACGGGCGCGGGCTCCGTCTCCGCGGTCCTGGCCGCGCTCGACTGGGTGATGCTGAACCGCGCGGCCTACAACATCCGCGTCGTCAACATGAGCCTCGGCGCGCCGGCCATCGACTCTTACAAGAACGACCCCGTTTGCAAGGCCGTGCGCCGGCTGGTGGACGCGGGCGTGGTCGTCGTCGCCGCGGCGGGCAACAACGGGAAGACCGGGGCGGGCCAGAAAGTTTACGGCCAGATTCACAGCCCCGGCAACGAGCCCTCGGCCATCACGGTCGGGGCGTCGAACACTTACGGGACGAACGCGCGCGGCGACGACGTCGTCACGACCTACAGCTCGCGCGGGCCGACGCGCAGCTACACGACGACGCTCCTCGGCCTCAAGCGTTACGACAATCTCGTCAAGCCGGACATCGTCGCGCCGGGCAACAAGCTGATTTACGCGGAGGCCGCCGATAATTACATCGTCACGCAGAACCCGTCGCTCGACGCGGGCGTGAGCCCCGTTGACAACCGGAAGATGATGTACATGAACGGCTCCTCTATGGCGACGCCGGTCGCGGCGGGCGCGGCCGCGCTCGTCCTTCAGGCCAACCCGAATCTTACGCCCAACCTCGTCAAGGCCATCCTCATGTACACGGCGCAGCCGCTCGCCGGATACAACATGCTCGAACAGGGCGCGGGCCAACTGAACATAGAGGGCGCGGTCAGGTTAGCCAAACTGGTCCGCACTGACCTGACGTCGGCCACGCCCGTCGGCGCGCCGCTCCTGACGACGCTCGCGCCGCCGCTCGCGCAGACGACCATCTCCGGGCACGCCTTCAACTGGTCGCAGGGAATCGTCCTGAACTACGGCTACGCCACGGGACTAGACCTCGTCACCAGGTATCAGGCCATCTACAACGTCGGCGTGCTCATCGGCGACGGCGGCCGCGTCTCGAACGGCGTGCTCATCGGCGACACGACGAGGCTGTCGAGCGGGGTTTTGATAGGCGACCACATCACGACGAGCAGCGGAGTGCTCATCGGCGACGGCACGACCTTCATCACCTCGGGCGTGCTCATCGGCGACGGGGTCTTGATAGGCGACGGCGTGCTCATCGGCGACGGAGTTTTAATCGGCGACGGCGTGCTCATCGGCGACAGCATCTTTCGGAGCGACGCGATGACGCAGGCCATGTCCGCGACGACGAGCGGCGACGGCACGCCCTCCATGCCCGTGATCGAGGACACGGGCGTCGATTACCTGGGCTACTGAGGAAGACGCGCACAAGCTTGCCTCGCGCTTTAACCTTTAGACCACTTTTGAGGACTCTTTGATGACCATAACGAACCCGACACGGTTAGAAGAGTTGAGGGCGGCCGAGGCGTGGACGCCTCAGGACGCCCAGGACCCTTTATCAGTTCACCCCCTGACTGACAGAGACGAAAGTGAAGTCCTGACATTCCTCGCGGAGCGCCCGCTGCACACAGTCGTCATGGCCGGGCACATACGCGACAACGGGATGGAGAGCCCCCTGAACCGCGGCACGTTCCACGCCGCGCGCGACGGCCGCAGCCGCCTCGAAGGCGTCGCGCTGATAGGCCACGCCACCCTCGTCGAGTCCCGCTCTGAAGCCGCGCTCGCGGCCTTCGCACGATTGGCACAATCCTGCCAGACCGCGCACCTGATGATGGGCGAGCAGGAGAAGATAGAGCGCTTCTGGTGCTACTACGCGAGCCCAGGGCAGCGCCCGCGCCGCGTCTGCCGCGAGCTTCTGATGGAGCAGCGCTGGCCCGTCGAGGCGCTCGAACCGGTCGCGCGCCTCAGGCACGCGACGCTCGCGGACCTCGGGCCCGTGATGCACGTCCAGGCGGAAATGGCACAGTCCGAGAGCGGCGTCAACCCGCTCGAAGCGGACCCCGAAGGCTTCCGCCTGCGCTGCGCCCGCCGCGTCGAGCAGGGGCGCGTCTGGGTCTGGACAGAGGGCGGGCAGTTGATCTTCAAGGCCGACGTCATCTCCGACACGCCCGAGGTCATCTACCTCGAAGGCGTCCACGTCGACGCGCGCGTCCGCGGGCTCGGCTACGGCGCGCGGTGCGTCTCGCAGTTGAGCCGGACGCTGCTGGCGCGCACGAACGCGCTCTGCGTCCTGGTCAACGAGCAGAGCCAGCGCGCGCGCTCCTTCTTCGAGCGCGCCGGCTACAAACTTCGCGACTACTACGACACGGTCTTCCTGGAGCGCGGCGGCGGCGGCGCGCAAGTCTTGTCATAGGCGGGACCGGGAACAGGCGACGGGAAGAGAGAATAGGGAGGACGGATAAAGATGAGTGCGATGGAGATGAGCGCGGAAGCAACGACTCTCAGCAGGCAACGCTTCACGGTCCCCTACATGTGGCTGATCATCGCGGCCGGCTCGGTGGCCTCCGCCTACGCCGTGCTGAACCTGGGGGCGGCGGCGCCGCTCGACCTGCGCTTCCTGCTGCTGGCCGTGGTCACGCTCGGCCTCGGCTCGCGCCTCTCGATTCAGATTCCGCGCCTCAGCTCGCACATCTCCGTCTCCGACACGCTCATCTTTCTCACGATGCTGCTCTACGGCGGCGAGGTCGCCATCCTGCTCGCGGCCGCCGAAGCCTTCTGCTCAAGCTTGCGCTTCAGCAAGAAGGCGCTGACGATCATGTTCAACGCGGCGGTCATGGCCGCCTCCACCTTCATCACCGTCTGGGTGCTCAGGCTCACTTTCGGCTCGCTCACGGACCTCCCGCACGGCGACTACTCGGCCAACTACATCAGCGCGCTCTGCGTCATGGCGCTCGTCCAGTACATCAGCAACTCCGGCCTCGTCGCGGTGCTCGCGGCCTGCAAGACAGACCAGCCCGTCTGGCACACCTGGACGAAGTATTACCTGTGGACTTCCGTGACCTACTTCGCGGGCGCTTCGGCCGCCGGCATCATCGCGAAGCTCGTCGGCGCAATCGGCTTCTACGCCGTGCTCGCCGCCGTCCCCATCATCGTCTTCGTCTACTTCACCTACCGCACTTACCTGAAGAACATAGAGGTCATGGCGGCGGCGGCGAAGGCCGAGGCGGCGGCGGCCGCGCGCGCTGAGGCCGCGGCCGCTCAGGCCGAGCAGGCCGAGCGCCACGTCGCGGAGTTGAACCACTACATCGCGGAGCAGGAGCGCATACGCGAACAGTATTCGCAGATCGAGAAGATGTCCGCTTTGGGCGAGTTGGCCTCGGGCGTGGCCCACGACTTCAACAACACGCTGGCCGGCATCCTCGGCCGCGCGCAACTCCTGCTCGCCACCAAAGACCCCGCGAAGATAGAGTCGGGGCTCAAGATCATCGTCAAGACGGCCAAAGACGGGGCCAAGACCATCAAGCGGATTCAGGACTTCGCGCGCCAGCGCCGCGACCACGACTTCCAGCCCGTGGACACCTGCCAACTGCTGCTCGACGTGAGCGAGATCACGCGCCCGCGCTGGAAGGACTGGGCCGAGGCCGCGAACGTGCACATCAGCCTCGACCTGCAACTCCACTCGAAGGCGCTCATCCTGGGCGACGAGTCCGAACTGCGCGAGGTCCTGGTCAACATGGTCTTCAACGCCGTGGACGCGATGCCGGAGGGCGGGACGCTGACGCTCTCGGCGCAGGAGACGGAGAGGGCCGTCGTCCTCTCCGTCTCGGACACGGGCACCGGCATGTCTGAGGAAGTGCGCTCGCGCATCTTCGACCCGTTCTTCACGACGAAGGGCAAGGCGGGGATGGGGCTCGGGCTCGCGGTCGGCTACGGCATCATCCGGCGGCACGACGGCACGGTCGAGGTCACGTCCGAAGTGGGCCGGGGCACGAGCTTCCGCATCAAGCTGCCCGTGGCCGAAGGCGTCCGCCGCGTGGCGCACACGACCGCGGAGTTGCCGGACGTTTCCGCCGAAGGCGACCCGTCGTGCCGCATGAGGTTCCTGGTGGTCGACGACGAGGAGCACGTGCGCTCCTTGCTGCGCGACATACTGGAGAACGCGGGCTGCGAGGTGGTGCTGGCCGAGGGCGGGCGCGAGGCGCTCTCGCTCTTCAACAGGGAGAAGTTCGACGCCATCTTCACGGACGTGGGGATGCCGGAGATGAGCGGCTGGGAGTTCGCGCGCGCGGTGCGCGAGCGCGACCGGCAGTTACCGCTGGCGGTGATTACGGGCTGGGGCGAGGCCGTCGGCTCGCACGAGCGCAAGGCGGCGCAGGTGGACTGGGTCGTGGCGAAGCCGTTCGACACGTCGCAGATCGTGTCGATAGCGCGGGAGGTTTCGAGGAGGCGGGAGGTGAAGTTTGAAGTCGCGTCCTCAATCGTGGCCGCGTAGCCACTTCGTTGACGACGCGGAGGCCGGGGGCCGCCGCCAGTCCCCGCGCTGCCAGGCGCGGCTGAAACTCTCCGTGCGCTTCGGCCTCTCGCTCCTGGAGGTGGGGGCGGACGGGGCCTGCGCGCAGCGGCCCGAGATGGGCGGCGTCACGCGCGACCTGAGCGAGACGGGCCTCGCCGTCAGCCTCGCCACGAACCACATCGGCGAGCGCTACTTCAACGTCGTCGGCTGCACGCTACAGCTCACGCTCGAACTCCCGGACGGCCCCGTCGAGATACGCGCCACGCCCAAGTGGTGCCGCTGGTTCATGGAGGAGGAAGAGGCCGCGCGCCGCTACCTCCTCGGCCTCCGCATCATCGAGATGGCCGACGAGCAGTGGGTCCGCCTCGTCCGCTACGTCCACGCCTGTCTGTGAGTGCAACGCGTCACCCTCGCCGCCGACATTTCTTCAAAGGCCGATTCTTAAACACGGAAACACACGAAGCGACGCGAAGAAGGGTTGACCCTGTTCGCGTCGCTTCGTGTGTTTCCGTGTTTAGTCTCTTCAGCCCCTCGGCCCTTTAGCCGAGGCCCCGTCGCCGTTCTGTTCCATGCTGTAGCGTTCGAGTTTGCGTTGGAGGGTGGTGCGGTCGATGCCGAGGACGCGGGCGGCGGCCTGCTTGTTGCCGCCGGTGCGCGCGAGGACGCGGAAGATGTGGCGGCCCTCGACCTCTGCGAGCGAGAGCAAGTCTCCGTCTTCGCCGTCGCCGTCGCGCGAGGAGTCCGCGTGCGCCTGGACGGCCGGGGGGGCGGATAAGTTGCGGACGCGCTCGGGCAGGTCTTCGGGGCGCACCGCCTGGTCGCACAGCGCCGCGGCCCGGACGATGGCGTTCTCAAGCTCGCGTATGTTGCCGGGCCAGTCGTAACGTTCGAGCAACTGCACGGCGTCGCGCGAGAAGCTGATACAGGACGAGTCGGAGGATTGGGCCATGCGCTCCGCGAAGTAGCGCGCGAGCGGCAGGATGTCCTCGCGCCGCTCGCGCAAGGGCGGCAGGTGGAGCGTGACCGCGTTCAGGCGGTAGAGCAGGTCTTGCCGGAAGCGGCCCTCGCGCATCTCGTGGTCAACGTCGCGGTTCGACGCGGCGATGACGCGCACGTCGACCCTCACGGTCTGGTTCGAGCCGACGCGCCGTATCTCGCGCTCCTGGAGCGCGCGCAGGAGTTTCACCTGAAAGGCGGGGCTCGTCTCCGTGATCTCGTCCAGGAAAACCGTGCCGCCGTCGGCCTCCTGCCAGAGCCCGCGGCGGTCGGCGTGCGCGCCCGTGAACGAGCCCTTGACGTGACCGAAGAGTTCCGACTCGATCAACTCGGCGGGGATGGCCCCGCAGTTGACGGCGACGAAGGGGCGCTCGGAGCGCGGGCTGCGCCTGTGTATGGCGCGGGCGACGACCTCTTTGCCGGTGCCGCTCTCACCCGTAATCAGCACGGGCAGGTTCGTCGCGGCGACGCGGCCCACCAGCTTCATCACTTCGACGAAGGCGGAGCTGACGCCGACGAGGTCAATGTCGGAAGTGTAGACGGGTTTAGGTGGCAACTCGCCCGTCGTGCCTGGGCGGGCGCGCTTCTCAATCCCCTGGCGCACGGCCTGCGAGATTTTGAGCACGTCCTCCACGTCGAACGGCTTCATCAGGTAGTCGTACGCGCCGGAGGAGACGGCGTCGAGCGCGCCGACCGCCGAGCCGTGGCCCGTCATGATGATGATCTGCGCGTCGGGCTGCTCCTCGGTGAAGCGGCGCAGCACGTCGTAGCCCTCGCCGCTGTTCTTGTCCGAGAGCTTCACGTCGCAGAAGACGAGCGCCCAGCCGTCGCGGTTGAGCATCTCGAAGGCGGCTTCGGCCGACTCCGCCTCGGACACGTCCCACCCGTCCTCGCGCAGGACCTCGGCCACGTTGCTCCGAATCAAACTGTTGTCGTCAACTACCAGGGCTTTCATCATGTCCATGTCGGGTGAAGAATTTAACCGGGCCGCCCGCGCCGCGTCTGTACGCTGGCGAGGCGGACTCCGCGCTCTCAAAATTTTACAGAATCACTGGGCATGGACTGTGAGCCGGCGGGCAGTGCCGGGAGTGGGCTCGTCCGAGCTGCACGGCCGGGTTCCACAGCTTCTGACGAATTCGCGCGCGCCCCATTGTAGTTGCTTTTGCCGGGTTGTAAAGGGGAAACCTGCGCCCGACATACCCGGCGGACGCGAATAGCCGGGGGCGGCGCGTCGCTCGCGCTCGCCCCCGGCTATTCTTTAAACCCCCCTTACGCGTCTGGGGGAACATGCAGGGGAGGGTCAGGGGAGACTCGAAATTTCAGGCGATTGACGGGCGCAAGCCCCTGTCTCGCAGGAGGCCCGCGGCGGCGCGCCTGTACTGCTCGGCCTGCTCGCGGTGCGCGCGCACCCAGCCGGCGACGACAGCTTTCAACTCACGCTCGGAAGATTTAGGAGCGCCGCCCTCGTTTGTTGTGGCCTGGGGGGGCTGCTCCGCGCGCGCCCTCTGGTCGCGCTTGACGATGCGAACTGGCCGATTGTGCTGCATTGGATTTCTCCTCCACCTGCTAACGCGGAACCGGCCCAAAAAAAGTATCACCGGGGAAGAAATTTTTTTTCACCCCTCAAAAAAAAGCTGCGTGCGCAGGGCAATTGTCGTTTTGCGGCGGATTTTTGCGGACAAGCGCCCGCGGCGGGCCGGGATTTAGCGCAAGGCGGGCGGGCCGCCGGGAGCCGTTCGCTCGTCGTCGGCCTTTGAGGCCCGCAGCGTGCGCGGGCAGGAGCCCGTCCAGCGCTTGAAGGCGCGCGAGAAGGCGGCCGGGTCGGAGAACCCTACAAGGTAGGCCGTCTCGTTCACGGAGACTTTCTTCCCGCCCAGGTAGTGGAGCGCGAGCTTGTGGCGCAACTCGTCCAGCACCTTCTCGAAGGTCACCCCCTCGGCCTTCAGCCTGCGGAAGAGTGTCTGGCGGCTGAGGCCCAGCTTACCTGCGATCATGTCCATGCTCGCTTCGCCCGTGTGCAGGACGGGCATCAACAGACTTTCGACGCGGCCCCTGATTGTTTTCGAATTCTCCAGGCTCTTGAGCAGTGCCTCGGCGTGCGCGCTCAACACGCCGAAGACGTAGCGGTTCGCGCGCGGCATCCTGACGGAGAGGAAACCTTCGTCCATCAGGAGCGCGTTCATCTGACTGCCGAAGACCAGCGGCACTCCGAAGACGCGCTCGTACTCGGCCCGGTAGCTCGGCTCCTGGTGGGTGAAGTGAATGGCCTTCGGGTAAGGCCACTTCGAGAAATCGTTTGTCGCCCCGAAGTGCTCGCGCGCGCCGCAGATGTTGCGCGCGAAGGCCGATTCCGAGAGCAGCCGGTTGTCGGCGTAGAGGTGGCTCGTGTACTTCAGCCAGACCTTGCCCCCTTCGCGTACGAGTTCGAGGTGATTCGAAATTCTTGCGTCGTCCTCGTCGAGCATCAGGCGCGCGTAGCGGTTGATGTGCCGGCGCGCTTCTTCTGTCGTCTCGGAGGCTTCGCCGATCAGCCCCACAATCGAGATGTCCTGCAACCTGCTCGACTCGCCGAACAGCAGCGCCAGCGCGGGCTCGCCGCACAACTCGACGCCCGCCTCCATCAGCGCCACGTATTTCGACAGGGGGACCCGGTCGTCTTGTCGCTCTATGTCTTCGGGGCGGATGCGCGAGCGAGCGAGCAGCGTCCGGCGGTCCGCGCCCCGCGCGGCGGCGAAATCTATAAAGGCTCTCGGGTAGCCGGCGGCAATCGTCGGTTCAGACATCTACGGCCGGCCCCCTTTGTAACCTGCGGTCATGCTTTTGGTACGCGGCGTCATGTCCTTTGGTTTCCGCCCCGAATAAGATGGGGCGAGTATGACGACCGCGACGCCGCGGCTCAAGGCCAGAACGGCCGGGGCCTTCTACCTGCTCACCATCATCACGGGCGTGTTCGCCGAAGTCTTCGTCCGCGGCGCGGTCCTCGTGCGCGACGACGCCGCGGCGACCGCCGCGAACGTCATGGCCCGCGAGACGTTCTACCGTTCGGGGCTGGCCGCGGACCTGGTCATGGTCGTGTGCTATATCATCGTGACGCTCCTCTTCTACGAATTGTTCAAGCCGGCTGGCGGGAGCATCTCCCTGCTCGCGGCCTTCTTCAGCCTGGTGGGCTTGGCCGTCCTGGCCGCGGGCGCGCTCAACCACCTGGCCCCGGTCCTCTTCCTGGGAGACCCCAACTACAGTCGCACGTTCGAAGCGACCCAGTTGCAAGCCCAGGCGCTTATGTCTCTCAAGATGCACGCGCGGGGCTACGTCATCAGCGGGGTGTTCTTCGGGAGTTACATGCTTCTGCTCGGATACCTCATCTTCAGGTCGGGCTTTCTGCCCCGGATACTGGGGTGGCTGATGGCGGCCGGGGGCTTGAGCTTTCTGGCTAACAGCTTCGCGAGCCTTCTTTCGCCCGCGCTCGTGGCCCGCCTCCCGGACATAGGGATGCTCGGCGGAATCGCCGAACTGGCGCTTAGCCTGTGGCTGATAGTGATGGGCGTGAATGCTCAGAGGTGGGAAGAGAAGGCGGGGCGTGTGCGAATCGCGCGCTAGTCACGCCCGACGGCGCTCAGCCGCCGGAGCAGCTCGTCGAATCGCGGGTCGTGGCGCAGGTTGTTGACGCGCGGGTCCACGCGGACGTAGGTCAGGCCGACGGCGCGCTCCTCGGCCGCGCGGTCGAGCCACTCGAACGCCTCGTCGCGCTCGCCCAGGAAGGAGTGTATGACGGCGATCTCGTAGGCCGTGACCCACTCCTTGTCGCGGCCCGCGACCAGCCGGCGCAGGATTTCCCGCGCCTCCTCGGAGCGCCCGCAGGCGGCCAGGACGTGCGCGTGCTTGGCGCGCGTGGTCGGCGTGTCGCCCGCGAACGCGCGCTCCTGCTCGTAGGTGGCGAACGCCTCCGTGCACATCCCGCTGGCCTCGTAAGCCCAGCGCAGGATGATGCGGGCGGAGAGCGAGCCTGGGTCGAGTTCGAGCGCGCGGTTGCACTGCTCTATGGCCTCGCGGTAGCGCTGCGCGAAGAAGAGGACGTTGGCGAAGGCGGTGGCGACGACGGGCGAGCGCGGGTTGATCTCCTGCGCGCGGCGGATTTCGGCCACGGCCTCGTCGTGCCGCCCCATCGCCGAGAGGTTGAAGGCGTGCCAGCGGTGCGCGACCGCGTTGTCGGGCTTGAGTTCCGTGGCGCGGCGGAACGCGCGCTCGGCCCCGCTGAAGTCGCGGTCCGAGTGCATCAGGACGAAGCCGAGCGAGGCGTGCCCGTCGGCCACGCGCTCGTTGGCGCGGACGGCGTTGAACGCGGCCTCTTTGGCGCGCTCCCAGGCGTCGGCCGGCGGCGGCTCGATGTACCAGTTCAGGAGCGCGTAGCAGTCGGCCATCTCCGCGTAAGCCACGGCGAAAGACGGGTCGCGCTCGACGGCCTTCTCCAGACGCTCTATGGCCTGGCGCAGTCCCTCGGCCGTGCGGCGCGTGGCGAAGTAGCGGCCGGCCGTGTAAAGCTGGTGCGCCTCCTCGTCTTCGGTCAGGTGCGGCTGCGCCGGAGGGGCTCCGGCCGAACCGGGCGCGATTGTCTGTGCGGGCCGTGCTGGCGGCGGCGCGACTCTCGGCGCGGCGTTCGTGCGGATGGTGCTCACGTCCTGCAAGTAGGCGGGGTTGCGCGTCCGCCTGAGCAAGTCGGAGAACCTCTCTTCACCGCGCAGCGCGTCGAACTGCGGCTCCGTGCCGAACCAGACTATCCACGGCTCGCCGTCGCCCACGCTCTGCTCCAGGAGACTGAGCGCCGCGTCGCGCTCGCCAAGTTGCAGGTGCACGAGCGCGCGGTGGTAAGGCGTGACGAAACGCTTGTCGGCCAGCTCGTGCAACTCCGCCAGCACGCGGCGCGCTTCCCCTATCTGCCCGGCCTCGGCCAGCGCCGCGCCGAGCGCCGCCAGGTTGAGCGGCGGCTCACCGCCGAATTCGAGCGACTTGCGCGCCGCCTCAATCGCCCCCTCGAAATCGCCCGTGCGCCTGAGCGCCCAGGACAGGGCGAAGTAGGCAGGGCCGTAGCGCGGGTCCGAGCGAATCAGGTCGCGCGCGCGCCGTATGCTCTCGTCGTAGCGGCGTCCCTGGTAGAGATACCAGACGCGGTTGTAAGCGTTGAGCGGGTTCAAGGGGTCCAGCTCGCACGCGCGCTGAATCTCGCGGTCAGACTCCGTGAAGCGCCCCTCCATCGCGAGCTGGCCCGCGTACCAGACATAGGCCGTCGGGTAATTCGGATTCAACTCTATGGCGCGCAGGTGATGGATCTTGGCCTCCTCCCACTGCGTCGGGTGTGCCAGAAGTGCGAAGCCTAACGCCGTGTGCGCCTCGGCGAGCGTGTCGTCCAACTCGACGGCGCGGCGCGCCGCGTCGCGCGCGGCCGCCAAACACTCGGCCGGGGGCATCACGCCGAAGATGGCGAGCCACGAGTGGTACTCGCTGACGGCCGCGTAGGCCGCGGCGTAGTCCGGGTCGAGCGCGATGGCGCGGTAGTAGCAGGAGATGGCTTTGGCGAAACTGTCTTCCGTGAGCGATGTCCAGTGGTAGCGCCCGCGCAGGTAAGCCTCGAACGCCTCGGCGTTGTCAGTCCCGCGCTTCGAGAGCCTGCGGCGTTCGTCGCCCGAGAGGTGCGAGACGAGGGCGGTCGCGACCTGCTCGGAGATGGAGTCTTCCAGGTTGAGCACGTCCGTGAAGTTCTCGTCGAAGTGGCCGGCCCAGCGCGTCGCGCCGTCGGCGACGCTCAAAAGCTGCGCGCTCACGCGTATGCTCTTGCCCGCGCTGCGAATCGTGCCGGCGACGATGAAGTCCACGTTCAATTCGCGCCCGGCCTTTAAAGGGTCGTCCGCCCCGCCCTGGTAGCGCAGCACCGAGCTCGTCGGGCGCACGACGAAGCGGCGCACGCTCGAAAGCCGCGTCACGAGCGCGTCGGCCAGACCCACGCCCAGGTACTCGTCGCCGGTCGCCGAAGGGCCTATGAGTCTCATGGGCAGGACGGCGACGGACTTCTGCCCGGTGGCCGGCTCGGGCGGGTGGGCGAGGCGCGCGGCGAGCGGGTTGTTGGTCCGGCGCAGGATTTCGTTGAAGCGCGGCTGGCCGCGCAGGGGGTCGAACTGCGGGTCGACGCCGAGCCACGCGAGCCGCGCGTCGCGTATCTCCCAGGCCTCTTCGAGGTTGGAGAGAGCGCCCTCGCCGTCGCCCAGGTTGCCGTGGACCATCGCGCGCAGGTACGGCGAGACGTAGCGCCTCGCCTCCATCTCATGAACTTCGTCCAGGAGTTTGTGCGCCTCGTCCCTGTGCCCGGCGGCCGCGTGCGCCGACGCGAGCCAGAGGAGCGTGTAAGGGCTCCGGCCCAAAAGCTCGACGGCGCGCTCGCCCGCGGCAATCGCCCTCTCGTGCTCGCCCGCGTGCCACAAGACCATGCAGAGCGTGATCTGGCCCAGCCCGTAGTTCGGCTCGTTGGCGGCGAGGTGGCGCGCGGCGGCGACGCCCTCCTCGTAGCGCCGCGCGTGGTAATAAATCCAGGCCAGGTTCTGGTGGACGAGCGGCGTCAAGGGGTCCAACTCCAGCGCGCGCCGGACCTGCGCGAGCGCCTCGTCGAAGCGGCCTTCCATGCCGAGGAAGTAGCTGTACCAGAGGCGGCCCGTCACGTAGTTGGGGTTCAACTCGATGGCGCGGCGCAGGTGGCGCTCGGAAGCCTCCCAGTCAAACTCGTTCATCAGCGTGGCGAACCCGAGCGCGGCGAAGCCCTCCGCCAGTTGGTCGTCGAGCGCGACCGATTTGAGCGCCGCCTCCTTCGCGGCCGCCGAAGTCTCGCTGAAGGGCAGCACGGCGTAGACGCCGAGGAAGTTGTAGTAGTCTGCTATCCCTGTGTAGGCGAGCGCGTAGTCGGGCGCGAGCGCGACGGCCTGGTTGAAGTAGATGAGCGCCTTGGCGAAGCCCTCTTCGGTGAAAGTGTTCCAGTGGTAGCGCCCGCGCATGTAAGCCTCGTGCGCCTCGGGGTTGTCCGTGCTGCGCTTGGCGAGGAGGCTGCGCTCGCCGCCCGAGAGGTGCGGGACGATGGCCTCGGCGACCTGCGAGGTGATGGCGTCTTCGAGCGACAGCACGTCCTTAAACTTCTCGTCGAACTGGCCCGCCCAGACCGCGTCGCCGCTCCACACGTCCAGGAGCTGCACGGTGACGCGTATGTTCTCGCCCGCGCGCTGAATCCTCCCGTCGAGCACGAAGCCGACTTCGAGCTTGCGGCCCGCCATGACCGGGTCCGTATCGAGCGCGCCGTAGCGCAGCACCGAACTCGTCGGGCGCACGTTGAAGCGGCGCAGTTGGCTCAGGCGCGTGATGATCACGTCCGCGAGGCCGAGGCCGAGGTAGAGGTCGCCCGTCTCCTCCGCGCGCCGCTCGTCAAGGATTTTGAAGGGAAGGACGGCGATGGATTTTTCGGCGGTCGGCGCGTCGAAGCCGACGACCGGGTGGGCCGCGACGGGGAAGAAGGGCGGGGCCGAGACGGGCTGCCCGTCGAGGTGGCGCGTGATGTCGTCGCGCAACTGCTCGACAGACTGGTAGCGCCGCTCGGTCTCCTTCCTGAGCGCCTTCATCACTATGTTGTCAACGTCGCCTTCGAGCTCGCGGCGCAGGGTGTCGCCGGTGCCCCCGCCGCGGCTGCGGAAGAGGAACTTGAGCGTGTCGCCCTCCTGACCCTCTATGTGCATCGGCAGCAGATCATAAGGCCGCGTGATGACCACGCTCGGGTGCATCGGCTTCTCTTCGCAGATGACGCGCGCGATCTCGTGCGGCGCGCGGTTGAGGAAGCGGTAAGGGCGGTGGCCCGTCAGGAGTTCGTAGAGCAGCACGCCGAGGGAGTAAACGTCTGTCGTCGGCGTGACGGCCATGCCCTGCACCTGCTCGGGGCTCGCATACTCGGGCGTCATCAAACGCATCGCGGTCGCCGTCGGGTCGAGCGTGATGTCCGCGAGTTCGGGGTTCAGGAGCTTGGCGATGCCGAAGTCTAAAAGTTTGGGCACGCCCTCGGCCGTGACGAGGATGTTGCCGGGCTTGATGTCGCGGTGGATGACGAGGTGGCGGTGCGCGTAGTGGACGGCGTCGCAGACCTGGCGGAAGAGGCGCAGCCGCTCAGTGATCCCCAGGTTGCGCTCGTCGCAGAAGCGGTAGAGGGGCTGCCCCTCTATGTGCTCCATGACGAAGTAGGGGAGCCCGTCCTCGGTCGTCCCTCCGTCCAGCAGGCGCGCGATGTAGGGGTGGTCGAGCGAGGCGAGGATTTGGCGCTCGTTGCGGAAGCGGCGGAGGATGAAGTCGGTGTCCATCCCGCGCTTGATGAGCTTGATGGCGACGCGGCGGCGGAACTCGCCGTCCTCGCGCTCGGCCATGTAGACGGCCCCCATCCCGCCGCGGCCGATCTCGCGCACGATCTTGTAGGGGCCGACGCGGCGGCCGATGGCCGGGTCGTGCACCCCTTCGGGGCCGAGCGTGGGCGCGTCCCTGCTGACCTCGGGGCGGAGTCCAGTGACGGCGAAGGCGGGCTCCTCTATGAAGTCGCCGGCCTGGTCGTGCTGCGCCACGAGCGCCTCGACCTGCTCGCGCAGCGTGTCGTCGCCCGTGCAGGCTTCGACGATGTACCGGCGGCGCTCAAGCGGGGGCAAATCGAGCGCCGTCTGGAACACTTCCTCAATCTGTTTCCAGCGTTCGGGGGTCATAAAAAAAGTAGGCAGTAGGTGGTGGGCGGTTGGCAGTAGTTGAGCGTCGGCCGCCTTGAACTATGGTCGTTACGAGTCAAGATTCCGCGCGGGGTTTTTAACTGCCCACTGCCCTCTGCCTGCTGCCTACTGCCTTTGCACTTGTCCGTAGAGCCAGGCTTTCGCCATGCGCCACTGGCGCTTGACGGTGGGCGCGCTGACGCCGAGGACTTCGGCCGTCTCCTCTATGGAGAGGCCGCCGAAGAAGCGCAGCTCGACGATGCGGCTCTTCTGCTCGTCCATCTCGGCCAGCTCCTTGAGCGCGTCGTCCAGCGCGATCAGCTCGGCGCTGCGCTCGACCGTCTTGTCAATGTTTTCGTCCAGGGAGAGTTTCTGAAAATCCGAGCCGCGCTTCTCCGCCGTGTGCGCGCGCGCGTGGTCGACGAGTATGCGGCGCATCATCTGCGCCGCGACGCCGAAGAAGTGTGCGCGGTTTTGCCAGTTGACCTGCGTCTGGTCGACCATCCGCAGGTACGCCTCGTGCACGAGCGCGGTCGGCTGGAGCGTGTGGTCCGGGCGCTCGCGGCGCAGGTAGTTGGCCGCCAGGCTTCGCAGCTCATCGTAGATGAGCGGCAGCAGCGCGTCAACGGCCGCGCTGTTGCGGTTCGTCACCTCTATCAGAAGCTGGGTGATGCTCTCCATTCCCTGGTCGATTTGCAAAGTTTCTGACCTCTCGGAAGAACAGTGTAGGCGCGGACAAGTATAAACAAAACCGCCCCCGCCGGAAAACCCGAATCGTGCCCGCGGGCCGTCACCCTGCACGCGCCCCGCGGCCGAGGCCAGACTCCCGCGCGCCCGAAAATAAATCTCCGACGACCTGATACCTTTCGCCGGCCCCGCGCGCGTTAGCAAAGTGAGAGCGGGTTTGATGGCCGCGAACGCGGCCGAGATGCACGCTCCCAGGCAATTCTATCCCATAAAAATTTGGCCCAAGTAGGACGAGGAAAATGGTCATGTCAAACCCGAACACGTTAGTCTCACGGACGCGCCGCAGCCTGATGGCCCTGGCCGTCGCCGCCGTCCTCCTCTTAGTCGCAGCCTTCAACGCTCACGCGCAGACGCCCGCGGCCACGAAAATTGCTTTCGACCGCGGCGGCAAAATCTGGACGATGAACCCGGACGGGAGCAATCAGACGCAAATCTCTGACACCATCTTCGGCCTCAACCCCGCGCTCTCGCCCGACGGGAAGCGCGTCGCCTTCGTGTGCGGCGCGGAGCCGTGGGACATCTGCGTGATGAACGTGGACGGCACGGGCTTCAGCGCGCTGACTGAGACGCACAACAACTCGAACCCGACGTGGTCGCCCGACAGCACGCGCATCGCCTTCACGAGCACGCGGGAGGGCAACTGGCACATCTACACGATGAACGCCGACGGCACGAACGTCCAGCGGCTGGCCGCGAACCACCCGGACCTCCTGTCCGAGGACCACGCCGCGTGGTCGCCCGACGGGACGCGCATCGCCTTCGTCGGCGGGACCGAAATCGGCTACAACATCTATACGGCGACGGTCAACGGCGGCGCAGTCGTCCAGGTGCTTTTCAACGACCAGTTCAAAGAGAATCTGGCGTGGTCGCCGGACGGGACGCGCATCGCCTTCGACACGATTAACGATGTCTATGTCGTCGGCGCGGACGGCAACGGGCTGCACTTGCTGGCGACGGGCGACAACGAGAACACAGGCCCGGCCTGGTCGCCCGACGGCTCGCAGATAGCCTTTTACCGTGAGAAGCTCATCCTGGACGAGTTCGGGAGCATCGTCAGGCGCGAGAAAGGACTCTACGTGACGCCGTCCACGGGCGGGGCGCTCGTGAGCCTCAACGCGCCGGATGCCAACAACCCTTCGTGGAGCGTCGTCCCTGCGCAGGACCCCGGCCCGAAGCCCGAGCCGACGCCCGCCGAGCTCATCAACGACCTGATCTCGCGCGTCAAGAAATTAGGGCTTCATCACGGGATTACCAACAGCCTGGTCGTCAAGCTCCAGCACGCGCTCAAGGCGCTCAGCGCCGGCGACACGCAGGGGGCCTGCGCCAGCCTCAAGGCTTTCGCCAACGAAGTCAACGCGCAGTCCGGCAAGAAGCTGCCCGCCGTGCAGGCCACCGAGTTGACGGCCGAGGCGAACGCGATACGCTCGGCGCTCGGCTGCTCGTAAGAGTGAGCTGAAAATTTCCCGAAGGCGAACCGGCCGCGCGCTTCTAAACGGGAAGCGCGCGGCCGGTTCTTCTATGGAGCCAGCGCGTCAATCAACGCCCTCAAAATTACCCGCCTGATCCATTTCGCCCGCGCCGTGCGCGTTAGCAAGTAGGAGCGGACTTTTGTCAGTACCGCCTGATTGGATGAGGAGGAAAGGTCATGTCAAACCCGAACACTTTAGTCGCGCGGACGCGCCGCAGCCTGATGGCCCTGGCCGTCGCCGCCGTCCTCCTCTCAGTCGCGGCCTTCAGCGCGCACGCGCAGACGGCCGCCGCCGCCAGGATCGCCTTCGACCGCGGCGGGAACATCTGGACGATGAACCCGGACGGGGGCAGTCAGGCGCGGGTCTCGGAGGTCAACGGCATCAGCCCCGCGCTCTCGGCCGACGGCAAGCGCGTGGCCTTCCTGTGCGGCGCGGAGCCGCTCGACGTTTGCACGATGAACGTGGACGGCACGAGCGTGGTCAGGCTGACCAGCACGCAGGACAACTTCAACCCGACGTGGTCGCCCGACGGCCGCCGCGTAGTTTTCACGAGCCACAGGGAGGGCGACTATCACGTCTACACGATGAACGCCGACGGCACGAACGTGCGGCGGCTGGTCACGGACCGCGGCGACATTTACGCCGAGGACTACGCCGCGTGGTCGCCGGACGGCAAGCGCATAGCTTTCGTGGGCCGCGCCGAGGACGGCTACAACATCTACGTCGCGGACGTTAAAGACGGCGAAATCGTCGAGCTGCTCTCCGACGAGTTCATCAAGGAGAATCTGGCGTGGTCGCCCGACGGGAAGCAGTTGGCGTTCGACACGATTGACGACGTCTACACCATCGGCGCGGACGGGAGCCGCCTGCGCCGTTTGACCTCGGGCGAGGGCGAGAACACGACGCCCACCTGGTCGCCCGACGGCGCGCAGATAGCGTTTCACCGGAAGAAGGTCATCAGGGACGAGTTCGGGCGGGCCGTCGCGAGCGAAAGCGGAATCTACGTGATGACGGCCGCGGGCGGGGCCTTGACCAGGCTCAACGTGCCCGGATCGTTCAGCCCCTCGTGGCGCGTCGTCCCGGCGCAGGACGCGAAGGCCGGGCAGCAGGCGCTGGCCGAGTGCGCCACGAACCTGACGAAGTGAATTGGATTTTCCGAAGGCAAACCGGCCGCGGGTTTCCTGATGAGGAACCCGCGGCTTCTTCCTGACCCTGAAAGGGTCACACATGATGGCCGGGGGCGGCGCTCGCTTGCCCCCGGCCATCATGTTCAGCCCCTCCGGGGATGGTGCTCGACTTATCGAATCAATTTGACTGTCACTAAAATTCCCCCACGCCTGATCCGTTTCGGCCGCGGGTTGCGCGTTAGTAGGTGGGGGCGAAAGAAGTCAGCCGCGCACGGGGGCGTTGGCGATGCGCGGCTGACTTCGGCGGATAAAACCTCTTGAAAACACCTCTTAACAATTCAGCAGGAGAAACCAGGACAATGAGCACACCACAAGCCGCCGCCGAAAAAGCGGGCGCGGCCGAACAGCCTCTTCCGCCCGAAATGTTGTTAACACAGATGGCCTTCGGCCCGTTGATGGCGCAGGCGCTGTACGTCGCGGCCAAGCTCGGGGTGGCGGACTTGCTCGCGGAGAAGCCGAGGACGGTCGCGGAATTGGCCGCGGCCACCGAGACGAACAGGCACGCGCTCTACCGCGTGCTGCGCAGCCTGGCGGCCGCGGGCATTTTCGAGGAGACGGACTCGAAGGTCTTCAGCCTGACGCCGCTCGCGGAGCCCTTGCTGACGGACGCGCCGAACTCCGTGCGCAACGGCGTCATCTTCATGGGCGAGGAGTGGCACTGGAGAGTCTGGGGCGACATGCTCTACAGCGTGCGCACGGGCAAGCCCGCCTGGGGCCGCGTCCACGGCGGCGAGGTCTTCGACTATTTCGCCGTCAACCCCGCGCAGGCCGAGATTTTCAACCGCGCCATGACGGACATGTCCGTCGCCACGGCCCCGGCCGTCGTGGAGGCTTACGACTTCTCCGGGATTGGCACAATCGTTGACATAGCGGGCGGCCACGGCTACCTGCTCTCGCAAGTCCTGAAGGCGAACCCGGCAGTTCAGGGCGTCCTCTTCGACGTGCAGCCGGTGATAGACGGCGCGGGCCAGCTTCTCGAACGCGAGGGCGTAACGGACAGGGTCGAGAAGGTGGCGGGCGACTTCTTCGCGCGCGTGCCCGCGGCCGCCGACGTTTACATGATGAAGCACATCATCCACGACTGGGACGACGAGCGCGCCGTCATGATCCTGCGCAACATCAACGAGGCCATGAAGCGCGACGGCCGTGTCCTGCTCATAGAGATCGTCGTCCCCGAAGGCAACGAGCCGCACATGAGCAAGGTCATGGACCTGGAGATGCTCGCCTCGCCCGGCGGCGTCGAGCGCACGGCCAAAGAGTACCGCGACCTGCTCGCCTCGGCCGGCCTGCGCCTGACGCGCATCATCCCGACCAAGTCGCCCTTCAGCATCATCGAGGCCGTCAGGGACAGAAGCTGAAGCGAATCTCAAACTCGACCGCTTAAAGACGAGGGCAGCCCACGAACGGGGTTGCCCTCGTCGTTTGAATCCGGGATGGCTCACTTTGAGAGGCGTCGCAGCACAAGGTATGCGGGGTAGCTCGCCGCCAGCATCAAGAGCGCGTAGAGGCTGCTGCGCGTGCCGCCGGCCAGGTCGGCCGCGATTGCGCCGGCGAGGAAGGCCAGGGAGCCCAGGAGCGCGAGCGCCGTCGTCCAGGGGTAGCCCCAGGCGCGGTAGGGCCGCTCCAATTCGGGCTCGCGCCGCCGGAGCACGAAGACGGAGATGAATGACATGGTGTAGTTGGCGACGAAGAAGAAGGCGAGCGCGTTCATCACGGGCACGAACCTTTCACCGCCCACGATGAAGAGGACCGCCACGAGCGCGCTCGCGAACAGCGCCACGCTCGGCGTCCCGCCGCGGTTGACCTTCACGGCCAGGTCCGCGCCCAGCCCGTCGCGGCTCATGGCGAACAGCACGCGCGTCGCCATCAGGTGGAAGGCGTTGATGCCGCTCAGCATCGAGACGATCATCAGCGACCGGAAAATCGTGTCGCCGTGAGCGCCGAAGACCGACTCGGCGGCGGTGCCGAGGGCGAGGTCGTTGCCGGCGACGCGCGCGAGCGGCATGACGTAGATGAGCGCCAGGTTGACGAGCAGGTAGATGGCTATGATCGAGAGCACGCCGCCGAAGAGCGCGCGCGGGATGCTGCGGCCGGGATCGCGCACCTCCTCCGAGAAGTAGATCACGCCCGACCAGCCGTCGTACGTGTAGATCACCGCCTGGAGCGCGAGCACGAGCGCGAAGAGGAGCGCCGCGCCGGCCGGCGCGGCCACGGGCTCAGTTGCTTCCCGCGCGCCGCCGCCGAGGATGAAACAGGCCGCGACGAGCACGACGAACCCCAGGGCTTTGAAGAGGCTCGTCAGGTTCTGAAAGCCGCTGCCCCAACGAACCCCGCGCCACTGTAAGACGGCGACCGACGCGGTGATACTTAAGGCGACGGCGACCGACCGGCCCGCGAGCGCGGGGAAGAGTGCGCCCGCGTACTCGCCTATCAGGATCGAGACCGCGGCGGTCGAGCCGCACGTCGAGAGCCAGTCGCTCCAGCCGACGACGAAGCCGGCGTAAGGGCCGAGGGCGCGCTGCGCGAAGACGTACTGGCCGCCGGAGCGCGGAATCATCGTGCCGAGTTCCGCGAGCGAGATCGCGCCGAGCAGGGCGTAGAGCCCGCCCGCCACCCAGACGCCCAGGAACAGCCAGACGTTAGGCAGCCGCCCGGCCACCTCGCCCGGCGTCCGCAGGATGCCGGAGCCGATGGTGTTGCCGATGATGACGGCGAGGCCGAAGCCCACGCCGAGCACGCGCAGCAGGCGTACGCCGCGCTGCGCCGCGGCGACGGCGTCCGGCGAGACTTCGGGCTCGGGCTGCAAGTTTCTTCTTAAAACCACGGACGTGGCCGAGAAGGTGACGGCTGTGCAATGCGTCCAGGTCAGTGCCGCCTGCCAGAAGCGGGCGGGTTGTCAAGGTCGCAGACCCGCCCGCTTGCGCCAGGCGGTACTGACTCACGCTCAACGCGAGCAGCTATAAAAACCGCCCGCGACTATAACAGAGCCGGGAAAAAATTAATCACGAAATAAAACGAAGCGACGCGAAGTAGGCTCGACTCCTTTCTTCGTGTCGCTTCGTGCGTCTTAGTGGTTCGTTCGTTTCCCGGCTCAGCGTACGCGTATGCCGCGGTCATGCCTTTTGGCGCGCATCAGCTCGGCCTTGACCAGCCATTCGAGCCGCTTCATCTCCGCCTCGTCGCCGCCGGTGAAGCGTACGCCGAAGCCTATCTCGGCCATCTGGTAGACGACCTCCGCCCAGAGGTACAGGACGCCTTCCCTGGGCTGTTGAATTTCGAGCCTGATGAGCTCGCCCATGGTCACCTGGTCGTTCGTCAGGATGAAGCACCCGGTCGTGCTGAGGTCAACCACCTCTCCCTTGAGAACGGTCAACACGCCTTCCCACCTGACCTGCAGGCTCACCTTCACGCGGTCATTTTTTCTGCGGTCTGCGTTCATAACTTTCGAGCGTAAGCGCGGGGGACCGAATTCACTTTACGGGACTGAGGCCGTCAGCGGCTTGAGAATTTGAGAGCGGACACGTGTGAGATGGGCCGGGCTATTCTTTAGTCGCCGCGGGCGCGCGCTGGTTGGGGACTACCTTTGCACCGCTTGTTCACAGAGCCTCGCGCGGCCCCCTTGCGGGAGAAGCCGCACCCGCTAAAATATTCCAGAATCCGCCCGAAAGCAATATAAATTAACGCGCGCGCGGAATGGCAAAAGCCGCCCCTTGCGCGCGAGCGGAAGCTCATCTATTGTTGTCAGGTATGCAGCCGACTGTAGCGTGCACAACTTGCGGCGCGGAAATCCCTGTCGAGGCGCGATTCTGCCGGAACTGCGGCCAGCCGTCCGCGCGATTCGACCGCGAGAGCGTGACCGAGGGGACGACGCGCCTGCTGGAGACGCCGGAGCGCCCGACGCCCCCGCCGCCCGCGCAGGACGTTTACCAGCATCCGGGCCAACTGGCACAGCCGACGAACCGACTCCCCCCGCAGACCAACCCGACCAGCCGCGCCCTCGAACCGAATCGTAAGCCGACGAACTGGGTGTTGATTAGCGCCATCATCATCGCGGCGCTGGCGCTGATTGCGACGGGGCTCGTGATAGGACTGCGGAACCGCCCGGCGGCGACGACGCCCAACCCGCCGCAGGTCGTGCAGCCTGGGCCGCCGCCACCCGGCCCGCCCCCGGCACCGCCGGGGCTCCCGCCGCCCCCGCCCGTCGTCACCGAAGGAGGCGGCATTAGCTCCGCGCTGATTTATCCGGGCGCTAAGACGGTGATGCGCGTTACGGGCAACGCCGAGGGCAACGTGATTCAGTTACAGACTTCGGATTCATTCGACAAGGTCGTGAGCTGGTACAAGGAGAAACTGAAGCCGGAGCAGACGATTGAACAAGGCGACCTGAGTCCAGGGCTGCCCGGCCGGTCCGTCATCCTGGCGACGGGCAACGTCACTGCCATCATCACCGGGCTGGACGACGGGACTAGCATCATGCTCACGCAGGACGGGCACTGAGAAACGATGAATGCGGGGTGATGAATGAAAGACGGTTGTCTTTCATTCATCACCCCGCATTCATCGTTTCTCGTCAGTGGCCGCGTGTGCGGACTACGACGACGGGGTCTTCGCGCGGAGGGCCGAAGAGGCGCGCGGTCAGGGCGGCTAGGCTGTGGTCGGCGCGCTCGGGCGTGTCGTCCGCGACGACGATGCGCGCGAAGTCCGCGGAGATGGCGCGCGCCTGCGTGGCCGGGAAGAAGAGCGCGTGGCCCAGCAGCTTGTCCAGGAGCGACGAGCGCACCTCGTAGAGCAGTATCAGCGTCTCGGCGAGGTGCATGTAAATGTTCGCCACCTGCCCGAGGAGCCTCCCGCCCTCGGTCACGACGTTCACGCCCATCATATTAATCTTCGCGAGCGGCAAAACTCTTAAAGGCGAGACTTCGACGGGGACCGCGGACTCGTCGCCGTTTATCATCACGGCGTCCGGGCCGAAGCTGTAAATCTCCTTGTAATCGACCAGGCGCAGGGTGGCGTCCGGCAGCCGCACGCAGAGTCCGGCAATCTCGCCCCGCGCCACGTCAATCAGCAGGTCGTGCGTCTGCCCCAGCATGTTGGCCGTCGCGCGCGAGAGCACGGGCCTGCCGATGAGAAAGTCTACCGAATGGACGTTGCCGGCCGCTGTCATACCACTCCCCTCATAGCTCACCGCGAGTTGATTGAACGGGTTGACACTATCTTCCACCTTCGACGCCCGGTCGCGCAAGCGCCCGCAGGCGGACGAGCCGCGAAGAGACCCGAGGCGACACGAAAGACCTATGCCCGGCCCCGGCCAGCGTGGGAGCCAGAGCACTGCTTCGGACTACCTGACTAAAAATTTTCTCGCCGGAGTTCTGTGAATCAGAGGGCTTATGGAGCCGAGGGGGATCGAACCCCTCATTTATTAAATTACAAACTGCCCTTCAGTTTGTCCCATCTCTCCATGTGCTCGTCCGAGACTGCCACAAACGTCTTGTTCCGCGTTACCTCATCGAACGAAAAAACGTAAGCCGTGTCATTGAAGAGGTAATACCCGGCGATGAAATCAAACTCGCCCTTCTTATATCTACGACGTTTGTTGTGCCCTTGTGTGCAGGTGAGGAGGACACCTGGAAGGCCATGCTTGAATGAGCAGACGTTACGGACTTGCAGCTTAATCACTTTCCCTGTCTCTGGAACCTCGACTAACCAATCTGCTTTGTCCCCGTCAGAGACGGAGAGGTAAGCGTTGAAACCGTGTAAGGCCAACCGGAAAAGTATTGCGGCTTCGGCTATCTTCCCCTTCCGTTGATTGGAGAGCTTCTCCCAGGCAATCGCCCTATAATGTCTGGACTCCTCGCCATGACTCTTCTTAGGCGTGACGTAGCGTTTGGCTGCCTTACTGCGCGCCTTCTTTTCTTCTTCTGTTAGCGGATACGGTTTCAGCCACAGGCTAAGAGAGCCCTTCGCCGCGCCGGTGAGGGCTGATATTTCTCTCAAGGACAGACGCTCTTCAAGACGCAAGCGGATTGCTTCAGCCTTTAAGTCAGGCTTCGTCATGCCCATCAGTCTCTCTTTTGTGCTGGAAAGCCGCAGTTCATTGAGCCCGTTAGAGGCTCAATATAGCATAGAAAGAAAGAGGCTAAATTGAATTGAGGTAGATATGGAGCCGAGGGGGATCGAACCCCTGACCTCGTGAATGCCATTCACGCGCTCTCCCAGCTGAGCTACGGCCCCTCATTCGGACGGACGCTCGACGGGCGAGCGCGGGAATCTGGAATCGCTGTTGACTCTCCGAAGATTCCGTCAGTGCATTCAATTTACAAGACGCCCTCGTGAAGAGTCAACTTGGCAGAAGGAGCCTTGAGGGTTTGGAGAGGAGGCTTTCATTCTGCTTCTTTTAATTCTATACTGGGCGCGAATAAGAAAAATTCTCTCCCGCGAATAATGTGACTCTGAAGGGGGTGTGCGAGATGAAGAGGTTCTTCGCAATTCTCGTGGCGGCGGCGATGCTCTGCGTCATGGTGCCGGCGGCGGCGCAGGCCCAGTGCGGCAACTACCGCCACAGGCACGGCAACGTGGTGCATACGCACCGGAGCTGCATCGGCGACGGCCACAGGCACGGCCGCAGCTTCTGGCAGAAGCATAGGGATAAGTTGACGACCGCGGGCGGCGCTGTCGGCGGCGCGATCATCGGCGGCATCGCCGGCGGCGGTAAGGGCGCTGCCATCGGCGCGCTCATCGGCGGCGGCGGCGCGGCCGTCTACACCTACGGGATTCGCAAGCGCCGCCGCTCGGCCCGGCGCTACTGATCGAAGCGACCCGACAACTCGAAAGCAAAGAGGAGAGCCCCGCAGTTCTGATGACTGCGGGGCTCTCCTCTTTTCAGCCGAACGGAAAAGCGATCACATGGGCCTGCGGCGGGCCGCGAAGAAGGCCACGCACGCGCCGCCGGCGAGCATGAGGATGCCCAGAGACGCGCGCAACAGGTTCGGGTACTCGCTGACCGCGCCGCTCGTCGTGTTGATGACGACCGCCGCGTCGGGTTCGAGGAAGAACGCGCGGTAGGCGATCACGCCGCCCCACGCGGCGACGAGCATTCCGAGGATGAGCGCGACAATTCGCATCGTATTTTGATTTTCAATTGGACAAGGATGAAATCCGAGCTTTCAAATTTCAGCTTTTAATTTCTCGTCCTGACCCAATCGAAAATCTAAAATCGCAAATTCACTCACTTCCCCTTGAAGACGGGCTTGCGCTTTTCGAGGAAGGCGCTGACGCCCTCGTCCTTGTCCTCGCTGGAGAAGCAGAGCGCGAAGAGGTCTACTTCGCGGCGCAGTCCTTCGTCCAGGTTCGAGCGCGAGGCGAGCTTGACGGCCTCCTTCGCCATGCGGAGCGCGACGGGGCTCTTCTCACTGATGCGGTTCGCCATCTCCATCGTCTTCGCTTCGAGGTCGGCCGCGGGGACGACCATGTTGACCAGGCCGATGTTGAAGGCCGCCTGCGCGTTGATGATGTCGCCCGTCAGGATCAACTCCATCGCCTTGCCTTCGCCGACGAGGCGCGCCAGGCGCTGCGTGCCCCCGCCGCCGGGGATGATGCCGAGGTTGATCTCGGGCTGCCCGAACGAGGCCGCCTCGCTGGCGATGCGGATGTCGCAGGCCAGGGCCAATTCGCAGCCGCCGCCCAGGCAGTAGCCGTTGATCATCGCGATGACGGGCTTCGGGAACGTGTCGATAGCGGTGAAGAGCGAGCGGCCCGTCATCACGTCGCGCTGCGTGAGCGCCGTGCGCCCGGCGAACTCAGCTATGTCCGCGCCCGCGATGAAAGCCTTGTCGCCCGCGCCCGTGATGACCACGACGCCGACCGCTTCGTCGTCGCGCAACTCTTCGAGCAGGCGCGCGCCCTCCTCGCGCGTCTTGATGTTGAGCGCGTTCCTCTTCTCGGGCCGGTTGATGGTGACGAGGGCGACGCGGCCGCGCCGCTCTACGAGCAGCGTCTCGTAAGAAGGCTGTAAAGACTCTTGTGATTGCGACATGAAAAGCTGACAACTCCTCTGATTTGAAATTTGAGATTTCGGATTTGAGATTAAAAAGCAGAATCACTCGGGCGTCGAGGGCTCGCCCTCGGCGTCCGACTGCGAGGGCTGCTCGTCTGCGACCCAGGAGACGAAGAGGCGCAGCCAGTTCTCGACCGGCTCGGCGATTGCAACGCCGACGCGCGCCGTGCCGTAGATGGCGGGCGCGACCCGTACGACCGTGACGGTGACTTCGATGGGCGCGCCGTCCGGGCGGTGGGCGCGCAGGTAGAGCCGCTCGCCGCGGTTCACCTTCTGGTTGAGGTGGAAGAGAGCGCCGCCCGTCGAGATGTCGTCCGTCTCGGTCGGCTCGCTCCACGCGGCCCCGTCCTCGCTCCGTCCCGAAACAACGATGGGCAGGCGGAGCGCCATCCGCAGCGTCAAGCGTTTTTCTTCGTTGTAGGGAGTACTCATCGAGTTAGTAGTCAGTAGCCGGTAGTCAATAGTCAGTTAAAAGCCAGAAGCTGATAACTGATAACTGATTACTGATTACTGTTTTTCGTCCCATTCATAAAAGCCCTCGCCCGTCTTCTTGCCGAGCTTGCCTTCGCCGACCATGCGGCGGAGGATTTCGGGCGGGCGGAAAGTTTCGGAGGCGAGCGCCGTGTGCAAGTACTCGGCTATCGCCAGGCGCACGTCCAGGCCCACGAGGTCCGTCAGACGCAAGGGGCCCATCGGGTGGTTATAACCTAATTCCATCGCCGTATCTATGTCGCGCGCGCTCGCCACGCCCTCTTCCAGCATCCGCATGGCTTCGAGCCCGAGCGCCACACCCAGGCGCGAGGAGGCGAAGCCGGGCACGTCGCGGACCGTGATGGGCTCCTTCTTCATCCTGCGCCCGACCTCGCGCGCAGTCTGTACGGTCTCCTCGCTCGTGTCCTGGCCGCGGACTATCTCCACGAGCCGCATGATGTGCACCGGGTTGAAAAAGTGCATCCCGACGACGCGCTCCGGGCGGCGGGCGTCGCGCGCCAGTTCCGTGATGGAGAGCGAAGAGGTGTTCGAGGCGAAGATGAACGGCCGGCGCGCGACTTCTTCGACCTCGCGCAGGATTCCGCGCTTGATTTCGAGCGCCTCCGGCGCGGCCTCTATGAAGAGGTCTGCCGCCGCAGTCTCGGTCATCTGGACGGCCCCGCGTATGCGCTGGAGCGTCAGGTCGCGGTCCTCCTCGGTCAGCTTGGCGCGCTCGATGCCCTTCTGCAAGTTGCGCTCGATTGACTTGACGGCGCGCCCGAGCGCGTCGCGGTCAACGTCGCGCAGGATGACCTTGTAGCCCGCGGCGGCCGCGACCTGCGCGATACCATGGCCCATCGTGCCCGCGCCGAGGACGGCTATGGTCTCGACCGCAAAACTCCCCGCGTTACTCTCCTGTGCGCTCAATCTGGCTTCCCGGTTACAAGTTGTCACGGCGGCGGGTCGGGGGGACGGTTGGAAAACTTGGCGGCGGCCCTGACCGCGCTCTGCCGGCCCCTCCCGGCCGGGTGTTCTAACTACTTCAGCGCGTCTGTTATACTACACGCGCAACTGAAAAGGCTACAATCTTCTATCGCGGCGGGGGCGAAAAGCCCTATTCCCCAGCTTCCTTAAGGAGACCGAGGCAGACCGAAATGACCACAGAAAAGATGCACAGAGAGGTCGTCATCATCGGCACGGGGCCGGCCGGGTTGACGGCCGCCATTTACACGGCGCGGGCCAATCTGAGCCCCCTCGTGATTGACGCCAACGACGCCGAGCGGCAGTTGATTCCCGGCGGCCAACTGATGATTACGACCGAGGTGGAGAACTACCCGGGCTTCGCCGGCGGCATACAGGGGCCGGAGCTGATGGAGCAGTTCCGCCAGCAGGCGCTCAGGTTTGGCACAGAAATCCTCGAAGCCAACATCGAGCGCGTAGACCTCTCCGCGCGCCCCTTCAAGCTCTACACGCGCGAGGGCCACGAGGTGGAGGCCGAGACTTTAATCATCGCTTCGGGCGCGTCAGCCAAGTGGCTGGGGATTCCGGGCGAGGCGAAAGTGCCCGCGGGGCTCGGCGGCAACGGCGTCTCGGCGTGCGCCACCTGCGACGGGCCGCTGCCGGCGTTCCGCAACAAGCGTCTGGTGGTCGTCGGCGGCGGGGACACGGCGATGGAGGAGGCGACGTTTTTGACGCGCTACGCCGCGCGCGTCTACGTCGTCCACCGCCGCGGCCAGTTGCGCGCGTCGAAGATCATGCAGGACAAGGCGCTCCACAACCCGAAGATAGAGTTCATCTGGAACACGGAGGTCAGGGAGATTCTCGGCACGATGGAAGACGGCGTGACGGGCGTCCTCCTCTACAACAACAAGACGGACGAGGAGTCGGTCTTCCCCTGCGACGGCGTCTTCATAGCCATCGGCCACAAGCCGAACACGGAGCTGTTCAAGGGCCAGCTCGAAATGGACGAGACCGGCTACCTCAAGACGGCGGGTCACTCGATGGCGACGAACGTTCCGGGCGTCTTCGCGGCGGGCGACGTGCAGGACTCCTTCTACCGCCAGGCCGTCACGGCCGCGGGCTCCGGCTGCATGGCCGCCATCGACGCCGAGCGTTTCCTGGACAGCCTGCCCGTGCCGATGCCGACCGGCGAGGAGGTCACCATGGAGGGCGAGGTCGTCACGGCCGACCACAAGAAGATCATCATGCCCGACGGCGAGGTCGTCTCGAACAAGGTGGAGGCGGAAGTCTCGGCCGCTGACTAAAGGATCAATTTCAAACCTCACTCGACAGCTTTGCGCCTTTGCGCCTCGGCGTGGAAACCGGAACCACTCACGCCAGGCCGCCAAGGCGCTACGGGCGAACCCAGAGCGCGACCGTGACCCAGCTTCTGTAGAGGGCCGCTGCTTAGTTGTGTTGATTTAATCAAGCCGCTGAGAGTTGAACCCACAAAGCAGAAAGGAGACCGAGTATGCTGCTAAGAAAGCTGGTAGTGTTTTTCGCCCTGGGAGTCGCCGCCGCCTTTGCCGTCCCAAAAGCCGCCGCCGCGCCCGCCCCGATCTCGATTTACGGGGCGTGGCATTGCGGCAACGACGCCTGCACCTGGGCGAGCCCGCGCGACATGACTGAGTTCGACCTCAAGAACCGCTGGCTGATAAACCGCGGCGACGGGCGGCCGTCCGTCAACCTGGTCGTGCTCAGTTTCGTACACCCCCTGAGACTGCTCAACAAGACGACCGACGCGCAGACCCTGAACGGCGTCCCGCGCGGGATGGACGCGAACGTCGTCAACTACTTCAAGAGCCGCGGCGTCCGCGTCATGCTCTCCATCGGCGGCATCACTTACACGGACGCCTGGAACCAGGCGCTGGCACAGAACGCGACGCAGCTCGGGCTGAACGCGGCCGACGTGGCGCGGACCCTCGGCGTCGGCATCGAGATAGATTACGAGGAGAACACCACCCCGAACCTCGCGGGGCTGCAAGCCTTCATCGACGCCTACCGCTCGCAGTTGCCCTACGACGCGACGGGGAACAACCACGCGGCGCGGCTGACGATTGACCTGGCCGCGGGCGACCGCTGGCTGATAAATCTCACGCGCAAGGCCACGGCCGACTGGCTCAACACCACGACGCCCGTCCTCGACTACGCCAACGCGATGGTCCCCAGCCGTCAGCCCAACAGCGCGGCGACAGCGCAGGCCGACTGGCAGGAGCACATCGACGGCAAGGCGCAGTACAACCCGCCGATTCCGCCGCTCGCGGCGGCCAAGTTCACGGGCGGCCTCTACATCGTGACCGGCCAGAACCCGGCCCCCGAGTGCGTGAACTTCAACACCTCGCTACAGAAGAGCACGGGGAATTACGTGCAGAACGTGGCGACTAAGGTGGGGACGACCAACGGGATGCTCGGCTACATGTTCTGGGCGTCGGAGTGCCCCTCGACGCGGCGCATCTGCACCGTGCCGCCCAATTCATGTGAGAGCGGCGTCGGCGTGGGCGCGACGACCTACAACATCCCGATTCCCATGCCGGCCCTCCGGCAGAACTGAGGCGGTAAGAACACCAACCACGAAAACACGCGGGACGACACGAAAGAGAAAGTCTTCTCCGTGTCGTCCCGCGTGTTTTCGTGGTCAGCTTCTTTGACTCCGCGGCCCGGCGTCACAAGAGCACAATCGAGTCGTCGGCCTCCCTGCGCCTCGCGGGCGCGCGTGCGGGTTCCGCCTCCTCCCGGCGCGGGCAGGCGTCGCAGTAATCGCCCAGGCGCTCGCGGCGGTCTTCGCAGTCGTTGCAGTCGAGGGATTGGCCCAGGCGTCTGAGGGCGTCCAGGAAGGGCAGGAGGAGGCGTCCGCGCTCGGTCAGGACGTACTCGACGTGCGGGGGGCTCCCGCCGAAGTCGCGCCGCTCGACCAACTCGTCGCGCTCCATGTCGCGCAGGCGGCCGACGAGCGTGCGGCTGCTGATGGGGTGCAGCGCCGCCAGAAGCTCCGTCGTGCGCTTCGGCCCCGCGGCGAGGTCGCGCACCACGAGCATCGTCCACTTGTCGCCGACAAGCTGCAAAGCCCCCGCCACGGGGCACCCGTCGCCTTCGCGTCGTCGCACCTGAAGACTCCTTCCAGCAGTGAATAGTCAATGGCGAATGGTGAATGGTGAAAACCGTTCGCCCATTTACCACGCACTATTCACCATTCACCGGCCCCAGAGCTTAGCACAAAGATTGCCTATTGCGGCTGCGGGCGGAAGTATTTTAAGATAGCTTCACTGCACGGTCCTTAGTGGGAAAGCTCCTGGCAGTCCTCTTGCACCCCGTAAAAATCTCTTCACAGGGCAAGGCCGCCTTCGCGCCCGTCTGCGCGTCAATAAACCTGAAGAAAAAGCCCCTCCGGGGCCGGTTTAAACCTTGCGGGTGAAAAGCTGTGCCAGTTGCTATGCTCAAGGAAGTGACAGAGACCGCCCGGCCCACGATTGTCGTCGCCGACGACGAGGCGGTCAACCGTCAGTTGATTCAGCGCCGGCTGGAGCGCGAGGGCTACCGCGTGCTGACGGCGCGCGACGGCGGCGAGGCGGTCCAGTTGGCGCGCGAAGAATTGCCGGACCTCGTCATCCTGGACGTGATGATGCCCCAGATGGACGGGATGGACGCCTGCCGCCGGATTAAAGAGGACGAGCGCACGCGCGACATCCCCGTCATCTTCCTCTCCGCGCGCGACGAGACCGAGATGAAAGTCAGCGGCCTGGGACTCGGCGCGGACGACTACATCAGCAAGCCGTTCGAGGCGGCGGAACTGGTCGCGCGCGTCCACGTCCGCATACGCCTCAAGCGCGAGCGCGACCTGCTGCGCACGAGCGCCGAGGAGGCCAGCGTGCGGGCCGAGGAGGCGCAGGAGCGCGCCATGACGGACGCGCTGACGGGCCTCCTCAACCGCCACGCGCTCACGCACACGCTCGCGCGCGAGAGCGCCGAGGCCCGGCGCTACAGTCGTCCGCTCTCCTGCCTGATGGTTGACCTGGACAACTTCAAAACGATTAACGACACCTACGGCCACGCGACCGGCGACCTCGTGCTGCGGCAGATGGCCGCCGTCCTGCGCGAGACGGGGCGCGGCACGGACACCGTCTTCCGCTACGGCGGCGAGGAGTTTCTGGTGCTGCTGCCGGAGACGGACCTCACTGGCGCGGGCGCGCTCGGCGAGAAGATTCGCGCCGCGGCCGAAGGGCGCTTCTTCGGCGGCAGCGCCCGCCCCTTCGGCATCACCCTGAGCGTGGGCGTCGCCAGCCTCTCGGGCGAGGAGTCCGGCAACGACATGATCGCCCGCGCCGACGCCGCGCTCTACCAGGCCAAAAAGAAGGGGCGCAACCGCGTCGAAACACTTCCCCGGATTTGACGGACCGGCGTACAGCCTTTTAGCTTACTCGCGCGTCTCAAAACGGAGACTCAATCCTTAGCGCCTCCGGCGGGAAACTGGTTTTCTCACGCCGGAGGCGCTAAGAGAAACTCCTTATTTCCACCGAGAGAGAGTTGAGTAAGCCTCGTGAGTTCGACTCGCCACGCTTCGTTCAAACGCGCCGCGGGCTTCGCCGCAGTCTTCGCGGCCTTGCTGGCGCTTTCAATCTTCCGGCCTGAATTGGCACAGGCGCAGCAGCAGCAGGCGGGGAAGAGTCTGCGGCTCGCGGGCGTGGAGTTCGCGGGCCTCGCGCGGGTCAGTAAAGAGCAGGCCGTCGGCGCGAGCGGGTTGCAAATCGGCCAGCGCGTCACGGTCGAAGACCTGGACGCGGCGGCGCAGCGGCTCCTCGACAGCGGCCTCTTCACGAAGCTGAGCTACCGCCTGCGGACCAGCAACGACCAGGCGAGCGTCACCTTCCAGGTCGAAGAGCAGAAGGGCGGCGGCGTCCCCGTCGTCTTCGACAACTTCGTCTGGTTCACGAATGAAGAGTTGACCAGCGCCGTCCGCGGCGAAGTCCCCCTGTTCGACGGGACCGCGCCCGAGCGGGGCGGCGTCATACAGAGCATCACTAAGGCGCTGGAGCGACTGCTGCGGGAGCGTAACATCGCGGGCCAGGTCAACTACACGCCCTCGGCGGACACCACGGGCCGGAACCCCAGGCACGTCTTCAGCGTCTCGGGCTCGGCCGTCAAAGTCTGCGGCGTGCGCTTCCCAGGCTCGGCCGGCGTCGGGGAGCGCGAGCTCGTCAAAAATTCCAAAGGACTTCTTGGCACAGAATATTCGCAGGAGTTCGCCAGCGCCTTCGCCCACGCCAACCTGATTCCGGTCTACAAGCAGCACGGCCACCTCAAGGCGAAGTTCGGCCAGCCGGCGGCGGCCGTCGGCTCCGGCGAGTGCAGGGACGGCGTCGTCGTCACGCTGCCGGTCACGGAGGGCGTCTCTTACACTTGGGACAAGGCGGAGTGGGCGGGCAACGAAGCCTACCCGGCGCGCGACCTGGACTCGCCGCTCGGGATGAAGCCGGGCGCAATCGCCGACGGGCTCAGGATCGAGGAGGGCCTGAAGGCCGTCGAAAGACTCTACGGGAGGAAGGGATACCTACAGGCGCGCGTCACGGGCGAGCCCGTCTACGACGACGAGAACCGCCGCGTCGCCTACCGCGTCGCCGTCGCGGAGGGGCCGCGCTACACGATGAGCACGCTGACCATCAAGGGGCTCCCCGAGGCAGACGCGGACTACCTCAAAGAGCGCTGGAAGCTGAAGCAGGGCGCGGCCTACGACAACACTTACCTGAAGGAGTTCGTCGAGAAGGAGATCATCAAGGATTTCGTGGAGCGGGCCATGCGGACTGGGAGGATGAAGTACAGCGCCAAACTCCCTAAGGTCGAGCCCAACGTCAAGCTCAACCCGCAGGCGCTCAACGTCGACGTGACGATTGAGGTCAGGGAACTGGATTTGGAATAAGGCGCGACCCGCTCAGCCCCTTTGCGGCTTCGGCGACTTCGCCTGAAACCCTCGCCCGCGCAAAGGGAGTACGAATCCGGCAGGAGAGACGCGGCAAGGAAACCGAACCGCTTCGCGTACGGCATCAACCTGACGATAGTGATTCTGGAATCTACGGCCAAGCTCACCGGCCACTAATGGCGCGAGGGCGGGAAAATTTCCCGCCCTCCGACAGAGCCCCCCTGCCTGCACTATCAAAAATCAGCCGCCGCCGCGGGCCCGCTGAAGCGCGGACAACGAGCGCGGAACTCACACGCCCGCAAACCTCGGAAGGTTGCGCGCGACCTGCTACGGCCGAAGTCCGCCGGCTCACGAGCGCGGGTCGATGTTGTAGGTCTTGATCTTGGAGTTGAGCGTCGTGGCGTTCATGCCGAGCAGGCGCGCGGCGCGGGACTGGTGGCCGCCGGTCTGCTCCAGGGCGCGGCGGATGAGGTCGATCTCGAAGCGGCGCACCTCGTCGTAGAAGTTGACGCCGCGGCCTATGTCGAGCGAGGCCGCGCCGCTCGTGCCCTCGCGGGCGGTGGCGCGCGCGGCCTGCGGGTCGCTGATTTCGGAGCGCAGGCACTCGCGCGTGATTTCGTCGCCGGGCGCGATGACGACGGCGCGCTCGATGGCGTTCTCAAGCTCGCGCACGTTGCCGGGCCACGAGTAGGCTTCCAGAAGCGCGAGCACGTCGGGGCTGATGTGCTCGGAGACCTGGCGGCCGTTCTCCTCGTTGTACTTTCGGATGAAATGCTGCGCGAGCGGGAGTATGTCCTCGCGGCGGTCGCGCAAAGGCGGCAGCTCAATCGGCACGACCGAGAGGCGGTAGTAAAGGTCCTCGCGGAAGGTGCCCTGCTTGACGGCCTCCTTCAAGTCGATGTTGGTCGCGGCGATGATGCGCACGTCGACGCGCCGGGGCGAGGTGTCGCCCAAAGGCGTGAACTCGCGCTCCTGTATGACGCGCAGGAGGCGCGCCTGCGTCTCGGGCGGGATGTCGCCTATCTCGTCGAGGAAGATGGAGCCGCCGTCCGCGACTTCGAAGAGACCTTTCTTGGCGGCGACCGCGCCGGTGAACGCGCCGCGCGTGTGGCCGAAGAGCTCACTTTCGAGAAGCTCCGAGGGGATGTTGGAGCTGTTGACGGTGACGAACTGCCGCGGGGCGCGCGGGCTGGACTCGTGTATGGACTTGGCGATTAACTCCTTGCCCGTCCCGCTCTCGCCCGTAATCAGGACGGTCGAGCGCGCCGGCGCGACCTGATCGACGAGGCGGAAGACCTGCTGCATGGCGTCGGAGTGTCCGACCATCGCGCCGCGGTCGACGGCGCGGCTCATGGCGCGGCGCAGGGTCTGCCGCTCCTCCTCCTTGCGGCGGCGCTTGATGCCCGCGGCGACCTGCGCGACGATCTGCTCGTTCTGAAACGGCTTGCGGATGCAGCCCATCGCGCCCTTCTCCCAGGCGGCGATGGCCGTGTCGAAGGTCGCGTAGGCAGTGATCATCAGGACGGACGCGTCGGCGTCCATCTTCAGGAACTCTTCGAGCGCGCGCAGGCCGCCCATGCCCGGCATCGAAACGTCGAGCAGCACCACGTCGAAGGCCCGCCGCCCGTAGGCTTCGAGTCCTTCTTCTCCTGTCTTGGCGAGATCAACGCGGTAGCCCTCGGCCGAGAGCAGCGTCTCCAGCACGTCGCGCATGATCTCCTCGTCGTCCACGACGAGCACCGAACCCTTTTTCGCCATAACCAATAACCTAACTCAAGAAGCGTAAGACGGCAAATAAGGCCCGCAGGTTGGACGGAGGGGAAGAAGAACAAAAGGAAAAGAACGGGCCGCGCGCGCCGCGCGAAATAACACCGAAGCCTAAGTCCCTTCGTGTCGTTTCGCGTGACCCCGCAGCTCGCCCGCCTGCCTTATTCCGCTGAAGAGGTGGAGGAAAACCCCTGCGAAGAGCGCGACTATCGCGGGCTGCGTGAACGTCCTTTGAAGACCCTTGAGCGTCGGCTCGTAGAAGAAGGCGGCCGTCATGAGGAGCGGGGCGAGGAGGATGAGGATTGAGCCGGCGATTTGCATGGTCTTCCGCCAGCGCGCCCCGTGGGAGGTGAAGTAGACGCCGACGCCGAGGTTGACGAGGCCCGCGAGCAGGACGTAGATGTGGCGGGAGCGGAACATCATCCTCGTGCCCTCGTCCGTCAGTTCCCTGACTTTCGGGTCTTGAAAATCCATGTACTGCCCCGTCAGCAGGAAGACGAGGACGACGAGCACGCCGAACGTCAGGTGCAGTCTCTTCATCTATTTTCAGGGACGAGAGGGCGGACGCTTCAGCCGCGCTTTCAGTCGCTCGCCGCGGCCTGAAGGTGCGCGCGCGCGCCGACTGTCGGGAGCGTGATGCGGAAAGTGGTGCCTTTGCCCGGCGTGCTCTCGACGGCGATGTGGCCGGCGTGCTCCTGAATGATGCCGTAGGTGACGGCGAGGCCGAGTCCCGTGCCGCGCCCGACGCCCTTGGTCGTGAAGAACGGGTCGTAAATCTTGGCGACGTTCTCGGGCGCGATGCCGACGCCCGTGTCGGAGATTTCGATGACGATGGTCTCCTCGTCGGTCGAGGCCGTAAAGAGCGTGATGCGCCCGCCTTCGAGGATGGCGTCGCGCGCATTCAGGATGAGGTTCGTGAAGACCTGTTGCAGCTTGACCGCGTTGCCGTAGGTCTGCGGCAAGTCGGGGTCGTAGGCGCGCACGAGCTCGACCTGGCTGCGGCGCAACTGCGGCTCAAGCAACTGGAGCGTGTCGTCCATCACGCGGTTGACGGAAAGCTCGGTGAACTCGGTGGCCCCGCCCGTGCGCGAGAAGTTGAGGAGGTTGTTGACGATGTCGGAGGCGCGGTCGGCCTGGCGACGCACCTTCTGTAGGAGCGCGTGCTTCGGGTCCGTCTCGGGCAACATGCCCATCAGCATCTGCGTGTAGCTTGATACGCCCGTCAGCGGCGTGTTGACCTCGTGGGCCACGCCGGCCGCGAGCAGGCCGATTGAGGAGAGCTTCTCGCGCTGCTGCAACTGCTCTTCGAGGCGCATGCGCGAGGTCACGTCTTCGAGGACGACGAGCGCGCCCGTGCGCACCTGCGAGTCGGCCTGCAAGGGCGCGAACGCGACGTTGAGGACGAGCGAGCGGCCCGCGCTCGTGGCCGTGTGCAGCTTGTAGATGTGGCGCAACTCGGTCAGGTTCCAGCGGCCGCTCCCCAAAACCTGGTGCAGCGTCTCGCCGAAGTCTTCCGAGAAGAGGTCTTCGACGCGCCGGCCGATGGCCGCGTCGCGGCGCACGCCGAGAATCTTTTCGAGCGCGGAGTTGCAGCGCGTCACGCGCCCCTCCAGGTCCACGGCGAGCAGCCCGACGTTGATGGATTCGACGATGGACTCGTTGAACTCCTTCAGGAGTTCAAGCTCGGCGGCGCGCGCCGTCTGCTCCTGGTAGAGCAGGCTGTTCTCGATGGCGACGGCGACGTAGCCCGAAACGGTGCGCAGGATTTCCACGTCCTCGGACGAGAGCAGCGCGCCGTCTGCCGAGCGGCCCAGGCCAATGACGGCGACCATCCGGCCGCGCACGATGCACGGGACGTAGTAGTGCATCGCGCGGCGGACGAAGCCCGTCGTCTCGGGCACGAGGTCGAGGTCGTCGGCGCGCACCACGCCCGTCTCGGCCGAGCGCGTGCGAATCATCTCGCGGAAGTCCGGCGGCACGATCATCGCCGACGACAATCCGACGGCGCGCGCCACGCGGTAGCCGGCGGGCTCCGTCTCGTCCTCGATGAAGATGACGATGCGGTTGACGTTCAGGACCTGCTGCAAGCGGCTGACGAGCGCGTTCAGGAGCGGTTCGAGCGCGGTCGTCGCCGAGAGCGTGCGGCCGAAGTCGAGCAGCCCGTTGCGCATGTCGTAGCGCTCGCCGTAGAAGAGGCGGTCCGTGCGCTCCTGCAAGTACTTCTTGATGGGCGCGGCGATCATCACAATCGCCGTCATGGCCGCGACCGCGCCGGCGACGCGCAGCGTCAATTCGCTGATGGCGACCTCGCCCACGAGCGCGTAGAGCCCGGCGGCGTAGACGACCGCGCCGATCATGATGGCGATGGCGATGGTCGTCAGCGCGTAGACGGCCGCGCGGCGCACGACGATGTCCACGTCCATCAGGCGGTAGCGCACCACGGAGTTGCCGAAGGTGAGCGGGATCAGGACGAGCGGCAGCACGGCGATGTCCGTCAGCCAACTCTCCGTGTGGATGCCGAAGACGTAGGGCGTCGCGTAGAGCAGGGTGAACGGCGTGATGGCGAGCGCCGAGCCCCAGACGACCCACTTGAGTTGCTGGCGGATGACGGCCGACTCGCTTCGGACGAACGTCCACACGAGGAGCGCCGCGCTCGCCAGAATCCCCAGCATGAAGTGGACGAAGACCGCCAGGTAGTAGCCGTCAACGAACCTGTCGGAGAAGGGCAGCCGCGACGGCGGGGTCAACTGGGTGACGTTGTAGAGCAGCGCCGCCGTGATGATTAAAACTGCGGCCGGGGCGTAAATCAGAAAGATCGGCCAGCGGCTCTCGTTGCCGATCTGCTTGTGCACGGGGTAGCGCGTGCAGAAGTGAACCAGCAGCGGCGCGAAGAGGATGTAGGCCGCGTCGTCCAGGAACGCGACCGCCAGGTCGAGGTCCTCGTACTGGGTCGTGGACTTGTAGAAGTGGAAGACGAAGGCCGTCAGGCAGAGCGCGGCGAAGTGCGTGACGAAGGGCGCGCGCGCGCCCTGCTTGAAGAGGACGAAGAGGCCGACGAAGAGGTAGATGACGCCGATGAAGTTGACGTAAAGGTCGTAGGTCTTCCAGGTCGAGACCTCTTCGGGGTAGATGTCGGCCTTCCAGCAGCAGCGCGTCTCCTCCGGGTTCGCGGGGCGCTCGATGAGGTAAATGAGGTGGCCGCCCGGCCCGGCCTCTTCCAGGTAAATCGGGATGTCCTGGACGTACTGAATCTCGTCGAACTCGGCCTCGTCCAGGCTGATGCCGCGGAGCACGTCGCCGGTCTGGACGCTGAGGACGCCCGCGCGGCCGGCGTTCGAGTTCGGGTCGACCGACTGGGCCGTGATGCGGTTCCCGGTCTGGGCCCAGCGGATGCCGTCGGTCGGCGGGGACTTGTGCTTCCACCGCTGCTGGAAGTTGAGCGCGCCGGCAATCGTGAGCAATGCCGCCGCGATCAGCAGCACCCACGCACGCGTTGTCAGCACAGAGCCCTTCATCTCATTTCACCAGCGGCCTCGCGCCTCTCGTTCTCGTCCCGCCCCGCTCAAGAGCAGAGCACACTTCAACATCGGTTCAATTCAGGCAATCAATGTTCCAGTCTGCGCCGCGTCCGACCTCGCGCCGGGAGCCTCGGCGACCCCGAAGCATTTCTCCGAAGCCCCGGACGTTTCCCCACTTCAAAACATATTCCCAATAGCGCGCAAAACCAGTATTCAGACGCCGCCCCGTATCCAAGTTTTTGGACTTGTCCGAGAATTTGGAAATGGGGCAAAACAGAGGGCAGAAGGCACGAAGCGGAAGGCATCAACGGTACTTCATGTTTTCTGCCTTCCGCCTACTGCTTACTGCCTTCTGCTTTTAGAATCTGACAGAGATGCCGCCGCGGACAGAGCGGCGGCCCGCGTCGACGGACGTGAACGTCTCGCCGTCTTCCGCCGTGGCCTGGGCGTCGAGCAGGTTGCGCGCGTCGATCACGGCCTCGGCGCGGACGGGCAGCCCGAAGTTGGGCAGCTCCTGCGTGATGAGAATGCTCAGGCTCGGGTCGTAGACCGCGAGGCGGCCGGCGAACGGGTCGATGGCGAAGACGGTCGCGCGCGGGCTGAAGCGGAAGATGGTGCGGACGCGCGTCCCGGAATCCAGGTGCGCGCTCATCTCGATGGCCGCGGTCTGGAAGAAGCCGTCTTCGAAGAACTCCGACGGGTTAGTCAGCCCCCTGGCCGAGAGCTGCTGGCCGCGCCCGAACGCGTAGCCGACCGACGCGTGGAGGACGCTGCTGATGCGCCGCGCGTAAACGACGCGCAACCCGCGGGCGGCCCCCTCCTGGTTCGCCACGCTCAGAAGCGGCGCGCCGGCCTCGCCGGCGAAGGCCGAGAGCGGCGCGCCGAACACGCCGACGCCCCTGTTAGAAGTCGTGTCGAAAAAGGCCGTCGCCTCGATGCTCGACTCGTTGTCCAGAACGCGCTCGACGCCGAACTCAAGGCGGTGGCTGCGCTCCATCACGGCGCGCCCGTCGACGTAGGCCACGGGCGTGGAGACAGGCTCGCGGAAAATCACGCGGCTGTCCTCGAACTCCGCGATGGACTGCGCGGCGGTCGCCCAGTCGGTCGAGGGCGCGTAGGCCGCGCGGACGCGCGTCTTCGAGTTGGCGTCGAACTGGAAGCCTAAGCGCGGGCTGACCGCCTGCGCGCCGCTCGCCCCGAGGAAGCGCGAGTAGTCCAGGCCGAGCACGACGACGATGCCGTCGCGGACCACCCACTCGTCCACGGCGCGCAGCGAAAGCTGCCCGAGCGAGCCTCCCTTGCGTGAATCGTGCGAAGAATTGTAGCTGTTGAGCAGGCCGCCGGCGGCCGTCAACCTCAGGCGGTGCGCGTCGCCCGCGCGGACGGAGGCCGTAACCTCCAGCCGCTGCGGCGCGCCGACGCCGACGCCCGTCTGCCCTGCGAAGATCAAATCCACGCGCCCGCCCAGGGGACGGGCCACCGCGAAATTCACCCCCGCGAAGTTGTAAGAGTGCGTGCCGTCGGACGAGGCGAAGTACGTCTCTACGACGCCCTGCGTGCGCGGCGGCGCGCCCTCGCCCTCTTCTTCGTCCAGGGTGCGGACGACTTCGTAGGGCTCGCCCGCGGCCGCCTCCAAATCGTCGAGCACGGCGTTGACGGTCGCGTCCTCGCCCTCGCCCGCCTGGAAAATGGACCGGTTGCCCGCGCGCGACCTCAGCATCCACTTGCGGTCGTCGCGGTCCTTGCGCCGCTCGGGCGCGGTCCGGCCAGAGCCGACGGGCTCCAGCCTGAAGCGGTAGACGACCTGGTCTGCGGGTTGGACTTGGACGGCGTCGAAGAGGACTGCGTTGAAGCCGGCGGCGGCGGCGCGCAGGCTGTAGCGGCCCGGCATGATTTTGGCGACAAAGCTGCCGTCGGCCGCGCTCTTGACCTGTTTGATGACGACGTCGGCCCCGTCCTTGATGACCGAGACGATGGCGCCCGCAATCGGGTTGCCCTTACTGTCTATGACCGAGCCGCTGACGGTCGCGACCCTCCCGCCCGCAAAAACTTGCGGCGCTCCCGCCCCGCACGCGACAACGGCGAGAGCGGCGAGCGCCAATCCGACGCGCAAAGTTTTCCTCATCTCGGTAAAACCTCCGGGCGCAGACAAGGCGAAACGAAAGGAAAAGGCTTTGGAGAGACGCTTTATCACTTTTCCTTTTTTACTGTTGCCTTCGTAGATGAGCCGACCCCGCTTGCGAAGCCGTTATTTTCCGCCAAGCCACGGGGCATGTCAAGCAAACTGTTAGCCAGTAGGTGCTGGACTTCGGATGCCGCCCGCCTCGGAACAGTTGGCAGCGGGCAGTGGGCAGCGGGCAGTTAAAGACAAAAAAGAAGCAAATGAGTAGGACGGCCGGCTGCTTCTTGTTTTTACTGCCGACTGCCGACTGCCCGCTGCCTGCTGTATTTGCGGGCCAGTTTTACGGCGTGTTAGGATGCTCTTTTAATAACGCGCGCGCATTTTTCGCCAGCCGGAGTAGTCGATTCTAAGCAGTATGACAGACCAGATTCAGTCAACCAGGCTCCCGAACGGTCTCATCGTCCTGACGGAGCACATGCCGGGCCTGCGCTCCGTGACCGTGGGCATCTGGGCGCGGCGCGGCTCGCGCCACGAGCAGCCCGAGCTAAACGGCATCTGCCACTTCATAGAGCACGCGGTCTTCAAGGGGACCCAGCGCCGCTCGGCGCTCGACATTGCCGTCGAGTCGGACCGCTTGGGCGGCCACCTCGACGCCTTCACGACGCACGAGGTCACGGGCTTCACCATGAAGGTGACGGACGCCGGGCTCGCGCAGGGCTTCGACCTGCTGTCGGACATGCTCGCGCGCCCGCGCTTCGACCGCGAGGACTTGCGGCGCGAGCAGAAAGTCATCCTCGAAGAGATGAAGATGGTCGAGGACACGCCGGACGAGTTCCTGGGCGAACTCTTCAACGCGGCCTACTTCCCGGACCAGCCGCTCGGCCGCCCCATAGAGGGCACGGCCGAGACGGTCCCCACTTTCGACGAAGTCAAGACGGCCCAGTTCCACGCGAGCGAGTTCCGCGCGCGCAACCTGGTCATCGCCGCCGCCGGGAACGTCAGCCACGAGCAACTGGTCGAGATGGCCGCGCGCGCCTTCCCCGAGTCGGAGCCGCCCGAAGGGGCGTCGCCCAACGGCCCGGCGCAGGCGCAGGAGCCGCGGCCTTCCGCGGCGATTATCATCGAGCGCAAAAAAGAGCTTGAGCAGGCGCATCTCATCATCGCCGCGCCCTGGCCTTCGGCGCGGAGCGAGGAACGCTTCGCGGCGAGCCTGCTCGCCAACGTCATCGGCGGCGGGACGAGCAGCCGCCTCTGGCAGTCCATACGCGAGGAGCGGGGCCTCGCCTACTCGGTCGGCGCGGGCGCGAGCGCCTTCTCCGACGTGGGCGTCTTCGCCATCTACGCGGGCACTTCTCCCGAGCAACTGGACGAAGTCGTCGACCTCTCGCTCGCGGAGCTGCGCCGCGTCGTGCGCGAGGAGGTGCCCGAAGAAGAGTTGCAGTTGGTCAAAGAGCAAGCGGTCTCGTCCATCCTGCTCGGGCTCGAATCTTCGAGCGTGCGCGCGGGCGCTCTGGCCCGGCAGGAGATCATACACGGCCGCCGCATCTCGCCGGACGAAGTCATCAGCCGCCTCGAAGCCGTCACGGTCGAGGACTTGCGGCGGATCGCGCGCGAGTATTTCACCTCAGAGGGCCTTGCGCTCGCCGCGCTCGGCGACCTCAACGGCTTCCGCGTTGACCGCTCGCGCCTCGAAATCTGAGGGCGCGGGAAGAAGGGAGGCGGCAATGAAGGCGGCACTGACGTTAATCTTGCTGGCGGCCCTCGCCGCTGTGTGCGCGGCGCGGGCCTTCGCCGAAGGGGAGAGCGCGCCGGACGTCTCCGTCCTCAGCTTCGAGTGGAAGTACGCGGGCTACGACCGCGCCGAGACGGTCAGGGACAACGAAAGCTCCGCGAGCGACGACCCCTCGACCACGTACAAGGTGACGCGCGGGACCCTCTACGTTTTCAAGTACACGGCGAAGGCGTCCGTCAAGAACACGGGCGCGAAGGCCATCAAGGCGGTCTCTTGGGACTACGTCTTCACGGACGAGAAGGAGCGCAAGGAGCTGAAGCGTTACCGGCTTCAGTCGAAGCAGCAGATTCTCCCAGGCGAGACGCAGACGCTCACCGCCGGCATCGGCCTCGACCCGAAAGACAAGTCGCGCCACATCACGACCGGCAAGCAGAGCGTAGAGATCGCCAAGCTCGAATACGCCGACGGCTCAGTCTGGAAGAAAGACTAATGCGGAACGATGAATGGTGAATGATGAATTAAGAACCGTTCGTCTTTGATTCATCATTCATCGTTCACCATTCCGCATTCATCATTCATGAAACTCACTGTCCTCGGAAGCGGCTCGACCGGCAACGCGATTCTCATCGCGGCGGGGGGGACGCACGTACTCGTCGACGCAGGGATGAGCGCGAAGGAGATCGTGCGGCGGCTCAATCTCGTCGGCTGCGACCCCGCGCGGCTCGACGGCGTGGTCATCACGCACGAGCACGGCGACCACGCGGGCGGCCTGCGTGTGCTCCTGAAAAATCTCGACTGCCCCGTCTTCATCTCGGGCAAGACGCTTGAGGCTTACATCAGCGAGCATCACGGCCCGCGCTCCTCGGACGAGCCGCGCAAGCGCGCGGACGCCCTGCGCGACCGCACCGTGGAGATAGAGTCGAGCAGGGACTTCCGCGTCGGCGTGATTGACTTCCACCCGTTCACGATCCCGCACGACGCGGCCGACAACTTCGGCTTCACGGCCACGCACGACGGCGTCTGCGTGGCGACGCTGATGGACTTCGGCCACATCACGACGCTCATCACCGAGCGGCTGCGCGGCTGCGCGGCAATCGTCATCGAGTCGAACCACAGCCGCGACATGCTCAAGGCGTGCGACGTTTACCCTTGGGAGTTGAAGCAGCGCATCCTGTCGCGCACGGGCCACCTCTCGAACGAGGACGTGGCCGACTGGCTGCGCGAGGGCTTCGACGGCACCGCGCGCCACGTCGTTCTGGCACACCTTTCTCAGCGGGCCAACAACCCCTACGTCGCCAAAATCTCCGCCGAGCTGGCGCTCAGGGAGCGCGCCCCGCTCTTCCAGGCCGAGACCGAAATCAGCCTCGCGCACGCGAAAGAGCCGACGCCGTGGATAGAGCTGTGAGGGCAAAAGTTAAAAGGCGAAAGGAGAAAGATCGGGCGGGCTCGCGCCCGACTTTCATTAAATGTCTTTCTCTTACTTTTGCCTTTTGCCTTTTACTTTTCGCCCTTTCCTGCACGCTGAAGGCGAACCGCGGCGGCGTCCCGGCGGAGGCGCGGGCGACCATCGACGCCGTGGGCGAGGACATGGCGGGCGGGCGCTACGAGAAGATTTACAACGAGGCGGCCGAGGAGTGGCGGCAGGCGACGACGATTGAAGAGTCCGAGGCGACCTTCAGGAAGTTGAAGGAGAGGCTCGGCAACGTCAGGACGCGCTCCTTTCACACGGCCACGGAGCAGGACGGCTCTGGCGGCCACTCGTTCGTCATCACCTACGCGACCAAGTTCGACCGCGCCGAAGGCATGGAGACCTTCACGCTCGTCGAGCGCGACGGCCGCTGGCAACTCGCGAGATATTTCGTTAATTCTGACGCGTTGAAATAAATTGCTGAGGACTGAGTAAGAACTCTTTCTTTTACTCAGCACTCAGCACTCAGCACTTCTTTATGATTTCACGATATACATTGCCCGAGATGGGGGCGCTCTGGTCGGAGCGGAACAAGTTTCAGAAGTGGCTCGACGTGGAAATCGCCGTGTGCGAGGTGCACGCGGAGATGGGCGTCATCCCGCGCGAGGCGCTGGAAGAGATTAAGTCGCGCGCGGCCTTCACGGTCGAGCGCATCAACGAGATCGAGAAGACGACCGACCACGACGTGATCGCGTTCACGACGAACCTGGCCGAGTCAATCGGCGAGTCGGCGCGCTTCGTCCATTACGGCCTGACCTCCTCGGACGTGGTGGACACGGCCAACGCGCTCCTCCTGCGCGACTCGTGCGACATCCTGCTCGGGAAAATAGAGGCGCTCCTCGAAGTTTTGAAGCGCCGCGCCTTCGAGTTCAAGCACACGCCGCAGATAGGGCGCACGCACGGCATACACGCCGAGCCGACCTCGTTCGGCATGACCTTCCTCCTCTGGTACGACGAGATGCGGCGCAACCGCGCGCGCATCCAAGCGGCGAGGGAGAGAGTCGCGGTCGGGAAAATCAGCGGCGCGGTCGGCGCGTTCGCGCACCTCGACCCCGTCGTCGAAGAGAAAGTGTGCCGGCGTCTCGGCATCAAGCCTGCGCCCGTCTCCACGCAGGTCATACAGCGCGACCGTTACGCCGAATACCTCTGCACGCTCGCCATCATCGCGTCATCTTTGGACAAGTTCGCGCTCCAGGTCCGCCACTGGCAGCGGACGGAAGTGAGGGAGGCGCAGGAGAAGTTCAAGCGCGGGCAGAAGGGCTCAAGTGCCATGCCGCACAAGCGCAACCCGATTCTGTCCGAGCGCATCTGCGGCATGGCGCGCACCGTCCGCGCAAACGCAATCGTCGGCCTGGAGAACGTCGCCCTCTGGCACGAGCGCGACATCTCGCACTCGTCTGCCGAGCGCATAGTGTTGCCCGACTCTTCGGCGGCGCTCGACTACATGCTCGCCAAGACGGCCTCGCTCCTGGACGGCCTGGTCGTCTACCCCGAGCGCATGCTTGAAAATTTGAACGCAACGCGCGGGCTGGTCTTCAGCGGCCAACTGCTGCTCGCGCTCACGCAGAGCGGCGTCTCGCGCGAGACGGCCTACGAGTGGGTGCAGCGCAACGCCATGCGTGTCTGGGACGAGGGCGGCGAGTTCCAAACGCTCATCGGCTCGGACCCTGACGTGAAGAAACACCTTTCCGACGAGCAGATCGAGAGCGCCTTCTCACTCGACACTTACCTGAGAAATGTAGACAAGGTCTTCGAGCGAGTCTTTGGGCAGGAATGAATCGAAAACTATCTCCCCGGAGCCATCATCATGAAAGCCAAAGTTTACGTCACACTGAAACCGAGCGTGCTCGACCCGCAGGGCAAGGCGATACAGCACTCCGTCGAACTCCTGGGCTTCGACGGCATCGCCGACGTGCGCCAGGGCAAGTACTTCGAGATCGCGCGCGACGGCCAGCTCGACCGCGAGAGCGCGCACGAGGCCGCCACGCGCATGGCGCGCGAGGTCCTGTCGAACCCGGTCATCGAAGACTACCGCGTGGAAATCGAGGCGTGAGATTCCGGGCGTTTGCTGCTGCTAAGCCGGAGAAGGAGAGGCGCGGTTGGCTGTTACCTTATCTCACCCATGTTGAATAGCTTTACTGTGCCGTCTACGTTTCCGCTGACAATCATCTTGCCATCAGGCGAGTAGGCTATCGTATTAATAGACGTAAGGTCGTCTTGCAGTGTCTGCTTTAAGATTCCGGTCTGCGCGTCCCACACTAACAGGTTGTGATTTGCTCCTCCCGCTACTAATCGGCCGCCGGGTGAGAAGGCGACCGTACTCACCAGAAAATCAGCCCCGGTCAGCGTCCGCTTTAATGCTCCGGTCTCGGAGTCCCACAGCCTGACCGTATAATCGAAGCTCCCGCTGGCTACCGTCTTGCCGTCCGGCGAGAAAGCCACTGCCATTATTTCGCTGCTGTGACCACTCAGCGTCCGTCTTAATGCGCCCGTCTCCGCATCCCATATCTTCACCGTATTGCCGTAGCCCCCGCCCGCAACAGATTTGCCGTCGGGGGAAAAAGCGACTGAGCGAGTTTGAACGTCTTGCCCTTCCAATGCCTGCTTCACAGTCCCCGAAGCACTATCCCACAACTTCAAAGTGCCGCTGATATTCCCTATCGCCACAGTTGTGCCGTCGGGTGATATTGCTACCGTGTTGATATTATTCTCCGGCAGCTTCTGCCTGACCTCTCCTAATTTGCCCGAACTGCTGTCTAAGATGATGGCCGAGCCGCGCCCATCACTTCCGCTCAATCCGACGGCTAACAATTTCCCGTCGGAAGAAAAAGCTACCGAAACTACTTCGTTGCCCGATTCTTCGAGCGTCTGCGCCAGAGCGCCCGTCCGGGCATCCCATAGTTTTATTGTGCCGTCAGCACTCGCGCTTACTATCTGTTGACCGTCGGGCGACACGGCCACCGATTTCACAGCCTCGCTATGGCCTGTCAAAGTTTTAATCTGTCCTTCGGTCGTTGCCGTGTTTTCCGGCGTCGGAAGATTTTCGGCGGCGGCAGGCGTGTTCGATTGATTGACGTTAGACGTGCCTGATTTAGGTTTGGCGAAGATCAAAAAGAGAAGACCGGCGGTGATGCTTATCCCGGCCAGCAGCAGAACTAACCATAATGCCCGATTCGACTTCTTCGCCGGTCGAAAAGGCGGTGCGTAGGGGCGTTGAGTTTCGACTGACGGCTCAGGCGCGGGTGTGATAACAGGAGACGTCGCGCTCACAATCAACCCCGGCGGGCTTTGAGCCTGGGCCGGGGGGATGACGGCACGCGGCTGGGTTATTGTCTCGGCCGCGCCGCTATAGACGGGATTAGGGAACTGGCCCGCATTAAGCAACGCCTCACGCATTTCCGCCGCGGTGGCAAATCGTTCCCTGCGGTTTACCGCCATCGCTTTTCTAAGAACGTTCGCAACCTCGATGGTGACGTTGGGATTCACTTCATTAGCGGGTCTCAGAGGGTCGGGCCTGTCTTCCTCAATTACGTTGTAACGTGTCGGCGCATCAGCGGGAATTATTCCTGTAATCAAATGATAAAGCGTTGCCCCCAGTGAATAAATATCGCTCCTGGCGTCTGTCCCTCCTGCCGTAATCTGTTCCAGGGGCGCATAAAGGGGGGTGTAGCCGAACACGCTCCTGCTGGTCATCATGGACGTACTTTGCCCGAGCGTGCCTTTAGCCAACCCGAAGTCCAGCAAAATGATTTGTCCGGTGTCCGAGAGCTTTAAGTTCTGAGGCTTGATGTCTCTGTGAATTATTGGCGGGTCTTGCCCGTGAAGGTAAGAGAGCGCGTCGAGTAATTGGTCCGCCCACGCCAAGACTTGATTCGGCGGGAACGCGCCGTCGCGCTGCTTCAGCATGTGCCAAAGGTCAGCGCCCTTGACGTAATCCATCACGATGAATTGGCCGTCTCCCTCCGTGAAGTGGTCAATCACTCTCGTCATCGCGTTGTGCCGAAGCCTGTTGAGAAGCCTCGCCTCGCGCTCGAATTGTCTGCGGGCCGCGTCGTCGGTCGAGTGGGATTCTTTGATAGCCACTTCGCTATCGAACCGCTCATCTGTGGCCAGATAGACGCTCCCCATTCCGCCTTCGCCTAACTTGCAGACAACGCGGTAGCGGTTTTGAAGAATGGTATCCGGTGCGAGTGCCATATCTATCTACGGGATTCGAGATTTGAGAGACCGAACGGCTGACCTCAAAAACGGCCTAGCATATTAGCCTAGTTTGATTCTCGGGGCGAGAAATTCCCTGTAGGGATTCCAGGAAGTATAATCAATACAATTTCAATCTCTACTAAGAAATCCTTGAGAGGAGCTTGACGGATTTGAAATACACTGCGCGGCACGCGCTCCTTTTCGTCATCCTGGTCTGCGGCGCGGCCCCTTGCCTCACCCAGGCGAACAGGCCCGGGGACGAGCCGGCGGGGGAATTTAATCCCGTCTCGTGGAAAGAATATTCCTCGGCGGAGGGCCGCTTCTCGATCCTATTCCCCGGAACGCCGAAGGAGGAAACCAAGTCGCTCGACGTTCAGGGGGCGAAGTTCAAGCTGCACATCCACAAGCTCAAGACGTTTTCCGAGTACGGGGTCATCTACGCGGATTACCCTATACCCCTGGACGACCCGGACGTGGCGAAGCGTGTGTTGGACAACGGGGCCAGGGGCGCGGCGTCGAGCGTCAACGCGGAGCTGCTCAGCGTGACGGAAATCTCCATCGGCGGGCATCCGGGACGCCTGCTCACGGAGAGGCTGCCAGACGGCAGCGCCCTGAAAGCCAAGATGTATCTGGTGGGCCAGCGCCTGTACCAGATAGCCGTCACCATGCCGAAAGCCGAATCCGGCCCCGACGGCGGCAAGGCTTTGGAAAAATTCGCAGACAAGTTTCTGGACTCTTTCAAGCTGGTAAACAGAAAGTAGGTTTAGGAGGGAAGCGGTAGCTTGAAGTCCCCCGCACGTTTCCTGCCCGCGCCATAACTTCCTACTGAATCACGAATGAGAGCCGCACTCCTCTGCCTGATTGTTTTAAGCCACTCGGCCTTCCCGCACGCCCGCGCGCAGGAGGTAGCGCCGGTCCCGTTCGCCGAAGTCGAGAAGCAGGTGCGGGCGCAGCGGGGCGGGTGGTCGGGCCCGAAGGAGCCGCTGACCACACTCTTCAACGCCGAGCGCGTGCGGCTCGGCAAAGAGTTCGAGGCGGAGTTGTTAAAATACCTCGGGACTGACGTGGAAAAGCACTACTGGGTTGCGTTGCTCCTCACCGACACCGAATACCTGCGAGGCAACGAGCCCCTGCCCGAGCTGTCGCTCCTGGTAGCTGACAAGGCGCTGTCCCTGCTCGGCGGGAAGGAGGACGAAGAGGGCCTGGGGCACACCGTCGCCGTCAGCGTGAACGCCGCCGTGGTCAGCGAAAAGATCGAACGGCATCCTGCGGCGGTCGCGTACAAGCGGAAGGCGGAAACGCTGCTTTCGAAAGACCCGGACCTGGGCGCGTTCTTCCCCGCGCTGGGCCAAGAGGAGCGGAGGCTGTACGACACAATCGAGGCGGGCGGAGTCAACGGCTCCCCCGCGCCCGACGCGGAACAAGGGCCGCCCGCTAAAATCGTCGGCGGCATCCTCAACGGGAAAGCCTTGAATCTTCCGAAGCCCGTCTATCCGAGGGAGGCCGAAGCCGCGGGCGCTTCCGGCGAGGTCAAAGTGAAGATAGTGTTTGACGAGTCGGGGAATGTGATTTGGGCCAAAGCGGTTAGCGGCCACAAGCTGTTGCTCGCGACATCAGAGGAGGCCGCCTACAAGGCTAAATTCCCGCCGGTGGCGGTTCGGGATAAAAACGTGAAGGTGACGGGCTTCCTCGTTTACAGGTTTATCTCCAAATAGATTCGACAATGCGCCCGCTGCCGCAGGCGGTACTGACTTGCGGCCCCACTAAAATCGGGGTGGAGTCCTTCACTTCCTGGGCCTTTCAACACCGTCTGGAAGAGGGATGACGATTCTCACCGGCTTGTTGGCTTTCCCCGCGCTGACTTTCACCGGCCGGGCTTTCAACTCTTCCACCCCGCTGTCCACAAGGTCTTTGCCGGCTCGGGCTTCATTCCCCGCGCGCCGACCGAGGCGTACACCCGATAGTCCGCCCCGACGAAAGCCCGGAGCGAGAACCGGCCCATTCTAACGGGCGCTCTGTTGGAACGTAAGCGGGAACAGGGCGAGTGGAAGTCGAAGGCCGGGAGCAGTTACAATGGCCGCGGTCTGATGTTTGCCGCGAGAAAGGGACTGCCGGCCGGGCAGGGAGACGTTTTACGCTTCTCATTTCGTCGGCCTATGTCGGCGGGCTTTGGCCCCCGCCGGAAAAGGAACACTAACTTGAGACACCTCCCGAGACATGCCGCGCTGTTGGCAGTTCTTCTTTGCGGCGCGGTTCCTTGCTTGGCCCAGTCGGGCGGCGCGCCCGGAGCAGAAAATAACGAAAGGGCGTGGAAAGAGTTTTCATCAGACGCGGGCGGCTTCACGGTCCTGATGCCGGGCACTCCGACCGGCTCGACCCAGGAGTTGGAGACGGACCTCGGAAAAGTTCCGCAAGGCCGCTTCATGCTGTTCACGGACACGGCAGTTTATATCATCAATTACTCGGACCTCCCCGTCAGTTCCGACGACCCGGCAATCGTCCGGGGGGCGCTCGACGCGGGCCGCGACACGGCGTTGGCCGAGCAGCCGGGTACAAAACTGCTCGGCGAAAAAGAGGTCGTCCTGGACGGGCAGACCGGCCGCGAGTGGCTGTTCCACAACGACTCCGCGCTTCTCATGGTCCGGGCCTATTTCGTCAAGGGCCGCCTCTACCAAGTGATGATCGGAGCGCCGCACGACGTGGCCTTCAAGAGCGGGCGGCCGAGCGCGGACCCTGGCAACAGGACGGACCTTTTCCAAAAAATCTCGGCCAAATTCCTCGACTCCTTCACGTTCTCCGGCGGCGTGGTCGGCGAAGTTGACCGCTACCTGGCCCGCGAGAAGGTGACGGGCAAGGCCGAGGGGAAGACCGCGGGCGGGGTCTTCGAGGGCGGCATCCTACAGGGCAGGGTGCGCAGCCTGCCGCAGCCCGCCTACCCGCCCATCGCCAAAGCGGCGCGCGCCACGGGCGCTGTGACGGTCAAGGTCGTCGTGGACGAAGAGGGCAAGGTCGTCGCCGCGCAGGCCGAGAGCGGCCACCCGCTCTTGCAGCAGGCGGCCATACAGGCCGCGCGTCAGGCGCAATTCGCCCCGACGCTGCTCGAAGGCAAGCCCGTCAAGGTCGTCGGCACGATCAGCTATAACTTCGTGGGCAACTGAACCGCGCGCGCGGCGCTCCCTGATCCGCGCGCTTATCATTTTCTGGCCCACTTCGACGGAAGGAAGCATTTGATGTCGGACATTATTCACCGCCCGCGGCGGATGCGCCGAACCGAGCACCTGCGCGCGCTGGTGCGCGAGACGCGCCTCGCGCCGGAAGACTTGGTCCTCCCGCTCTTCGCCTGCCCAGGCGAGAACGTCAGGCGCGAAGTCTCCTCGATGCCGGGCGTCTTCAACCTCTCGGTGGACGAGGTCGCGCGCGAGGCGGCCGCGGCTTACGAGGCGGGCGTGCGCGGCGTGATTCTCTTCGGCCTGCCCGAGACGAAGGACGAAACCGCCTCGGGCGCTTACAGCGAGAGGGGCATCGTCCAGCAGGCCGCGCGCGCCGTCCGCAAGGCCGTGCCCGACATGGTCGTCATCGCGGACACCTGCCTCTGCGAGTACACCTCGCACGGCCACTGCGGCGTCGTCCGCCGCGGCGAAGTCCTGAACGACGAGACGCTGGAACTCCTTGCGCGGACGGCCGTCAGCCAGGCCGAGGCCGGCGCGGACATCGTCGCGCCCTCGGCCATGATGGACGGCCAGGTCAGCGCGATCCGCGACGCGCTGGACGGCTCGGGGCTCGAATCGGTCGCCATCATGTCCTACGCCGTCAAGTACGCCTCCGCCTTTTATGGGCCATTTCGCGAGGCGGCCGACAGCGCGCCCGCCTTCGGCGACCGCCGCGCCTACCAGATGGACGCCGGCAACGCGCGCGAGGCGATGCGCGAGGCCGAGCTGGACTACACCGAAGGCGCGGACATCCTGATGGTCAAGCCCGCGACCGCCTACCTCGACATCCTCCGACAGGTCCGCGACCGCTTCGATTTGCCCGCGGCCGCCTACCACGTCTCCGGCGAGTACGCGATGATCAAGGCCGCGGCGCAAAAGGGCTGGATAGACGAGCGCCGCGTCATGCTCGAAACCCTGACCTGCATCAAACGCGCCGGCGCGGACCTGATTCTCACCTACTACGCGACGGAAGCGGCGAAGGCACTGCGGAACGCTGAATGATGAATGATGAATGAAAGACCTTTGCCTTTTCATTCATCATTGCTTTTAATTGATGACGACTTCGATTGGCTTCTGATTAGGCCGGTTGTGGCTCTCGGCGTAGTTGGAGATGTTGAGGCCGAAGGGGGCGTCCGCGTCCGGGAGGACGGCGAAGCGGATCGAGAGCGGGAGGCCGCGGCCGGCCAGGTGCCTGACGCGGTAGGTGTCGACGACCCACTCCTCGACGATGGCGCGGTGCGCGTCCTCCACGGGGACCAGGCGCGAGCCGCAGTCGAGGCCGTTAATCAGGAGCGTGACGCGCGAGGCCGTGACGGGCGGGTGCGCGTCCGCCGGCAGCACGGGCTGTAGGTGCGCGCGCACCGTGACCGTCTTCACGTAAGGCCCGCGCTCGCGCGCCGGCACGACGAACTCGACGTAGCCCATGCCGCTGCCCCAGATGTAGCCCTGCCCCCCGCCCAGCTTCTCGAAGCGCCCGGCGACGGCCATGTCCGACACGAAGCGGTAAATAATCGGGTCAGACTTTTTCTCCGGCGTGACCACTTCGGGGCGCGTCGCCGGGTCGTTCGCGTCACGGCTGAAAGCGAACTGGCGCGGGATGAGATGGCGCGAAGGGTCCAGCAGGTCCGGGGGCGGCGAGTCGGCCTCGTGCTCGGCGAAGAGCGCGGAGGCGCGGCGAATCTCCGCGCGGACCGCCTCGTCGCGCGGCGTCGTGTAAGTAACCCCGTAGCCGCGGTGCGGGTCGGGCGTGATGATCCAGAACATCACGCCGCCCGCCCCGGCGCGCACGGAGCTGTCGAAGAGCGCGCGATACCACTCGGCCTCCGAGAAATTCTTGTAGCCCTCCGGCCCCATCCCGAACTCGCCGATGACGAGCGGCTTTCCGATTGAAAGCGCCGCGGCCGCGCGGTTGTCTATGAACTCCTGGAGCGCCACCGGCGAGTCCAGGAAGCTGTCGTGGTCGTCGCGCGGGTAGTTGTGCACGTCGCAGTAGTCTACGGTCGGCAGGCTGTGTTCGGCGAGCCACTCGCGCCGCTCCCAGGAGGTGCGGTAGCCCCAGGTGCCCGGCGCGACGAGGTGGTCCGGGTCGAGCGACTTGATGTAGGCGCTCATCTCCGCGACCCAGGCGCGGCGCTCGGCCCAGCGGCCCGTCGGGGCCTGCGCCTCGTTCATCAGCTCCCAGCCGAAGATGGTGGGGTCGTCGCGGTAGAGGACGCCGGTCACTGTGTTGCGCCGCGTGACGATCTTCTCGATGTGCTCGCGGTAGAGTCTGCGCGTCGTCTCGTTCGTGTAGAAGAGCATCGCGCGCTCCATGTTGATGCCGAAGGGGTGGCGCTCGTCGGCCGCGTCCGTGATGCCGGCCCAGTAGAGGTACTGCGTGATGCCTCCGGTGTCGCGCCACCAGTTGGTCAGGCAGAGCTGGACGCGCAGGTTGTTGCGCCCGGCCTCACTGATGACGCGGTCGAGGTGGACGAGCGCGTCCTCGTTCCAGCGGCCGGGCTCCGGGCGCATGCGGTGCTTGCGCGGCCAGTCCGCGCGGTCCGCGCCGACGGCCCCTATGCCGTCCTCGCCGCCCTCGCCGAAGGCCCAGACGCGCACGACCTTCAGGCCGTCGCGCGCCGCCTCGCGCATCGTGTCCGGCATCCGCTCGCGGTCCTCGTCCCTGTACATCACGGAGACGTTCGCGCCCGCGAAGCGGAAGGGTCTCCCGTCAACGAGAAAGCGCGTGCCGTCGGCCGAGACGAAGCCGGGGCGCGCGCGGCGGGCGTCGCCGCCGCCGCCCGAGCCGCACGCGAGAATGAGAAGGGCCGCGCCCGCGAGCACACAGACGAGCGCGACCCTGAGAAGCGATTTCCTACCCATGAACCGAAGAGAACAGACCGGGGCGCGATTTGGCACAGCGCTTACGACGACGAAGAAGACGACGAGTCGACGCCCGCGTTGAGCCGCGCGAACCCTATGATGGTGCAGACGGCCCCGGCGACGACGAAGAGATTCAGCGACGCGAGAATCGGGAAGATGACGCTGCCGTTCTGCGACGTGACGCTGAAGACCAGCGCCAGCCAGTGCGCGTGGTAAAGAATCAGGCAGGCCGAGGCGGCCGCGAACCAGCGCGTCGAGACGCCGAAGGCGCGCGCGCGCGCGAAGCCCAAAACGGTCGCGACCAGCCACGCCAGCCCGCCCGCGATCAGGAGCAGGCCGAAAACCCAGGTGAAATAAGTCGGCAGGTTATAGACCGTTGACTCGGCCTGGGCCAGGATGTGGGGCGAAGCAAGCATCTATCAATCACTCCTCAAGCGTTACCGCACGAAAATTCTCCGCCTCTACGCGTGACAGAGAAAAGCGCCGTTTGCGCAGGGCAGGCTACTGCGACAACGCAAACGGCGTCAAGCTCTCACTCCCAGTCGAGGGCCTTCCGGGCGCGGCGCGCCCCCTGGCCCCGCTACTGAGTGATGTGGATTTCCTCTTCCTTGTTGACGCGCCGCACGAAGAAGACGAGCGCGCACAGGAAGGCTACGACAGTGCAGCCGATGGCGAACCACAAATATTTCGGGTCGCCGTGCGCCTGCCCCGGCGTGACCTCCTTGTACTTCCAGAAAAAGAAGTAGATCGCCAGGGCTGTCGCGATCAAACCGATTACCCAGGTCAGAATGTCCGATATCTTCATCTTGAACCTCCAGCGCCTGCGAAGGACTAGCAGGGAGAATGGCCCCCGAAAAAGCCGTTTTCACTTAACCGCTTAAAAGCTCAGAAGAGAATTGCCCGGCCGACCGCCTCAAGTTTTTCCGAGGCGGCCAAAGGTTTTATTCATCTGCATGTTACTTCCACCGGAAGCCGGAAAGCAAGCCCCCTCAAAGGCGTAAATCGTGAATCGCAAAGCGCCAATCGCGGTTAAGCGTTTTCCTCCGTCCACGATTTACGATTCACGGGTTTTTGAGAATTATTCTTTTATCTCCGGCGCGGCGGGTGACGCGCTCGCGGTCGAAGTGTTCGAGGAGCGGGATGGCGTATTTGCGCGTCACGCCCGCGAGGTCTTTGAAGGTGGCGACGTCGATCAGGCGGTCGGGCTCGTGGCGCGCGGCGTGCTCAAGCAGCTTCGCGGTCAAATGTTCCAGCGCGAGGCGGTGGAAGTAGAGGTCCGGGGCGACGCGGACGAGCGTGCGGCCGTCGAGGAGGAGTTGGAAAATCTTGCGCCCGTGCTCGCGCGCCTGGGCGGCGCGCGAGCCGGCGGCGCGCTCCAACGCCTCGTCTAACGTCGGCGGTTCGAGCGCGGCCTCGGCGTAGAGTTTTTCCAGGCGCTCTTTGAGGGCGAGGTCTTCGGCCGAGAGCGAGAGCCTGTGGGACGCGGCGCGGACCACCTCCTTCTCCGAAACGAGCGAGCCGGAGTCTTCGAGGCGCGAGAGCGCGGCGCGGAAGACTTCGGGCGCGGCGTGGGAGAAGACGCGCTCGCGCAGCGTCTCGCGCATCAGGCCGCGCGAGAGCGGCTCGCGCCTGTGGTGCTCCTCGACCGCCGCGAGCGCCGCGCGCGAGATGTCCTGGAAACTGTCCGCGGAGACGTAGACGCCCTCGGCGTCGATCACTTCCCCGCGCGCCGCGGCCTCCTTCGCCGCTTCCGCCAGCACGCCGTCTGTCCAGCCCGTGCGCGCCGCGATGTCGCCCGGCCTCAGGCCCTGCTCGCCGGCCGTCCCGACGAAGAGGGTGAGTTGCGCGGGCCTGTCGGCGGCCGTGAGTGCTTGAGCGCGCTCGCGGGCGCGCGCGACCGCCTCGCGCCCGCGGTGCTTGGCGGCGAGGGCGTCGAGCACCAGGCCGCCCGCGATTGTCACGGAAGGCGAGTAAGAGCGGACGATGAAGCGGTCGCGGGGAAGCGCGACCGCGGGCGACTCAAGGCGCAGTTGCGCGAAGCCGCTCGCGCCGGGCTGAATCTCGCCGGACTCTTCCAGCACGCGGACTCGCGCCAGCACTTCCGCCGCGCCGAGGTGAGCGCGCACGCGCATGCGCGAGCGCAGGGCGCGCGGCGAACTCTTCAACACGCTCACCTCCGCGTCCAGAATCTGCGTCGGGCGCAGTCGGCCCACGGGCGCGAGCACCATCCCGCGCTCGATCTCGGCGGCCTCGACGCCGCCCAGGTTGACGGCCGTCCTTTGGCCCGCGACGGCGCGCCCGACCCGCGCGTTGTGCACCTGTAGGCCGCGCACGCGGACGCGCGAGCCCGCGGGCAGAAGCTCCAACTCATCGCCTTCCGCTATCTCGCCCGCGACGAGTGTGCCGGTCGCGACCGCGCCGAAGCCGCGCATCGTGAAGGAGCGGTCTACGGGGAGGCGCGCCACGGAAGAAGCATTGCGCGCGGGGACAAGGTGCGCGACTTCGAGCAGCGCCGCCTTCAACTCTTCGAGGCCGGTGCCGGCGCGCGCGCTGACCGTGAGGAGGGCCGCGCCTTCGAGGAAAGAGCCGTTGACTAAATCTTCGGCCTCGGCGCGGACGAGCGAGAGCAGGTCGTCGTCAACCGTGTCGGATTTAGTGACGACGACGAGGCCGTGACGCACGTCGAGCAGGCGGCAGATGTCGAAGTGCTCGCGCGTCTGCGGCATGACGCCTTCGTCGGCGGCGATGACGAGGGCGACGGCGTCGATGCCGTGCGCGCCCGCGAGCATGTTCTTGACGAAGCGCTCGTGGCCCGGCACGTCTATGAAGCCGACGCGCACGCCGTCGAGCTCCAACTCCGCGAACCCCAGGTCAATCGTGATGCCGCGCCGCTTCTCCTCGGGCAGGCGGTCCGCGTCCACGCCCGTCAGCGCGCGCACCAGCGCCGTCTTCCCGTGATCTATGTGCCCGGCCGTGCCGACGATGATGGATTTCATAAGTGATGAGTACTGAGTGCTGAGTGCCGAGGACCGGGGACTGAGTAAGAACTCTTTCTTTCACTCAGCACTGAGTCCTCAGCACTCATCACTTTATTTGATGATTTCGAAATCGATCCACTGCGACGCGACGTTGCGCTTCTTATTGGCGAGGAGGTCCGTGACGACGACTTGCAGGATGTACTCGCCGGGCTGCGCGTCGCGGCCGAGCTGGATGCGGCCGCCGGCCTTGAGGTGTTTGGGGTCCGGCTGGTCGCCCATCTCGTAGGCCAGGGGCTTGCCCGTGTAAAGTTCGCGCCCGTCGCGGAACATGCGGACCTGCGTTTGCAGTTGCGGCTGGCGCGTCGTGCGGTCCGGTTGCGCGTTGTAGATCGTGTAGGTGTAGCGCAAGGTCATCCCGGCGCGCAGGCGGCGCACGGAGGGGCCGGCCTGCGGCTCAATCGGCTCCGAGCCTTCGACCTGCGCGTCCGCCTTCTTCGGGTCGAGGCCCGTGACGACGAGGCCCGAGAGCGTCAGGCGGTTGTCGTCGACGTTTGGGACTTCGATGAACTGGCTGGCGGAGCCGACGCGGCGGGTCGCGGCGTCGCGCACGGCGACGCGCAGTTGGTAAGCGCCGGGCTTCTTGACGGGCACGTTCAAAGTGTAGACCAGGCCGTCCTCCAGGATGCTCCGGTAGGCGTCGTCGCGCGCGCGGACCGTGTGCGTCCTGGTGAAAGAGTCTATGGCGTTGCCGTAGTCGCCGAAGGTGTAGGCCGCCACGTCAATCGTCGCCACGCGCCACCCGTCCGCCTCCTCCTTGAAGGTCAGGTCGCGGCCGTCCACGTGGAGCATGGAGTACACGACGGAGCCCGCCTGCCGGTCGTGGCCGAAGAGCGTGGTCAGGCGCACGTTCACCTCGTTGGCGCTGAACGGCGAGGTGAGCGCGGCGAGGAAGTTGTCGCCGGAGGCGCGCTTGAGCTGGCGCGCCTCGTCGTCCGCCACGCCGTAGAAGCCGCTGCGCGAGCGCACGCGCAAGCCCGCCCGTTTGACGTTGAGCGTGACCTTATGAAACTTCCCGCGGCCCCCCGAGGCGTCGAAGGTCGACTCGTCTGGCCTGTAGCCGATGAGGTAGTAGCCGCTCTGGTCGTCGAGCACGCTGCGGATGCCACGGCCTAAGTCGTTGGCGTTGCGGATGGCGAAGCCGCCCGTCAGGCGCGCCATGTATTCGAGTCCGCTCTGCGTGTCGAAGAAATTCTGACTGCGGTCGAAGAGTCGCTGTTCGAGCTGTGCCGGCGAGTAGTCGGAGGTGCTGTCCTGGGCGTTCGTGGTGAGCGTTTGCAGGCCGCGCGAGTCCATCGTGTAGATGACGACGGAGGCGCGGTTGGCCTCGTCCGTCAGGCGGCGGAGCGATTCCAGCACGCGGGCGTTCTGGATGGTGCTCGCGCCCTCGCCCTTGACGCCGGGGCGGCCGCCGCCGCCCGAGTCGTTGCGCACGCGCGTCTTGTTCTTACCGAAGAGCAGGAAGCCGTCGGAGAAGAGGAGGACGGACTTGCGGCCGGGCAAATCGCCGAGGCTGCGGACGACGAAGCCGACCGCGCCGAGCGTGCCGACGGCGAAGAACTCTTCGCGCGACTGGCTGAACTCTTCTTCGGACTCGCGCCGCGCGTCCTGCGCCGCGCGCGCGAGGTCGGCGGCCCTCTCCTGCGCGCTGTTCGCGTGGAGTGCCAGGTCGTCGCGCTCGATGGGCGCGAAGGCGGAGATACTGCCGCGGCCCATCGGATACCAGCGCACGCGCTCGATGGCGGCGTAGAGCTGGCGGCGGTCTGAAGTGAACTGCTGCAACGCGCCAACGCCCGCGCTCGTGCGTATGATGGCGACTAAGTCGTCGGGCTGCATCTGGGTGTCCACGAAATTCTTGAGCGCGCGGCGGACGAACGCGGTGCTCTCAAACGACATCCCGAGGTCGTCGACGACGAGCGCGATGGTGCGCCGGACCTGCTCGCGCTTGAGTCGCACGGGCGGCGCGGCGGCGGCCGGCGAAGAGGGCGCGGGCGGGGAGGAGGCGACCGGCTGGGGCGCGGGCGCGCCCGTGGAGACGTAAGTGAAGTTCGTAATCTTCTGCGGGCGGTCGTCCTCCAAGACCTCCACCTCTTCGGGCCGCAGGTCCGTCACCTGCCGCCCGTCCTTGTCCGTCACGACGGCGTCCACCTGCACAAGGTTCGTGCTGATGCGCACAACGTCCGCGTCGTCGGCTTCGTCCTGCTGCTGCGCGCCCGCCGGCCTCTGCGGCTCCTGCCCGAGCGCCCCCGCCAACAGCGAGAACGCCAGCAGCAAGGTGAGCAAACTCCGTCTCATGCAAACCTCCGAAAAGCAGAGCTGAGTGCCGAGGACTGAGTAAAAGGATTTGTCTTTTCACTCAGCACTCAGCACTTTATTTGACTATTTCAAAATCAATCCACTGCGACGCCGTGCGGTACTTCTCTTTGGCGAGGGGGTCGGTGACGATGACTTGCAGGGCGTACTCGCCGGGCGGCAGGTTCGTCCCGAGTTGTATGGCCCCGCCGGCTTGCAGCCTTTTCAGGTCCGCCTGGTTGGTCGCGTCGAACGGCTGCGAGCGCCCCGTGAAAAGCTCCCGGCCCTCGCGGAAGAGGCGCATCTGCGTCTGCACGGCGGGGCGGCCCGTGGCCTTGTCCGCCTGCGCGTTGAAGATGGAGAAGGCGTAGCGCAGGACGAGGCCGCGGCGGAACCTGCGCACGGCGGGGCTGGCCTGCGGGTCAGACTCGAAGCCGGCCGCGCCCTCGCCTCCCGCCGCGTCAGCCTGCGGCGTCGCGGGCTTGGCCGCGGGGTCCACGCCGTCCACGATGACGCCCGAGAGCGTCAGGCGGTTCTTCTTGATGTCGGGCACTTCGATGAACTGGCTGGCGGAGCCTATGCGCTCGGAGGAGGCGTCGCGCACGACGGCGCGCAACTGGTAAGCGCCGGGCTTCTTGACGGGGACCGTGAGGTTGTAGACGAAGCCGTGTTTGAGAAGCTGCTTGTAGGTCTCGCCGCGCACGCGCAGGTTGTGAGTGCCGCTGACTTCGTCCACCACCCTCCCGTTGTCGCCGAAGGTGACGGCCACCACGTCTATCGTCGCCTTGTGCCAGCCGTCGGGCTCGTCCGTGAACACGAGATCGCGCCCCTCGACGTGGAACATGGAGCGGACGAAGCTGCCAGCCTTCGCGTTGTTCGTGTAGACGGAGGTCAGCCGCACCTCTACGCCGCCCGTGTTGAAGGGCGAGGTGAGCGCGCGGCCGAGCTGCTGCTCGCGCGTCAGGCTCGCGGGCCGCGCCTCCTCGTCCGTCACCCCGTAGAAGCCCGTGCGCGTGCGGTGCTTCAGGCCGGGCCGCTTGAGCTTGAGCGTGATCTTGTGGAACTTGCGGCGGCCCGTGGCCGCGTCGAACGTCGAGTCTTCGGGCCGGTAGCCGATCAGGTAGTAGCCCTTCTGGTCGTCGAGCACGCGCTGGATGCCGGCGCTCAGGTCGTTGGTGTTGCGGATGGGGAAGCCGCCCGTCTGGCGCGCGATGTAGTTGAGCCCCTCCTGCGACTCGAAGAAACCGCTGCGGCGGTCTTCGAGCCGGTCTTCGACCTGGTCCGGGCTCAGGTCCGAGACGTTGTCGGCGGCCGTGAGCCCCAGCGTTTGCAGGCCGCGCGCGTCCATCGTGTAGATGACGACGGAGGCGCGGTTGGCGAGGTCCGTCAGGCGGCGCAGGGCGTCGAGCACGCGCGAGCTGCGCGCGGGGTCGTTGCGGTTGAAAATCTCTATCCCGTCCGACATCAGCAGGACGGACTTGCGGCCGGGCAGCTCCCTCATCCCGCGCACGACGTAGTTGAGCGCGCCGAGCGTGCCGACGGCGAAGAGGTCTTCGCGGAACTGATTCAACTCCTCGCTCGGGATGAGGTCGTCCTCGTCGCGCGAGCTGGCGGCGCTCAGCCCCTGCCCGCGGCGGTTGCCCTCGCCCATCCCGCTCTGCGCGGCGCGGTCCGCCTCGTCGCGCATACGCTGGCCCGGGTCGCTCTCGATGGACGCGAACGCGCCGACGCCGCCGCGCCCGCCGGGGTACCAGCGCACGCGCTCGATGGCGGCGTAGAGCTGGCGGCGGTCGGAGGTGAACTGCTGCAACGCGCCCATGCCGCCGGCGGTGCGTATGATGGCGACGAGGTCGCCGGGCTGTAGCTGCTCGTCGACGAATTTCTTCAGCGCCTGGCGGACGTGGTGTGTGCTCTCGAACGAGAGCCCCAGGTCGTCAACGACGAGCGCGACGGTGCGGCGGACCTGCTCGGGGCGCAGGCGGACGGGCGGAGGGGCCGGCGGCGCTCCCTTGTCGCCGGCCGCCGAAGGCTGCGCGGGCGGCGGCGCGTCCGTCGAGGTCGGGACGAAGGAAAAGTTCGTGATCTTCTGCGCGCGGCCGTCCTCCAGGATTTCGACCTCCTCGGGCCTGAGGTCCGTCACGAGGCGGCCGTCCTTGTCCGTGATGACGGCGTCGACCTGCACGAGGTTCGTCGTGATTCGCACCACCTCGTCTTCGTCCGCGCCCTGCTGCTGCTGCCCCTGCCGCGGGCCGGGCTGCGGCGTCGTCGCCTGCGGGTTCTTAGGGTCCTGGCCCAAAACCGTCAGGAAGAGCGAGAGGCCGAGGGCGAGGGCGAGCGAGGGTCGTTTCTTCATCAAATGTCTCCGCTGAAAGTCGGGGCAAGGTGGCCGGAATGGCGCTGGCTTTCTGTAACCTGATGTGCGATGCTTTGCGGCACAAGCCACAAATTATCAGCAGACCTGTGAGGAGATTATGCCAGAGCAAGCTCAAAAGGGCGACACGGTACGGGTTCACTACACGGGGCGTCTCGCGGACGGCCAGGTCTTCGACTCTTCCGAGGGCGGCGAGCCGCTGGAGTTCACGCTCGGCGCGGGCCAGGTCATCAAAGGCTTCGACGACGGCGTCGAAGGGATGACAATCGGCGAGGAGAAGCGTGTCGAAATCGAGAGCGAAGACGCCTACGGCGAGCGCATTGACGGACTCGTCCAGACCATTTCGCGCGAGGGCCTGAACCTGGGCGAGGAGCCGCGCGTCGGGATGAGCCTGGTGATGCAGCTCCCGGACGAGCAGCAGATTCCCGTCGCCGTCACGGGAGTCACAGAGGACTCCATCACGCTCGACGCGAACCACCCGCTCGCGGGCGAGAAACTGATTTTCGACATCAAGCGGGTCGAGTGAACCGTAGGAAAAGGGGGCCGAGCGATTGTCTAAGGCCGAGAAACCCTTGTCGGAAGCGGCCGACGAGGTGACAAAAGATTTGGCGGAAGTCCCGGCCAAGAGCGGCCTGGCGGGCACCCTGCTCGTGATTCTGATTATCACGGGCGTCGTCGGGATAGTGATCTTGGGGATTTTCCTGCTCACCAGACAATGACCGGGCGCTTCCCGGAATAGACTCAACCCTTCTCAGCGCCTCCGGCGTAAGACTGTTTCACACAGGGGCGCTGAGAAGGGTTGAGTCTGGTTTCGATGTGAGTCTTCATGGCTAACACAGCAGACACTTCCACCGCGCGGCGGGTCGCCGTCATCGGCGCGGGCCACGTCGGCGCGACGAGCGCTTACGCGCTGCTGATGAGCGGGGCGGCGCGCGAGATAGTCCTCGTGGACGCGGATCGCAAGCGCGCCGAGGGCGAGGTGATGGACTTGCAGCACGCCGTCTCGCTCGCGCGGCCCGTGGCCGTCTGGGCGGGCGACTACAAGGACGCGGCGCGGGCCGCAGTCGTCGTCGTCGCGGCCGGCGTCGGCGGCCGCCCCGGCGAGTCGCGCCTGGACCTCCTGGGCCGCAACGTCAAGGTCGTGCGCGACTGCGTCCGCTCCCTCACGGCCGAGGGCTTCGAGGGCGTCATCCTGATGACGACCAACCCCGTGGACATTCTCGCGCAGGTGGCGCAAGAGGAGTCGGGGCTTGCGGTCGGTCGCGTCATAGGCTCCGGCACGGTGCTCGACACGGCGCGGCTGCGCGCGATGCTCGCCGCCAAGCTCCACATCGAGGCGCGCTCGATTCACGCCTACATCGTCGGCGAGCACGGCGACTCGGAGATCGCCGCCTGGAGCGCGGCGCACGTCGCGGGCGTCCCGCTCAAAGACTACTGCGAGGCGAACGGGTGCCCGGACTTCCAGCAGCTCCTGGCCCGCGTGCGCCGCGCCGCGCCCGACATCATCGAGCGCAAGGGCTACACCTCGCACGCCATCGCCTCGTGCGTCGTGCGCATCTGCGAGGCCGTGCTCGGAGACGAGCGCACGGTCCTGCCCGTCTCGACGATGATGAGCGGCCAGTACGGGATCGAGGGCATCTACCTGAGCCTGCCCTGCGTCGTCGGCCGCGAAGGCGTCTCGGGCGTGATAGAGTTGCCGCTCAGCGACGAAGAGCGCGCGGGCCTGCGCGCGTCCGCAGAGATTCTGCGGCACAGTTACGACAGCCTGCGCGGCGCGCAGGGGAGTTAAGACGCCGCTTCAAAATCCGGGCTCAACCCTCCAGCGCCTGTCTCGCGGGCGCTTGAGTTCTGCGCGTATGGCTCGTTTCTTCGCCTCAAGCGTCGTCGGGTTTGACGATGTCCCTTTCTCCCGCGCTCACCGCGGGGACGTTCAGGTGATCGGCACCGTTTACACGGGCCTGCGTCTGGACGGAATCCTCAGCGGCTTCATACGCAGAGACGGCGCGAACGCCACCGACAAATTGGCGCTGCTGGTCCGCGAATCAAAGTTCGCCCCGCAACTCAGGCTCGTCATGCTACAGGGCATAGCTCTGGGAGGTTTCAACGTCGTAGACATTCACCGCCTGTCTGAGAGGCTCAAGATTCCGGTGCTGATCGTGGCGCGGCGAGCGCCAAATTTTAAAGCAATCAAAGACGCGCTTCTCGGCAGGGTGCCCGGCGGGGCGCGCAAGTGGAGGTTAATAGAGCGGGCCGGGGAGATGGAGGCGGCCGCCGGGGTGTACGTCCAGCGCGCCGGGCTGACGCTCGCGGAAGCCCGTGAAGTGATTGAGCGGTACAGGGCGTGCGGTAGAATACCGGAGCCTTTAAGAGTGGCCCATTTAATCGCGGGCGGGGTCACAGAGGGGCAAAGCAGGGGGCGGGCGTAGTTGAGCTGAGCGGCGCGAGGCGGCCGCCTGAAACAGACTCGCGTGGAGAACGCGGCGGATCGGAGGGCTCATGCATTACTTGTTGTTTTATGAAGTCGCGCCGGACTATCTCGCGCGCCGGGCGGAGTTTCGCTCGGAGCATTTGGCGATGGCGTGGGCGGCCCACGCGCGGGGCGAACTAATTCTCGGCGGGGCGTTGGCCGAGCCCGTGGACGGCGCGGTGCTGCTCTTCGAGGGCGACTCGCCCGAGGTGGCCGAGCGGTTCGCGGCCGCAGACCCTTACGTGAGGAGCGGGCTGGTGGCGAGTTGGCGCGTGCGCCCGTGGTCCACGGTCGTCGGCGAGACGGCGGCCTCGCCGGTCAGGCCGGACGCCTGAATCTTACGAACAGAGGGCGGCCGTGCGCAGCAGCAAATGCCCACGCTGTGGACACGTTAATTTCTCGGCGGCCGTGGCCTGTAAGCGGTGCGGCAATGTCCTCGCACGCCCCGCCGGAGGTTTTGCCCCGCCTCATCCTCAAGCCGGCCCGGCCCCGCCTGAAAGTCTTGGCATCCTCATGGCGATTCTCGGCGCGGCCTTGAGTTTCGCGGGTGTGTACCTTCTGATGATTGGCGGCCGCACGCCCTATTTCGTGGTGGCCGGAATTGGAATAGCCATCAGCGGCGTCTTTATCTCCGCCGGCCGGATGTTTCCACGCATGTTTCTGCCCACCCTGATCGGGCTCTATTTACTCTCGGATAAAGTGCGGCCGCGTTTGAATTGATAGCGGGAAGCGCAGGAAAGCAGGTTTGACCGTCCCCTTTCACTCTTCGCCGCGGACGGCCTTCAGGTCCCTGATAAAATCCTTGACCGCGTCCTCGACCCACATGGGACTCTTACGCGTCTTCCAGACGACGCGCGGCTTGTTGCCGTTCTCGGTGTCGTTGACGATGACGATGAGTTCGCCGTAGGGGTACGGGTAGCCGAGCGGGCGGCGGAATTCGAGCAGGTTGAAGAAGATGATGAACTCCGCGTCGGGCACGCCGCGGGCGGCGCTGATGCTCTGGTACTTGTTCATGTACCGGTTGAGGTGCTGCGCGAGCAGGTTGTAGATGCGCGGGTAGCGCAGCGGCGCTCCCGCCTTCGCCGCCGCGTAAGCCTCTTTCAGGAGTGCCTCGGCCCCGCCGCGGCTGTCGACGACGGCACTGCGGCGCACGAGCAGGAGCACGCGCCGCCTGTACTTCAGCTCGGAGAGCGAGCCCGTGATGGCGATGTCGCCGCCCGTGTCTGCGGAGTTGTCCGACTGCCCGCCCGGCATGTCCAGGGCGGGACTCGTCGCCATCAGGACGAAGAGCAGCGGCAGAAGGTGACGCATAAAGTCTGAATCCTCGGGCCGCGGCGGCCGTGCCGGGCCGGAAAGTAAGCCTTGCGGGCCGCCGTCGGCGTGCGGTCACTCCGTGTTCGGGTTCTTCTCGTCCTTGATCTCCACGCTCTCCGGGTTTTCCGGGCCGGGGACGAGTGAGCCCTCCGGGGGCGTCCCTTCCAGTTTTTCGGAAGGGCTCTCCTCCTGCTCCGGCTCCTCCGCCCTGCCCGCTCCCTCGCCTTCGTACTCTTCCATGATGACTCTCCTCCCAAGATTCTGGAATAAACCGCCCGGACTTTTTCGGATTGGCCCTCGATTAAGGACAATATACTCAGACAGGGCGTCCGCGTCGAGAAAAGATTTTTCCGGGCGCTTTTTCGGGCCGGCGGCCGCGGCGGCGCGGCGAAAGATTTGGAACTCGGCCGCGGCCTCTTCGTAATAAAATGACAAGTGATTTATTTTGCCACAAAGGCGCGGGCGGTGGTGTTATCTCGGTTAGAACGGTAAATAAGAGCTTTTCGGCGGCCGGGGCCGGTGGGAATCAGCAGCAGACCGGGGCCGGGCGGCCGTTCTCAAGGCCGGAAGATTGAGGTGGAAATCATGAAAAGCAGACGGCTCACCGTAGTATGCATGGCGGCGATAGCGCTGATAGGCACCCCGCGGGCGTGGCAGGAGATAAGCAGCCTGCTCTCGGCCGCGCAGCAGAAGGCCCAGCTCAAGTTCTGGAGCATGGTCATGCGGCCGGACGAGCCCGCCGAGGTGGAGCTAATCGCGGTCGCCGAGGAAGTGAACCCCGCGCACGGCGTCTCGCCCTGCTCTGAGGAGCGCAACTGGACGCGGGGGAACTTCGAGGCCGTGAGTTACAGGCAAGTGCGCCGCGCCGCCGGCCCGGCCGCGTCCAGGCCGAAAGCCTCCGCGCGCCGCCAGCGTTCAGAGGCGAGAACCTTGATCGCGCACGCGCGCAAAGCCCCGGCCGGAAAGGACAGCGTCGAGCGCCGCATCAGGGAGAAGAAGGAGAAGAAGGACTTCGACTTCGACTTCTCGGAGGTCGCGGAGAACCTTCCCGCGCCGAAGCCCGCGCCGCGCGCGCGCCCCATCGCGGTCGACACCCTGACCTTCGCGCAGCTCCCGCCCGTGGCCCCCGTCGCCGCCGCGGCCTTCAGCGAGAAAGAGGTCGTATACCAATTCAAGCTGCTCAAGAAGACGCTCAACGACAACAAACTCCTCCCGCGCCAACGCGGCGGCCGCCTCCCGGCGGTCAGAGTCACCACGTCGTTCCCCGCTTCGTAAAATTTCGGCATAAGGAACGAACCACGGAGTCACGCGGAGCGGCACGAAACTCAGTTTCATTCGTGCCGCTCCGCGTGACTCCGTGGTTCGTTCGCTTTCTTCAGGGCTGAAACGGTTTGCCGTAAAGCTCCTGGTAGACCCAGCCCATGATGCGCAGTTCGGCCGTGCAGAGGACTTCGAGCCAGCAGCAGGTCAGGTAGACCTTGCGACCCACGGCGGTCGGAATCCTCGCGGACTCTTCGACGGTCGAAGGGGCCTCGGCGTCGAGCTTGTACGCCTGGGCCATCTCTTCGTTGGTCTTCACCGCGTCGTCGAGCGCGTTCAGGAGCTGGCTGATCCAGGCGTGTAGCTCGTGCTCGCCGTCGTGCTCGGCGAGCGCCTGCATGACGCCTATGGCGAGGCGGTCTTCGGCGTGCTCGAACTCGTAGAGGGCCTCGCCAGAGCCGCGCGACTGCTCCTGCTTCCAGTGGAACAACTCCTCGACCTTCGGGTGGCGGATCACGCCGACGCGACGGTCGTGATCCAGGAACCACTGGATCACGTCCGCCAGCCCCGACACGTTAACGCTCCCGCCCCTTTCGCGCGCGAGCGGCGGCGGGGCCATCGAATTAGGACTAGACATAAAGACAGTGCTGAGTGATGAATGATGAGTGCTGAGTAAAAGCAACTAACTCAGCACTCATCACTCAGTCCTTTCTTTCCAGTTCGAACGAGGCGCGCACTTCGCCGACCGTGTCGCCGCGGCGGTTGGTGATGGGGAAGCTCGCGTAGGGGCTGACGGCTTCGAGCGCGTCGCCCTCAAGGACGCCGAGTTGCCTGAGGCTTTCGATGACGACTGTGGGGCGCGCGCGGCGGTCTTCGCCGTCCTCTATCTTGAGCGCCAGGCCCAGGCCGCGCGGCCACTCGGCGCACGGCAGCACGCCCGCCGTGTAGACGCCCTCGGCCCCGACCTTCGAGACGAGGCGGCCGCGCGCGGCGCGCATGATGACCGTGTCGAGTCTTTCGGCGCGGCCCCCTATCATCTCCGGGTACAGCGTCATCGCGGCGACGATGCGCCGCGCCGCGCCGCGCGTCGCCTCGTCGAAATCTCCCGGCGGGGCCACGAGCCGCGCGTACATCAGGGCCATCGCGCGCACAGTCACGCCGAAGGTCGGCACGCCGCAGCCGTCTATCCCGACCGCTATGTCTTCCACGGGCACGCCCGAAAACTGTGCCACCGCGCGGACGATGTTGAGCTGCACGGCGTTGTCCGGCCGGTCGTAAGTCTCAGTCGGCGCGCCCAGGTGCAGCGCGAGCGCGAGCATGCCGGCGTGCTTGCCGGAGCAGTTGTTGTGGAGCGCGGTCGGTCCCTCCCCGCGCTCCCTCAGCTCGCGCGCGGCCTCGGCGCTGTACGGCTCGTGCGCGCCGCACTTGAGCGCGGAGGCGTCGAGCCCGATCTTTTTGAGCATCCCCGCCACGGTCTCCGTGTGAATCGCCTCGCCGTTGTGCGAGGCGCAGGCTAAGGCGACCTCTTTTTCCGTGAAGCCGAAGCGGTCGGCCGCGCCCGTCGCGACGAGCGGGACGGCCTGGTGCGGCTTCGACGACGAGCGCAAGAATGTGACCGTGTGCGGCGCGCCGAGGTGTGCCACTATCTTCCCGTCGCCGTCGACGGCGACGACGTGGCCGCGGTGGCGCGACTCCGTGATCGAGCCGCGGCGGACCTCCACGAGCGGCTCCGCGAAGGGTACGTCCAGGTTCAATTTACTCATCTGTAAAGTTCGGCGTCTGTCTAAAGCGCGGCGGACGCACGCCGCCCGCGCGTTCGTAAACCCTGCGCCCCTTCCACGTCACGCCCCTGCCGGTCACGATCCTGAAGGTCGAATCGAGCAGCATCGCGTACTGCACGGCGAAGCCCAGCGGCGTGAGCAGGGCGTAAAAGAAAGGCACTCCGCACCTGCGGCTGACGGCCGCGAGGAGAATAACTTGCGTGGCCCAATTCAGGAGGAGCGGGATTAACAAGAGCGAAAGACCCGCGTCCGGCGCGCTCGCCAGCCCGACGGCGCAGGCGAGCGCGACGACGGGCGGCGCGACGGCGAAGAGGTAAACCGACAAGACCGACGCGAGCGCGAGCCCCGCCGAGAACTTCATGCCCGAAAACCAATTCTTCGTGCTGCACTCCCACATCTCGCGAAAGCTCGTGTACATGCGCGTCCTCACCAGGTCCGGCGCGTACTCGAACGCGACGCGCACGCCCAGCCGCGCGCCTCAGAGGCTTGTGCCGCGCGAGCCCGGCGAGAGTAATGACCAGCAAGGCGAGCCACCCGGCGGCGCTCGCCCACGCCGCCCAAACAAGCAACTTGAAAAGGCTCAGCTCCAACATCTCAGAATCGCGCTAGATTTCAGTCCGCGCATCTTATCACGCGGCCCGAAGGAAACGTAAAAGCGGAAGGGAAGACGAAAGGATTGCCCCTCGTCTTCCCTTCCGTTTCTCGACCTACTTTTACTTCAGAGGCTGAGGAAGTTTTCGAGGACGCGAGCGCCGTCGGGGTGCTCTGCGTCGAAGAGTTCGGGGTGGAATTGTACGCTGAAGAGGGGGCGCGAGGTGTGGCGCATGGCCTGTATGCGGCAGGTCTCGTTCGAGGCCGTCAGCTCGAACCCAGCGGGCAGCTCCTTGACCTCGTCGCAGTGCGAATGCCAGACCGTGAGGCGCGGCGGGAGGTCTTGAAAAATCGTGTCGCCGCTCGCCTCGATTTCGTGGAAGCCGCGCTCGCGCAGCGCGCCCTCGTAGCCCTCGCCCGGAGTGAGCCGCTTCATCAGCCCGACCGTTGAGCCGTAGCAGAGCGCGATCTGCTGGTGCCCGCCGCAGATGCCCAGGATGGGTTGCTCCGCCTCGCGTATGACTCCGAAGACGCCCGCCAGCGACTCTGCCGAGTAGAGCGTCCACGGGTGGCTCTGCCCGCTCAGGATGATGTGCGAAGGCCCAAGCTCGCGCACGCGCCCGAGCGATACGTCCCCGAACCGCTCGACCACGACCGGCGTTCCGGGCCGCAAACCGGCGAGCGCCGCCCCGATCTCACGCGGGCTCACCCCCTGCCCGTCAATCGTGTTGTCCACTAAATAAATCATAAGTAATCAGTAGTCAGCAGTCAGTAAAAGCCAAAGCTGATGACTGATGACTGACTACTGACCACTGTTCTCTATTCCGTGCAGGTCGCCGTTGAAGGCTCCGAGGTAGATGCGGCCTTCGGAGATGGCGGGCGTGGAGTTGATGTTCTCGCCGATGCGTACGTCGGAGAGCAGCCGCCCGTCGTCGGCCGAGAGTTGATAGACCCAGCCGGCCTTGTCGCCGAAGACGACGCGCCCGTCGACCACGGGCGACGTGCCCCAGATGGGGCCGCGCGTCTGGTAGCGCCAGAGGACGCGCCCGTCCGACGCGCGCAGGCAGTAAAGGTTGCGATCTGACGAACCGATGTAGAGCTTGCCGTCGACGTAGACGGGGCTGGCCCAGATTCCGCCGCCCGTCCTGAACGTCCAGACGCGCTCGCCCGTCTCCTGACGGTACGCGCTCACGTTGCCGTCCTCGGCCGCCGTGTAGACGAGGCCGTTCGCCACGGCAGGCGTCGAGTCGGAGTCCGCGCCGATGCGCGCCTTCCAGATAATCTTGCCGTCCGCTTGGTTCAGGCAGAAGAGGTCGCCCTGTTCTGTGCCGACGTAGATGCGGCCGTCGTGCACGGAGCAGCTTCCCTCCATCGAGCCGAGGCGGCCGACCTTGTAGACGAGCGAGCCGTCTTCGAAGTTGAGGCAGTAGAAGTAGCCGTCCTCGCAGCCGAAGTAGAGCTTCCCGTCGATGGCCGCGACGGACCCGTCGATCTCGAAGCCCGCTTTGAACTTCCAGATGACCGAGCCGTCTTCCGCGTCGAGGCAGTAGAGATAGTGGTCTAGGCCGCTCGCGAGGATGCGGTCGCCGACAATCGTCGGCGTCGCCTTCATGCTGTCGAGCCCCTGAAACTTCCAGATGAGCGAGCCGTCCTTCGCGCTCAGGCAGTAGACGTTGCCGTCGGCCGAGCCGAAGTAGACGCGGTCGCCGTTGACGGAAGGCTGGCCCGGCCAGCTCGTCCCGCCCCAAGGGTCTTTGTGCAGCCGCCCGCTGATGGACTTCGTCTTAAACTTCCAACTGATTTCGAGAGGCCCCTGGCCCCACGGGCCGGAGCCGTAGAACGTGCGCGAAGGGTTGCCGAGCCACGTCGCCACGACTGGGCGCGCGCGCACCGTCTCCGCGGGGCGCACGTCCGCTTCCGCCGTCTTCACCTGCGCCCGCCCGCCGCAGCCATTGAGGAGGACCACGGCGGCCAGACACGACACCAACAAGCTAACTTCTGATTTCTTCATGGGGCAATTCTTCTAAATGATGAACGCGGAATGATGAGTGATGGATTAAAGACGACCGCTTTCTAATTCATCACTCATCATTCCGCACTGTCTTTCCAAGCCATTCTCCGCTGTAGACCACGTCGGCGCGGCCGGTCATGACGACTTCGCCGTCGTCGCGCCAGGTGACTTCTATCAGTCCGCCCGGCGTGTGTACGCTGACGCGGCGGTCCGTCTTGTCGTTGATCGCGGCGGCGACGGCCGCGGCGCACGAGCACGTCCCCGAAGAGAATGTCTCGCCGACGCCGCGCTCCCAGAGCCTGACCTCGATGTTGCCGCGGTCGCGCACGCGCACGAAGACGACGTTGGTCCTCTCCGGGAATTGCTCGTGCCGCTCGATGAGGCGGCCCGCGCGCCGCCAGTCCAGCTCGTCGAAGTCGTCAACGAAGATGCAGCAGTTCGGGTTGCCCATCGAGAGCGCCGTCACGCTGATGGTCTTCCCGTCGACCGCGAGCGGGTAGTCCGTGACGCGCGCCCGCTGAACCTCCGTCAGCATCGGAATCTCTTCGCTGCCGAAGCCGGGCTGGCCCAGTTCCGACTCGAACCAGTAGTGCCCGCGCGCTTCGGTCTCGCGCAGCCGGTAGCGCTTGACGCCCGCGCGCGTCTTCAACCGCAGCTCGTCCTTCGGCCAGAGATCGCGGTAGTAGAGGTAGGCGACCGCGCAGCGCGTGCCGTTGCCCGAAAGACCCGCCTCGCTCCCGTCGGCGTTGAAGATGCGGACCGCGAAGTCCGCGCCGTCGTCGTCCGCGCCCGCGCGCACCACCGTGATGCCGTCCGCGCCCGCGCCGTAGTGGCGGTCGCAGACGCTCCGCGCGAAGTCGTTCAGCGAGCCGACGCCCGCGAGGTGCTCCGCTTCGAAGACCAGATAATCGTTGCCGAAGCCGTGAAATTTGGTGAACTGCATCGAGCGTTGAAACGATTCGTGGAGTTTATTCCCTGCCGGGTGGTCAACCGCTGCTGGCCGGAGTTCCTAGCGGGCGATTGATTGTGCCACATCGCCGGACGGTTGACAAAGTCGGGGGGCGGTTCAGCGGGGGGCTTCGGGGCGGAGAGGCTCTCGGGGTTCTTCCCACGTCAACTCGGCCTTCTCGTTGTTGCCCTTGATCCACATCCCGACCAGGGCGCGCTCGTAGAGGCTCTCGTTGACGGAGACCTGAAACTCTTCCCCGTCCTTCTTCCTGATGTGCAGACGCCGCGCCACGCGCGAGCCCGTCTGGCTTTCGAGAAAGGTGGCCGATTTATCCACTATCTTCCCTTCGTAATCGGCCCGGTAAATTCCCGTCGAGTTGAGTTGCTGGCGTAGAGATACGAAGACCGCGGCGGCCACGGCGATGACCAGCGCGGTGACCAGGACGGTCGCCACTTTGTCCGACAACTGCGTGCGCTCTTTGGGGGCGGCGGTCACGGACGCTCCTCCCTAATCAACTCACCGTCCCGCCGCGCACGCCGCCGCACGCTTCCCTCACGACCTCCCGGCGAAGGAGGCGAGCAGGACGGCGATGGCGTCCAGGTGGCTGCGGCGCGAGCTGGATTCCTCTGGGTAGTTGTTGAGAATGATCGAGAAGACCAGGCGCTCGCCCGCGCCGCTCGTGACGTAGCCGGAGAGCGAGGCGACGGCGTTAATTGTGCCAGTCTTGGCGCGCATGTTCCCCTGCGCGGGCGTGTCTCGCAGCCGCGTCCTTAAAGTCCCGTCCACGCCCGCGACCGGCATGGAGTCGCGGAAGGCGCTGGCGTAGCGGTGCGTCGCCATGTAGGTCAAGAGGCGCACGGTCGCGTTGGCCGTGATGTAGTTGTGGCGCGAAAGGCCCGAGCCGTCGGCCATGACGAACTGGCCGCGCGGCTCGACGCCCGCGCCGCGCAGGAAAGTCTTGACCGCCTCGACGCCGTCGTCCGCGCTCGTCCGCTCCAGGAGCGAGACGGCTCCGCCCGGAACACTCGCTTTGCCGAGCGTGCGGAGCAGCAGCTCCGTGTAAAGATTCTGGCTGGGCTTCATCGTCTGCGCGGCGATGACGCTCAGCGGGGGCGACTCACGGCTCGCGAGTTCGACGAGCGATTCCGTCCTGAGCGGCTGAGTCCGGCGCGCGCGCGCGTCCGCGACGAGCGACTGGCCCGTGACGGCGACGCCTTTGGAGGCGAGCGCCGAGCGCAGCATGTAGACGAAGACGAGCGCAGGGTTGGGGACGGCGACGCTCCCGACTAATCCCTTGTCTGTGAGGTCCAGCCCGAGCGGCACAGTCCCGCTGACTTCGATGACGTTCGTCCCGAGCGGGCGGTGGACGGTCAGGTCGCGCCTCGTGCCGCGCGGGCTCGTGGTCGCGCGGTTGACGATCTGCACGACGGGCGTCATCGGGCCGGTCTCCACCACGGCCTGCGAGCCGACGTTCTGGCCCGGTCTGACGAAGAGGTCGAGCGCGTTGTCGTTGACAGTGAGCGCGGAGACCTCCGCGCCGAAGTACCACTGCAGGTCGTCCCACTCCCAGCCGTTGCCCAGGCGGCCGCCCGTAAAATAACTCTCGTCGCCGACGATGTTGCCCTCGACGCGCTTGACGCCGGAGGCCGCGATGCGCGCCGCGAAATCGTCAATGGCCTTGTTGTAGTCCCCGTTGTTGAAGCTCGCCGCGAACGACGGGTCGCCGCGGCCGTAGATGACGAGGTCGCCGCGAATTGTGCCAGAAGCGTCCGGCATGGAGGGCGCGTAGGCGGAAGTCTTGAAGCGGTAGTCCGGGCCGAGCCGGTCGAGCGCGGCGGCCACCGTGTAAATCTTCATGTTCGAGGCCGGGTGCAGGAGCTTCTCGCCGTTCTCCTCGAAGAGCGTGCGCCCCGTGTCGAGCGAAACCACCTTGACGGCCATCTGCGACGGCGCGAGGTCTGGGTTGTTGAGTACCGTCTCGATGCGCGCGCGCAAGTCCTCCAGGGTCTTCGGCGCGTTCGTCCGCGCGGGCGACGAGACGGTCGAAACTGAGCCAGAGCCCGTGGCCGGCGTCGGCGTGGGCTTCGGCGTCGGGCTCGGCGCGGGAGTGCGCGCGGGCTGCGGCTGCGACGCCGTGACCCTGCGCTCGCGCTGCACGGTCGCGGGCCGCGGCGTCTCCTGCGCGACCGCGTTCAGGGCGAGCGCGAAAAGCAGAAGGAAGGAGATGAAGGGGGAAGTCCGGTTCTTCTTAATCGTCATATCAACTCGCACGAAGTTCAGACTGCGGGGAGAGGAACAGAGTAAGGCCCAAACCCGCTCGAAGTCCAATGTCCGAAGTCCAAAGTCAAAGGCTCACGGCTTCCTGACTTCGGACTTCGGACATTGGACTTCGGGCTAGTTTTTTAGACGGCGCGGGCGTACCAGTCCCAGACTAATTCGGTCCAGGTCTTGTAGCCCTGCGCGGTCGGGTGCTTGCCGTCTGCGGCGCGCGGCACGACGAGCGAGTTGGAGTTGTAGAAGTGGCCCGGCTGGAAGTTCTCCTCGATGACGTGCACCAATCCCTTGTCAGGCTTCCAACTCGGCGGGCCGATCCAGAAGGCCGGGCGCGCCCCTATCTCTTCGACCATCTGGCGGACGAGCGGCGCGCGCGCCTCCGGGTTCGACATGAAAATCTCGTTCGAGCCGAGCGCGATGAAGACCACGTCCGGGCGGTAGAGCGAGAGCTTCTCGCGCAGCTTCCCCGCGCCCTGCCAGAAGAGGATGGTCGAGCTGCGCTCCTGCCCGTTGATGAAGCGGCCGCCCACCGCCTCCACCTTCTTCTGCAGCCACGGGCCGACGCCCTCGGCCATCGAGTCGCCCACGAGCAGCACAGTCTTGTTCCGCAGGGAGAGCGGGAAAGCGCCCTCGCCCTCGGCCCAGGCCGTGAACTCTATCTCGCCGCCCGCGTACATGCGCGCGCGGCCGCTCACGACCGGACCCTGCGCGCTCACGACCTCAAGCGTCCCGCCGTTGAAAGCGAACTCCCACGGCAGAGGCTTGTCCGGCGCTTCCGCCTTCACGTCTATGTCGGCGCAGTCGTTGTCGAAGCTCAAGCTGAAACGGAGCGCGCGGTCGGTGCCGAGACTGAGGCCCACGCCCTGCGGCGTGCATCGCGACGCGAGCGCCTTCAGGCGCGGCAGCGGCCCCACGGGCAGCGCCTTCACGATCTCCACGGTCGCCTCCGCCTCGCGCCCCTCCCAAGCCGTTTTCAAAGTCACGCGTCCGGGCTTCAGGGCCGTGAAGGTCCCGTCTTCGCCGACCGAGGCCGTCTGGGCGTCTGAGACGCTCCACTTCACGGCCGCGAGCGGCGCGCGCAGGAAGTCTCGTATCGAAGCGGCGTGCGCCGAGTCTATGTCGTCGTCCCGCTCGCGGTAGTCTTCGTAAGCGACGAGGCGCGATTTTTGGCCCACGCCGATGTGCGTCAGGCTGCGCGCGATGCCGATTCTCAGAACGTCCTTCGAAGGTTTCCTGTTACACGCGGGCAGGAGCGTGAGCGCGAGAAGCGCGAGCGCACACGCGCAGGCGAGTTGGGGGCGACTCTTCATTTCCTCAGACCTCTAAAAAATTATTGTCGGAGCCCCGAACGGGGCTCAGGTTTCCCGCTGGATTGAGTTGACTACCTCTTCGGCGCTGGCCGTCGCGGTGCCGACTTTGCCGACGACGATGCCTGCGGCGTGGTTCGCGAGGATGGCGGCTTCGACCGTTGACGCGCGGGCGGCGAGCGCGGCGGCGAGCGTGGCGATGACCGTGTCGCCCGCGCCCGTCACGTCGTAGACCTCGCGCGCGGCCGTCTCGACGTAGACCGGCTCGCGGTGACTCTCCAGGAGCATCATGCCGCGCTCGCCGCGAGTAATCAAGACCGAGTCGCAGTCGAGCCGGGCGCGAATCAGGTTCGCCGCACGCTTCAGCCCCTCGTCCGTGTGGTCGTCCGTGTTCGTCAAGCGTAGCGCCTCGTGGTGGTTCGGCGTGACGAGCGTGGCCGGGCGGTAGGCGTCGAAGTTGCGAATCTTGGGGTCGACCAGCACGGGGATGCCGCGCCCGTAAGCCAGCCGCAGGACTGCGCCGAGGACGTTCGGCGTCACCGCCCCCTTATCATAATCGGAAACGACGAAGGCGTCAGCCCCCTCGATCAACTGGCCCAAAACTTCAACCAGCCGCGCTTCGACGCTCGCGTCCACATGCGCGCGCCGCTCGCGATCCGCGCGCACGACCAGTTGGCTGTGCGCGATGATGCGCGTCTTGACGGTGGTCGGGCGGGACGCGTCCAAGACCAGCGTGTCGTCCGCCGCGCCCGTCTCTTTCAGCTCCGCGCGAAGCCGCTCGCCCGCGCGGTCGTCGCCGACGACGCCGACCACAGTCGCCCGCGCGCCGAGGGCCGCGAGGTTCGCCAGCACGTTGGCCGCGCCGCCCAGGTGCGCGGACTCGCGGCGTATGTCCACGACCGGCACGGGCGCTTCCGGGCTGATGCGCGTCACGTCGCCCCACACGAACTCGTCCAGCATCACGTCGCCGTAGACGACGACCGAGCGCTCGCCCGCGCCGCGCAGGAGTTCGCCCGCGCGCTGTTGAGACATCTGGAGCATTATTCTAAGACTCTCTGGATGGCCGCCAGCACGCGCTCGACCGGGACGCGGCGGATGCACTCGGGCGCGTCGAACTCGGCGCAGGTGTAGCCTGGGCAGGGCTGGCAGGGCAACTCCTCGCGGACGACCTCCGAGGGCGCGGCGGCCCAGGGCCGCCAGTGGGCCACGTTGGATGAGCCGAAGACGACGACCGAGGGCACGCGCACGGCCGCGGCGATGTGCGCGATGCCGCTGTCGTTGCCGACGAAGAGGCGCGAGCGCGCGGCGAGCGCGGTGACTTCCGGGAGCGACAGGTCCGTAAAAGCCGTGACGCGCGCTGACGATTCTTCTGTCAGCTCTGAGATGACTTGCCACTCGTCCGGCGCGGCGGTGGCGACCAGTTGGAAGCCGCGCGACGCCAGGTCTTCGGCGACGCGCGCGAAATTCGCGGCCGCCCAGCGCTTCGTCTCGAAGGCGGCCGCGGGGTGCATGAGCGCGAGCGGGCTCGCTCCGTCAACTCCCGCCTCGCGCAGTTTTTGGCCCACAGTGGCCTTTGCCCGCTCCGTGACGACGAGGCGCGTCCGGGGCCGGTCGCTCACGGGCACCCCTGTCCAGCCCAGGAGCGCCAACTGCTGTTCGGCCGAGTGAGTCTTCTCACTGCCCCACAATTCGGAAGAGGGCGGCGCGGCGTGGTTGTAGAGGCGGCTGTACTGGTAGCTCGCGTAGCCCACGCGGTGTCGCGCGCCCGTCGCCCTCGTCAGGAGCGTCGCGGTCGTCCCGCCGTGAAGGTTGTAGGCCACGTCGTAGCGAGCCGAGCGCAGGCGCCGCGCAACGCCCGCACGGCTCCTGGTGCTGCCGCGCTCGACCGTGATGACGTTATCTACCGCGTCGAAGCCTTCGAGCACGGGCGCGACCCAGCTTTCGAGCAGCACGTCTATCTGCGCGCCCGGGAGGAAGCGGCGCAGGGCGTCGAGCGAGGCGGTCGCGAGCACGGTGTCGCCGATGGAGCGCAGCCGCACGACGAGCACGCGGCGCACCTCGCGCCAGTCCCAGCGGGCGGGCGCGAGCGGGCGCGGCGCGTCCTCGCCCCGCGGCGGCGTGCCCGCGACGGCGAGCACGTCCGGCCCCTCATGCTTTGCCAGCAGACTCTTCATCCTTCTCGACGGTCGCCTCGTCAATCAACATCACCGGGATGTCGTCGCGCACCGGGTAGACGCGCTTGCACTCGCGGCACTTCAGGCCGCTCCCGTCCGGCTTCAACTCGACCTCCGCCTTGCAGGCCGGGCACGCCAGTATCTCCAACAACTCTTGACTGATCGCCATACTATCTCCCCTCTGTGTTCTTCAGCCTCGCACAAAAGGAAGCAAGATTAGCAGAAAACGGCGGCGGGTGACGAGCAGGCACGCGCCTTGACAAAGCGGCGGCGCGCGCCTTAAAGTCCGCCGTTCGCGTCTCCCGCGCTCGTGTTGGCCCAAGTCTACTGGCCGCCAACTTCGTCTTCAATCCGCGATTAACAGATTTCGGTCGGCCCTGGATTCCCTTCGAATGAACATGACAATGAAGCTCTCTGATTCGCCGCGCAGATTCCTGGCGGCACTGCTCATTCTGGCCCTGCTCGCCTCGCCGGCGCTGGCCCAAAACCTTCAAACGGGCGCAGCCGCCCCGGCCTCCGTCCCGGTCAAGCTGGAGACGATACGCGAGGTCACGGCCGCCCTGGCTTCCGAGGAGATGCAGGGGCGCGGGACGATGCAGCCGGGCGGCGAAAAGGCCGCGCGCTACATCGCAGACTACTTCTCGAAGCTCGGCCTCAAGCCCCTCGGCGACGACAAAAACTCCTACTTCCAGTCCGTCAAGTTCAAGGAGACCGTCTACCAGCCGGAGACTTCGCTCAAGGTCGGCGAGGAGACGTTCAAACTCGGGCCGGACTTCGCCGTCGCGCCGCCCGTCAGCGGCGACGAGAGCGCGAGCGGCGACCTGGTCTTCATAGCCTACGGGATGGTCTCCTCCGTGCCGAAGCGCGACGACCTGGCCGGCGTCAATGTCATGGGCAAAGTCGTGGTCATGATCCAGGGGCCGCCGCAGAACGTCTCGGAAGATTCGTGGAAGAAGGCCCAGGCGCAGATAGAGATCATGGTGAGCCTGGTCAAGCGCGGCGTGGCCGGCATCATCTACGTCAGCAACGGGAGGGAGGAGCACCCTTACGCGGAGATGTCGGACTACCTGACGCGCCGGCAGCTTGAGCGCGCGGACGAAGACGAGTGGCCCGAATTCCTGCCGCCCTTCCTGACCGTCAGCGACCAGACCGCCGAGAAGCTGTTCTCAGCCTCGGGCACGACTTTCCGCCAGGCGATGACTGCGGCCGAGGGCGAAGGCTTCAAGCCCATCAGCCTGAAAAAGTCCGCGAAGATTACCGTGCGCCTCAAGAAGAGCAAGGGCGCGGCGAGCAACGTCGTCGGCCTGCTCGAAGGCTCGGACCCGAAACTCAAGGACGAGGCCGTCGTCTTCACGGCGCACTACGACGCTTACGGCGTCGGCGCGAATAACCGCGTCTATCCGGGCGCGGCCGACAACGCACTCGGCGTAGGCGAGATGATCGCCATCGCCGAAGCCTTCTCGAAATCGGCCCAGCGCCCGCGCCGCTCGATGATTTTCCTAGCCGTCACGGGCGAAGAGTACGGGCTCTACGGGTCCGAGTATTGGGCCGAGCACCCGACCTGGAAGATCAAGCAGGTCGCGGCCAACATCAACCTGGACGGGATGGGGACGGAGGTCTACGGCCCCGTCAAGACCATCGTCGGCTACGGCGCGGAGCACTCCAGCCTCGGGTCGATACTCAACGAGTCTGCCGCGGCCGCCGGGCTGAAGATCATCCCGGACCCGAGGCCCGATGAGAACTCGTTCTACCGCTCGGACCACTACGCCTTCGTCAAGAAGGGCATCCCGGCCCTGATGATTCTGGGCGCGCCGGCGGGCGAAACCTCCGCCTGGATAGAGAGGATGAAGCAGTGGGAGAAGACGGACTACCACCAGCCGACGGACACCGTGCGAGCGGACTGGAACTGGGACGGGCCGCACACCGTCGCGCTGCTCGGCGCGGCGATAGCCCTGCGCGTGGCGAACGAGGAGAAGATGCCCTCGTGGCTCCAGTCCTCGCCTTTCAACCGCGAGCGCGGGACGAAAGAGGAACCGCCGCCGATGCCTTAAAAGGATTGTCGGGCGCTTTTCATTCTGCCGACAACTTCACGTAGCGTAACAGTAGGGGCGGCCACGCGTGGCCGCCCCTACTTGCGTTTGATTCTCAACGCCCGTCATGGAATGAGCAGGACTTTGCCCGTGGTCCTTCTCCCTTCGAGTTGCCGGTGGGCCTCGGCGGCCTCGGCGAGCGGGAAGGTTTTCTCGACTCTCAACTTCAAGTCACCCGCGGCGACCGAGGACAGCACCTCGCCCGCGCGCCAGAGCAACTCGTCGCGCGTCGCGGTGTGGTGCGCCAGGGTGGGCCGCGTCAGAAAGAGCGAGCCTTTCTGTGCCAGGAGCGCGGCGTCGAAGGGCGGGACCGGGCCGCTCGACTGGCCGAAGAGCGCCAGCATCCCGCGCGGCGCGAGCGACCCCAGGCTCTTCATGAAAGTGGTCTTGCCCACGGAGTCGTAGACTACCTGTACGCCGCGGCCTTCGGTCAAGCGCCTGACCTCTTCCTCGAAATCCCGTTCGGTGTAAAGGATGACTTCGTCCGCGCCCGCCTCGCGCGCCAGCGCGGCCTTCTCCTCGGTCGAGACTGTGCCAAAGACGCGCGCGCCCGCGCGCTTCGCCATCTGTATGAGCAGCAGCCCGACGCCGCCCGCCGCGGCGTGAACGAGCGCCGTGTCGCCCGACTTCAATTCGTAAGTTGACGTGACGAGGTAGTGCGCCGTCATGCCCTGCAACATCGCGGCCGCCGCCGACTGCGCTTCAATCCCGTCCGGCAGCTTGACCAGCCGCGCGGCCGGGACTGCCGCGTATTCCGCGTAAGCGCCCGGAGCCATCGCGTAGGCCACGCGGTCGCCGACGCCGACCTCGCTCACGTCCGCGCCGACGGCCTCGACTGTGCCAGCCGCCTCAGAGCCGGGCGTGAACGGGAGCTTCATCGGGTAAAGACCCGTCCGGTGGTAAACGTCTATGAAGTTGACGCCCGCGGCCCCCACGCGGACGAGCGCCTCGTTCGCCTTCGGCGCGGGCTTCGACACTTCCCGGAGGGCGAGCACCTCCGGCCCGCCGTGGCTTTCGACAACGATTGCTTTCATCAAATTCAACCTCCGCCGTGTGGCCTTTCACCTCTTACTCACAGTCATCATCATTCCGTGTTTCGGGCGCAGCGTGATGACGGGGCGCGGCTCGACCGGGTGGCCCGGGACCAGGCGCATGCGCCAGCGGCGCGCGAGCGAGGCCGTGAGCAGGATGCCCTCCATCCAGGCGAAGCCCTCGCCTATGCAGCGGCGCGGGCCGCCGCCGAAGGGGAAGTAGGCGAACTGCGGCCGCGCCTCGCGGGCCTCCGGCGTCCAGCGCTCCGGGTCGAAGCGCGCGGGGTCCGCGTAGAAACGCTCGTCGCGCTGCGTGACGTAAGGGCTCAGGAGCACGAGTGCCTTCGGCGGGATCGTGTAGCCCGCGATGTCGAAGTCCTGGAGCGCGAGCCGGCCTATGGCCCACGCGGGGGGATAGAGCCGCATGGACTCGGCCAGGACCATCTCCGTGTAGCGCAGGCGCGGCACGTCCTCGACCGTCGGCTCGCGCCCCGCCAGCACCGCGTCCAACTCTTCGTGCAGTCTCGCCTCGACCTCCGGGTGTTCGGACAAGAGATACCACGTCCACGTCATCGCGTTGGCCGTCGTCTCGTGCCCGGCCAGGAAAATGGTCATCACTTCGTCGCGCACTTGCAGGTCTGTCATCTGCCCGCCGTCGCCCTCCTCGTCGCGCGCGGCCAGCAGCATGGAGAGCAGGTCGCCGCGGTCCTCATTGCTTTGCCTGCGCTCCTCGATGATGCGGTAGATGGTCGCGTCCAGCCTCTTCTTGGCCCGCTGGAAGCGGCGCGCGTGCGGGAGCGGGAGCTTTTCGAGCAGCTCGGAGAAGGGCAGCAGGAGGAAGTTGAAAAGCTCCATCACGGAGGTCAGCGCCTCGCCGATCTCGTCGGCCTCTGACTCCACGTCCGCGTCGAAGAGCGTGCGCGCGACGATGGCGAGCGTGAGGCGCATCATCTCGTGCGAGATGTCTAGCTGCTCGCCGTCGCGCCAGCGGGAGGAGGCGCGCGCGGCGTAGTCCGTCATGACGGTCGCGTAAGAGTTGATGCGCGCGCGGTGGAAGGCGGGCTGTGCGAGGCGGCGCTGCCGGCGGTGGAACTCGTGCTCGCTGGTCAGGAGCCCTTCGCCGAGCAGCCGCTTGGAGCGCTGGAGCGCGCGGCCCTTGATGAAGCTCTGGTGGCGCGTGACGAGCACGTCCTTGACGTGGTCAGGGTGTGCCAGAAAGAAGACTTCCTGCGGGCCGAAGCGCAGGTAGACCACGTCGCCGTGCTCGGCGGCGGCGCGCCGCAAGTAGCCGAGGGAGTCGCGGCGAAAAGCCCTGAAGTTGCCGCCGAGCAGCTTGCCCTTCGGGCCTGGGGGACGCCTGCCTGTCGCCAACTCTCGCTCCTCCTCACGAAACATCAACGGATGACTTCTATTCTTCCATCGCCCGGCAGCGCGGTCAAATAAGATTGCGGACGTGCCCCGCTTGCTCTCGGGGGGCGCGTGTGATAGTGATTGGAAGTCGGAAATTTTCGGCTTCCCGGAAGTAAGGGGTTTGGAAGTTTGTCTTTAGAATTCGCAGTCCAGTATCCGTGCACGCTGCGCGCGCGCTACTCCGAAGAGCACCTGCGCGCGTGGGGCCGCCTGAGCAACATACACACGCGCGTGACGACGGGCGAGGAGGCCGCGCCCTCCGAAGACAAGGTGCGCTTCGTCGAGAACGCGCGCGACGAGCTTGAGCGCACGCAGGCCGAAACAATCATCTGCGCGGCGTGCCCCGCCTGCCTCCCCTCTGACACGGCGGGCGAGGGCGAGCTCGTGGGCTGCCTCGGGCGCGTCACCTACCCGGTCGAGGCGCAGTTCGAGAAATTCCTCGCCGACCGCGTGCAACTGGCGCTGGACACGCTCGACAAGGAAGACCAGCCGCGCCTGCTGCGCATCCTCGTGGACAAGGAATCGCCCTTCGACGGCGAGGGGACCAAAGAGCTGCGGCGCGTGACGACGGCGCAGGGCCTGCGCTTCTACGAGCTGCGGCTGCCGATTAAGCTGACGCGCGAGGCCGCGCACCTGACGACCGACAACCTCTTCGATTTGCTCGCGGGCTTCCGCTCCGAAGACTCCGGCAACACGACCTACACGCGCGAGCTGCCGCACGCGGCCGCGCCCGACTACTACGACTTCCTCGACTACGTCCTGCGCAACGACCTCTCTGAGTCCGAGCGCTCGCGCCTGCACGCGCGCAGCCGCAACTACGCACAGTTCCTGCGCCTGCTCGCCGCCCTCGAACGCGCCGAAGCCCTGAGCGCGCGCGTGCTGATTGATTAACGGTTGATTACTTAAGAACCTGCCAGGTCCGTATCACGACGAGGTCGTCGTAGCTGGCCGCGCGTCTGCCGTTGCGGGAAAAACGCAGAGCGCCCAGGCGCGGGAAACGGGATGTCACGCTACCCGTACTGACGTCAATGACCGAATACTCTTTATCCTCGTTCCCGCTCGCTATCAGTTTCCCGTCCGGGGAGAACACGGCGTAGGTGTAGCCCGGCAGGGTCTTGACCTTCTCGCCGGTTCGGGCGTCCCAGATCACTAACTCACCGAGGGGCCCTGTGTCCGCCGAAGTCTGTTGCTCAGCCGTGCTCACTAGAAAACGGTTGTCCGGCGAGAACCAGACGCCGCTGACATCTTTCTCGTGACCCCGCAGTGTCTGTGCCAATTCTCCAGTCTTAACGTCCCAGACCTCGACCGCCTGTTTCGTGCTCGTGGCTAGTCTGCTCCCGTCCGGCGAGAAAGCGACCCGGCTCATGACGAACAGCGCGCTGCCGTCAATCGACCTCCCCTTCGCGGGCTGGACCGCCGCCAGTTTCCTCGACTGAACGTCCCACACCTCGACGACGGTTTTAAAGGTGTCCGGGTCTGTCTCTACGTCGCTCACGACGGCCAGGCTCTTTCCGTCCGGGGAAAACCTGACAGTCTGCACGCTCCCGGCGCTCACAATCTTCCCCGCCGCCCGGTACGTCTTCGCGTCCCAGAGCGTGACCGTGCGGGCGGCCGCCTCCGCGGTCAGGTTTCCGGGGCCGGTCGCGAACATGGTCCCGTCAGGAGAAAAGGCCACGTCGCCGAAGCCGGACTCCCAGGGGTCTATGACCTTCTTCCTTCTGCCGGTCTGCGCGTCCCAAACTATCAGCGTGCTCGGGAAGTACGCGCACACCAGCGTGCTCCCGTCCGGCGAGAGGTCGAAGTTCTGTATCACGTCGTCGGGCACCGCGCGCCCGTCCGGGTTCGACACGTCGCCGTAGAGCGTCGCCAGCAGCCTCATGTTCAGAGGCTTGATCGTGGTCGGCCCCTTCCACGCGACTCTTTTAGCCGGGTAGCGCCCGGTCTCCTGCGAGATATTTCTGGCCCGGCGCTTCGACTGTGCCAGTCCCGCGCCGCCGAGTAAGCAGACGGCGACGAGTACCGCAAGAACCTGTGTCTTCCTCATAGTTGCCTTTCGTCGGTTTAATCGCTGGCGCGCAGCCTTAATCGCCGTCAATGATGTGGATTGCCTTGACGTACGGGCGGCCCCTTCTGAGGCCGTAGGTGATTCTTTGGAGGTAGAGATTATTGTGGAGCATGCCCTCCTGTTCGAAGGTGCAGGTGCCCCTGCGGCATCGCCGTAGCGTCCCGCCGTTTCGCTGGGAGTCCTGGTTCCCCCTGTTGAGCCACCGCTCCGCGGCCGCGAGCGTCTTGAAACTCCTGGTCACGATTCCACCCGTGATGGAATGCTCGACGCGGATTCTCACCGTGCCTAGATAAGGGCGCTCCGCGTCGAGCCTCCCCAATTCGCCGGCCGCGAAGGCGTCTGCGACCGTCTTGGCGAGTTCCTCGGCGGCCTGCGTTTGAGACGGCGCGTGGGCGCGCGCCGGCCAGACGCCTCCAGCCCTTTGTGCCGTTTGCGATTGAGCGAGGCCGACCGAACTCATTGTCACAATGAGCGCCGTCAGCAGGACGAGTCTGTTTACCATTGTTCTCCTGTTTCTTCTCCTGGTTTGCGATTCGAGCACCTTAAGATGCTTCGGATGAGTCGCGCTTACGCCTTCTCCTCGTCGAGTTGCCGCAGGCTGTCGAGGATGAGGTTGGTGTTGCTGGCGGCGTTGATGGTGACGGGGAATTCCGAGGCGGACCTGTGGAAGTCGAAAGTGCCTGTGACCACTTCGACTATCCTGCGGAAGGCTTCCTCGCCGGCCGCCTCGCCCGACTCCGCGCCGACGATGCGGCCCTCGTTGAAGAGGACGCGGCCCTTGCGCGTGTCGCTCGCGACGGCGAGCGCGCCCGTCAGGCGCGAGTTCTCGATGACCTGCACGGCGTCGAAGATGCTGACGGCCGAGAGGTCGCCGGCGAGCGTCACTTGAGACCTCCTGACGATGCGGTTGGCCTGCACGGCCACCTCGCCCGGCCGCAGAACAGCGGTGGGGCGGCGCGCGCGCCGTATGGCTTCGAGGCCGGAGGCAATCGAGATGCGCGGGTCCAGGTTCTTGGCTTCGATCAGGCGGTCGTGCGCCGCCTGCAAATCCTCGCGCTCTATGTAGAGGCTGGCGAGCGCGAGGCACTGGCGCGCGGCCTCTTCGGGGTGCTTCGACTGCGTGATCTCGCGCAGGCGCTCGCGCAAAGGAATCGAGCGCGGGTTGCTCTCCAGCGCGGCGCGCAGGCGGCGCACGGCGCGCTCCGGCGCTTGATACTTCAGGAACAGCTCGGCGTCGAGCAGCGCCGTCTCGACGTCCCCCTCCTGCTCCTTCTCCTTGCCTGTGAACGTCTCGTTCATGGGTCTCTTTTCGGGCGGTTCGGAAGACCCGCGGCCCGCTCGCGGTGTCCCAGTCAGTTTAGCACAAACGCGCGCGCCGGTTGGCCGTGCGGCATTCTGCGCCCCATCCGACACCATATCGTATAGGCCGTGGAGCATCGCGGGGGCGCGTTGTTTCTTGCGTGCGACATGAAAAAGCGCACTCTTCGTCGCCCCCTCATCCAATCTCTCAACTCGTCCGTCCCAAGCTGAATTTTAATTGTCCTTACCAGCGCGGATAAAAATCACCGTCAACTCCCGACTTCGTTCGCAACCGTACAAGGTTTCCGAGGCGTCTTGCGGGTGAAACATGGCACGCGGGATGCACTATTGGCGGGCGAGAGATCACGAAGGTTTGTTTAACTCGCCGCGCGTGAGCTTCTCTGTCAAGGTCAGCAATTCGAGTCCCCCTTTCTTGAAAGCCTTGTCCGACCGTGCGGGGAGGAGTTTTTACGCATGTATGATGAAATGACGTTGGAAGTCACCAACGCCGCGACCATCAGGCTCGTCAACGCGAGCTGGGCGAACTACCTGACGCGCTTCCTACAGCGCCTCAAAACAATCGGCCGCATTCACAGGGCAGACGGGACCGAAGCCCTGATCAAACGCTTCAAGCGCTCGCGCCCCGACACGTACTTTCACAGCGTCCGCGTCTCGCGCGTCTCGCGCGCAGTCGGGCGCGCCTACGGCTTCGACGACGCGCGCCTCAGGCAGCTCTGCCACACGGCCGTGCTGCACGACGTGGGCAAAATCCTGGTCCCCGAGGCCGTGCTCAACCGCCCGCGCAAGCCCACGCGGACGGAGTTTTTCATCCTCCACCAGCACCCCAGTTTCGGCGCGCTCCTGGCCTCGTACTTCAACCTCCCGGCGGAGCTGCGCGTGCGGACGCAGCACCACCACGAGCGTTGGGACGGGAAAGGCTACCCGCACAAACTGGGCGGCGAAGACATCCCTTTGATGGCGCGCATCGTCCAAGTGGCGGACACCTACGACGCGATGGTCTCGGACAGACCCTACCGCAAGGCCCTCAGCCACGAGGAGGCGGCCCGCGAGCTTCGCCGCTGCGAAGGCAAGCAATTCGACCCGCGCGTCATCGAGGCGTTTTTAGACACGTACCCGACGAAGGAGTCAGAAGTGTAGTCATGAACACATGGATGAAGCGGCGCATCGACCGTTCCCGCGCGCGCTGCCAGAAGACCGCGGAGCAGAAAGAGACGATGCGACGCGAGAAACAAGAGACTGGGCGGAACAAGCAGAAAGCGACGACTCCCCGCGAACTTTCTCACCCCGCCAGCGACAAGTAGAAGCAGGAAAGCCGCCCTCGGTTCGGGGGCGGCTTTCGCCTTCCGTAATCCCAGACACGTTTAGAAGTCGAAGCGTACTCCGACCCTGATCTGCCGCTGCCGTAGTGTGCGCGTCGGGACGAGGAAGGAGTCTATGAATGCCTGGCGCTGTTCGGGCGTGGCCGTCGGGCTGAGGCCGTTGAAGTTGATGAACTCCGTGCCGAAGCTGAAGACGGTCTTGTTGAGCAGGTTGTCGACTTCGAGCGAGCCGCGGATGCGCAGGCGCTCCGTCGGCTTGAACTCGCGCGTGATGTTGAGGTCGAGGAGGAAGAGGCCCGGCCCGAGCCCCGCGTTGCGCGGCAGGTTCCCCGTCTCCCCGATGGTCGGCAGCCGGAAGGCCGAGAGCAGCCGTGTGTCGAGCGGCTCGCCGGGCTCGCGGAAGCGCAGGAGCGAGAGGTCGCCCGTGAAGATGGGCCGGTCCGTGCCCACGTCGTCAAGGTTGCGGTCGTTGCCGCCGATGGAGATGTTGAAGGGCGCGCCCGACGCGACGCGCAGGATGGGCGCGAAGCGAAGCCGCCCGAGCCAGCGCGGCGTGTCGAACGTCCCGGAGAAGACGAAGCGGTGGCGCCGGTCCAGAAGGCTGCGCGAGCGCTCGGCCCGGAAGTCGCCCGGCGTGAGCGCGCTCGACGTGTTGACGATGCCGTCGTCAATCAGGCGCGAGAGCGTGTAGACCCCGCGCAGCGAGAAACCGAAGCCCGACTGGCTGCGGCGGAAGCGGCGGCGCAGCTCCAAAGTCAGCCCGTGGTAGAAGCTGTTGCCGATGGAGGCGAGCTGCTCTATCTGCGTGCGGCTCGGGTCCGGCCTCGTCAGGTTCAGCGTGGAGAGCGCCACGTCGAGCGTCGTGGTAGAACTGACGCTGTTGAGGTTGAAGACCGAAATTGGCACACCCGCTTCGATGATGCGCTCGACGGCGTTCGGGTCCGAAGGGTCCGACGGCGCGGTCGTGAAGCGCACCAACTCGCCGGCGGTCGTCACGTTGTAAAGCGGGCGCGGGCAGCCCGGGCACGGGCGGAAGTTGGGGAAGTCGCGCGAGAGCAGGAAGGCCGAGAGATTGCCGAACCCGGCGGGCGGGCGCGGCGCGTTGGCGTTGAACTCGCGCCAGAGGTGAATCCCGCGGTTGTAGGTGTAGTTGGCCTCGAAGACGAGCGAGCGCCCGATCTCGCGCTCGAAGCCGACGTTCGCCTGGTAGCTCTCGGGGATGCGCAGGTCCGGGTCGAGCCGTCGCGAGAAGTTCGTGTTGAGCGAGCCGAACTCTTCGACGAGCGGGTCGTCCGCGGTGAGCGCCTCGGGGAAGTTGAGGTTCGCGGCGATGAAGGCGCTGCGCTCGGCGGCGGTCAGCGCGCGGCCCGTCGCCGGGTCAACGAGGTCGTTCGTGTCGAAAATCAATTGCTGGCGGCCGAGCGTGAAGTCGTCAATCGTCCGAAGCAACGCGCGGTTGTAGAAGAACCCCGCGCCCACGCGGATGACGGTCTTGCCGGACTTCAAGGGGTCGTAGGCGAGCGCGAAGCGTGGGCCAAAATTGTTCGTGTCGCGCACTATCGTCTCGCGCTCGTACCTGAGCCCGTAGCTCATCGTCAGGTTCGCGAGCAGCCGCCACTCGTCCTGCACGAAGATGCCGAAGTAGGTGTTCCGCTGCTCCGACTCGGTCTGGAAGTTCTGCCGGAAGCGGCTCGGCGCGTTCAGTAGGAAATCTTCGACGCTCGAAAAGTTGAACGTGCCCGACACGTCCGAGAGGTCTATGAAGGTCGAGCGGATGTGCTGGAAGTCGCCGCCGAATTTGAGCGAGTGCGAGCCCGCGACCAACGAGAGCGCGTCCTGCAACTGGAAGCGCGTCTCGCGGCGGTCGGTCGAGCCGCTCGTTGAGGAGCCCGCGATGAGCGTGCCGGAACGTGATTGCGGGTCGTCGTCGGGCAGAGGGTCGTCCAGCGTAATCAGGACGACGGGGCGGCGGTCCGCGGTCTGCCGGACTTCGACCGCGGGCGTCAGGCGCGAGAACTGTATGCGCGTCTGGTTGACGATCTTCGGCGAGAAGACGAAGTTGTCCGTGTAGGAGATGGCGTCGGAGTTGCGCGTGCGGCCCTGCAAGGCTTCGGCGAGGCGGTTGCCGCCGGCGAACTGCCGCATGTTGTTCAGCCGGCCCATCTGGTAAAGCCAGGAGCCGTTGTGCATGTCCGAGAACTTGTGGTCTACGCGCGCCGTGAAGATGTGGTTGCGCGAGGGCGTGCTGATGCCTTCGAAGAAGGGCGAGATGCCGGCCGCGACGCGGCGCGGGTCGATGACGGTCGGCGCGGGCAGCGGGAAGCGCGGGTTCTGCTCGATGGGGACGAGCGTGTCGGTCGTCGCCGTGTCGAAGATGGTGTCGTACTCGTAGGCGGCGAAGAAGAAGGTGCGCTTGCGCCCGTTGTAGAGCGGCAGCCTGACGGGGCCGCTCAGCGTGAAGCCCGGGTTGTGCTGCTCGAAGGGGAGGCGCGGCAGGCCCAGGGCCTGGTTGCGCGACGTGTTGGCGTTGAGAACGTCGTTCTCGTAGAAGTGGAAGAGGCGGCCGCGGTAGCGGTTCGAGCCGCCGCGCGTGCGGATGTTGATGCGGCCCCCGGAGGCGCGCCCGTACTCGGCCGAGAACTGGTTCGTGATGATCTGCACTTCCTCGACGGCTTCGAGCGAGGGCTGGAAGCGTTCGCGCGCGGCGCGGTCGTCGTTGTTGTCGAGGCCGTCAATCGTGATGTTGTTCGAGTAGGCGGGGCCGCCCGAGAGCGAGAAGGTTCCGGCCTCCTCGGGCGTGGTGTTCGGGTTGACGCCGCGGTCTTCCGCGAGGTCGCGCGTCGAGAGCGGCTCCTCGGTGACGCCGCCCAGGGTGAAGATGAGTTCGAGCGGCGAGCGCGAGACGTTCGGCAGCGCCTCGACCTCCTCGGTCATGACGGTCCCGCCGACGACCGTGCGCGTCGTGTCGACGGCGGGCGCGTCCGCCTCGGTGACTACTACGTCGGTGCCCGCCGTCACGTCCGCCGGGCGCATGGTGAAATCGAGCTGGACGTTCTGGCCCGCGATTGTCACGAGGTTCGTCTTCTCCTCGGTCGCGAAGCCCGCGGAGGAGGCGCGCACGGTGTACTCGCCCGGCTCAAGCTCTATGATGCGGTAGCGCCCGTCGTCGTCCGCGACGACGCTGCGCTCGACGCCGGTCTTGACCAGGACGGCCGTGACGGAAGCGTTGGGGATGATCGCGCCGTCCTGGTCCGTGACGCGCCCCGCGATGGTCGCTTCGTCTAGGTCCTGGGCGCGCGCCGCGGCGGGCGCGAGCGCGAGCGCGACGGCCAGCGCCAGCAAAGCGGACGAGAGGCGTGCGCCCCTCACAAGAAGGCGCGAGGGCTGAGGGTTCATAAAAAGTTTAACTCAGAGCTTGAAACGGTCGAGCGGGATACCGAGAAGCCGTCAGTCTGAATGAGCGGCCGTGACAAAGACAGCGGGCGAACTTTATCACCACGCGCGCGGCGAGCACAAGACGGACGTGATGGAGAGTCCTACCGGCGCGAGGTGGTCGTGCGGCGGCGCAGGCGCAGGGCGGCGGCGTGCGAGGCGGGGATGAGCGCCCCGGCCTCGGGCGGGGGCGGCGCGTCAGTGAAGTGCGCGAACTCCGCGGCGTGCGTTTGCAGGTAGTCGAAGAAGCGCTCGAACTCGCGCTGCATCGCGTCCATCTTCTCGCGCATGTTGAGGATGATCTCGACGCCCGCGAGGTTCACGCCCAGGTCGCGCGTCAGGGAGAGGATGACTTCCAAACGCTCCAGGTCGGCGTCCGTGTAGAGCCGCGTGTTGCCTTCGGAGCGCGACGGCTTCAAGAGCCCTTCGCGCTCGTAGAGGCGCAGCGTCTGCGGGTGAATCTCGTACTGGTCCGCCACCGCGCTGATCGTGTATGTCCGAGCCTTTCGTTTCATACGGCACAAACTAAAGGGGCTGTCGCGCCCTCTTCTCTTCATCGTGATCGTCGCCCGGCGTCTGCTGGCTGTCGTAGTAGCCCTCGCGCAAGTCCTTCTGGACGGCGACCGCCTCGGCCGCCTTCGGGTGGAGCCACTGCTGGATGGCGTAGAAGCCCGAGTTCATCGCGCCGCGCGCTATCCCGCTCCCTTTCCGCAGCCGCTCTTCGTACTCCGCCTCCGTCAGCTCCGACTGGCGGCTGATGCGGTGCAGCCCGTAAGCCCCGCACAGCAGAGCGAGCGCCGCGAGACAGAGCCAGAGGAGGTCGTTGCCGTTCATAGTCTCGAATGCTTCGCGCCCGCCGGGCGGTTAAACTTCATTCCAGGCCCATCGCCACGCGCGGGTTCTCGGAGTTCAGTTGCGCGTAGCGCTTCAAGAGTTCTTTGGTCTCTTCCGAAATCACGTTGGGCAGCGTGACCTGCACTTCGACGAACTGGTCGCCGCGCAACTGCGGGTTCCTGAGGCTCGGCACGCCGCGCTCGCGCAGGCGGAATTTCTGGCCCGACTGCGTGCCGGGCGGGATACGGAGCTGCGCCTTGCCCTCGACCGTCGGCACCTCGATCTTCGCGCCGAGCGCCGCCTCCGGCACTGTGAGCGGCACGGTCACGTAGATGTTGTCGCCCTTGCGCGTGAAATACTTGTGCCGGCCGACGTTCGTGATGATGTAGAGGTCGCCCGGCGGAGCGCCCAAGCGGCCGCCCTCGCCCTTGCCCGCGATGCGCACGCGCGAGCCGGTGTCCACGCCCGCCGGAATCCGAATCTTGACGGTCTCCGTCTTCGGCAGCACGCCGCTCCCTTTGCAGAGCGAGCACGGCGGCCGGCGCTTGCCCGTGCCGGAGCAGTCCGGGCACTCCTGCGCGAACTTCAGCCGGCCGCCCGCGCGCTGCACCTGGCCCGAGCCCTTGCAGGTCGGGCAGGTGATGGGCGCGCCGCCCGTGTCGCCAGCGCCGTTGCAGCGCGTGCACTGCTCGGAGCGGTTGACAGTGATGTTCGTCATCAGGCCCGTGATGGCCTCCTCGAACGAGAGCGCCAGGGGCATCTCTATGTCGGCCCCGCGCTTGGGCTGCGGCCTGGGCGGCTCGCGCTCCTCTTTGGCGGAAGACCCGCCGAAGAGGTCCGCGAAGATGTCCCGAAAGCTTGAGCCGCCGCCGCCGCTCGACGTGCTGGTCGAAGACGTGCCTGAAGTGCCCCAGTCGAAGCCTGTGAAGTCGAAGCCGCCGCCCGCGCGGCCGGCGTTCCCCCCGCCCGGAGTCGCGCCGCGCGCCGCCGCCTCGGCCAGGTTGTCCGAGTACTGGCCGAAGCGGTCGTAGACCTTGCGCTTCTTCTCGTCGGAGAGCACGTCGTGCGCCTCCGTGATGAGCTTGAAGCGCTCCTCGGCCGACTTGTCGCCGGGGTTCACGTCCGGGTGGTACTTGCGCGCCATCCGGCGGTAAGCCTTCTTGATCTCCTCCGGCTTCGCGTCGCGCTTGACACCCAGAACCTTGTAGTAGTCTTCTTTCGCCATTCGTTAGTGCATAGTGAATGGTAAATGGTTAATCGAAAAGCAATCGTCCATTAACCATTTACCATTCACCTTTGACCCGCCTTACTTGTTCTCGTCCACGTCAACGTATTCGGCGTCGATGACGTTGTCGTCGCCGCCGCCGCCCGACGAGCCCTGCGACGCCTGGCCGCCGGCCGCGCCCGCGGCCGAAGCCTGCTCGCCGCCCGCGTCAGTGGCTGCGCCGCCGCTGCCCTGCTGCTGGTAGAGCGCCTCGGCGATCTTGTGCGAGGCGGTTTGCAGCCGGGTGAAGGCGTCGTTCATGCGCTCGACGCCGCCCTCCTCGGTCGCCTTCTTGGCGTCCGCGAGAGCCGCTTCGACCTCCGAGGCCGCGCCTGCGTCGAGCTTGTCGCGGTTCTCGCTGAAGGTCTTCTCGACCTGGTAGGTCAGGGAGTCGAGGCGGTTGCGCGCCTCTATCTCTTCGCGCTTGCGCTGGTCTTCGCCCGCGTGCGACTCGGCGTCGCGCATCATCCGGTCGATCTCGTCCTTCGAGAGGCCGCTCGACGCGGTGATCGTGATCTTCTGCTCGCGGCCCGTGCCCATGTCCTTGGCCGAGACGTTGACGATGCCGTTGGCATCTATGTCGAAGGTCACTTCGACCTGCGGCATCCCGCGCGGTGCCGGCGGAATCCCCACGAGGTGGAACTTGCCGAGCGTGCGGTTGTCGCCCGCCATCGGGCGCTCGCCCTGTAGGACGTGGACTTCGACGGACGTTTGATTGTCCGAAGCCGTCGAGAAGACTTCCGACTTGCGCGTCGGGATCGTCGTGTTGCGCTCGATGAGCTTCGTGAAGACGCCGCCGAGGGTCTCGATGCCGAGCGAGAGCGGCGTCACGTCGAGGAGCAGGATGTCCGTCTTCTCGCCCGAGAGGACGCCGGCCTGCACGGCCGCGCCGACGGCGACGACCTCGTCCGGGTTGACACTCTTGTTCGGCTCCTTGCCGAAGATGCCTTTGACAATCTCCTGCACCTTCGGGATGCGTGTCGAGCCGCCGACGAGCACGACCTCGTCAACCTTCTTCGCGTCGATGCCCGCGTCCTTGATGGCCTGCTCGACAGGGTTCTTGAGCCTCTGAAGAATCGGGTCAATCAACTGCTCGAACTTGGCGCGCGTCAGCTTCATCACCAGGTGCTTCGGGCCGGACTGGTCGGCCGTGATGAAGGGCAGGTTGATCTCCGTCTCCATCGCAGAAGACAGCTCGATCTTGGCCTTCTCGGCGGCCTCCTTGAGGCGCTGCAAGGCCATCTTGTCGTTCGACAGGTCGATGCCCTGGTCTTTCTTGAATTCTTCGGTGATCCACTCCATCAGGCGCTCGTCTATGTCGTCGCCCCCGAGGTGCGTGTCGCCGTTCGTGGACTTCACCTCGACGACGCCCTCGCCGACTTCGAGGATGGAGATGTCGAAGGTGCCGCCGCCGAAGTCGAAGACCGCGATGGTCTCGTCCTTCTTCTTGTCGAGCCCGTAGGCCAGCGCCGCGGCGGTCGGCTCGTTGACGATGCGCATGACTTCGAGGCCGGCGATTCTTCCGGCGTCCTTGGTCGCCTGGCGCTGCGCGTCGTTGAAGTAGGCCGGGACGGTGATGACGGCCTTGTCAACTTTTTGGCCCAAATAGTCCTCGGCCGACTGCTTCATCTTTTGCAGCACCATGGCCGAAATCTCGGGCGGGCTGTAGTCCTTGCCGCCCGCGTTGACGCGCACGTCACGGTTGCCGGCGGCCTGAACCTTGTAAGGTACCTGTTTGATCTCTTCGCTCACCTCGTCGAACCGGCGGCCCATGAAACGCTTGATGGAGTAGACCGTGTTCTCCGGGTTGGTGACGGCCTGCCGTTTGGCGACCTGACCGACGAGGCGGTTGCCGTCTTTGGTGAAGGCGACGACCGAAGGCGTGGTGCGCCCGCCCTCCGAGTTGGTGATGACGGTCGGCTCGCCGCCTTCCATCACGGCCACAACGGAGTTGGTCGTGCCCAGGTCAATTCCGATAATCTTGCTCATTGCTCTCTTCTCCCAACATTAGTTGACCGCCCTCCCGGATTGAACCGGGGAAACGGCCTCAAGACGCGCCCGCCGCTCGCTTCTGACTCGCCGCAAAAGGGCACATCCCGCCGCGGCTCGGTGGATTACGGGTTGAACGCAGGCTTAATATAATATCTGAGTCCCTCGTTGTCAAGTTTTAATCAGGTCGCCGCGCGCGTCTTTATGCGGGGACTCAACTGCTGAAATATTAGGCTTTAACCGGCGGGCTGGACTGACCCGGCGCGCTCATTCGCCGTTCTGCCGGCGCTCTTCGTTGAGCAGGCGGGAGGCGAAAAAGATGTAGTGTATGCCGGAAAGGACTGCGAAGCCGAAGACGGTCGTGTAGACGGTCGGCAGGTAGCCGCTCAAGGAAGGGAAGCCCGCGGCGATGAGGATGAAGGCGATGGCTAGAATCTGCACGGTCGTGTTGATTTTGCCGAGCCAGGAGGGGCGGAAGCCGCTGAAGCCGGTGACGATGTTGATGGCCGCGGCCCCCACGACGATGAAAACGTCGCGGCTGATGACGGCCACGGTCACCCAGAAGGGCACGGGGAAGTGTCGCGGCAGGGGATGCGGGGCGATGGCCGGGATGGAAAGGACGATGAAGGAGGTCACGAGCAGGAGCTTGTCGGCGATGGGGTCTAAGATTCTGCCGAGCTGCGAGCCCTGGTCGAAGCGGCGGGCGACGAGGCCGTCCAGGCCGTCCGTCAGCCCCGCGAGGACGAAGACGACGAGCGCCCACTCGAACCTGCGCGCCAGCAGCAGCGAGACGAAGACAGGAATCAGCGCCATGCGGAACATGGTCAGCAGGTTCGGCACGGTCAGGATGCGCGACGAGACGGGCGGGTCCGGGTCTTTGGCTTTTTGGGCTTCGGCCGGCTTGGATTTTCGCTTCTCGTCGGAAACCGGCTGAAGTTTTGGCTTCGTCATTTCGAATCTCGGACGACAAAATCGTGAATCAAAAGCCGCGCATTATAGTGACGAGCGGCGACGCGGCGCAAGCTCAGTGGTAGACCGTCGACGCCGCGGTCGCCTGGTTGTTGCCGCGCTCCGCGTCGGGCGTGGGCGACTCGACCCCGACGGTGTTGTTGACGACCGCCCCCTCGGCCAGGTCCTCGTTGACGGTGGCGACGATGGTGACGGTGGCCGAGGCCCCGCCCGCGAGCGAGGGGAAAGTCACGGCGCGGCTGTTGCCGGTGCCGGCGCAGGTGCCGCCCGGCGTGGCCTCGCACGAGACGAAGGTCAACTGGGCCGGCAGCTCGTCCACGAGCTTCACGTTGTGGGCCGTGTCGGGCCCCTTGTTCGCCAGCGTGATCGTGTAGGTGACGTTCTGCCCGACGGTCACGTGGGCGGGCGACGCGCCCTGCTGCACAGACAGGTTCGCGGACTGCGACATGGGCCAAAAAATCGGCACGAGGAGCACGACGATGGCGAAGACGGCGACGGTCAGAATCGAGCCGACCTTGACGAAGTCGAAGAAGCGGTAGCGCCCCGGCGTGAAGATGAGAACGCACGCGGGCTCCAGCGGCGTCAGGAAAGAGCAGGAGGCCGCGTAGGTGACCATCACGGCGAACGTGCGCGGGTTGAGGCCGAGGCTGACGGCCGTCTTGACGGCGATGGGGACGACGACGAGCGCGGCCGCCTGGTTGGACATCGGCTGCGTCAGCGCGACCGTCAGGACGAAGAAGCCCGCGAGCACGGCCAGTCCGCCGTAAGAGCCGACCCACATGACGATCAGGTCCGCGAGGTACTTGTCCGCGCCGCTCTTCTCCAGCGCCGTCCCGAAACTGATCATCCCGGCGATGAGCACGATCAAGCGCCACTCTATGAGGTCGTAAATCTCCTGCACGCGGACGGCGCGGCTGGCGAGCAGGATGAGGACGCCGAGCAGGACGGCGACCGACAGGGGGACCTGCGGCGGGTGCGTGACGGAGAAGAAGAGGAAGACGCCGAAGGCCAGGAGCGCCCACCGCCGCTTCGCCGCGCGCCCGCGCCGCTCCGACACGTCTTCGAGCAGGAGGAGGTGGCCGTCCGCGACCAGTTGCTCTATGTGCTCGCGCTTGCCTTGCACGAGCAGCACGTCGCCGAAGCGCAGAGGAAGCATGCTGATCTTCGAGAGCAGCGCGACGCCCTGGCGGTTGACGGCGAGCACGGTCAACTGAAAACGCTGCCGGAACTTCAAGCCCTTGAGCGTGCGCCCGGTAAAGTCGGACCCGCGCAGGACCATCGCCTCGAACAGCTCGACGTCGCCCGATTCGAGCACGCGGTCGCTCAGCTTGAAGTCGGCCCTGATTTCTATGCCCGTCTCGCTCTTGACGCGCAGGATGTCCTCGATGCGCCCCTGCACGAGCAGCAGGTCTTCGGCCTCTATCTTCTCCCTCGAACTCGGCGCGATGCGCCCCTGCTTGCCGCGCAGGATGCCGACGACCGTCAGGTCCAACTCGTCCGAGAGGTTCGCCTCGGCCAGCGTCTTGCCGACGAGCGGCGAGCCGGGCAGCACTATCACCTCGGACATGTACTCGCGTATGTGGTACTGCTCGGTGAGCGAGTCTGCGCCGCCGCGCCGCGGCAGCAGTCGCAGGCCGAGGAGCAGCATGTAGAGCAGGCCGGCGGCGACGATGGCGACGCCGACCGGCGTCAACTCGAACATGGAGAAGGGCGGGAGCCCGTAGCGCTGGATCGCGCCGCTCACCGCCAGGTTCGTCGAAGTCCCTATGAGCGTGCAGGTGCCGCCGAGGATCGCGCCGAAGGCGAGCGGCATCATCAGTTTTGACGGCGGCACGCGCGCGCGCGCGCACATGCCCAGGACGACGGGGACGAACATCGCGGTCGTCGTCGTGTTCTTCAGGACGGCGGCGCAGGCCGCGGCGACGACCATCACGAGTACGGTCAGGTTGAACTCACGCCCGCCGGCGATCCTGTGCAGGCGTCGCCCGATGACGTCTATGACGCCCGTCTTGACGAGCCCGCCCGTCAGGATGAAGAGCCCGGAGATGGTGATGACGATGTCGTTGCCGAAGCCGGCGAACGCCTCGCCCGCCGTCAGCACCCCCGTCACGACGAGCGCGATGACGAGCAGGATGGTCACGATGTCAATCGGGATGCGCTCCGTCGCGAAGAGCACGACGGCGACGAAGAGCAGGATGATGACAATCGCGATGGGACTCATAAAATGCTAAGCTAGCGGTCAGTAGTCAGTTATCAGTAGTCAGTAAAGGCTGACGGCTGATTACTGATACCGACTGCTGACTACTTCCAAGGGGTTTCGAGATGACAGAGCATTGCATTCTTGTGATCGAAGATCAAGAGGATTTGGCGGAGCTTTACGAGGCGGCGCTCGAAGAGGCCGGCTACAAGGTCCGCGCCGCTTTCACGGGCGAGGAGGGGATCGCGGAGTTCAGGGCCAACGGCGCGGACGCCGTCCTCCTGGACATGACGCTCCCCGAGATGCACGGCACGCAGGTTCTGCACGAGATACGCAGCGCCAACGCCAAAGTGCCCGTGATAGTGATTTCGGCCGAGACGAGCGAGCAGTTGCGCGAGCAGTGCGAGCGGCTGGGCGTCCAGGCTTACCTGTCGAAGCCCGTCAACTACGACGCGATGCTCACCACGCTCAAGGTCGCGCTCGAAACCCCGCCGGAAGAGGCCGAACTCGTCACGCTCCGCCTCCCGTCGCGCGTCATACGGCAACTGACAGGGGTTGACCCGAACCTGGAGCGCGCGATTACGCAGTTAGTCGAAGAGCGGCAGCAAGTCGAAAGGCACAAGGTGAAGGGCGAAAGTTAGGCAGGACTTTCTCCTTTGATTCGGCCATTATTTTTGCCTCCCCCCTCACTTTGTAAGGCCCGCGGACACGGAAGTGTCCGGGCGGCCTGCCCGCCGTCGCTCTCACAACTCCCTGAAAAGAATCTCAGAAAGATTTCAGAGTTTCCTAAGTACGCCTCCTGAGGCTTGCGGATATTCTCCTTCGTGACAAGGCAAACCGCGCCGGCGCGGGGTCGCAAGTAAGAAATCAGAAATCGCCTGTCCGCCCCAATCCACCTTCTGAGAAGGAGAAGAACCCCATGAGAAGCCCAGTCACCAAGAGGTTAGCTCGCACCGCCGCGATGTTCGCGCTGGCGAGCCTCTGCACCTTCTTGGCCCCGCGGGTCGAAGCCGCGGGCGACCCGTCCAACGGCAAGATTGCTTTCGTGAGCTCGCGCGACGGCAACCATGAGATTTACACGATGAACCCGGACGGCACATCGCAGGTCAATATCAGCAACGACCCGGCGTCCGACGTAGAGCCGGCTTGGTCCCCCGACGGAACGAAAATAGCCTTCGCCCGCAACCTTGATTCGCTCATAGAAATCTTCGTCATGAATGCAGACGGCAGCAACCAGACGAGATTAACCTTCAACTCGGTTGGAGATTATGAACCGGCGTGGTCGCCCGACGGGACGAAGATCGCTTTTGTCAGTACCGGCAACAACAACAACGGTATTTTCGTGATGAACGCGGACGGCACGGGCCGGACACAGTTGACGAACAATACAACCGTAGACTCCTCCCCGGCGTGGTCGCCTGATGGTGCGAAGATCGTTTTCGAGGGCAGCAATGAAATCTATGTGATGAACGCCGACGGTTCGGGTCAAACGCAATTGACGAATAACACGGTGGCCGACCAGAACCCTGCTTTCTCGCCCGACGGGGCGAAGATTGTATTTAATAGAAGGGTCGTTAACGAGACTCACATTTTTGTGATGAATGCCGACGGCACAGGCCAAACACAATTAACAACCCCCAGCCTTAATGTTTCTAATTCTTCCCCGGCTTTTTCCCCTGACGGCGAAAAGATTGCCTTCACCAGCAACCACAATACAACGGGCAATGAAATCTCCGTCATGGGCGCTGACGGCTCGAATCAAACGCAACTGACAAATGGCTCGCCAGGTAACTCTCGCCCCGCCTGGCAGCCGATCCCGGATGGCGATACCATCGGCGTCTTCCGCCCTTCGACCGGACAATTTCTCCTGCGCACCTCCAACACGGCCGGCCCGCCCAACATCACCATCAACTTCGGCCAGTCGGGCGACCAGCCGCTGGCCGGCGACTGGAACGGCGACGGCAAAGACGACGTGGGCGTCTTCCGCAATGGACAGTTTCTCCTGCGCCAGCCCCGCACCTTCGGCCTCGTCAACGTCACTATTGTCGTCAACTTCGGACAGCCCGGAGACCGCGCCGTCGTCGGCGACTGGAACGGCGACGGCATAGACACGCCCGGCGTCTTCCGCCCCTCCACGGGGCAGTTCCGGCTGACCAACAGCCCTAACGTCAACAACTCGACGCCGCCCGCCAGTATCATCGCCTTTTCCGGGCAATCGGGAGACAAGCCCGTCGCGGGCGACTGGAACGGCGACGGCCTCGACACGGTCGGCCTTTACAGAGAGTCCGCCGCGTGTGCCTTTTTCCTGAGCAACAACCACCAATACACGGGCTACATCATCACCACGGGCTTCTGCGCCGCTCCTCCTGTCTTGCCCGTCACAGGAGATTGGAACGCCAACGGCGTGAACACCCCCGGCGTGTACAGCGGGTCGCAGGCGGTCTTCTCGCTGAGCAACAACCTGACCGGCCCGCCGCAGTTTCAAGTCAGTTCCGGTCAGGCCGGCGACTTACCCGTCGCGGGCAATTGGAACGGCAGCAATCCCTGAAGGTGATCGACGATGAAGAGTTGACGACGGGTTTAGATGCGTCGGCTCGCGGCGCGGCGACACTCATCGCCGCGCCGCTCTTTTCAATCGAAGAGTGAGGGCTCGACGGCCGCGGCCGCCTTCTTCGGCTTGCGCTTCTTCGCCGTCTCGCTCTTGGCGGACCCTGGGTGGTGTGCGAGGTGTTCGGCGTTCAATCCCATCTCGCGCAAGTGCGCGGCGAACTTCGGCTCGCCGTGCATGGTGATGATGCGCCCGGCCCCCGAGGCGCGGGCCAGGTGGACGAGCTCGTCGTAGTCCGCGTGGTCCGAGAGCGGGAGCACCAGGTCAACTCCCTTGTACATGTAGGGCGCGCTCCTGTGCAGCGCCCAGCCCGTGAGCATGATGACGTAGCGCCGCTCGATGTTCGTAATCATGGGCTGCTTGCGGCAGCCCGGCGGCGTAATCAGCACGCGCCCGCGCAGGTGTTCGCGGTCGTACTTCTCATAGGGGCCGGAAAACTTCACGCCCAGCTCGCGGTAAATCTCCGTGACGTTCCAGACGGAGCCGTGCAGTGTCACGCGGTAGTCGCGCCTGAGCAGAAGCTCCAGCGCCTCCTGCCCCTTGCCGAGCGCGTAGGCCAGCACCACTGGGACGCGGTCGTCCGAGAGCGCGCGGTCAACGGCCGCGTAGAGCCGCTCGTTCGTCACCACGTCGGGCGGGAAGCGGTAGAGCGGGTCGCCGAAAGTCGACTCCATGACGAGCGTGTCGCACGGGACGATGACGGCGTCCTCGGCCGCCACGTTCGGCCTGAGCTTGATGTCGCCCGTGTAGACGAGCCGCTCGCCGTCGGCCTCGACGAGAATCTGCGCCGAGCCCAGGCAGTGGCCCGCGGGGTAAAAGGTGAGGGCGAAGCGGCCGTAGTCGCGGCGCTCGCCGTAAGGAAGCGCCTCCATCTCCGCGTCGCCGCGGCGGTGCTGGAAGATGCGCGCCGTCTCGGGCGTACTGATGATGGAGCGGTGCTCCGCGATGTGGTCCGAGTGGCCGTGCGAGATGACGCAGCGGTCGCGCGGCCCGTCCGCGTCGAGCCACAAATCCAGGTCGGGCAGGTAAAGCCCCTCGCGGTATTCGACTCTTAACAAAAGCTCAGCCTCCGGCTTTCGGCCCAATTTTGGAACGCGTCTTTTCAGACCGCGCTCGATTCGGGCTTGCCGCCAACCGTCTCGCTTGGTTATCTTCGGGAGAAAGTTTCGCGGAGAATTATATTACACGGAGGTCGGAGTGAAGAACCGCAGATGAGTTCGGGCGAGGAGCAAAAGGTGGTGGTCGCGGGCGAGACGCCGGCCGAGACCGTCTCGCGCTGGCGCGCGGTCCGCAGGCTCTGGCGCGCGGAGATGGTCTACTTCGTCGCGCTCGGCGCGTTCTCTGTGCTCGCCATCTTCGCCTACCTCGACCCTTACTTCGCCTGGGACTTGAAAGTGTCCAGCGCCTTCAACTGGACGAAGTTCACGCCGCCCGGCGTCTTCGGCCTGCTGGAGTTCGTCTCAACCTTCGGCAACAGTTGGACGCCCTACGCGCTGGCCGGGGTGACCATACTGATTTTCCTCCTCACGGGCCTACGCAGCGAGGCAATCGCCCTGCTGATGAGCACGGCCGGGAGCGGCCTCATCAACAGCACTCTCAAGCTGCTTATCGCGCGGCAGCGCCCGTCCGTCTCGGCCTTCGTCCCGGCCTACCGCGAGACCGTCTCGCAGAGTTTCCCGTCGGGCCACGTCACCTTTTACGTCTGCTACTTCGGCTTCCTCTTCTTCGTCGCCTACGCGCTTTTGCCGCGCGGCTCGAACACGCGGCGGCTGGCGCTGGCGCTCGCGGCCCTGCCCGTCCTGCTCGTCGGCCCGTCGCGCATCTACCTCGGCGCGCACTGGCCCTCCGACACCATCGGCGCTTACCTCTGGAGCGGCGTCTGGCTGGCCTTCTCGCTCGCCATGTACCGGCGCTGGAAAGAGCGCAGGACGCTCCACGGCGAAGAGAAAACAATCGAGATACCGGGAAATGAGGCTAAATAGGCGAGCGGCGCGTGCGTCGTAGTCAGTAAGCGGGCGAGACGATAAAGAAATCGTCCGTGATTATGAAGCACGCACGCCCCGCAACTCGATACGCGCGCCCGATTCCTTTATTGCGGGGCGTGCGCGGAGCGTTGCGGCCCGCGCGTATCGAGTTGCGGGGCGTGCGTATCGAGTAATCAGTCGCGCGTATAGAGTTTCCGGCCGAGCGTATCAAGGAAGCGGGCGAGCTTCAGGGGGCGAGGGTGTGCAACTGGAGCCCTTCGGCCCGAGCGTCAAACGCCGCCTGAGCCAACTCCGCGAGGCTGAGGTAGCTGATTTGAGGGTCTTTCTCGACCAGACGCCTTGTTCCTCGCGCTCTTTCATGACCTTCGTGAGGAGCTTATCCAACCCCGAAAGGTCTGCGGTCGTCCCCATCTCCTCCGCGTTCAAGACGACCTTCGCGGGCCGGGGCGGCGGCGTCTGCTGAGCCTGGGGAGTCGCCTGCTGCTGAGGTTGAGAATTAGAGGTCCTGGGCGTCTGCGCGCAGGAGGTGGCGAGCGCGCGAAAAAGCATAACGGCCGCGGCCGCCGGCATCCGTTGCGCCCGAAGGCCGGCCGTCGTTTTCTTAGCCATCCGTTCCTCCCAGGGCTCTGCTCGTCAGGGTGAAGGCAATCTTACGGACTCCGCCTACGGCCTATTTCTTCAGCTCCGGCCTCAGATTCATGTTCCGTATCAGGCGGTGCAGGTAGTTCGGGTGGACGCCGAGGAGCTTGGCGGCCTCCGTGTAGTTGCCGGCCGCCTGCTCTATGGCTTGGAGGATGAGTTGCTTCTTGGCTTCGGCGACGGCCTCGTGGTAGTTCGCCACGCCGACGCCTGCGCCGCGGGCGGCGCTCGCGTGTGCGGCCGATTCGAGCGCGGCCTCGGGCAAGTCTTCCGGCAGGATCAACTCGGTCGTGCCGAGGACGACGGCGCGCTCGACGGCGTTCTCAAGCTCGCGCACGTTGCCGGGCCAGTCGTAGCTTATGAGCCGCGCGCGCGCCTCGCTCGAAATCCCGCGCACGCGCCGGTTGCACCTGTCCGCGTACTTCTGGACAAAGTAGCTCGCCAGCAGCGGGATGTCCTCGCGGCGCTCGCGCAAAGGGGGCATCGAGAACGAGACGACGTTGAGCCTGTAATATAAGTCCTGGCGGAACGAGCCCTGCCTGATTGCCTCTTCGAGGTCGCGGTTCGTCGCGGCGATGAGGCGTATGTCGACCTTGAGCGTGCGCGTGCCGCCGACGCGCTCGAACTCGCGCTCCTGAAGCACGCGCAGCAGCTTGACCTGTAGCACGGGCGGCATCTCGCCGACTTCGTCCAGGAAGAGCGTGCCGCCGTCGGCGATTTCGAGCTTGCCTTTTTTTTGTGCCACCGCGCCCGTGAACGCGCCCTTCTCGTGGCCGAACAACTCCGACTCCAGGAGCGTCTCCGTGAGCGCGGCGCAGTTGACGGCGACGAAGGCTTTGCCCTTGCGCGGGCTGTTCAGGTGTATGGCGCGCGAGATCAGCTCCTTGCCGGTCCCAGACTCGCCCTGTATGAGCACGGTCGAGTTGGTCGGGGCCACGCGCGCGATGAACTGGTAGACCTCGCGCATCCGCGGGCTCTCGCCGATCATGTTGCGCTCGATCTGTATGTCATCCTGCAGGCGCTGGTTCTCGCTTTCGAGCCACTCGACGTGGCTCGCGTTTTCGAGCGCGACGGCCGCGATGCCCGCGATGGCCGTCAAGAGCTGCAAGTGGTCTTTGTCGAAGCGCGTCAAGGGGTCCGACGCGTAGAGGTAGATGACACCCTGCGGCTTGTCGAAGAGCATCAGCGGCACGCAGAGCAGCGCCTGGATGTGCGAGGCAATCAGGCTCTCCGCCTCGTCGAACGCGCCGCTCTCCTGCACGTCGTTGCTCAAAATCGAGACGCCTTCCGACAGCACGCGGTCCGTGATCGTGCGGCTGACGCGCACGGTCTTGTTCGGGCCGGACTGCCTGTCCAGGCCGAAGACCGAGGAGAACTCTTCCGCCCCCCCGCCTTCCGTCAGCAGGATGGCCCCGCTGTCCGCGGGCACGACCTCGAAGATGAGTTCGAGCAGTTGGCGCTGGACGGCTTCGAGGCCGCGCACGGAGTTGATGGTCGTGGCGATTTTCATCAGCGCCGAGAGGTCGCGCGCCATCAGGTGAAAGGCGTCCGCGATTCTCACCTGGAGCGTGTTGGTGCCCGTCGAGAGTCGCCCCTCGTCGAGCAGCACCGTGCTTGAGCCCGCGGGGGCGTCGCCCTCTTCGAGCAGGAAGGAGAAGGTGTAGTCGCCGAGGCGCAGGCGGTCGCCGTGCTCAAGGTAGCGCTCCTTGACCGGCACGTCGTTGACGAAAGTGCCGTTGAGGCTTTCGAGGTCAGTGACTTTGAAGAGGTCGCCTTCGCGCCTGATCGTGCAGTGGCGGCGCGAGACGGAGGGGTCGCTCAGGCAGATGCGGTTGGCCGATTCGCGCCCGATGGAAGTCTCGTCTTCTGTCAGCGTGAAATTCGTCCCCTTCAGGGGGCCGGCGATGGCTGCGAGTCTGGGGTTCATGCTCTCCTACAGAGTCCTGTTTAGCACATTTGGATTCCGCAAGGGTAGCGCCGACGCCGCCGGGTGAGCACTTTTTCTGACACTCGCGGATGGCGGCCTATCCGTTCGGATAGAGTTTGGCGGCCAGCGCCGGACGATTCGCCCGCTGCACTTTTCCCGCCAATCAAGCTCATCCCGGCCTCAATCAAATAGTTCCGGCCGAAGCACGCTTCGCCGCGCGCCGCCGCCCGGGCCGTGGCACGCGGATGGCAATGGTGTGGGGCACGACACGACGAGTTACCAACGGAGAGGACGGTAGCCGCGGCGGGTCGGAAAGTTTGAAAAGGCTAAGCGAGCTGCCCCCCAGAAGCGGGCGCTTTGAGCGCAGCCGGTTTGAGAGTTTCGGTCGCGAGAACCCCCCGCGACCCGCTGCCCCCGAGCGGGCAAGAAGGAGTAGAAATGAAAAAGCAGATTCTGAAAGGCGTCACGATGTTGGCGTCGATCGTCGCCCTCGCGTTCGCCACGGCCCTCGTCACCAGCGCGCAGTCGCGCACACGCCAGGTCAGGGCCGACATCCCGTTCGACTTCGTCGTCGGCGACAAGGCGCTCCCGGCCGGCAACTACACGGTCGCGACCGCTTCCAGTAATTCGCCCGACGCCGTCAGCGTCCGCAGCAGCGACGGCCGCCGGAAAGCGATTCGCCTGACGAACGCCGTCATCGACAACGCGAAGACCAGGCGCGCGCGCCTGATCTTCCACCGCTACGGCCACACCTACTACCTGGCGCAGGTTTGGGCTCCGGGCTCAAGCGAAGGGCGCGAGATGCTGAAGTCGAAGGCGGAGCGCGCGGCCGAAGTGGAATTGGCTCAGAACGCGGCGCAGGGTGAACTGGCCCAGAGCGGCGGCCCCGAGATAGTGACGATAGTGGCCGAGAATGAATAACCCGAGCTGAACCCGAAAGCGCAAGCAACGTCCCCTTGCGCCCCAAGAGCCGAACCGGCAAGCCGAACGTCTCCCCGGCTTGCCGGTTCGGCTTTTTACTTGTCGAGGGTCACGCTCTTGACCCAGGCCGTCCACCAGAGGGCGCGCAGCATCTCCGCCCCGGCGACGAGGCGCTCGACGGCGAAGCGCTTGTGCTCGGGCGAATTGGTCTGCGCGTCGAACTTCGCCTGCTTCTCCAACTGGTAAAGGCGCTCGACGAGGCCGTTGCTGTTTTTGAAGAAGGCGATGGTCCCGGCGCGCGGGTTCTCAAGGACGCGGGGCTGCGGGTTGATGGAGGGCAGCAGGTCGCCTATCACGACGTGCGACTGGACGAACTCGCTCTCGAAGCGCCAGTGGAAAGTGTTGTCGGTCGTGTAGCCGTTCGGGTTGGGGTAGTCTTTGGCCCAGCCGTTGTAGTGGACGGTTGCGTGGTGCGGGTTCGCCCCGTCGCTCACGTAGTGGCCGAGGACGCCCGCGTCGTTGACGATGCGCTCCTCGATCCACTTGCGCGTCCGCTTGTCCGTGGCGTTTCTCCACAGGTGGAATTCCGTCCGCAGCCGCTCGTACAACTCCACGATGCGAAAGGAAGCGAGGCCGGCCTTCTCGGGCTCCTTCAGGCCCGCCTGCGAGAGAGCGGCCAGGTACGCGTAGCGGTCTTCGGCGTCGAGCGCGGCGGGCGGGACCATTTCGAGGTCAAGAAAGTGGTCGTAGGAGAACGCCTCGTTCATCTCCAGGAGGGTCTTCGAGCGCCAGCGGTCCGGCTCCGGGTTGAGGTATTCGAGTTGCGCCGTCGCCTTGCGGAAAAACTCCGGCATCTCTTTCGGCAGGCGCGCGGCGGCCGCGCGGCCCGAAAGTTTGTGCCCGTGCTCGCCCCAGGCGAGCGACACCGGCGGCCTGACGAGTGAAGCCGAGAGAAGCAGCGCGAGCGAGAGCGCCGCGGCGGTCAGTCTTATTCTTCTGTTCATATCACTGCGCGTAAACTTCGACGGCCGTCACGTCTTCGACGAAGCCCTCGTAAACTTTCCTGAAGCGCGCGCGCACCTCCTGCATCTTCTCACGGTTCTCGAAGTAGGTGCGGCCGCGCTGCAAGACGAAGTAGGTCGGGGAAGAAATGTCTTCCAACTTGAAATTCGGGTCCGAGAGCACGCGCGATTGCAGGTCCGTGCGCCCCAGCTTTTCGAGGTAGTAGCCGACGACGCCCGGCGTCTCGTGGACAATGCTCGCGCCCTGCGGCGCGGTCCGGGCGACGAACTCGATGGCCTCCCTGAGCCCGTCGTCGTAGAACTCGTCGTGCGGGAAGAAGTGGCCCGCGCGCGCGCCGCCGAGCGCGTTCGTGTAGGCGGCGTAGTGCGGGCAACTGCTGTAGGCGGACCAGGCGGGCCACGCGACGAAGACGAGGAGCGTGGCGATGCTCGCGAAGCGGAGCGCGCGCTCGCGGCCCGCGGCCTTGAATCGGGACGCGGCCCAGCGGACGAGCGCGACCACGCCGACCGCCGCGATCATGTAGAGGAAAGGCATGAGGCTCAAGGCGTAGCGCAGCCACTTCGCGCCGGCCAGCGAGTAGGGCACGATCCAGAGCACGAACATCAGGAGCAGAAAGCCGTGGCCCGGCTGCCGCCAGCGCCTGACGCACTCGATCAGCCCGACGACGAAGGCGGCGAGCACGGGGAGCGGAACCTTTATCAGCAGGAAGAGCGCGTAGAAGTAAAGGGGCGTCCCCCAGAAGGGCGAGCTCGACATGTTGTTTTTGTAGAGCACGTCGCCCATCAAATAGCCCGTGTGCGAGAGCAGTTGCTCGCTCGTGTAGGCGCTCAGGTAGGCCCAGGTCTGCGGCAGGAGCACGGCCGGGTTGGCGATTAAAAAGACGAGGCCGAAGATCAGGTAGAAGTGCCAGGGCGTGTGACCCGAGGGCTCGCCGGGCTCCTTCTTACGCACGCGAAAGTAATGGTGGTAGAGCATGTTCAGCCCGAAGAATTGTGGGAAGTACTTCGAGGCGATCATCAGGCCGAACGACGCGCCGGAAAGAAGGTAGCTCCGCCGCTTGACGCGCGCCTCGCGCGGGCCCGCCTGCTTGGCGCGCAGGTAGAAGTAGAGCGCGAAGAGCATGAAGAAGACGAGCAGCGTGTCTTCCTTGGCGATGCGGTTGAAGGTGATGGCGTTGACGCCGAACGTCCAGAAGGCGGCGGCCAGAAGGCCCGTCCAGCGGTCGAAGAAGGCGGCCGTCAGCAGGAAGAGCGGGATGGCCGTCAGCGCGCCGAAGAGGATGTTGGGGAAGCGGAGCGCCGCCTCGTCGCTGATCTGTGTGGATGAGCGCGCGTTCCAAGCCTGCTGCGCCTGGACCGAGACGAACATCAGCGACTTCATCAGCATCGGGTGCTCGGCGTTCGGGGTGATGTCGCCCTGACTGTAGGCGCGCACGGCGTTGAGCTTGTTGACCTCGTCCTCGGCGAACCCGATGGCGCTGATGCCGTTCAGGCGCAGGCCGAGGCCGAGGACGACCAGCACCGCGAGCGCCAGCACCACGCCGCGCTCGCCGGCGAGCGCCCCGCCGCGCCCGACGACCTTAGGGGAAGCAACCGCCTCGCTCCCGACCGGATTTACTTCGACAGAATGCGCCAAGCAATCCCTTCACTTTCTTTGCGCCTCCAGCGCCTTTGCCCGAGGAAAAGTCTCTCGCAAAGACGCCGGGGGCGCAAAGAGGTTCTACCCTTGTTCGCTGACGCGCGGCGCGGCCGGCGCGCCCATCTCCTCGGCCAGCGCGTCCTGAGTCTCCTCGACGACCGCCTGGGTCGAGAGCCCGCGCCGGATGAGGAAGGCCACGCCGAGCGCCGTCCAGCAGATGACGCGCGCCTTGCGGACGACCCCGAGCGTGATGCCGCTGGCGTCGCGCAGCAGATTTTGAGTCACCCAGTTCGAGCCCGCCTCGTCCACCCCCGCGCGCAGCGGCACGAATTTGAAAACTACGTTGATGATGCGGTTGACGGATTCGAGGACGTAGGCCGCCAGGAACGGCGGCGGCGAATCCCGTATGAAAGACAGGGTGACGTAAACTTCTAAAACGCCGGCCAGGTGGAAGCAGACTTCGAGCAACAGGATGAGCGCGCAGCGCGCCTTGTTGCGCGAGTAGAAGCTGTAGATGGTGTCCTCGACGGCGGTCGTGCTCGCCTGCTGTTTCTCCTTCAGGAACCGCTTCCCCAGCCGACTCTTCCGCAGGCGCGTGAAGGCGGCCGTGATAAACCTCCAGCGCATCCGGTAAACAATCAGCCCGAAGAGGATGATCGCGCAGACGACGCCGAGCGAGATCAAACTCATCAGGCGCAGCCCGCGCGGCAGCGTAAAGTTCAGGAGCAGCGTCACGATGCCGGAGAGGATGAAGAGCGCTACCGAGAGGCTGTAGAACAGGTTCTGGACCGCGAGCGCCGAGATGGCCGTCACGAGCGGCACGCGGTCGCGCACGAGCGCGGCCTTCGTCGGCTCGCTCGCGACCAGGCCGAGCGGCGTCAGATTGCCCATCGCGTCGCCGACGACGTAGGCGCGGAAGGCGTCGCGGAAGCGCAGCCGCTCCTTGCCCGTGAAGCAGAGCACCCACCCGAGCGTGCGGACGACGTAGCGGATGCTGGAGATTGCCAGCACGAGCAGGAAGCCCGCGCCCAGTTTCCTGATGCCTGAGGCGACTTCGCCGGGGCCGGCCTTCCACAGGAAGTAGACGAAGAGCAGGAGGCCGAACAGCGCGAAGACGATTCCGATGGGCTTTAATCTTTTGGACGGGTCCGGGGTGTTAGTGCTTTGATTCATTCGGGACATCTCGGGACGAGTCTACTTTTCTCGCACGCGTGCGAGAAACAAGCAAGATACGGTATCAGGCCGCTAAGCTCAACCCGGCAAGGCGCGTGCCCGCGGGCCGGAAGCGCGGAATTCCAGGCCGCATCGCGCCGGCGGGGAGCCTTGCGGGGCAAGATTAGTCTGACGATTGTCAGGCTAAAGAGGCGGCAAGGAAAGACCCTGAAAGGGCCTCCCCCTTTGCCTTTGGCTTTTTACTTTGCCTTCCAGAGTTGACCGGAGGCGCGCGTCTGAGCGATGCTACAGGGTCAACCCAATCAAGAAATTTTCCTGCGAGCCGGAATAGCTATGAGTAAGACGATTGATGAGCAGGCGGGGCGCGCCCTGACGACGCTCAATGAGGACGAGGAGATGTTCCGGGCGAGCGTGCGCGAGTTCGCCGAGGGCGAACTCAGGCCGCGCGTCGAGGAGATGGACGAGGCCGGTAAGTTAGACCCCGCGCTCGTCCGCCAGTGCTTCGACCTCGGCCTGATGGGCATAGAGACGCCCGAGGAGTACGGCGGGGCGGGGGCTTCGTTCTTCACGGCCATCGTCGCCGTCGAAGAACTCTCGCGCGTGGACGCCTCGGTCGGCGTCTTCGTCGACGTGCAGAACACGCTCGTCAACAACGCCGTCCTGCGCTGGGGCAACCCCGAGCAGAAGAAAAAATATCTGGCACAATTAGCCGCGGAGCGCGTCGGCGCTTACGCCCTGAGCGAGGCGGGCTCAGGCTCGGACGCTTTCGCCCTGGCGACGCGCGCCGCGGACGCTGGCGACCACTACGTCTTGAACGGGCGCAAGCTCTGGATCACGAACGGCAACGAGGCGGAAGTCTTCATCGTCTTCGCGAACGTGAACCCGGAAGCGGGGTACAAGGGCATCACGGCCTTCATCGTCGAGAAGAGTTTCGAGGGCTTCGCGGTCGGGAAGAAGGAGAACAAGCTGGGCATCCGCGCCTCTTCAACCACCGAGCTTATTTTGGAAGACTGCCGCGTGCCGAAGGAGAACGTGCTCGGCGAAGTGGGCAAAGGCTACAAGGTCTCCATCGAGACGCTGAACGAGGGGCGCATAGGCATCGGCGCGCAGATGATTGGGATCGCGCGCGGCGCGCTCGAAGCGGCGCTCCGGTACACGTCGGAGCGCGAGCAGTTCGGCAAGGCGGTGAACGAATTCCAGGGCGTGCAGTTCCAGTTGGCCGAGATGGCGACCGAGCTTGAAGCGGCGCGGCTGATGGTTTATAACGCGGCCCGGCTGAAGGATGCGGGCCGCCCCTTCGTCAAAGAGGCCGCGATGGCGAAGCTCGCGTCGTCGCGCGCCGCCGAGCGCATCAGCTCCCGCGCCATCGAACTCTACGGCGGCTACGGCTTCGTCAAAGACTACCCCGTCGAGAAATTCTGGCGCGACTCCAAGATCGGAGCCATCTACGAGGGCACGTCCAACATGCAGTTGCAGACGATTGCGAAACTCATCATCGGGGGGAAATAGATCGTGAATCATGGCTGAGTCGCGCATTGAGACTTTCAAAAAGATGCTGGAGTCGGAGCCGGAGAACGCGCTCGTGCGGTTCGGGCTGGCGAACGAGTACCTGAAGGCGGAGCGGTACGAGGAGGCCATCGCGGCGCTCAACGACTACTTGCAGCGCGCGGACGACGAGGGCGCGGCCTTCGGGATGCTCGCGCGCGCCTACGAGCAGACCGGGAGGCGCGAGCAGGCGCGCGAGGCGTACCAGCGCGGGATCGAGGCCGCGAGCCTGCACGGCCACCCCTCGATGGCCGAGGACTACCGCATGACGCTTGAGTCTGATTACCAGGATTAGAAACGGGCGGGCCGTATGAAGACCGACACCAAAATTTTAAAACTCGTCAGGAGAACTGAGACGATGGGAAGCGCACAGGCGACCGCGGCGCGCGAGCACAAGGGGCTCGACCGCGAGCAGATGATCGAGATTTACCGCACGATGTACATGTCGCGCAAGATTGACGACAAGGAGATTCAGCTCAAGGGCCAGAACAAAATCTTCTTCCAGATTTCGGGCGCGGGCCACGAGGCCGTCCTCGTCGCCGCCGGGCTCGCGATGAAGGCCGGCTACGACTGGTTCTACCCCTACTATCGCGACCGCGCCCTCTGCCTGCAACTCGGCATGACGCCGCTCGAACAACTGCTTTCGGCCGTCGGCGCGGCCGACGACCCCAACTCGCACGGCCGCCAGATGCCCTCGCACTGGGGCCACAAGGGTCTCAACATCGTCTCGCAGTCTTCGCCGACCGGCACACAATTCCTGCAAGCCGTCGGCTGCGCCGAGGCCAGCCACCGCGCCGCGCTCGTTGACGAAATCAAGGACAAGGTCGTGGGCTTCAAAGGCGACGAGGTCGTCTACTGCTCGGCGGGCGACGGGACGACGAGCGAGGGCGAGTTCTGGGAGGCGCTCAACACGTCCTCGAACCTGAAGCTGCCCGTCGTCTTCCTGATCGAAGACAACGGCTACGCCATCAGCGTCCCCGTAGAGGTGCAGACCGCGGGCGGCGACGTGTCGAAGCTCGTCGAGGGCTTCCCCGATTTATACATCCAGAGGTGCGACGGCACGGACCCCATAGAGTCTTTCGAAGCCATGCATCGCGCCGTCGAATACTGCCGCGAGCGGCGCGGCCCCGCGCTCGTCCACGCGAAGGTCATACGCCCCTACTCCCACTCGCTCTCGGACGACGAGAAGCTCTACCGGCCCGACGAGGAGCGCACGTCGGACGCCGAGCGCGACCCCATAGAGCGCTTCGGCGGGCTGCTCGTGGAAGAGGGCATCGTCACGCAGGACGAGTTGCAGCAGCTCAAGGACGAGGTCCACAGGGAAGTCAACGAGGCGGCCGACCTGGCGCTCGCGAGCGCGCAGCCCGCGCCGGAGACGGCCGCGCTCTACGTCTACTCGCCCGACGTTGACCCGACTTCGGAAGAGTTCGACACCGAGGAGGGCGCGGAGCTTTCGGGGAACGCCGGCACGGTCGTTGACCTCATCAACCGCTGCCTGCACGAAGAGATGGCGCGCGACCCGCGCATCATGGTCTTCGGCGAGGACGTGGCCGACTGCTCGCGCGAGCAGAACCTGGACAGGGTCAAGGGCAAGGGCGGCGTCTTCAAGGTGACCGCGAATTTGCAAAGAAAGTTCGGCGCGGCGCGCGTCTTCAACTCGCCGCTCGCCGAGGCCAACATCGTCGGCCGCGCGACGGGGATGGCGACCCGGGGACTAAAACCCGTCGTCGAGATACAGTTCTTCGACTACATCTGGCCCGCGTTTCACCAGATTCGAAATGAGCTGGCCGTGATGCGCTGGCGCTCGGGCAACGAGTGGAAGTGCCCCGTCGTCATACGCTGCCCCGTCGGCGGCTACCTGAAGGGCGGCGCGGTCTACCACTCGCAGAGCGGCTCGTCCATCTTCACGCACACGCCCGGCATACGCGTCGTTTACCCCGCGACGGCGCTCGACGCCAACGGCCTGCTGCGCACGGCGATTCGCTCGGACGACCCCGTGCTCTTCCTTGAGCACAAGCACCTTTACCGCCAGGCGTACAACAAGTCGCAGTACCCTGGGGACAACTTCATGATCCCGTTCGGCAAGGCGAAGACCGTGCGCGAGGGGACGGACCTCTCGATCATCACGTTCGGCGCGCTCGTCCAGCGTTCGCTCGTCGCGGCCAAGCAGGCCGAGCAGCAGCAGGGCATCAACGTGGAGGTGATCGACCTGCGCACGCTCTCGCCCTACGACTGGGAGGCGATTGCTCGCTCCGTGAAGAAGACCAACCGCGTCATCGTCGCGCACGAGGACTCGCGCTCGTGGGGCTACGGCGCGGAGATCGCGGCGCGCATCGCCGACGAGCTGTTCGAGTACCTGGACGCGCCGGTGCGCCGCGTCGCCGCGCTCGACACCTTCGTCGGCTACGCCCCCCAACTCGAAGACGCCATCCTCCCCCAGGTCGACGACGTGGCGAAGGCCATTACGGAGTTGTATAGCTACTAGAACGATTCTTCCGTAGGGGCGGGGACGAGCCCTGCCCCTGCGGTTCTACCGTACGCCTCACGTTCAATCGAAAACCGCCATCGGTGCTCAACGCCTTTCCGTCTTTATCGGAAATTCTTACATGTATGTATCGTATCGTTCCGCGCCCGTTATTCCCGCCTTCCGTTTAACTCCCGCTATTTGTCCAGTTGATTTCCCGCGCTGGTTGGCATGGTGATTGCCAATCTATTCCGGGACACTTATACCCCTACAACTAAAATTCCTGAGCTATATAGGAGGGAGAAAACTGATGGGCAGACGTTTGATTTCTGTTCTGGGAGGACTCGTCCTCTCGCTCGCCGCCGCCGGCACGGCTCTCGCGCAGGACCCGCAGCCGACCACCACGACCACCGTCACGACCACAGAGACCACGGCCGTGCAGAACGCCGACGGGACGTGGACCGTCGTCGAGTACCCGGTTGACAAGGAAGTGACCGTCAACCTGACTCCGCTCAACATCCAGAACGCCACGGGCCGCGCCGTCATACACCGCATGGCCGACGGCACGATGATTAATCTGAACCTCGCGGGCCTGCCGGCGGACCTGAGCGCGCTTAACCTCTACGCGGTCGACCCGCTCAACAAGGTCACGCTGCTCGGACCCGTCACGGTCGCGAACGGCGCGGCGACGCTGAGCACCAGGACGCCGCTCGACAAGTTCATGCTCGTGCTCTCGCCCGAAGGCAACCTGACGACCATCACGCCGCAGACGCCCGTGGTCTTCCGCAGCGCGGTGCCGGATGGCTTCGCCATCATCCCGGTCGCCAGCACGGACAAGGACGGCGCGGCGGTGGGCGAAAAAGTGGCCGCCGTCTCGACGCCGGGCACGACGCCCGCCTACGGCGCGCCGCTGCTCAACGTGCCTGGGATGAAGCAGGGCGAAGACTCCATGATTAAGGTCAACTTCACGGGCGCTCTGACGGGCGCGCGCGCCAACATCAAGATCGAGCCGCGCAAGGACGGGCCGACGATGGTCACGGCGCGCTTCCACGAGTTGAAGGAAGCGCCCGCGGGCCAGACCTATGTGCTCTGGGCCGTCTCGCCTGACAACAAGTTCGTCAAGCTCGGCCAGTTCGTCAACACCGGCACCAGGAACGAGGCGGAGATCAAGTCCGAAACCGCCCTCCAGGACTTCGGCCTCTTCGTCACGCTCGAAGACCCGGCCGCGACCTCGCCGCACGGCACAATCGTCGGGACGTTCCTCAGGTAAAACTGGACCGTTTCGTCGTTCGGACGAAAGAGGCCGCCCGGTCATAAGGGCGGCCTCTTTCTTTCTCCCCGCTGGATCAGTGCTCGCCGGCATTAGCCGCGCGCCGGGCGCCCCGAAAAATTATTTATGCTTGTTCCGGCGGGCGCTGTGCTATATTGGCTTGGAGGACGGGCGTATTCCCGGCCCGCCCGGCAGACCTGAACCCCAGCGGTCAAGCTGGCCGACAATCCCGGCAAACAGTAGAAACTTCGGCGGCACCTCCGCCGTACTCCCCAAACATCCAGGGGCCTTTTCAGCTCATTACAGATTCCCCTCGCCGGGCAAGACCTTTTTGTCCGAACGAACGAAGGACAAGAGTTATGATTCGCAAGCTTCCCCCATGCTTGGCGCTCGTTCTGCTTTTCGCCTTCTCCGCCTTCGCGCAGGAGACGCTCCCCGAACTCATCCGCCGCGTCAAGCCCTCGGTCGTCGCCGTCATCACCTACGACGCCAAGGGCGAAATCCAGATGACGGGCAGCGGGTTCTTCATACGCCCCGGCCAAGTCCTGACCAACCTTCACGTCATAGAGGGCGCGAGCCGCGCCGAGGTGCGCACGCTCGACGGCAAGGGCAGGACTTACCCGACCGACGGCGTCGTCACCCTGGACGACGAGGCGGACCTCGCCGTCCTGAGCGTCCAGATGCCGGCCGACCGCGCACGCTCGCTCGAAGTCGCCGACTCGCTCCCCGAAGAGGGCGAGCAAATCTTCGTCGTCGGCAACCCGCTCAGGCTCGAAGGCTCCGTCTCCGACGGCATCGTCTCGGCCGTGCGCGAGGTCCCGAGCCTCGGCGAGATAGTGCAGATCACGGCCCCCATCTCGCACGGCAATTCCGGCAGCCCGCTCCTCAACATGAAGGGCCAGGTCCTCGGCGTCATCACGATGAAAGTGACCAACGGCCAGAACATCAACCTCGCGCTCGGCGCTTCTCGCCTGCGCCAGCTCAAGTCGGGGACGCTCACGTCGTTCGCGGACCTCGCGGCGCGCAACAAGACGGGGCCGCCCTCGGAGATGCTGGCCGAGTGGTGGTACCGGAACGGGTTGAACTCGCTCTGGCTCGGCAACTACGACAGCGCGCTCGGCTACTTCGAGAACGCCGTCAACAAGAACCCTAACCGGGCCGAGGCCTGGATTCAGGTCGGCTACTGCAAGGTCAAGCAGGGCAAGAACGCCGACGCCATACGCGCCTTCCAGCGCGCCATACAACTACGGCCCACCTCCTTCGAGGCGTACAACAAACTCGGCGACGCCTACTACTACGCGAGCCGCTTCAGCGAGGCCATAGAGGCGTACAAGCAGGCCGCGCGCCTCCGCCCCGACCTGGCCGAAGCCTACTACAACCTCGGCGTCACCTACCTCGAACTCGGCGACCGCGAAGCGGCCGGCGTCCAACTCCGCGCCCTCCAGCCGCTCGACGACAAGCTCTATAAGAAGCTGCTCGGGGAAGTCCAAAGGTAACGGAAGGCGGGAGGCGGAAAGAAGAAGGCAGCCGCGTGTGATTAACGCGGCTGCCTTCTCGTTTTGGGTCTTAACTGCCGACTGCCTACTGCCCGCTGCCTACTGCCTGCTGCCCTGTGAACACGTTCTTGTCTATCCGGGCGGGGTCGCCGAGGACGACGAAGCGTATGTTGCGCATGTATTTTTGGGCCACGCGCTGCACGTCCGCGGGCGTGACGGCGCGCAGGTGCGTGAGCATGTCGAAGGAGTGACGCCAGCCGCCGCCGATCAGCTCGTACTCGGCGAGGGTCGCCGCCTGCGCCGCGTTCGTCTCCTGGCCCATGTAGTAGGTCGTCAGGTACTGCGAGACGACGCCCGAGATGTCCTGCTGGCCGATGGGCTGGGTCTGTAGACGGCGGATTTCGTCGAGCATGACGCGCACGGCCTGGTTGGCGTCGACGGCCGTCACGTAGATGCCGCCGACGTTCGCGCCCTGGCTGCCCAGGAAGGCGCTCGGGGCGTAAGAGAGGTTGCGCTTGACGCGCACCTCCTCGAAGACGCGGTCGCGCAGGATGCTCGCGGCGATCTGCATCGCGTGGATGTCGTCGGCCGTGAGCGCGGGCGCGCTGAAGACGCCGTTGACGTAGTTGGTCGGCAGGTTCCGCTGCGTGATTTCCAGCGTCGGGGTGGTGAAGGCGAGCTGCGGCACGGGCTCGGCCTTGTAGTCGCCGCCCGGGAGCTTGCCGAAAGCGGCGGTGATGCGCTGGCGCAACTGCGCCGGGTCCAAATCGCCGACGACGACCAGGAGCAGCCGCGAGGTCTGCATCATCTGCTGGTGATACCTGCGCACGTCTTCGAGCGTCAGGCGCGAGACCGTCTCGGCCGTGCCCTGCGGGCGGTTCAGGTAGGGGTGGCCGGCGTAGGCCACGCGCTCCTGCAACCTTTGCAGGTAAGTGTCCGGGTCGTCCGAGTCGTCGCGCAGCGACGAGACCGTGCGGGCCTTGACCAGCTCGAAGTCTTCCTTCGCGAAGGTGGGCCTCAGGGCCACGTCCGTGAAGATTTCCCACGAGCGGTCGAAGTTGGCCCGCGTCGTGGTGAGCGAGAGCACGGAGTAGTCGTAGTTTTCGCTCGACCCCAGGACGGTGCCCATGCGCGAGAGTTCCGTCCGCAGGCGCTCGCGCGGGAAACTCGCGCTGGCTTCGGTCGCAACGTCGAGCATGAGCGACTCGATGCCGGCGTTCTCCGCCGTGATGTTGCGCGAGCCGCCGCGCAGGAAGAGCCCGGCGGCGACCGTCTGGCTGCCCTCGCGCCGCTTGACCAGGACCTTCATCCCGTTCACGTCGAACTCGGACACGAGCGCGGCGGCGCGCCTCTCGGCCGCGTCCGCCTGTGCCCCCGCCTCGGCCTTCGACGGCTGCTCCGCCTGCGTCACCTTCGGCTTCTCGGCATTGTCCTGCGCCAGCGCCGCGACCGCGCCGCCCGAAGCGAGCGTCAGTAACGCGACCAGGACGAGCGAGAACACCGAACTGATGAAGTCGAAACCGGAGCCGGCTTGTCTGTCACCGCCTGCTGCCTTCCGCCTGCTGCCTGCTGTTCTTCTCATTGCCCGATTAACTCCTCCGGTGTCAACTGAATTCGCTGCTGATCCTGCGCGGAAATCAGGGCGAGGCCGACGTGGGGCTTGCCCTGTATGTAAGTCGTGATGTAGCGGCTTATGTCGGCGCGCGTCGTGCGCCGCAGGTTCTGCAAGTAGCCGCGGAAGTATTCGAGACCCGTAGAGGCCCACCAGAACGAGAGCGTGTGCGCGTACTCCGAGAGCTTCTCGCGCGAGTAGAGGTCGTCGGCTTCGAGGAGCGCCTTCGCGCTCTCAAGCTCCTCGTCCGTGAAGTAGTCCTTGTCGTTGAAGTGCGCGACCTCGTTGTAGATGGCCTTGAGCGCGGCGCGCGCCTTATCGGGCGGCATCTGCGCGATGATCTGGATGGGGCCGATGTTGCGCTGCGTGTAGTAGCCAATGGTGACGCCGTTGACCAGCCCGGTGTCCACGAGCGCGCGCTGGAAGCGCGAGTTGGGCTGCGTGACGATGAACGAGAAGACGTCGGCCGCGTAGGTCGCGGGGTTGTCCTTGCCGATGGAGGGGCCGTGCCAGCCGATGTTCAGGATGACGTTCTGGACGGGCTGCTGGACGACCGCGCCCTGGCTCTTTTCGAGCGGCGGGTGCTCGACCAGCGGGAACTCCGCGAACGGGTCCTTCTCGCGCTTCGGCCAGTCGCCGTAGAACTCCTGGGCCATTTTGAAGACCTCGTCGGGCACCACGTCGCCCGTGACGACGAGCGCCGAGTTGTTCGGCACGTAGTAGCGGCCCTGGATGAGGCGCATCATCTCGGTCGTCGCGGTCGAGACGGTCTGCCGGCTGCCGAGCGGGTCCTTCCGGCTCGGGAACTTGTAGAAGAGCCGGTACTTCATCTCGTGGTCGAGGTAGTAAAACGGGTTCGACTCGTTGCGGTCGATCTCGCCGATGATGACCTGGCGCTCGCGCTCGAACTCGCCCTGGTCGAAGAGCGGGTAGCGCACGGCGTCGCGCATGAAGTTCATGGCGGTGCGCAGGTTCGGGCTCGTCGTCGTGAAGTAGTAGTTGACGACTTCCTCGCGCGTCTGGGCGTTGTAGGCGATGCCGAGCTGCCCGATCCTTTGCAGGTAGTCCTCGGCGTCGCGGATGGCGCGGTTGGCCTTGAAGAACATGTGCTCGTAGAGGTGCGAGAGGCCGTTCAGCTCGGGCGGCTCCGTGTAGGAGCCGTTGCGCACGGCCAGCTCGATGGTGACGAGCGGGACCGAGTGGTCTTCGAGCACGATGACTTCGAGGCCGTTCGCGAGCACGCGGTTCAGGAGCTGGGCCTGCGGCGCGCGGGCGGCCGCGACCCTCGGCCCGAGCGCGGGAGGCCGGAGCCTCGGCGCGGCGGCGCTCGCCGGCTGCGCCAGCGTGGGCGCAAGGAGCGAGCCGACGAGGGCGAGAATCAAGAGATGACGTTTCACGAAAAAACTCCGTTCGTTGGTTTCTTAGAGAAAATTTACCACAAACATCCCCGGCAGGGCTTGTCCCCGCGAGTCCTAGAACGATTGAGGCCGGTTTGATGTTGCAGAAAGCCGCGGGGATGTCACAAGAAAAGGAGGGATGAGGGATGAGGGATGAAATTAAAGCGGTTGCTTTACTTCATCCCTCATCCCTCCAATCACCCGCCGTAGGACTCGTCCTGCTCGATTTTGGAGAGGACCCAGTCGAATTCGCCGCTCGTCACTTTGCCGCGGCAGTATTCGCAGATGCCCGTGACGTTGATCTTGAGGGGCGCGCCGCAGTTCGGGCAGTTGAGGTCCGCGCGGGCGTGCGCGGCCTTCGCGCTGCGGTTGCGGATGAAGGTCCAGTACTCGCTCCAGCGCCTGAGCTTCTTGTTCGAGCCGCTCCTGATCTTGCCCTGCGCGTCCACGGTGTAGTCGTAGCCCTCGGCCCAGATGCGGACGGTGATGGAGTTGTAGAAGGCGTCCTCCCTGATCTTGACGGGCTGCATGCGCGTGATGCGGAACTGGTCGAGCGCGTTCCTGAGGCCCTGCCGCTTGTAAGCCTCGATCCAGTACTGGTGCATCTGGAAAATGTTGTCCGTCTCGTGCGGGCGCGCCCGCTCCCACTGCAACGTAGACCAGGCCGATTGCAGCTCGTTGAAGATGAGCGCGACGCGCGCATCGAACTCCTGCCAGCGGAACTCCGGGTTGTTCTGCTGGAAGTAGTTCCTGACGTTCTCGAAATTCGGCTGGACGACGGACGGGTAGTCTGTGCCAACTTCCGGCACGTCCGAAGTCAGGAGCGGCCCGCGCGCCTCGCGGCTGGTGAGCGTGACTGAGCGCACGAACCACTGGAACTCGCCGCTCTCTATGCGCGCGCCGCAGAAGGCGCACGCGCCCGTCGTGTCTTTCATCAGCGCCGCGCCGCAGCGCGGGCAGTGGAGCGCGGTGGCCTGAGCGGGCGGCGGCGAGAGCACTTCGCGGTTGCGCTCCAAAATCCAAAGCTCTCTGACGTAGTAGGCCGTCTCCGTCGTGCGGCCGTCTTTCGTGCCGACGATCTCCGTGTAGTTCGCCTCGAAGACGACGCTGATTTTGACGACGGGCGTGGAGAGTCCCTGCACGCCGCCGATTTGCATCGAGCCGACGATGACGCCCGTGACGGCTTGCAGGTTCGGCGGGTTGCGCTGCATGAGCGCGTTTCGCACGTCCTGGCCCAGGTAGGGCGAAAGCTCGTCGAGTTTCCCGCGGCCGCGCGCCTCGTGCGCCCTGGCGTAGAGCGCGTAGCAGAAGTCCGTGAAAGTGATTTCGGAAAAGTTCGGGTCGAACTTCCTGAGTTGGTTGAACTCCTGCGCGAAGGTCCGCTGCTTGGGCGCGCGCGCGGGCGGGTCCGCCGAGCAGATGGAGGGCTGCTTCTTTTTACTGTCCGAGCGGTAAATCCAGATGATCCCGATGATGACGATGATGTCGAGCGGGATGCCGATTGCCGGGTACTCGACCGTCAGCAGTATCAGGCGGAAGAGCAGCCAGAGCAGAAAGCCCGCACCCTCGCCGCTGCCGCCGCCGCCGCCGCCGCTGCCCCCGCCGTAGGACTGGCCGCCGCCGACGCGCGCCCAGGCGTCGGGCGCGAAAAGTGAGACGGCGAGCAGCACGGCACAGACCGCGAGGCCCGCGACGAGGAGGCGTGAAAGTAGCTTGGTGCGGGGCGTGCGGTTCATTTCAGTTCGAAGCGCGGCATGTCCGGCAACTCGTTCGGGTTCTCGCCCGTCGGCGGGAGATGTTCGGCTAAGAGGACGCCCAGCTCCTGAATTCTTTGCCTGAGCGTGTCCAGCGAGGGGATGCGGCCCGCGCGGTGCAATTCATAGACGCACTCGTTCCATTCCAGGGGCGGCACGGCCTTCAGAATCCCGCGGTCCGCGATCAGTTCCAGCCGCCGTTCGAGCAGGGAGAGGTAGATGAGCACGCCCATCTCGGCGTCCGTGTTGGCGATTCCGGCCTCGTAGAACATGGCGGCCGCGCCGTTCCTGACCGCCTGGGCGCGGAACTCTTTAGTCGTCAGCAGCCGGCGGAGCGCGCTGCTGCGCGACGTGACGAACGCGCCGAGCGCGAAGAGCAGGACCACGTCAATCGCGACCCAGTAGTGCTGGAACTCGAAGGGCGAGAAGAGCAGGAAGAGCAGGCCGAGGAAGGCCAGGATCGCGCCGCACAGATAGTCCGCGTGGCGGTAGACGGTGGAGCGAGCGCGCACCACGATCACGATTTCGGCGTCCGTCTGACTTTCGACCTTACGAACGGCCTGGGCCAGTTGGTCGCACGCGGACTGGTCGAACCGTGGGCGGCTCATAAGGGGATTCGTGATTGCCTTCCTCGCGGGCGCGCTGGACTTCGGCAAAGCGGCCGCTATCTTGCCACGTCCCGGCGGCGGGCGACAAGTGTATAAGCCTCTACGACAAACTCACACCTTTCTGAAAGCTAAACCCAAAGGGGCGGTCAGTCGTTGCCGTACGACTTGTGTCCCGAAGTCCGCCGCGCCCCCAACGGACTGTCAGGCTGCCATTGATAAATCTATGTTTTTCTTGTAAAGGATTGGCGAATGGAGGAGAGGAATGGACGCCATAGAAAAAATCGACGACCGTTTCCAAGGTGTGAATCATGGCGAGATCAGACGGGAAGACCTGCTGAGTATTTTTCTAGACGTTTTCGACACGGTAAGGTACGGGAACATAGTCCCGGCCCCCGCCGCGCGCCCTATAGATTCTACCTACCTGAATAATGAAGCGTTCTGGAACGACGCCAGATCAAACAGACATTTTGAAGGGATGCGCGTCGCCCTAAAAAAATTTCACCTGACGGAATGGCTCCCTTCCGCACCGGGCCGGTACTATACTGGTGGGGCAAGAGAAAGTAGGAGAAGGGCCAGGCTCCACCTCAATCACGGCCGAGGCGAATATGACACATTAGGAAAATACGGCATGGTACTGGGCGGCGTGGGCTGCATACGCCTGCTGTCTAAAGAATACGGGTCTGACCTGATTTACTTTCTTTGTGCTTCGTCAACTGGCATCGCGCACCAGGGAATTCCGTTAGCCGTAACTGAGGGTGCTTACCGGGAGGCGATTCAGTCTATAAAAGAATACGGCGGGTGTGTCGCCAACATTGTGGGCACAATTCGGGCGCTTCCGATTCTTTTCGCTACTCTGGAATATGATACAGAAATACCGAAATACTGTATTTTCGTCGATAGTAAAAGTGATTTGGAGATTAAGAGAGATTCGCAATCGGACGAGTTGCTGGCGACGGTGGCGGTGACTTTTTCAAGACCGTCTCAGTACCGTGGCGAATTTCAGGAAGAGGAAAAGTACCGTGGGATTGTCACAACAAAGGCGTGGTCATTCGCCTCCTTCAAGCCCAGCTTTGATGAGGGTAGTTTAAGGGAGGCCGTCGATTGGATGAAAGATTATGCCATCCGTCATTCCGGGTTCGATGAGCCTGAGATTCTTGCTGATTTTGACGAACATCACGAGTATTTCGGAAGAAACGTAGAGTTCCCGTTAGGGGACCTGTCGCGCGGGCTGGTTGATTCCAGCCGGCTGGATTCATACGCACGTAAATTCGGGGTCACAATCATTAAGGAGGTTGTTATGGGAGACAAATTCGAGAACATACATCACGCTACGATAGTTAACCGCTCGGTCGTCAAGGACGCTTTTAATAATGTGGATGAAGAAACGGCTGCGGCTCTAGAAACAGTGGCCGACGAAATCGAGCGGGCAAAAAACGCGGACGCCACCGAGAACTTTAATTCCTTCGCCGAGGAGTTACGGAAGCCCGAGCCAAAGAAAGCTGTCTTGCGTACTCTATGGACCGGGGTCACCACCGCCTTGCCGAGCATCCTTCAAATGACAGACGTGGTAACGAAGATCTCCAAACTATTTACAGGGTGAGTAACGTCTCGGTGCTTTCGATTCGCCGCGGCGGCGCGGCGCAACAACTCATTCGGACTCGCGGCCTCAATAGCCTCCGTCCCGTAGTCGTAGGACAGCTTGCGGCTGAGTGTAGCAAACCCGGCACGGGTGATTCCACGCGTTATCCTCCGTGGTCTCTCCCCGTTAGTACGGCCACCCGCGGCGGGGCCGGTAATCACGGAATGCGCCCGATCAATTTATACAACCCTGGGCCGGTGGCGTGCCGCCCGTACGACCCGCGCGCGCCGCTGGTCGCGAGCCGTCTGCGGGAGATGATTCGCGGCCGCGCGCCCGCGGTCGAGGTCGAGCACGTAGGCAGTACGTCCGTCCCCGGATGCGAGGGCAAGGGCTACATAGACCTGCTGGTGCTCTACCCCGAAGGCGCGCTCGAAGCCGCGAAGGACGCGCTCGCGGCGCTCGGATTCCAGCCGCAGACCTCGCGCGACCCGTTCCCCGAGGAGCGCCCCATGAGGGTGGGCTCCTTCACGTTCGACGGCCGGGAGTACCCGATACACGCGCACGTCGTCTACAGGGATTCGGCGGAGGCCGTCGAGTTGATTTGGTTTCGTGAGAGGCTGAGGTCGGACGCGCGCCTGCGCGAGCAGTACGTGGCGGAAAAACGACGAATCCTGGCCGCGGGCGTGACCGACCAGTTAGACTACTGCGTGAGCAAAGGCGCGTTCGTCGAGAGAACTCTCGCGGCGAGGGAAAGCGCGTAGGGCGGGAGGCGCGCCCTAACGCCTCATTCGAGCCGGCCGACCTTTCATCCGGCCGTCGCAAAGGAGGATGTATGCGAAGAAGGATATTTTCAGTCACCGCCGCCGGTTTAGTCGTTTCGCTCCTGGTCTCGCTTCTTCCCTCGGGACGCGCGCAGGCGACGAAAGTCACCACCAAACTCTTACACAGTATCCCGGACAGCTCCTCCCACCGCTGGAGCCCCGACAACAGGACGCTCGCCACCGCCACGCAGCTCGCGGGAGGGCGGAATTTGATCGTGCTGTACGACATGGCGAGCGGCAAGCCCAGGGCCGACGTGAGAGACGAGGGCGCGGGGCCGTTGCCCGCCTCGCTCTCCTTCACGCCGGACGCACGAGCGCTCATCGTCCACACGGACCGCGTGCGCCTCTACGACGCGAGCGACGGCCGCCTGCTGCGCCAGTTCGCCGAAGCGACACAGCCCATCACCTACTACGACCGCATATTCAAGCCCGAAAGAAAGACCACGTTCGACTCCGACCCCGGCAGCGGCTATGAGTCGACTTATACCGACTACCCCAGCGACGAGGAGGTGTTGAAGGAGCTGCCCACGCAGTACGTCGAGGAGAGCCGGGGCATCAGCCCCGACGGTAAATCGCTACTCGTCCGCGCCGCAGAGGGCAAGGCGCAGGTCTACGACCTGGGCACGGGCGAGTTGAGGTTCACGCTTGAGCCCGTGCCCGACGCGGGAGTCAAGAAGGGACAGAAGGGCTACGGCGACGCGCTCGGCGAATTCAGCCCGGACGGCAAGCTCATCCTGACCACGCACCGCAACCGCACGCCGCGCCTCTGGAACGCGGCGACGGGCGCACTCGTCGCAGACCTCGCGCCGCAACCCGGCGTCGTCATCGGGGCGCGCTTCAGCGCCGACGGCAAATTCATCGCGACGACCAGTTTCGACCAGGGGGTGGTGAAGATTTGGGACGCGGCCACGGGGAAGCTGCGCCACACCGTCGGCTCAGACAAGGACCGAAACTACTTCGCCGCCTGGAGCCCCGCGAGCAACTCCTTCGTCACGAAAACGCGCAAGTGGGAAGTCAACATCTGGGACGCCGAGACGGGCGCGCTCGTCGCCAGGCTCGACGGCAAGGCGGTTAAAGAAAAGTTCGAAGACAATCTGACCTTCCTCTACAGCCCGGACGGCAGGCTGCTGCTCACGAAGGCGCGGCACCCCGGCAGCTTCTGGGGCGCGCTCGGGGCCAGGGGTAAGCCCAAGCTGATCGCGCACCTGTGGGACGCGCGGACGGGCGCTCTCGTCGCGTCCTTGCGCGACAACAAGGCGCGCAGCCCCCGCGACTACCGCCACGATAAATTCTTCTGGGGGCCGGCGGGCGATTTCGTGATTACTGCGGGCGCGACCGTGAAGATTTGGGACCGCCGCGGCGCGCTCGTGGAGGAGCTTGAGGGGAACGCCTTGACGGCGGCGAGCCTCAGCGGCGACCGCAAGCTCCTCGCCGTCACGAACAACCCGCTGGACTTCAGTCTGGGCACGACCCTCCTTCTGACGGCCAGAGCCGTGGTTGGCAAGCTGCCGACATTTGAACCGCCGAATACTAACGTCTGGCGGATCGAGAACAATTAGCCGTCGCGCGCGAGGGGGCCGCCTTCAAAGTGTTCACGGAGATAGACGAACCTGGCGTCTGGCAGCGGCTGTTAGACAGGTTCTTCCCCGTCGAGATAGAGTCGAAGCCGGACGTGCTCGTCATCGAAGACCGCCGGCCCGGCGACGGGTTCGTCGTGTCGGTCACAATCGCCGCGCTCTCGCTCGTCATCCCGGCGATTCTGTTCAAGCCGCTCGTCTCAAGCGGCATCTACTGGCCGCTCGCGCTGCTGCTCGCGCCCGCCCCCATCTTCATCGTCAACAGTCTGCTCGCGAGCTTGCGCGAAAAATACGTCTTCGATAAAGGGCGAGACGCGTACACGCTCACGCGGCGCAGCGTCGTGAAGAGTAAAACGCAGGAGGGCATGCTGAGCGAGATTCGCGCCGTCCAGGTCGAGAGAACGGTCGTGAGTTCGACGGAGCCCGAGCACCAGTCGCGCGAAATCTTCCGCGTCGCCCTGCTGTTGGGGCAGGGAATGCGGCTGGGCTCGTCCGACATCGTGCACCTGCGCGAAGGGACGCCGGTCGGCTCGAACTACTCGAACGAGGCGCAGATGGCCTCGGCGATTGCCGGCTTCCTCAAGCTGCCGCCGCCCGAGACGGTGAAACTCTGAGCGCGCTTTCTCTTGCCGCCGCCAGCCGAATGGAAAGATAATCGAGGGCATGAAGAGCTACAGGAAAGAACTCTGGTTCGACGTGCCGACGCGGCGCGCCTTCATCAACATCACGCGGCAGGTCGAGGAGTGCTTGCAGGAGAGCGGGGTCCGCGAGGGGCTCGCGCTCGTCAACGCGATGCACATCACGGCCTCGGTCTTCATCAACGACGACGAGCGCGGGCTGCACAAGGACTACGACAAGTGGCTGGAGCGGCTCGCCCCGCACGCGCCCGTGGACCAGTACGAGCACAACGAGATCGGCGAGGACAACGCCGACGCGCACATGAAGCGGCAGGTGATGGGGCGCGAGGTCGTCGTCGCGGTCACGGAAGGAAAACTCGACTTCGGACACTGGGAGCAGATTTTCTACGGCGAGTTCGACGGGAAGCGAAAGAAGCGCGTGCTCGTCAAAATCATTGGGGAGTAGTCAGTAATCAGTAATCAGTAGTCAGCTAAAACCAAAAGCGTTTTTCTTTTTGCTGACTACTGATTACTTTATTTACGATGCAGAGAAGAGAGCGCATCATCAGGATGGTTAAGGGCCGGCTCCTGCGCAGAGGCAGGCCGAGGCTCCTGGTGTCGCTCATTCTGGCGTTGACGGGGCTGGCGGGCTTTCTGGTCTCCTACGCGCTGCTGCACTCCGGGATGACGCGCATGTGGCTGCGCTACCCGCTCGCCATCCTGTTCGCCTACTGCGTATTCCTCCTGCTCCTGCGCTTCTGGCTGTTCCTTCAGCGGCCGCCGAAGGTCGAGATAGAGGATTTCGAGGACGTAGACACCAACTCGCCGTTCGCGGGCGACAATTACTTTGAGCCGCGCGCCGGCCGCTCAGACCTCCACAGCTTTGTCCGCGAGGGCGACGCGGGCGCGGGCGGGAGTTGGGGACAACAAGCGCCTGTCTCGTCGTCCTCATCCTCGGCGGCCGCGGGCGGCGGGTCGGGTTCATCGGGCGGCGGCTGGGGCTCCCTGGATTTAGACGAAGGGTTCTTCATCGTCGCGGCCATCGCGGTGATAGCCGGGGCGCTCCTCGCTGTGTTCTACGTGGTCTACGTCGCGCCCGCGCTGCTCGCGGAGATTCTCGTGGACGGAGTTTTGGTGGCGGGCCTTTACAGGGAGCTGAAGGGCGTCGAGCAAAGACACTGGCTGCGCTCCGCCGTGCGCAAGACTCTGCTACCGGCCCTAATCGCCGCCGCCCTCTTCTCCCTCGGCGGCTACTTCCTGCAACGCGCCGCCCCCAAGGCGCGCTCCGTCGGCGAAGTCTGGAAGTACGTCACGGAAGATTGAAGCGAGAGTTTTTTCTTTGACCCTGAAAGGGTCGCACATGGTAGCCGGGGGCAGGCAAACGAATGTTTGCGCCGCCCCCGGCTACCATGTTTATCCCCTTCGGGGATTCGCTCTACCCTCTTTCGTAGAAGGCGACTTTGAGGTTCTCTTCCAGCTCAAGTGTGTCGCGGGGCTTGAAGCCTGCTAAAAAATTCTCGGGCATGAAGGTGTCCGCGTCTTCGACCGCGAGCGGAATCTCTGTCACCACCCAGCGGTCTATCTCCTGAAGAAAAGTCCTGTAGACCTGCTCGCCGCCGATGACGTAGAGGTCGCACGAGAGGTAGGGCGCGAGCGAGAGCACGGAGAGCTTGTCGCGGAGCACGACGACGGAAGCTTGCGGCTCGATCTCGCCCCGCGTCGTCATGACGACGTTGAGGCGGTCGGGCAGCGGCCGCTTGAGCGAGAGCCACGTCCGGCGGCCCATCACGCAGACGTTCCCCACGGTCTGCCGCTTGAAAAACTTCAGGTCCGCGGAGTAGTGCCACGGGATCGTGCCGCCGCGCCCGATGGCCCCGTTGCGGTCCACGGCGACGATGCCGATGATTGCCATGCGCTACAAGGTAATTCAGGACGCGCCGAACATCAATCAAATTTCCGCCCGCGTGCCGGTACGCTATACTTGAACCACCTTTCAAAATCCAAGGCCATTCTCAAGGGGGAAGATTGATGAAAAAGCACGGCCCGTGGACGATCAAGCGGACGCGGCGCGTCTACAAGAACGAGTTGATGGAAATCTCGGAGGACGAAGTCGTCAAGCCGAACGGCGAGGAGGGCAAGTACGCCACCGCCAGGCTGGCCGACGGCGCGGGCGTGCTCGCGCTCGACGAAGAGGGGTTCGTGTATCTGGTCAAAGAGTTCCGCTACGCGCTCGGGCGCGAGGACGTGGAGATAGTCGGCGGCGCGATTGACGAGGGCGAGGAGCCGCTCGCCGCCGCGCGCCGCGAGCTGCGCGAGGAGTTGGGCATCGAGGCGAAGATGTGGACGGAACTGGGCCGCGCGACGCACTCGACCTCGATGGTCAACTCTTTCTCGACGCTCTTCCTCGCCCGCGGGCTCTCCTTCACCGAGAAGGAAGAGGACAGCGGCGAGGTGCTCGAAACCGTCAGGATGCCCTTCGCGGAGGCGGTCGGGAAGGCGCTCGGCGGCGAGTTCGTGCACGCGACGACCTGCGTGCTCATCCTGCGCGCGCGGGAATACTTAGAGAAAAATTCATGAACGAACAGTTGCGCTCGCTCTTCTCCCACACGGGGCAAGTCGTCTACCTGAACCACGCGGCCGTCTCGCCGCCGCCCGTGAAGACGGTCGAGGCCGTCGCCGCGCAGATGCGCGACGTGGCCGAGCACGGCTCGCTCAATTACCGCAAGTGGGTGGCGGTGAAAGAGAGGGCGCGCAGGATGGCGGCCGAGATGCTCGGGGCGCGGCCAGAGCAGGTGGCCTTCACGCGCAACACCTCGGACGGGCTCTCCACGATTGCGAACGGCTTGAATTGGCGCGCGGGCGAGAACGTCGTCACCTTCAGGCGCGAGTTCCCTTCGAACGTCTACCCGTGGCTGCGCCTGAGGGAAGCGTTCGGCGTCGAAGTGCGCTTCTGCGAAGAGCGCGGCGGGCGCGTTGACGTGGAAGAGATGCTCTCGCTGATTGACGACCGGACGCGCGTCGTCGCCGTCAGCCAGGTGCAGTACGGCTCCGGCTACCGCGCGGACCTTGAGCGCCTGGGCCGTGCGGCGCGGGCGCGAGACGCCCTGCTCGTCGTGGACGTGATTCAGGCGATGGGGGCCTTGCCCGTCAACGTCGAGGCGCAGTTGATTGACGCCGCGGCCGGGGCCGGGCACAAGTGGCTGCTGACGCCCGAGGGCGTCGGCCTGCTCTACCTGTCGGACCGCGCGCGCGAGCGCATACAGCCGACGCTGGTCGGGTGGACGAGCGTGCCGCAGCCCGAGGAGCGTGACAATTTCGAACAGGGCTGGGCGCGCGGCACCCTCGCCTGGGAGACAGGCACGGCCCCCACCGCCCTGATTCACGGCCTGGAAGCGAGCCTCTCCCTCCTGCTCGAAACGGGAGTCGAGCGCATCGCGGCGCACCTCCTGGAATTGACGGACTACCTTTGCGAGTGCCTGGAGGGGCGCAATTATGAGGTCGTCAGTTCGCGGCTGCCCGCCGAAAAGTCGCAGATCGTCTGCCTGCGCCACGGGGGCGAGTGGACTGCCGCCGCGCTCTACAGCCGCCTCAAGAAACAGAACATCGTCACAGCGCCACGCGGGGACCGCCTGCGCGTCGCCCCACACCTCTACAACACGGCCGAAGACATCGAAGCCCTGTTGAGCGCCCTGCCATAAATTAATCGGAGGTTCAGAAGGTGCGACCGTTTATCGGTCAAGAGTACACACGCTCTGTACGGGATGAGGACAGGTTTGGCCAGTTTTTGAGCTCATCTTGGGGGTTGACGCTGGCCTGTGAAGTGCGTCTTTGCTCGATTACAAGGGAAAAAGGGCGAGTTTGAAAAAGTTGGAGGAAGTACCGTTCTGGTGGCACGGTCGTTGCTCTAGATAGTCAACGATAAAATAGGAAGGGTACATAAGGGTAAATCGGGTCAGGCTCGGAGACGGCAGTGAGTGAAGGCTTTGGGGGAGGCGTTCTCTCACTTTAAAAGCAGCGGCGGCTCTTTCGGGGGAACGGGGTTGTCGCAAGCTTAGCGGTCAAAGGGCACAAGTGCTGGGCTGCTGGTCGGCGTCCTGCAAGAGGCTTGGGGGAGCCTCACAGGAAGACCAGCAGCCCGCAACTTTCTCGAATAGGACAAGGGGAAAAAATTTAGCCGCCGGAGTTGGGGGATTCCGGCGGCTAAATTTTTTTGTGTGCGCTTTCCGTCCTCAACGGGCGACGGACTTCTCGTCGCCCGCCGTCAGGAGCTTCGAAGGGTCTGTCTCGGCCGTCATCTCGTCAATATTGAGGCGCAGCATGCCGCCCGCGTCCGAGTAGCTTTCGGACGCGGCGCGCTGTTTCATCTTGCGGCTCAGGTAGAAGGCCCCGCCGAAGACGGCCCCGACGCCCAGACAGATGCCCACGAAGATGCCTATCGTTTTGGCGATGCCGAGGATGAGGCTGACGGCCTGGCGCGTGTGCTGCTTTTCGGCGCGCGCCCAGAGCAGCGGGTTCTCGCCGAGCCACTGAATCTTCTGCTCCCACTTCACGCCGTCAATGAGGCGCGCGGCCGCGGCCTCGTCCGGCGCGCCGAAGACGAAGACGGCGTAGTTGCCGACCTTGCGGTAGGCCGAAGGCGTGCTTTGCCCCTGCGCGCGAAGCTCCCCGAGTCGCGCCGCGATGCGCGCGTCCGCGTCGGCCGCCAACTGGGGCGTGGCGTACTCGACGATGACGAGCCGCGAGGCGTCGTAAGGGGCCGTGACGGCCTCCGCGCTTCCGTCGAAGTTGATAACGTCGAAGACGGGCTGCTGGCCCGCGGCGTTCTGCAAGACGGGCAGGCTGACGGCGTAGACGGCGCGGTCCTGCGCCGCCTCCCACTCGGGCAGGTGCTTGACGAGGAACGGAATCTCCTTTTCGGCCTCGGGCAGCGTGCCGGCGTAGTCGCGCGCCAAAGTAATCAGGCCGCCCCCGTCTTCGCCCGCCCGCTTCCTGTGATCTGTGACGGTTACGAATACATGGCCCTTATAAAAGACGACGTTCCCGGAATCGGCCACACCCGCCACGCCCACGTCGCTCAACTTCGTCACCTGCGCGGGCGTCGCGCCCCTCATGCGCGCGGCCTCGCGGGACAAGAACGAGTAGGCGACCGCCTGCGACCGCGTGACGGCGACCCTGACCGTCAGGCTCTCGCCCTTAGGAGAGACGTACAAGCCTTCGGCGCGCTCGCGCACCCCGTCGTCTTCCGCCGGCGCGGCGTCGGGCGAAGGCGAGAGGAGCGGGCGCGGCGACCCCTGTAGGCGAAAGTCGCTGACTGTCTTAGGGAACAGTTTGGCGGCCTCCGACGCCGAGTCCTGCCCGGCGGCCGGGACGAGCGAGAGCAGGAGGAGTGAAAGAACTGCAATAAATCTCAGTGAAATCTGGCGCAAAACAAGACCCTCTTAAATATCAAATGTGACAACAATACGTTTAGAACCCACGCACCGGTTGGATGTTCCACGGCGCAGCGCCGTTGCTGTCCGGCCTTTAGTGGAAGCGGCGCAGCTCGCGCAGGAGCAGGTCCGCGTACTTGCGCGGGTCGTGTATGTTGCGCAGGACGGTCGAGCCGCCCAGCTCGCTCGCGTTGTCGATGACGACGTTGCCGTAGCCCATCAGGCGCTGGAAGATTGACGACGAGACGGTCACGTCCTGGATGTTCCTCAAGGGCAGGTTGCGCGTCGTGCGCGCGATGAAGCCCTCGTCAATCTCTATCTTGTGGTTCGTCAGCTTGTACTCGACCATGTTCCGCTTGACGTGGTAGTAAGCGGGGATGAGCAGCAGCGCGAGCGCGAGCAGGACCGAAACCCAAGTGGGCAGCGGGGTGTAGGCCAGCAGGATCACCATGATGATCGCGCCCAGCGCCGCCAGGCCGTAGCCGAGCTTGATGAAGAAGAGCGTCGGGCGGACTTTGAAAACCTCGCGCTCGACATCGCTCGTCCGCTCGACGCGCTGCGCGGCGCTGTAGGCGGGCGCGGGCGGCTGCGGCGGCGGTGGCGCGACGTACGGCTGCGGCTGGTAGGGCTGCGGCGGATAAGGCTGCTGGGGGGGCGAGCCGGCGTAGCGTGTCGCTTCGGGGTCGGCGGCGGGCGCGCCGCAGCCCGCGCAGAAGCGGGTGCCGGCGGCCATGTAAGTTCCACAGTTGGTGCAGTGCATCTTCTAAGTCACCTCACTCTACGGTCCCGGCCAGGCGCACGCTCCTCAAGAGCTCGACCGGGTCATATGGTGTCACGTGTACGCTGTGCGCGCCGAGCTTCAGGGCCTCGCGCCGCGCCTGCTCCTGGCCCGCCGGGAGCAGCATGACGACGGGCAGACTCAGCCGCCCGCCGTTCTGTTTGCGCAGCCGCCGTATGGTCTCCACGCCGTCTATACCCTGTAGGTCGTAATCAAGCAAGAGCAGGTCGGGCCGCTCTATGCGCAGGAGGTGGAGCGCCTGCTGCCCGTCGAAGGCGGCGCGCGCCTCGTAGCCCGCCGAGCGTATGAGCGAGTTGACCTGCGCCATGCGCGCCGAGTCGGAGATGGTCAGAAGCAGGCGGCGCGGCATGACGGCCCCGCTCGCCCGCCGCTCGCGCTCACTCGCGGCGGCCTCGGCCGCGCGCGCCGCGTCCTCTTCGCTCGACTGAGCAGCCTTCGCCGGCTGAGCCTCCCGGCTCGGCTCAGTCTCTTGAGCCGCCTCAATCTCTTTCGCCGGTTGCGCCTCCCGCCTCAGCTCTTCCGCGGCCGCGGGCTCCTCCGCGGCTTCCATCTCTCCCGGCTCGGCGGCCGAGACAACGGGCGCTGGCGCTGCCTGCGGAGTCGGCGCTTTCACTTCCTCGACTTCCTGCGGCCTGCGCTGCGGGACTTCACGGGATGCGAGCGGCGCGGGCGGGAGCCTCACGTCCATGTTCGCGTCGTAGGCGACGACGCGCGTCGTGCTGCCTTCCGCGCGGGCGACGGCGACCGCGCGCTCCGCCTTCTCGATGAGAGTCTCAACGTCGCCGCCGTGAGCCGGGAAAGACGCGACGCCCGCGACGAGGTCGTGCTCGGGGTAGTCTTCGGTGAACTCCCTGTGCAGCCGCGTGAGCGCGGCGACGGCCGAGCGCGCCTTCATGTGCGGCAGGTAAATGACGAGCGTCGTCGGCCCGTAGAAGGCCACGCCGTCCATCCGCCGCAGATTCAGCTTGAGGAAGGCGTGCGCCTCCGTCAGCGTGCGGTCGCGCGCCGTCTTGTCAAAGGTCTCGGCGTCCCTGTCCTTCGCCGCGACCGCGTAGACGAGGGCCAGCGTGCCGCTCACGCCCGCGCGCACGTCCTCGCGCACGGCGTCGAGCATGAACATGAAATTGTCTATCTCAAGCCGCCGGTCGCTCACGACCGAAGTCGAGCGGCGGTCGACTTCGACGCGCCAGAAGAGCGAGTCTAGCCGCGCCAGAATCTCCAGCGGCGGGGCCGAGAGGCAGAAATAATCGTCCGCGCCGACGTACTGCGCCGACGCGCGCAAGGCGCGCTCGTCCTCGCTCCACGCGAAGACGACGGGCAAGGCGTAAGTCGCCGTCTCGGCGCGCAGGCGTCGGGCGAGCGCGACCGATTCGTTCTCGCCGTCCGTGCCCGTGGGCGCGACGACCATGACGACCACGTCCGGGCTGAACTCGCTGATGGCGCGCGAGGCGTCGGCCGCGGGCGCGGTCCGCGTGCTGTAGCCCGACGAGGCCAACTGCCGTTCGAGGGCCAGGCCGTCCGTCCCGGCCACCACCAGCGCGCGCCGCGGCCGCGCGGGCGTCGCCGCTTCGGCCGCGCTCTCTTGTGAATTGTTCGCAGGGTAACTCGACACCGACTGGGGAAGCCTCCTAAGGACAGGCGTACACAGACTCGCGTGCAATCATACATAAAATGGCGCGCGCCGAACAGAAGCCGCGCCCGAAGACAAGAATAACGCGGCTCGACCGCTCTGGCAGGGCACTTGCTCTTAAGCCGTTGGCGCTTCTTACGTGACACGGAAACCGTACACTTTTCGCGGTCTGCGCGGAAGAGCGCCGGGCGGCTTCAGTACAGCGGAAGGCCGCGCCGCTTTAGAACAAAATTTAGTAACGGACAACTAGGAGGATGAATTAAATGGCGGAGACAACTGGTACATCAGCGGGACGTTCGCGGACGGTGACGGGGCTCTTCAGGGACCGTGAAAGCGCCGAGCGCGTTTACAATTCGCTGCGGACACGCGGCTATAGCGACGAAGACGTCAGCCTGATGATGTCTGACGACACGCGTAAAAAACATTTCTCGGACGACGACGACAACAAGACGGAATTCGACACCAAAGCCTGGGAAGGCGCTGGCAAAGGCGCGGCCATCGGCGGGACCGTGGGCGCGACGCTCGCGGCCATCGCGGCCATCGGCACAAGCGTGGCGCTGCCCGGCATAGGGTTGTTGGTCGCAGGCCCGCTCGCCGCGGCGATCGCGGGTGCCGGCGCTGGCGGATTGACCGGCGGCTTGATCGGCGCGCTCATCGGCTCGGGCATCCCCGAGGACCGCGCGAAAGACTACGAGCGCGGCATCAACGAGGGCGGCATCCTGATGGGCGTCAACGCGCGCAACGACGAGGACGCCGAGTACTTCGAGAACGACTGGCGGACCAACCGCGGCGAGCACGTTTACCGCTAAGCCGCCGCGGCATTTGAACGGGCATAGAGGGAGGACTACATGATGCGACGAGCTTCAGCTCTTCTGTTGGCGCTGGCGCTGGCCGGGCTTTCGGCAGCGTGCGGCGGCGACAGCGCCACGAACAATTCGGGGGGCGCGAACAGTAACGCCACCCGGAACGGCGTGGTCGAGACCAACGCCAACGTTCCGCCGAACATGAACAACAGGACCGCGCCGTCCAACACCGCCACGGTGCAGAACAACAACGGCAACGAGAACACGGCCGGGGTCTCCACGACCAACAGCACCGGCAACACAGGTCACAAGAACAGCAACGGCGGGCACTAGTAAAAAGGTAGAAGTAAAAAGGCGAAAGGGAAGACCGGGAGCCACGCTCCTTGTCTTCCCTTTCGCCTTTTACCTTTCGCCTTACCTTTACTGGCTGACGAGTTGGAGTCTGCCGTCGGGGAGGCGGACGGCGTAGACGTTGCGCTCGAAGGTCGGGGCGGGGGGCGCTGTTTGCGTCGTCGTCGTCGCGGCCCTCGGCGCGGGCGTCATGGTGTGTGCCGCCTGCGCCATGTTGCCTCCGCTGATCTGCGCGTAGCGCAGCGAGATGCGGCGCACGTACTCCTGCGTCTCGCGGTAGGGCGGGATGCGGCGGCCGTACTTCATCACGGCACCTTCGCCCGCGTTGTAGCCCGCGAGCGCCAGCGACACGTCGCCGCCGAAGTAGTCCAGCAGGTAGCGCATGTAGCGCGCGCCGCCCTCTATGTTCTGCTGCGGGTCGAAGATGTTCGTCACGCCGAAGCGGCGGGCCGTCCCAGGCATCAACTGCATCAGCCCGCTCGCGCCCTTAGGCGAGACGGCCCCGCGCTTGAAGGCGGATTCGGTGTGCATCTGCGCGTAGAGCAGCACGGGGTCCACGCCGTTGCGCACGCCCGACTCCACAATGAAATTGTCCACCTTCGCGTCGCCCGTCGTGTAGGGGCCGAGCGTCGTGCTCATGCGCATGCTCATCCCGCGCGGCGCGGCGCTGTAAAGTATGGGCGTCGGGCGCGCGACGTTCGCGCCCGCCTGCGGGCCGATTGCCTTCGCCGTCGGGCGCACCGCGCCGCCGGCCGGCGGCAGGACGGCCGTCGTCCTCACGGTCTCTATGCGCACGCCCGCGGCCGTGTCGAAGTTGTCGTAGCGGTAATTATTTTGTGCCAGGGCGGGGGCGGCGCACGCGAGCGCAAAGAGACAGAGCAGGGGGAACTTTTTCATGAGTCTCCAGGCGAACTAACTTTAAATTCTGATGGCATCGCCTCGGTAAGGACTTCTGAGGCCGGGCGAGCGCGGCATTGCAGGGGCAGAAACTAAATCGTGACTGAGCCTCGCTGATGGCAAGCCTCAATCACAAAGAAATAGTAGCACGCGGCCGCAACTCTTGCCAATCGGTTTTTCCGGGAGGGCTGAAACCCTACGTTTCGGGCGGAAGGGATTGACAGGGGATGTATGATGTTGGGGCTTTACACTGGTTTCCACCCGCCACAAACGAGTGCGCCCCCCTGGCGCTCCTCATTAATCTGTAAGGAGAACAACATGCGAAAACTCTTCATGGCGGCAGCCACTCTGCTGCTCGCTCTCTCCGTCGGCGCGGTGGCACAGAACGAGTCCGCCGGCCAGGCCAACTCCAACACCTCGACCCAGAACGCCAACACCAGGAAGAAGCGCGGCCCGGTCTTCCGCGCCACCAAAGACCAGATCAAACAGGCCCAGTCCGTCCTCAAAGAGCGCGGCTTCTACGCGGGCGAGCAGACCGGCAAGCTGGACCCGGACACGCGCGCCGGCCTCAAGAAATACCAGGAGGCCGAGGCCCTCAAGGTCACGGGCACGCTCAACCGAGTCACGCTCGAAAAAATGAACATCACGCTCACCGACAGGCAGAAGACAATGTAGTAGATTTAATCATTGCGTGTGCCGACGGTGTAGATTCAGTCTGAAGTCTAGTTGTCAGAAGGCGGCGACTCGCCGCAGAGGCGCGGAAGACGCGGAGAACGCGCAGGGAGTAGATGCCCTTTCGGTCCTCCGCGCCTCTGCGGCGAGTCTCATCTCGCCGCGCACTCACCTCCGAACTGAACCGCCGCCGAAAATGCTTTGGCGGTATAATCCGTTGGAGGCGACGGCTGCCCCGTTGCCACCGGGCGTCCGGTCGAGTGAATGCGATGGACCCTGAAGAACTTCTGCGGGCGGGTAGTAAAATCCTTGAACCGCTGATGCGGCCGCACGGCTTTATCTTCGTCGAAGGGTTGTCAGGCAAGAGCGGGCACGGGGACTTCGCCCGCGGCGATTTCGTGCGAGGCGAGCGGCGGCTCGAATTACACTTTCGATACACACTCGGCCTGGTGACATATCATGTAGGGTCGAATTCAGTCTCGCACGAGTCTTACATGCGGGAGCTGCTCGGACCCGGCGGAACGCATCAGTATCCGGGGTTCTCTGACGACCCGCTTGATGGGTTTCGTCACCTTGCGCATGACGTCGAACGCTTCGCCGATGACTTCCTGGTCGGGAGTGGGGAGGTGTTGGCCCGAGCCGCGTTAAAGGAGGCGGCGGAGGAAAAAGCGCAGCAGGCGTTGGACATGGCCCGCGCGGTCGGGGATACGGAGAAGAGAGAAGACGCGCGCCGCCTCTTCCGCGAGAATAATTTCAAAGGAGTCGTTGAGCTTCTGGAAAGTCTCGCTTACCCGGAGCTGATGACGCAGGCGGAGAAAAAATATCTTGATATCTCCAAAAGGAAAATCAACTATCGTCTATAATTGATGCGGCGACGGCCGACACGCTCTTTCAAACCATCAAGTGCCGTAACGAGGAGTCGAAGATGAGGAAACTTGCGATTCTTATCTGCCTTGCCGCGCTCGCGCTGGCGGGTTGCACGTCGAAGGTCACGGGGGCGCTGGAAGTTGACGGCTCTCCCTTCGAGGTGAAGGAGTGCCGGTCGGGGCAGGCGTTCGGGTTCCCCGGCATAGAGTTGACGGACGCGGGGGGCCGGCGGCTGCGGCTGCTGGCTAACGCGGACGGCACCTGCTCGGCGGCGCTGTTCAAGGGCGACAGCGCGACGGGCGACCGTTTAGGCGAATGCGGGACTCTGACCGTGCAAGCGCAGTCGAGCAGAATCAACTCGATCACCAACGTCATGGGCAAGGCCCAACTGGCCTGCGAGGCCGGCGGTCACAAGGTGTCAGGCAGCATCGAATTCGAGAACTGCCACTGACGCGAAAAGCAAATGCGGAATGCGGAGTGATGAATGAAAGACGAAAGCCTTTTAATTCATCACTCCGCATTCCGCATTGCCTTCTCAGGCTAGCAGTCGTTCGATGACGCCGTAGCTCGCTTCGAGGGCTTCGGCGAGTTTCTCGGGCTGCGAGCCGCCGCCTTCGGCCATGTCGGGCTTGCCGCCGCCGCGGCCGCCGACAATCGGCGCGAGTTCCTTAATCACCTGACCGGCGGGCACGCGCTTTAACAGGTCGGGCGAAGTGCGGACGATGAGCGAGACTTTGCCGTCGCCGCTGCGGCCGAGGACGACGACGCCGGACTTGATGCGCGCGAGCAAGGTGTCTGAGAGTTGGCGCATCGCGGCGGCGTCCAGGCCGCCGGCCTCGCGCGCGAGGACTTTGACGCCGCCCGCGACCTCGCGCGCCTCGTCGCCGTTCGACGATGACCCGCCGCCCGTCGCCAGTCTCATTCTCAACTCTTCCGCCTCGCGCCGCGCTTTCTTCAACTCCTCCTGAAGACGCCCGACCGCCACGGGGATGTCGTTACGCGAGGCGCGAAGCTCGGTCGCCACCTGATCCACGAGCGCCTCGGTCTCCTGGAAGCGCGTGAAGGCGTCCGCGCCCGTGACGGCGCGTATGCGGCGCGTGCCCGAGGCGATGGACTCGTCGCTCGTGATCTTGAAAAGCCCTATGTCGCCCGTCGCGCGAACGTGCGTGCCGCCGCACAACTCCTTCGAAAAGACACCGCCCGCCACGCCCGGCACACTCAGCACCCTTACTCTCTCGGCGTACTTCTCCCCGAAGAGCGCCATCGCCCCGGACTTCATAGCCTCGTCGAGCGAGAGCACGTCCGTCTGCACGCGCTCGTTGCGCAGGACGTGGTAGTTGACGAGGCGCTCCAATTCCGCCGTCTCGTCGCGCGTCAGCGGCTGGTAGTGCGTGAAGTCGAAGCGCAGGTAGTTGGGCGCGACGACCGAGCCCGCCTGCTTGACGTGCGTGCCGAGGACTTCGCGCAGCGCCGCGTGCAAAAGATGCGTCGCCGTGTGGTTGCGGCGCGTGGCGTCGCGCTTCTCGGCGTCAACCTGCGCGCTCACTTCGTCGCCGACCCGTAGCGCCCCGCGCTCGACCGTGACGCGGTGAACGACGAGGCCGGCCGCGGGCGAGACCGTGTCGTTGACGACGGCGTGCACGTTGCTCCCGACGAGCGCGCCCGTGTCGCCGACCTGGCCGCCCGCCTCCGCGTAGAAGGGCGTGCGGTCGAGGACGACTTCGCCGTCTTCGCCCGCAGTGAGTCCTTCGACCTCTTCCTCGCCGTTGATGACGGCGACGACGCGCGCGCCGTCGAGCCGCGTCCCTTCGTAGCCCGTGAACTCGCTGCGGCCCACGCGCTCCGCGACCTGCGCGTAGACGGGCTTGGTCTTCGTGCCGGCGGCCGAAGCCCCGCGCTCGCCCGCGTGCTGAATCTCCCGGAGCGCCTGGTCGAAGGATTCGTTGAACGTCTCCTCGTCCAGTTGGAAGCCGCGCTCCTCCATGCTGACGCGAATCAGGTCGCGCGGCGTCCCGAAGGTGTCGTAGAGCCGGGCCAATTCTTTGTAGTCCGGCATGGAGCCGTCGTGCGTGACGGAGAAGAGCGAGTCGAGCTTCTGTAGCCCGACGGTCAGGGTCGAGCCGAAGCGCTCCTCTTCGAGCTTGACCATGCGCTCTATGAACTCGCGCGCCGCCTCAAGCTCCGGGTAGGCTTCAGACATCTGCGTGACGACGAAGTCCGTCACTTTGTGGAAGAACGAGCCCTCGAACTGGAGCGTGTGGCGGCCCTGGTAGATGGCGCGGCGCATGATTTTCCGCAGGACGTAGTTGCGCCCCTCGTTGCCGGGCAGGATGTTGTCGGCAATACTGAACGCGGCCGTGCGCGCGTGGTCCGCGACGACGCGCATGGCGAAGCCCTCGGGCGTCTCCGGCTCGTAATGACGGTCGGCAAGTTGCGCCGTGAACTCTATGATCGGGCGAATCAGGTCCGTGTCGTAGTTCGACTTGACGTTTTGCAGGACGACCGTGAGCCGCTCTAACCCCGCGCCCGTGTCAACGGAGGGCTTCGGCAGGGGCGTCTGCACGATTTCGCCCGAGGCCGACTTGGCGCGCTCGTACTGCATGAAGACCAGATTCCAAATCTCCATCGTCGTGTCGCCCGGCCCGTTGACCAACTCCACGCGATTCTTCGAGGGGTCCGCGGGGTCTTCGCCCATGTAGTAATGAATCTCGCTGCAAGGCCCGCACGGGCCCGTGTCGCCCATCTGCCAGAAGTTGTCCTTGCGCCCGAAGCGCAGGATGCGCTCAGGGGGCGCGCCGACCTCCTGCCACAAACGCTCGGCCTCTTCGTCGGCGGGGACTTCGTCGTCGCCCTCGAAGACGGTGAACCAGAGGCGCGAAGGCTCAAGGCCGTACTCGTTGACGAGCAGGTCCCAGGCGAAGCGTATGGCGTCCCGTTTGAAGTAATCGCCGAAGGAGAAATTCCCCAGCATCTCGAAGAAGGTGTGGTGGCGCGCGGTCTTCCCGACCTCGTCGAGGTCGTTGTGCTTGCCGCCCGCGCGGATGCACTTCTGCGAGGTGACGGCGCGCAGGTAATCGCGCTTCTCCACGCCCGTGAACACGTCCTTGAACTGGTTCATCCCTGCGTTGGTGAAGAGCAAGGTCGGGTCGTTGGCCGGCAGCAGCGGGCTCGAAGGCAAAACCCTGTGCCCGTTTCTCTCGAAATACTCTAAGAACTTTTGGCGAATCTCGTTTCCAGTCATAATGAACAAATCCCGTCTTCTCTGCGTAAAAATAGAAGTTTAGCACGCGCTCCGCACCTGGGCGAAGCAGCCTCAGGAAAAGTGCCACAACGGCCGCCGCCGTGGTGTCTTGATGTTAGACCAGTAAAGCGCGCGAGCCAGCATGCGGGGTCGGCCGCTCTCCCGTCCCGCAACTTAGCCGAAGATAAATTAAAGGAAATCGAAGATGAGAAACGCCCGCAAAACCGCCACGGCCCTCGCCTTGACGGCCGCCTCCTTATTCTTAATCTCCGGGCGGCAGTCGGCCGCGCAGGTCAAGCCGCAGGCCGCGGCCTCCGCGCTGAAAACAGACGCGAAGAAAGAGGAGCTGGCCGCGAGTCTCGAAAAACTGATCCCGCAGTTGATGACGGAAGGGGGCGTGCCCGGCCTCTCAGTCCTGCTGATACACGACAACAAAATTTTCTGGCAGCGCTCCTTCGGCGTCGCGAACGCGGAGACCAAGCAGCCCGTCGCGTCCGACACGGTCTTCGAGGCGGCGTCTTTGAGCAAACCCGTCTTCGCTTACGGCGTGCTGAAGCTGGCCGACGCGGGCAAGCTGGACCTGGACACGCCTCTCGTCAAATACCTGCCCGGCGCTTACGTGGAATCGGACGAGCGGCTGAATCAGATCACGGCGCGCATGGTCTTGAGCCACCGCACGGGCTTCCCCAACTGGCGGCGCGGCGACCAGCTCAAAATCAACTTCACGCCCGGCGAGCGGTTCAGCTACTCGGGCGAGGGCTTCGTCTACCTGCAAAAGGTCGTCGAGCGCCTGACGAATCAACCGCTAGACGCCTTCATGCAGAAGACTGTCTTCGGGCCGCTCGGGATGACGAGCAGCAGTTACGTCTGGCAGGCGGCTTACGAGTCGCGCAAGGTCTACGGGCACGACCCGTTCGGCTCGGTCACCGGCCGGCGCAAGCCCGCGGAGGCGAACGCGGCGGCGAGCCTGCACACGACCGCCGAGGACTACGCGAAATTCGTCACGGCCGTGATGACGGGCGCGGGGCTCAGGAAGAAGACCGCGCGCGAGATGCTGACGCCGTACGTCAAAGTGCAGGAGGGCTGCACGGACTGCGTCACCAACCCTTCGGCGGGCGCGCTCTCGCAGACTGTCTCGTGGGGGCTCGGCTGGGGCTTGCAGCACACGGCCGACGGCGACTCCTTCTGGCACTGGGGCGACAGCAACAACGATGCGCAGGCTTACGTCGTGGCCTTCCCGAAACGGAAACTGGCCCTCATGGTCTTCGCCGACAGCGGCAACGGCCACTCCATCATCCCGCGGATAATCGACGCGGCCATCGGCGGCCAGCAGCCCGCCGTCGGGTGGCTCAATTACGACCCTTACGATTCCCCGTTCAGGGTCCTCGCCAGAGACATCCTCGCGCGCGGCGGGGCGGCCATCAGCGAGTACCGCGAGCGCAGGAAAGCGGGCGCGGCCCCGCTGCCCGAAGTGCAGATGAACAGGCTCGGCTACGCGCTGCTGTCAAAGAAAATGCTCGACGAGGCGACTGAGATTTTCAAACTCAACGTCGAGGCGTTTCCCGACGCCTGGAACGTCTACGACAGCCTCGGCGAAGCCTACATGCTCAAAGGCGAGAAGGAACTCGCGATAAAAAATTACCGGAAGTCCGTCGAGCTGAACCCGAAAAACGAGGGCGGCATCGAGATGCTCAAGAAGCTCCAGACGCAATGAGGGAAAAGGAAGATCCCGCAGGGGTCAAACATGATAGCCGGGGGCAAGCGAGTGCGCGCGAGCGCACGACGCGCCGCCCCGGTCGGGCGTAAAAAACATTCCGACCCCGGAGGGGTCGCGCCTTCGACGTCGAAGGCGCGACCCCTCCGGGGTCTTTCCTTTTTGCCTTTTATCGGTTTCCTTTTGCCTTACTCTTCCTCGTCTGTCGTGGCGCGGACTTTTTGCGAGACGAGGTCGTAGGAGAAGCCCTGGCGTAGGAGGTGGTCGAAGAGGCTTTTGACCTCGGCGCGCGTCCGGGGGCGGCCGCGCAGGCGCGTGCGCTTGGCGATGGCGCGGTCGATCAACTCTTCCTCGGGCGTCTCCTGGAAGACGAGCTTGAGGGCCTCGTCGGCCGTCTCGCGGTCAACCTTCTTCAGTTGCAGGTCGCGTTGCAGGCGCTGGCGGCCCACGGGCTTCTGGCGCACGCGGTAGGAGGCGTAGCCGAAGGCGAAACGCTCGTCGTTCAGGTAGCCGTACTCGCCGAGCTTGACCAGCACGGCCTCCACTATCTCCTCGTTCGTCCACTCCTTTTCGAGCAGCCGCTCGCGCAGCTCCGCCACGGAGCGCGGCTTCGCGGCCAGCAGCTTGACCGCACGCTGAAACGTCCGCTCCCGCGCCTTCTCCGGGTTGATGGGCCGCGCGGCCTTCTCCGACTCCTCGCCGTCTGGCCGCCTGGCTTTCGACTTCCAACTTCTATTACGCATCGGTCCTCACACTTTATCGCAACGCGAAAGCCACCCGCAATTGCGGATTGAAGCTATCCTCAATCTATAATCTTCCTCATGGACGGAGTGCTGATTGTAGACAAGCCCGCGGGGCTGACCTCGCACGACGTGGTGGCGCGCGTGCGGCGCATCCTGAAGGAGCGCCGCGTGGGACACACCGGCACGCTCGACCCGTTCGCGACGGGCGTGTTGGTCGTGCTCGTCGGGCGGGCGACGCGGCTGGCACAGTTTCTGAGCGGCGCGGTCAAGGAGTACGAGGCCGTGGTCCGCTTCGGGTACGCGACCGACACGGGCGACCCGACGGGCGCGCGCCTCCCCGCGCCCGAAGCGCAAAACGAAGGCGGCGGGCGCGTTCATACGTGGGGCGACGCGGAGGTCTTGGCGGCGCTCGCGAGTTTGAGAGGGGAGATAGAGCAGGTTCCGCCCATGTACTCGGCGAAGAAAATCGCGGGCCAAAAACTTTACGAACTGGCCCGGCGCGGCCAGGAGGTCGAGCGCCAGGCCGTGCGCGTCACCGTTCACGAACTCAGCGCCGAGCGGCGCGGCGGCGAACTGCTCAGACAAAACGAGGACGGGACTCAAGACCTTTCCGTGCGCGTGCGCTGCTCGGCCGGGACTTACGTCCGCACGCTGGCCGAGTCAATCGGCGAGCGGCTCGGCTCCCCCGCGCACCTCGCGGCGCTCCGGCGCACGCGGGCCGGCGACTTCGGCGTCGAGGACGCCCTGGGCCTTGACGACTTGAAGACGGAGGTGGAGGCGGGCGCGCACCCGAATGATTTTCTTCTCCCTCTGGAGGCGGCGTTCTCCGGGCATCCCTTCGTGCATCTAACGGCCGACGAGGCGCGGCGGGCGCTTCACGGCATCGCGTTGCGCGTGCCGCCGGGCGGCCCGGCGTGGCGCGAGGACGAGCCCGTCGGGATGCGCGGCGCGGACGGACGGCTGATAGCGGTCGGCTTCTACGACGCCGCGAGCCGCACTCTGCGCCCGCGCGTAGTTTTCTCCCCATGAAAAATAAGCATTGACTTTCGGGCGGCTTGACTGTGCTATACTTACCGCCCAAGAGGGAAGCGTGAGCGGGCCGCTTCCGGCGAGACGCGTCCCGTCCTCCCGCTAAATTGAAAACAGACGATCATTGAACCAGAGTAGAGGGTCGAGGGATTGCTCGACGATGCGCCGCACGAACGGGGAGCGCGCGATGCGTTGTGCATATCGAGACGGAGTTTCCGACCCCGAAGGGCGGCCCCCGCCGTGCGGGCCGCACGCGAGAACCAGAAGGGCGTGCTTTCCCACACGCCGTCCACGCGCGCTTTAAGCCAGAAGAGGTACTAAGAAGGCTATGCAAGAGCAGGATGGCAACAAATTCAACATCAGCGAGCGGCTGGAAGACTTGCGCCGCGAACGCGAGGCGTTGCGCTGGGAAGGCTCATTCCGCGATTATTTCGAGTTAGTCTCACAGAACCCCCGCATCGCCCAGCTCTCGCACGCGCGCATCAACGACATGGTCCACGCGCGCGGCGTCGAGAAGCTGAACGAGGGCACCCGCGACGAGGTGTCGCGCTACAACTTCTTCGCCTCGGAACTCTTCGGCATAGAAGAGCCGATTGCGCGCATCGTCGAATACTTCAAGAGTGCCGCGCAGCGCCTCGAAGTCCGCAAGCGCATCCTGCTGCTGATGGGTCCCGTCGGCGGCGGCAAGTCGACAATCGTCACGATGCTCAAGCGCGGGCTTGAGGAGTGGACGCGCACCGAGGGGGGCGCGGTCTTCGCCATCAAGGACTGCCCGATGCACGAGGAGCCCCTGCACCTCATCCCGCAGGAACTCCGTCCCGAAATCGAGAAGCATTACGGCATCTACATCGAGGGCGACCTCTGCCCGCAGTGCCGCTACGCGCTGGAGCACGAGTACGGCGGCCGCCACGAGGACGTGAAAGTCCACCGCGTCGTCTTCTCCGAAAAGGAGCGCGTCGGAATTGGCACATTCTCGCCGTCGGACCCGAAGTCGCAGGACATCACGGAGCTGACGGGCTCGATCGACCTCTCGACCATCGGCGAGGTCGGCGTCGAGAGTGACCCGCGCGCTTACCGCTTCGACGGCGAATTGAACATCGCGAACCGCGGGCTGATGGAGTTCGTCGAGATGCTGAAGGTTGACGAGAAGTTCCTGTACTCGCTCCTGACGCTCTCGCAGGAACAGAACATCAAGACCGGGCGCTTCGCGATGATTTACGCCGACGAGGTGATTCTCTCGCACACGAACGAGAACGAGTACATCTCTTTCGCCGGCAACCGCAAGTCCGAGGCCCTGCAAGACCGCATCATCCTCGTGCGCGTGCCGTACAACCTGCGCGTCTCGCAGGAGGAGCGCATCTACGACAAGCTTCTCAAGCAGTCGGAAGTCCTCCGCAACGTCCACATCGCGCCGAACACCTTGAAGGTCGCGGCGATGTTCGCCGTGATGACGCGCCTCGAAGAGCCTAAGCGGCAGAACGTGGACATCGTCAAGAAGATGAAGCTCTACGACGGCGAGGACGTCGAAGGGTACAAGTCCAAGGACGTGCGCGAACTCAAGGACGAAACCGTGCGCGAGGGCATGGACGGCATAAGCCCGCGCTACATCATCAACCGCCTTTCGTCCGCGCTCGTGCGCGACGGCGTCACCTGCATCAACCCGATTGACGCCCTGCGCGCCATCAAGGACGGCTTCGAGCAGCACACAGGCATCAGCGCAGACCAGCGCGACCGCTACCTGAATCTGATTTCGGCGGCGCGCAAGGAGTACGACGAGCTGGCGAAGATCGAAGTCCAGCGCGCCTTCGTCTACTCGTTCGAGGAGATGGCGCGCACGATGTGCAACAACTACCTGGACAACGTCGAGGCTTACTGCAACAAGGAGCGCATCAAAGACCCCATCACCGAGGAGGAGATGGACCCCGACGAGCAGTTGATGCGCTCCATAGAGGAGCAGATCGGGATCAGCGAGAACGCGAAGAACACCTTCCGCCAGGAGATTCTGATACGCATCAGTTCTTACGCGCGCAAGGGGCGCTCCTTCGAGTACAACTCGCACGAGCGTTTGAAGGAGGCCATCGAGAAGAAGATTTTCGCGGACCTGAAGGACGTGGTGAAGATCACGACCTCCGCGAAGACGCCCGACCCGGACCAGTTGCGCCGCATCAACGAGGTCGTCGACCGGCTCGTCAAGGAGCACGGCTACTGCCCCGTCTGCGCCAACGAGCTATTGTCCTACGTCGGCACGCTGCTCTCGCGCTAGCGGGCGGAACATTCAATTCGTAGGTCGACAACTTCTCGCGCCCGCGCTCTTCTCCCAGGAGGGTGCGGGCGTTGAGGTTTAAAGACGTGAAGAAACGTTACTGGATAGCGGGGGCGTTGGGAGTCGCGGGCGCGGGCCTCGCCGTCAAGCTGCTGCGCCGCCCCGATGATGTCGTCTGGGACGAGCACGCGCACGAACTGCACCACGCCGAGCGCTCGCGCTTCGCGGAGGTGGACGGAGTGCGCTTGCATTACCAGGAGGCGGGAGCAAGTGACGCGCCGGCCGTGCTGCTCCTGCACGGCTTCACGGCGTCGAACTTCGTCTGGAAGGAGACGCTCCTGCCGCTGGCCGAGAGTGGCTTCCGCGTCATCGCGCCCGACCTCGTCGGCTTCGGCTTCTCTGGAAAACCGCGCGACGGCGAGTACACGATTGACGCGCAGGCCCGCGCGGTCGTCGGGCTGATGGACGCGCTCGGGGTCGAGCGCGCCGCGCTGGTCGGGAGTTCTTACGGGGGCGCGGTCGCGGCCACCTGTGCGCTCGACTACCCGGAGAGGGTCGCGCGGCTGGTGCTGGTGGACGCCGTCATCAACGACCACGCCAAGCGCAGTCTGCTGCTGCGGCTCGCGGCCTCGCCCGTCGTCGGCGACCTGCTTTCGCCGCTGATGCTCGGCTCGCGCCGCCTGCTGCGCTCGCAGTTGAGGAAGGGCTACGCGCCGGAGAACAGGCACCTCTTCGACGAAGAGAGGGCGTCCGCGCACAGACGCCCTCTCTTCGCCTCCGGCACGCAGCGCGCGGCCATAGCGACCCTGCGCCGCTGGCAGGCCGGCCGGGTCGAAGAGGAGGCGCACAGCATCACGCAGCCCACGATGCTCGTCTGGGGCGAGACTGATCCCATCATCCCGCTCGCGCACGGCCGGCAGCTCAACCGCGCGCTGCCCGACTCGCGCCTCGTCATCTTCCGCCGCTGCGGCCACATGCCCATGGAAGAGCGCCCGCAGGAGTTCGCGCGGGTGTTGACGGACTTTCTGGGCGAGAGGGAAATAGCCAGCGCGCGCGGGGCGGGCCGCTAAACCTCAATCGTGAATGGGCCACAAGCTTTTCCATTTACGATTCACGATTTACGATTTACGAGGTTCACATGTCCATACAACGCAACGACTGGTCATTGCAGCGCAAGGGCATCATCGACCAGGAGCGACACAAGGAGCGGGTCAAGGAGGCCATCAAGAAGAACCTGGGCTCCATCGTCTCCAACGAGGCCATCATCCTCTCGGACGGCAAGCGCACGGTCAAGGTGCCCATCCGCGCGCTCGACGAGTACAAGTTCCGCTTCGACTACCGCAAGCGCAAGCACGTCGGCCAGGGTGACGGCAAGACGCGCGTCGGCGACGTGATCGCGCGCGAGGGGCAGCCCGGCCAGGGGCAGGGCAGCGGCCAGGCGGGCCAGGACTCGGGCGGCGAGTACTACGAGGCCGAGGTCAACATCGAAGAGATCGCGGCCCTCATCTTCGAGGACTTGCAGTTGCCCTTCCTCGAAGAGAAGGCGAAGAAGGCCGTCCAGGCGAAGACGACGCGCTTCAACGAGATTCGCCGCACGGGCGTGATGGCAAACCTGGACAAGCGGCGCATGATTCTCGAAAACATCAAGCGCAACGCGCGCGAGGAAGGGCGGGCGCGCTTCGGCAACGTCAGGAAAGAGGACTTGAGGTTCAAGACCTGGGAGGAGAGCCTGCGCTACGAGTCGAACGCGGTCGTGCTCTCCCTGATGGACGTGTCGGGCTCGATGGGCGAGTTCAAGAAATACATCGCGCGCTCCTTCTTCTTCTGGATGGTGCGGTTCCTGCGCACCAAGTACGACAACGTGGACATCGTCTTCATCTCGCACCACACGGAGGCGCGCGAGGTCAGCGAAGAGCAGTTCTTCACGCAGGGCGAGTCGGGCGGGACCGTCGTGTCGAGCGCCTACCAACTGGCCCTCGACATCATCAACGCGCGCTACAACCCGAAAGACTGGAACATCTACCCGTTCCACTTCTCCGACGGCGACAACTATTATTCCGACAACGAGGAGGCCGTGCGCCTCGCCGACCAACTGATCGAGACCTGCAATCTTTTCGGCTACGGCGAGATCGGCGAGGAAGGCGCTTCGAGCTACCGCCGCTCCTCGGGCGCGCTGCTTTCCATCTTCAACGACCGGCTGAGGAACAAGGAGCGCTTCGTCGGCGTGCGGATTGACGACAAGGAGGACGTTTACCCGGCGCTCAAGCAGTTCTTCGGCCGCCGCGGCGTCGAGGCTTGAGAGCGAAGTTTGTCATTCAGGTTGGCGATGCCCGGCGGCAGTTCAATTCCGGGGCGCGTCAGTAAGGAGAAGCTTATGACCGACAACGACGAGCTGCCGGAGCGGGATGACGACGAGGCGCGGGGGGAGGACGACGAGGAGTCGCGGCGCAAGTTGGACTTCGTCCTCAACCAGCAGGCGCAGTTCGCCTCCGACGCCGAGCACATGAAGGAGGCCGCGGCGCGCATCACGGGCGTCATCGAGCGGCTGACGAACGTGCTCTCGACGCTCGCCGACTCGCAGATCAGGACGGAGAAGAACGTCGGCGCGCTGATCGACAACATGACCAAGCTCATCGAAGCCCAGGCGCAGTTGGCCGAGTCGCAGGCGCACACGGACCGCCGGCTCGACGCCCTGATCGACGTCATACGCGAGGAGCACGACGGGAAGTCCGAAGACTGAAAAGACGGCGAAGAAGGTTTTATGCACGACCGCGAAATCAAAGACCTCGAAAAAGCTCTTGAGCAAATCTGGGAAGTGGCCCGCAAGTTCGGCCTCGACCCCTTCCCGACCCGCTTCGAGATCGTGCCGGCGAGCGTGATGTACGAGATAGGCTCTTACGCGCTGCCCGGCCGCTACTCGCACTGGACGTTCGGCAAGGCGTACCACCGCATGAAGACGATGTACGACTTCGGCCTCTCGAAGATTTACGAGGTCGTCATCAACACGAACCCCTCGTACGGCTTCCTCCTGGAGACCAACAGCCCCATCCAGAACAAGCTGGTGATGGCACACGTCCTCGGCCACGTCGACTTCTTCAAGAACAACGTCTACTTCTCCAAGACCAACCGGCGGATGGTCGAGGCCGTCTCCAACCACGCGAGCCGCATGACCGGGTACGAGTTCAAGTACGGGCGCAAGGCGGTCGAAAAGTTTCTCGACGCCGTGCTCGCCATCGAGGAGCACATCGACCCGAACTTCTTCATCAAGCGCGAGCGCCCCGAGGACGCCGAACGCAAGCGTCTCCAGCCGAAGCCCGTGGGCCGCTACGACGACCTCTGGCAGCTCGGCGAGAAGAAGGAGCCCGAGCCGGTCGAGGAGGAGAAGCCGCCCGCGGACCATCTCCCCGAGAAAGACCTCGTCTACTACATCATGCGCAACTCCCCGCACCTACAGCCCTGGCAGCGCGACGTGATGGCGATGATCCACGACGAGATGCAGTACTTCGTCCCGCAGATGCAGACCAAGACGATGAACGAGGGATGGGCCAGTTTCTGGCACTCGCGCATCATGCGCGAACTCGACCTGACGGACAGCGAGCACCTGGAGTTCGCGGACCTGCACTCGGGCGTGGTCTCGCCGCACAAGGGGCAGTTGAACCCGTACTACCTCGGCTACAAAATCCTGGAGGACATAGAGCGGCGGTGGGACAACCCCACCGAGGAGGAGCGCGAGAAGTTCGGCATCGAGCCGGGCTCGGGGCGGGCGAAGATTTTCGAGGTGCGCGAGCTGGACAACGACGTGTCGTTCCTGCGCAACTACCTGACGGAGGACTTGTGCGAGGAGCTTGACCTGTTCGTCTACGAATTGGTCGAGGAGGAGGAGTGGACGATCACGGAGAAGCGCTGGGAGCGCGTGCGCGACCAGGTCGTGGCGAACATGACCAACTTCGGCTTCCCCTACATAGAGGTCGCCGACGGCGACTACAACAACAACCGCGAACTCTACCTGCGCCACGCCTACGAGGGCGCGGAGCTCGACGGCCGCTACGCCCGCAAGGCCCTCGAACACGTCTACACGCTCTGGGGCCGCCCCGTCCACCTCGAAACCGTCGTGGACGACGAGCGCGTCCGCCTGCACTACGACGGCCAGGAGCACGACGAGGACTGAGCGCGGGCCGAAGTTTGTGGCGTGCGGGCGGGAAGTGAAACTTTTCGGTCATAATTGGCACTAACTGGAGTGTCAGTCGTGTAAAGAAAAATAAAGGCCGTGACCGTCAGAGGTTTATCTTAACTGCCGTCCTCTCCGGCGCAGCGCGCGACGCTGAATTCGGGGAGAGACAATGAGCGCTCTGTTCGCACGAATGAAATCGCTGACGGCGGCGCTCGCCGCGAGTTTTCTTTTCTTAGGGGCGACACTTCCTTCCGCCCGTTCTCAGCAGGCAGAGCGCGATCTCGCGTTCCGCGACGTGGACGTGTTCGACGGCTCGCGCATGATTCGCCGCACGACCGTCCTCGTCCGCCGCGGCAGGATTCGCGCCGTCGGCAGGAACGTCGCGATCCCGCCTTCAGCACAGGTGATTGACGGCAGGGGCAAGACTCTCTTGCCCGGCCTCTTCGACGCGCACACGCACCTGGGGATGATGAACGGCGAACAGTTCCTGCGGGAGGCTCTGGACTTCGGCGTCACCACGGAGTTAGAGATGTGGGGAGGCGAGACGAGTCTGGCGCTCAGGAAGAAGATGGCCGCCGGTGGCTTTTCGGACATGGCGGACTTACGCACGGCCGGCACAGGCGTCACCGCCCCGCGCGGACACCCGACCCAGATGGGCGGGCCTCCCTCACCGACCTTCGCCCCCGGCGACGACGCCCAGGCGTTCGTCGATGCCCGGATCGCGGAAGGCGCGGACTACATCAAGATTATCTACGAGCACGCGCACCCCACGCTGACGAAGCAGCAGCTCGAAGCCGTTGTCGCCGCGGCCCACCGCCGCAAGAAGCTGGCCGTCATTCACGTCACCACGCAGGGCGAGGCGCGTGACGCCGTCGGTGCCGGGGCGGACGGCCTGGTGCACATCTTCTCCGATTCGCCGCCCGCCCCCGGCTTCGCGGAATTCGCCGCACGGCACCGCGTCTTCGTCGTCCCCACGTTGAGCATCATCGAAACGGCGACCGGCGCGTCCGACAAGCCCTGGTGGCAGGACGAGCCGCACGTCGGCCCATACATCACGCCCTCTATGCGGCGCGTGCTCGACCGCAAATTCCCGCCCGGTTTTCGCCCGGAGCTGAAGCTCAATCATGCGTTGGCCGCCGTCGGCGCGCTTCATCGTGCCGGCGTGCCGATTCTCGCGGGCACCGACGCCCCCGGCCCCGGCGTGGCCCACGGCCTGGGCCTCCACCGCGAACTGGAGTTACTGGTGCGCTCCGGTCTCATGCCGATTGAGGCGCTCGCCTCGGCGACCTCCAGACCCGCACGCGCTTTCGGCCTGCGTGACCGCGGGCGCATCGCGAAGGGGCTGCGCGCCGACCTGCTACTGGTCGACGGCGACCCGACCGTCGACATCACGGCGACCCGCCGCATCGTCGGGATTTGGAAACTCGGCATTCCCCACCCGCGGGCGGCGCTCACGCGCACCGCCCCTTAAAAAATTGTAACCGGGAACTCACCCCGCGCGTCTTACAACTTGATGGCCGGATTGAGGCGCTTATTCTCCCCTCATGTCTCTGATCGGGCTCGCAGCAAATCAACATCATTGGAGACTAAAAAAGGGATGAAATTAAAGAGAATCATTGTGGGCGGCGTGTTGGCGGCGGTCGTCACACTCGCGGGCGTGGTCGGGCTGGCTCAGCAGACGCAGCAGGGGCAGGAGGGCCAGGGCAATCAGGAGCGCGGCTGGCATCGCGGCGGCAAGGGCCGCGGGATGCGCGGCGGCGGCGGCTTCGGCGGGCGCTTCTTCGAGAAGCTCAACCTGACGGACGCGCAGAAGGAGCAGATGCGTCAGATCGCCGAGCGCTACCACGAGGGCTTCAAGGCTCAGCGCCAGGCGAGTCGCGGCGAGCGCCGCGGAGGCTTCGAAGCCTTCTCGGGCGGCGCGTTCGACGAGGGGGCCGTGCGCGCGGCCGCGCAGGCTCGGGCCAACGCACAGGTCGAGAGGGAAGTCGCGCGCGCTCGCATGATGCACGAGATGTACAACGTCCTGACGGCGGAGCAGAAGGCGCAGCTGGCGGCCGAGCGCCAGCAGCGTGAGCAGCGCCGCCAGGAGCGCCGCGCGCGCCGCCAGTCCGGGGGCGTCACGGAGCAGTAAGCAAGAGTCCCGACCGCGACAGGGGGCGCAGGCCCTCGCAGCCGGCCCCCGCGCGGTCTGGCACAAAAAGTTTAAGAATAAGGGGTGAAGTATGAAGAGAGTTTTCGGAGTAGTGATGTGCCTCGTCCTGCTCTCCGCGGTGGTGAGCCCCGCTTTGGCGCAGGGCTACCGGGGGCGGTACGCGGGGCGCGCGTCCACGTATAGAAGGTATGACGACTTGCAGCGCCGCAGCTATTACGGGCGGCGCTACGACAACCGCTCCTTCTGGGAGCGGCACCGCGACAAGCTGACGGTCGCGGGCGGCGCGGGCGCGGGCGCGGCCATCGGCGCGATGGCGGGCGGCAGGACGGGCGCGGTTATCGGCGCGCTGTTGGGCGCAGGGGGCTCGGCCCTCTACACCTACAAGCTGCGCGACCGCAACAACCGCAGGTACTACCGCCGCTGGTAAGTTCATCGAGCAGGGGAAGGTAAAATAAGGCGGCAGCCCTCAGACAGGGGGCTGCCGCTTTATTTTCGGCGGCGAATGAGGAATAGTTAGCAAAACAATTCCGCGAGAGCCGGGGGAAAACCAGCGAGCGATTGATGGACGAGACGGTAGAAAACTCCGCGCCGCCGGCGGAAGACGTGGCCGCGCCCGACGACGCACGGCTCGTCGGGCGCGTCGTCGCGGGCGACGAGGACGCCTTCGAGGAGCTTTTCAACCGCCACCGCCGCCGCGTCGCGCTCATCGCCAGCCGCTTCTTCCGCCGCCGCGAGCAGATAGAGGAGATCATCCAGGAGAGTTTTACGAAAGCCTACCTGGCGCTCGCGGACTTCTCCAACGAGCGCGAGACCTCTTTCGCCGCGTGGCTCGCGCGCATCAGCTTCAACACCTGTTACGACGAGCTGCGGCGGCAGAAGCGGCGGCCCGAGAGCGCCATGAGCGAGGTCACCGAGGACGAGTCCGAGTGGCTGAAGGGGCAGTTGCGCGCCGAGGGGGCCGGCGACGACGTAGAGGCGGCGACGGTCGCGCGCGATTTGGCACACAAACTCCTGTCGCGCCTGAGCCCCGAAGACCGGCTGCTGCTCGTCATGCTGGACGTGGAGGGGTTGTCCGTCAGCGAGATCGCGGAAATAAACCGCTGGTCAGTCTCGAAAGTCAAAGTGCGCGCTCACCGGGCGCGCGCCAGTCTGCGCAAGGTGCTCGGCAGGTTTCTGTAACCGGCCGCTCCGCGTGCGCGTTTTCAATTACGGGGCTGGCCGAGCCGGCAGCCCGCAAAGAGCAGGTAAAAAGCGATGGTCGTCAAGAAAAGAGATAGTGTGTCGGAGGAGCGTCTCGACCGTTTGGGTCGCGGCCTCGTCCGCGCCTCGGCGATGAACGAGGCCGAGGCCGAGGCGGCCGCCTCGTCCGGCTTCCTCTACGCGCGCCTGCGCTCGCGCATCAAGCAGAGCGAGGAGCGCGAGGGCTGGCTCGTGACGCTCAGGGTCTTCTGGCGGGCGGTGCCCGCGATGGCCCTGGTCGCGGTCCTCGCCGTCGCGCTCTTCATCTCAACCAGCCTCGGCGCGGGCCCGTCCGACGTGGCGGGCGACGAGTCGCCTCTGGACATGACGACCGAGGGCGTGGTCTTCGCGGACGCGCGCAACATGTCCAGCGACGACGTGCTGGCGACCATTCTGAACGAGGACGAGCAGGAGGCTTCGAGATGACGCCGCGCGGAATGACTCGACTCAAAATCTGGCTCGTCGTCGTGGGCATCTTCCTCCTCGGGGGCGTGACGGGCGCGGCGCTCGACAGCGTCTACAGGCTGAAGGCCAGGGGCGGGCGACACGAGGAGCGCGACAAGCGCAAGTTCGAGATGATGAAGCGCGACCTCGGCCTGACGGACGAGCAGTCCGGGCAGATTCGCGCCATCCTCGACGAGACGCGCAACGAGTACAGGGCGCTGCGCGAGAAGTGCCGCCCGCAGTACGACGCGGCGCGCTCGGCCGCGCGCGCGCGCATACGCGCGTTGCTCAACCCGGAGCAGCAGCAGAAGTTCGACGTCAAGGCGGCCGAGCGCGACGCGAAGCGCGGACGCGGCGACGACGGCGAACGTTGACCTTTTGGCCCAAACTCTCTCCCCGCGTCCGGGACGCATACGAAGCGCGCCCGGCTTTGTCAGAGCTTTCGCCGAGGAAGGGAGGACGCGCCGTGAATCACCTTAACGACCCCGTCAAGAGATTGGTCAGACGTTTTGTGAGCCTTCCCCCGAACGCCCGGCTGAGAGTCGCCGGGAACCTACTGCGCTGGCGCGACGAGAGTGAGCCGACGGCGCGCTCTAAGAGCTTCCTCGAACAGTTCTGGGACGAAGTCGAGGCGGCGCACGGCGACGGGCTCTACACGGCGAACCCGTTCGCACGCGGGCCGATCTCTTACGGCGCTCTGAACCTCCCCCAGCAACGTCTTGTGCGTCTTTCGTGCTAACTTCTCCACACGAGAAGTCTTCACTGAAAGACCAGCTTAAAATCCTGAGCAGTCCTTTGCGTCTTCGCGCCTCAGGCGTGAAATTAACCTCACGCCTGGGGCGCGAAGGGGTCGGGCCGGCGGGCGGCTTGGGTTTCAGAAGGTACTCATACGAGGTTATGAAAATGAAAAAGCTCTTACTTGTATTCGCTCTGGCGTGCGCGGTTTTCACGGCCACGGCGCGCGCGCAGAACGGTCCGGCGGACGCGATTCGGCCGGGCCAGGAGCAGTTGATCGGCGAGATCACTTCGCTCGACGCGGGCTCGGGCCAGGTCACAGTCAAGACGAGCGCGGGGCAGAACGTCACCTTCCAGGTCGGCGACGAGACATCCTTCCTGCGCATCGCGCCGGGCGAGCGCTCGCTCGACAAGGCTGAGAAGATTGCGCGCGCGGACATCGCCGTCGGCGACCGCGTGCTCGTGCGCGGCGGCGCGACCGGCGCGACGAGCGGTCAACCTTTCACCGCGCGCCAACTGATAGTCGTCAGCCGGCAGGCGCTCGACAGCCGCCGCGAGCGCGAGCGCGAAGACTGGCGCAGGCGCGGGCTTAACGGGCGCATCACCGCGCTCAACGCCGCGGCGAAAGAGATGACCGTCTCCGTGCGCTCGCGCGAGGGCGCGCAGGACGTGGTCGTCGGCGTCACGGACGGCGTGCGGCTCCTGCGCAACGCGCCGGACTCCATGCGCAGGGAGGACGCGCGGCCGAGTTCGTTCGGTGACTTGAAGGTGGGCGATCAGATTCGCGCGCTCGGCGAGAGGAGCGCGGACGGCGCGCGGTTCACGCCCGAAGAGATCATCGCGGGCGCGTTCAGCAGGGCCAGGGGAACCATCGTCGAGGCGAACGCCGAGCGCGGCGAGGTCACTGTCAAAGACGAGCAGACGGGCAAGACTCTGACAGTCGTCGTCGGCAAGAACTCTTCGCTGCGGCGCATCCCCGCGGAGTTCGTAGAGGAGATGGCGCGTCGCAGGGAAGAGCGCCAGCAGCGTCGCTCGGCCGAGGGCAACTCCGCTGACGGCCAGCAGGGCGAGCGCCGCCGACGCGAGAACCGCGAGGGCGGTTCGGCAAATGAAGGCGAGCGCGGCGGGCGTCAGCGGCGCGGCGGCGGCGGCCCGGGCGGCGGCGGCTTCCAGCGCATGTTCGAAAACCTGCCCGCCGTCACCGTCAGTGATTTGAAGAAGGGCGACGTGGTGATGATCACGGGCACGCCCGCCGCGGCCGACGCTTCGCGCGTCACGGCCATCACGCTCGTCACGGGCGACCCGGAACTGATGAAACGACTTCAGCAGTTCCAGGGCCAGGGCGGCGGCCAGCGCGGCATGAGCCCCGGCCTCCCAGGCGACGTAGTCGGCGGCGGCACGGGCGACAGGAACCAACCGCAGTAACAGTGCTGAGGACTGAGTGAAGGCTCAGCCGACTCAGTCCTCAGCACTCAGTACTCAGTACTTTTTTTTCGGGGTCAGAGGGCTATGCGATCATACAGGGGATTGGTCTGGCAGATATTTTTGGCGGCGTTCATCTTCGTGCTGTTCTGCTCGAAGGTGAGCTTCGGGCAGCAGTCGTCCGGGACGTTGCGCGGGCAGGTGGCCGACGAGTTGGGCGGGCTGATTGTCGGCGCGACCGTCACGGTGGCCGACGCGAGCGGCGTCGAAAAAACCGCGACGACGGACGACGAGGGGCGCTACAGCTTCTCGTCGCTCGCGCCGGGCCGCTACACCGTGCGCGTCTTCGCGCCGGGCTTCGCCGCTTACGAGAACGCGGAGATTGAGGTCGCGGCCGGCGGCACGGACCCGCTCAACATCACGCTGCCCGTCGCCATCGAGGAGCAGGTGGTGACGGTCACCGAGGAGTCCGAGATCAACACGGACCCGGAGAACAACGCGGGCGCGCTCGTGCTGCGCGGCGCGGACCTGGACTCTCTGCCGGACGACCCGGACGCGCTCGCCGACGCCTTGCAGGCGCTGGCCGGCCCGTCGACCGGCCCCGAAGGAGGCGGCGAAATCTTCCTCGACGGCTTCTCCGGCGGGCGGCTGCCCCCGAAAGAATCTATCCGCGAGATTCGCATCAACCGCAACCCGTTCTCGGCCGAGTACGACCGCATCGGCTACGGCCGGATAGAGATTTTCACGAAGCCGGGGACGGACAAGTTCCGCGGCCAGGCGTTCTTCAACTTCAACGACGAGAGCCTGAACGCGCGCGACCCGTTCGCGCCCGAGCGAGCGCCCTTCCAGCGCCGTCGCTACGGCGGAAATTTAAGTGGCCCAATCGTCTCGAAACGCGCCTCCTTCTTCCTGGACTTCCAGCGCAACGAGAGCGACGACAACGAAGTCGTCAACGCCGTCATCCTCGACCCGGCGCTCAACCCGACGCCGTTCGGCCTGGCCGTCGTCACGCCGCGCCGCAGCACCACGTTCAGCCCGCGCCTCGACTGGCAGTTGAACCAGACCAACACGCTCGTCGCGCGCTACTCTTACGAGCGCTCGCGCCGCGAGAACGTGGGCGTCGGCGACTTCTCGCTTTTGTCGCGCGCCTACGACACTTCCGGCACGGAGCACACCTTGCAGCTCACGGAGACGGCCGTCATCAACCAGAAGGTCATCAACGAGACGCGCTTCCAGTACGTGCGCTCGCGCGACGTTTCCGAGGGCGACGACTCCACGCCGACCATACGAGTGCTCGAAGCCTTCACGGGCGGCGGCTCGCAGGTGGGCCTCTCGTTCAACAACGAGGACCGCTTCGAGCTTCAGAACTACACCTCCTGGACGACGGGCAACCACTCGCTCAAGGCGGGCGCGAGGCTCAGGCACACGCGCCTGACGGACTCGTCGCCGCAGAACTTCGCGGGCACCTTCACGTTCTCGGGCGGCACAGGCCCGCAGCTGGACGCCAGCAACCAGGTGGTGCTCAGCGGCGGGCAGCCCGTCATCATCCCCCTGACGAGCATCGAGCGCTACCGCCGCACGCTGCTCTTTCAGCAGCAGGGCCTGACGCCCGCAGAGATTCGCGCGCTCGGCGGCGGCGCGACGCAGTTCTCCATCGCGGGCGGGAACCCCCTGGCGAACGTCACGCAGACTGACTTCAGCCCATTCATCCAGGACGACTGGCGCGTCAGGCCCAACCTGACGCTCTCCCTGGGGCTGCGCTACGAGGCGCAGACGAACATCGACAGCAGCCTGGACTTCGCGCCGCGCGTCGCCTTCGCGTGGTCGCCGGGCGCGGGCGGCGGCGGCCAGCAGCAGCAGCGGACCGTCATCCGCGGCGGCTTCGGCATCTTCTTCAGCCGCGTGGGCCAGAACCTGACGCTCCAGGCCGAGCGCTTCAACGGCGCGAACCAGCAGCAGTTCGTCGTCACGGCCGACAACGCGAACGGCCTCGACGTGCTCAACCTCTTCCCGGCCGTGCCGTCGCTCGAAGACCTCGCGGGCTTCAGCATCCCGCAGACGACGCGCACGCTCGCGGGCGACCTGCGGACGCCGTACACGATGCAGACGGCCATCAGCGTCGAGCGCCAGTTGCCCCACCGCATCACGCTCTCGGTCAACTTCGTCAGCGCGCGCACGCTGCACGTCCTGCGCTCGCGCAACATCAACGCGCCTCTTCCGGGGACGTTCGTTCCCGGCGTGCCGGGCAGCGGCGTGCGCCCGTTCCCCGGCCAGGGCAACATCTTCCAGTACGAGTCGAGCGGGCGCTTCAACCAGAACCAGTTGATCGTCAGCATGAACAACCGCTTCAGCCCGAAGTTCACAATGTTTGCGACGTACACTTTGAACGACGCGAGCAGCGACACGGACGGGGCGGGCTCGTTTCCCGTCAACCAGTACGACCTCGCCTCAGAGTACGGGCGCTCGTCCCAGGACATACGCCACCGCTTCTTCATCGGCGGCCAGGTCAACGCGCTGCCGTGGGGCATACGGCTCAGCCCGCTCGTCACCATCAACTCGGGCCGGCCCTTCAACATCACGACGGGGCGCGACACGAACGGCGACACGCTCTTCACGGAGCGGCCGGCGTTCGCCACGGACCTCTCGAAGCCGGGCGTGGTCGTCACGCGCTTCGGCGCGTTCGACCCGAACCCCGAGCCGGGCCAGGAACTGATCCCGCGCAATTTTGGCACAGGCCCGTCCTTCTTCACGGTCAACCTGCGCGCGAGTAAAACTTTCAGCTTCGGCGAAGCGCCGGCCGCGGGCACCGGCGCGCAAGGCGGAGGAGGCGGCGGTCGCGGAGGCGGAGGCGGTCGCGGTGGACGCGGCGGCGGCGGCGGACGTGGCGGCCGCGGCGGCGGCGAAGCCTTCGGCGGGGGCGGCGATGCGACCGGGCGCTACAACCTGACCTTCTCGGTCAACGTCAACAACCTGTTCAACCACACGAACGCGGGGACGCCCGTCGGCAACCTCAGCTCGCCGCTCTTCGGCCAATCGACCGCGAGCGCCGGCAGGTTCGGCGGCGGGGGCGGGGGCGGAAACCAGGCGGGGGCGCGCAGCGTCGAGCTGCAACTCCGCTTCAGTTTCTAAGACCCCGCGAGGGTCTCACACGATTAGCCGGGGGCGGGCGAACGAAACTTCGCGCCGCCCCGGCTTTTTTCCGTCGAGACCTATTCCAGAATTTCGCCACGCCTGGGATGAAATACGTTCAACTCTGACATCAGTTCGTGACGCCCGGCACCGTAATGTCTAACGAGTTCTCTTTAATGAAAGAGGAAAAGGGAAACCACGAACACGAAGGGGAGATATAAAGTATGTCACAGGCAGCAACGGCAATTAATCAGGGGACTAAGGGCTTTGACGAGCAAGCGGGCGGCGGCGTGCAGAAGGACGTGGCCGAGTCGGTGTTACGCACGATTGACAAGTCGACGAAGAAGGCGGCGGGCATCAGCCTGTTCCACCTCCTGACGCTCGGCTCCATCGGCGCGTCAATCGCGCTCTTCCTGGCGGGCAAGAAGCAGGCGGGAATCTTCGTCGGCCTCTGGCCGCCGACCTTCCAGGCGCTCAAGTCCGTCGCCGACACGAACAAAGAAGACCGCAAGTAAGAGAAGGTCGTCGCGGGCTTACGACAGAAGAGCGGGACGGACCACGCGCATAACACGAAGCGACACGAAGAAGGAATCTCTTTTCGTGTCGCTTCGTGCGTCTTCGTGGTTCGTCCCGTTTTATTCCATCTTCAGCGCGCGGCCCACAGAGGGGTCGCGGCGGACGCGCCAGATTTTCGAGTCCAGGTAGTAGTGTATGAAGGCGTAGCCCCAGAAGTAGGCCGCGAACATCTGCATGGTCAGCGAGAGGTTGGCCGGGTCCGACGAGCGGCCGACGAGCGCGCGCAAGCCCTGATACCAGAGGCCGAAGAGGACGCCGAAGGCGACGTAATAGAGCAACCGACGGCTAATCAACTCGGCCGCGCCGTAGCGCTCCTTGCAGTCCGCGCCGCTCGTGTACTTCTTGTTATGAAACCAGATCAGGCGGTGGTATTGCAGGTTGTGGTAGATCGTCAGGATGGCGACGATGGCAATCGGCTTGTGCGGCATCGGCGTCAGCAGCACGACCCAGTGCATCGGAATCGCCGCCGCCAGGAGCAGGTACTTCGGGACGTTCAAGGGCTGCCCCTGCACCGCGCGCTGAACCTGCCGCGCGAGCCACGCCACGCCCAGGGCAATCGTCGCGACGAGCAGCGAGACCTCAAGGAAGTTGACGCTCGGCTGGAGCGCGGCGGGCACGCGCTTCATCGCCTCGGGGTCGCGCGCGACGAACGCGACGAACGGGTAGGTGAAGGCGACCAGCAGAAACGCGCGGTCCAGGAAATTGTCCGCGCGGGCCAGGTCGTTGTTCTTCTTCTTGTACAGCACCATGAAGCCGTAGTGCTGTTTGACCAGATGGTAGTAAGCCCAGAGCGCCGCGAGGAAGAAGAAAAGAAACCCCGCGCCCATGAGCACCATCGCGGGGCCGACGGCGAAGAAGGCGAGCGAGCCCCAGAGCAGGCGCTTGCGCGAGCGGCGCTCGGCGCGGTCGAAGTAGGTGCGCGAGAACGTGCCGAAGACGTGCGGCGCGTCAATCAAAATGGCCCACGCCGCGACCATCGGGACGAGCGGCACGAGCCCCGAGACGTAGAGCGCGAAGAGCGCGTAGGATGACACGACCGAGCCGATGAACCAGACGAGGTCTTCGCGCCCGCTGATGATCCAGCGCAAAGAGATGGTTTCGGCGCGCGCGTTTTCGCCTGCTACGGCCTGTGCGGTGGTTGCGGACATCTCGGAAAGAGTTTAGCGGAAACGGGGCGGACGCGCTAAGCGCCGAGAGCCCCGCCGAGCATCGCGCGGCTCGCCTGCTCGATGATTAAAGCCAGCGCGCCGCCCTGCGTGCGCACCGTGGGGTGGAAGCTGCCGGCCGGGGCGCAAGTGTAATCGCCCGAGCCCAGCACCTCGCCGTTGGCCTCCAGGTCGCCTTCCAGCACGTAGCACTCTTCCACGCCCGAGTGCGGGTGCGGCGGAATCTGCGCGCCGGGCTCGAACTTGTAGAGCGAGGTGACGGTGCCGCGGCCCCGGTCCACGAACAGCCGTTTGACCTGTATGCCGTCGAACATCTGCTGCCAGGTGCCCTCGTCCTCGCGGACGGTCAGGAACTGCCGCGCGCCCTCCACGGCCGAAGTCCTCGCGGGCTTCCGGGCCGAGCCGTTCTGTGCCAGTTGCCCGAGCAGCTTCTCGCGCGCGCCGGCGGGCGGCGCGACCGCCGTGGACGCGAAGGCGAGCGCCTCTGTCACCCCTTCGAACGAGCGCAATTCGTCCTCGCAGGCTTCGCAGCCTTCCGCCAGGTGCTCCTCGAAGGCGCGCGCCTCGTGCTGGCTGAGCGCGCCGAGCGCGTAGAGCGACGCGCGCTCCCTGATCTCGTCTCCCCCGACCGTGTGATTCATAGTCCCCTCACGTATTCCGGCTTTATCAACTCCCGCAGTTTCATCATCCCGAGCCTGATGCGCGTCTTGACCGTCCCGAGCGGCTGCCCCAACCGCTCCGCGATCTCGCTGTGGCTCATGCCGGCGTAGTAGGCCAGCTCAAGCGCCTCGCGCTGCTCGGCCGACAGGGAGGCGAGCGCCTCGCGCACGATTGCGCGCAACTCCGTGACGTAGGCCGCCTCCTCCAGGCTCTCGCCCGTCGACTGCTGGCTGACGGTTTCGAGCGAGCTGGTGCGCTGCCAGTGCTGCCGGCCCGCGCGCAGGCGGTCGATGGCGCGGCTGCGCGCGATGGTCGCGAGCCAGGCGAGCGGCGAGCCGCGCTCGGCGTCATAAGATGAAGCCTGACGCCAGACCTGCATGAAAACGTCCAGCAAGACCTCCTCGGCGGCCGCCTCGTCGCCGAGGATGCGCAGGACGAGCCCGTAGATCATGCGGCTCGTCGCGTCGTAAAGCTCCGACACGGCCTGCTGGTCGCCCCCGGCGGCCTTGCCGATGAGGGCCGCGACCTCCTGATTGCGCGCGGATTGCTCGGACTGGGACTGAAGCGCCTTCAAGAACTTCTCTCCCGATATATCAGTACGCAGGTTCAAACGCGGCCGGATGTCTGGCTGAAGTCAAAAACGGCGGCGAATCGATAATGCTTCGCGCGGGGCGAGGGGCCGTCGGCCTGAAGTGCCCGCCGGCCGATTACCCTACCCCATTTTCTCACCAAAAAACAAGGACGCGCGCCCGCGCGGGCGGCCGTTTGGCCCGCCTACTGCTTTGCCGCCCGCGCGTGCTAGAATCCGAGTTACCGAGGGTGAAACGCCTGGAGCCCGGCCTCGGCGGGCGCGATTCAGGGTGAGGAGGTCTTGATTGCCATGCCGGAGACGAACGAATCGCCTTACAGCACCGTCAACGTCGTCAAGGACGCGCTGCGCTACCTGGGCGACGCGTCCTACGCCGTCCTGCCGGAGGACGTGGCCCACCGCTTCGCGGAGTTGAAGAAGCGTTTCTGGGGCGGCGTGCGCTGCGTCGTCGACAAGGAGTTGGAGTGGATAGACGAGCGCGTGGAGGGCGGCGACCGGCTGCGCGAGGAGTGGCGCAGGCGGCGCGAGGCCGAGGCGAAGACGAAAGAGGCCGGGGGCGGCATCTGAAAGGCGTCGGGGGATACGAGATGGAAGTCTTACTGGCCGAGGAATACGGTTTCTGTTTCGGCGTCGAGCGCGCCGTGGACATGGTCGAGGAGGCGCTCTCCCAGGGCGGCACCATCCGCTCGCTCGGCGCGCTGATACACAACTCGCAGGAGATGCAGCGGCTCGAAGCCAAGGGCGTGACGACGATCAATCAGCCTTCGGAAGCGGACCCGAGCGCGGTCGCCGTGATCCGCGCGCACGGCGTCACACCGGGCGTGCAGCGCGAGCTGGAGGAGAAGGCCGCGCGCGTGATCGACGCGACCTGCCCGTTCGTCACGCGCGTGCAGCACCTGGCCGAGCGCGCCGCGGCCGACGGGCGCGACGTGGTGGTCGCCGGCAACCCGGACCACCCGGAGATGATCGGCGTCGTCGGCTACGCGCCCGAGAACACCTACGTCGTGCGCGACGCAAGCGAGGTGGCGAACCTCCCGTCTTTGCGCCGGCCGCTCGTCGTCTCGCAGACGACGCTCAAGCTCAAGACCTTTCAGGAAGTCGCGGAGGCCGTGCGCGCGCGCTCGGACGTGGAGCCGCAGGTCGTCAACACCATCTGCTCTGCGACGCGCGACCGGCAGGACGCGGCGCGTGCGCTCGCCGGACAGGTCGACGCCTTCTACGTCATAGGCGGCCGCCACTCCTCGAACAGCGTCAAGCTGCTCGCCGTCTGCCAGGAGCAGTGCGAGCGCAGCTTCCTCATCGAGACGGCCGACGAAATCAACCCCGACGACTTAGGCGGGGTCGGACGCGTCGGCGTCACCGCCGGGGCCTCCACGCCGAACTGGCTCATCGAACAGGTCGTCGAGAGGCTGCGCGCGATTGGGGATCAGTAAGTAAAGCTTTTTATCGCTAAGACAATCGGGGGCGCCGTGAAGAATTCTTCACGGCGCCCCCGTCGTTCATAACGACACCAAACCTCACAACTCGTCTTCCGCGGCGTCGGCCTGTTCGAGAATCTGCACGACGCGGCGCGCGTCTTCGGAGCCGTACTCGGCGGCCTGGCGTTCGAGCGCGTCGCGCGCGATCTCCGAGTCCACGGGGTCGGCCAGCAAGCCTATGAGTACGGCGGTCGGGGCCTGCGCGAGCGCCTCCTGCCCGAGCGCGCGGACGACCGCGTCGTTCGAGCGCGCCAGTTCGCAGATTTCGCTCGGCGCGAAGCGCGCCGCGAGCGTGTCGGCCAGTTGGTCTATGCGCGCGTAGTCGTGCAGGCGGTGCGCGCGCGCGACCAGTTGCGCGAAGACTTCCGCCGACTGCGTCTGGCCCTGTAGCACGAGCGCCGTCGTGTCGGCCATGCGGAAAAGTTCCCGCGACTGCTCGGCGTCCAGGGAGCCGCCCGCCTCTGCCGAGCGCTCGTCGAGCGCGGCCAGCAGGCAGCTCAACTCCCAGTCGGCGCGCGCGTCGTAAGGCCGCGCCTCGCCGCGCGCGGGCGGCGTCACGGCCGGCGCGCCCGAAGACTGCAAGGCGCGCTCGACGAGGCTCCGCGTCGTAGAGCGCAAGCCCTCCCAGACGCTCGCCACGCGCCCCCCGAAATTCTCTATGCCTATCCTCAAATCTTCTTCCCCGCGCCCGGCCCCGCGGCGAGGGCGACTTCCTTTCTTCGGCCGAGTTGTACTATAACGCGAACGGAATGGAAACGCGACCTCGAAGGGATGAGGGCGGAGGGATGAGGATGAACGAAAAGCCGGTGAGATGTTTCTTGTTCTTGGCGCGCGCCGTCGCGCTGCTTTTGTTGACGGCCGCCGCCGCCACGGCGCAGCGCGAGCTGGGGGCGAGGCCGACGGACTCGGGCGGGCCGCTGATGCCCGAGCAGGCGGCCTACGACGTGACGTTTTACGACCTGGCGCTCGCGGTCAACCCCGCGGAGCAGTCCATCAAGGGGACGCTGACGGCGACCGCGCGCATAGTGCACCCGACCGAGTGGTTCGTCCTCGACCTGGACACGCCGCTCGCGGTCGAGTCCGTGAGCATGGCGGGGGACGGCGGCAGACAAATGCCGCTTGAGTTCGAGAGGCGCGGCGGGAAAATCTGGATCGCGTTCCCGCTGACGAAGCAGCCGGGCGAGACGGTCAAGGTCGCGGTCAACTACGGCGGCAAGCCGCGCGTCGCGCCGCGCCCGCCCTGGGTCGGCGGCTTCATCTGGGCCAAGACCGCCGCGGGCGAGCCCTGGATCGCGACCGCCTGCCAGAACGACGGCGCGGACCTGTGGTGGCCCACGAAGGATCACCCCTCGGACGAGGCGGACTCGATGGCGCTGCACATCACCGTGCCGGAGCCGCTGGTCGTCGCCGCGAACGGCCGGCTCGAAAGCGTCAAGAAGAACAATGACGGGACGCAGACTTTCAACTGGCTGATGACCGTGCCGATGAACAACTACAGCGTCGCGCTCAACATCGCCCCCTACCGCACCATCGAGGGCCAGTTCAAAAGCGTGACGGGCGAGACCATCCCCGTCACCTTCTGGGTCCTGCCCGAGGACTACGAGAAGGGCCAGAAACTCTTCCCGCAGATCGGCGAGCACCTCGCCTTCTTCGAAAAGTATCTCGGCCCGTACCCGTTCCGCGCGGACAAGGTCGGCGTGGCGCAGACGCCGCACCTCGGGATGGAGCACTCGACCGTCACGGCCTACGGCGCGAATTTCACGAACAACCCTTACGGCTTCGACGGCCTGCTCTTTCACGAGCTGGGGCACGACTGGTGGGCCAATCTGGTGACCGCCTCGGACTGGCGCGACTTCTGGCTCCACGAGGGCTTCCAGTCTTACATGGACGCGCTCTACGCGGGCGCGCTCAAGGGCGAGGACGGCTACAGGCAATACATCGCCGGGCAGCGCCGCGGCCTGCGCAACAAGCAGCCGGTCGCGCCGCGCGAGTCGCGCACGTCGACGCAAGTCTACCTGGCCGCCCCGGACTACCTGAACAGCGACGGCGACATCTACGGTAAGGGCTCGCTCGTCCTGCACACCCTGCGCTACGTGATTGGCGACGAGGCATTCTTCAAGGCGCTCCGCCGGATGGCCTACCCGGACCCTGGGATGGAGAAGGTGAAGGACGGCAAGCAATTTCGCTTCGCCACGACCGAAGACTTCCGCCACATCGCCGAAGAGGCTTCGGGGATGAAGCTCGGCTGGTTCTTCGACGTTTACCTGCGCCAGCCGGGGCTGCCGCGCCTCGTCGCGGAGACGAAAGGAAACGCTCTGGCGCTGCGCTGGGACGTGCCCGGCGGTCTCCCTTTCCCGATGCCCGTCGAGGTTCAGGTCGGCGGCCAGACGCGCCGCGTCGAAATGGGCCAATCGGGCGCGACCGTCCCCGTCGAGGCCGGGCAAACGACCGTCGTCGACCCGCAGCAGAGAATTTTGAAGGAGCAGTAGGCGGCAGCAGGCAGTGGGCAGTCAGGACAGCGGGCAGAATCTTGAGGCTGCATCTTTGTGCGCAACGCGGCCGACACTCAACGACTGCCTGCTGCCCGCTGCCTACTGCCTTTGATTGTGGTCTATGATTTCGGCGATGTGTGAGAAGACGATCTTGACGACTTCGCCGTCGGCGCGCTCGATCTTGACGCTCGGCGTCGTCAGCGCCTGCGTGGTCTTCATGCTGCGGACGATGCCGCGCACGCGGGTGCCGTCCATCGTCACTATCTCCACGTTGTCCTTGCCGTAGAGGGGGCGCAAGGCCGCGAGGGCTTTTGTCACTTCCACTTGATCACCGCGCTTTCTTTCGGGCTCGTTGTCTACGGACCACTATACTGTGCCAGCGCCCGTTTGAGAAAGCCCCGGGGCGTGCGCCAACAAGATGCAACCCGCGCGCGGACCCAGGCGTATAGAAACCAGAGGCCGGGGGAATCACTCCTCGCGCGGCCCTCTTTCTTGGTGATAGAATACAGTCATGAAAAATGAAGCTCAGAGAGACGACCGGGCGGCGGGCGCGACCAACTGCCCGAACTGCGGCACGTTGATGCCGCCCGAGTTGCGTTTCTGCCGCGCGTGCGGCCACCGCATGGGCGAGGGTTTCGAAGAGTACAGCGAGACCATGCGCTTCGACGGCGCTGCCCAGACGGGGCGGGGCGGGCGCAAGCGGACGGGCGAGGCCAGGGCGGCCGCGACCGCGGACAAGAAAGAGTTTCGCGATGCGGCCGCGCGCGTGCACGAGCAGACGGTGAAGACTTTGACGGGCGGCCTCGGGCGCTCCGGGGTCGCGCGCGCTTGCAGGCGCGTGCCGCGCTGGATGGTGTGGGTGCTGATCCCGCTCTTCGTCCTCGGCCTGACGAGCGGCCTCTTCTCGCCCTCGAACAGCAGGCTCAGGAACAGGAACAAGAAAAGCGACCCCGCGGCCGTCGAGAGTGCGCATAACAGCTCTTACCTCGGCGGCCACTACAGGACCGACCAGGGCGGCGCTTTTATGGATGACGTGACGCCGCCGGGCTCGGCCGCGGACAAGGCGGGGCTCGTCGGCGGCGACGTGATTACGAGCTTCGACGGCAAGCCCGTGAAGTCGGACGGGGACTTGTCGAGCCTGCTCTCGCAGACGCAGCCCGGAAAGACCGTCGAGGTCGTCTACGTGCGCGACGGCGAGACGAAGACCGCGAAGCTGACGACCATCTCGGAGGACGAGAACGAGCGCTTCGAGGAGGCTTTCGACAACAGGCCGCAGCCCAAAGGCTTCCTGGGCGTGGACGACGACATGGAGCGCGTCCAACTTCCTGGCACAAAAATTTACGGCGTGAGGTTGAAGGAAGTCTATAAGAATCGCCCGGCCTACATCGCTGGCCTGCGCGACGGCGACGTGGTCATAGAGTTCGACGGCGTGCCCATTCGCACGCCGCAGGAACTCAACCGCCGGATCGACCGCGCCCTGCCCGACAGCACCGTCAAGGTCGTCGTCATGCGCGGCAGCGAGCGCGTGGAGATTCCCGTCAAGATGGGCGAGGACTAATCAAGCGTAACAAAAACGGGAGACGCGAAGAGGCGCGAAAAAGGAACAATCCTTTTTCGCGCCTCTTCGCGTCTCCCGTTTCGGAGTAATCAGGCGCGGGCGGCGTAGTCGTTGAGGCGGGCCTCCATCTCGCGCCTGACCTCTTCGCGGTCCTCTTCGGCCTCGTCTGGTTCGAACGACTCGAAGAGCGCGTAGGGCGTTTCCGCGACCAGCCGCAGCTCCCAGGCCGCGCGCCCCGCGTGCGAGGCCCGCGAGAACCAGAGCGCGTCCGCGGCCGCCTCGCGCACGCTCGCGCCTTCGGCCAATTCGTCGCCCGCGCCCGCCAGCTCCGCGCTCGTCTCCGGCCTGAGCAGCAGGCGCTCCAACCGCCAGCCGTGCCTGCTGTAGACGGCGACGATCTCCCTGATGCGCTCGACCTGATTCATCAGTCACGAACGAGGCGCGCGGCCCGCGAGACCTGTCGCGGCCGCGCGCCTCTGGTCGTCAGTGGCCGCCGTCGTGGTCGCCGCCGCCGTCTTCATCGCCGCCGTCGTCACCGCCGCCGCTGCTGTCGTCCCCGCCCGCGCCGCCTGCGCCGGGGCCGCTATCGTCAGCGTCGGGGGCGATTTTCCACCCGCCCTCGTTGACGAAGTGGAGCGTCTCCCAGTTGTTCCTCTTGGCGTTGTGGGCTTCGAGCGTCGCGCGGTCGCCGTTGACCCGCTCGTTGCGAGTTTCGGGCAAGTTCGGCGGCACGTCGCGGCCTATCGCTGTCAGTACTTCGCTGATGAAGTCGTCCACGGACTTGTTCGACTTCTTGGCCCCGTCCTCGATCCTAGCCATCGCCCCGCGCGAGAGGAAGCTCCTGAAGGCCGGCGCGTCGCCCCGCTTGATGGCCTCGTAGTAGAGCCGGAAGGCTTCGGTCGGGCTTGAGGCGATGGCCGTGCTCGTCGGCGTGCCGAGCGGCGAAGGCGCGATGTTCGTATTCGCCTGGGAAGTGATCGTGACGTTCTTCGAGTTGGAGTTCGCGCCGTTGGCGTTCGAGTCGCCCTTCTTGCATCCGGCCAGCAGCGCGAGCGCCGCGAGCGCGACTGTCGCCGCGGGGGCGACCGTTCTTAGTTTCATCTTTAATCTCCGTGAGGCCCGCCCCGCCTGGTGTCGGGCGGCCTGCGTGTCTCGTAGCTGATAAGTCTGGGCCGGGAGCCTGCGCTACAAGTTAATCTTCCACTCGCCGTCTTCCTTGACGAAGGAAGCCGTGCTCCAGTTCCTGGCCTTTTCGTGTTTGAATCTGAGGGTCGCCTTGTCGCCTTCGATCTTCTCCTCGCCGACCTCCGGCACACCCGGCGGGAAAGACCGGCTCTGGCTCGCGAGGTAATCGTCCAGCGATTGATTCCTGCTCTTCGCCTGGCCCTCCGCGTAGGCGAGGCTCTCTTTCGACATCAGTTTTTTGAGCGCCGCCACGTCCGCGGCCCTCGCCGCCTCGTAGAAAGACTTGAAGACCTCGGTCGGCGTGCCGGCCTTCTTCCCGCCGCACGACGCAGGGGCGACCGCGAGCAGCGCGGCGAGCAGAAGCGCGGTCGCCCTCACTACCTTCATCTCAATTCTCCTTGGCCCGTCCGACAAGGCTCGCCGCGTGATGTCAGTGGCCGCCGCCGTGCTCGCCGCCGCCTTCAGCGCCGCCGCCGCCCGCGCCCGCGCCTTGCGACGTCATCGCCAGGTCCAACTTCCAGAGGCCGTCCTCTTTGACGAAGTGGACGGTGTCCCACTTGCCCTTCCCGTCGTTGACTTCGAGGGTCCCCATGTCGCCGTTGATCTTCTCGTTGCGGGTCTCGAAGGAGCCGGTCGGCGGGTCCTGTTCGCTTCTCTCCTTGAGCCAGTCGTCGAGGGATTTATTCTGAATCTTCGCGACCTGCTCCATCATCTGGAGCGACTTCTTCGACATGGCGTTCTTCATCCCGGCCACGTCTTTACTCTTCACCGCGTCGTAAAAGGCCTTGGCCGTCCCCGTCGGCGACTTCCCGGCCTTGTTGCAGGCGGCCGACGCCAGCGCGAGGCCGACGAGGGCGAGCGCAAATGCGAATATTCTTGCAGTCTTCATTTGATGACTAACCTCCTTATGGGCGTCGTGGGCGGGACGGCTTCACGCGCGCGCCGCTCACGGGTTCGGTTAACGTAAGGTTTTAAGAGCGGCGCAGTATACATCATTCCGCCGCGGCGAACCTAGTAAAAGCAATGCGGAACGGTGAATGCGGAATGATGTATAAAGAAACCGGTCTTTGCTTTTAGTTCGTCAATCCGCAATCCGCATCCCGCATTGCTTTTCGGATTGACCGCGCTCGGCGTGGCCCATTATCATCGTCGCGGCCGAGGTAAACCGGCGCAAACGTTTTCTCCCGCCCCGGCGTCGCCGCCCTGGGCCGAGTCGAGCCGGACGACACTTCAGATTACCCTGATAGCCGCCGAGCACTTCATGTTGTCAGAATCCGCCCCCATTTCGCCCCTTCGCGCGGCCCTGTGGCTGGCGTGCGCGTGCCTGCTGGCCTCCAGCTCGGGCTGCGCGGCCAGCGGCGAAGTCAGCGGACAGCAGCAGCAGGTGCCGCAGACGCGCGCGCGCCGCGTCACGACCGAGTCGCCCGAAGGCGCGAACACAGAAAGAGGGACGACCCCTACGAAGATGCCCGAGACGAACGCCGAGAAGAAAGAGAAGTCGAGCCCCTTCTACGCCGCGCTCGACGTAGCGCTCCAGGCGCGCAAGACCAGGATCGAATCCCTGTGCGACATGAATGATTCGGTCGAGCGCCGCGTGCTCGAAGACTACGGCGCGATGTTCCTGTCCGCGCGCACGGTCCTGCCGCCGCCCGTCTGCGTCTTCACGAGCGAGGACGAGGTGCTGGACTTCCAGGAGGAGGCGGACTTCACGACCGCCGTCGTCGGCGGCGACGAGATAGAGTTGCAGCCCGCGGCGATGAAGTCGCTGCTGGCGGCGCGCGCTGAGGCCCGCGCCCTCCGGCTGGACATCACGCCGCGCGGCGGGGCAGAGGCCGCGCGCCGCAGCTACCGGGACACCCTGCGCCTCTGGAACACGCGCTTCCTCCCCGCGCTCTCCTACTGGGGCAAGCGCGGCCGGCTCTCTAAAGAGCAGGTCACGCGGCTCAAGCAACTCCCCTTGCGCGAGCAGGTGCGCGAGGTGCTCGAACTCGAAGAGGACGGCATCTACTTCAGCAAGGACTTCTCGAAATCCATCCTCTACTCCATCGCCGCGCCCGGAACCTCGCAGCACCTGGCGATGCTGGCGCTCGACGTTGAGCAGTTCGCGGACGAGCGGGTGCGCCGCATCCTCGCGCGCCACGGCTGGTTCCAGACCGTCAAGAGCGACCTCCCGCACTTCACCTACCTGGGCCTGGAAGAGAAGGAACTGCCCGCGCGCGGCCTGCGCCCCGTGGTCTCCGGCAAACAACTGTTCTGGATTCCGAACGTCGGGGAGTGAATCATTCGAGCGAATGAAACGTTGCCCCACATGCCAGCGCCGGTACGCGGACGAGACGCTCAACTTTTGCCTCGAAGACGGCGCGCCGCTCGTCCCGTTCAACCCCGCGACGGACGAGACGCTGACGCTCGGCCCGGACGAACCCCCGCCCACGGAAATCTTAGACCCTTCGCTCACGCCGACGCTCGGCGCGCGACCGGCCAAGCCCGCCGCGACGCCGACCGCGCGCCAGCAGGCGCGCGCCACGCGCCGCGAAGAGATTCAGAACTTCGCCGCGCCCGCCGGTGCCGCGCCGCCGCCCGCGCGCAGCACCACGTCGGTCGTCGCGCTCACGGTCGCCGCCACCATCCTGCTCCTCGGCCTCGGCGGCCTGGGCGCGTGGCTCCTCCTGAGAGACGCGGGCGGCACCGAAGTCTCCCGCGACGGCGGCGACACGAATGTGCGGCCGACGCCGACGAGCACCCCGGACTCACCCGGCGGCAACACGAGCACGCCCAGGGCCACGCCGACTCCCGCGACCCCCACGCCCACGCCGCAGCAGACCCCCACGCCGCGCGACACGACGGGGGCGCGCGCTGAAGTCGCGAGCGCGCTCGAAGGCTGGCGGCGCACGATGAACAACCCGGACGTGAACGCGCACATGGCCTACTACGCGGACGTGCTGCACACCTACTACAACGCCAGGAACGTAGGGGTCGGCATGGTGCGCAACAACGTCGCGCGCGCCTTCTCGGCCTACGACACCTTCAGCGTGCGGATTGACAACCTGCAAATAGAGGTCGAAGCGTCGGGCGAGCGCGCCGTCGCCACCTTCGACAAGACGTTCGTGTTCAGGGGCGGCCAGAAAGTTTACGAGGGGTCCGGGCTGAACCGCTTCTGGTTCGAGCGCGTCGGCGGCCGCTGGCTCATCACCGGCGAAAAGGATTTGAAGGTTTACTACGTCAACAAGTGAAAGAGGAGAACTGCTTTCGATGAAACACGCCAAGCTCGCGGCCGCGCTCTGCGCCTCGTCGCTACTGCTCCTGCTCGCGGGGTGCAGCAGGAGCGCCAACACGAACAGCGCCGCCAACGTCAACACGACGAGGAGCACGACGACGACCACGACGACTAACGCGCAGACGCCCGCGGCGAGCCCGCAGCCGACCGCGCAAGCCACGCCCACGGGCACGGACGTGGGCCGCAGCCTCAAGTCCGCCAAGCCGGAGGACGCCGCCCAGGGCCTCTTCAACGCCTGGAAGGCGAAGGACCGCGCCGCCGCCTCGAAGTACGCCTCCGACGTAGCCATCAAGGCCCTCTTCGACGAAGGCAGCGCCGAAGGGCTGGAGTTCCAGGGCTGCAACGAGAGCGACGGCGACTTCTACAACTGCTCGTACACCTACGAGGGAGGCTCGGTCTTCATGATGGTCTTGGGCAGCGACGCGGACGGGTACAAGGTCACCGAGGCCGGCTTCATCGCCGATTAATGCGATCTCGCTTTCGCGCCCGGAGTGGCGACCGGGCGAGCGGCTTTTTAACCCCCAAACAACTTGTAAGGAGAATCTATGGCAGTTCAAATAATCGTCAGCCAGGCAGGATCGCTGCCGATAAAGGTGAGTTTCTCGGCAGTCACCGACGGGCCTGCGACGTTGGAAGTCAGCGGCTCTATCTGGAGCGAGTATCCGAATCTCATGGTCGGCATCGGCGTCTTCATAGACAACGAACAGCTCGGCGCGGCCCAAATCTTCGCCAACACGGCCGCCATGCACCTCGCGGTCGTGCCGGCTTATTTCCCGGTCCAGCTTACCCCCGGCGAGCACACGGTCTACCTCTCCCGCATCTCCGGCGAGAGCATGGGCGACCAGAACGACTTCTACAACGTCGTCCTCCACTACTGAGAGCAGCAGGCAGTAGGCAGCAGGCAGTAGGCAGTTAAAACAAGAAGCGGCCGGGTCAGCCGTACCCGGCCGCTTCCTTTTTTTGTCTTCACTGCCCGCTGCCCGCTGCCCGCTGCCAACTGTTTTTTCTTTTGCTTGTCCGGCCAAAAGTGCTAAACTGCGGACTCGCTTTCGGCTCTGACCTGCCGGGCGTACCCCTCTCCCGTATCGCACGGGCTTAAAGCAAATCTATATCAGCGCCGCCCGACCTAGCGCATTTCCCCTTGCACCCGCAAGGTCGAGCGACCCTTTACCCCGAAAGAGGGTCAGTATGGATGTCCCCCAAATTATCGCCGGGCGCTTCCGCATGGAATGCGAACTCGGCACGGGCGGCATGGGCACCGTCTACCGCGCTACTCACTTGGGCCTGGAGCGCCCCGTCGCCGTCAAGATCATCAGGCCGGAGTTCGCGTCCGACCCGGACGTGGCCGACCGCTTCATGCGCGAGGCGCGGACGATGGCGAAGTTGCGCCACCCGCACGCCGCCATGATCTTCGACGCCGGCAACCTGCCCGACGGCCGCCACTTCATCATCATGGAGTTCGTCGAGGGGCGCACGCTCTCCGAGGCGCTGGAAGAGGAAGGGCGCTTCTCGCCCGAGCGCGCCGTCCACATCGCCGCGGACATCTGCGACGTGCTCGCCGAGGCGCACGCCCTCGGCATCGTTCACCGCGACCTCAAGCCCTCGAACATCATGCTCAACGAGCGCGGCGTCTGCGTCCTGGACTTCGGCGTCGCCAAGGTGCTCGCGACCTCAGCGGACGCCCCGCACACGCACGCGACGACGGGCTCGGGCGTCATCGTCGGCACGCCGCGCTACATGTCGCCCGAGCAGTGCCTGGGCCAGAGAATCGGCGCGCGCAGCGACCTCTACAGCCTGGGCGTGCTGCTCTACGAGATGCTGACGGGCCGCCCGCCGTTCACGGACCCGCTGGCCTCGGCCGTGCTGGTCAAGCAGGCGACGGCCATCCCGACGCCGCTGCCGAAGCTGAGGTCGGACCTGCCTCGCGCACTCTCGCTCGCCGTCCACACGCTTCTCGCCAAGCGGCCCGACGACCGGCCCGCGAACGCGCGCGCCGCGCAGAAGATGCTTGAGAAGAGCGTCGCGCGCCCGCCGCGCGAGGTCACGGACACGCAGCCCTTCTCCTCGACCATGGCTGCGCTCAACACGCGGCCCAGCTCCTTCTGGCGCGCGGTCACGCCGCTCGCGATAATCGCGGTGCTCGGGCTGACGCTTCTCGCCTGGGGCCGGGGCGCGCAGACCAACGCGCCGCCCGCGGCCGCGGACGCGGTCAAACCTTCCCCGGCGCTGGCCTCGCTGGACTCTTCCTTGACGGGGGCGCAGGTGCAGCGCGCGGCCACGGCCGGCGCTCCGCTCTCGCAGGACGCCGCGCGCCAGATAGTCAATTCCGTTTCGCACGGGCAGATCGCGGCCGTGCACGTCGTCAAGACGGACGCGCGGCAGAGCCAGGCGCTCATCGCCATACACGACGAGCGCGACAAGGGCACGACGCACCTTTTCGTGATGGAGCCGCGGGGCGGGCGCTACCGCGTGATCTCGCGCACGCCGCTCGACGCGCACAACTTCAAGGGGGCGAATTGGACCGCGGAGAGCCGCGACATCGACGGCGACGGCTTCGACGAAGTCATCTGCACGGGCACGAACGCCAGGGGCCACGCCTCGGACTACAGGCTCGTGCTCTACGTCCCGCGCACGCGCCGCGCCTACTCCATGCGCGTCGAGTCGAGCGGGGCCTACAAGGGGCGTCCGCGCACCACCTTCTCCCCGAACGTCTGGGCGCGCGAGGCCGCCGCCTACCGCGCCGCCCTACACCAGCGCGCCCGCGCCGCCGTGGCAACTTTTTAAAGAAGTGCTGAGTGCTGAGTAAGAACTTTCTTTCTTTTACTCAGTCCTCAGCACTCAGCACTTCTTTTATTCTTCCAGCTTTGCTTCCATCGTGATCTCTGCGTTGAGGACTTTGGAGACGGGGCAGCCGGCCTTGGCGTTGTTGGCGGCGGTGTCGAAGGCTTGCTGATCCGCGCCGGGAACTTTGGCCGTCACGTCCAGGTGAACGGAAGTGATGGCGAAGCCCGCGTCGGTCTTCTCCAGCCTGACGGTGGCGGTCGTCCTGATACTGTCGGCCGTCAGCCCCGCCTGTGCCAGTTGCCCCGAAAGCGCCATCGAGAAACAGCCCGCGTGCGCGGCGGCGATCAACTCCTCCGGGTTCGTCCCCTTGCCGTCCTCGAAGCGCGTGCTGAAGGAGTACTGCGTCTCGGAAAGGACGCCGCTGTCGGTCGAAATCGTACCCTTGCCGTCTTTGAGGCCGCCCTGCCAGACGGCCGATGCTTTACGTCTCATCTGCTCTCCTCGGTCAAACGAAATTTGGAAATCTTTTGCGACAATGTACCTCACCGACCGCGCCGACGGCCAACGCGCGAAACAGAGGCTCAAAAAAGTAACCACGAAACAACACTAAGCGACGCGAAAATTCTTGAACCTACTTCGCGTCGCTTGGTGTTACTTCGTGGTTCCTTCAGTCGTAGTCGTGAAACCGCTAACAGCCGCCGGGCTCGTTGTCGCAGCGCTTGTTGACGGCCACCGCGATAATCACCACGACGGCCACCGCGATGCCCACGCCGATGGCTATCTTCGTGCCCCTGGAAAGACTGTTGCCCTTCGAAGTTTGAATCTGCGCGCGCGGCGGCGTGACGGTTCTGCTCCCCGCTTTGGCGTCGGCGACGAGCTTAAAGATGTCCGCGCGCAGCGTCTCCTTCGACACTTTGCCGGGCGTCTCCGGCGCTTCGGCTTCGGGTTTGGTCTCGGCCAGCCCGCTCGTCCCGCCGAGCGCGCAGACGAGGGCCGCGGCGACGAGGACGGACAAGAGTTTCTTTATCATGCTGTCTCCTCACGGAAGATTAGGACTTACGCTGGGGGGCCGGGCAATCCGCACGCCAGAGGATAATGTGCCCGCACCGCGCGGGCAAGAATTTTCTGGCCCAGCCGAATCGCGACACCCGAAAGATAAATACTGCGCCCGCCGCGAGCACCTCACCGCGCCACCAGGGCCGGGAACTTGAAGAAGACGAAGGCGAGCGCCGCGCACACGACTGCGAAGAAGGGCAGCAACCAGACGGCGCGAAAGCTCCTGTCCATCACGGCCTCGGCGGGCTCGGCCGGGTCGTAGTAGACCTGCACCTGACTGCCCGCGGGATGGCGCGCGGCCAACTCCTGCGCGTAAGAGCCGGTGCAGTGTCTGTAAAAGGCCACGCGGCCGGCCCTGTAGACCCGCCCGCCTGCGGCGTACTCGTAGGCGAGGCGCAGCCGCAGCGTCCGGCCGCCCTTCGTGCCGCTGCCCCACACGACCCCGGACTCGACAACGGTCGCGACCGCCGGCACCCAGCGACTGACGGCCCGCTTCTTCCTCAGAGCCACGATGGAAAAGCCTGCTAACAACACCGCGAAGAAAGAGAGCAGGCCGCCGAAGAAGTAGGACAGCGGCGAGTCTGAAAAACTCCCCTCAAGCAGAGAGCCGAGCCAAAGGGCACCGATTATTAGGAGCGCCGCCACGAGGATCGCGGCGGCGCGTGGAAGTCGTATGACGACGCCGCGATTACTTGGCGGCGAATCTTTACGCCTCGCCATAACCTTTACCCAGGCCGGCGTCCGCCTTCAGGGATTATTCTGTCGCGCGAGCGCCGCTCGCCGCCGCGCGATCAGGATCGCCCCGACGACGCCCACGGCCGCGCCGACACCTGCGCCCGTCGCGCGCGCCGAAAGACCGAACACCCATCCCAACAAGCCCAGCAGCAGGCCCACGGCGAGGCCAACTCCGACCATTATCGCGATGATCTTCCACCACCCGGGCACTTTCGCTTCGTCACTTTCCATCGGCATCCTCTCTCACAAGCGCGCGTCGCAAACAACCGCGGTCGAGTTGAACAGGTCAGCAGGTGCGAAGCGGATCTTCAACACCGCTGCAAACAATCAGGAGGGCAATTCCGGCCGACATGATGACCAGAGGCAAAATCACCCAAAATAAATGACTGCTGCTCACTTTCCCTATTTTACCGACGTAACTCCCTTTGTGCTTACTATTCGCGTCTCCTATAACCTTTCCAAGTGTTCTTCCAACCGGCTCTTTGAAGACCGTGCTGTCCAGTTCCTCCTGGTATTCACGCGCCCTGGTTTTATGCTTCAGAGTTCTTTCCGTGTACGAGGCGCTGAAAAAGAATCCTAAAAAACCAATCCCTATGAGCAACCAGGCGGCAGCCGAGTCACCGCGAGATAGCGCTTTGTCGTACGTGACGAAGCCGATGGCGGCGACGGAAGCTATGATGAGCATATTGTTGACCGTCGCCCTCAGCGTCTCGTTGTGACGGGCGTGCGCGCGGTGCTCCTGGTGTAGCCCCCACAGAACATCTTTTTGACTCTTTAATCTGTCCTGTGCCAGATCATCTTCAGCCTTTTGTTTCTCCGATTGTGTCATATCGTGTCTCACTTTTTTTTACGAGTGACCTGGAAGAGCCTTTACACAGTGCCGAGCCGCTTCTCCATGCAGACGCTCAGCGGGTCGTCCGCGTACACGCCGTAACGCTCGACCCGCCGGTAACCCGCGCCCTCGTAGAGCGCGATGGCCGCCGGCTGCTTCACCCCCGTCTCCAGCCGCAGGGCGACGTAGCCTAACACGCCGGCCTCCCTCTCAAGCTCCTGTAAAATCCGCCGCCCGACCCCGAGCCCGCGGGCCTCCGGCTCGACGAACATGCGCTTCACTTCGGCCACTCCGGGCGCGAGCGGCCTGACGGCCCCGCACCCGACCGGCCGCCCGTCGAGGCGCGCGACGACGAAGGCGGAGCCCGCGCCCAACACGTCCGCGGGCTTGAACTCGCAGGGGCCCGTGTTGCCGTACAACTGGCCCAACTCTTTCCACAGGTGCTCAAAGAGCAGCAGGCTCTCGGGCGCGGAAGAATCCGCGAGCGCCACGGTAACACGGCCGCCCTCAAGCGCAGGGGCATTCTGTGTCGCCTCGTCTCTGACCACTAACAAGTCATACCATGCAAAGGCCCCGCGGCCGAACCCGCACGCGAGCGCCCGGTGGGAGAAGTCTTCAATCTCGCGTAAGACTTAAAACACTCGCTCACTTCTCGGGCGACCACCGTTGCGGTAGTATCATGCAGTGTGATGACCGTTGAATTCCAACTTGAGGGGCAGGATTTTATTGCATTAAAAGGCGGAGAGGAAGGGCCGTGCGGCTGGCTCAAAGATAAGCACGGCCTGTCCTGGCAAATCGTCCCCACCGTTTTGACGGAGATGCTGAAAGACGAGGACGCGGAGGAAGGCAAAAGGGTCACGCGCGCCATGCTTCAAATGAAGAAGCTCGACATCGAAACTCTGAAGCGGGCGTACGAGGGAGCGTAAGGCAGTCAGCCTAGCTTATTCCCCCTTGCTTGTATCACGACCTGTCAGGCAGCCCCGCGCCGGCTCGCATCGAGAATCTCTTGGAAGACTTTTCTGTTCAGCGGGCATGTTTCAGACTCGAGCGCCTCTTCCATAACGGGGCCGAGCCCGGGAAACTGTATTTCTCGCAACGTAAGACCGATCCAGAAACGGGTCCCGCTATACTGCGAGCGCATTCCTTCGACCAAACAGGTCGCTAAATCTCCCGGGATGTTCTTCAGAATGGTCGCGAGCTCCTCCTGCGCAAAATGTACCTCATCCGTCGCATCTCCGTCCCATGGCGTCTCCTTCTCAATCTGCTCTCTCGTGGCGGATAGCGAATCGAGATCAGCTATAGCCTGTGCGATATCCTCAGCTCGCAGACTGCGACCTATCTCCTTAAGAGCACGATCGGGAGTCCTTTCCCAAGGTTCGAGCCCGGAGCGAACATCTTTAAATAAACTTTGTATCCGACTCATCTTCTCTGCCTAACGCCCGAGTTAACCGGGCGGGAAGAATCTATGAACGGCCTTCAATCATGCGGATGAGAAGCAAGCTGATTCCGCGGCAGTGTTGCAAACATTATTTTAGACCGCAGAGGTTCGTGCGCCAACATTTGTCTATGCCGCAAGATGGAAGAGGCCCTCGACTTACCGACCTTGATACGGGTCTCATCCACTCGACAGGACGTCCCACTCATCTTCAGATGTTGTCGGATACGTTTGTTGATTTCTGGGGCGTATTTTTGGGCCCGGCGAAAAACCGTTGAGTGATCCGCGTCTAGGCCGCGCTCACACATCATCTCTTCTACGTCGCGATAAGAAAGTTGGAAGCGACAGTACCGTCTGTCGCATAAAAGGATGACGTCCTGGGCGTAGTGTCGCCATTTGAAGGGCGAGGAGTTACGGCTCATGAATAGGCCTGACGATACAAGTTGAGAGAACGTGAGTGAGGTATAATAGCTGAAAGGCTATTTTTGCAACACAGCCGATTTTCCCGCCGTCTCTCGGCTACACCGCCCGGTATGGTGGGAACGTCCTGTCCGGCCCGGCCGGGAATCGCTGGCTATTCCTGGGCGAGAGTGCTATCGTCCCCGGCGGTGACCAGCCACTGCTTTCTATAACAGGGCAGTTATGACTGAGCGTGCGCCTGTTCGCGTCTCACCCACCCGGACTTCTTACATTGACTGACTATCGGCCCTACCTGAACGTCATCTCAAGGACAAAGTATGACTAACCCCCGCCTCGCCAAGCTACTTGTACTGGCCGCCCTCATTACGGGCGGCGCCCTGTTGTATTTAAGCGCCCCGTCCCCCGCGGCGGCTCAAGCCAAGCCGGACGGGGCGGCCGCCCCCGCGGGCGTCGGGCTGCGAGGTTACGGCGCGCCGTCGGAGTCTGTGGGTGATGACATATCTCCTGAGCAGCGGGCCAAAGTCGAGCGGAAGATCAAGGATTACGAAGCACGCTACGGGACGCTCGGGCCGCGTCGAGTGACAGGGGCTGCCGCCGAAGCCACTTCGACCTCACCCCAGCCTTACACCTTCCACCCCCAGGCCGGCACTCTCTGGCAGGACCTGTATATAAGAAACTTCGCCGACCTGGACGCCTCCGGCGGGCTACTCGACTGGGACTGTAGTAACTACACTTACGACGGTCACAAGGGGCATGACGCGGGCATCGGCAGCTTTAAGCGCCAGGCCATCGGCGTCCCGGTCTTCGCGGCCCTGGACGGCGTTGTTGTCGACGCGCACGACGGCGAGCCGGACATGAACACGACCTGGGCCGGTCAGCCGGCCAACTACGTCGTCCTGGATCACGGGAACACTCATTACACTTGGTACTGGCATCTCAAGCGCGGCAGCGTGGCGGTCTCCGTGAACCAAGTGGTGAAGGCCGGCACGCAGCTCGGCCTGACGGCCAGCAGCGGCCACAGCTCGGGGCCACACCTGCACTTCGAGTCGCGCTACCAGGGGACCTGGTTCGAGCCGAACGCCGGGCCGTGCCGGGCGGGGACGAGTAACTGGGTAAGCCAGACGCCGATCCGGCGAGGGGCGTACGCCAGGGATTTCGTCCTCAGCCCGTCCGGCTTCGCAGGCAGCGCCGGGCTCCCTTTTGATGAGGCCGTCAGAACGGGGACGTTTCTATCTGGCCAGCGGCCGGTCTACTTTCGAGTTGAGATGGGTGAAATACCCGCCGCCAGCACTTTCCGCGTCAGGTTTGTGCGGCCCGATGGCACCACTTCCCTGGACTACCCGGGCGCTTTCAACAACAGCTCGACGACGCCCGGGGGGTATTACTGGTTCTCGTTCAACTTGAATCTTAATACCACGGGCGTCTGGCGACTGCTCTTCGACATCAACGACGTGAAAATCGTGGACGCGCCCTTCAGGGTCGTAGCCACGGAGGCGGAAATTATCAACCGTCCGCCGAACCCCGTCGGCAAGGTCACCTTCGACCCGGCGACGCCGACGCCCGACGACGCGGTCTTCTGCCGCGTCCAGACTTCACTCGTCACCGAAGACCCTGACTACGACCTCGTCCGCTACAGGTATCAGTGGAGCCGCAACGGCGTGGTGATTCGTGACCGCGTGAGCGCCGCGCTCTCCGACGCCATCCCGAAGGGGAGTTACCAGGCGGGCGACACGCTCACCTGTAAGGTCACGCCGTCGGACGGGAAGGTCTCCGGGCCGGCGGCGTCGGTCAGCTTCACGAATTGCGCCGGCACGCTCACGCCGGCCGGCAAGTCTTTCGCGGCCGCTGGCGGCCCGGGCAGCGTGAGCCTGGCGACGGGCAGCGCCTGCGCCTGGACGGCCAAGAGCAACGTGAGTTGGGTCACCCTCGCCGCCGGGGCCGCGAGCGGCACGGGCAGCAAGTCCATCGGCTACACGGTGGCGGCCAACACCGGCGCGGCCGCGCGCACGGGCACGCTGACCATCGCCGGAAAAACGTTCACGGTCACTCAGTCCGCGCAGACCTACACCATCAGCGGGCAGGTGAAGTTGGGCACGGCCGCGCTGGGCGGCGTGAAGATGACTCTCAGCAGCCCCTCGCCGGCGGGCTTCGCGCCCCGCACCTTCATCACGACGAGCACGGGGGCTTACTCCTTCCCGAATCTCCCGGCGGGCCGCAGCTACGCGCTCAAGCCCACGAAACTCTACTACTCGTTCACGCCGGCGACCAAAAACTTCCCCGGCCTGAGCGCGGACCAGGCGGCGCAAAATTTCGCCGCGACCCTGAACGCCCACACCCTCGGCGGCAAGGTCCTGGTCGGCACGGCCCCGCTCGCCGGCGTGACCGTCACGCTGAAGAGTCCGTCGCCGGCGGGCTTCACGCCGCGCACGGCGACGACAAACTCTCTCGGCAACTACTCCTTCGCGAGTCTGCCGGCGGGCCGGACCTACTACGTCACGCCCGCGAAGACGCATTACACCTTCACGCCGGCCTCGCGCACCTACACGGGGCTGAGCGCCAACCAGACGGCGGCCAACTTCGCCGCGACGCTCAGGACCTACTCGATCAGCGGCAAGGTGACCCGGTCGGGGACGACCACGGGGTTGGCGGGAGTGACCGTCACGGTGACGAGCCCGACGCCCGCGGGCTTCAGCCCGCGCACGGTGCAGACGACGAGCACGGGTTCCTACACGCTACTGAACTTGCCGGCCGGGAGGAACTACACGGTCAAGCCGACATTGACCGGCTTTACCTTCAGCCCTGCTTACAGAAACTTCGCCAACCTGAGCACGAACCAAGCTGCGGGGCCCGCGACCAACTTCACCGGCACGCAGTGAGCCCCCCGTGACAACACTAAACACCAGGAGCGGCAGCCCCCTTCTCCGGGGCCGCCGCTCTTTTTGTCGGGAGTAATTAGACCAGAAAGACCGTAACGGCAATTATCCGACCTGATAATGAAAAGGGAGAGAGATTTTAGGGGCGGAGCACAAGATGTCGTGTGAGGCTCGTGCGGATTGATCCGGGGATTTCCGAGCAATTTCAAAATCTCACGGATTCCGCGTCCGGCCACAACCTATGATGGCAGAGCCTTCTTGCAGCAATTATGTAAATGTAACGGGTTGAAGGCCCGGATTAATCGGACGGGAAGTATCGGCGAACAGCATCCAACTTCTCGATCAGAGACAGGCTCATTCCGTCCCGGTTGAATGAGTTCCTATGAAAGTCAACGCTCAAGCTGCGGCATCGAGCGCACGCAGTTTGCGGTTGTAGAGTCTGCCCTCCGTGTACCAGTAGTCAAGCCCCTTCTTCAGCATGACGAAGATCACAGTCAGCAACTTCCGGGCAGTGGCGCAGATGGCCTTGCCTGAACCCTTCTCCCGCTTCTTCTTTTGGTAGAACTCCGTCAAAGGCGTTCTGGTCTTGTTGACCATCGAGAGCACCGCCCGGATACAGATGGTGCGCATGCGCTTGCGCCCCTGCTTGGTGATCGCCCCGCGCCTGGTCGTCTCATTCGACTGCCTGGTCGAAGTCGCCAGCCCCGCGTAAGAGACGAGCTGCTTCGACTGCTCGAACAGATTGAAGTCTCCGACCTCAGCCGGGAGCGCGATGGGCGACAGCAAGTTCAGCCCGTGCACCTGCGACAGCCGCCGCAGCCCCGGCAGGCTCTTCCCGGCTCGCACGATCTCAGCTTCGGGCTGCGCGACCTCCGCTTCCAGCGCGGAGAGCTGCCGGAGTGCCGCCTCCATGATCGCCCGGTCTGCGCTCGCTAAGTCCGCGCGCTGTCCCAGGCGCTTGCGGCTACTGTCCGAGGCGAAGGCGGCCCTTGAGAGCGCCACGCCGTTGCGACTGAGCGCCGCGTGCGCCATGTCCTTGAGCTTGGTCGTCAGGCTGACCAAAGTCTCGCGGGCTTGCAGGAGGTGGCGCAACCGGCGGACGCGCTCCGAAGGCACGCTCACCTCCGGCAGCCAACCCAAGCGGAGGAAGCGGGCCAGCGCCGCGGCGTCCGCGCGCTCCGCCTTCTTCTTCGACTTGGCGATGACGGAAAAGCGGTAGGCGTCCACGAGCACGACGCGACCCAACGCAGCCCTGATCTGGTCGTAGAAGTAGTAGACGTTCTGCGTCACCTCGACGGCCACCTCGTCCGCCTTCCTGAGCTGCCGCTTGAAGCGGGAGATGCCGTCAGGGTTGAGTGGGAACGTCTCCAGGCGCGAGGTGTCGTCCGCGGCGAGGAAGCAGGCGACGGAGTTAGTCTTGTGCAGGTCTACCCCGATGTGGCGCATCACTCGAACCTCCTTACGGTTGTCGGAGGTCGATAAAGCGAGAGGACTGCCCGGCGTAGCTCCACGCTCCTATCCGGGATCAAAGTCCCACGCCATGCTTCGGGCAAGGGCTCAACAAGGTCACACTGTTATCTGGGCTCTCGCGGCCCAAACTCATTCCCGGCCCTCACCCTATCTTTCTCACGCCTCCGCTGAAGCGTGAGCATCCTACACCGAACGCTCTGACTTTTATCATGACCTGTTATGCCCGCCCTCTTCTTCAGTACGCCACCTGAGCAGCGCACCTCTGAGCCATTCCGGGGCAGTCTCCATCGGCGGCATTGGCTCGTTACGCGTCACCTCTTCGGCACGCCTCTCCATCTCCGCCAGCGAAGGCACATCCCATTCTGCGCGCTCATCATCAGTAGTTGCTGACTCAACATCCCACACGCGCTGCCGCTTTCCGTCCGGCACAATCTGCGTCCCGTACTTCTGCGGCTTACCTTGATACATCAGCCATCTATCGTACGTCGCAGCAGCCAGCCAGCGCGCACGCCGGAAGCCGAATTCAGCCGCCTTCTTTGCTAAGATGTGAGCTTGCCAAATCTCTTCTACACTCTCACCATGATTGAGAATCCAGGCGGCATGATAATAATCTTCCGGCTCTTTCAACCCGCCAGACTCGATGATGCCTTCGAGACGCTTCCTACGTTCTGTATCCCGTTCGCGCAGTAACCTATACTCAGGTGTGCCGTAATCAGGATGATTCGCGCGGTCAGCTTGATCTGCATGAAATAATTCGTGTAGTTCGCTACTCATCAACCATCTCTCGGTTCAACCGACGCTACAGGCTAGAGCATAACGCCGAATCTAACCGGCGCGCTTAGAACTCGCACTTCCGCTCGCAGCTTTGGTAGATTCCTGCCCATCCATTCAAGCCTCCTTTCGCTCCACATCACTATCTCCCATTGTTAGGCCGGCTGTGAAGTCCTCAGGCGGTCGGACCTCCCGCGTGACCCTGGAATTGGGCCCGGCGGCGGTCAACGCGCGCCTGGAGTTCGGGGAACGAACCCATAAGATGCGGCGCCGCAGGCGTCGCTACCATAGGCCGACCGTCCGGTTCATGTAACGTCAGTCGTCGCGGGCGCGACGGTCGCGACGCGCCCGCATTCTGACACCCACGGCCTCGTCACACTCGGCGCAGGGCGCTCTTGACATACGCCTGCCGGAGTCGTACTCTGTGTCACAAAGTACTTGTCGTTCGATGGCCGGCGCGCGGATAGCGCGTCCCATTGAGCGTCTGGAGGTAGTCATGAAGAAGTGGGGACGACGCATCCGTGGGGCAATCGGGATGGGCCTCGTCTGGGGAGCGGCAGGGTCTGCTGCGGGCTTCCTGCTGGCGCGGGTGCCCGGTTTCTACTCCGACCTCCCGTTTGCCCTCCTGTTTGCTCCGCTCGGCTTTATTACCGGCATCATATTCTCCGGGATCCTCATGGTTACCGAGGGCCGTCGCGGGTTTGACGGCATGTCGCTTTCGCGCCTTGCGGGGTTGGGCGCCGTGAGTGGCCTGCTGCTGTCCGGGGTCTTCGTCGTCGGCGCGGCCCTTCGAGGAGCTGCCTTGTGGGGAGAGTTCCTGGTGTTCGGGCCCGCGCTCGCCGTGGCGGGCGCGGTCTGCGCTGCTGGTTCGCTGGCTGTAGCCAGACGGGCTGAGAGGCGAGAAATCGCCGGCCCCAGTGGGGGTCCGGCCGAGGCCGAACTTACCGGGGACGAAAAGCGGGAACTGCTCGGACGCGGTGACTGAGATGTCCGCGTGGCTACAGCCCGCCGCATCGGAGGCCGTTGCTCATCCAGATGTGGGTGGTGGCAGGGACGCCTAAAGCCCGAATTAACCGGGCGGGAATCAATGAATCAGGCATTCAACCTTGCGGATGAAAGGTAGATTATTCCGCTCCGGTTCAATGAATTGTTCATTGCGTCGCCCGCCGAAACCACATCCTCTATTTTGATTCGACCTTCGTGGCGATCCCATAGATGCAATTATGACCGACCCAGCCATTAACACCGCCTCGATTATTACCAATCAAGAATCTGCCCTGATTCACAGCTTTGATTAGATGAAGGTAATCATTACCCTTCACCCGCACCAGGACAATATCGCCGACTGATAACTCCTCGGCATCGCAAGGCTCAACCGTGACGAGGTCGCCATCATTCACCTTGCCCTTCATGGAATGGCCGCGGGGGCGGATTTGAACAGTCTCGCCCTTCCTCAATTTTTCGATTGCGAATTTGGCCCAACTCATCTTCGAGATACGATAGCAGTCTAATTCATATCATGCGCCCTAATAAGCGTCATGAACTGCGCCTATTAAGACGCATAATCCCACGCGACTGCAAATGCCGTCAGTAAAAATAGACCACATCGTGAGATATGTAGCCGGCGCGCAAGCGGATTATACGGCGGCCCGAGCTTTTGAGGATATAGGGTTCAAGTGGGGAAAGCGCGGCGCGGAAGGTGGCTGGCGCGCGGCGAGGGATGAGATGTGGAAGGTGAAAATTGATTGATGGCGGGTGAAAATTGGTCCGTGACGTGTCAAAGAAGGCTCGTGGCGTGCGAAAGAGGGCTCGTCGGGCGTGAAAATTCATCGGTGGGCGGTGAGAATTGGCTCGTCGGTTGCAAAAATTGGCGTGTCGAGTGTGAAAGAAGGCTCGCGGCGGGTGAAAATCGATTCGTCGGGAGTCAAAATCGGCTCGTGGCGTGCGAAAGAGGGGTGTCGGGCGCGAAAGTGCAGTGATTCCGTGCGAAAGACGGCGGGTGCGGGGGCGGAAGGTGAAATGAGTGTTGGCGACTACTGAAAATCCCGTATGTCTTTGAAAGGCTTCTCGCTGTCCGTGAAGTCGGGGCGGTAGTAGTGTGAGGCCCCGTCGTACTCCTGCATCCAGCCTTCCTCCATGCCGAGTTCGTCGAGGGCGGAGAGGGCGCGGAGCCATTCGGTTTCGGTGATGCGGCGCGAGAGCAGGGTGTAGCGGGCGTCCGCGGCGGCGCGGTTGGTCGCGTAGTATTGGGCCATCATCGAGACGGCGACGCGCGGGCTCAGGGCGTCCCTGATCCACTCCAACGATTCGCGCACGCCCGCGAGGTCGTTCGGCAGCACGAGCAGGCGAATCACAAGGCCGCGCTTGAGCAGGCCGTCCGCGCCGAAGACTAAAGAGTCGCCCGTCTGGCGGTACATCTCGATGATCGCGCGGCGCGCGTGCTCCGTGTAGTCCTTGACCTTAGAGTATTCGTAGCCCTCCGCGGAGTCAGCGTACTTCAGGTCGGGCAGGTAAACGTCGACGACGCCGTCGAGTTGCCGCAGGACTTCGACCGAGTCGTAGGCGTTGGTGTTGTAGACGATTGGGAGCGTGAGCCCGCGGCGCGCGGCGATGAGGATGGAGCGCGCCATCTGCGGGGCGAAATGCGTGGGCGAGACGAAGTTGATGTTGTGGCAGCCGCGGGCCTGAAGTTCCAGCATCATCTCTGCGAGGCGCTCGTGCGTCACCTGATTCTTAATCTGCTCCTTGTGCGTCTGCGAGATTTGATAGTTCTGGCAGTAGACGCAGCGCAGGTTGCAGTTGCCGAAAAAGATGTTGCCCGCGCCATTGCGCCCGACGAGCGCGGGCTCTTCGCCGAAGTGCGCGGTGTAGGATGAGACTATGGGGAGGCGGCCCGAATAGCAGCGGGCAATCTCGTCCTTCAGCCTGTCGTTGCCGCAATCGAGCGGGCACACGCGGCAGCCCTTGAGCAGCGCCTCAAGCGCCTCGACGCGCCGCTCAAGCTCGCCCGCCTCAAAAAGACCGAGGTACGAGGCGGCGAACTCCTGACTGGTGACTTCTGACTCCTGACTCTTACTCATGTCTTCTGAAGTGTACGAAGTGCGGCCTGTGCCGCTCGACCAGTTCGCGCGGGGCGAAGTGTTTGGTGAAGCGCCAGATGAAATCCATCTCGCTGTGAATCGTGCTCAGGGCCAGCCGCGCCTCGAAGATGAGGAGCACGCTGCCGTAAAAGAGGAAGCCCGCGCCGAAGAGCGCGACGACGACCGGAATCCAACTGTAGCGCACGCCCGTCACGGCGACAATCCCTATGGCGACGCTCGTCGAGACGAAGATGCCGAGCGCCGTGTAGAAGACCGTCATGGAGCGTTGCAGGATGCGCGCGCGGCTGGTCAGCTTGTCCAACTGGTCGAAGATGACCGCGCGCCTGTCGTCCAGGAGCGCGACCTCGCCTTCGTTGTGTGCCAGTTCTTCCAGCTTGTCGGAGAGCGCGCGCACGCGATCGACGACGCGCCCGAGCCGCGAGGAGGTGGACAGAATCATCGTCCCGCAGGCGGAGATCAGCACGGCGGGCGTGATCATGGCCGTCAGGACGGCGAGCGCTGATGAGAGTCCTTCCATAAAACAGTGGGCGGCAGGCAGTGGGCAGTTAAAACCCCATGCCGAATCTTGACGCTTAATCATCAAGGCGCAATGCAGCCGTTACTCGACGACTGCCGACTGCCCACTGCCTGCTGCCCACTGTCCTTTATACCGGGTGAAGACGCGCGAGGGCAACCGCGCCCCGGCGGGCGCAAAAATTTTGGCGGCGCGCGTAGAAAGTGCGGAACAGTTGCGCGCAAGTTGTGATATTCTCCGCCGCAAAAGCAACGACAGCAACAGAGGTCTGTGCAAGTTCTAAATCAACCTCTGACTCTCAGGGTGATAACTTAGAAAAGGAGCAGACGATCATGGCTGAAAAGGGGAAGCGTGGGAAGAAGGCTCAGGGAACCAGCAGCAGCGCCGGCGCGGTGAGCGACATGGGCGGCCTGTCCACAGACAGATCGGAGGGCGGTGCGGGCGGAGGCGGACGCCCGAAACCGGAAGGCGGCGGTGAGGGCCACGGCGGCACGGCCATAGGCCGCGCGACAGGCGTCACCAGCGGAGCCGGTTCAGGCGGCGGACGCCCGAAACCGGAAGGCGGCGGGAGTCCGAAGCCGCTCGAAGGTGGGCTCGCCAAACCGCTCGGCGGCGGACGCGCTAAATCAGCCGGGGGCGGCCGCGGTAAAGCCGGTGGCGGCAGTCCTAAGCCAGCGGGCGGCGGCCAGAGCGTCGGCGGCAGTAAAGGCGCGGGCGGAGGCGGCGGGAGCAAGTCCGGCGGAGGCGCGGCCAAGGGCGGCGCAGCGACGGGCGGAAGCAAAGGCGCGGGCGGCGGCTCTAAGGGCGGCGGTGGCAGTAAAGGCGGCGGCTCCAAAGCAGGCGGCGGTGCCGGCGCGGGTAAGGGTGGTGGCGGCTCGAAGGGCGGCGCGAAAGGCGGCGGCTCGAAGGGCGCGTCCAAGACGGGCGGCAACGCAGGAGGCGGACGCGGCGCGGGTAAAGGCGGCGGCTCCAAGAAAGGCGGCGCGTCGAAAGCCGGAACCAAAGGCAGCACCAAAGGCGGTGCCGGTAAAGGTGGTGCCGGTAAAGGCGGCGGCAGTAAAGGCGGTGCCAAAGGCGGGAGCAAAGGTGGGAGCAAAGGCGGCTCGAAGGGCAGCAAAGGCGCGGGCGGAAGTAAAGGCGCAGGCGGCTCCAAAGGCGGCGGCGCGAAAGCCGGCGGCTCGAAGGGAGGTGGCTCGAAGGGCGGCGGGTCTAAAGGCGGCCGCGCCTACGGCGGCTCGAAGGGAGGCGGCGCTGGTAAAGGCGGAGGCAGCAAGCGCGGGGGCGGCGGCGGAATTCTCGCGACCGCGACCAACGTCGTCGGCACCGCCGCGACGGTCGTCACAGACTTCATAGGCGGGTTAGCCGGGGGCGGCTCCAAGCGCCGCAAACGATAAAACCTCCGTACAATGGATGAAAACCGAGAGGCCGCGCCCCCACAGGCAGCGCGGCCTCTCGGTTTTCAAGCCCGCCTTTGCCCCTTATCTTCTGCCCGCAACCGACCCTCCGCCATGCTCAGAATCGGTCCAAAAGTTATTGACATTTGTCCAGTTATAATGTATCTTACGCTTTCATTTGGGACCTCAGTTCCAGGCGAAAATTAAGCCCCCTGTCGGACGACAATCACTATCAGCTCTGAAAAATTACCTCGCGCGGCCTCCGTCTGTTTGAAGGACTAGGGGCGGTTCGCGGTGCGGCTAGAGCGGCCGGTTCCCCCTTAGGATTTTGACCCTTTCAACCAAATGGAGGTTACCCTTAGTGCGTTTTCAAACGACCCGCTTTACCCCCGTTCGATTCCTTTCCTGGCTGATCGCCATCGCCCTTATCGCCGGCTCCGTCGCAATCCCCGTCGGCGCGCAGAATGATTCAGACGAAGGCACGACACTCGAATCCTTAAACGCCCAAGACATCGAAGAGGCCAACGGCTCTTCCGAAGAATCCAAAGAGGAACGTTTTCACAGGCGCGGCGGTGACAACTTCAAGTCGCCGCGCGCTGCCGAACAGTTCAAGCGCAGGCAGGAGGCGCTCAAGCAGAGGATCGCCGGCAAGCAGAGCGGCAGAGTCCACGAAGTCGCCAAGGGCCAGTACGTCGAACTCGGCCTTGAGAGGACCGACAAAATCTTCGTCATCCTCGTCGAGTACGGCAACGGCGCGGGCGCGAGCCTGCCCGCCACGGCCGGCCCGCTCCACAACCAGATTCCAGAGCCCAACCGCGGGACCGACAACAACACCATCTGGCAGGCGAACTACGACCGCGCCCACTTCGAGGACATGTACTTCAACCGCATGGCGCAGTACTACCAGACGCAGTCCTCCGGCCGCTACACCGTCAACGGTCAGGTGACCGAGTGGGTCAAGGTGCCCTTCAACGGCTACCGCTACGGCTCGAACTCGATGGGCGACGCCGGTGCGTGGACGCTCATCGCCGACGCGATCAACGTCTGGACGAAAGAGCAGCTCGCCTCCGGCAAGACGCTCGACGAGGTCAAGACCTACCTCCAGAGCTTCGACCAGTGGGACCGCTACGACTACAACAACAACGGCAACTTCGACGAGCCCGACGGCTACATTGACCACTTCCAGATCGTCCACTCCGGCGCGGGCGAAGAGACCGGCGGCGGCACCCTCGGCGCCGCGGCCATCTGGTCGCACCGCTGGCAAGCCTGGTACAACTTCGCGGGCGTCACCGGCCCCTCCTTCAACAAGGACGGCGGCGTAGAGTTCGGCGGCGGCTGGGGCGCGAACCCGAACGGCGGCACGTTCGGCTCCTCGGGCGCTGCGGTTCAGGGCATCAACACGGCCAGCGCCAGCTCGGCCACCGTCCAGAACGCGCACCCCGTCAACCACACTGGCATCTGGGTCGGCGACTACACCGTCCAGCCCGAGAACGGCGGCCTCGGCGTCTTCGCGCACGAGTACGGCCACGACCTCGGCCTGCCCGACCACTACGACCGCAACGGCGGCAGCAACGCGACCGGCTTCTGGACGCTCATGTCGAGCGGCTCCTACCTCGGCGAAGGCACGACCGACATCGGCTCGCGCCCCGGCGACTTCGGCGCGTGGGACAAACTCCAGCTCGGCTGGCTCAACTACGAGACCGCCAACCCGGCGCAGTTCAAGAGCGTCAAGCTCGGCCCCGCCGAGACGAACACGAAGCAGGCGCAGGCCGTCGTCGTCCCGCTGCCCGCCGAGAAGAACGTCTTCTACCTCTATGACCCGGCCGTCGGCTCGCTCGCCTACGGCGCGAAGGCGTGGTGGGGCGGCAAGGGCGACCTTCAGGACAACTCTATGACCCGCACCGTCACGGTGCCCGTGGCCCCTGCGACGTTGCAGATGCGCCTCAACTACCAGATCGAGAATAACTGGGACTACGCCTACGTCTCCGTCTCGACCGACGGCGGCACGACCTGGGCGAACCTCGCCGGCACGTACCTCAACGGCAACGTGCAGTCGCCTCTGACGACGAACACGAACCCGAACGGCTCGAACCTCGGCAACGGCATCACCGGCACGACGAACGGCGCGTGGAGGCTCGCCTCCTTCAACATGAACGCCTACGCCGGGCAGACCGTGCTGCTGCGCCTGCGCTACAAGACGGACGAGTTCACCAATCTGAAGGGCGTCATGGCCGACGAAATCACGCTCGGCACCTTCGCGGACGGGGCCGAGACGGGCGACAACGGCTGGACGCTGAACGGCTTCAAGAACACGACGGGCGTCGAGAACTCGAACGCGGCGCACTACTACATCGCCGAGTTCCGCCAGTACCGCACCTACGACACGGGTCTTCAGACCGGCCCGTACACGTTCGGCCGCGCGGGCTCGGGCCTCCCGAACTGGGTTGACCACTACCCGTACCAGGACGGCCTGCTCGTCTGGTACTGGGACTCGGGCGAGGCGAACAACGACACGAGCCTCCACCGCGGCGAGGGCCTCGTCCTCCCCGTGGACTCGCACCCCGAGCCGCTGCTGCGCACCGTGCAGTATCCGGGTCAGCCCGCCACGCTCGCGACGTGGTCCAGCACCGTGCAGAGCTACGACTCGCCGTTCGGACTTGAGCCGACCGACGCACTGACGCTGCCGTTCTCGGGCACGTTCCAGAACGTCAGCTACCAGTTCTCGCAGAGCTACCCGTCGCTTCCGGGCGTGCCGACGTTCAACGACCTGAACACCTACTGGTACGCCTCGAAGCCCGACGCCGGCGTCATCGTCCCGAAGACGGGCACGACCATCCGCGTCGTCTCGACGAGCGCTCAGGGGAGCTTCATGCAGGTGCACGTCGGCCCGGCTTCCAAGTAAGAGGGCGGACGCTTAACTTCTCGCCCGCTCGCGGCGAATTTAACAGGTGGCGGAGTCATCCCCAGGACTCCGCCACTTTTTTATCTTTCGGACGCGAGCGCGCGCTCGCGGAAGAAGAGGAAGAGCGGCAGGGCGAGCGAGACGCCGACCGCCAGGTTGCAGAGGACGTAGAGCCACAAATTTTTCATGCGCCGCCTGCGCCCTTCCGAGAAGACGAAGAGCCAGAGCGCCACGGACGACACGATCACGTCCAGGCCGAAGAAGGCCGCCGCGTGAGTCTCGAAAAGCTGTCTGAAGAGCAGCGGCACGTCCAGCCCGTGCGCCGCCACGAACGGGACCAACTGCGACAGCGGGAGCGCCGCGCCTAAGACCGCAACCGCCAGATAAAGCCACTGCATAAGCCTTCCTCCGTCCCGCAGGCATTTCACTTCGAGCAAGAGTCCGGGAGGGCGTGTATGCTTCTCCGAGCCCGGCCCGTCAATAAGAATATAACTTTCGGGCGAACCGAATAAGTGTTAAAAGTAGTCGCTGCGGGCTGCGGGCTTTTTCGGAGGGCACTAAGATGAAATCACTTCGGACTCGTTGGCGGCTGTGGCTCTCCATCCTCACCGGCGCGACACTGATCGGCCTCGCCTACACCTATAACTATTCACACTACGCCGACAACTACGTCAAGATATTCAGCACGTACCCCACCTTTGTAGAAATGCTGGTCTGGGAAATGCCTTACTGGCTTCTATGGGCCATGCTCTCCCCGCTGGTCTTCTGGCTGGATCGGCGCTTTAGCCTTGAGCGCCGGAGCTTGTTGCGCAATATTATACTGGTCCAGGCCGTAGCGTTCGTAGCGTTCTCGCTGGCTCACCGCGCCGTTTATCTACTGATTGACTGGAACCTCAATGTCAGGGCTTATACGGGTCTGGGTTTCCTCTCGGTGGTCTACAACGATAATTTCTTCTTCAATCTCCCGAACGGATTCTTGTGTTACGGGACAATCCTGCTCGCGAGCAATTACTATCGCCACTATCAGCAGGCCGAGCTACAGGTGACCCAGGCGCGGTTGCAGGCCCTGCAAATGCAGCTTCACCCGCACTTCCTTTTCAACACGCTCCACTCCATCTCGGCGTTAATGAAAGATGACGTCAAGGCCGCCGGCGAGATGCTGACGCGGCTGGGCGACTTCCTGCAACTGACGCTGAAGAATTCGGGGGCCGACGAGGTCACACTCGAAGACGAGTTGAAGTTTACGAGTTGTTACCTGGACATCGAGAGCGTCAGCTTTCAGGACCGGCTGACGGTCGAGATGGAGGTCGAGCCGGAAACGCTCAAGGCCCGCGTGCCGAATTTGATCCTCCAGCCGCTCGTCGAGAACGCCATCCTGCACGGCATCATGGCCCGCGTCGGCAAAGGGCGCGTCGCGATCCGTTCGAGCCGCCGGGACGGTCAACTGCGCCTGGAAGTGGAGGACAACGGGCCGGGCCTCCAGGCGGACTCGGACGCCACCCGCAGGCCCAAAGGGGGCCGGGGCTTCGCGCTCACGCGTGAGCGGCTTGAGCATTTATACGCGACCCGGCATCGCTTCCTGCTGTCGGACGCGCCGGGGGGTGGGTTGCGTGTGACGCTGGAAATCCCCTTCAGCGTCTCGGCGGCCGCCCCCGCCGAAGCGCCCGCAGGGGGCGAGAAGCGAGTGGCTGTCGTATGAGCGAAGTCCTGAGCCTCCGCGCGCTGATAGTCGACGACCAGCGGTTGCACCGCAGCCGCATCCGGCAGTTACTAGGGTCTCACCCAGAGGTGGAGGTCGTCGGCGAATGCGACGACGGTTACAAAGCCATCGCGGCCGTCCGCGAGCTGGCCCCCGACCTGGTCTTCCTGGACATAGTCATGCCGGAGGTTAACGGCTTCGACGTGATCGAGGCGCTCCTGCCCGGCCCGCTCCCGCTCATCATCTTCGTCACGGGTCATGACGAGTTCGCGGTCCGTGCGTTCGAAGTCTCCGCCGTCGATTACCTGCGCAAGCCTTTCGACCAGGAGCGTTTCGATAGAGCCCTGCACAAAGCCAAACGCACACTCGCCACCGAAAAGAGCGGCGAGTTGACCGAGCGCGTCCTGGCGCTGCTTGAGAAGTTTGACCGCGGGCGGGGGCCGCTCGAATGGCTGGTGATAAAAAGCGGGGCGAACGACCTGTTCATCCGCACTGAAGAGATAGCCTGGATTGACGCCGACCGCAAAGAAACCTGGATTCACGTCGGGGGAAAGACTTACCTGTCGCCGAAAAAGATCGGCGTCCTCGAAGCCCAACTCGATCCCGCAAAATTCGTGCGGGTTAATCGCTCCTTCATCGTGAACATTGATTTCGTGCAGGGGACATTTCACCGGCCCGGTGAGAATGAGTATAAAGTCGTCCTGAAGGACGGTAAAAAATTAGATTTGAGCGACGGCGGGCGCGCGAGAATCAAGAAGCTGTTGAGCGACAACCCTTGAGGCCCCGACCCCTCCCGCCAGTTTGTTCCTTCCCGCAGTCAACTCGTACCTGAATTCCCGGCATTCGTTCTCAAGGCTATTGTCCGCGCCCGCCGCGCCTCCCTATATTCGCCGCACTCCGAAAGAAAACCGCGAGGGAGGTGGACAATGGCAAAACAGATTTTCGCAAGGAAGCCGCTGGCACTCCTTTTGGAAGAGGCGGCGGGCGAGCACGGGTTGCGGCGCGTCCTGGGGCCGGTTCAACTGACGAGCCTCGGCGTCGGCGCCATCATCGGCACGGGAATCTTCGTCCTGACCGGCGAGGTCGCGCACGACCGCTCCGGCCCGGCGATGATTCTCTCCTTCGTCGTCGCAGGCTTCGCGTGCGCGCTGGCCGCGCTCTGCTACGCCGAATTCGCCTCGATGGCACCGGTCGCGGGGTCGGCCTACACCTACGCTTTCGCGACCCTCGGCGAGCTGTTCGCCTGGATCATAGGTTGGGATTTGGTGATCGAATATTCGGTCGCCGCCTCGGCCGTCGTGCACGGCGCGTCGCACTACTTCCAGGACCTGATAAGCGTCTTCAACCTGAGTCTCCCGGAAGCATTGACCGACGCCCCGTTCGACTACAGGCCAGACCTCGGCGGCTTCGTCTCGACGGGCAAGATACTTGACCTCCCGGCGCTGCTCATCACGGCGGGCGTGACGGTAGTGCTCGTGCGCGGCATACGCGAGAGCGCGAGCTTCAACGCCGCCATGGTCATTCTCAAGGTGGCGATTGTCCTCTTCGTCATCGTCGTCGGGGCCTTCTACGTCGACCCTGCCAACTGGCACCCTTTCGCGCCCTTCGGCTACGGGGGCATTAAACCTCTCGGCTTCAACCTCTGGGGCGAGACGGACGCGGGCGGCAGGCCCGTGGGGATGATTGCCGGGGCGGCGGTCATCTTTTTCGCTTACATCGGCTTCGATTCCGTCTCGACCCACGCGGAGGAGGCACGCCGGCCGCAGCGCGACGTGCCGGTCGGCATCATCGCCTCACTCCTGATCTGCACGCTGCTTTACATGGCCGTCGGAGCGGTGCTGACGGGAATGGTGCCCTCCCATCAGATCGACCGCGACGCGCCGATCTCGGTCGCGCTCGGGCAGGTCGGACTGACCTGGGCGCGGACGCTGGTCTCACTCGGCGCGCTGATAGGCATCACGTCCGTCGCGCTGGTGATGATGCTCAGCCAGGCGCGCATCCTGCTGGCGATGGCGCGCGACGGCCTCCTGCCGCGGAAATTCTTCGGCGACGTGCACGAGCGGTTCCACACGCCCTGGAAGTCAACGATTCTGACGGGCGTCTTCGTCGGACTGCTCTCGTCACTCCTGCCGCTCAAGGTCCTGTCCGATTTGGTCAGCATAGGGACCTTGCTGGCCTTCGTCATCGTCTGCGCGGCGGTGCTCATCATGCGCAAGACCAACCCGCACGCGGAGCGTCCTTTCCGCACGCCGCTCGTGCCGCTGGTCCCTGTCCTGGGAATCCTGACCTGCCTGCTGCTGATGTTCTCGCTCCCCGTGGAGAACTGGCTGCGGCTCGGCGCGTGGCTGCTGATAGGGTTGGCGCTCTACTTCTTCTACGGCCGCAAGCACAGCCGGATGCGGTCCCACCTCAGTCACGAAATTACTAAACACGGCGTCTCGCCCGCCGGCTCACCCGTCACGCACACGGAGGCGGGACCGGACGGCGAGGCGGAAGAGAAGAAAGAATATAAGGGGGTAGAGATTTCGGATTGATAGAGACGCGCCGAGCCGTCTTCAGCGACTTTCGCGCCTTCGCGCGAGAAATCAGCCTCGCGCGAAGGCGCAAAAGTCGCTAAGGGTTTTGAGTGGTTACTTCCCCTTTTCGGCGAAGACCTGGACGAGGTGCAGGAGCGCCTCGGTTGATTTCTGGAGGCCGCGCAGGGAGTTGAATTCGAGCTTGCCGTGGAAGTTGTGGCCGCCCGTGAAGAGGTTCGGCGTCGGCAGGCCGCGGAACGTGAGGCGCGCGCCGTCCGTCCCGCCGCGAATCGGGCGCAGGTGCGGCTTGAGCCCCGCGCGGCGCGCGGCCTCCATCGCGTTCTCGGTCAGCTCCGGGAAGTCCTTCAAGACCTCCTTCATGTTCTTGTAATTCTCCTCGACCTCGACCGTGACCTTCACCTTCGGAAACTTCTGCCCGGTCGCCTGCGCCATCTCGCGGATTAACTTTTCCTTCGCCTCCAGTCCGCTCAGGTCGAAGTCCCTGAGCAGTATCTTGACGGAAGACTCTTCGACCCCGACCGAGCCCGTGTAAGGGTGCACGAAGCCCACGCGGTCCGCGGTCGTCTCGGGGAGCATGTCCGCGGGGAAGCGCGTCATGAAATCTCCCGCCGCGTAGGCCGAGTTGACCATGATGTCTTTGGCCGTGCCCGGGTGCGTGTTCTTGCCCTGGAAGCGGACGGTCGCGGTGCGCGCGCTCCAGGTCTCGTTGCTGATCTCGCCCAGCTCCTCGCCGTCCACCGTGTAGGCGAACTTCGCGCCGAAGCCTTCCACGTCGAACTTGTCAATGCCCCCGCCGACCTCCTCGTCGGGCGTGAACGCGATGGCGATCGTGCCGTGCTTGATCTGCGGGTTGCGGCGCAGGGTGTCTATCATCGTCATGATCTCGGCGATGCCAGCCTTGTCGTCCGAGCCGAGCAAGGTCGTTCCGTCCGCGGTGATGATGTCGTCGCCGACGAGGTTCTTGAGGTCCGGGTTGGTGGCGACGGCGATGACCTGCGTCGTGTCTTTCGGGAGAATGATGTCGCCGCCCTGATAGTTTTTGTGGATGATGGGGTTGACGTTCGCGCCGGAGACTTCGGGCGACGTGTCCATGTGCGCGAGCAAGCCTATGACGGGGACTTTCGAGTTGTCCGGCAGATTGCCGGGCACCCTGGCGTAGACGATGCCGAACTCGCTGACGCGCACGTTCTCCGCGCCGAGCGCCTTCAGCTCCTCGGCCAGGAGCTTCGCCAGCACGAGCTGCTTGTCCGTGCTCGGGACCTTGTTCTGATCCTCCTGCGACTGCGTGTCAATCTTCACGTACCGCAGGAAACGGTCCAGAACGGACTCCGCCGGCGGGTTCGTCTGCGCGTTCGCCGTTAAAGTAAAAATCAGGAGAGCAAAGAACACCAATAATTTTTTCATCTCGTCATCCCTCTTAAAATTTAGTCTCGGGAAGAGCCGTCACAGGAGAGCCGTTCAACCCTTTGCGCGAAGGGTAAAATTTAAGACGCAGAGAAGGCGATTGAGGTGGTCTCAGCTTTGTCCCGAGTTGTTCCGCAGCACCCTCTCGACTTCCTCGTCCATCCGCCCGGCGAGCATCAGCGCGAACATCTTCTGGTCGGCCATGAAAGACCAGAGCGGGTACTTGAAGGTCGCGGGCCTGTTCTTCTCGACCAGGAAATGGCCCGCCCAAGCCGCCGCGTAGCCCGGGACCAGGGCGAGCGGCAGCCACTTCCATCTCCCGCTCGCCGCCAGCGCCGTGGCTGTAGCCAGCGCGGCCGCCGTCCCGGCGAAATGCAGAGCGCGCGTCCGCGGCCGGCTGTGCTCCGCGACGTAAAAGGGCCAGAACTCCTCGAACGATTTTATCTCCTCCGGCATCGCAGTTGACCTCCGCTATTCTCCGTCCTCGCCGAACAGCCGCTGAAAATCTTCGGGCAGCACGGGCGCGACGCGCACGAGCTGCAAGTTCTCTTCGACGTGCTCGCGGCGGCTCATGCCCACGAGCGCGGTCGTCACTCCCGGCGTCGAGCGCACGAACTGAATCGCCGTCTGCGCGTCGGTCGCGAGCGAGCCCAAAGGCTCGCGTATGTGATCGGGCAGCCCGCGCGCCACCTTGCCCTGAAGGATGGAGGCGCTGGCGACGACCGTGACGCCGAGCGCGCTCGCCGCTTCGAGCACGGACATCTCTTCGCCCTCGACCGTCTGATTCGCCGCGACGAGCGCCTCGGGCATGGCGAGGTTGAAGGGGAGCTGTATGAAGCGGAAGCCGTGCGAGTCGCCGCCGGCCTCGCGCGCCAGCTCGACCATGCGCTCAAGCCCCAGGTACTCGCGCGCGCTCGGCGCGACGCGGAAGCCGTTCCACGTCGCCGCGCCGTACGCCCTGATTTTGCCGTCCGCGATGTTCTTCTCGAACAACTCGAAGGCCGCGCGCAACCTGGACTCGAACTCCTCGCGCGCGACCGCGCCGAGCTGCGACTCGGGGTTGTGGACGTAGTAAACGTCGACGGTCTCAAGCCTGAGGTTGTTGAGGGACTGGTCGATCTGGCTCTGCAAGTAGCCCGGCGTCATGCAGTGGCTGCCGCCGACGAAGTCGGAAAATTGTGCCAGCCCCGGACGGACGAACGTCTCTTCGACGTAGCGGCGGACATCACCCGGCGGCTCACCGTCGAAAGGCAGGTAGCCGCCCTTCGTGCAGACGACCACCTCGTCGCGCGCGGAAATCTGGCCCTCGGTCAGGTGCTCCAGCGCCGCGCCGATTGAGCGCTCGCTCCGCTGGAAGCGGTAGTTGGCCGCGGTGTCTATGACGTTCGCGCCCAGCTCGACGGCGCGCGTCGCGGCCTCCATGTAGCGCTCGTCCGTCGGCCCGTCCCCGTCGCCCAGGTAAGTGCCTATGCCGACGGACGAGAGCCACAGATTCTGTTCGAGGCCGAAGTGGTTCGCGGCGGCGCGCCCCTTGAAACGCTCGCGGTAGCGCGCCGTCCCTTCGAGCGTCGCATAGCCGTTGATTGGCATGACAAAACCTCAATGATGAGTGCGGAATGATGAACGATGAATGAAAAGGGCGATGAATGAAAAGGCTTTCGCCTTTACTTCATCCCTCATCCCTCATCCCTTCTAAGTTCCCAGCCGGTCGCGGAAGAAGTCGAGCGTGCGCTTCCAGGCGTCGGCGGCGGCCTCCGCGTTGAAGGCTTCGGGGCGCGTGTCGTTGTAGAAGCCGTGCTTGGCCCCCTCGTAGATTTTGAAGTCGGCCTTCCTGCCGGCCTTCTTCAGGGCCCCTTCGATCTCTTTCACCGTCGCGGGCGGAATCCCCGTGTCGAGCGAGCCGAAGTGGCCCAAAAGCGGGACGGAAATTTTTGGCACAAGCTCGGGCGGCATCCGGCCGTAGAAGATGACCGCGCCCGTCAGGTCTTTCGCGCCCGAGGCGGCCAGCCGGTAAGAGAAGCCCCCGCCCATGCAGAAGCCCACGGAGGCGAAGCGCGGGCGCGCGCCGCCGACGCCCCGCAGGTATTCGAGGCCGGCCACCATGTCTTTGACGGACGCCTCGGGCGGGATGCTTGAGGCGGCCTTGCGCAGCGCGTCGATGTCGGAGGCGTCTTTCGGCGGCGGCTCGGGCGCGCGCACGAAGAAGTCTGGCGCGAGCGCGACGTAGCCGGCCTTCGAGACGCGGTCGGCGATTGACTTGATGTGGTCGTTGAGGCCGAAGACTTCGTGTATGACGAGCACGGAGCCGGGCGCGACGCGCCGCGCGAGCGGCATCGAGAGGTAAGCGGGGATCATCAGGTCGCCGCTCTTGTACTCGACCATCTTGCCGCGCAGCCCCTGCGCCGCGGCGGCTTGCGCGGCCGCCTTGTCCTGCGGCGCGGGCGTGGGCTGCGGTTCCCCTTCCTGCGCGGCGGCGCAAGTTGAATTGACGGCGGCTACAATCGCCGCGCCTCCCGCGTAGCCCGTGCGCTCCAAAAACTTCCTGCGCGAGACCCCGCTCGTCTCGTCGCGCTCCTGGCCCTTGCGAGCGTCGTTGCCCATCCGGCTCTCCTCTTGGTTGCGTAGTTCCAAAGCGGTGTTTGGGGATGAGACGAGAGGATATACGAGGCGAGCGCGCCGCCGCAAGCCGGGCTTCGGCGAAGCGCGTGCCGTGTGTTAAAAAACAGGTAGTGGAAAACGAACGGCCCGATGAATCCCTCGACATGACGGACGACGAACTGCGCGAGCTGTCCGAGCAATCGGTCGCGCTCGTCTCGGACTACTTCGCGCGCGTGGCGTCACTCCCCGTCTTCCCGGCGACGGACGCGGCGCGCGTGTCGAACCGGCTGCGGACCAGTTTGCCCATCGAAGGCGAGCCGCTCGCCGCGCTCATGGAGGACTGCCGCGCCGTCATCGAAGCGAGCCGGCACAACGGCCACCCGCGCTTCTTCGGCTACGTCGCGTCGCCCTCCACGCCCGCCGGGGCCTTCGCGGATTTAATCGCCTCCGCGCTCAACGCGAACGTGACCTCCTGGCGCTCCGCCCCCGCCGCGACCGAAGTCGAGCGCACGGCCGTGCGCTGGCTGGGCTCACTGATAGGCTACGACGAAGACGCGCGCGGGCTGCTGACCAGCGGCGGCTCGATGGCGAACTTGAACGCGCTCTACGTAGCCCACCGCGTCAAGGCCGGTGACGAGACTTCGCGGCGCGGCCTCTGGACGGCGGGCCGGCCCGCGACCGTTTACAGCTCGGACCAGGTTCACCTGTCCGTCGTGAAGGCTGCGGACGTGCTCGGCCTGGGGCGCGAGCAGGTGCGGCTCGTGCCGACGGACGGGCGGCTGCGACTCGACGTGCGCTCTTTGCGCGAGCGCATCGCGGCCGACACCAACGAAGGCTTGCGACCGTTCTGCGTCGTGGCGAACGCAGGCACTGTGAACACGGGCGCGGTCGACCCGCTCAGGGACGTTGCGGACGTGGCCGCGGAGCATGACTTGTGGCTTCACGTTGACGGCGCTTACGGCGCGCTGGCCGCGATGGACGAGACTAAGCGCGCGCTCTTCGAAGGCATAGACCGCGCGGACTCCGTCTCGCTTGACCCGCACAAGTGGCTCTACGCGCCGGTGGACGCGGGCTGCCTGCTGTTCCGCGACGAGCGCGCGGTCAAGAGCGCCTTCCAGTCGCTCGACGCGGATTACATCAAGGTCCACGAGCGGCAGGACGAAGAGGCTTTCGCCTTCTGGGATTACGGCGTCGAGCTGTCGCGCCGCTTCCGCGCGCTGAAAATCTGGCTCATGCTGCGCTACTACGGGACGCGCCGCGTGGCCGCCGCCATTGCCAAAGACAACAGGCTCGCCGCGGAGCTGGGCGCGCTCGTCAATGCGGCAGACGATTTCGAGCTGCTCGCGCCGGTCGAACTGAGCATCTGCTGCTTCCGCTACGTCCCGCACGGCGCGCGGAGCGACGAGGAGTTGAACGAGCTGAACGCGCGCGTCATGCACCGCGTGCAGCGCGGCGGCCGCGCCTATCTTTCGAACGCGGTCATCGGCGGGCGCTACGGCCTGCGCGCGTGCGTCACCAACTTCCGCACGACGAGCGGCGACATGCTCGCGACGCTGGACATCGTGCGCGAAGCGGCGCACAGTCTTGCGGTGGACTAACACTCTCGGTCAGTACTGCCTGCCGCAAGCGGGTGGGTCCGCAACACTGAGCACCCGCCCGCTTGCGGCAGGCGGTACTGACATGAGACGCAAAGGCGCTAAAGAAGAGTTGAAGGGGCTCGGCTCGGGTTAGGACAAGGGATGAAAGCGATAAGCCAAACATACGAACGGGAGATGCAGGTCGCGCTGAGGCTGGCGCGCGAGGCGGGCGCGGCCATCCTCGATTATTACGACACGCCGCTGCACGTCGAGCGCAAGGTCGACGCCGACGAGCAGACGGAGCCCGTCACGCAGGCCGACCGCGCGGCGAACGAGTTGATCGTCGCCGGCCTGCGCCGCGAGTTCCCGGACGACGGCATCCTCGCCGAAGAGTCCATAGACACGGAGCGCCGCCTGGCGAAGCGCCGCGTCTGGATGGTCGACCCGCTGGACGGGACCAACGGCTTCATCGCGCGCGACGGCGACTTCGCAGTGCAGATCGGACTCGCCGTCGAGGGGCGCAGCGTGCTCGGGGTCGTTTACCAGCCGCTGCCGGACCTGCTCTACCGCGCGGTGGAGGGGGCCGGCGCGTGGGTCGAGCGCGAAGGGTTCGAGGCCGAGCGGGCGCGCGTGACCGAGCACGCGGAACTGGCACAGTTGCGCATGGCCGCGAGCCGCACGCACCGCAGCCCGCGCCAGGACAGGCTCATCGAAACCCTGGGCATCAGGGAAGAGGTGCGCCGCGGCTCGGTCGGCATCAAGGTCGGGCTGATCATAGAGCGGCAGTGCGACCTGTACGTCCACCTCAGCTCGCGCACGAAGCAGTGGGACACGTGCGCGCCGGAGATAATTCTGGCGGAGGCGGGCGGGCGCTTCACGGACCTCTTCGGCGAGCCGCTCGCCTACAACCACCCGGACGTGCAGAACCGCAACGGCCTCATCGCCTCGAACGGCGTCACGCACAATCAGGTCGTCGAACGCCTCGCGCCGCTCCTCAAAGAGTTCGGGCGATTCAGGGTGTGAGATTTAAGAGTTTGCGCCTCATGTCAGTGCCGCCTGCCGCAAGCGGGCGGGCCTCACTCAAGGGGGTTCGTGCCAGGTGGTAGCATGAGGAGTAACCTTTGAGGGGAATTTCTCGTGAGCACTCGAACCAAACTGCTGCTGGCCTTCACGGGATTGGGCGTCGTCCCCCTGATCGCGCTGGGCGTGGTCGGCTATCTCAACGGGCGGCGCGCCGTCGAGGCGCGTCTGCGCGACGAGGCCGAGCGCGAAGTGCGCCTCATCGCGGGCAACGTCGACGGCCGCCTGCGCGAGCGCGAGGACGCACTGGCCGCGCTCGCCCGCTCGCCCGCCCTGCGCGATTACCTGCGCAACGTGCCGGAAGCGGCTTCCACTTCCGGCGAGCGCCCCCTCCCCGCGTCTGCACGGCCCGCTCAGCCCGCCGCGGAGGACATCATCCCGAAGGACGTACAGGGCGAGGTCCGCGCCTTCCTTCAAAGCGGCCAGAAGTATTACCTTTCGGTCACCTGCTTCGACGCGGCCCGCCGGCCGCTGTTCCGTGCCGAGCCGAACCGCGGCGGCGCGGGCCCCGCGACGCGCTTCCAGGCCACGGACTTTCTCAAGGAGAGTATCAGCCGGCCGGACGAGCGCGTCTGGTCCGCCGCGGACGCGACGCCCGTCAGGTCTGGGGCCGCGCGCGAGTCCTTCGGCTCCGTCCTGCGCTACACGGTGCCGGCCTTCCTCGAAGATGAGAAGGCGGACTCGCAGCGCGGCGCGCTCGTCGTCGACTTCAAGCTCGACGCGCTGCTCAACGAGGCGGCCGGGGCGGTCGCGGGCTCCGAGGGCGGACGCGATTCTGGCCCACAGCCCGCGCGCGTCGTCCTCATCCTCGACCGCGACGGCAACGCCGTCTACCACTCGAACGACGCGCTCAAGTACCAGCCCGTCGCCACGGCCATGCCCGCCTCCTTCAAGCCAATCGCAGACGCGATGAACGGTGGGCAGGGCGGGTGGCAGTTCTTCACCGCGCCAGAGGGCAACGAGTGGGTCGCGGCCTACCGGCCGCTCGCGCCGCTCGACGTGTCGGCCGCCGTGGCGGTCAACTACACGGCGGCCGTGGCCTCCCAGAGCCGCAGCGGCTGGCTGATTGTCGGCCTCATCGCGCTCATCGCGCTCGCGGCCGCAAGCTTCCTCTGGCTCTACCTGCGCCGCCAGGCCCGCGGCATCGAGCGCATCACGGAGGGCGCGGTCGCCATCGCCGGCGGCAAGCTGGACGAGCGCATAGAGGTGCGCTCCTCGGACGAAACGCGCGTGCTCGCAGAGACCTTCAACCAGATGAGCGACCGCCTGAGCGAGCAGATCGCGCGCGAGGCCGAGACGCGCCAGTTCGAGTCCTTCATGCGGCTCTCGGCCATGCTGACGCACGACCTGAAGAACTCCATCCAGGCGCTCACGCTCGTCGTCTCCAACATGGAGCAGCAGTTCCACCGCGAGGAGTTCCGCGCCGACGTCATGCAGTCGCTCAGGGACGCGACCTCGAAACTCGGCACGCTCGTCGCCAAGCTGAGCGAGCCCGTGCGCAGCCTGAGCGGCGAGTTCAAGCGCCCGCGCCCGGTGGACCTGGTGCCCGTCATCCGCCGCGCGCTCGACGCGACGGCCGAGCAGGCGGCCGACATGCACGAGGTGGACATCCAGCTCCCCGCGACGCTCGTGGCCGTCGCCGACGACGAGCGGATAGATAAGGTGGTCGAGAACCTCGTCCTCAACGCGCTCGAAGCGATGGCGTCCAAGCGCGGCCGCCTCGGCGTGACGGCCGGCCCGGCCGAAGAGGGCTTCGTCTTCTTCAGCGTCTCCGACACCGGCACAGGAATGACGCAGGAGTTCCAGCGCTCGCGCCTCTTCCGCCCCTTCGCCACGACCAAGTCGAAGGGAGTGGGCCTGGGCCTCTACACCTGCCGCGAGCTGGTGCGCGCCCTCGGCGGGCGAGTGGAGGTCGAATCACAGCGCGGCTCTGGCACAACTTTTCGCGTCGTGCTACCATCGGGCGAGGTCGCGGGGGGCGCTCAGCAGAGCGGCGGCCGCGCCTGAGAGGCGCTCCAACCCCCGATCCATTGCCTCGGGCAACTGTGCCAATTCTGTTTTTCCAGTAAAGAAACTCGTCGAGCCTCGTCCGGGCCTCCCTCGCTGGAGGGGCCTCGGGCCGGCCACCCATTCAAGTCCGCAGCAGCGAAGGCCCCGAAAGTTGATGAGCGAGCAGGCGCAATCCAAGACGACGATCCTGGTGGTTGACGACGACCCGGCCATCCGCACGGGCATGCGCTGGACTTTCAACGACTGCTACCGCGTGCTCGAAGCCGGGACGCGCGCCGAGGCGGTGGAACTCCTGCACCGCGAGCGCGTGGACGTGGTCCTGAGCGACCTGCGCCTGCCGCCCGCCGCGGACGACATCAAGGAGGGGCTGGCCGTGGTCGAGGCCGCGCGCGCGATGCGGCTGCCCGTCCCCGTCATCGTCGTCACGGCGAGCGAGGCGAAGAAGGCCGCGCTCGAAGCAGTCCGCCGCGGGGCCTACGGCTTCTTCGAAAAGCCCTTCAACCCGGAAGAGGTCCGGCACATCGTCCACCAGGCGGCGCACTCGCACCGCCTTGAGCAGGAGATCGTGCGGCTGCGCTCGGAATTGATGGGCGGCCGCGGCTTCGGCCACCTGATCGGCGTGAGCCCCGCGCTCGACGCCACGCTCAAGCAGGCGCGCGCCGTCGCCAGGACGAGCGCGACCGCGCTGCTGACCGGCGAAAATGGCACAGGCAAGGAACTCCTCGCGCGCGCCATACACGAAGAGAGCGCGCGGGCCGCGGGCCCCTTCGTCGCCGTCTCTTGCGCGGCGCTGCCGGAGACGCTGATCGAGTCAGAGTTGTTCGGCCACGAGAGGGGGGCCTTCACCGGCGCGGAGAAGATGCGCAAGGGCCGCTTCGAATTGGCCCACGGCGGCACGCTCTTCCTGGACGAGATCAGCGAGCTGACGCAGGCCGTCCAGGTCAAGCTCCTGCGCGTGCTACAGAAGCCAGAGTTCGAGCGCGTCGGCGGGGACAAGACCATAGAGGTGGACATACGCCTGATTGCCGCCTGCAACCGCGACCTGGAGAAGGACGTCGAGACGGGACGCTTCCGCCGCGACCTCTTCTACAGGCTGAACGTCGTCCCGCTCGTCCTGCCCCCGCTGCGCCAGCGCCACGAAGACATCCCGCTGCTCGCGGCGCACTTCGCCGTCAAGGCCGCCGAGAAGCACGGGCGCACGCCTCAGCCCGAGCTGGACCCGGAGCTGATCGAGGCGCTCGTCGAATACGAGTGGCCGGGCAACGTGCGCGAGTTGGAAAACCTGATGGAGCGGCTCGTCGTGCTGAGCGCGGGGCCGCGGCTCGGCGTCGAGTTCCTACCGGAGACGATGCAGCGCACGCTGCCGAAGCACGCGGCGCTCGGCGACGAGACGACGCTCGAAGGCGCGATAGCGGCCGCCAAGCGCAGGGCCATCACCGCCGCCCTCAAAAACGAAGGCGGCAACAAAGTCGCCGCCGCCCGCCGCCTCGGCATCAGCCGCTCCTACCTGCACAAACTCATCAGCGAACTGGAAATCGCCGAACCCGAAACGCCGGCCCTCAGAAAGTAAAAGGCAAAGGGAAGGCGGGAGCGGGTTTAAAAAGTCGAGCCTTCCTCATCCCCGAAGGGGTCTTTATTTTTTCCTTTTACCTTTCCTCCTTCCTTCCTGTCCACAAATGTAGACACGTGCTATCCGTTTAGTTAGCTCCTGAGGACAGTCGGCCCGGGGCCGTGCGGCGCAGGGGGATTTGCAGGCCCACGGAACCCGCGTGATTGCGCGATTTCTTTGAAGGGAAGGGAGGACGGGGGCGTTTGTTGCGACTGCGGTATGGGCTTTGCAATGAATCCGCAACAGCTAAGGAGTTGAACCAGGATGAAGCCCAGAGTGTTGATAGTTGATGACGACGCGGCCATCACGCAGCAGCTTTTTTGGACGCTGTGCGACGAGTACGACGTGATGACGGCCAACGATCTCGCGTCAGCCGTGCGGCGGGCGACCATCTACGAGCCGGCCGTTTCGATCCTGGACTTGCACCTGCCGCCGGCCACCGATTCGCCCGAAGTGGGCTTGCGAATACTCGGATATTTGAAAGACCGACTGCCGCATTCGAAGGTGCTGATCGTCAGCTCCGCCGCCGACGCGGAGATGCGCAACGCCTGCTTCGCCAACGGCGCGGACGAGTTCCTCGACAAGCCTTTCGAGATCGAGAACCTGCTGGCGACCATGCGCCGCATCGCGCCGGAGCGTTCCTTCACCGCGGCGGATTGAAAATTTTTTCGCGGCGACCGCTGGCAAAAGGCCGCGGCCGCCCGCGTCAACGGGCTCTTGAGGTGAGCAGAGCGCAGGACATTTTGTCGATGGCGGTCGTCGCCCTCTACGCTCTGCTCACGGCGACGCGGCTCCTGAGCATGTGCAGCAGCGTCACGAGAGTTCATAGAGTTTCGAACAAGGGGAAGTAAGCAGGTTGCCTCGCGCAGTGGCGCGCGGGGTCTGGCATGAAGTGAGGTCTCCGAGGAAAAGGAAGGCGGGCGGCTGCCTCACCAACCGCCCACCGACTACAAGTTCTTTGTTAATCAGATTCGGCCGCTCGCCCCCTTTGAGAGGCCGTGAAGCGCCCCGCGCAAGTGGAATCCCCTCCCACAGCGCGGAGCCACGAAGCCCCTGCTCCCATTCGACTCCTGCCCTGAGTCGCAGGGGCTTCATTATGCCTTGAAAACAGCCACCTTCCGCTGTTTCTTGTGACAAAGTTTCTACCGCGCGACCTCCGACCTGCCAGTTTGAAGGCACCTTTCTTTATTCAATCAACCTAACCTTGTCCGAAACAACTCGGCTGCGACACCGTGCGGCAGGTGAAGACACTACATGCAGCGTCTTCGCCCTCCCTGGCGACGTAATTACTGGCACGGTGGTAGTGAGTATGCACTGTCTGGCGGGCTAACCCAATGAACGCGTCTATGGAGCGAATGCGCCGCAGGCGTCGCGCGGGCGCTCTGAAGTTTTACCCGTCCAGCCCGTTGATGTCGGACATCGGACGCCTTATGATTCGAGCGCGCGCCAAGTAAGATTGGCGCTCGATAAAATGATGAGCGAGTCTTCTACGCACAAGGTAGAGCAAAAGAGAGACGAGACACTTACTCCGCGTGCCTTTCGCCGACTCCTCAATTGGCTGGATGAAGGCACAGATTCCGGCGGGCATAAGTACCTGGAGATGCGGCAGCGCCTTGTGACCTACTTCGACCGAAAGAACTGCGCGATGCCCGACGAGTTAGCGGATGAAACCCTGAACCGCGTCGCCCGCAGGCTCGAAGAGGAGGGCGTTATCAAAAGCGATGCCCCGGCGAGATACTGTTACATAGTTGCCCGCTTTGTCTTCATGGAACATCTGCGTGCGTCACAGAAGGATGCTGCGCTGCTTGATGACGTGCAGCGACAGACACGCGGCGATAATGTTGTTCCATCTGAAGCTGACGAGGAAAAAGAGATCACAGAGAAGATGCTAAATTGCCTTGAGCAGTGTACGGGCAAGTTAGAGCCTCTGAACCGCGAGATCATCACCCGGTATTATGTAGGGAAGGGGCAGGTCAAGATTGAGAATCGGCGCGCGTTGGCCGAAGAGTTAGGCATCACTGCGAACGCTTTGATCATCCGCGCCTGCCGCATCCGCGACAAACTCGAAGCCTGTGTCCGTCAGTGTGTAGGTGCGGGATGAAATACTTTTCAAAAATTGTCTAATAGGTATAGGACACAAGATGGCCGGTGTCTTGCCTCCACCCGACATGAGTAAACAGTTATACGACAAGGAAATCATCGCGCAGTATCTGCTCGGCGCTCTGCCCGGAGCGGAGACGGAGGCTTTGGACGAATTGAGTTTCACTGACGAAGAATTCGCGAACGCGTTACAGGCCGCCGAAAAAGATTTGGTTGACGCCTACGTCCAGGGCGAATTGACCGGCGCGGAGTTGGAAAAGTTCAAATCTTACTATCTGACTTCGCCGCTCAGACGCGAGAAGGTGCAGTTCGCGCGAGCGTTCCAGGTTTTCGCAGCCGGGCATGCTGCCACGCAGGTCGTGGAAGTCCGGGCGGGAAAACCCGCCGAGCCTGCGGCGAGACGAAAAAGCGCCGGGTGGCTTTCTACGCTGAGAGACTTCGCAACCCCGCGCCGGGCGCTGCGCTGGGGCGCGGCTTTCGCGGCGTTAGCCTTGCTCGTCGCGGGCGCCTGGCTGATGTTCGAGAACAGGCGGCTGCGCGAGCGCGCGTCTCAAACGCAGACGCGACCAGACGTGCTCACGCCGCGCGAGCAGGAGCTGCAAAAGGAACTCGAGGGGCAGCGAGAGGCTAACGCGACGACCGCAGGGGAGCTTGAGCGCGTGCGCGAAGAACGTGCGCGTTTAGAGCAGGAGCTAAAAGTAGAGCGGGAAAAACGTCTCGCCGAGCAGCAACGCGCGGCCGGGCAACAGCAGCCACCAGCGCAGAGCGGGGCCGGCATTGTTTCGTTCATTCTCGCGCCGCAGTTGCGCGGCGTCGAACAACCCCCGACGGTCACCATCCCTACTCAGACCCGTTATGTCGCCATGCAGCTGCGACTCGAACCTAATGATTATCCTGCTTACCAGGTCTCGCTTCTGGATCAGGCGGGCAATCAGACCCTGTGGCGCAGCGGTAAACTCAAGGCGAGAGCGACAGGGGATGGCAAAGCTCTCGGCTTCAGTTTTCGCGCCGGTCTGCTCGGGCCGCAGACTTATGTGCTCAGAGTCTACGGCGTCCCGGCGAGCGGCACGCCGGAAGTAATGAGTGACTATCCTTTCAAAGTTGTGAAATAATGGCCGCGCCAACCCGACACCAAAAAACTTTCGCCTCAGCACGAAAATGGAGGTTGGGCTGATGTTCGGACGGATAAACGGCTGCCCGAGGCTAAGCTTCCTGGCCCGTAGCAGCCTACGCCTCATTCCTCTTTTATTGCTCACGCCCTGGGTTCAATTCACACACAACCCGAACGCACGGGCACGGAGCCTTCGCCTGTCTACGGCAGAGTCGCCCTCGCCGCAGCAAAGCGCCGGGGCGCAGAACGCGCAGGAAGTCACGCCGCTCGAATTAGGCCAGCCCGTCGAGCGCGAGCTCTCCGGCAGCCAGAAACAGGCGTATCAGGTGACGCTCGCTAAAAAACAGTACGCGAATTTCATTGTCGAGCAGCGCGGCATTGACGTGGTGGTGCGGCTCTTCGGCCCGGACGGAAAATTGATTGTCGAGCTTGACGCCGAAAGCCGCACACAGGGGCAGGAAAGTTTGGATGTGGTGGCTGATACCGCGGGCGCTTACAAAGTGGAGGTCGGGACAAAATACAAATTGCTCCCGGCGGGACGTTATGAGATTCGCCTCGCCGAGTCGCGGGCCGCGACTGAAAAAGATAGCTCGCTGGAGGAGGCGCGAAAGCTGCATTCGCAAGCCCGGCGGGTCTTCAACGCAGGCAATTATGACGAAGCAGTCAAACTCGCCGAGAAGTCCCTGAGCCTCAGGGAGAGCATCTTAGGCCCGGAGCACCCGGATGTCTCTCAGCTTCTTTTTAACTTGGCCCTGTACTACCGGAACGCCGGTGACGTTCCGAGAGCGGAACAACTCCTATTGCGGGTGCTGGCGACTAGAGAGAAGGCGTTGGGGCCGGAACATGTGAATATAGCTCCTGTCTTGCACAACCTGGCATATCTCTATCATGATTCGCTCCGCGATTACCGCAGTGCGGAACCGCTTTACCAGCGTTCGTTGGCTATCAAGGAGAAGACGCTGGGAGCGGATCATCCGCAAGTGGCCTTGACGCTCAACAACATGGGCCTGCTGCACTGGAAAAAAAGCGATTACGTTATGGCGGAGAATTATTATCAACGCGCGCGGGCGATCTGGGAGAAAGCCTCCGGCCCTGAAAGCCAAGAGGTCGCAAACGGCACGCATAATCTGGGGATCGTTTACAAAGAGAGCGGAGATTATACGAGGGGCGAAGCGGCCTACAAACGTGCGCTGCAAATCTGGGAAAAAGCGCTGGGCAAAGAGCATCCACGGGTCGCCCTCGCGCTTGAGAGTCTAGGCATTCTCTACCGCGACAAAGGGGATTACGTCAACGCCGAGCCTCTTCTTCAACGCGCCCTGGAGATAGAAGAAAAAACAGAAGGGGTCAATCACCCCAACGTCGCCAACACGCTCGTCCTCCTCGCACGGCTCTACGAGGCGAAGGGCGATATAGCCCGCGCCGTCGAGTTGCAAACGCGCGCCAACGCCATCGAAGAAAAGAATATCGCGCTCAATCTCTTAATCGGCTCGGAGCGGCAAAAACTGTCCTACTTTTCTCAAGCGTTGAGGGAAGAGGAACGGCGCATTTCGCTCCACGTCCGCGCCGCACCTGATGACCGAGCGGCGCGGGAGCTGGCCGCGACCGCGATTCTGCAACGCAAAGGCCGTGTGCTGGACGCGATGGCCGACACGGTCGCCACTTTGCGACGGCGGCTCAACGCCCAAGATCAAACTCTGCTTGATCAGTTGAAAGACACGACAGCGCAAGTGGGGCGGCTCATCCTCGGCGGGCCGCAGGGAATGACGTTGGCGGAGCATGAGGAAAAAGTAAAAGCCCTTGAGGAGCGGCGCGAGCAGATCGAAAGCGAAGTCAGCCGCCGCAGCTTTGGCCTCTATCAGCCGTCACAGCCAGTCACGCTGGACAATGTTCGCGCGGCGGTGCCGTTGGATGCGGCGTTGGTCGAATTCGTCGTCTATCACGCGCGCGACCCGAAAATACCAGTCGAACGAGAGCGCGAGTCTCCCGGTGAAGCGCGCTACGTCGTGTACGTCATACGCAATCAGGGTGAGGTGCGCTGGGCGGAACTCGGCGCGGCGAAGGAGATTGACGCGAACGTTGACAAGCTGCGCCAGGCCTTGCGCGACCCTCTTCGCAAAGACGTGCGCGACCTGGCGCGGGCCGTTGACGAGAAGGTGCTGCGGCCCGTGCGTGTTCTCCTGGGCGACACAACGCGCCTGCTCATCTCGCCTGACGGCGAGCTGAATCTGATTCCGTTCGAGGCGTTGGTTGACGAGGACGGCCGTTATGCGGTCGAACGTTACTCTTTCACTTACCTGACCAGCGGGCGTGACCTGCTGCGCATGCAGGTGGCGCGGGGAAGTAAAAGTAAGCCGCTGGTGGTCGCCAACCCGTCGTTCGGCGCGCCGGCCGCCGAGTTGTTGGCCGCGACGAACACGGCCAGGAAAGCGGCCGCGCCCAAGGACAGACGACGCGGCGTGACGACCGGGCGCGATTTAACGGAAGTCTACTTCGCCTCGCTCGTCAGCACGGCGAAGGAAGCCGACTCCATCCAGAAGCTCTTTGACGCTCACTTGTTGACCGGAGAGCAGGCGACGGAAGCGGCGGTCAAGAGCGTCTCCGCGCCGCGCATTCTGCATATCGCGACGCACGGCTTCTTCCTCCAAGACGCGGGCAAGGAGACGGCCGAACAGGCGCAGGCGGCGACGCGCGGCATCAAGTCGAGCGCTAAGATCGAGAACCCGCTGCTGCGTTCGGGCCTGGCGCTGGCGGGAGCAAACACGCGCAGCGGTGGCGCGGGCGAAGACGGCATTCTGACCGCGCTGGAAGCTTCGGGGTTGAACCTTTGGGGCACAAAGCTCGTCACTCTTTCGGCGTGCGACACAGGCGTCGGCGAAGTCAGAAACGGCGAAGGCGTGTATGGGCTGCGCCGCGCGTTGGTGCTGGCAGGCGCGGAGTCGCTGGTGATGAGCCTGTGGCCTGTGAGCGATTACATCACGCGGGAATTGATGACGAATTATTATAAGAAGCTGAGAGAAGGGGCGGGGCGTGGCTCGGCTTTACGGCAAGTGCAATTAGAGATGCTCAGGAGCAAAGAGCGGCAGCGCCCCTTCTACTGGGCGAGTTTCATTCAATCCGGCGAGTGGGCTAACCTTAACGGCAAACGTTAAGGAGTCGCAACCGCGCCAGCCTCGGCGGACGGCTCATAAAGTGTCGCCCCGTCCCGCGGCGGAGAAAGTAACCGTCTGGCGGCACGCACGCCTCGTGCACTTCTCTCTCTTCGTCTCCCCTTTGTCTTACCCAACCCTTCTTGCCGCTTCACCAAAAATCCTCGGCAAATCCACCTTCCGAACAAAATTCAAGCCTCCGATGAAAGATTTTTCTCGAAACGTCTTATCAAGATGAACCCCGACTTGTGAGTGGAAAAGGAGGACATTGCGATGAAGAGGTCTGGTTTGCGGAGTCTCGGCCGTCGAATACGAATGATGGTAATCGTGAGCGCACTACTCGGTCTGGCGTGGGGGTTCAAATACGGTCTGGACTCCGAACTGGTCGGCGCAACCGGCCCGGAATTCCAGGAGGTGATCCCCAACAACCACCCCGTGCGGAACCCGGGCGGGAAGGCGGCGACCTTCAGCACGCAGGGCTCCGTTAACCTCACGGGCGAGTACTTCCAGGCGCAGGGCACGAACGGCCGCAGTTGCGCCTCCTGCCACATCCCCGAGGAGGCCTGGGGCATCAACCCCGGCACGCTGCAACACCTGTTCGACGAGACGGAGGGCACGCACCCGGTCTTCAACCTGCTCGACGCCAACAACCCCAACATGGACGTCTCGACGACGGACGCGCGCCTGGCGGCTTACAGCATGCTCCTGAGCCGCGGCGTCTTCCGCAGGGGCGGCGCCCCGAGGGCCGAGCGGGAATGGGACCTCATCGCCGTGGAGGACCCGCACGGCTTCGCGAACCTTAACCGGCTGGTGCACTGGCGGCGCGTCATGCCGACCATCAACTTCGCCCAGGGCAGCGCGACGATCAACTGGGACGGCGGCAACAGTATCGGCGCCGATCAGCACGCGGGGCTCGTCAACCAGGCCACGCGCAACGTGACGGGCGGCCAGCAGGGGCCGCCTGCCCCGCCGGAAGTCATCGCCGACATCGTCGGGTTTGAAGAGTCTTTGTTCACGGCGCAGCTCATCGTGCCGGGCGCGGGGCGCCTTGACTCGGACGGGGCGCGCGGCGGCCCCGAGGCGCTGTCAATGATGACGAAGGCCGCCGGCCGCTTCGACCTCTTCGACGCCTGGGCCGGTCACGGGAACCCGCGGCGGGCGCAGATCGCGCGCGGCCAGGAGTTGTTCAACAACAAGGCCAGCCTCGGCGGGCGCACCTGCGGCGGCTGCCACAACTCGGCGAACAACGGCACGAACGTCAACAACCTGCTGTTCGACATAGGCACGGCGTCGGAGGAGGCGCGCACGCCAGACCTGCCGCTCTACACCTTCCGCAGCAGGGCGAACCCGGCCGTGACGCGCAAGCTGACGGACGCGGGCCAGGGCAACGTCACGGGGCTCTGGGCCCACCTCGGCCGCTTCAAGACGCCGACCTTGCGCGCGCTGGCCGCCCGCGCCCCGTACTTCCACAACGGCACTGCCGCGACGTTTGAGGACGTGGTGCGCCACTACGAGGCTCACCTGGGCTTTCGTTTCACGGACGAGGAGCGGGCAGACCTCGTCGCCTTCCTCAACGCGCTCTAAGGGCGATTCAGGGGGCACAGACGCCTGCACCGTGAAGGCGCAGGCGTCGGGGTCTGAGTGAAAAGCCACTCTGTAAGGAGTTTCCGCCATGAATACTATCAAACGCTTCAGTGCTGCTGTCGTCCTGACCCTCTTCGCACTCTACGCCAGCGCGTGGGCGCAGACGCCCACGGTCTCGACCGTCAACATCACGCCTGATTCGGACAAGGTTCGCGTCTACGCCCTGGGCGACGTGACGGGGATGCGCCTTGAGGTCTCGGACGAAGCGGGCGACATCGTCTTCGAGAGCGGGCAGATGACCGCTCGGGAGCTTATTTGGGAGATGCGCGACTCGCAAGGCGCACGGGTCGCCCCGGGCACTTACACGGTGGCGGTCAGTTACCGCATGCCGTCGGGCAAGCTGCGTAAGCGGGTCGAGCAGGTGACCGTCACAGAGGAGGTGACTTCAGGAGGCGGCACTGAGAAGACGAATGCTCAGACGGCTTCGGGGCCTACGCCGACGGCCGTCGGCACGATCACGGGCGAGGGGACGACTAATCGCATCACGAAGTTCACCGGCCCCAACTCCATTGACGATTCCGTAATGACGGAGAGCGCGGGCAAAATAGGTCTCAACACCATCGCGCCCACGCACGCCCTGACCGTCAACGGCGGCCCGGCGTGGACGACGGGCGGGTGGACGGGCTCTATCGCACTTCCCAACCAGGGGGCCATCGGCTGGAACGCCAACAGCGCCGGGCAGAGTCGGGGCATCGTGCACAACAGCGGCGGCCTGCACTTCTTCCGCACGGCGAGCAACCCCGGGTCAAGCTCAAGCCCTGCCCTCTACGACCTGACGATCAACAACACGGGCAACGTCGGGGTCGGGACGACCGTCCCGGCCTCGAAGCTGTCGGTCAACGGGGAGATCCAAATCCTGGGCGCGGGCAACGGCATCAAGTTCGCGGACGGGAGCGTCCAGACCAAGGCGGCCGTAGGCTCAGGCTCAGGCGTGACGGGGACGGGGACAGTCGGCAGTCTGGTGAAGTTCACGGCGACGAATGCCGTAGCCGACTCAGTGGTTAAAGAGAACGGGGGCAACGTCGGTATAGGGACGAGCACCCCTGGGGCGAAGTTGTCAGTGCAAGGCAGCGGCGACCCCGCGCTGCTAATTAACCACACGGGGGCCTCCGGCAATCCCGCCCTGTGGCTTCAGCAGGACGGGTATACCAGGGCGTATATGTGGTGGGACAGAACCGGCAATCGCCTCAACCTGGGGACGCCGACAACGAACCCGATCATCTCGTTCTACAACAACGGCGCGATCAAAATCCCTCCAACCACGCGCGTCAAAAGCATCCACAGCTCAGCGTTTAGGCCCATATTCCAACATCAGGGGGTTCTCGATAATGTCGATCCCTTTGCTGTCTATTCCGAGAATTGGTTATGGGGGGAAAACTACATCGAATGCGATGAAGGATCAGGTTGTGACAAAAGCCCAGAATGGATAGCCTCCGTGGAACTCCCCGATGGCGTAGTCATTACCGAATTCTGTCTATCCGCCGCCGTTAACAATCCGAATTACCCCGCCATCTCGGCGAATCTATACAAAACTAACCTCGACACCGGCGGGGCTGCTCTCATAGCGAGAACTTTCACCGCCGAAGGCTCAACTAACTTTCAGAACGTCTGCATTGACAGCAATGAACTCGTGAACAACAACAAAGTTGCTTACTCGGTAAAGGTCCGTATGGAACTTGGGTTATTGGTCGGTGTTCGACTCAAGTATCAGGTGACGCAGCTTCCGTAGCCGCATCGCCTGTGCGGGCGGACGGGCGGATGGCGGAATTGGAAACGCAATCTTTAATCGGCCAGCCGTTCATTAACGGCAGAAAGGAGCTTCAGATGAAGCACGTACTAACTCTGGTTTTATTTCTCGCCGTCCTGGTCTCTGGCGCGACCGTCGGCATCGCGCAAAGCTCACAGTGGCATGTTAATGACCGGGTGTTGGCCAAGTGGAGCGGGGACGAGTATTGGTATCCGGCGACCATCACCGAAGTCAACGGCTCGCGCTACCACGTCGCGTTCGACGACGGCGATGCGGAATGGACTGACGCCGCGCGCATCACCAACGAGAATCTGGTCGTCGGCAGCCGTGTGTTCGGCAACTGGCAGCGTCGGGGCATGTACTATCCTGGCAAAATTACTGCCCGGCGCGGCGACACGATCACCATCCTGTACGACGACGGCGATCAGGAGACCACGACGATTGCGGTCGTCAGAGTCAAACGATAAAGATGGTGAGGGAGACGGCGGAGTTTTGACGCGACTCAAGGCAGTAGCTAGCACGTGCCAGGCTCAGTCAGGCGCAAGGGTCGAAATCTTCTACCCTTCGAGAACGGCTGCAAAGGTGCGGTAAAAGTAGAAAAGCGCCCCCTAGTCGATACAGGCGCACTTCTCAAGATGGCGGAGTCGACGGCACTCGCACCCGCGAACCCGGACACCATTAAAGCTGTGACAAACTTGAGACAAAAAACCTTGCTATCCCCTGATACTCCCTCCCAAGATTTACTAATCAGCACTCGCAACTCGCCCGATTTTGTTAATCCTTAGCAGAATGTGTGAAAGTGTGCGGCCTCATAGATACTCCTGCCCTGAGTCGCAGGGGCTTCATTATTGCCCGAAAACAGCCACCTCTCGCCCTGTAGAGTGACAAATCCGGGACGAAGATTCTACCGCCCGCCTCTGGCCCTCCGCCGAAGAGTTTAGATACCTGATCGCCATCCCGGGCTTTGAGCGCCCCGGGATTTCGTTGATGTCGGTGTCGAACGTCAAACCCGGAATCCCCGTGGCCCTCATGCCCGTGTTGCTCGCGGTCTCGAAAACGCCTTAAGACTCTGGTAGCGAACGTTCCCCTGGCGTCGCCCCGATTAGTCGCGGCCGAAACGAGAACGATGTTAAAGGGTGATCGCGTGATTCTTGTTGAAGTTAACAGGTGAAGTTATAATCCGGGACGCCTACCGCAGTATTCTCACGTCGGCTTTGTTAACGGTGAGCCTTTTCTACGTCACCCTGGCGAGAGACAACTCGCGGTGAGCCTCCCGAAAGGGGACGAGCGGAATGAGTGACGATAGACCTATCCGTGAAGGACAAGTTCTTGCCGGCGCGCTCTTCAGTGAGCCGATGCGTGTGGAGACAGTCCGAGCAAACGGGCCTGACACTTGGATCGCGGGATTAGTCGGCGTGCGGTCCGAACGTTTTCGGAGCGTCACCCTCACGGCGCGCGACCTGGACGCGCTGATGGTCACCGATACCGCTGCGACACACGACGGTGACGGGCAGCTACTTCGGTTAGGTCTTCAGGCGTATTCGCTCGGAATCGCCTACGAGTTCGACCCTTATTTCGGACTATCCATCTGCCGCGTAGACCCTTTGCCGCATCAGCTCTCGGCCATCTATGACTATCTGCTCAAGCTCCCCAGCGTGCGCTTCCTCCTTGCGGACGATGCGGGGGCGGGGAAGACGATCATGGCCGGGCTGCTCGTCAGGGAGCTAAAGCTCAGGGGCTTGGCCGAGCGTATCCTCATCATCTGTCCCGCGAACCTCTCTTTCCAGTGGCAGCGGGAGATGAGCGAAAAGTTTGACGAGAAGTTTCTCGTCCTGCAAGGACATAACATCCGTGACCAGTTCGGCGTCAATCAGTGGCTGGAGCAGAAGCAGGTCATCACCTCTCTTGACCTGGCGAAGCGCGCGGACATTTTGCCCGGACTGCGGCAGGTTAACTGGGACCTGGTGATAGTTGACGAGGCGCACCGGATGTCCTGGACCCCGCCGTCCCGCAAAACTGCGCGTTACGCTTTGGGAGAGCTTCTGAGGGACACCTCCGATAACCTCCTGCTGCTCACGGCCACGCCGCACAAAGGCGACCCGGATAATTTCAGCCTCTTCCTTCAGTTGTTAGATCAAGACGCCTACGCGGACGTGAGGTCCATCCGCGAAGCTATGGAACGCCGGTGTGCGCCCTTTTACCTGCGCCGCACGAAGGAGGCGATGGTCTATTTCCCCGAGCGCCAGCCGGACGGCACTTGGGTGGGCAGGAAGATATTCACCGAGCGGATTCCGCACACGGTCGATTTCCAGATCGACGGCGCAGAATTCGACCTCTACCGCGACGTGACCCATTTCGTCAAACAGAACAGCGCGCGGGCTGCCGCGCAGGGAGACGACCCGAGGGCGCGGGCGGTCGGCTTCCTGATGTCGCTTTATCAGCGCAGGCTGGCGTCGAGCATTCACGCCGTGCGACGTTCTCTGGAGAACCGCGCCAGGAGGCTGGAGGACGGACTCAAGCGCGCCCAGACTCTCGCCGGTCTCGCCCCGCCTGACCTCCCGGAACCGGAAGAACTGGAAGAGATGGAGGAGAGCGAGCGCGGGCGATTGGAGGAGTTGCTTGAGGCCGTCACGATTGCTGGCAATGCCGAACAGGTCCGTGAAGAGATCGCGGACCTGAGACAGCTCGCCGGGCAGGCTCTCGCCGTCGAAGATGCCGGAGCCGAGGCGAAGCTCAGCCGCCTGAAAGACCTTCTTCAGCGGGAAGGCTTTTTCGATCACCCGCAGAAGCGGCTGCTCCTGTTCACCGAGTTTAAGGACACGCTCGATTACCTGTTGGCGTGCCTCAAAAAGTGGGGCTTCCGAGTCGGATGTATCCACGGCGGCATGAGGCCCGGCTCCAGGGACGAGGCGGGCACGCGGCTCCACGCCGAGCAGCAGTTCAAAGACGGCGAGATTCAAATCCTCGTCGCGACGGAGGCGGCGGGCGAAGGAATCAACCTCCAGTGCTGCCACATCCTCTTCAACTACGACATCCCCTGGAACCCGAACCGGCTTGAGCAGAGGATGGGGCGCATTCACCGCTACGGCCAGACCAGGGACTGCTTGATATTCAACTTCGTAGCCACGAACACCATCGAGGGGCGCGTCCTCCAGCGGCTGCTCGAAAAGCTCCAGGAGATTCGCGACGCCCTCGACGACGACGCAGTTTTCAACGTGGTCGGAGAGATTCTGCCCGCCGCCCAGGTCGAGCGCATACTGAGAGACTACTACGCGGGGCGCTTGGGCGACGCCGACCTGGAAGACCGCCTGCTGAGAGACGTGGACGAAGATCAGTTCCGCGCGATCTGCCAGAACGCTCTCGAAGGACTCGCCTCTAAAAAGCTAAACCTCGAAATGCTCGTCGAGCGGCGCGCGCGGGCGCAGGAGCGCCGCGTGGTGCCGGAAACCATCTCGCGCTTCCTACAGGAGTCCGCCGACCAGGTCCCCCTCGGGTTGAAGCAGGTGGCGTCGCTGCCGCACACTTTCGAGCCGGCGAGGACGCCGACCATCCTCAGGCGTTACGAGAGCCAACAGGACTGGAAGCTGCCGGCCCTGGCGGCAAAGTATCCGCGACTTTCGACCGACCGCGAGACGGCGGAGGAGAACAATCTCGAATGGGTCACGCCGGGACACCCGCTCTTCGAGGCCCTGCGCCGTCACGCCTTGTCCCTGGCGCAGGAAGAGTTCGGCAAGGGCGCTTGCTTCTACTCCCTTGAGCGGGAAACGCCGTCGCGCCTCGATTTCTACCGCGCGCGGGTGGTCGACGGCCTCGGCAACGTGGTCCACGAACGCCTTTTCGCCGCGGAGTTGGGTGAAGGGGTGGAGACCCGCCTGCAAGAGGCGAGCGTACTCGGAAACTGCGCGCCGGCCTCGCCGCCGGACGTACTGCCGCCCGTCGCCGCTCGGCCCGAAGATACCGAGTGGTTATGGAAACACGTCCTCACTCCTTTTCTGGACGAGGTGCGCGCCGAGCGGCTGCCGGAGGTGAACCGGGTTGCGGCCCATGTGGAGCTTTCGCTGACAGAACTTTTGCAGAAGGCCGACGACGAGATCGGGAAGGCCGCCCTGGACGTCGAGCAGAAAGCTCCCGGGGCCGAAGGGCGACTCGCAAAGGCGGAGACGCGGCACGCCGACCTGCTGGCCCGGCGCGAGAGGAGACGCCAGGAGCTGGAGCGGCAAAGGTCACTCACCCTCCAGGCGGTCGAGCGGATGACGAGCGCGCTCATTCTTCCGCATCCCGAGCGGAACGCGCCGGAGCTTCAACGCCTCAGGCCCGACTTCGAGACTGAAGCCACCGCCATGCGGGTCGCGATGGAGTATGAGACGGCGCAGGGCCGCCAGGTCTACGACGTTCACGAAAAGAACCTGGGTTACGATCTGACCAGCCTCGACGCGAACTCCGGCGAGTTGCGGCTCATAGAGGTTAAGGGCATCGGCGCGCCGACCGGCACCGTGCTTCTCACGCCCAACGAGCGGCGCGTCGCCGAAGACCGGCGCGACTGCTACTGGCTCTACGTCGTCACGAACTGCAACGAGACGCCCAAACTCGAAGAACCCATCAAGGACCCGGCCCGATTCGAATGGCACGAAGTCACTAAGGTGGAGTATTACTATCTCTCGGTTAACGCGATGACCCGTGAGGAACGTCGCGGCGCGAAGAACGCGCCCGGCCCGGCGACGAATGACGGAGATAGACAATGATCGGTAATCCTCTCAAGATCAAAGATATTATCTCGGAGATGTCGCAGAGCAGTATTCGCATCCCGGAAATCCAGCGGAACTACGTCTGGAAGCGCTCGCAGATCGCCAAGCTCCTGGATTCGATTTACCGCGGATTCCCGACGGGCTCAATCCTGCTTTGGGACACGATCCAGGACGTGACCTTCAAAGACATGAAGACGAACTTGGGCCGCGGTGTCCGCCCGGACTTCATCCCGAAGATCGTGCTCGACGGGCAGCAGCGCCTGACCTCGCTCGGCCGGGTCTTCGACAGGACCACGGCCAAGCAGGATCGGATCATCTTCAACGTCATGAACGAAGTCTTCGAGCCCTACTCGCCGCGCAACTTTTCCGACCCGCGCTGGATTGATGTCACGCAACTGCTCACGGAGGAGCTGAGCGAGCTGGACGTGCTTGAGCGCCTGGAAGACGCGGGGGTGATCGACGGAAAGGATAGGGAACGGAAGCGGGAGATTCACAGGCGGCTGAAGAAGCTCGCGGCGATGCGCGAGTATCAATACCCGGTCGAGATCGTGCGCGAGGACGACTTGGAGGTCGTCACGGAAGTCTTCATTCGTGTGAACTCCGGCGGCACGCGTTTGCGCGAGGCGGAGTTGGCGCTGGCGCGTCTGGCCTGGAAGCTGCCGGGCAGCATCGTCGGGCCGTTCGAGCAGATGGAGGACATGTGCGAGGACCGCGGGTTCGAACTCGACGCTCGTTTCCTGATGCGCTCGCTCATCTCGACGGCGACACGCCAGAGCCGCTTCCGCGACCTCAAGGCGTTCTGGGAGCGGCCCGCCGGGGAGATCGAGCGGGCGTGGAAAACGACGGAGAAGGGCCTCCGCCTGGCGCTCGATTTTGTGGAAGGGAACATCGGCATCCCCGGCACCGAATTTCTGCCGTCGCAGTTCAGCCTAGTTCCTGTGGTCGTGATTTTCTCAAGGCGCGAGCATCTGTCCGGGACGGAAGAAAAAGATTTGCGGCGTTGGTTCCTGCTCGCCAACTCTTTCTCACGCTACGCCGGCCCGTCCGAGACGATACTGAATCAGGACTTGGCGATGCTCGGCAGCGACTGTGAAAATATTTCGGGACTGCTCGACCAGCTTCTGCGCGACCAGCGCGGCGAGCCGAAAGTCCGCAGCCAGGATTTGGAGCGCGCCGGGACGTCCAGCCCGTTCTTCCCGCTCTCTTACCTGGGCGCTATCCGCCGCAACGCGACTGACTGGTTCAAGGGCATTAAGATTCGGCGCGACTCGTTCGCCGAGGACCAGAACATCGAATACCATCACATCTTCCCGAAGAAGCACCTGAACGCGCGTAGCGTTGATCGCTACACGCGCGACGAGATGGCGAACCTCGCGTTCCTCGGTCAGAAGGCGAACCGGCGGATACTCGCGCGCGAGCCTGCGGACTACCTCGCCGAGATAGCCGAGCATGACCCCGCGCGGCTTGAGGCACAATTCGTCCCGATGGATCGCAGCCTGTGGGAGCTTGACCGCTACGAGGACTTCCTCGCCGCCCGCCGTCAGCTGCTCGCGGACGCCATGAATGAAGTGTTGGAGAATTAGGCAGTATCTGATTAATCGAGTAGCGAATTAGGGAGGAAGGGTTGCCGCGGATGAATACGGGCGGGCACAGATAAGAAGAGAAGCGGAGAAGATGTCCGGGACTGCCGGACTTCTCCATTCCCATCTGAGTCCACGCGCGTCCATTCGTGTTTAATTCAAAATGATTCCGAAAGAATGCAAGCGGCTGGCAGAGGTTGATTTCCCGATTGCCGTGGTGTCGAAGCACGCGGCGCGGGAGAAGTCCATACGGCACGGGCACCCCTCGACGCTGCACCTGTGGTGGGCGCGGCGTCCGCTGGCGGCGTGCCGCGCGATGCTGTTGGGGCTGCTCCTGCCGGACCCGTGCGACGAGAACTGCCCCGTTGATTTCAAGGAGAGGGCGCGTGCGCTGCTGGCGCGCGTGCAGGGGCGCGCGGGGCGGGCGGACGAAGACCTGCGCGCCGCGCTGCTCAGGTTCATCGGAGACTTCGCCAACTGGGACTTGTCCGCCAACGAGACCTACCTTGAAGTCTCGCGCGGGCTGGTGCGTGCGGCGCACGGCGGGGAGACGCCGCTGGTGGTTGACCCGTTCGCGGGCGGCGGCTCAATCCCGCTCGAAGCCCTGCGGCTGGGTTGCGACGCCTTCGCCAGCGACCTCAACCCCGTCGCCTGCCTGATAGAGAAGACGCTGCTCGAAGACATCCCGCGCCACGGGCCGGAGCTGGCCGAAGAGTTGCGACGCGTGGGGAAGCGGATCAAGCAGGCGGCGGAGAAGGAACTGGCCGAGTTCTACCCGGACGACCCGGACGGCGCGAAGCCCATCGCGTACCTGTGGGCGCGCACCGTGCGCTGCGAGACGCCGAACTGCGGCGCGGAGATTCCGCTCGTGCGCTCGTTCTGGCTGAGCAAGAAGGCGAGCCGCCGCCGCGCGCTGCGTCACGGGTGCGTGCGCCCGAAGGGCGAGACGCCGCGCGTGGAGTTCGAGATTTTCGAGCCGCGTTCGGAGGCGGAAGTCCAAAAGGGAACTGTCTCGCGTGCTAAGGCGACGTGCCCCTGCTGCAATATCACACTTTCGCCTGACCGCGTGCGGGCGTTGTTGTATGAGCAACGCGGAGGAGCCAACGTCGTTTTCGATACCCGCGGCCGGCGAGCCGGAGGCGCGAGGTTACTCGCCGTCGTCGTAAAGGCCGGGGGGCAGGGACGGCGTTATCGTCTCCCGACCGAGGCGGACTATAAAGCCATCTGGAAGGCGGAGCGGCGTCTGAGCCATCTGGTATCTGAATTCAGGCCGGGCAGCCTGAGTCCGCTACCTGACGAGCCGTTACCACCCGTCGGCGCGTTAGGATTTCGAGTCCAGCGTTATGGGGTTGTCGAGTGGGGAGACTTCTTCACCAGCCGACAGAAACTAGCCCTATTGAGCATCTCCAGGTACATAGCTGACCAAAAAGTATTCGCGCGCTCTATTGCCCTCGCCCTGGGGAAGCTGGCTGACCTCGCGAATGTCGTTTGTCCCTGGGAGCCTATCGCAGAATGTCCGCGGAATGTGCTCTCGAACGGCAGGATTAAACCGTCCTGGGACTTCGCAGAGGGAGTGCCAATTTCAGATTCGAGCGGAAGCTTTAGCGTGTGCGTTGAGAATCTAGTCAGTGGAATTTTGTCTGTTGAAGGCGTAACCAAGGTGGCGACGACGGAAGTCGCAGCCGCCCAAAGTTCCCCCTTACCTTCGGATTCCGCCCAGATTTGGTTTACCGATCCGCCGTACTACAATGCTATCCCTTACTCTAACCTGTCGGACATGTTCTTCGTTTGGTACAAGCGTGCTCTGCCGAACGATAACCTGCTGCGCGATCCATTCGAGCCTCAGAATCAATTAACCCCGAAAGCGAAGGAGATTATTCAGGACGAGGTTGAAGAAGTCGGCGGGGAGGTAAAAGACAAAGATTTCTTCGAGAGAGAAATGGCGCAGTCCTTCTTAGAAGGGCAGCGGGTTCTACAGGACAATGGTGTGGGCTGTGTGGTCTTCGCGCATAAAACAACCGAAGGTTGGGAGGCCCTGCTCTCCGGCATGATCAGGGGAGGGTGGGTCATCAGCGGGTCGTGGCCGATTGCGACCGAAATGGCTTCAAGGCTTCGCGCGCGGGATTCCGCCGCACTTGCCACCAGCGTCCACCTCGTCTGTCGCCCGCGCAGCGAAGACGAGGTCGGCGATTGGGGCAAGGTGTTGCGCGAGCTTCCACGCCGCGTCAGGGATTGGATGGACAGGTTGCAGGCGGAGGGCGTGCGCGGCGCTGACCTCGTCTTCGCGTGCATCGGCCCGGCGCTCGAAATCTACAGCCGCTACGCGAAGGTCGTTGACCCCGACGAGCGCGAGATACCTCTGGGCGGCGACCCCGAAGCCAAAGAGGCGCACCGCCGCGGCTACCTCGCCTACGTCTGGGAGGTGGTCGGGCGCACAGCCCTTGAGCAGGTGCTCGGGACGGCCGAGTCCACCGCGCGCAACGGCGCAGCCGGCGCTCTCGAAGAAGACGCGCGCCTCACAGCGCTCTTCCTCTGGACGCTGCAAAGCACCAACCCCGAAGCCCCCGACGACGGCGCGGAAGAACCCGAAGACGAAGCGCCCGAAGAGGAAGACGACGAGGACGAGTCCGCACAGGGCAAAAAGAAGAAGGGCTTCACGCTCGTCTTCGACGTGGTGCGCCGCTTCGCGCAGCCGCTCGGCATCCACCTCGACGACTGGGAAGGGCGCGTCGTCGAGACCAGGAAGGGCGTCGTCCGCCTCCTGCCCGTCGCCGAACGCGCCAGGCAGCTCTTCGGCGAGGAAGGGGCCGACGCGGTCGCCAGCCGCGTCGAGGCGACCGCAGACCTCAAGCCGACGACGTGGCTGCCCGGCTTCGAGCCGTCCGCCTCGCCCGCCATCAAAGGTAGAGGCCGCAAGCGCAGGGCGACGCAACTCCAGGCATCCGACGAAGCCTTGCAGGCCCGCCGCGAAGCGACCACGCTCGACCGCGTCCACGCGGCCATGCTCATGCAGGCCAGCGGCAGGGCCAACGCCCTCCGCGCCCTGCTCAAGGCCGAACAGGAGCGCGGCACAGACTTCGTCCGCCTCGCCAACGCCCTCTCCGCCCTCTACCCCAAGGGCAGCGAAGAGAAGCGCCTGGTGGACGCGATGCTCCTGGCCGTCCCAAGATAGTAGCCGCCGAGCCTTTTCCGACAACGCGAGAGTAAAAGGAAGTCCGAGATGGAGCCCTGGTACAAGGTAGCAACGCCCCGCGACGAAGTCCGCAAAGGGCGCTCATTCAACCCCGACGAGTTCGCCATCGCCCTTGAGCAGGTCGTCGCCGGCACCGCGCCCGAAGACTACAAAGACCCGAGAAAGTTTTTCTCCAGGACTTACTTCACGCGCGCCCTCCGCGAGCACTGCGGCATGGTGCTTCGCCGCCTGTCGGGCAAGACCGAGAACACCGCGCCCGTCCTCATGCTCATCACGCAGTTCGGCGGCGGCAAAACACACACCCTCACCACGCTCTATCATCTGGCGAACAAAGGGGAGAAAGCCAGCGATTACACGGGAGTCTCTGGGCTGCTCGAATCCGCCGGGCTCTCCGAAATCCCATCCTCGAAAGTCGCCATCTTCGTCGGCAACGCCTGGGACCCGCGCGAGGGACGGGAGACCCCCTGGATTGACATCGCGCGTCAGCTCGCCGGCGACGAAGGCGTCGCCATCCTCGGGACCGCGGCCAAAACTTCTCCCCCGGGGACGGAGACCATTAGTCGCATCTTCCAGGCGGCGGGCGGCTCGGTCCTGCTCCTCTTCGATGAGGTGCTGAACTTCGTCAACCGCCACCGCGGCATGGCCGAGAGCTTCCACGCCTTCATCCAAAACCTCACGGTCGCCACCACCGGCACCTCGCGCGGCGCGGCCGTCATCAGCCTCCCGCGCAGCCAGGTCGAGATGACCGACTGGGATATGCAGTGGCAGGAGAGGATCACGAAGGTCGTGCGCCGAGTCGCCAAAGACCTCATCGCCAACGACGAGGCCGAAATAAGCGAGGTGATCCGCCGCCGCCTCTTCGAGGACCTGGGCAACGAGCGCACCCGCAAAGGCGTCGCCAAAGCCTACGCCGACTGGTGCTTCGAGCGCCGCGCCCAACTCCCCTCGGAGTGGACGGCCGTTGACACTGCCCTGACCGAGACGAAGGCGAGGGAGTATCTGCGTACCAGGTTTGAAGCCTGCTTCCCCTTCCATCCCGCGACCCTGTCGGTCTTCCAGCGGAAGTGGCAGGCGCTCCCGCAATACCAGCAGACGCGCGGCACGCTGACCATGCTCGCCCAGTGGATTTCATGGGCGTACCGCGAGGGCTATCAACTCGCGCGGCGCGAGCCTCTCATCACCCTCGGCTCTGCGCCCCTCGAAGTGCCCGAATTCAGGGGCACGGTTCTGGGCCAACTGGGTGAATCTCGACTCCTCGCCGCCATCGAGTCCGACATCGCCGGCCCGCAGTCGCACGCGCGCGCGCTGGACGCCGACACCAAGGGCACGCTCCGCGACATTCACCGGCGAGTAGCCACGACGATCCTGTTCGAAAGCTCCGGCGGGCAAGTCGATAAGGTCGCTCATCTCCCCGAACTGCGGTTCGCCATCGGAGAGCCGCAGGTTGACACAACCTCCATCGACAACGCCGCGCTCGCCCTCGAAGCCAAAGCCTTCTTCATTCGCAAGGCGGGCTCCGACGGTTTCCAGATTCGCCATCAGCCAACGCTCAAAAAAGTTGTCAGCGACCGCCGCGCCTCTCTCGACGAGGAGACGGAGATTAAGCCGTCGATGCGCACCCTCGTCCGTAAGGAATTCGAGAAAGGCGCGAGACTCCCACTCGTAACCTTCCCGGACGACAGTTCGGCGGTCCAGGACTCTCCGAAACTAACCCTCGTCATAATGGAGCCGGAATCTGAGTGGACCGGCGACGCCACTCTCCGCCAGCAAATCGCCGAACGGACGCAGCGCCGCGGTGCTTCCCCGCGGCTCTACCCCGGCTCGCTTGTCTGGTGCTTGAAGAAACCTGGGCGCGACCTGCGTGAGAAAATAGAGGTCTGGCTGGCGTGGAAGCGAGTCGCCAAGGACGTTGCCGAAGGCACACTGGGCGCAGACTTCGACCGAGCGGACCGCGCCGAGATACAAACCAAGGTCACCGACGCCGAAGACGCGGCCAAAGATGAAGTGTGGGCCGGGTACCGCTTTGTCGTGTTAGCCGACAGCGGCGAGCCTGACGGCCTCAAAACGATTGACCTGGGTGCGGGCCACGCCAGCGGCTCGGAGACTCTGTGCGGGCGCATCATCACGGCCCTCAAATCACAAGCCCTTCTCAACGAGTCTGTCGGCGCGGGCTACATCGAGCGCAACTGGCCGCCCGCGCTCAAAGAATCCGGCGCGTGGCCCCTGCCCAGCCTCCGGCAAAGCTTCCTCAACGGCGCTTTGACCAGAATCATAGACCCGGACGCAGTCCTCCGAGGCAAGATCGTGGAATTCGTCGGCAACGGCGACTTCGGCCTCGCTTCAGGGCAGAAGGCCGACGGGACGTATGAGCGGGTCTGGTTCGCGGAACTCGTCGCCCCTGATGAGGTAGTATTTGAACACGGCGTTTTCTTACTCAAGAAATCAAAAGCTAAGGAACTTAAGACCGAAACTAAGACTGAGCCGGACGCCAGGTCTGTGCCCACCCCCGAGCCCCAATCAGAACCCGCACAAGGCGCGGCGGCAGGACGCGGCTCAATAGTCGAACCCGAGCCGCCCGCTCACACCCAGACAAGAACCTTTCATTTAAGAGGGACAGTTTCTCCAGAGGTGTGGAATCGGCTGGGGACAAAAATAATTCCAAAACTCCGCTCCGGGAATGACTTCAACATCGGAGTCGATTTTTCCGTCACCTTGTACGCCGACCTCGCTCAAAACATGGAGTCCGAGCTGCGCCAAATTCTGGAAGACTTGAACCTGACGGATAAGATGCGTATCGAGGAACACTAGGGCGGTTTTAAATTACGTGTCAGTTGAGACTGTAGGGGAGGGGACATGTCCCCTCCCCTACAGTCTCAACTGGCGCGCGCACGGACATATCGTTTCGCACGCGGCTGTGAAGCACCGTTAAAGATTCACTCGTAGACATCCACGGCGATTTGGGTGAGCGCATCGAGGTCAGGGTCTACGCGTCGATCGCGCCATTGCTCAAGCTTCAAGAAGTTGCCGCCTTCACCCACAACCGCGAACGCTTCGGGATGATCTTTCACGTCGCGCACGTAATTGGTAGCCGCGTGCGCGAGGGACGACTCCCTCCCGAAAGTTAGGAACTGCCCGGTGTCGGCGATGCTCCATTGCTCGCTGCCGTTGTCGTCCTGCCGCAACACTATATGTCCGGCCTTGTAGGCGCGCGCGAAGGAGCGGAAGGCGGTCGGGTGTGCCAGGGCGATGCGCAGTTGGGGCGGGAAGATTGGCAGGGCGATCTTATACTTGGTCTCGGCGCGGCGGCGTACGGATTCGGCGATGCTCTCGGGCATTTCGACGAAGGTGAGCGGCCGGCCCGCGGGGTCCACGCGCTCGGCGGCGGCTTCGTTCAACTCAAGCCGCCGGACGGCCGAATGGTCATCGCCCAGTTGTTGGGAGCGCGGCCCGTGACTGGGGGGCTTGGGAATATCGTTCCCGAACTCCTCTACGGCTTGCTGCTCCTCGCGTCCCAACTCTGTCGTCTTCGGCAGGATGAGCAAGACCTGCTGCGGCTGGCTCTCGGTGCGGACTAACTCGCGGCCCACCTCGCGCCGGCGGTTCCTGGTCATGTCCGCGAGGACGGTACCGATGCGCATGGCCGGGACGTTGAGCGCGAGGGTGCGCGTCAGGCGGTCTATCTCCGCGGTGACCTCGCCGGCGGCGGCGAAGCCCCGGCGCTCTTTGGCGATAAAGGATTCGACGGAGACGGAGGCGCGGTCTCCGTCGGCCTTGACCGCGAAGAAGAGGCGCTGGCGAATCGCCGAGATGGTGTCCGGCGTGCCGACCCAAGCCTCCAGGCCGGACCTGGCCCAGTGCTGAATCTGCTCCGGCCTCACCTCCAGGTCGAGGTAGACGCGGCCCTGAAGGCGCAGGAGGTGGCGGCGCGCCTGTTCGAGCTGGCTGCGCTGCGCCGCGACCTGCTCCAGCGCGCGACAGAAATCCTGCACCCACCGCTCCAGGTCGGCCGCCGCCGACTCTGCCAGGCTGATCACGTGGTCGGTCGCCTCGGTGGGCTGCGCGGGCGAGGTGCGGCTTCGGAGTTCGGGCTTCACGTTGCGCTCCAGCCGCGTAGCCAGCAGCCGCAAGGTGGCGACGGCTTCGCCGGGCCGCCAACCCCGCTCCCAGCCGGAGTCGCCGGCGGCGTGGCCCTGCAACTGCCGCGTCACCGCCGAGGCGAAGGCGTCGCCTAACCATTGAAGCGGGGCCGAGGAAGTGGACTCCATCAGATTTAAAAAACCGGTTACCTCGGCGGGATCAAGCGCGGCCCGCAGCAGCAATTGCAGCGGGCTGCCCGGCGTCTCCGCCCGGCTCCAGTCGTCCAGGAGTTGGCCGGGCCGGTCGGCCGACACGGGCTGGGGCTTCAAGCCGCCCTGCGCGTCGGGGACGACGTCGAGCAGGATGTCCGGGCCGAGCAGGCGCAGAAAGAGCTCGCACCTGACCTGGTCGTAGATGAGCGTCGGCAGGACGTGCGCGCCGAAGGTGGTCGTAGCCACCGCCGCGTGGGAAGAGATTGTCTGGGCTTGGTCAAGCAGGCGCGAGCGCGGGAGGCGCTCGACCAGCACCGAGGCCAGTTCGCCGCACTGGGCGGCGGCCGAATTTTGATCGCCGGCCGCCACGGAGAATATCCAGTGGTAAGGGCTTTGGGCCTCCACCTGGTCGAGCAAGGTCTCGCCGGGGACGTAGGTAACGCGCTGCGGGAATCTACGCGTGGTCAGCGCGGTCTCAAGCTCCATCGCCAGCGCCTGCTTGTTTTCGGGGTGACGACGTTCCGGGTCTTCGGATAAGACGCCGATTACCTTGAGCTGCGCGTCGAGACCCTGGCCCCCCTGCTGGCGCGCGATGCGCTGGAACAGTCGCCCCAAGTCCAGGAACCAGCCGCTCCCGACTCCGCCGTCGGCGGAGGCGAAGATCACGACCTGGCGCTCGCCGTCGGCGGCCGGGAGCGCGGCCAGTTGTTTGACCTTTTCGACCAGCGTCGGGAGTATGCCGTTCGGCGCGGAGAGCCAATTAAATAGCGCCAACCGCGCCAGCGGGCGTTCGCCCTTGGCACCGTCCGCCAGATTAAGCGTCGGGGGCGGCGCGTCGCGGTACGCGTAGGGGTTGAACCACAGCAGGTGGTCGGCGCGCGCGGGCTCGGGCAGGTATTCTTCGGTCTGCCGCACGGCGGCCGGGGCGACCAGAGGCTCAATCGGGTAACCTCCCCAATCCTCGAAGAGCAATTCCCGTTCGGCCTCCTGAGTGTCCGTGTCTATCCAGAGGAAGCTGTAGGGCTCGCCCGCGCGGCCCAGGTGCGCTTGCTTCAAGTCGGCGCGCACGGCGTGGAGCGCGCGCCGCCCCGCGCCGCCAATCCCGATGAAGAGCGTCGGGACCGGCGGGAGCCGTTCGAGCGTCGGGCGCGGCAGGGCGGGCAGAGGCCCGGGAAAGGTCGGTTCAGGAATCGGCGGCAGGTCCAGCTCCCTTGTCTCGACGACGCCGCGGGCCGGCTTACGCCTGCGCGCGTGCCCCAGGGCCCACGCCAGGGCAGGCAGGAGCATCAACAGGAGTGTGAAGTAAGTGATCTTGAGCAACAGCGGGCGGCGCTGCGCTTCAATCTGGTGCCTTTGCCCGGCCTTGTCAAAGAAGACCAGCCGGGGCGGCTCGACGCCGACATCCCACAGCCCGGCCGAGAGCGGAACGAGCGGGTGTGCGTAGGTCGTCGGCCCCTGCGGCACGGGCCGGATTGGGAGATTGATTGCGCCGCCGCCGGGCATCCAGTTAGTGTCTTCGAGCGGGGTCGCGAAGTGCCGCCCGTCCAGGCGGTGCGACAGTTGGCCGCTGCTGTCTCGCGGGGTCCGCGCCCCAGACGGCGCGCCCCTTGACCCGGCCGAAGCCGACGGCGCGATGGCGACCTTTATCTCCTGGAACATGCGCGCCAGTTCCGTGGGGTTGAGCGGGTCGAAGACTTTATCGGGGTCTGCCGTCACCTCGATCATCAGGGGGTCGGAACCCCTGTACGGCAGGCCGACCGAATAAAAGTTCACCTGCTGATTCTCCCGCATCACTCGGGCCGCTTCCATGATCTCGTCGGCGCAGGTCGGGCAGGAGGCTATCAATCCGTCGGTGTAGAAGATGACGACCTTGTCCGCGCCCGGTCGGGCGGTCGCCAACTGCTCCCCCAACTTGGCGAAGGCGACGCGTCCGTCCGTGCCCCGGCCTCTGGGCGACTGGGCGATGGCACTCAGCCCCTGGGAGAGCTGGTCGGGATTGTCCGTCCAATCGGTCTGCGTCTCGGCGGACTCGTCGAAGCGGATCGCTGAGTAGCGGATGCGCCCGCGCCGCTCTTTGGCGAGGTCTTGCACGACGTTCTGCGCGGCGGCGGCCATCTCGTCAATCGAGTCGGTCATCGAGGACGATTCGTCCACGACGAAGACCATGTCGATTGAGGACGGCTGCGTCGGCGCGGGCGTCGGCGCGGGCGTCGCCGCGGGGCTGGGCGGGGGCGTGGGGGTGGGCTTGAACCCGGCGTAGTCCATGTAGTAGACGGCCTCCCCCCACGGCATGACGACTTGAGGGGACACCCTGGTCTGCAGCTCGCCGGCCTGCGGCCGCGCGTTGGCTATGTAGACGTAAGCGGCGAAGGCCGCCAGCACCAGCAGCGGCGCAAGCAACAGGGCAATCAATCCGACCCAGAATCTCTTCCTGCGATCCATTGTGTTCACCTCGTGTCGCTAGGGGTTACGTCCGGCCGAGCGAACAGGCCGCAGCCGGCTACGGCAAGTTCACACGGTGTTGCAGGCCGGTGCGCGTCTTGGGGTCGCAGTAGAAGGTGAAGACCATCTTCAGCGGTTCGCGCAGGTATTCCGGCGCGTGCTTCGCGAGGAAATCATCGAGCCTGTCTTTGACGAACTCGACGAGCATCTCGTCGCGCGTCCCGTTCCTGGCCTGCGCGCTCTGGTTGACGCTCTGCCGGGCGGCCTCGCGCGGGATCGTCGTCAGGCTGCCGCGCCGGCCCTCGCCCTGTTTGAGCGTGAAGACGACCGCGGCCCTGACCACGTCGGCGCTGGGGTCATCCTCGCTGCTGGTGAGGAGCACCTTGCCGTTGGGGCCGTGCCAGACCCAGCCCTCGGCGGCCGGTTCGACCGCGCCGGTGGCGATGCCCTGCACGAAGAGCTGCATCATCTCCGGGTCTTCCAGCAGCCGCGCGACGCGCGGCGGGAGCGCGGGCACGTTGGCGTTACCCACCTTCATCAGGTAATAGCGCTCGACGTACCAGGCTTCCAGTTCCTGCCGGAACGGGTGGAAGACCTGCGCGCGGCGCAGCTCGTTGTCGTGCGTCTCGTCCCTGGTCAGGCTGTCGGCGCGCAGCGCGAAGTAATCGTTCCGGCAGACCTCTATGTCTCTGATGTCGTTGAGACTGGGCTTGACGATCTTGATCAGCGTGATCGCGTTGCGGTCGGAGTAGGCGCGCTCGACGTCGACGTTCCCGAACTTGAGGACGATGGCGTCGGCCAGGTCCTTCTTGCTGCCCCCCTTGGGGTCCTGAAAGACGAGCGTGCGCGACTCGGAGACGCCCGTGTTGATGAGCGGGGTGGTCTCCTTCTCCAACAGCTCGACGACGTCCTTGGGCTCGATGCCTTTGTTCTCGCGCACCCAGTCGAGGTAGGTGAAGATGTCCGTGTTGCTCAGCCGCTCGCTGATGCGCTTGTAGAAGTACTCGTAAAGCTCCTGCGGCAGGTTTCGGATGTGGCGCGTGGAGAAGCGCTGCTCCCGCAGGTCGAGCGAGTCGATGACGAGTGTGACGGTCGGCTGCCCGTCGGGCGTGAGGCCCGCCTCCCAGTGCGACTTGTTGATCAGGTCGGCGGCCAGCCCGCCGGCCGACTGCTCGCGCAGCGCCTGCTGGTAGCCGTGCATCGTCTCGTCGGGCTTCGTGCCGAAGCTGATCAGGGCGCTGCGGTTGTGCGCCGCGCGGCGCAGCCGCTCCTCCAGCGTGCCCTTGAGGTAGAGCTGGGTCACGGTGAAGAGCGCGGAGGCTTCGCCCTGCTCGCGCCCCTCGCGCCGCACCATCGCGTCGAAGAGCTGGCCGAGCAGGTACTCCCAGTCGCGCAGCCGGCGGTCGACTTTAAGCACGAGCTGCTGCATGTCCTTCAGCAGCTCGTGCTTCTGATACCAGCTGATGAAGGCGGAGGACTCGTCGCGCGCCGTCTGCTGGTAGTCCTCCACCCAGGTGCCGAAGCCGAGCATCCCGGACTTCTTGCTCTCGCGCAGTTCTTGAAGCGCCCGCGTGTACCTGTTGTTGCGCTCGGACTGCTCCTTGGCGACGGCGGCGACGAACTGCCCAATCACTTCGTGAATCTTCCGTAGCGGCCCCTTGTCGCCCAGCATCCAGGTCACCTCGGCGAAGAGCCGCGTCAGCACCGTGCCTTCATCCGGCGCGTCGCCCGACTGCGCGAACTGCCCGCGCTGCCTCTCCAGTTCGCCGATGAAGAGGTCGTCCAACTCCTTCTGCAGGCGCTTGGAGATGGTTTCGAGCACGTGGCGGCGGCCCCTCTCGAAGGTGCGCTCGCCGCCGTCGGAGTTGGTGTAACGCTTCTTGATCTCTTCGAGCTTGTCGGCGAAGCGGACTTTCGAGTCCTCTTGCCTCTCCTTCACGCCTTTGGGGTCGGCGGCGTTCTCCTTGTAGGTCTTGGTCTCCCACTCCTTGGGGTCCTTCGGGCGATCCGGCTCCTTCAGCGAGTAGTAGGGGTCGACGTAGCTCAACAGCACGGCCTGCTCTTCGGGCGTGCGCGTGCCGCCGGTCAGCTCGTACCAGACGGTGACGATGCTCCGGGCGTTCAGCTCGCGCCGGACGAACCCCTCGCGCGCCTGCTCCGGCTTGTTCTCGTGGTCGAGCAGTTGCTTGAAGAGTTCGAGCAGGTTGCGGAACTTCTCCGTCGCGCGGTCGGCGCGGTCCTGCTCCTTCCCGGCGAGCAGACTCTCGACGCGGTCACCCACCTCCTTCGGGGCGGCCGCGCGCCGCAGGTACTCGGCCACCTGCTCCCACGCGAAAATCTGCGCGAAGGTCTCGGTCGGGACGTAGACGCGCGCCGCCCCGAAGGCCGAGGCCGCGGCGTAATCGTTGACCGCCTTCTCCAGAAGATTCGGGCCGGAGGCGTCGTCGAGGTAAGGGTCGATGGCGCTCGCCACCGAGGTGAAGAACTTCTTCCGGTCCTCCGGCGTCGGGCAGTCGCTGCCGAGATAGAAGAGGTCGCTGAAGAGCTTGCTCTCGACCAGCGCCGCCTGCTGACCGTTCTTGTCGTAGACCACGCGCGAGGAGACCAGCTTGTTGCGCCTCACGTCCACGTACTTGTCGTCCGTCGTGATGGTCTGCTCCTGCACGCGCTCCAGCTCGCGCAGCAGGCTGTAGGCCCGCCCCTGGCTGACCCCGCGCACGTTCTTGTAGACGTTGGGCAGGACGATCACGCCCGTCACCTTGAGTTTGATGTTTTCGCTGACGAGCCGCCCGGCGAGGTGCGTCAGGTAGGCCGCGTCGATCAGGCAGCCGGCCCCCGTGCCGCCCGCCGAAGAGCCGACCAGCCAGACGTTCACGTCCGAGCCCCTGGCCTCCTCCGAAAGGTTGCGGATGATCGGGCGCAGGTGGGAGATGATCTTGTCGGCGTTCCTGAACATCGCGTAGCGCCCGATCTGCCGCTGCTGCGCCGCGCCGATGGTGACCGCGAGCTGGTGCGGCGGGACGTTCTCGCTCAGCCACGGGGCGTGCAGCCAGTTCTTCAGGTGCGGGTGCGCGTCCGGGTCCCCGGCCGGCGACAGGTACTCGAAGACGTGCGTGCGGAGGTCGGGCGGGAAGTCCACCAACTGAAAGTACTCGGTGAGGGGGTCGAGCGAGGCCGCCTCGTCTTCACTCTTGGCCGTCTTCTCCTCGGCGCCGCCGCCGACGATCTGCACGTTGATGCCCGGCTCCCAGTCGGCAATGGTGTCGAAGAGGAGGAACTTGATGGTGTCGGGGACGCGCCCGTACTTGAGCACCGTCAACTCCTTGAGCGAAGTCAGGACGTGCGCGCCGGTGCCGCCGAACCCCATGACCAATGCTTGCATTGCCATATCTTTTTCTCCTTAGCTCTCGCGGAAACTGTTATGGGTGTGGCCGTGAGCCGCGCGTCTGAATTGCGGGGCCACGCTGAATGCTGCTGCCGGTGCCCCGGCGGGCGCTACGGTTCCTCTTCGAGGCTGATGGCGTAGTCGCTGCGCGGCAGTCCCTCCAGCCGCTCGACCTTACCTTTCCGCAGCCGCGCGGTGTAGCTCTTCTTAGGGTCGTCATCCCAGCTATAGATCACCTCGGCCTCGACGCGGTCGACCAGCGGCGCGCGCTTGATGCGCAGTTTGACGGCCGTGTAGTCGCGCTCGTCGGTCGGGACGCTGTAGGCCCGGTCGTAGTTAAACTGTGTGCCCCCGGTGATCGAGAACTTTCTGCCGTAATACCCGTCAGGGTCATAGTCGGCGTCGTAGATTTTGACGGCGACGGTGCGCCCCTTGCGGCGGTCGGCGAGCCAGACGACCCCCTTGGGCAGCGCCCGCTTGCCCGCCAGGTAGAGGCCGCCGCCCACGAGCGCCAGCCCGACCAGCAGCACCGGCCCCAGGATGAGCCACGAGAAGCGCACCTTCAGCCCCAGCGCCAGCGGGTCGCCGCCGATGCGCTGCGCCTCGGCGTCCTCGGGCAACTCGACCGAGTCCAGGTAGTTGCCGGCGGTGATGCGCCCAGGCTGCTCCGTCAGGCGGACGTTCACGCGGCCCGGCGTCCACCAGCCTTCGCCCCTCAGCCAGTCGAGCCGCGTCGGGACCGCGCCGGTGAACGACCCGTCGGCGGCCACCGAGAGGGGCAGCGGGGCCCCGCCCAGAGGCGCGCCGGATTGATCCACCAGGTCCAATCGCAGCCAGGTGGCCGGGTCTGTGACTAAGCCGGCGAGGTCGGTGACCTTGTTGCCTTTGGCGTCCACCACCACGAACCTCAGCGGGGCCTCGCCCGACGGCCGCAGCACGCGGAAGCCGCCCACCGGGTCCGGGTCTTCGAACCGGACGAAGTAGGGGTGTAGGTCGCTGACCTCCAGCGCCTCGTCGTACGAGGAGGCGTTCGACTCGAAGACGTCCACCTCCGCGCCGTTCTTGAGCTTGACCAGCCCCTTCAGCCGCACGCGGTACGTGCCGAGAGCGGGCGGCGACCAGCGGGCCGCGAACTTGCCGTCGCCTAAGTATTCCGCCTTGAGTTCGGCCGCGGGGCCGGACTGCGGCGTGATGACGATGACGCCGTTGATCGGGTACTCCGAAAGCATCTCCAGCGGCGCGCCCTGGCTGGTGCGCGCTTGAAAGAGGATGCGCGCGGGGGCTTCGAGGCCGGTGGCCCTGGCGGGCGAGAGCCGCTTGATGTCGGCCGCGGTCTCCTCCACCCGCCAGCTATAGCTGCGTGCCGGGTCGCGCTTGATCTTATAGACGCCTATCTTCGGGTCGTCAACGACGAAGCGGGCGAAGTTACCGGGGGTGACCGCCGGCCCGCCGGAGGAGGTCGGAATGTCTTGCCCGTCGGGGTCGGTGACGGCGACGGCCGAGCGCGGCTGGCCCATGTTGATGCTGAAGACCAATCGCCGCAAGTAGGGCGGGCAGTTGTACTCGTCGCCGTTCAGGGCCGCGCTCTTCGAGCCGAGCCAGTCGTCGACGATGTCCTGCATGATCGTGAAAATCTTCGACGAGGCTGTCTCGGCCAGGCGCGCGTGGCCTGGCTGCTCGGTGACGCTTTCCCAGAAAGCGCCGTCGCCGTCGTTCCAATAGTTGCTGGCGTCGTTCAAGCCCACCACCCACATCTCCACCTTCTCGGCTTTCAACGCCTGGGCTTGAGTTCTGACGGCGGACTGCAACTCGGCGAGCGAGTGGCCGGGCACGTCCGGGCGGCCGTCGGTGATGATGAGCATCACCCGCCGGCGGCCGGGCAGCGGCTGCGCGGCCTCCATCTTCGCGTATTCCGCCAGGGCCAGCCGCATGGCGTCCGGCGTGTTGGTGTTCCGCAGCGGGTTGTCAATCACGGAGCGCTCAACCACGGCCTTCGTGTCGCGCAGCGCGCCCCCCGGGTCTGAAGGGTTGTAGCGGATGACGTGATTCGAGAGCGTCACCGTGGCGGCGTCGCCGAAGTCTATGACCGAGACGCGGTGCACGAACGGCGTGCCTTCGACGTGCTCGGCCAGGCGGTAGATCAGATTCTTACTCTGCCCGACGCGGTGGGCGTACTGGTCGTTGCGCGGGCTCTTCCACATGCTGCCCGACTGATCCAGTAGGATGGTCACGTCAAGTCCCGAGAAGGGCGCGGGCCCGCCCGGCGTCTGCGCCCGGACGGCGCCGCCGAGGACGAACAGCAGGAGCGGGAGCAGGATCAACGTTCGTTTGCGCATGCGGGCACTCCCTTGTCCAGATACTCGCGCACCCATTCGGGCAGATGCGGCCGACTCGCGCGGGCTTCGAGGATCAGCTTCAGCGTATCCCGGCGCGCGCGGTCGAAGCGGTGGTAGAGCTTGAGTGACCGCGGCGCTTGGGCCGGGATGAGCCGCAGGTAGTCCAAGTGCGGCTCCGGGTCAAACGTCCCGCCCCACGGAACTTTCGGCTGGCGGTCACGGTCTTCCAGTTGTGCGAGGGCATGCGTAAAGGCCACCTCTTCGGCATGCAGCGCGTCGAGCGTGGCGGCCAGTTGATCCAACCGCGGCAGGCCCGACGCGGGCAGCAACACGCAAGCCTCGCGGTAGACCATCTCCTCGTACTCGGACGACACCAACTGCCACATCGTGCCCCCGGTGGCCTCGGCCTTAGAAAACGTCTCGACGACCTTCCTGACGTACTCGGCCATCTGCTCGAAGAGGCCCGGCTCTAACACGTCGAGCGCCTCCCTGCTGCGGCACCGCTCGGCGGTCTCGCGGATGCGCTGCCCCAGCGAGAAAAGGTCTTCTTGAAGGGGCCGCAAGCGGTCCAGGTCCTTCAGTATCTGCGCGCGGACGGCGACGCCGTCGAGGCGGCGCGCGCGGGCGTAGGCGTCCTCGAAGTCCTGGCGCGCCTCGTCCTGGCGCAAGTCCGCCTCCTTGAGCCGGGCGAGCGATGTCAGTATCCGGGTGAGTTCGGCGACGCTCAACTTCGCGCGGGCGAACTTCTGCGACGGCTGCCGGTGCTTGACCGGGTGCGGGATGTGCAGGCTGAGAAAGTCGCTGAGTAGCCTCCACCGCTCCTCCTCCCGCTGTAGCGACTCGTGCAGCGGGTTAAGCCCGCCGGGCTCAAGGAACTCGCGTTCGGCCATCGCGCCCAGCGCCCGCTCCGCGACCTGGTCGCTTTCCTCTGCGAGACGGTCCGCCGCCTGGTAGAATTGCTCGGCCGCGCTGCTTTTACGCTGGAATGCCTGGTAGGCCCAGGCCAGCATGACCGTGTTGTTCTCGGCTTGCCAGTGGAGCAGCAGTTTCTTCAGGCGCTGATCCAGCAGCGGGCCTGGTTCGACGTTTCTCAGGTAGTCGGCCAATTGCTTGACGGCCCCCGACGAGAAGCTGTCGAGCAGCCCGTCCTCGATCTCAAGCCACGTCTGCCACTCGGCCAACTCGCGCGTCGTCGCGTCACCCTTCTCCTCACGGGCGAGCGCGCGGGGGATGAGTTGCGCCAGCTTGTCCACCCATTCCTGCCGCCCTTCGGCCCAGACGGCCTCGATGGTCTCCAGCAGGACGCGCTGCGGATGGTCCAGGTAACTCTTGACGTTCTCCCAATCGCTCGAAAGATATTCCGCGGCCTCCGCGCTGCCGCGCCCGCGCGCCTGCGCGATCTTCAATTGCGTCCGCAGCCGGCTGGCGTCGGTGCTCTCGGGCGGTAACTCCTGGTTCAGCTCCCGCTCGGCTTCCGCCAGGCGCGCACTTCTTATGTGCTGCTCGATCCGGCCGATAATTGCTTTACGCTGCAACTCCTGCTGGTAAGTCAGCAGGCTGGTGCCGGCTTCGCCGTCGAGCGAGGAGGCGGCTCCCTCGTACTCTTCCGGCGTGAGGCTGTCCTGGAGCAGCCTGTCCAGCGCGGCGTACCACTCCTGCTGTCGCCTGGCTTCCTGCTGGGCCAACGCCTCTAACAGCGCGTCGGGCTTGGCGGACGGCAGGCGTTTGCTGGCGGCCTGCCAGTCGGCCCACCACTGCGCGGCGGAGCGCCAGTCCGTCAGCGGCCCCCGGCGCGCCAGCGCCCTCAGCTCGAACAGAACCTCCTTCTCGGCCACCAGCGCGGCGTAAATTTCGCCCGGATTGTTGGCCTCGATCAGCTCGAAGAACGCCTCAAGTCTCCAGTTGGTCAACGCGCGGTCGAGTTGGTAGCAGGAGATGCGGCGCGTGGACTCAAGTCGCAGCTTTTGCGCGAGGGCGTGTTTAGGGGCCTGCGCTAGAATCTCCTCGGCGAGCAGCAGGCCCTCCTGATAGACTTGCTCTGAGGGAGGCGGCGTCGCGCCCCTGAATGTGTTCAGCGCCTCTTCGATCCGCTGGAGCCACGCCGCGTACCGCTCGGCCTCGTCGCGCCACGCCTCGGGCGCGGGCGGCGCGCCCGACTCTGCGGCCGGCAGCTCGAAGGCTTGGCCCTCTTGCATCGCCTTCCACGCGGCGGCGTGTTTACTGATGGCCTCGGCCGTCTTGCCCATGTGCGCCGCGACGGCCGGCGGCACGCCTTCCATGTCTGCGCGCAGGCGGTTGGAGATGGCCGTCAGTTCATTCGGGTGGCGCGCCCTCTCCACGTTCGTGCGCGCCTGGACGCTTACCGCCTCGATGCCGCGTTGAAACCAGTCCTCGCCCACCTGCCAGTGACCGGCAGCGAATCCCGCCGGCAGCCGGTCGAATTCCGCCCGGAAGTCGCGCAGTTGCTGGGTCGTCACGGCCACGAGTGCCTGCGCGCGGACGAACTGCTCGACAAACTTTGACAGGCGCTCGCGCGCGTCCCCCAGCCGGGACCGCCATTCCTTCGGCACTCGCGTGTGCGGCAGGTATTCCTCCAATTTCTGGAGCAACTCCACTTGCAGCCGCATCTCGGACCAGTTGGCCGGCGCAGCCTCGGGAACTTGCCGCAGGAAACTCTCCACCGTCCGGCGCAGGCGAACGACTTCGTAAACGTCCTTTTGCAGTTGCTCGACGCTCGGCTTGAACGAGTCGGGCAGGGGGGCCAGCTCGTCCAGTAACCGCTGGGCCTCGTCGAGCGCCCAAACCTTGAGCGCCGCGTCGACGGACGCGGTCGTCTCTTGCAGGCGCAGGTGGAAGAGCCCGTCGCGCAACTGACCGAACTCCGGCAGCGCCTCGTAGGCGGCCACGCCGCGCACGGCGGCCACGAAGTCGTTCAGGGCCGCGATCTGCTTGGACTGCGCCCCCGGCCTTACGTCCGGGAGAGCCCTCGCGATCCAGAGCCGCAACTCCTGTATGACCTCCGTGCGCAGCGGCGCGGCCATACCCGGATAGTCCTCCAGCCGCCTGAGGAAATTTGCCAGCCGGTGATCGTTGAAGCCCATAATCGAAGGCCACAGGAGCATCAGTTCATCCAGTTCCGGGTCCACAAGCTCCGGCACCGCCGGCTTGTCCGTGTTCAGCAGGTCGCGCGCCGCTTTGGCGTAGATAGTCCCTTCCGCTTCGCGTATGACCTCGCGCAATCTCTCCTCCCCTCGCGCACGTTGCTTGGGGTCGGCGCTGCGCCGCATGATTTTGGCATGCCTGAGCTTTTGCTCGATCTCTTCCATGACGCTGCCGACCGTAAACTTACTTCACTTCAACCCGCGGCCCCCAGTAAGCGTTTCCCTGAGGGAAGATGAACCGCAACTTATAAATGCCCGCCGGCACCTCCTTAGGCTCCGGCACGGTGGCCCCGGCGATGGGCCGAGCCCCGCCGACGGCGACGCCTTTATCCGAGGAGAAGAACTCGAATCGGTCCGGGGGCGGCCCCGCGCCGACCGGGCGCGCCGCCAGGTTCAGGCCCTCGCCGCCGCGCACCTCGGCCGGCACGGCCTGCTCGGTCAGCGCGTAGACGGCCGCGAAATTCTGCGTCGCCCGCACGTCCCGCCCCTTGACCGCCACGCCTACGCCGAGGTGCGTGTAATCCTTCTTGAGAATGTTGTCCTTGTGCCCAGGGCTGTTCATCCAGTTGTTCATAATGGACGCCGCTAACTTCTTCTGGTCGGAGAGGTCCATGTTGGTGCCCATCCAGATGTTCTCGCCCGTCAGCCCGATCAACTGCCGGTGCGCCTTCGCGAGCCGGTCACTCGCCGAAAACCCGTCCGGGTCTTCGTGCGCGAAGAAGGCGCGCACGAACATGTCGTCGCTGTGGCCGCGCGCCGCGTCCTGCAACGTGGTGTCCAACTGCAACGGGCCGGCCCCGACCTTCGCCCGCTCCTGATTGACCAACTCCAGAATTTCGCGCTCGATCTCGTCGGAGTGCGCGATGCCCGCCCGCGCCGCGTCGGCCGCCCCCGGCCGCGGGATGGGCGGCCCGATGGTGGAGGCCGGCGGCCCCTGAGTCGCGCCGCCCCCCGTCCCGTCCGCCACCGGCTGGCTGGCGCGCCCCTTCACGTTGGGCGGCGCGGGCGTGCCCATAGACCCCACCACGGGCCGGAACCACAGGAAGAGCGCCAACAGCAGCCCTGCGATAATCGCCAAAGTGACGATCAGCTTCACTCCGCTCACCTCCTTTCACCCGCGGTCGGGGAAAGCCGCCATTTTCAATACTGCAACCAGGCCGAAGGGTTCGCGAGCGAGGCCCGGCCCGGATTCTCCTGGACGCCCTTCACAAAATAGGGGAACGAGGTTATGTCCACGACCACATCCCCTGTCGGGATGGTCTGCATTTTCGAGCGCACTTTGTCCCTGACCGTCGGCAAGTTGCGTAGCCCCGCGTAAACGTCGTCCGGCTCCATACCCTCCGGCCGCTTCTCGAAGAGGCCCACTTCGACGACTTCGACCTGGAACTCCGACAGGGCGGCCAGCATCGCCGAGCAGGCCACGGAAACGGCTCTCCGTAAGAGAGCATATTCCTTCAGGTCGCCATAGTAAGTGCGCAGCAACAGGTCCGCCCTGATCAAATAGTGCAGCCACTTGTCGCCGAAAGCCTCGGAGAGTGCTTTGTCCCATAACTGCTGGCCCGAATACTCCTCCATCTGGCCGAGCAGTTCCTTCACGCCCTTCTTCACCTTGTCGAGGTGGAGCGCCTCGATCACGTCCCGCTGTTCTTCGGAGGTGTTGTCCGCGGTGGTCTCTTTCTCCAGCGCGATAAGTGCCGAAGACAGCCCGAGCCTGAGCTGGAGGTAGACGCTGGCGTCCCTTTCCCGTCTTAACCTCTCAAGAGTCCCGGTGATCGCCTGGTCATCCTCCCTCAGGCCGTCGGTCTTGAAGTTGAGTTGGAGCGCGATTTCTTCGACTAACTCCTTGCCCGCTCCGAGCTGGCCCTGGGCCGTAATCAACTGCTGATTTAAATTGTCGCGCTCGATCTCTAGCCGCCGCGCGCGCTCTGCCTCGGGCTTCACATTCTGGTATTCAGTCGCCAGGGAGAACACCATGTCGCGCACCGTCCCGTTTACGTCAGGCAATACCCGCCGGACCTCACTCGTGATCGCTCCGTAGTTAGCCACGACCGCATCTATGGCCTCGACGAAAGTTTGCTCGTGGTGATACGACCCGAGTTTCTCCACCGTGACTGACCTTTCATTTATCAGGAGCGTGACGGTTTCACTGACCTTCCTCTCCTTCCTGGAATATTCGCGCAGCGACTCTTTTATCGTCTTATACTCTTCGATGACTTCGGCGGCGGCAGACATCTGGCTTTTGAGTATGGTGACGATCTCGTTTGGCGGCGTCGGTTCAGGCAGCCACTCCCTCAGATGGGTCTGCCTGATTTCTTCAAGGCTCGTCTGGACGAACTCCAAATTCCTCTTGATCTCTTTGACATGCGCCCCAGGTCTGGCGTACCGCGCTTTCAAGAAATGATAGAGGTCGGCAACCTCTCCCACCTCTATGACGAGGGCGTCAGTTTGCTCCCCCGCGTATTCCTGCCCGTGCCAGCCGGCCCAAATATTTTGAAGCGCCCGTACAGCCTCGGTGTCCATCGTCAGCTTGCCGCTCAAGCTGTCCACACTGACTTGAACCCCGTCTACTTTTGTCGTGAGCTTATGAAGGTTCTGCGCCATCTCCTGAAAGACCAGCGGCACGTCCGCCATGCCCTGCGGCGGATGCATAAGCGGGAGAGGTGGCGGCGTTCCATCGCCAGGGAGAGACAGGCTTTTTTGAAGTTCCTCCATCTGATTCTGTAGCTCGGTGTAAGCTCCGTACCATTCATCGGCGCGCTGGCGGGCCTTATCTTTCCCCTCATTCAACGCCGCCTCTATCGCTCGTTTTGCTGGGGGGTGATTTTTACGATGTACGATATTCACATTCACTAATCGGGAAACGATGGCGTCGGCCAGGTTATCCTGCCCTTTACCTTTTTGATTTTGCGCCGCGCCCGCCTGCTGCGTTTCAGGGTAAGCCTGTTCAATTCTCCTCCGCCGGTCGCGCGCCGTGTTGATAATCGCCGCCAGAGGCTCCGAGATTTGAGGCGGCACGGTCAGGGCGGGGGGGGACGTATTCCCCGGCGATGCCCCTTGATGAGCAGGGCGGACAAAACCCCAGACGACGAAGGCAAGTGCGGCCAGTGACAGCGAGAGGGTGACGATGAAGCTGGAAATTAGCCAGCCGGGCGCGCCGCCGAAGAAAGAATCCTCTTTCGCCACTACTGACCCCAACATCACTCCTGAAATGGTATTTATACTCTGTAACGAGCTGATTTCAACTTTCAGCTTCAGTTCATCGCGGGAATCTTCAGTCGGCTCTTCGGCGGCCAACACGTTAGACACGTACCGCCGGATGGCTGTGGCAAATCCCACGTCGTCCGACAGCCCTTCAAATAAGTTTAGATTCTCATTTGAGGCATTCTCGACTTGTGCATCGTCAACGGCAACACCCTCGTTTTTCAGCTTTCTTGCTAGCTCGCCCAAAGTCGCAAGGTCACCCGTGACATTTTCGCCCAGCAGCTTATTAATGCCGGCGACTTGCGAGTCCCCGGATGAACATCCCGCCTCGTCAAAGAATTTCACGACCTGACCGCCGCCGTAATTCTTCAATGAACTGCCCAGCTTACCGGTCGTGTCATCCCGATTGGTGGGCGAATCAGATTGAGCATTCATCCAGTAGAAACAAAACACCTTGCTCTCGGTCCCGCCCTTGGGCGTGAGAACGACCCCCACCGCTCTGGCATTCTGACCGCCGATTGGGGCTGCGGCGCTCACCAGTCTCAGTTGATAATTTTTCCCGCCGCACACGATTGGCTGGGTGCTCTTGACCGTCTGCGCTTGCTGGGCCGAGGCGGTTGAGGCCGCGGCGCAGAGCAGCCCTAAGCAGAGCCACAGGGCGCGGAAGACTCGCCGGGCCGGCCGGGGCCGCGCGGCCCGACGCAGCCAAACGAGCCGCGGCACGACGGGCGCGTTGCCGCTCAAAGCTATTGTTCTTCCACTGAGTGCTTGCGACATATCTTGCCTCCTACGGCTCTGAGCTTACCCCTGCGGGTGTAGCAGCACGTTCCCGACCGGCCACGGCGGCGTGGTCACGGTCTTGGCGATCTGCCCCTCCGTGAACACGGGCGTGCTGTTCTCACCGTCTTTGCCCTCCAGGTAGATCGCCAGCTCCCCGCCCCTGATCTCCTTGCGGACGTACAGATGTTTGTCCTGGCCCAGGATGTCGTCGGTGACGAATTCCTGGTCGGTCAAGTCGATGTAGAAGTGCTTGCGCAGCGACTTCAAGTCCTCGCGCGGGTGCGGGTCCTTCAGGTTAACTTGCACGAGCCGGAAGGTCGGGCTCGACGTTAAATCAATCGGCTTGTCCCAGTCTTTCTCCAGCACCAGGTCGTCGTATTTGGTCAGCACGCCGAGCCGCGGAGCCAGGGCCGCGTCGTCGCTGGCGTCACTGAAGGCGCGGCTCAAGTCCTGACGCGCGATGGCCCCGAGCACGACGGCGCTCTTCATCTCGCCGCTGTTGAGCAGGTCTGGGAATTCCGCGTTCGGGAAATGCCCCCAGACCTTCTCGCGCAACTCCGGGTAGAGCGCCCCCCGGCCCGAGACGATGACCGTGTCGATGTCGGCGGCCGCCGCGCCCGCGCTGCCGAGCAGCTCGTTGATGACTTCGTCGGTCACGAAGTCCAGAAAATCCGACATGCGCCGGTCTTCCTCTATCAGCCGCGCGGGGATCGAGAGGTTGATCACGCCTTCCGACACCCACAGGCCGGACCCGTCCGCCGGCTCCTCGATGGTCGGCAACTGACCGCCGGCGTACCTCACCACTTCCATCTCCCTGCCGAAGCCGACCCTGACCGTGAGGGGCGGGCAGTCGGCCAGGCGGCCGCCGCTGTCCAGCACGTCCTTGCACGCGCGGCCCCACTTATGCTTGGCTTCGCGCAGCCACTTCCACAGGCGGATGACGGCCCGCCGGTGCTCGTCCGGGTTCTCCTTATTCAGCGAGCGCCCCACGATGGGCAACTGGTATTTGAACCCTTTTGCCTCGACGATGCTCGGGTCACTCAGGAGGCGGTGGATCAGTCGCGCCAGGACTTCGTCGATGTAGTTGCCGGCCACCGGCACGCCGAGGCGCTTCTCCACCTGCCACTGTAGCGGATAGCGGGGCGGGTCTTGTTTCCACTCGACCTTGATCAGCGAGAGGTCCAGGGTGCCGGCCCCGAAGTCGTAGACCAGGATGCGTTCGGTCCCCGCGCGCGGCTGCCCGCGCATCTGCTCGGTGCAGTAGTGGTAGGCCACCGCGTCGGATTCGCTGATCAGGCGGACCCGCTCGGGCAAGGGGATGCCGAAGCGGTTCGGCTTGCCCAGTGCCCTGTAAGCGGTCCGGTGCAGGAGGTCCTGGTGCCGGCGCGTGAAGGTGTTCGGGTGCGTGATGACGATCTGGTCCGCGTGGTATTCGGAGTCGAACAGGTAAGCCTCCGCCAGGGCGGCAAAGCCCGACTCCACCATCTTCTCAAGCGGCAGCGGCTTCTGTACCTCCCTGCCGTTCTCTTTGACCTGAATCGGGATGCTGCGCGAGGCTTTGCCGAGCCAGGACTTCAGGGAGTAGATGATTCGCCCAGGGCGCTCTTCAAATTCGTGCGTGACGGCCGGCAGCCCGATGTAGTCCGGCTCGCCCGGCTTCATGGAGAGATGCGGGGAGTAGTAGCCGGGGAAGCCGGGCCGACTCTTATCGCCGGACGGGTCGCGCAGGTCCGCGTTGCAGCAGATCCAACTGGGCAGCAGGTAATGGGTGTCCTGCTCTGAGTTCCTGGTGTCGTACTCGGCGAAGCTGCGCCCGCCCTCCACGGTGATGTCTTGCAGCGGGATCATCACCACGCTCTCGCCGCGCCCCGCGCCCAGGGCCGCGCTGATGGCCGAAGTGCCGAAGTCTATCGCCAGCCAGTGCAGGCCCGGCAGTTGTTCAAGGCTGAACGGGATGACGACCGTCAGCGGGCGTTGTCGGACCACTTGCCCCTTATCGTCCGTGACGCGTATGGCGAGCTTGACCACCGCCGCGAGCCGGTCGGCTTCGATGCGCGCCGAGATGATGCGTGAGATGAGGCCGGGCTGGAGGCGCACGGCGCGCACCTGCGCCGGCTCGCCTTCTTTGACCGCCGCTTCGGTTTGCGGCGTGTTGAAGTCGTAGACGCCGAGCATGTCGTCGAGCGTCTGGCCGCCCTCCATCTGGATGCTGTTGCGGACGGCCTGATCGCAGTCGATTTCGACGGTCCAAGAGACCTCGACCAAGCCCCTCCCCGCCGAGCCGGAGTTGCCGATCTCGAAGCTGAGCAGGTCGCGCGCGCGCGTGCTCCTGGCGTCGAACTTGATGGTCTGCGGCTCAAGGTGAATGGTGTCGGCGTTCCGAAGCAGCTCGTTCGCGTCCGCGCCGTCGGGCAGAGTGCGGAGCTGCGTCGCCCCGTCTGTCGTCCAGTAGACCTCAAGCCGGCGCTTCGGCTGGACGATCTCTAACTCTATGTCCGCGCGCGTCGGGTCGCGGTACAGGGTCGTGGGGTGGAAGCCGGGATCGGAATCCGCGCTGTAGTCGCCGATCAGCTTAAAGGAGTATTCGGAGCTGACCGGGTCGGGGTTGGAGATGGTCTGCCCGTCGCAGTAGATGTAAACGGGGACCTCGACCTTGTCCGAGGGCGGCACCTCGACGGCGGGCCCATCCAGCCGGATTGGCTCGCCGCTCAGCGGGCGTTTCCCCTGGTGGGTCTGGATGGTGTAGCCATCCCAACGGTACGGCTCCGCGAATTCGTGCGTGGCCTGGCTCTCAAACCAGAAGCTGCCGACTTGCACCCACGCGTCCTTCTCGAAGTAGAGCTTGGCGTCGTCGGCCCGCGTGTACGTGACGCGCGGCTTGCGCGGCTCTTCGGGCTTAATGATCAGGGAGCACTCGATGTCGGCGGCGGTGCTCTGGCGGTCACTCCACTGCATTTGCGCCTTGAGGGGGACGGCGAAACGCGCGTCGGACACGTTCGCGCCGGCCGCCGCGCCCCCGCCGCCGGCCCGGTAATCACGAATCTTTTCCGCGGCGAGGAAAACGTGCACCTGCTTGCCGTCGGAAACGGCCTCCAGGGTCGTGCGGTCGAGTTCTTCCCGCTCGGGGCCGGTCTTCTCGCCCCTCACGAACCCAATCGGGTGACCGCCGGCCAAGTCCATCCCGCTCTGATCGAAATAGTTGTACTGAAGCGAAAATTCGGCGTGGCGCGTCGGCTGCTCTTTATTCCTGAACAGGCGGCCGAGCCACGGCACGGGTTGGTCGTTCTCGACCTGGAGCGTGCCGACCAGCAGCCGGCTCGCCGCCGGCCGGTTGAAGTCTATGACCACCTCCGGCGCGGCCAGCCACCTGAGCCGCGGGGCGAAGCGGCGGTGGTAGTACTTGAGGAAGAGGACGATCATCACCACGATTGCCGCGATCACCAGTCCAATCGCCAGGAGCAGCCAGTTCACGTTGCGCCTGGCGAGAATGCGGTTCTTGGCCTCTTCTTGCGTGGTCACCCCGTCGTCGTCGCCCACCCACTCGGAGGCGATGTCGGCCTTGCTCAGCTTGGAGGGCGAGGAGAGGAGATTGGGAATTTCCGCGGGCTGGGCCACGCCGGCCTTGATCAGCAACTCCGGCGTTTCGACGCAGAGGTGATCGTAGATGGGCGTCTCGTAGCGAAAGCCGATGCTGAACTTAATCTGTCCCGGCGCGGGGTCGGCGGCGGAGCGCGGCACTCTCAGGGGCGCGCCCACGCCGGCTTCAAAAAGCCCGATGCCCATCCTGTCGTTATCCTTGCTTTCGCAGTGCGGCGGCTGGCACGGCGCGAGGGAGACCGTCCTGGCCGCCTCGGGCCAGCGCGGCAGCGTCTCGCCGCCGATGCGCCAGTCTTTGCCTTGCTCGTCCTGAAAGCCGACTCGCAGCCACAGCGGTTTAAAATCGAACTCCGCGCCTTTCCCCTGGGAGAGCAGTTGAATGTCGCCCAGAAGCTGATCGTTGAGCCGGTAGCGCAACTCGCCGGAAGAGAGCGCCTGCGGGTAGAGGAGGGAGTTGCGCTGATACTGGATGGCGGATTCCGGGACGCGCTGCGAGCTGTATTCGGCGGCCAGGTAGAAGACGCCTTTAAGCGATTCCTGGTTGGGAAGGATGTTGAGGTTAAAGAGTCTCGTGACGCGCTGCAATTGTTGCTCAGCCGCCGGCACGTCTTCCAAGCCCGCCTGCCGGTAGGCAGTCAACTCGTGGCCGGGCTTGGCCTGAGAATTGAACTCCGCGTCGGTCACCTGAATCAGAATGGTTTTCGAATGCAGTTCGCTGGCCGGCAGCTTGGGCTGGAGGTAGGGCAAAACCAGCAGGGATGAGATCACAATCGGCGACCAGCGGCCGTTGAAGTGGCATTCGTTGGACATCCACCCCGCCAGTTTGTTGGCGAAATCTTCCTTGCCCCGCAGCTTCCCCGTGTAAGCGAGGTCGAAGATGCTCTCCGGCAAGGCGGACTTAGGCTTGCGCCCGTCGCAGCCGCTGGGGCTGCCGAGGATGGTGAAGAACAATACTGAGACCCGGTCCCGCTCGGGGTTAAAAGCCTCCAGCCCGTCGATCCCGCCGAACAGGCGGTCGGGCAGAGTCGCCGTGATCGCTTGTCGCTTGTCGCCGACGCCGTTCTGCGCCCGGCCCGCAATACTGCCCGAGTCGTCAATCAGCACGATGAAGTGCCGCCCGAGCGTAGAACCCGGCTGCGCGGGGTTTGGCTGAGCCCACACCGGCACCGTCAGGCCGATCAGGCACACGATGATGAACGCTGCCTTGAGACCTAACCTAAGCGTCGCTTCTACCGGCCCCTGTAAGCTGAGTTCTCTCACGGGATTTTCCCTCACAGTAATCATCGCATCCGGGCGCTACACTCTATTTGCCCCTAAATTAATGATCACCCCGTCCGGCCGCGCCGAGCCAACCTTTTCAATTCAATAAAGCGGCCCAAAAATGGCTGACCGGAATCATCGCCTGGCCTGCTTTCGGTATGTCCGGCGTTTACTCTCGCCTTAACATTTTATCCCTGAGCGGCTCTGATGATGTCGGCTTGACCCCTTCAGCGATGAACATGTCACAAATCACCTACTTATGACGAAGTTCGGGTATTCGTTACATGCGCGCGAAAGATAATGAAGACATGGCGGTGTGCGAGCATTTCCTGCTTGCAGCCGGTTAGGACAGTGAAGGGTGTTGGAAGACTCTCAGAAGGTGACTACTGAGGTCAACATCTTGCGAGGCATCCCTGCGCGTCAGCGTATTCCTGTCGCGCATATCCGCGCTCAAAGGGCGCGAAGCCTTCCAGGTCTCAATGCGTCTCTCATGCGCAGCTTGAGTGGTGAACAGAGAGTCAAAGAATAGGCAATTGCGCGAGAGGTTGTTTGTCTGTCTGGCACCAACTAGTTGCGCCGAGCCTATGAATTGTAGGCTCGTCTGTACAATAAAGTTGCGACTTAAGCCTAAAACGTAAAGATGAGGCTAAAGAATTTATCTCGCCAGCAGGAATACGCGCATAATATAGTGAAAAGATAGGAAGGGGGCAAGTATTTTTTCGCGCCGCGCCACCGGGACGATTAAACGCTCGCTTCCTAGCCGCTACCCGAGGCAAGGTATGCCGCACCGGAAGCATTCGACGCTCTCGACACTGGATATTTGTTCTCAATTCCCCTGAAACTCTGGCGTAGCTGGCCGAACGCGGCTAGAATGAGCGGGCCGTATCGTCATCAAGATGGGCGACCGCTTATCACGTCGCCGAATTCGTCCTTCGCTCGGAAAGCGTGTGTGCGCCCGAAGCGCCGGAGCTGACCATGCCAAGTTACGACCTGATCATCATCGGTTCCGGGCCGGCGGGGCAGCGCGCGGCCATACAGGGCGCGAAGCTGGGCAAGCGCGTGGCCCTGGTCGAGAAGCGCGAGGTGGTCGGCGGCGCGTGCATCAACACCGGCACCATCCCCAGCAAGTCCATGCGCGAGGCCGTCATGCACCTGTCGGGCTACCAGTACCAGAGCATCTACGGCATGAGCTACCGCGTGAAGGAGAAGATCACGGTCGCCGACCTCTCCTTCCGCGTGCAGCACGTCATCAAGACCGAGATAGACGTGACCGTCGCGCAGCTCTCGCGCAACGGGATTGACACGCTGACAGGCACGGCCAGCTTCGTCGACCCTCACCACCTACGGATCGTCAGCGCGAGCGGGCAGTCGAACGAGTACGAGGCGGAGATCATCGTCATCGCGACGGGGACCAGGCCCGCCGTCTCGCCGCTCGTCCCCATCAACGACCGCACGATCATCGACAGCGACCGGATATTCTCGCTGCCCGCGATTCCGAAGACGCTGATCGTCGTCGGCGGGGGCGTCATCGGCATCGAATACGCCTCGATGTTCGCGGCCCTCGGCGTGCGCGTCATCCTCGTCGAGAAGCAGCCGAAGCTCCTGCCCTTCGTCGACTCCGAGATGGTCGAGTCGCTCTGCTACCACCTGCGCGACAACCGCGTCACGCTCAGGCTGAGCGAGGAGGTGGCGAGCGTCGAGGAGACGGCCGACGGGACGGTGGTCGCGAACCTGAAGAGCAACAAAAAGGTTTCCGGCGACGCCCTGCTCTACGCGGTCGGGCGGCAGGGGAACGTCGACGACCTGAACCTGGAGGCCGCGGGCCTTGAGGCCGACAACCGCGGGCGCATCAGCGTCGACGGCCAGTACCGCACGAAGCAGCCGAACATCTTCGCCGTCGGCGACGTGATAGGCTTCCCGAGCCTCGCCTCCGTCTCGATGGAGCAGGGCCGAATCGCTGTCGGCCACGCGCTCGGGTCCGCCATCCGGTCGGACCCGGCCAACTACCCTTACGGCATTTACACGATTCCCGAAATCTCTTTCGTCGGGAAGACCGAGGAACAGTTGACCGACGAGGACGTGCCTTACGAGGTCGGCGTCGCCTACTACCGCGAGATCGCGCGCGGCCAGATTCGCGGCGACACCACGGGGCGGCTCAAGCTCATCTTCCACCGCGAGACGAAAGAGCTGCTGGGCGTGCACATCATCGGCGAGGGCGCTTCGGAAATCCTGCACATAGGGCAGGCGGTCTTGATTCTCAAGGGCACGGTGGATTATTTCGTCAACACGGTGTTCAACTACCCGACGCTGGCCGAGTGCTACAAGGCCGCGGCCTTCAACGGCCTGAACAAGCTGACGCGATTCAGCTCTTTCGAGTGACCGAGGAGCGCGAGAGGTTCGTATGGGACAAGCCATAGGCGTGCTGGTGACGGAGCACATCGCCGTCGGCCTGGTGGGAGACAACCAGATTGTGGGCCAAGTTCGCAGGTTCCCGCAGGAAGGCGCTGGCCCGGAGGTCCTGGAGGGGATGCCCGCCGAAGAGATCGCGCGGCGCATCGCGCTGGAGGTCGAGTCCGTCAGGCAGGACAACCAGGTCGAGGCCGTCGGCGTAGGGTTCCCAGGCATCAACCGCAACGGCCTGGTCGAAGAATCCCCCAACCTGAAGCAGACCAAAGGGCTCAACCTCAAAGACGCGCTCTCCGCGCTGTTCAGCCTGAAGGAGACGCCGACGCCCATTCACGTCCTGAACGACGCGGCGGCACTGGCCGCCGGAATCGCGGCCACGCGCGGTCAGCTCGACAAGCTCGTGCGCGTCTGGTTCCTCGGCGTCGGCATAGGCTTCGGGCGCTACCCGCAGGCGGGTGACTATTCGGAGGGCGGGCACTTCGTCGTCACGCTCGACCCGAAGGAGAACCTCTGCGGGTGCGGAGGCGTCGGCCACCTCGAAGGCATCATGGGCCACCGTGCGATGCGGCTGCGCTTTTTGGACCTGGAGCCGGAAGAAGTTTTTGAGGAGGCGCAGTCGGGCGACCAGCGCTGCGTGGACTTCGTCAAGATGTGGCACAGGGCGCTCGCGGCCGCCACGGCGAACAGCGCCCACATGGAGGGGCCCGGAAAATTCTTCATCTCCGGGCCGAACGCCCGGTTCGTTCAAACCGGACTCTTAGATGAGTACCTGCACGACATGGTCAAGATGAGCCCGCTGCAAGGCAGCAGCTTCGAGATCATCCCGACCAGCGACGTGACCGCCATCGTCGGTGCGGCCGTCAGCGCCCAGCGCGCAACGAAATGATGACTGCGGAATTAAAGGCGGCCGCTTTCTAATCCATCATTCCGCATTCATCATTGCTTTTTCAGTCAATCTTTCGCCACTGCCTGCCGTCGCGGCCGATTAGCTCGTCGGCCTCTTTCGGCCCCCAGGTGCCCGACGCGTAGTTCGGAAAACTCCGCGGCGGGAGCGCCCTCCAGACGTCAATCACGGGTTCGACCACGCTCCAGCCGGCCTCGACCATGTCCGTGCGCTGGAAGAGGGTCGCGTCGCCGATCATGCAGTCGTAGAGCAGTCGCTCGTAGCCCGTGCTCGAAGAGCTGCCGAAATGGTCCACGTACCTGAAGGCCATGTTGACCGCGCCCATGGAGACAATCGGGCCGGGCACTTTGGCCCCGAAGCGCAGCGAGATGCCCTCGTCCGGCTGGACGTGAATTATCAGCCGGTTGGTTGTCAGGTGGTCGACGGAAGTCTTGCGGAAGAGCATGAAGGGCGCGCGCTTGAACTGTATGACGATCTCCGTCACGCGCTTCGCGAGGCGCTTGCCCGTTCGCAGGTAGAAGGGAACGTCGGCCCAGCGCCAGTTGTCTATCGAGAGCTTCAAGGCGACGAAGGTTTCCGTCGTCGAAGTCGGCGAGACCTTCGGCTCGGCGCGGTAGGCGGCGACTCTCTCACCCTCTATCGTGCTCGGCCCGTACTGCCCGCGCACCGTCAGGTTGAGCACGTCCTCGGGCGTGAGCGGCGTGATGGCGTGAAGAATCTTCGCCTGCTCGTTGCGCACGGCGTCGGCCGCGAACGAGATGGGCGGCTCCATCGCCGTCAGCGTGATGAGTTGCAGGATGTGGTTCGGCACCATGTCGCGCAGCGCGCCCGCGCCCTCGTAGTAGCCGCCGCGCCCCTCCACCCCTATGCTCTCGGCGGCCGTGATCTGGACGTGGTCAATGTAGTTGCGATTCCAGACCGGCTCAAAAATGCCGTTGCCGAAGCGGAAGACGAGCAGGTTCTGGACCGTCTCTTTCCCTAGATAATGGTCAATGCGGTAAATCTGGTTCTCGTTCAGGACTTCGCGCAGTTCGCGGTTCAAGGCGCGCGCCGAGTCGAGGTCGTGGCCGAAGGGCTTCTCGATGATGATGCGCCGCCAGCGCTCTTGGTCTTCGTCGGCGAGGCCGACCGCGCCGAGGTTACGGACTATCGGGGCGAAGAGGTCCGGGGCGGTAGCCAGGTAGTAGAAATAGTTGCCGCGCGTCCCGTGTTCCGCGTCGACGCGCGCGAGCAGGTCTTTCAACTGGTGGAAGGTCGCCTCGTCCGTGCCGCTGCCCGAAAGATAGTAGAGCCGGTCGGCGAAGCCGCGCCAGACCTCTGCGTCGACGCCCGTCTTGTAGAGGCTCTCCACGTCGCGCGTGATCTTCTCGCGGAACTCCTCGGAGGTCATCTCGCTGCGGGCGATGCCTACGACGGCGAACCGTTCGGGCAGGAAGTTGTCTTTGGCTAGGTTGTAGAGCGCGGGGATCAGCTTGCGCTTGGTCAAATCGCCCGAAGCGCCGAAGATCACCATGACGCAGGGGTCGCCGGGCTGGCCCGGCCGCTCGGACGCGGCGTCCAATTCGAGAGTGTCCATCTGCGCTCACACTCGCCTTCCGTCTGGACTCTAAAGGCGGACAAGTATAACCCGCTATTAAACCCGTGTCAGTACCGCCTGCCGCAAGCGGGCGGTACTGACATTGATGGGCCGCGCAAGGCTGTGCTAGCCTGACGGGGTCTTACCAAAATCCCGGACATTAACACTCAGTCTAGACCGACTCAGGAGGACTTTTCTTTCGATGAGCAGGAAAGTATCCAGGCGCACATTCGCGAAGCTGGCCGGCGCGGCGGCGCTGGCCTCCACTGTGACGACGCCCTTCGAAGCGGCGGGCGCATTGGCACAAAACAGTCAGGCGGGGGCGACCAACTCCGCCGGCCCGCAGCGCGCCTTCCCGCAAGGCTTCCTCTGGGGCACGGCGACGGCCTCTTACCAGGTCGAGGGCGCGGTCAAAGAGGACGGGCGCGGGCCTTCCATCTGGGACACCTTCTCGCACACGCCCGGCAAGACTGTGAACAACGCGACGGGCGACGTGGCGACGGACCACTATCACCGCTACAAGGGCGACGTGCAGTTGATGAAGGCGCTCGGCGTCAAGGCGTACCGCTTCTCGATAGCGTGGCCGCGCGTCTTCCCCAACGGCGACGGCCCCGCGAACCCGAAGGGGCTGGACTTCTACAACCGGCTCGTGGACGAGCTGTTGGCCCAGGGCATACAGCCGTACGCGACGCTCTACCACTGGGACCTGCCGCAGTCCTTGCAGGACCGCTTCGGCGGCTGGGAGGGGCGCGAGACCTCCGAGGCTTTCGCGCGCTACGCGGGCCACGTCGCCGAGCGCCTGACCGACCGCGTCAAGCACATCTTCACCATTAACGAGTTCGGCGCTTTCGTGGAGGTCGGCTACCGCTGGGGCATCCACGCGCCGGGCCTGAAGCTGACGGGCCTGCGCCTGAACCAGACGCGCCACCACGCCGTTTTGGGCCACGGCCTCGCAGTCCAGGCCATCCGCGCAGTCGCGAAGCCGGGGACGAAAGTGGGCCTGGCCGAGAACATCACCATCCCGGCCCCCGTCATCGAGACGCCCGCGCACGTCGCGGCGGCCGAGCGCGCGGCGCGCGAGATGAACGCGCAGTACCTGACGGTCATCATGGAGGGGAAGTACACGGACTGGTACTTGAAGCAGGCCGGCGCGGACGCGCCGAAGTTCACGCCGGAAGATTTGAAGGCGATCTCCAGCCCGCTCGACTTCGTCGGCATCAACGTCTACACGCCGCAGTTCGTGCGCGCGGACGAGTCTTCGCCCGTCGGCTTCTCACATGTGCCGCACCCGAAGTCTTTCCCGCACTCCCCGTCGCCGTGGCTCTTCGTCGCGCCGGAGGCGCTCTACTGGGGGCCGCGCCACGTCGCGAAGCTCTGGGGCGCGAAGGAGATTTACATCACGGAGAACGGCACCTCTTCGGCGGACGAGCCGGCCGAGGACGGCAAAGTCTACGACACCGACCGCGTCACCTACCTGCGCGGCTACCTCACGCAGCTGCAGCGCGCGACCAGTGAGGGCGTGCCCGTGCGCGGCTACTTCCTCTGGAGCCTGATGGACAACTTCGAGTGGGCCGACGGCTACACCAACCGCTTCGGCGTACACTACGTCAACTACGACACGCAGCAGCGCACGCCGAAGCTGAGCGCGGACTTCTACCGCGAAGTCATCGCGCGCAACGCCGTCGTCTGAAATACAGTCAGGTCAGTACGGCAGGCGGTACTGACAATAAGACGGGCCGGAGGGGTTCACCCCTCCGGCCCGTCTTGTTTGAGTTAGTTGTAAGTTTATTCCGGCGCGATGGAAGAGCTCATCTGCGCGGGGCCCTGCGTCATGCCGCGGCTGACGAGGATTTTGACCTCGACGCGGCGGTTCTCGGCGCGGCCGGTGCGCGTCGTGTTGTCCGCGACCGGGTTCAGCTCGCCGTAGCCGTAGGGCGTGATGATGCGGCGCAGCGGGATGTTGTGATTCTCGACGAGGTAGCGAATCACGTTGTCGGCGCGCATCTGGCTGAGGCGGCGGTTCAAGTCCTTGCCGCCTTCCTTGCTGGCGAAGCCGCTCACTTCGAGGACGTAGCCCTTGGACTGGAGCGCCTTCTGTGCCAACTGGTCTAGCTGCGACTTGGCGTCGGCCGAGAGCACCGAGCTGCCCCTGCGGAAGAGCACGGTCGCGCCGCCCTGCGGCTCGTAGTCGTCCAGAGACGAGATGCGCTCGTTCGCCTGATTGACACCGACCAGAGCGGCGTCCGCGGTCTCCTGGGCGGCCTTCGCGCCGCCGCGCGCCGCGTTCGAGACGGCCGCCAACTCGTCGATCTGGCCCGACAGGCGCTGCGCGTTCGACTCGACCTGCTCGATGCGGCCTTCGGCAGAGCCGACGCGCGTCTCGACCGGGTCAACACGCGACTCGACGGTGCGCGCCACGCGCAGGTCGGACTCGTTGAACCTGACCTTCTCGGCCACTAGACTGCCCGAGCCGTCGCCGCGCCCTTCGACCTCCAGGTTGAGGCCGCGCAGGATGTTGGTCACCTGGTAGCGCGTGCCGCCGCCGAAGAAGCCGCCTTTGGATTTGACGCTGGTGGTGTCGGTCAGTCGGACGGTCGTGTCGACGCCGCTCATGTCGCGGACGACGAAGGTGTCGGCGTCGCGGCGCGTGACGACGCCTTTGATCTTCATCTTCTGCCCGGAGGCGACCGACGTGGTGTTGGTGCTCTGAGAAGAGTCCCCTGTGTTCTGGGCGAGCGCGACGGGCGCGAGCGCCAGCAGGAGCACGAGCGAGGCACACAAATAATTTAAGGTTCTAAAGCGATTCGAAGTCATGGACGATGTCTCCCTTATCACAAGAATATTTTGAATCGCCTGCGACACAGTCGGCGGACACGCGCTTTAACCGCGTGCGAGGTTGGGCACGTCGAAGCAGTGCAACGATTCAGTTGGCGGGCAAGATACATGCGATTCGCCCGCCGCGGGTTGCGGCACTGTTATGAATCGCCTGCGGAATTTTTGCGCTCGTCTTCAATCTGCAATCACGTGCGGTCGCGCCCGCCGGCCTCGGGACCAGGAAGGAGGGCCGCGAGCGCGGCCCCGTGAATTTGGCCCAAATAGAAACCGGGACGCTAATCCCCGACTGATTAAGCGCCCCGGTTTTCTTGTGAAGGGAGAAGTTGTCCTTCCCCTCGTGCGGGACATCTTATGTCTGCGCGCCCGCGTCTTGGTTGCGTCTTCGTTGCGGTGCTGTGACGGATAGCTTTCGTCCACGTTGCAATTAATAATCGGTGAGGGCCGCGCGGTGTTGCGCGGTCAACGGTCTTGCGGACAGAATCGGGTATGAGCTTTGAACTACAACCGACCTTGCGGGGCGAGCTGCTCGAACTGAGGCCGCTCCAGGCGGAGGATTTCGCGGACCTTTACAGTGTGGCCTCGGACCCGCTCATCTGGGAGCAGCACCCGAACAGTGACCGCTACAAGGAAGAGGTCTTCGAAGAATTCTTCCGCGGGGCGATTGCTTCGGGCGGCGCGCTCGTCGCCGTCGACTCCGCGACCGCTCGGGTCATAGGGTCGTCGCGCTTCCACGGCTACGACGAAGGGCGGAGCGAGGTCGAGATCGGCTGGACGTTTCTGGCCCGGTCGCACTGGGGCGGGCGCTACAACGGCGAGATGAAACAACTCATGCTCCGGCACGCCTTCAGGTTCGTCCGCAACGTCGTCTTCGTTATTGGCACAAAAAATCTGCGCTCTCAGCGGGCCGTCGAAAAGATAGGCGGGGTCCGCGTGGGCTCGAAGACTGACGGCGACGGCCGCGTGAGTTTCGTCTACCGGATCACCGCCTCGGACTTCGCGCGTAGCGAGTAACGCAAAGAGCGCAGGCGAGACGCGCTGCAACAGCGAACGCGTCTCGCCTGCGCTCTATTATCTTCCAGCTTAAGAGGTCCGCGCGATTGAGTAATCGCGGCGGCCTCAGAAGATGCTGGCTATCTTCTTCATGCCGCGGCTGAACCAGTTGCCGGTCTTCTTGGCGGCGCGGGCGGTCTTGTCTGCCGCTTCCGCTCCCACGTCCTTGCCCTTGCCGACCGCGTCCTCGGCCTTGTCGGCGGCCTCGTGGCCCACTGTTTCGGCCCCGTGCTTAACAGCCTTCGCGCCGTCCGCGGCCACGTCCTTCGCGTCCTCGACCTTATCCGCGGCCTTCTCGCCTACGGCGTAGGCTTTGTCGCCCGCGACCTTCGCGCCCTCCGCGGCCTGATCCTTAACGTCCTCGGCCTTGTCGGCTACGTCTTTGCCAGTGTCGACGGCCTTGCCGGCCGCGTCCTCGGTCTTGTCGGCCGCCTCGGACGCAACTTTCTTCCCGGCTTTGCCCGCCGCCTTAGCGCCTTTGGCCGCCTCGCCCGTCGCGTCCTCGGCCTTGTCGGCGGCCTCGTGGCCGACCTTCTTGGCCCCGTCAACGGTCGCGTCTTTAACGTCCTCGGCCTTGTCGCCCACCTCCTGGGCCGCGGCCTTAGTCTCTTTCTCCGCAGTGCTCTGCGTGTCCTGAGCGAAAACACCCGCCGACAGAGCTAACGTGCAGAAGATCGCACACAAAAATTTACGCATGATACTTAACTCCCCTCGCGCTGTACTGAAATCAACCGCCCCCCTGGGTCTGAAAAGCTAGTCGCAACTGAGATGCCACGCCGCGCGCCGGGTCCAGGCCGGCGGGCATTTCCCCCTGAAACTCTCTCGCCGACGGCAACGCGCCTCGGCCTGTGTGCCGCGCTGATTTCTGGCGTATAATACTTCGACAAATATCGAACACCTTCGCGGCCGCGCGCCGCCGAGGGCTTTATCGGAAGTCAGTGTTAAGAGCATTCTATGAAATTTCTGCATCTGGCGGACGTACACCTGGGCTGCCGCCGCTACAACCTGGAAGAGCGCACGAAGGATTTTTTCCGCGCGTGGCACGAGGTGATTACCGCGCACGCCATCCCGAACCGCGTCGATTTCGTACTCATCGCGGGCGACTTCTTCGACCGCCGCAACATTGACCCGCAGGCCATGAACCACGCCGTCGCCGGCCTCGACCTCCTGAAAGACGCCGGCATCCCCGTCGTCGCCATCGAGGGCAATCACGACCAGCGCGACGCGGTCTCCGAGCACAGTTGGATGCGCTCGCTCTCCGAGTGGGGCTTCATCAAGCTGCTTGAGCCGCAGTCGAACCCGGAGGGCGGCTTCCGGCTCGTGCCCTGGGACGAGGACGAGCGCGCGGGCTCTTACGTGGACATCGCGGGCGCGCGCATCTTCGGCTCGCACTGGTTCGGCGCGTCTGCCACGGCCGCGATTCCGCTCCTGGCAGACGCCCTGCGCGACGCGCGCACTGACGGGCGCTTCAACATCCTGATGCTGCACACGGACGTGGAGGGCCAGACCAACCGCCCCATCCCCGCCGTCCCCGTCGCGAAGTTGAAGGAGCTGAAACAGCTCGTCAACTACCTCGCGCTCGGCCACACGCACAAGCGCTTCGACCTGGACGGCTGGGCCTTCAACCCTGGCTCGCTCGAACCCACTTCGATTGACGAATACAAGGAGGCGCGCGGCGCGTTCCTGGTCGAAGTCGACGAAGAACACAACGTCAAGGCGAAGGTGATAGACGACTACGTGCAGCGCCCCTTCCAGCGCCTCTCGTTCGACGTGTCGGGCGTGGAGGACGCCGAGGCCGTCTACGCGGGCGTGATGGAGATGATCGAGCGCGAGGCGCGCAAGCACGACCCCGAAAGCGATGTCCCCGCCCCGATCATCGAAATCACTCTGCGCGGGCAGTTGGGCTTCAAGAACTCGCTCCTCCAGGTCGGCCGCATGAGGGACGAGGCGCGCGAGCGCACGCGGGCTCTCCACGTCATGATTCGCAACCAGAGTGTGCCGGTCGAGTACGCCGTCGCCGCGGGGATGGACGCGCAGGCCCCGCGCCACGAGCGCGAGCGGCGCATCATCGAAGACCTGATCGCGCGCGACAACCGCTACAAGCACCGCGCGCGCGAGATGGCCGAACTCGTCATAGAGGCCAAGCGCCAGGCCCTCTCGAACGAAGCCCCCGACAAGATTCTCGAACTGATCGCGCAAAAGCTCGACCGCGACGGCGCGCGAGATGGCCGCGACCCCGAGGCCGCCGCGGCCGACCCCGCGCCGACCGCCGCCGCCCTGAGCGCCATCGAACGAAACGCAGTCGGCAGCAGGCAGTAGGCGGCAGGCGGTTAAGACTAACTGCTTTTCACTGCCGACTGCCGACTGCCGACTGCCCACTGCTAATGAGTGAACCCTCAGACAAGGTGCGCGGCGTTCGCGAGTTGCCGCTCTTCCCGCTGCCGGTCGTGCTCTTTCCGGGCGTGCCGCTCCCGCTTCACATCTTCGAGCCGCGCTACCAGCGCCTGCTCGCGGACGTGCGCGCCGGCGACCAGTTGTTCGGGCTCTCCTACTTCGACGCCTCGGAGGCGGCGGCGGAAGTGCCGCCCGTCGGACACGTCGGCTGCGTCGCGGAGGTGACTGAAGTACAGCCCCTGCCCGACAACCGCGCCAACATCCTGACGGTCGGGCTGATTCGCTACCGCGTGGAGTCCTACGTCGAGCGCGACGAGCCGTACCTTGTCGGCCGCGTCCAGTTCTTCGAGGACGAGGGCGAGGACGAGTCGTTTCTGGCCGAGCGCGCCGAGGAAGTCTCGAAGCTCTTCATGCGCATCGCGCGCGCCGTGCGCATCATCAACGACGAGCGGGCCAGTCTGCCGGAGTTGCCGCCGACGGAGCCGGAGCGGCTCTCGTTCCTGGTCGCGGCGGCGATGGAGCTGGAGACGGATGTCAAGCTGGAGCTGTTGGAGTTGCGCTCCACGTCCGAGCGCCTGAAACGCCTGCGCGACCTGCTGGCGCGCGCCGTCCCAGGCTACGAGGAGCGCGCGCGCATACACGACATCGCCAGGGGCAACGGCCACGGCGGCAAGAACATAGACCTCGAATGACGAACACTCACGAAGCACCCGCGAACGACAACGCGGCCGGCGGGACTATCACGGTCCGCGTCCTCTTCTTCGGCGCGGCGCGCGACCACGCCGGGCGCGAGGAGGCCGAAGTCAGTTTGCGCGCGCCCGCGAGCGCGGCCGCGGCCTTCGAAGAGATTCTCTCGCTCTACCCCGCCCTGCGCCGCTTCGGGCGCTCGCTCCTTTTCGCCGTCAACCAGGAGTACGCGCGGCCCGACGCGCCCGTCAGCGCGGGCGACGAGCTGGCCGTCTTCCCGCCCGTCAGCGGCGGGTCCGAAGACGAAAGGGAAGCTCTCGACTTCTTCGAGCTGACGACCGCGCCGATTGATGTAGGGGAGGCGGCTCGCCGCGTGGTCCCTCCCGAGTGCGGCGCAACCGTGACGCTCGACGGCTACGTCCGCGAGTGGACGCGCGGGCGCAGGACGCTCTATCTCGTTTACGAGGCTTACGCGCCGATGGCCTTGAGCGAGATGCGGCGGCTCGGGGGCGAGGCGCGCGAGCGTTTCGAGGTCAGTCACGTCGGCATCGTACACCGCACGGGCCGGCTCGAAATCGGGGAGACGAGCGTCTGCATCTCTGTGAGCGCGCCGCACCGCCGCGCGGCCTTCGAGGCGTGCGAGTGGGTTATCCGCGAACTCAAACGCCGCGTGCCGATTTGGAAGAAAGAGTTTTACGAAGACGGCGAGGTCTGGGTCGAAGGCGAAGGCGCGCCCGAAGAGTTGCTCCCGAGCAAATGAACGATTCCGGGTTCCGCGAAATAACTCAGTAGATAAAACAACTCAACCCTTTGCGCCTTGCGTCTTACCTTTGCGAGAAAAGCTACCCGCGCAAAGGTGCGAAGAGTTGAGCCTCTCACTTAGTCCGTCTCTCACGGAGATCAACGTCATGCAGTCACCGAAAAGTTTCGTCCTGCGGGTTCTTCTCTTCGCCGCGCTGCTTCTGTCGGCCGCGCACGTCGCGCCGGTGCGCGCGCAAGGTGAGCAGGACGACGAGGTCTTGCGGATTAAGACCGAGCTAGTCCAGACGGACCTGATGGTCTTCGACAAGCAGGGCCGCTTCGTCGAAGGCTTGGGCCCAGAGCAGTTCGAGCTGACCCTCGACGGCAAGCCCCGCCCCGTCTCTTTCTTCGAGCGCATCGTGGCCGGGAGCAATACTGAGGCCGCGCAACTGGCCGCGATGCCCGGCGGCGCTGCGGCGAAGAGTGCCGGGCAGAGTAAAGCCCCGCCGTCATCGCCGGGCGCGGGCCGCGTGATCTTCTTCTTCCTGGACGACCTGCACTTGAACGAGTCCAGCCTGGCGCGCGCGCGCCAGGCCCTGGCGGAGTTCGTGGAAACTGAGATGGGCCAGGATGACCGCGTGGCGATTGTCTCCGCGAGCGGGCAGGTGGGCTTCTTGCAGCAGTTGACGGACTACAAGCCTATGCTGCGCGAGGCCATCAGCCGGCTGAAGAACAAACGCGTCTCGGAGGCGTACTCGGGCCGCACACAGATCACCGAGTACCAGGCCAACCAGGTGACGGAGCACAACAACCGCGCGCTCATGAATTACCTCATCGTCTCCGTGATGAATGAGTTTCAGCTCGTCGCGCCGAAGGGCGGCGACTCGCGCGGCCTGGGCATGATCGCCGCCAACGTCGTCCGCAACCGCACGCGGCAGATCGACGCCGAGTCGAAGATGACGACCGCCAACCTGCTCGAAGTGCTCGAAAGCCTGATGCTCTCCTCGACGCAGCTCCCCGGCCGGAAGCTGGTCTTCTTCATCTCCGACGGCTTCGTGGTGGACGAGCGCGGCTCGGGCTCGATGACGCTGCTCAAGCGCGTGACCGAGATGGCCGCGCGCACGAACGTGGTCGTCTACACGATGGACGCGCGCGGCACCTTCAACGACCCGGCCGTGGACGCCGGGCGCAACGACTTCCCGGAGGGCATGGGGACGGGCGCGACGGCGCGCAACTTGACGATGGAAGCCTCGGCGATGCAGACGCCGCTGCACATCCTGGCCGAGGGCACCGGCGGCCGCGCCATCCTCAACTCCAACTCGTTCCGCGACGCCTTCCGGCAGGGAGTCAACGAGACTTCGAATTACTATCTGCTCGCCTGGAGGCCCGAGACGGAGGAGCAGCGCGCGGGCCGGGCGCGAATCAAAGTCAGCGTCAAGGGCCGCCCGGACCTGCGCGTGCGTCTCAGGCGCAGCTACTACGCGCCGCCGCCCGCGGAGAAGGCGGGCGAGAAGAGTGCTGGCGCGGCGAAGGGGAAGGCTTTGACGCCGGAGGCTGAGTTGCTGGCGGCGCTCGGGGGCGCTTACCCGCGGCGGACGCTGCCGGTCGCGCTCTCCGCGGGCTACCTCAACACGGCGGAGCAGGGGCTCGCCCTCAAAGTCTCCATGCAGGTCGAGCGCGGGGCGCTGGACGTGGCGACGGGCGAGGCGCAGAAGTCGGAAGTCGACGTGATCGGCGCGGCCATAGACGACCGCGGCGTCGTCGTCAGCTTCAAGCAGGTGCTGACCCTCGCGGCAGACCCTTCGGCGCAGAACGAGCGGGAGCCGGTCGTGTGGCACCAGCAGTTGAAGTTGCCGCCGGGTCTTTACCAGGTGCGCGTGGCCGTGCGCGAGCGGGCGAGCGGGCGCACGGGGAGCGCGCAGCAGTGGGTCGACGTGCCGGACGTTCCGGCCGGACGTTTTCAGTTGAGCAGTCTATTTTTCGGCGAGCGCAAGGCCGCGCGGCCGGACGAGAAGTTTGCCACCGCGGTTGCCGGCCCGCGTCCCGTCATGGTTGACGTTGACCGGCGCTTCCCGCGCTCCTCAGTCCTGCGCTTCCAGACTTACGTGTATAACGCCCCGCGCGGCGGCGACGGCGGCGCAGCGCCCGACGTGGAGATACAGGCGCGCGTGCTCAGCGGCGACCGCCCGGTGATGACCGTGGCCCCCACGCGTCTGCCGGCGGACACCACGAAAGATTTGACGCGCCTGCCCTACTGGTCGGAGATAGCGCTCGACAAACTGCCTCCCGGAAAATACGTGCTTCAGGTGACGGCGCTCGACCGGAAGACGCGAGGCTCCGCGTCGCAGCAGTGTAGCTTCGTCATCGAGTAGAGAAGAGAAGCGTGCGGCGCAGCCGTGTCGCGCTCCGCACGCTTCGCGAGCTTGAATCTCGTAACCGAACCCGCCGCACCAGCCTTTGCCCGAGGTAACTCTTATGCGTCCGTCCAAAATCTTCGGCCCTCTCTTCGCCACTGCGGTCATTCTGTTCGGCGCGTCGCTCTCGTTCGCGCAGGACCGGCCCGCCCCGGCCGACGACGTGGTGCGCGTCAGGACGGAGCTGGTGCAGACGGACGTGACCGTCGTCGACCGGCGCGGGCGCTTCGTCGCGGGACTCGGTCGCGAGCAGTTCGAATTGACGGTCAACGGTAAGCCCCGCTCGCTTAGTTTCTTCGAGCCCGTTTTGGCACAGCCCGCGGCGGGAGAAAAGAGCGCGGCCGCGCCGGGCGGCACGAGCCCGCGCCCGGCGGCCGAGGCCCGGACGACTCACGCGCCCGGCACACAGAGCGGGCGCGGGCGGACCATTCTCTTCTTCGTGGATGACGTGCACCTCGCCCCCGAAAATCTGATTCGCGCGCGCCGTGCGCTCCTCGAATTCTTCGACACGCAGATGGGCCCGGACGACCAGGCGGCCGTCGTCTCGACGAGCGGGCAGGTGGGGTTCTTGCAGCAACTGACGGACAACGCGGCCGTGCTGCGCGAGGCGGCCTCGCGGCTGAGCAACCGGCGCAACACGGAGGCCCACGCCGGCAAAGTGCAGATCAGCGAGTACGACGCCGCGCAGGTGGCCGAAGCCTTCAACCACCAGCTCTTCAACTACCTCGTCAAGGCGACGATGGCCGAGTACCAGACGGACGAGGTGACGGCGTCGAACATGGTGCGCAACCGCGCGCACCAGATCGCGGAGCAGTCCAGGGTCGCGACCTCGAACACTCTCGGCGCGCTCGAAGGCTTGATGCGATCCTCCGCGCAGCTTCCTGGGCGCAAGGTCGTCTTCTTCATCTCGGACGGCTTCGTCACGGACCCGCGGAGCACGAACGCGCTTGAGCGGCTGCGCGGGGTGACGAAGACCGCGGCCGAGGTCGGGGCCGTCATCTACACGATGGACGCGCGCGGCACCTTCGTGAACATCTACACGGACGCGAGCCAGAACCCTTACCCTGACTTCACGGGCAGCGTCTCGCGCAACGTCTTCGCCGAAGGCGTCGCCACGCAGGAGGCGCTACGCATCCTCGCGGACGACACGGGCGGCCGCGCCATCCTCAACTCCAACTCCTTCGGCGACGGCTTCCGCCAGGCGCTCGTAGAGTCGTCCGACTACTACCTGCTGGCCTGGCGTCCCGAAGGCGAAGAGCAGCAGGAAGCGAAGTCGCGCGTCGAGGTCAGAATCAAGGGGCGCGCGGATTTGAAGGTACGCGTCCGCCGCGGCTTCATCAGCGCGCCGGGTGAAGTTGAGGCGAAGCAGCGTCGCGCCGGCATCACGGCGAAAGCCGCGGAGCGCACGCCCGAAGACGAACTGCGCGCGGCGCTCGCTTCTCTTTACCCTGTCCGCGCCCTGCCCGTCGCGCTGTCCGTCGGCTACGCGTCCAAACAGAAGAGCGAAACGACGCTCACGGCTTCGATGCAGATAGACGCCGCCGCATTGACGCTCGACCCGGCCGACAAACGGAAGGCGGAGGTTGACGTGCTCGGCGTCGCCTTGGACGACCGCGGGGCCATCCACAGCTTCAAGCAGACCGTGACCATCTCGCCCGACGCGGGCGAGCGAGGCGGGAGCAAAGTCATCACCTGGAACCAGCCGCTCGCCGTCGCGCCCGGCCTCTACCAGGTCCGCGTCGCGGTGCGCGAGCGCGCCAGCGGCCGCACCGGCAGCGCCATGCAATGGCTCGAAGTCCCAAACCTCTCGTCGGGTCAACTCCAACTCGGCTCCCTCTTCCTCGGCGAGCGCGAGCCCTCCACGGAACCGGACCAAAAACCAACCCCCGCCCCCCGCCCCGTCACCGTCAACGCCTCGCGCCGCTTCGCCCGCGCCTCCCTCCTCCGCTTCCAAACCTCCGTCTACAACGCCACGCACTCCGACACCGCCCGCCCCGACATCGAAATCCACGCCCGCGTCCTCCGCGCCGACCGCGCCGTCATCTCACTGCCCACCGCCAAACTGCCGACCGACACCACCCCCGACCCCACACACCTCCCCTACTGGGCCGAGGTCTATCTCGGCCAACTGCCTCCCGGCAAATACGTGCTCCAAGTGACTGCGACCGATAGAAAGGCGAAAAGCAGCACCTCGCAACGGGTCGGCTTTGTCGTCGAGTAGCAAGAAGAAGTTAAAGGAGAGCGTATGCCTCAGCAGTCCGACGACAACAAAATCCCACATGGCTTCAAGCTCCGGCACACGCTGAAAGGCCGTGGGGGCACTATCGCCCGCCTCTCCTGGTCTCCTGACGGTAAGATGATTGCTTCACCAACTGGCAAAGGTTTCATTGAGGTGTGGGATGCAGAAGCTGCAACTTTAAGGTACACCGTTAAGGGGCATGATCGCGGAGTCATCAGTGCCGCCTGGTCGCCGGACGGGAAGATGTTGGCTTCAAATGGATGGGACGACGCTTCCATCAAGATTTGGGATTCTGCTGACGGGAAACTTCTCAAGGAAGTTAAAATGGACAGAACGTCCAGTGCGAATTTAGATTGGTCACCGGATGGATATTTGCTCGCTTCGCAAACTGCTAGTGGAATCGTCTGGTTATGGAACGCGGGAAATAAGATGTTGGAGCGTAAGATTTCGCCATCCATTCCTCAGCCGTCTGACATGATTTCATTTTCTCTAAACGGACGGTTCCTTGCTTCGGGTATTTATGGATGTATTAACATTTACGATTTAAATACTAATGCTGCCTTTCGGTATTCAGATCAAGGCATGTCATCTGTGGGGGACGTGAAGTGGTCTCCGGGGGATGGTCGAGTTTTCGCTTCAGCGTCTTTCGACGGGGCGATAAGGCTCTGGAAGCTGGACAGGAATCAACCGATAAGTGTACTCGAAGGCCATACGGGAAGCGTTGAGGCGCTCACCTTCTCGGCCGACGGCCTCCTCCTCGCCTCAAAGTCTAGCGATGGAAGCGTTCGATTGTGGCGCTTAAATACCGGGGAGCTTATAACAGTCCTGAATGAGCCTTCCTCCAATACGATTCATACCGGCATCGCCTTTCATCCGGCCGAATTTATCCTCGCGACCTTGGGCGAAGAAGACACAGTCATCCGCATATGGGAACTCGACCTTAATGTCTTGCTCGGGGTTGCGCCGACCATCACGTCAGTCCGCTATTCGAACGCCAAAGTCGTGCTGGTGGGTGATACGGGTGTCGGGAAGTCTGGCTTGAGTATCGTCCTCACGGGAGAGCCCTGGGTAGAGACGGGGGCAACGCACGGGCGGAGAGTGTGGACGTTTGATAGTCGGGAAGTTGAAGGTGAGGACGGGCGGAGGACAACGCGCGAGATATTGCTGTGGGATTTAGCGGGGCAACCTGACTATCGTTTAATACACCAGTTGCATTTGACTGAGGTGGCGCTGGCGTTGGTGGTCTTCGATTCACGGAGCCAGACGGACCCATTCATGGGGGTACGCTATTGGGATAAGGCTTTGCGGCAGGCACAGCGAGTGCAGGGTAATGTTGAGTGGTCAGTGAAAAAATTTCTCGTCGCGGCGCGGGCGGACGTGGGTAGGGTCGGCGTCAGCGTGGCGCGCGTCGAGGCGCTCAAGGAGGAGCTGGGCTTTGACGGTTACTTCGAGACGAGTGCGAAGGAAGGTTGGAGCGTAGCGGAACTGGCGGAGGCCGTTCGCGGGGCGATCAAGTGGGATGCGCTCCCGACCGTTAGCTCGACGGAGCTTTTCCAGACTATCAAGGCTTTCCTCGTGGCGGAGAAAGAAGCGGGTCGGTTACTCTCGACTTCGGACGATCTCTATCGCGCCTTCCTTAAATGCAAAGATGCGCCGGCCGAGACTGCGGAGTTGCGCGCGCAGTTTGAGACCTGCATCGGGCGGGTCGAGTCGCGCGGGTTGATTCAGCGTTTGAGCTTCGGTGATCTAGTGCTACTGCAACCAGAGTTGCGCGACGCCTATGCCTCGGCGATGGTTAACGCTGCCAAGGACGAGCCGGACGGTCTCGGATGCATCAACGAGGAGGACGCGCGCACCGGGCGCTTCCGCATCCCCGAAGACGAGCGTGTCGAAGGCAAGGAGCAGGAGAAGCTGTTGCTCATCGCCACCGTCGAGGAGTTGCTGCGGCACGAGATAGCATTGCGCGAGCATGGCGACGATGGCCTGTACCTGGTCTTCCCGTCGCAGCTCACGCGCGAGAACCCGGACCTGCCGGACCCGGAAGGCAAGGCTCTCGTCTTTAATTTCGAGGGTCCCGTGCTCAACGTGTACGCGACGCTGGCCGTGCGCCTCTCGCACAGCGGAATATTTAGGAAGAAAGAGATGTGGAAGAACGCCGCGACCTACGCGGCGCGCGCGGGCGGCGTGTGCGGCATCTTCCTGCGCGAAGTCGAAGAAGGGCGCGGCGAGCTGACGCTCTTCTTCGATGGGCCTGCGAGCGAGGAGACGCGCTTCCAGTTCGAGGAGTACATACGAGAGCACCTGCGCCGCCGCGCCTTGCCCGAGACAGTTCACCGGCGCAGAGTTTTCATGTGCCGCGAGTGCGGCACACCCGTGGGTGACTTGGCCGCGAAGCGGCGGCGCGAGCGCGGCTTCGATTGGATCGCCTGCAATGTCTGCGACCCGCCGACGCGCATCTCGCTATTGGACCGAGAGGAGCGGCTGGCCTCCGTGCCGCGCTCGGCCATCCTGGAGATGGACCGCGCCGCGGACGCTCAGCGCGAGCGCGCGGCAGCTGCGTCAGTCTTGGAGGGCAAGATTGCTACGGGGGATTTTGATGTCTTTCTGTGCCACAACGTCGCGGACAAGCGGGAGGTCAAAAAGATCGGGGGGCAGTTGAAGCAGCGCGGCATACTGCCGTGGCTGGACGAGTGGGAGTTGCCGCCGGGGCAGCCCTGGCAGCGGCTGCTGGAAGAACAGATACCGAAGATTAAGGCGGCCGCGGTCTTCGTCGGAGAAGACGGGATAGGCCCGTGGCAGCGGCAGGAACTCGACGCCTTCCTGCGCGAATTCGCGCGACGCGAGTGTCCGGTCATCCCCGTCGTCCTGCCGACGGCCACAAAGCAGCCGAAGCTCCCGCTCTTTCTCGAAGGCATGACGTGGGTTGATTTCCGCCAGCCGGACCCGAACCCGTTGGAACATCTCGCCTGGGGAATCACCAAAGAGCGCGGCAGGATTCGCGAACCTTTCGTCCGAGCGTAAAGTGTCAGGCGGTACTGGCTCAGCGTGTGACCAGTCTCTTGCGACTTCACTCGACCGAAAAGTTGATTCTCTGCGCGGCGGTCGCCTTGCCGGCTTCGTTCGTCGCGGAGACCTGCAAGGTGTACTGCCCCGCGGGAAGCTTGTCCAGAGCGATTTCGGCCCAGTAGGGCAGGCGCGCGGGGTCGGCCGTCAGGGGAACCCTGGCCGGGGCGAGCGTCATCACCGGCCGGCGGTTGCGCAAGACCTGCGCGTGAATCCAGACCGGCCCGCCCGCGTTGTAGACGTAAGTCTGGAAGCGCAGCGCGGACGTGCGCGCGAATTTGTGGTCCACGTCAACGGTGACGGACTTCTGGCCCGCCTGTTCGGCGTGCGCGCCCTGCCCGCCCCGCCGCTCGCCCAGGAAGATGCTGCTCAGGTTGAAGACAGCCTGCGACGCGTCCGGCACTTCGATCCACTGCTGCGCGCCGCCAGTCCGGCCGCTCGCCCGCTCGCGCACGGCCACGCGCACTTGATACAAACCGGGCTTGACGTTCAGTTGCTGGTTCCAGACGACCACGGAGCCTTCACCCGGCGGCGTGGACTCGTGCGCGACCGTGACCACCTGTTTGAAGGTGACGACGATGCCGCGGTCGTCCACGGCCGCGCCGATCACGTCCAGGAACGCCTGCTTCGCGCCCGGCTGCGGGTCAAGGTCGAGCGCCTCACGCTCGGTCTGCATCGAGAGTCTCAGGATAGGCTCGGCCGCCTGCATGTAGCCGACCGAGAGCGAGACGGGCAGGGCGCGCCGCGGGTAGAGCGCGCCGAGAGCAGTCAGGAGCTGCGCGTCGGGCGACGCCTGCTGCTGCGCCTTCGCGGCGGCGGTCTCTTTCGCGTTCCCCGATTCTTTCGAATTGCCCGCTGCCTTGCTCACGACCTGCGCGCCAGCCGTCGCCGCCGGTTCGTAAATGCTGTTGCGCAGGCGCACGCGCAAGTCCGGCCGGTCTTTGATGGAGACTTTAAGGCGCAGTCTCCCCTCGCGCTGCTCGGTCGTCGCGGGACGCCACGCCAGCACGTAGTAGTCGGAGGTCTCCCTGATGGCCTCGCGGATTCCCTCGTCGAGCGAGTCGGGGTTGAGGATGGCGCGCCCGCCCGTCTCGTCCGCGATGGTTCTGAGCGGCTCCTGCGCGGCCGCCAGTTCGCCGAACGTCGCGCCGGCCTTGCGGCTGTACGGGTCCACGTAGTCGTTCGTGCTGGCGTCGACGCTGGAGCCCAGGCCCAGAGAGCTCTCGCGCAGGCTCATCGTGTAGACGACGACGCCGGAGCGCTCGGCCGTCTGCGTCACGCTGCGCAGGGCTTCGAGCGCGCCCACCTTGCGCTCGTTGACGATGAAGCCGTCCGAGATGAAGAAGACCAGCTTGCGGCCCGGAAGCTGCGCGGACGAGAGCATCAGGCCGCGCAGCGCGTCGAGCGTGCCCATGGTCGCCATGCGCGCCTGAGTCTCTATCTGGTAGAGGCGGTTCCTGAGGTGCGGGCCCGCCGAGTAACTGCTCGCCAGCTCGTGGTCTCCGTGCCGGTTGCCCGGGCCGGCCTGCATCTCCACCTTCACGGCCTCCATCAGGTAGGTGTAAAGCTCAAGGTTGCGGTAGTCCTGAATCTGGCTCGCCATGTACTCGCTGATGCGCGTCTTGCCGCCGTAGGCTTCGGGCGTGCGCTTGTCGGAGATGCGCGCGATGGCCGCGCGCAGCACGGCCGGGTTGTCCGTCAGTTGCTGCAAGAAGCCTATCTGCCCGCTCGCGGAGACGATCGCCACGCGGTCGTTCGGGTTCATCTCGCGCTCGACGAAGCGGGTCAGGGCGGCGCGCGCACGCGCCACGCTCGCGCCGCTCAGGTGCACGTCGTCCACGAAGAAGAAGATGACGCGCCCGCGGTCCGACGCTAAAGACTCACTCGCCTCTGGCGCGTCCGCTTTCGCCGCAGGCGCGGGGGCCGTGGCGGAGGGCTTGCGCGTGGCCGCGAGCTGCGCCGCCTCGCTGGCGCTTCCCGCGCGCACGCGCTCGAAGAAGGAGACCGCCTGCTTCGTGCCCGCGAGAGTCAACTCGAACTGCTCGGGCCGTAGGCCGTCGGCGAAGCGGCCGTGCTTGTCGAAGACCATGATCTCCGTCTGCACCAGCTCGGTCGTCACGCGGACGATGTCGTCCGCCTGCCCCGCGGCCTGCGCGCGGCCTTCCTGCTGGGCGTCGGCGGGGAGCGAGAAGGCCACGAGCGCGAGAAAGGTCAGCGAAAAAGTTCGTCGGAAAGAGGGTTTGATGAGCGGCATAAGTCGGCCTCGGAGAAAAGATTTTGTGCCAGCGCGGCGCGCGGGAGGCGGGGATTATAACTTAGCCCGCGGTCGAATGGTACGAGAAAGCGGAAATGATACGAAAATGTGGAGCGGGCGGGGTCACTCGCCCTTCCGTCAAATAAAAAGGCGGGCCGGATAAACACCGGCCCGCCGCTGTCTTAAATCAACTCCCGCGTGTCCTTACCCGACCACCGCCTCTTCGACGCCGGCGTCCTCGCTCGACGGGTCGACCAGCGAGGCGCTGGTGACTTTGTCGCCGCCGTCGGTCTTAATCAGGCGGACGCCAGAGGCCGAGCGGCCGGTCTTGCGTATGCTGTCGGCCTCTATGCGGATGAGCTTACCCTGCTGCGTGATGATCATGATCTCCGACTCGTCCTCGACGGGGAAGACCGCGACCACCTTGCCCGTCTTGTCGGTCGTCTTCATGTTGATGACGCCCTTGCCGCCGCGCGACTGGAAGCGGTAGTCCGTGATCTTCGTCTGCTTGCCGAAGCCCTGCTCCGAGACGGAGAGCATGCGCTCCGAGTCGTTGGACGAGACGGCGCAGAGCGCCACCACGATGTCGTCTTTCCTCAGGTCTATCCCGCGCACGCCGCGCGTGGCGCGCCCCATCGGCCGCACCTGCTCCTCGTTGAAGCGAATCGCCAGCCCGTTGTGCGTGGCGATGAAGATGCGCTTCGTGCCGTCGGTCAGGACCACGTCCAAGAGCTCGTCGCCCTCGTCGATGTTGATGGCGACGATGCCGTTCGAGCGTATGTTCTGGAAGTCCGCGAGCGAAGTCTTCTTGATGACGCCCTTGCGCGTCACCATCACGACGTAGCGCCCCTCGGAGAACTCGCGCACGGGCACGACGCCCGCGAGCTTCCTCGACGACGGGAGGTTGACGAGGTTGACGATGGCCTTGCCGCGCGCGGCCGCCGCCGCGTCCGGCACCTCGTGCACCTTCAGCTTGTAGACCTGCCCGTCGTCCGTGAAGACCATCAGGTAGGCGTGAGTCGAGGCGATGAAGAGGTGCTCGACGTAGTCGTCGTTCTTCCCCGTGCCGGCACCGAAGCGGCCCTTGCCGCCGCGGCCCTGGCGCTGGTAGACGGTCACGGGCGTGCGCTTGATGTAGCCCTTGTTCGTCACCGTGATCGCCACGTCCTCGTCAGCGATCAGGTCTTCGATGGAGAGCTCCACGCCCTCGGCCACGATCTCCGTGCGGCGCGCGTCGCCGAAGTCGCGCTTGACCTCTTCCAGCTCACGTATGATGACGCGGCGCAGGGAGCTCTCGTTGGCGAGAATCTCTTCGAGTTCCGCGATGAGCTTGATGATGCCCTCGTACTCGTCAACGATCTTCTGGCGTTCGAGCGCGGAGAGCCTTCTGAGCTGCAGGTCCAGAATCGCCTGCGCCTGCAACTCGGAAAACTCCAGACGCCTGATCGTCTTTTGCAGCTTGCCGAGGTAGCCCGCGAGCGTCAAATCGTTGGGCACGCCCTTCCACTGCTTGACCTCCGACATCGCCGCCGTGTCGCCCGTCAGCCACTGGCGCGCCTCTTCGACGGAGCGCGCGTTGCGGATGAGCGTGACGATGTAGTCGAGCGCGTCAATCGCCTTGGTCAGGCCCTCCAGGATGTGCGCGCGGGCGCGCGCCTTCCTCAAGTCGTACTCGGTGCGGCGGCGCACCACCTCGCGGCGGAAGTCCACGAAGGCTTCGAGCATCTGCTTGAGGTTCAGGACGCGCGGCTGGCCGTTGACGATTGACAGGTTGATGACGCCGAAAGAGGACTGCATGGGCGTCAGCTTGTAGAGCTTGTTGAGAATGACCTGCGGCACCGCGTCGCGCTTCAACTCCACGACGATGCGCATCCCGTCGCGGTCGGACTCGTCGCGCAGGTCGGCCACGCCTTCGAGCTTCTTCTCGTTAACGAGTTCGGCGATGCGCTCGATCAGGCGCGCCTTGTTGACCTGGAAGGGAATCTCCGTGATGACGATGGCGTCGCGCTCCTGCGTCCCGCGGCCGATGCGGTCGATGCCCGCGCGCGCGCGCATCTGGATGACGCCGCGGCCCGTGGTGTAGGAGCGCGTGAGTTCTTCGCCCTTGTAGATGAAGCCGCCGGTCGGGAAGTCAGGGCCGGTGATGATCTTCGTCAGGTCTTTGACGTCGAGGTTCGGCTTGCGTATGAGCGCGATGGTCGCGTCAACGACTTCCGTCAGGTTGTGCGGCGGAATCTTGGTCGCCATCCCGACGGCGATACCGTCAGACCCGTTGACCAGAAGATTGGGGATGCGCGTCGGCAACACCGATGGCTCCGACAATGACTCGTCGTAGTTCGGCTGGAAGTCGACCGTCTCCTTCTCGATGTCGGAGAGCACCTGCGTGGTGAGGCGGTCCATGCGCACTTCGGTGTAACGCATGGCGGCCGCCGCGTCGCCGTCAATCGAGCCGAAGTTGCCCTGGCCGTCGATCAGCGGGTAGCGCATCGAAAAATCCTGTGCCAATCTAACGATGGTGTCGTAGACGGCCGTGTCGCCGTGCGGGTGGTACTTACCAATCACGTCGCCGACCACGCGCGCGCTCTTCTTATAAGCCTTGTTAAACTGGTTCCCTAACTCCTGCATGGCCCAGAGCACCCGGCGGTGCACAGGCTTCAGCCCGTCGCGCACGTCTGGGAGCGCGCGGCCGATGATGACGGACATGGCGTAGTCCAGGTAGGAGCGCCGCATCTCGTCTTCGATGTTGATGTAATTTCTTTCCGTAGTAGTTTCCATTAAATAGACCTTTCCGGTACAATCCGCGCTCGCAAGGGCAATTCGACCCCGGCCGCGGCCTCGCTTGCCGGGCCGCCTCGGAGGCGCGGCAAGACACCTTTAATGCTTCCGGCGTCGCAAAAATTTCTAGTCGTTTCGAGGTTTCCGGTACTCGTTTGACCGGGCCTGCGGGCACGGGCTTGAAGTACGAGATATTGTACCCGGAAAAGGGCGTTTTGGCAAACGCCTGTTGGGCGAAAAAGCCAATAAAAATCGGGGTTTCAGCGCGTTTTTGACCCGCCCGGAGGGGGCGGCCGCGGGCTCTATATTTTGGGCCATGGCGGGTGGACTTTTTGACGTTCTCGGCGCGCCGCAACGGGTATGAATTTCGACGGAAAATCGAGGCGGATGCGCGAGCGGCTGGAGCTGAGCCTCCCGGTGCGCGTCTTCGGCCGAGAGAGCGTGGACATGGACTGGGTGGAGACCACGCGGCTGATTGACGTGACCCCGTTCGGCGCGCGCTTTCCCCTGTCGCACCCGACGGAGCCCGGAAGGCTGCTCCACCTGACGCTGCCCATGCCGCGGCAGTTGCGCTGCTTCGACCACGTCGAAGACCAGTACCGCGTCTGGGCCCTGGTGCGTAACCTCAAAGTCCAGGAGGCCGCCGAGGGCAAGCCCGCGCGCTTCGAGGTCGGCGTCGCCTTCATCGGCAAGCGCGCGCCGGAGAGTTTCGAGCGCGACCCGGCGACGCGATACGAGGTCGCGCAAAGTGCGACGGAGACGGGCATGTATGAGGTCGTCGTGGAAGACCCCACGAAGCGCTACGTCCCGTCTGAGACGCCGCGCCCCGAGACGCGCCACCACATCCCGATAGAGGTGGTCGTCGAGGCGCTGGACGAGAAGGGCCAGGTCTCCGCGCGCGAGACGACCGTCACGGAGAACATCAGCCGGCGCGGCGCGGCCGTCTTCACCACGCTCAACGTCACGCGCGGCCGCTTCGTCAGGGTCACGAGCGCGCAGTACCAGATTGCGGTCATCGCCGCCGTGCGCGCGCGCCGCACGGGGACCGACGGCATCCCGCGCCTGCACCTGGAATTCGTGGACAAGAAGTGGCCGCTCGAAGGAATAGAGTAGCCGATTATGAGAAGTAGAATCGTCATCCCGCGCGAGGTGTTGCTCGTCGAGATAGAGCGGCGGTGCCGCGACGCGGCGTGCAACGCGCGCAACCGGGTCGGGTTGACGAAAGAGGAGGCGCGCGCCTACTGTGGCTTCGAGTGCGAGCGCTGCGGGCGAGAGTGGGACGACGTGCTGGCGGAGCGCGACGCGCCCGACTGGTGGGAGGAGTTGGCGGTCACGGGGCTGCACGCCTTGCGCGGCAAGGCAGAGCGCGGCGGGCAGGCGGAAGCGAGCGAGGTGGTGGAGAGGCTGAGCGAAGACTACAGGCGCGCCCGAGGCAGCGCAGAAGGTACGAGGGAAGAATCTTCTTGAGCGAGAGCAGTCCGAGCGTGGACGAGCGCCGCCGGCCCGCGAAAGAGGCGCAGGCGGAGCCTTTCGTCCTGCCCCTGTGGGCGATCAACATCATCCGCGTCCCTCTGTACCTGATGTCGCGCCTCTTCTGGCGCATCAAGTACGAGGGGCTGGAAAACATCCCGCAGACGGGCGGCGTCATCATCGCCTCCAACCACCAGACGTACCTGGACCCGGTGTGGATGTCTCTGCCCGTCAGGCGCGAGATACGCTACCTCGCCTGGAGCGAGAGCTTCGACTGGCCGGTTGTCGGGAAGGCAATCGCGCTTCTGGGGGCGTGGCCGATTCAGATCAAGAAGGCGGACAGGACGGCGATTCGCCGGTCAAGACAGTGGATGAAGAGCGGCGGCGCGGTCGTCATCTTCCCGGAGGGCGGGCGCTGCCAGCCGGACGGCGCGCTGCTCCCTTTCGAGGCGGGCGCGGCGCGCATGGCGCTCGAATCGAACGTCCCCATCCTGCCCATCACGATCCGCGGCGGCCACCGCGCCTGGCCCAAAGGCAAACGCCTCCCGCGCATCCATAAAGTAGAACTCGTCTACCACCCGCTCCAGCACGTCTCGCTCGAAGAGGGCGAGGACGCCCGCCAGGCGTCGCGCCGCGAGACAGACCGCCTCGCCGCGACCATCGGCAGCGCACTGTGAAAAGCAGTGGGCAGTGGGCAGTTAAGACAAAAAATAGAAGGCAGCCGGTTGTGAATAGCTCGGCTGCCTTCTTGTCTTTCGTTTTTACTGCCAACTGCCTGCTGCCTACTGCCTACTGATTACGGTTGCCCATCTGGCGCTGCTGCTGGCGGCGCTGGCGTTCGAGTTCCGCTTGCCGTTGGATGAGGACCCTTCTTCGCTCGCGCTCGGCGCGGCGGGCCGCGGCGGTAGCGCGACGTGTCTGTTCTTTGATGTACTCCTCGAATTCCGGCGTGCCCGGGGCCGGGACCCTGCCGGCGCGTCTTCCGGGGGCGGGCGGCTCTTCGACTTCGGGCGGCTCGGGCGTGTCGTCATCGTCAACGTCGATGTCCGGCGAGTCGCCCTCGTCCGGCTGCTTGCCCTTCGGCGTCTTGTCCTTGTGTCGAATAATCACCACAGGGGAGGCGGCCGGGACTGGCGGGGCTGCGACGGGAGGGGCCTCCACCTCGGCGTGCTTCTCCGCCTCCTTCGATTCGTCCTTCCCTGTGTTACTCGCCTCGGGCGTGGGCGTCGCGGTCTGCACACTCTGCTGATGTGTCTCGGGCGTAGGCGCGGGCTGGCTCGTGAAGGTGTAGACGGCCGCGACCACCGCGAGCAGCACGGCGGCGCTCGCGGCGATGCCTATCACGCGCCGTCGCGGCATCCCGTCCCTCTTCGCCGCGACCCTCGTCACCACGGAGCCGGGGTCCGTGTCGCCCTTCGACGCGGGGTCGCTCGTGGGAGCCGCGGGGTTGACGGAAGTCGCGGCCGCAGCGCCGGCCCCCTTCACTGTGCCAGTTTCTTCCGCGCCCTCGCCCTCGCCCGCGCGGGTCGCGGGCGCGGCGGCGAACATCAACTGCGTGTCCTGCTCGTAGACGTTGGCCGCGGTCGAGCCGGGGAGCGCGCTCGTGTCCCGCGCGAAGCCGTGCACCTGGCGCGCGGCTTCGCGCAGAAACTCGCGCATCTCGGCGGCCGATTGCGGGCGCTGCCCCGCGTTCTGTGCCATCGTCTTCGAGACGACCTCGGCGACGGCGGGCGTGACCTGCGCGTGCACGTCGTTGGCGGGGAGCAGGGGGTCCGGCTGCCCGTTGAGGACGGCGGTCGCGCGCGTCAGCGCGTCCGGCGGAATCACGCCCGTCATCAGGTGGTAGAGCGTGGCGGCTAGGGAGTAGAGGTCGCTCCTGGGGTCCGTGCCCGCGCCCTGAATCTGTTCGAGCGGCGCGTAGTGGCGCGAGTAGCCGAAGACGCTCTTGGTCGCCGTCGTGGATTGCGCGAGCGTCCCCTTCGCCAGCCCGAAATCGAGAAGGACGATGTGCTTGCGCGGCGTGAGCTTCAGGTTCTGCGGCTTGATGTCGCGGTGGATGATGGGCGGCTCCTGCGTGTGCAGGTAGTCGAGCGCGTCAAGAAGTTGATCGGCCCAACTCAGGACTTCCGACAGGGGAAATGCGCCGCCGCGCTCCTTCAATTTCTCGGCCAGGTCGTCGCCCGCGATGAACTCCATCACGATGAACTGGCCGTCTTCCTCCGCGAAGTGGTCCGAGACGCGCGGCAGGGCGGGGTGGCGCAGGTGATTCAGGAGCCGCGCCTCGCGCTCGAAAGCCTTGCGCAGGTTGGGGTCGTCGAAGAAAGTCTCCTTCAGCGCGACGGTGCTCCCGAAGCGCTGGTCCGTCGCCACGTACACCGCGCCCATCCCGCCCTGCCCGATCTGGTGCTGGACGAGATAACGGTTTTGCAGCAGCGTGTTCGGCGCGATCATCGAAACTCTAACTCCGGCGGCACGCCCTCAGTATAGCTTAAAAAGTGCTGAGTGCTGAGGACCGGGGACTGAGTTAAAAACTCTTTCTTTAAATTCAGTCCTCAGCACTCATTACTGCATTTTGAGTACGCGCATCATCTCGTCGTGGACGAGGCCGTTGGAGGCGAGGATGGGGGGAGTGTAGATGTCGAAGGGCGCTCCGTCGTAGTCGGAGACGCGGCCGCCGGCCTCGTTGACGAGCAGCACGCCCGCGGCCACGTCCCACGGGCGCAGACCCTCCTCCCAGAAGCCGTCGAAGCGGCCGCAGGCGACGTAGGCCAGGTCGAGCGCGGCCGAGCCGTCGCGGCGCACGGCCTGCCCGTGCATGATGAAGTTTTTGAAGTGGCGCACGAAGTCGCTGCGCCCGCGCACGTCGTAGGGGAAGCCCGTGCAGACGAGCGCGCGGTTGAGGTCGTCCACGTCGGAGACGCGTATGCGGCGGCCGTTCAAGGCCGCGCCTTCGCCGCGCTCGGCCGCGAACGTCTCCTCGCGCATGGGGTCGTAGATGACGCCCAACTCAACCTGGCCCGCGCGTTCGAGCGCGACGGAGACGCAGAAGCAGGGGTAGCCGTGCGCGTAGTTCGTGGTGCCGTCCAAGGGGTCTATGATCCACTTCCACTCGCCCTCGCCCTCGTGCCGCTGGCCCGCGGCCTCGGCCTCCTCGGCGAGAATCGCGTGGCGCGGGTAGTGCGACTTGATGCGCTCGATGATGAAGCGCTCGGCGGCCAGGTCCGCCTCCGTCACGATGTCTATGTCGCCCTTGCTGGAGACCTCTATGGCGCGCCCGAAGCGCTCGGCCAGGATGCGCCCGGCGTCGCGCGCGGTCTGGATGGCGAAATTGAGCATAAAAAGTAATCAGTAGTCAGTAACCAGTAATCAGTAAAAGCAAGTTGTCTTTGCTGACTACTGACTACTGATACTGATTACTGCATTTTGAGAATCGCGATGACTTCCGTCTGAATCGGCTGGCCCGTGACGACGGCGTCGCGGTCCGTGACGTGAACGTCTATCTCGGAGCGGATGCCGAACTTGCCTTCGAGGTAGATGCCGGGCTCGATGGAGAAAGTGGTGCGCGGGATGATGCGGCGCGAGTCGCGCGTCTCCAGGTTGTCTATGTTCGCCCCGTTGCCGTGCACCTCCGCGCCGATCGAGTGGCCCGTGCGGTGTATGAACTGGTCGCCGTAGCCCGCGCGCTTAATCACCCCGCGCGACACGTCGTCCACGTCCGCGCCCTTGATGGCGCGCCCGGCGCGCATGCTCTCCTGCACGAAGCGGACGGCCGAGTCGCGCGCCTCGCGCACGACGTTGAAGATGCGCACGTACTCCTCTGGCACGCTCTCGCCGACGTAGCCCGTCCAGGACTGGTCCGTGTAGACCGCGTCCGCCTTCTTCACCTTGGCCCACACGTCGAAGAGGACGAAGTCGCCGCGCCGGATGGGCGCGTTGCGCTCGCGCGTCGGCTCGTAGTGCGGGTTGGCCGCGTTGGCGTTGACGGCGACGATGGGAGGCTCGTTGTCACTCTCCAAACCTTCCTCGGCGTAGCGGCGCACCATGAACTGCTGTATGTCGTACTCGGTCGTCGGCTCGTTCGCCTTAATCCGGCGCGCGATCTCGGCGAAAGCCTCCATGATGATGCGGTGGATTTTGTCGGACGCCTCGCGGTGCATCTCGAACTGCGCGGGCGTCCAGGCGGCCTCGAACCGCTGGACGAGGTCCGCGCTCGGGACCGGCTCGACGCCGAACGAGCGGATGAGTTCTATCGTGCCGGCGTCCACGCGCGACATGTAGGGGATGTCGTTGTTCGGCGAGTACTGCATGGCGATGCGGATGTCGCGCCGGTAGTAGACGCGCATCTTCCCGCGCTGCGTGTGGAGGAGGCCGCCGCGGCTCGCTGTGGCCGCCACAGTCTCGCGCAGATAATTGTGGAGCTGCTGCCAGGGCAGGTAGACGAGTTTGCGGCCGGGCAGTCGATCCAGCTTGTCGCGCTCGATCGAGTGGACGAGCTTGACGGGCTCGCCCGTCGCCGGGACGAAGTAGAACCAGCGCCGCGTCGTGAGCCCGCGCTGGCCCAGTTTGAGAATGCGGTAGGCGAGGGGGTCCGAGCCGCGGAAGTCGTAGAAGAGCCAGCCGTCGAGTTTGGCCTCGCGCAGCGCCGCCTGAATCTCCCTGACACGCTCGGCCGACTCCTGCCGCACAGCCTCCTCCTGCGCGCGGGCGTTAGAAAAAGCGAGCAGCAGGAGCAGAATCGCGCCGGCAATAGACAAACGCCTCATACGTTTTCATCCTGTTTCGGGTTGAGCATCGGGACGTGGACGCCCTTCGCGCGGGCCGTCTCTTCGGCCTCTTCGTAGCCGGCGTCGACGTGGCGGGCGACGCCGAGGCCGGGGTCGTTGGTGAGCACGCGGTTGAGGCGTCGCCCGCCCTCGGCCGTGCCGTCGGCGACGGAGACCTGCCCGGCGTGGAGCGAGTAGCCTATGCCGACGCCCCCGCCGTGGTGGAAGGAGACCCAACTCGCGCCGCTCGCCGTGTTCAGGAGCGCGTTCAGAATGGGCCAGTCCGCCACGGCGTCAGAGCCGTCGCGCATCCCTTCGGTCTCGCGGAAGGGCGAGGCGACGCTCCCTGTATCAAGGTGGTCGCGCCCGATGGCTATGGGCGCTTCGAGGTCGCCGCGCCTGACGAGGTCGTTGATCGCCTCGCCCATCTCGGCGCGCTCGCCGTAGCCGAGCCAGCAGATGCGCGCGGGCAGGCCCTGGAACTGCACGCGGTTGCGCGCGAGCGTGAGCCAGCGGTTCAGCGTCCTGTCTTCGGGGAAGAGTTCGAGCGCGAGGTCGTCGGTCTTGCGTATGTCCTCGGGCGAGCCCGAGAGCGCGACCCAGCGGAACGGGCCTTTGCCCTCGCAGAAGAGCGGGCGTATGTATTCCGGCACAAAACCCGGAATCTCGAAGGCGTCCGCGCACCCCGCGTCGAGTGCCTGCTTGCGTATGTTGTTGCCGTAGTCGAAGGCTACCGCGCCCGCGCGCTTCAATTCGAGCATCGCCTGGACGTGCGCGGCCATAGACTGCATGGAGCGCACGACGTACTCGCGCGGGTCCGCGCGGCGCAACTCGTCGGCCTCTGCGAGACTCAACCCCTCCGGCACGTAGCCGTTCAAAGGGTCGTGCGCGCTCGTCTGGTCAGTGACGGCGTCCACCTGCACGCCGCGGTTGACGATTTCGGGCAGGACTTCGGCGCAGTTGCCGACGAGGCCGACCGAAAGGGCGTTGCCCGTGAGGCGCGCCTCTTCGCAGAGCGCGAGGGCTTCGTCGAGCGAGTGCGCGATGCGGTCGCAGTAGCCCGTGTCAATCCGCCTGCGGATGCGCGCCTCGTCCACGTCTATGCCGAGGAAGACCGCGCCGCTGAGAGTGGCCGCGAGCGGCTGCGCGCCGCCCATCCCGCCCATGCCGCCGGAGACGAGGAGCTTGCCCGTCAGGCTCCCGCCGAAATGTTTGTCGGCCATCGCGGCGAAGGTCTCGAACGTGCCCTGGACGATGCCCTGCGTGCCGATGTAAATCCAGCTCCCGGCGGTCATCTGCCCGTACATCATCAGCCCTTTGCGCTCAAGCTCGTGGAAGTTGTCCCAGTTGGCCCACGCGCCGACGAGGTTCGAGTTGGCGATGAGGACGCGCGGCGCGTACTCGTGCGTGCGGAAGACGGCGACGGGCTTGCCCGACTGCACGAGCAGCGTCTCCTCGTCCCCGAGCGTTTGCAGCTCGCGGACGATGGCGTCGAACGCGGCCCAGTTGCGCGCGGCCTTGCCCGCCCCGCCGTAGACGACCAGGTCGTCGGGCCGCTCGGCCACTTCGGGGTCCAGGTTGTTCATCAGGCACCGCAGCGCGGCCTCCTGGTGCCAGCCCTTGCAATTGAGTTTCGCGCCGCGCGGCGCGCGCACCGTTCTCGAACTCATGGCGGGAATTTTTGATTCGCGACTTTTGATTCTTAATTGGGCGAGAATTAAAGCCGCGACTCCAAATCCTCTTTCAATCGCAAATCAAAAATCTAAAATCAAAAATTACTTTCCTTCCTCTCTTTTCCAGAGCCGGCTCAGCCAGCCGCCGGTGTCGCGCTTGGAGAGTTGTTCCAGCTCGCCCGCGTCGAGCCACACGCCGCCGCAGGCGTTGCAGACGTCAATCTCCACGCCCTCGTTGATGACGCCTTCGAGTTGGCCGTCGCACTTGGGGCATTCGAGAGTGGCCGCGGCCGCCGCCTTCGCCTGCTCCTCGGCCGTCATCTGCTCGCGCAGCTTCTCGATGGCCTCACGCTCCTTGCGCCGGAAGTAATCCTCCTCCAGCGCCCTCCCACGCTCTTCCATAGGGTTCGACATGATTATCCTTCCTCGGTTGCGGTTGAACTGGCGGCTGCGCTAAGTTTTCGAACACGACCGCGCGCCGCGGCTGAAGATTGGTTTGGTCTCTACTTAAATATCAGGAAATCAGCGGCGGGGCAAATGGCCTGTGCTGAGCATGAGACATCAGTCAGACGGGGAAGCTAATGTCTGAGCCCGAAGCCGACGCCGATCAAATCATCACGAGGCGAGATTTCCTGCGCGGCTCGGCGGCGCTCCTGGCGTGCGCCCCCGCGCTCGGACATTCGGCCGCGCACCGGCGGCCGAATGTTCCAACCGAGGCCGACTACTCATCAGTCGAGGCTTGCGCCGTCGGCCACTCGGGCAAAAGAGCTGTGCCAATTGTGAGCGGCGTCGTTCACCCGCTCGTCGCCGCCGGCGGCCTCTTCACCGCCGCCGGCGGGGAGGCGGTGATTTTTAAGGACGGGCAGGTGTCGGTCGGCAACAAACTCTACTTCAGGCGGAACTAGTCTCGCGCGCCGCGCCGCCCGCCGATGCAGTAAAGATGTTTGCCGGTGCGGATGAAGATTTGGCCTTCGGAAATCGCGGGCGAACTGAGGCAGTAGTCGTTGAGGTCATTTTCGGCCAGGACCTCGAACTTCGGGCCGGCCTTGATGACGGTGGTCAGCCCGTCCTCGTTCGTGACGTAAATCTTGCCGTCGGCCAGGACCGGCGAGGCGCTGTAAGTTCCGGCCTTGATGCGCTGCTGGCCGTAAATCTCCCGCCCCGTCTTGGCGTCCAGGCACCAGACGATGCCGCGGTCGTTGACGACGTAGAAATACTTGCCGTCGGTCACGGGCGTAGGCACGTCCGGCCCGTTCACTGTCGACCAGAGCAGGTGCGACTTAGTCACGTCGCCGCGGCCGCCCGGCCTGAGCGCCAGCAGCGGCCGCACGCGCGACGGGGCGTAGACGATGCCGTCGGCGATCACGGGCGAGGCGACGATTCTGTAGAAAGGAGCGTTGTCCGGGTTGAGTCCCTCCGCGCGCCAGAGTTCCTTGCCCGTCGCGGGGTCGTGGCCGGTCACGCTGTCGCCCCCCGTGACGACTATCTCCACAGCCTTGCCGTGGCGCACGACCGCCGGCGTCGTGTACGAGTCCGGCGACTCGCGGACCGCCTTGGTCGGGCGCTCCGTCCGCCACACGGTCTTGCCGGTCTTCTTGTCGACACGCAGCACGTAGGAAGCGTCGTCGGTGTTCATCCCGTGCAGGACCTGTACGTAGAGCGAGTCTTCGTGGAGCAGGGGCGACGAGGCGTAGCCCCAGTTGAGGCCGAACTCGCCGTACTCCTTCTGAATGTCGCGCGACCACAGCTCGCGCCCCTCGAAGTCGAAGCCCTTCAGGACGCCCGTCCCGGTCATCACGTAAACGCTCCGGCCGTCCGTCACGGGCGAAGGCGAAGACATGTTCTGCTTACGCATTTTGACGTTGCCGCCGCCGAGCCGCTTCTTCCAGAGCACCGCGCCCGCCTTGCGGTCCACGCACCAGAGGAAGAGGTCGTCGCCCTCCGCGACGTGCAAGAAAACGCGCCCGCCCCAGACGATGGGCGTCGAGCCGCTCCAACCCGGCAGCTCAAGTTTCCAGGCAATGTTCTCCGTCGCGCCCCACCGCACAGGCAGGCCCGTCTCGCGGCTCGTGCCGTTCAACTCCGGCCCGCGCCACTGCGGCCAGTCGTCCGCGCGAACGAACGCGCAAGAGAGGGCGATGAGAATCACTGCGGACAGGATTGGTTTACGCATGCACATATGGTGTTGAGATTAACTGTGGGGGCAGGGGCGAGTCCTCTGCCCGCGCTTGATTAAAGTTGGGCGGGCAGAGGACTCGCCCCTGCCCATACAAAGCCGCGTGCCCCGCGTTTATCGCGTGCTCGCGGAGTCCTTCGTGCTCGCGCCGGCGAGGAACGCTTTCGCCTCGACGATCTCGGGCCTGTCGCCGTCCGCGTGACGGGACAGCTCGACGAGCTTCCTGTAGTAAGTCTTCGCCCTCTCCTTATCCTCCGCGAGGTTGGCGGCGCGCGCCGCGCCGTAGAGCCCGTTGAAGCGGTTGGGCGCTCTTTGAAGCGACGCCTCGAACTCGCGCAGGGAGGCCGCAGGCTGCTTGAGTTCCAGCAGCAACTCGCCTAGCTGTTCGCGCGCCGGAAGAATCGCGCCGGGCGTGACGGGGTGTTTCTCGGTGGCGTCGTCCAGGTCGGCGGCCGCGCGCATCATTCGAAGCGCCCCTTCGTTATCGCCTTCGGCGAGCGCCAGCCACGCGGCCGCGACCTGACGCCCGATCTCCACCTGTTTGGCCCAGTCGTAACCGCCTTTGACTTCGACGAGCGCCTGACGTATGGCGGCCAGCTTCTCTACCTCCCGGCGCGCGGAGGCCGCGTCATTGGTGCGCGCCGCGCCGACCGCGCGCGCGAGGTGGATGTGCGCCTCAGCCCAGCCGAAGCGCTGCAAGGGGAAGTTTCCCAGAGCGTCCTGGGGCAGCGCCAGTTTGGCCGCCTCGTCCCACCGCCGCCGTTCGAGCACGTAACGCGCGGGGATGGCCGTCAGGGCGTAGGCCACCTTGAAAGTCTCCGGCTCGACCTTCTTAATCTTGTTCAGCTCGTCAATCACGCCCCACGCCTGCTTGTCCTGCGCGCCTTGCAGGTAGGCGTAGGCGAGGTAGTCCATCGCGTGAAGCTGCTCGTCCCACGCGTCGGTCAAGCGGTTCCTGGCGGCGAAGGCTTTCGCGGACGCCCTGGCGTCGAGGTTCGAGCCTATCGCCTCCTGCCACAGTCCGAGCCGTATGAAAATGTGCGAGGGCATGTGCTGCGCGTGGGCCGACGCGGGCGCGATCTTCGCGTAGCTGCGCGCGGCGGGCAGCGCCATGTGGGCCAGCGCTGGGTAGTCGTAGCTGTGAATCAAATAATGAGTGACGCCGGGGTGTTGCGGCTCGCGCGCGAGGACGCGGTTCAAAATCCGCGCGGCCTCTTTCTCGCTGGCGTAACTCTTGTCGGTCGCCATCATCCCCTTCGCGATGAGCGTCAGCGCGTAGAAGACGCCGGCCTCGCGGTCCGTAGGGTAGCGTTTGTGAAGTTGGCCCATCGCCTCGCTGTAGGCGAGCACGCGCGCCCGGTGGTCTAGCTTGTCAGAGTCCTTGTAGAAAACCTCCGCCGCCGCGATGTAGTCTCGTTCGCGCGGGGTGCGCGCCCCGGCCGCCCTGGCCTTTTCGACGGCGCTCAATCCCTTCTGCAACTCCGCGGCGGTCGGGGGTGCCCAGAGCGGGTGGTAGTTGCTCAGCGCGACGCCCCACTGGCCCATGCCGCAGCGCGGGTCAATCGCCGTGACTTCCGCGAACGCCTTCTCGGCCTCCTCGTACTCGAAGGAGTGCAGCCAGGCGACGGCGCGGTTGAATTGCCTCTGCGCCTGTGGAGTGCAGGAGACGGGGAAGTTGACGCGCCCGAGCTTTTCCGCGGCGTCGTGTTTGTGCGGGTGCATCTCCTGCGCGACCGAAGAGGGGGCGTGGCAGAGGAAGGCCGCGGTTAATAACGCGAGGATTGAAACGGCGTGTTTCATAAGTTCTCCTTTCGTGGGCCGCAAGCGCACAGTCGGGGAGTGCCTATACCTCGAAATCGCCGGCGCGAATCATCCCGGCGATTGTTTCCATGTCGGGTGCGAGTGCGCGGTCGCGAGCCACGCGGGGCACGCGCTCGCGCAACGTACTGTAAGCGCGGCGGACGCCGCGGCCGGGTTGCATCGGTTGACGGTGCTCCAAGCCTTCGGCGGCGGCCAGCAGCTCTATGGCCGTGGCGTACTCTGCGTTCTCCACGACGGCGCGCAGCTTGGTCGCGGCCGTCATCCCCATGGAGACGTGGTCCTCTTTGCCGCCGTCGGTCGGGACGTTGTCGACGCTCGCCGGGTGTGCCAGAACGCGCGTCTCGGCGAGGAGCGCGGCCGCCGTGACCTGGGCCATCATGAAGCCCGAAGAGATGCCGGGCTGAGTGGTCAGGAACGGCGGCAGGTCTTCGTTCGAGTCCGGGTTGACCAGCCGGTCTATGCGCCGCTCGGTGATGCTGGCGAGGTCCGTCAGGGCGATGGCGGCGTAGTCGAAGGCGAGCGCGAGCGGCGCGCCGTGAAAGTTCCCGCCCGAGAGCAGCTCGTCATCATTCGCGAAGACGAGCGGGTTGTCGGTCGCGCTCGCCGTCTCTATCTCCAGGGTCTCGCGCGCGTGAGTTAACGCGCCGCGCACGGCCCCGTGCACCTGCGGCATGCAGCGCAAACTGTACGCGTCCTGCACGCGCGGGTCGTTCTCCAGATGCGAGGCGCGGATTTCGCTATCGGCCAGAAGCTCGCGCAGGCGCGCGGCCACTTCGAGTTGGCCCGCGTGCGGGCGCGCGAGGTGAATCCTTTCGTCGAAGGCCACGGGCGTGCCGCGCAGCGCTTCGAGCGTCATCGCGCCGGCCACGTCCGCGGCGCGCGTCACGCGTTCGGCCCGCGCGAGCGCGAGCGCGCCCACGGCCCCCATCGCCTGCGTGCCGTTCAAAAGCGCCAGCCCCTCTTTGGCCTCAAGCTGAACGGGCTCGACCCGCGCGCGCCTCATCGCCTCGCCCCCTCGCATCCTCTCGCCCTCGTAGACGGCCTCGCCCTCGCCTATGACGACGAGCGCGAGGTGCGCCAGCGGCGCGAGGTCGCCGCTGGCGCCGACCGAGCCCTTCTCGGGGATGACGGGATGGACGCCGCGCTCCAGCATGGAGACGAGCGTCTCTATAACCAGGGGCCGCGCGCCGCTGTAGCCGAGCGCCAGGACGTTGGCCCGCAGCAGCAGCATCGCGCGCACTTCCGCCTCGGGGAGCGGGCGGCCCACCCCGCACGCGTGGCTGCGCACCAGATTCAGTTGCAGCTCGCGCAGCTCCGAAGCGCCTATGCGGATGTCGGCCAGTTTCCCGAAGCCGGTGTTGACGCCGTAGACGACGCGGCCCGACCGCGTGATCTCCTCGACCACGCGCCGCGACTCCTCTGCGCGCACGCGCGCATCGTCAGAGAGCGCCACGCCCTCGCGCCTCCACGCGACGGCCTCGATCTCCTCGAGCGAAAGTTTTTGACCGGAAAGAGAAATCATAAAAGTTGGCAGCAGGCAGCGGGCAGTGGGGCAGTGAAAGCAGCTTGTCTTTGCTGCCGACTGCCCGCTGCCTGCTGCCGACTATTTGTTCACCGTTTCCTCCGCGACCGTCCTTTTGTCGGGCGTCTCCGTGATGTCTATGCGTTTGAACTCGCCGGAGAGGGTGCTGGTGGTTTTGACGCGCTGGCGCGCGCGCTTGGCGCGGCGGAGCGTGGCGCTCGTGCGCGCGCTGTCGGCGGCGCGGCGGAAGCCCGGGATGCGGCGCAGCGAGAAGTCGTGTTGCGGCAGCACCTCGCCCGTGGCCTCGCGCAGCCGCACGGTGGCGACGGCGAAAATCAGTACCCCCAGGTTGAAGACGACGCCGACGAGGAAGATGCCCGCGCCGGGGATGCGCCCGACGCTCGCGCGCTCAAGGAATTCGTCGAAGCTCGCGACGGGCCACGGGTGCAGGTAGACCTTGAGGTTCCAGCTCGCGGCGAGCAGCACGAAAATCCACAGGTAATTCCGGCGCAGACGACGCCCGACCGCCTCCCACTCGCTGATCGTGAAGTGCGGCGTCATCAGGTCGGCCGCCAGGTGCTCGGCCCACTCCCTGTTGATGGAGGTCTGCGGGGTGAGCAGTTGCGCGAAGTACCCCGTCTCAAGCACGCGCACGCGGCTGGACCAGAGTTCGTAATAGCGGTAGCGGCGCGCCTCCATGAAGAGGAAGAAGATGACGAGCACGGAGTTGATGGGGATGACGAAGTGCGGGTTGTGGATCGAGCTGAAGGCGAAGGACAGGGTAGCGCCCGCCGTGATGACGGCCCAGTTGGTCGTCGTGTCCAGCCGGTTGCGCCAGGTGTTCGAGCGCTGCACCTCGCCGCGGTAGAAGTGCACCATCGCGGTGTTGAACTCCGCTGGCGAGAGCTTGAGCTGCTGCTCCTGCGTGGGGCTCGCGGCGGGCCGCGTGGGCGCGTCTGTTCGGTGAATCCCGGAGGTGGTTGGGGGGCGCAGGCGGCCCGTGTTGCCTGTGCGCTCGCCGCCGGATAATGGCCCAGTGGTTCCTTTTGGACGCAGGTCAGAACTCATCGCGTCGAATCAATCTTCCTCCGGTGGCTGTGATGAAGAGCCAGGGCGCAAGCCTCACGCGCCCGGCCCCTCGTTGATAATAGCACGCAACGGGCGCAGGTCGATTGTCCCGGCGCGCATCGCGGCGAGAAAATAGACGGCCGCGTAGGAAGCCCACTCGCCCCAGAGCGACGCGGCGAGCGCGCGAATCTCCCGCTCGGGCATCGCGCGCCCGTCGTTGTAGTACTTGACGACGAAGCCGCGCAGGGCCAGGTCGCCCGCCGGGAACACGTCCGTGCGCCCGAAGTGAAGCATCAAGGCCCACTCCGCCGTCCAACGCCCTATGCCGCGAAGTTTCGTGAGGCGCGCGATGAGGGCTTCGTTCTCTTCGCGCCCGAGGACATTTTCGTCCAACTCTCCGTCCCTGGCTTTTTGTGCCAGTTCGGTGACGGCCGCGACCTTCGAGCCTGAGAGGCCGAGCGCGCGAAGCTCTTGCGGCTCCGCTTCGGCCAGCGCCTCGTCGCGCGGGAAAGCGAGAAACGTTTCGCCCCCGCTCTCTAGCCGCTCGCCGTACTTCTCCACCACGCGCCGCTTCAGCGTCATCGCCACGACGGTCGAGATTTGCTGCGACAGGATGGAGATGACGAGCGCCTCGAACACGCTCGGCCATCGCGCGATGTGCAAGCCCCTATGCGCGGCTTCGAGCTTACTCATCAACGCATCGCCCGCCACACGCGCCCGAAACTTCTTCAGGTCGTGCTCCGCACTGAAAATCTGCCGCACGCGCGCTTCCGCCTCTTCCTTCTCGCGCACAGTCGCACGGCCCCCGCCCTCAATCGTGACGCTGAGCAGCGGCCGCGCCGCCGTCCCCCTTGACGCGACGTTCAGCAGATGCAGACGCCCGCCCAGATGCAGCGCACGCCGGTAACGCCCCTCCGCGAAAGTGTCCACCGCCTCGCGCTCCGTGAACCGCAGGAACCGCGCCGTCGCCGCGAAATCGAACGGCGCGCGAGGCCGTATAATGATCTCCATTTCACCCCCGAGTGTCCCCCATCAACAACATTTGCGTCAAAGCCGCAAGCGGAGTAATACTCTGCCGGTGAAGATGAAAGCAACGCCACCGCGCCGACAACGCAGGTGGGCTCAACGTGGCACCCTCTCCGCACGGCACAATGACACGCAACCATACAGCGGCGGACACCCATCCGCCATGCCCCTTGCGCGGACGCTGGCGCAATTCGCAGTTCAATGAGCGGAAGGACGGCAGATTTCGACCCGCCTGACACCAACAGGAAAGGTAGCGGCTATGGCACGTGATGCGGCTTATCAAGAAGCAGAAAAGAAGATTGAAGAAGCGCGGCGGTCGGGGGCGGTGGAACTCAACCTAGCCAGGATGGGACTAACCGAGTTGCCGGAGTCGCTGAGTAAACTCACGCAGTTGCGGGCACTACGCCTCAATGACAACAAATTGACGGCACTGCCGGAGTCACTAAGCCAACTTACTCAGTTGGAGCAACTAGACCTCTATGGGAATCACCTGAACGAACTTCCTAATTCACTTGGGGAGTTGCAACAACTACGGCAGCTTTGGGTTGGGCTCAGCGTGAGCGGGAATCCGATTTGCGAAATCCCTCCCTTTATTCGGCGCCTCAGGTTGCTAGAAGTACTTGATGTCAGCCAAAGCCAAGTAGACTCGGTTCCCGAATGGGTGGGTGAACTTTCTTGCCTGACAGACCTTTACTTGAATCCTTCGCGAGTTAGTGAACTGCCCGTGACCTTGCTGAATCTGCCGAAATTGAAAACACTCAATCTTGACGGCAGTCCTCTGAATCCCGAATTGGCTGCGGCCTACAAGCAAGGCCTCGCCGCCGTCAAGGGTTACCTGCGGGCAAAGTCGGAAGCGCAGATAGTGCTGAACGAGGCCAAGCTGATCTTGGTCGGCGAGGGTGAGGTGGGAAAGAGTTGTCTGCTGGGTGCGTTGCGCGGTGACCCGTGGGAGGAGGGGCGGCCGACGACACACGGGATTGAGATTAAGCCGGTGAAGGTGACTGACCCGGAGAGTGGGACGGAGATTACGCTGAATGGTTGGGACTTCGGCGGCCAGAAGGTCTACCGGCCGACGCACCAGTTGTTCTTCAGCGCGCCGGCGGTTTATCTGGTGGTGTGGAAGCCGCGGGAGGGGCCGGAGCAGGGGTTCGTGAAGGACTGGATTAGGCTGGTGAAGCATCGTGAGCCGGAGGCGAAGATTCTGGTGGTGGCGACGCACGGCGGGCCGGGGCAGCGGCAGCCGGACTTGGACCGGCAGGAGTTCTGGGAGATGTTCGGGCGCGACACGGTGCTCGACTTCTACCATGTGGACAGCAAGCCGGATGAGAAGAAAGAGCGACGTGGTGTTGCCGAGTTGAAAGATGCTGTCGCGCGTGTGGCCGCCGGCCTTCCTGAGATGGGGCGCACGGTGCCTGCGCGGTGGCAGCAGGCGCGTGAGGATTTGAAGAGCACGGGCGCGCCGTACCTGCCGCTGGATGGTGTGCTGGAAATCTGCCGCGGGCGCGGGATGGACGAGGAGGAGGCGCGGCTGTTCGTGAGCATCTCGCACAGGCTGGGGCATCTTATCCACTATGAACACGACCCGACGTTGCGTGACATCGTCGTCCTCAAGCCGGACTGGCTGGCGACGGCCATCAGCTTTGTGCTCGATGATAAAGAGACTCGTGAGCGCCACGGGCTGGTGGATTTCGCAAAGCTGAGCCAGTTGTGGAACGACCCTGCGAGGCCGGAGGAGTTCCGTTACGACCCGAGCCTGCACCCGATCTTCCTGCGGTTGATGGAGCGGTTCGACCTTTCCTACAAGGTGGCGCTGCCGTCCGACGCGACCGACGAGATAGGTTTCTGGCAGCGCGTCGGGAGTGCTTCCAGGAAAGCGTTCTTAACTCCGACTGAGGTCGCGCAACTTCACTACACGAGCCTGATAGCGCAGCTCGTCCCGGACGTTCGCCCGGAGGAAGACCTGAGCCGCGTTTGGCCTCCCGATCCGATGAATGGCGACGAGCAGCAGGTGCAAATCTGCCGGATCGTGGACGCGAAGAGCGGGCAGTCTGCGACGGCCGAGGGGTTGTTCTACCAGTTGATCGTGCGCCTGCATAAGTTCTCGCTCGGGCGAGCCGATTACGGGGAGAGCGTTCACTGGCAGCGCGGGCTGGTCCTGGACAACGACTACAACGGGCGCGCGCTGCTGGAACACGTCGGCAACGACATACGCATCACGGTGCGCGCCCCGTACCCCGAACGATTCCTCTCGGCGCTAACTTACGAAGCGAAGTGGCTGGTGGAGAACTTCTGGGAGGGCCTGCGCTGCGACGTGATGGTGCCGTGCATCGAGCCGTGCGGGCAGCGAGCGCCGGGGGCGGGTCTGTATGAAGTGAGGAAGCTGATCGAGAGTAAGAGGGGAGGGCGGCCGGAATACCCTTGCCCTGTGTGCAGCGAATGGCAGGAGATAGATTGCCTGCTGCGTAACGCGCCCGCCGCGCGGCCAATGCCGGCGGCGGAGTTGCTGGCGGGATTCGCGGAGGTGAAGCGAGAGTTGGTCGTAGTGCGTAGGCAGTTGCGCGGGCAGCATCGCGCGACCGTGCGGCGGTTCGACAACTTGGACGCCAGCACGCAGGCCATCCTCAGCAAGGTGGACGACGCCTTCAGCGGACTGCTGCAAGCGTTGACCGACGAGGCCAAAGACGGGCCGCGCCTTTTTAGCCTGGTGCCCGTCAACCGCGCGCTCTTCAACCCCAAGAAATGGATGAGCGAGAAGTTCCGGCTGACGCTCTGGTGCGAGCATTCGCGCCTGCCGCTCCCCGCGCTCGACGAGAAAGAGGGCCGAGACGGCAGCCGCGGCGTGTATGAAATAGAGTTGAAACGTGAATGGGTGAAGAAAGCCGCCCCGTTCTTGAAAGTGCTCGGAAGTACGCTGAGCCTGGCGCTCCCGGTCGCCTCCTCCGCGCTCAAAATATCCCTGGACGATGCGGCCTTCGAGGCAATCGAAGACGAGCTGGACTTCGGCAATGCGTGCATCGACGCGACCGTCGAGGGCGGAGAGAAAGTGGGCCAGTGGCTCGGCGGCGACGACGCCCCCAAGCTGGGACACGGCGAAGCGATCAGGGCGCAGGGTGTGACCCTGCGGGAGTTGCACGCGCTGTTGAAGAAGCAGGACCCTGGTTTCGGCGGCCTCGTCCGCGTGCAGAACAAGCGCCAGGAGTTCCTGTGGGTTCACCCGCAGTTCGAGAAAGAGTATTAAAAGAGGGCTTCATGGCCGCTCGCTTGACAGGCATAAGTGGCCCCCATATATTTGGGCTTTGCGTCGGGAGACGCGTGCGAGCGCTATATGCCGGGAGCCGTGGCTGAAGGTGACGAGGACGCGCGTTGGATGCGCGAGGCTTTGGCGGCCGCACACGTCGCGCGGGAGGCCGGCGAAGTCCCCGTCGGCGCGTGCGTCGTGACGGAAGACGGGAGGCTGCTGGCGAGCGCGGGCAACCGCACGCGCACGGACTGCGACCCGACGGCGCACGCCGAAGTAGTCGCGCTCAGGGAGGCGGCGCGCCGTCAAGGCAATTACAGGCTGGCGGGCGTCGTGGTTTACTCGACCATCGAGCCGTGCGCGATGTGTGCCGGCGCGCTCATACAGGCGAGGGTCCGGCGGCTGGTCTACGGGGCGCGCGACGAGCGGTTCGGCGCGGTCGAGTCACAGTTTCGCCTCTGCGACTCTGGCTCTTTGAATCATAGAATGGAAATCACTTCCGGCGTGCTCGAAGAAGAGTGCCGAACAGTCATGCAGGAATTCTTCAGGGCGCGGCGGAAAGCAGGGATGAGGGCAGAGGGATGAGGGATGAATTAAGGCAACGGCTTTTTCTTCATCCCTCATCCCTCATCCCTCTGCCCTTCTATAGCGGAGAGGTCGCATAGTGGATTAGTGCACCGGTCTCGAAAACCGGAGTGGGTTAACGCCCACCGTGGGTTCGAATCCCACCCTCTCCGCCATTTATCCTTAATAATCGACCATTTAGAGACGGCTCACGGGCCGTCTCTTTCCTTCTCAGTTACGCCAATTTTGCCACTTGGCGCGAAGTTGGCGCGCTCTCGAAGACGGTGCGCTTACCCTCTTCCAGACTTTCGATCGCTTCCCTCAGTCTTTTCGGGACGCCGTGCGCGTAGCCGCGCGTGACTTTCGTGTTGCGCGTATCGAACGGCGTGGTCGAATGTCCCAGGAGGTCGGCGATGTCATACTCGTGGACGTTGGCCGCCCCGAGCCTGGTGGCGAAGGTGTGCCGCAGGGCATGGAAGTGGAAGTCGTCAATCCCGGCCGCCTCGACAGCATGCTCGAAACAGACCAGTAGCTGACGGCGTTTTTTACCCGTTCTACTATGGTCGAAGATACGCTCGTCGTCGGGGGCGTCCCGCCGCAGGCGGTTGAGGATTCGGAGCGCGCGCACGGTTAAAGGGATCAGTCGTGGCCTGCCGTTCTTGGTCTGAGTGACGAGGATGTGCCTCTCGGCCGCGTCAACGTCCGCCCACGGAGATGATCTTTAGAGTTATGCGGAGGGCCGAAAAGCACTCGACAGTAGACCAAACGCGGATTATCTTTAAGCTCGCTTTCAATCGCTCCCAAATATGGAGGAACGGCAGTGATATTTTATAGTCCCCGTTTGTTTCGACCTTACTGACTGGTCTCAATGCGTTCCCCGTCTCTCGCCACGTTATTCTCCCTGGAAGCATTGATTTGCTCTATCGCGCGGTCAATCTGTTCGGGAGCCCCGAGCAGGACGATGATGTCGCCGACCTCAAACCTGAATTCAGACCCAGGGTTAACGTCCGTCAGCCCGTCTCTGACGACGGCGACGACCGTGGCCCCCGTCCTTCGCCTTAACTCCAACTCACCGATGGTTCTGCCCACTGCCGGCGAACCCTCCTCAAGTTGCAAGGTCTCGGTCGCGGCCGTGCCGAGAGCTTCGGCGATTTCGCTCATCGAAACCAGAGGAACGGACGGCGAGCGCAGCATCTGATACCCTTCGCTTCTAATCTCCGAGACGTGGCGTTGAATTGCGTGCCGGGCGATGCCGTACTCCCTGAGCACACGCGAAAAGATTTCGATGCTGGTCTCGAACTCTTCCGGGATGACTTCGTCGGCACCGAGTTCACGCAGTTCGGCCAGTTCCGACATGTAGCGCGTCCGCACGATGATGTGTATGTCGGGAGTCACCTGCCGCGCGAGCCAGACCGTGTGGCGTGTCGCAGTCGGGTCGGAGATTGCCAGCACCAGAATGCGCGCGTGCTCCAAGCCGACGTGGTATATGACCTCCTTGCGAGTCGCGTCGCCGTAAATAATTCTTTCGTCTTGCGCGGCGGCTTCCCTGACGACTTCGGCGTTCAGTTCCAGCACCAGGTATGGGACCTTCGCCCGCCGCAGAACCTTCGCGAGGTTCCGCCCGTTCAGTCCGTAACCCACGATCACGACGTGGCCGCGCAGGTCGGGCTCATCGGGTCGAAACCCTGTGACTGTCGGCTCGAACATCGAGCCGGGGGCGAAGAGCGTTTGCAGCGCGTAGCCGACGCGGGGCGCTGCCTTGATTAAGAAGGGGGTAGCAATCATCGAAAGGATGGAGGCGGCTAAGAACCTCTGGTAGTCGACGTCAGAGAGCAGCCCTTCCGGGAGTCCGGCCTTGGCGAGAATGAAAGAGAACTCGCCGATTTGTGCCAGCCCGATAGCGGTCATCGTCGAGATGCGAAGCGAATGGCCCAGCAGCCGCACCGCCGCAAAGACCACCAGCGCCTTCCCGAGAGTCAGCGCCCCGATCCAGGCTAGGACGACCGCCAGGTCGGAGAAGAGCGCGCTCAGAGAAAGGAGCATGCCGATTGAGACGAAGAAGAGGCTGTTGAAGACGTCGCGGAACGGCAGGATGTCGGCCACGATCTGGTGGCTGTACTCCGACTCCGAGAGCACCATCCCGGCGATGAAAGCGCCGAGCGCGAGCGAGAGTCCGAACTGCGAAGTGAGCCAGGCCGTCCCAAGGCTCATCAGCACGACGAAGATGATGAAGACTTCGGGGCTTCTGAGGCGCACGATGTGGTAGAGCAGGAACGGGACCACTTTGCGCGCAGCAAAGATGATGATGGCAATGGCTGCGAGCGCAGTCCCGAGCGTCAGAGCGATTCTGCCCGGCGACGACCCCTCCCGGCCGCCGAGCACCGGAACCATGAGCATCATCAAAACAATGCTCAGGTCTTGAAAGAGAAGAATGCCGACGCCCGCGCGCCCGTGCGGCGCGTCCACTTCCGCCCGCTCGATGTAGCTCTTGAGGACGATGGCGGTACTGGAAAGCGCGAAGAGGAAGCCGAAGAAGACAGACTGATTGAGCGGACGCCCGAACCAGTAAGCAATCACCGCCACCAGCAGCGTCGTCAGGGTGACTTGCAGCCCGCCCCCTACGAGCACTATGCGGCGCATCTCAGCGATGCGGCGCAGGGAAAACTCCAGGCCGATTGTGAACAGCAGTAGGACGACGCCGATTTCGGCCAGCACTTCAATCGCGTGAACGTCTTTGATTAGGCCGAAGCCGTAGGGGCCAATCAATACGCCCGTGATCATAAATCCGACGATGGTCGGCAGCCTCAGGCGGCTGAAGAGGAAGGTGATGGGTACTGAGACGAGCAGGAGCAGCAGCAGGTCTCCCAGCAAGGGGAAGTCATTTGGCATGACGGTCGTCCTCCCGGTTCATTACCGTAATCAAATCGCCTCCGGGCGTTTAGTCAGCGCGGCGCTCGACGTGCAGAAGTGTGCCGCCCTCTGGCGACTTAACTCTCAGAACCCTGCACGCGCTTACTTGAGAGTCGTTCGGCCCTTTAACGTAGGGGGCGATGAAGTTCACGCCGGCGTTCGGCGCCAGGGGACCGTCCGACAGGTCTATGATGACGCCCCTCACCCGGCTACCATTTTCCGTTCTGAACTCAACCTCGACCTTCAGGTCACTGAGTGGCCGCGAAGAGATGTTCGTGAGTTCACCGACGCAGCGGGGAGTTTCGGCGGACTCGTAACGCAGGCTCGTCACCTCCAGTTGAGCCTTGTCATCAGGTGAGCCGGGGCAAGAGACGAATAAAAGGGCGCACAGGAAAAAGACGCTCGGATGAATCAGGGATGATCGGTAGATAATCATTCAGAGACTACTCTTAACCCGGTGAAACTCTGTCGCCTGAAACGGCACCAAGGCGGCGGGCAGAACGATTGTCGGCACCTTCCCCGTACCCGGCACCAAGTGCGAGTTACACCTCGATGTCTTCGCGGAGGTTCGCCTCGTGAATAAAGTAAGGACGGACCATCCGGCTACTCAGTTGGGTTTAATCAAGCTTCAGGCAGTGACTAATAGCGGCGGGGCGCGGCCTGGCGGCTGCGGCACAGGTGAAGGTGAGCAGTAAGATGCTGATGCAATGTTAGCGGCGAGCCGAACCGGAACAGCAAGGGGTTCAGAGCTACTGCTAGAGACCGATAGTCCGTCACGCAACTGCTGACGCTGGACGCGCTTTTGCCCGCATTTCTCCAGCCCGCAGGTAGCATACTGATAGCTCAGTGAAATATGGAGCGAGGCGACGGCGGCCCTGAAATTAAGCGGTCCGGTTTCGGAGTGCGCGGGGGAAGGGATCGGCATCAGGCGCAGCCCCTCGCCAGAGGAAAAGCAGAGGCAGGCGAGCACGCCCGTCAATAAAATCGTGCGCGCGCCACGCAATTCAAATGTCCGCCTTCTTCGCATCCGTGTTTAGCCAATAACATAACAGCCTTCACATTATTAAGGCAACGCTGTTCCTCGGATGTTCTATATCTGCCATCAGGCAGCGCAAAACTCCGTCCAACTCAGCCGCGTCAATCGGTAATCCCCTGTGCAGTAATGGAGTCTTTGTTGTAACGGCGTCGCCGACGAGCGCCCAGCCCGCACCATGCGGCTTGCGGAAGAAGTTCGGCATGTCGGCCGAGCCGCGGATCGGCTCTTCACGCCTTCCGGCACGGAGTCTCCCGGCGAGCGAGGGGATAAGCTCAAGCTCCTTCATAAGAAGCTCATTTCCGTGAGGGGCGGGCAGTTGGATGCGCGCAGCTCTTCGAGCAGTCACCAGCGCTTGAGTCTCAAGACGCCCGGCTGATGCACATGATGTGTAGAGATGGTATCGCTCGGGAAGAAAGACCTATCCGTGAGCAGTACGCGGTAACCTTTTCGCGCCAGCAACATGGCGGGCGGCGAGCCCGCGACTCTGGCCCCAACAATGATCGCGTCGTACGTCGCCAGACCTCCTGGCAGGACTTTTGAAAAGACGCCTGCCATCGTCGAACGCGAAAATCGTGGCGGAAAAAGGATCATCCTTCTCGGGTGGCCGATTACTCATTCCGGCCTTTTTGTCCTAGTCGGCTTTCCGCTCAGGACTAATTTGTCCCCGCTCAATTGATAATCGAACGTCGTAACATTTTCCGGCCCGGCGAATGAGCCGTCCGTCAACGCTTCGATAATCAGATGACCGCTTACGATCTTCGGGCCATTCTCGCCCGCGTAAAATACAGTGCCGCCCGCGTAGCTCTTTTGGTAATCGCTCTCCGCGCCTATGCTGTCGAGCCGCGCCAACAATTCAGCCCGCCCGCTTCGGAGCGAGTAGGCGTGTATTTCAAAAGCTCTCAAAGTACCGGCAGAGCTCCCACACCTGATCAACACGACAGCGTCTTCGCTCCCGTCGCCGTTCAAGTCCCCGTAGGCAACCTCGTTTTTGGCCACGTCGAAAAAATTATCCCCATCCTTAAATTTGCCGTCGCGGACCTTAACCGTTTCGGGAAGTCCTACATCTTCCGAGCAGACCGACGGGCGATAGCTGTAATTGAGAAAGTCTACGCTCCGAATATCGGAAGTCATGTTTGACGTGGGGGCAGTGCTGGCTTCCGATACCTTCAGCGCGTCGGACAGAATGTCTTTGAGTGATGAGCTCGATTCGGGGTTTGAGGGGTAATAGACATCACTGATTTTCCAAACTGTTTTTGGACTGTCGCGTTCAAGTCGAAACAGGACCGTTCCGTCTTTACCCATGTTTTTGAAAGTGACCGGAACATCGGCGAGGTTAAGGTTGCCCTCGCCATACATAGGTTTCCCGATTTTGAAAGCGGTGATTTTCGTGTCCTGCGCGTTATAAAGCGGGTCGAAATCAATCGCCCCGACTTCACCATTAGCGGCAACCGCATCTTGCCAAATCAAGTCCGCCAAATCCTTCGTAAAGTAATTGTCAACGGCGGCGCGGTCCTTCGTCTGGAAAAACGGACTCGAACCGGCTTTTTGCGCCGCATATAAATTCTGAACAATGATATTGGGCGCGATGGCCTTTGTTCTTGATTGAGCCAACCCAATCGAGCTAAACGCTAACATGAGCGTCGTCAGCAGGGCGATTTTGATTTTCACTTTTCCTCTTCCCTTTTTGGTTCTATTCTGTCTGTTGCGAACACCGAGTAGATGCCCGGCCGAAAATTCTAAAGACCAGACCGACAAAAGCAATTATTCGATTATCGCTTTCGGCGCTTTGTATCTTTTGTCCCAGTCTAGATAGCAAACGTCATGGCAGTTCATCATGTAAGTGACCACACGCCATTTGCCATTCTTCTTTTTCAGTAGCGCGAAAAGATTGTCCTCGAAATCATTGGTGTCGATGAATTCTTGGTACTTGGTGAGCTTCCAATTTGGCGCGCCGCCCTCCGCGTTTTTCGCTTGGCCGGAGACAAAAGCCCAGTCGCCCTGCACTCTGATCTTTTCCGTCGAAAAAGTGATTTTCTGTCTCAAGTCTTTTGAGACCGGCATGCTTAGAGCCTCCAGGATTGCCGCGCTCTCGGGGGGATTCGCCGCCGGCGTATCGGCTTCCTGGGCAAAGGCCGTGGTGACGCTGAAAGCAAAGATAAGCAATAGGTAACAAACGGTTCTCTTTAACACAACTATTTTCCCTCTCTTACAAGCTGATGGTTCAATCAGCATAGGTGCCTTTGAAGGCACATGTCTTCGTAACGGGGTAGAGCTTCCCGCTCCTCACGGAGCAGTTTTTCATAGGAAGAACGCCGGGAGATGGCGGGAGAGCTGTTGACAGAATTCGTCAGGCGCTCTCAGTATCCACAGTCCTTTATTAAAAGGCTGTTAACAGGGGACGTGTAGGACGAGTTGCTTTGCAACGGCAAGACGAGGTTTAGACTCATAATTTTTTCAAGCTGTAGGGACTATATGCTTAACCCGACGTTCAGGTCAATTCAATGCACACGACCAGAGCGTCCGAACTCAACAGCCCACTCTATACGCAGGACGACGACCTGCTCGTTGGGCCTATCACTTATCTCCATCTCTCTCGCCGCCACTACCGATTTGCGGTGCGGAGTTTATATCGACTCTTTTGTCACACCGCCAGGCCGATGCTCGTTGCCGATTGAGAGACGACGCAGGGCACGGCTGATCATCTTCGCGCCGATCTGGTCGGGTGCTGTCTCACGCGTCACCGATGATAGGGCAGCCTCTATTTCTGCGTCAGTTCTCCGGTTGAGCGGATAGCCACAACTCGCAAACACCCGACGAAGTTTTACAAGCGCCCGCCGTCGCCTGCGTGCGGCGAGCATTCGATAGATTTTAATAAACACTTCAACAAAACCGCCTTTCCTCGCCGCGCCGATCTATTTCTTCTCTCACAAGTTGTAATCGCCGGCCGCCTCCGGCTGGTAGAGAATCCCCTCAATCTTTAACCTTCTCAAGCCTGAAGGGACACGCCATTCGATTACGCTCCCCTCCCTGTAGCCGAGCATCGCCGTCCCGATGGGGGCCAGGACGGAAATCTTGCCCTCGCTGAAATCGGCCTCGGTCGGAAAGACCAGGGTGTAGACGACCACTTCACCTGTGTTCAGGTCGCTCAAGCGCACGCGTGAGCGCATGGTGATGACATCGCCGGGAACTTTTTCTGGAGCGACAGTCTCGGCCTTGTCCAGCTCCTGTTCCAGTTTAAGCAGGTATTCGTGATTCCCCACGCCATCGCGCTCTCTACCGACCTCGATCAGCTTCTCCAGGCGCTGACGATCCAATTTGGTGATGAAAATAGTCGCTTCCTTAACTGTATCTGCCTCCATGACTCTCATCTCTTTTCTCCGCTTTTCTGGACGATAGTCAAAACAGGTAGCATGGAAAAAACCAAACTCCTTTCTAACCCATCCGTCCGTTGTAATTACCTGGGGCCGAGCACCGGCGAGTTCGGTGAGCGTCGGGAACTTCCTGAACCCGGTCCCGAGCCTCGGCCGAAGTTAATGGTTATCCAGCGCCGACTGCGGCCAAATCGTCGGCGACTCTGGCGAGCGGAATGAACGCGCAGGCAGTCTCCCACAGCCGCTTGCGCGCCACCTCGACCGAGCACGGCGCGCAAGCCACAAGCGATGTGACCGCATTATTTGAGTCGCGATGCTCCGTCTCGGTGCCGCGTCGGTTCGGGCCAACGAAGATACAGTCCGCCCCCCACTCACGCGCCTCCCCGCTGAGAACGCGGAGTGGGTCGCCCTCACTGACCCTGGTCAACGTATTTAACCCCGTCGCCCGTAACGCGTCCGCGGTCTCGCGTGCGAGCGCCTCCATGTGTCTCCACGGCGTAACGACAAGACACTCGCTCCCCGCCGGCCACTGTCGAGACCCAATCGTATTGACGGCGCTCTCGGAGCCCGGCGAACCGTCCACCCCCACGATGAGCCGCACGGACGTTTTGTCGGTGACGGGGGCGGGGCGGGAAATCCTGACGGAACAAGCGGCCTCGTCCACTACTTTCAGGAACGAGTGTCCGAGGCCGGCCCCTTCATCATCCTGCCGACTTTTTGAACCCACGACAATCAAGTCGGCCGTCCACGAGACGGCTTTTCGTATTAGTTCAGAGGTCGGCAGCCCGCAGCCCGGAGAAGCTTCGACACTCACCTCCCACGTCGGAAAGGCTGACCGAAAGCGCCGCCCGGCTTCGCGAGTCAGGGCACGCTCTTCTTCGACGGCCCTTAGCGCGGGGGCGAAGGATGACAGCCCGGCGGCCAGTTGCCTCCGCGAATCGGTCGCGCGCGCGAATTCCGCGCGCGACGAAGGCAGCCAGACGTCGGCCACGTAAACGAGCGCCTCGACTTCATCCGGGAGTCCCGCCCGGGGCAGGTCGGAGAGCGGGGCCGCCCCGCTCTCCGACCCGTCGTATGCGATCAATACCTTCATCTTCTTACTCATAAAAAAGGGGCGCGCGGCTAACCGAAGTGGGCTGCCCCGCGCATCATTGCTTTCACCTGAGTGTCCACTGATCGTCGGTCCGTGCCCTGCCGCGGCTCCCTTCGCAACGCGGCTACGATCCAATGGTCGCGCCGCCTCCCACGGTTGCCCCGCACATGAACCAGGGTTGCGACGACCAGTAGACTCTTTGACCTTAGAGGTAAACACGCGTGGGGGGTAGCGTATTAACACCTAAGAATTTCGAGTGTTAACACCCGACGCTGAAGCGGGTGTTAACACCTGCGCCGGGCAGGTGTTGACACGCTATTCCCCAACCCGCCACTCGTCTAAATTAGAACCCGATCAAGCAGAGGATCGGTGAATAGAGTGTTCGAGGAGGCTTTATGGATTTAAGCGGGATTATCGTAATCGTATCAGGCCTGTTGCTGTTTTTCGGTGGGGTGGGGTGGCTTGAGCTCCGTTCGCGGAAAAACAAGATGCCCGCGCGCCGCGACGGGCATACGCCACACTCCGCCCTTTCAACCGCGCCCACCAGGCGTACCGTGTACAGGCGCGGCACCGGGGTGAGTGGCGGTCCCCGTAGGACAGGGGAGCACTAAGACGATTAAGAGAACATGAGAAATGTAAGGGTAACGCGAGGGATGCCGGATCGCACTGCCAGAGAACTCCTTAAGAAGAAAGCGCTCGACCGTTGGGAGAACGAGGGCGGAAGTGTTTTCGCGGGCGCGACGAGGGTGGATGAGTACTACCCCACGGCCGCCCATGGGGCAGAGGCTAATCAATTGCCGGTGCCCCGCGTCATTACCGAAGGCGGCTATCAGCGGCGGGCGACCGACCTTACAACGACTAATCGGTAAGTCCGTCAGACAAGCGCCGAGTGATTAAAACCAAACGTCTTCGCATCAGACGTGACCGACTTCCCTATAATTAGTTCGTTAACGGCGATGACCAGGGGACTGACGTGCGGCTTATCAACGCAGGCGGTCGCGCCGGCCTCGGCCGCCTCCCGGTGATGACCCGCGGAGGCATCCGCGGAGTAGATGATGACGGGCGTATGAGGGTGACGACGGCGCAACTCGCGGCACAGCTCCAGGCCCGCGCCGCGGGGCGGCATCTTGTCGAGGATGAAGAGGTCGAAGCCGCCCGCCGCGGCCAGCAGCTCCGCGTCACGCACGGTCGCCGCCGGAGTCGCGTCGTAGCCCGCCCCGCCGAGCAGAATGGTGAGCATCTCGCGGATGTCCGCGTTGTCATCCACACAGAGTATACGTGGCCTGGTCTGCCGCATGGTCATCGCCTCCGTCGAGGGGCCGGCACAGTGTCTTCCCGCGCCCGGTGTGGATACATTAGCTGAAGGGGCCGGGGGCGGAGAGAGAGTAAACACCCGAATCCCGCGAGTGTTTACACCCGTGGAGATGTGTGTGTTAACACGCGTCAATCACAATTGTTTACTCTTGTGTTTGAGGCCCGTGGGGTTTGCTATACTCAAAGGTTAATTCACTGGAAGGTTAATTCACCGGGTCGGAGGCGCTGGGAGTGAGTATCCGCGGGCGATTGCTGACACTGGCGGTGGGCGGGGTCATCCCGCTCCTCGTCGTCGGGCTCACGGTGCTCTGGGTGGTGTGGGGCGGAAAGCAGCAGCAACTTAACGAAGCCTTGGAGCAGCAGTCGGAACTGGCGGCGGTCGTCTTCGACCGCTGGCTCGATGCGCAGCGGCAGCCGCTCCTGACGATTGCCTCGTACCCGGCCGAGCACCTGAAAGACCCGTCGGCGCTGGGGGAGGACTTGAAGGCGGTGCTCGCCCCCCGCCCTCACTGGCTCGACCTGCGCGTCGTGGACGGGGGCGGAAAGGTGTTGGCGGCCGCGCCCCCGGGGGCGGAAAGTTTTCCGGCCGGTCTGGCCGAGAGATTGCTCGACGAGGCGAGGCGCGGGGGCTCGGACGTCGAGACGGACTGGACGCGCGGCGAGGGTCGTTACGTTCTCGCCGTCGCTGTGCCGGTTCGAGGGGGTGGCGGCGGGGCGGTCATCGCGCGCATAGACGGGGCGGCCCTTAAGGAGCCGCTCCAGGGCATCAGCCTGCCGGGCCGCGCCCTCGTCACCCTGCTCGACGAGCGGCGGCGGGTCGTTTACCGGAGTCAGACACCGGAATCAACAATCGGGGTTGACCTGAGCGACGCCCGGATGCTGTCCGCGCTCGACCACCAAAATACGGCTGTCGTAAGGGTAAGGAGCGCGCTCGACGGCGTGGAGCGCGTGTACGGGCTGGCGCGTGTGGGAACGACGGGCTACGTGGTCATGGCCGGCGTTCCGAGCGAGATACTCTACGCGACCGCCTGGCGGCAACTCACCGGCTACGCGCTGGTCAGCCTGATAGTCGTCTTCTGCATCATGACGGGGGCGCTCCTGATCGCGCGCAGCATCGCGCGGCCCGTGCGCCTGCTGAGCTTCGCCGCCGAGCAGTTCGGCGAAGGGAACTTCGCGGCGCGCGCGCCCAGTGAAGGCCATGACGAAATCTCCCGCCTCGGTTCGAGCTTCAACGCGATGGCCGAGCGCCTGGAGAAGCGGGAGGCCAGGTTCGCCGAACTCGACCGCCTCAAGTCGGAGTTCGTCTCGAGCGTCTCGCACGAACTGCGCACGCCCCTGACGACGATCAAGGCTCTCACGAAGCTCCTGCTGCGGGACGGGCTGACTGAGGCGAAGCGGCGCGAGTACGTCGAGACGATCTCGGTCGAATGTGACCGCCAGATAGAACTCGTCCTTAAACTGCTCGACCTGTCACGCATTGAGGGGGGAGTCTTCCGCGTCACGCACGAGCGCGTGAACGTGGGCGAAGTCATAGCCTCGTGCGTCAAATCCCAGTCCCGCTCCGCGGAGAATAGAAGACACGAACTTCGCGTCGGGCCCCTCGATGAACTTCCGCGCGTGTGCGCCGACCCGAAAGCGCTTCGCCGCGTCCTTTCGAATGTCATCGAAAACGCCATCAAGTACACGCCCGACGGGGGCCGCATTCTCGTGTCTGCTCGCGATGCCGGCGACGAGGTGAAAATCATCGTGACGGACAACGGGCGAGGCATACCCGAAGAGGACATGCCAGTCCTCTTCGATAAATTTCATCGCGGGCGCCCCGCCCCGGACTCAGAGGCAACGCGCGGCGCCGCGACCGACGCCGAGTTTTTAGAGGACGCCGACGTGTCCGGAGTCGGCCTCGGGCTTTACATAGGCCGTAACGTCATGGAGCAGATGGGCGGCAAGATCAGCGTGGTGAGCGAAGTCGGGCGCGGAACCGAGTTCACACTCCACCTGCCGGTGTGGCGTGAGGGCGGGTGCGGTAAGTCCGAAAATGAGGAGTACAGGTATGGCAAAACAGCTACTGGTCGTTGACGACGATCCGAGCCTCTTGCTCGCGGTGTCGGAGACTCTGCGCGCCGAGGGCTACGAAGTGGTGACGGCGCGCCGCGGCGCCGAAGCGATGGTGCGCGTCGCCGAAGCGATGCCCGACCTGATCATCAGCGACATCCGAATGCCCGGCATGGACGGTTACGCGCTCGTGCGTAATCTGCGCGCCTCGCCGCGCACGCGCCTCATTCCGATCATCTTCCTGACGGCCAAGGACGAGACTGCCGACCGGATCGAAGGGTTTCGTACCGGGGTGGACGCCTACCTCACGAAGCCCTTCGAGTCCGAGGAGTTGATCGCCATAGTCTCAAGCATCCTCGACAGAGTGCGGCGCACGCATTCCGATCTTGCGCGCATGTTCGGGGAGCAGGAAAAGGACGACTATGAACCGATACGCGATGAGGATTTGACCGACGCGGAGTGGCGGGTCGCCGAAGCGGTCGCGCGCGGGCTTTCGAACAAGGAGATTGCCGCCGAGCTTAACCTCAGCTTGAGGACAGTGGAGGGGCACATCAGCCGCATCCTCGATAAGAAGAATCTCAGTAATCGGGTGGAGTTGGCCCTCCACGTTCGCGAGCGCAAGCAGCCCGACTAAGATCACCCTCGGTCTCCCGACTATGAAAGCTCTTCTGTCAGAGGCCGCACTAGTCCTTCACGGCAACGCTGAAATAGCCCAACTCACTAGGCTATTCATCCCGCGCAATTCGAGCCAAACCTGAACTCGTTTTATCCGTCATTGGGCCCGCCCCATCAGCACAAATGTCGCCATCCGGCGTGCAGGGGAAGTTGGGTGGTAACACCCGCGCCCCTTAGGTGTTAATACCCTATTTACAGTCCGTTTGATGGGCTAAGGTTAACGCATGCCGGTCAGAAGTATGCGATCGGCTCGCAAACGAGGCGACACATGGGAATAAAAGAGGCCGGGTACGTTGTTCTGTCCGACGGCCGGACGGGTGAGAGAAAGCGAAAGCGCGACGGCTGGCTGGATATTTTAAGGCGCTGGCTCGTTGAGTGCCCGCAGTGTGCGGAAGTCTGGCTCATCGTCGGCGCGCGAGATAATGACAGCCACGTGTGCAAGGAATGTGGGCACAGCTTCACCATCAGGTTTTCGGTCACGACGGTGGAAAGAAAGTCTACGCCCGACATTACTGCGCGCGGGCCACTGTAGGCTCCCAGCTAGGGGAAGAGAAATATGTCAAGTGAGAGTCCAATATTGATAAGAGAGCCGGACGTGCGCTGGCCGATCTATCTCCTCGCCGCAATCATCACCGCCGTGATCGTGTTGGTGACGGTGGGAGTGATGCGCACGGCTCTCACGCGGGCCGTCAATAAACATATGCCCGAGCCCCCGCCCCAGGGGCTGATCCGGCCGGGGATGCCGGAGTTCGAGCAGCTCCGCGAGAAGATCGTTGTGGATCAGCCGGTGGCCGGGGAATCGACACGCTCACCAAACAGCTTTGTGATTGAGGTGGGCGCGACCGTGAGAAACGCTACGGGCCGCACCATCAACGGGCTGGAGATCAGGGCGGGGGTTCTTGACTCACAGCATTTTTCTGTCAGCGAGCGCACCGTCTTGATCGTGCCCGCCCGGCAGACCGCACTTGAGCCGGACGAGGCCATCAAAGTGCGCGTTCTGCTGGAAGGCATCGGCCCCGCGGCCGAGCGATTGAACCCGCTGATGGAAGTCACGGGGATAGGTTTTGATTGAGCATACTGTTTGACATATTTCGGCCGGCGCGGTTTTCGCACGCCCGTTGCGGGTTTAATGCTATGAAACTTTTAATCGCCGTAGATTCGGTCGTGACGACTGAAATCCTTATGAACGCGGTCGAGTCTCGCCCGTGGCCTCGCGGAACACAGGCGCGAGTGGTTTCGGTCGTCGAAGACGACAAAGTCCCCGAGGACGTGTGGCGAGACGCGGGCTACACCGCCGACGCCGTGCGCCAGGAAATGAGGAGGAGGGGGGAGCAGATAACGGCCCTCACCGTCGAGCGCCTGCGCCGTCTCGGCATTGAGTCCGAAGTCGCCATCATGAGGGGCGACCCGCAGTGGATCATCCCTTACGAGGCGAGGAAGTGGTCCGCGGACCTGGTCCTCATCCGCGCGCATAACCTTACGGACTTCAGAAGCTTGATGCTGGGAAGCGTGGCAAAGGCTGTCGTCCGTGATGCCCGCTGCTCCGTGGAGGTCGTGCGCGCCGTAAGGGATGATCTCAAGGTGGTGGGGAACGGCCACATGAAGATCCTTTTAGCCACCGACGGCTCAGAGCAATCTGCCGCCGCCGCGCGCGCGGTGGCGGAACGCCCGTGGCCCGGTGGGACGGAAGTGATGGTGATGAGCATGGTCAACCCGCTCGTGTATTCGGTCGAAGAGATCGGGCTCTACGACGGCGGCGGAACTAAGCGCGCGCACAGGGCTATCGGAGACGCCGCGCAAATCCTGAAGAACGCCGGCGTGAAGTCGTCAGGAAAAGTCATCGCGGGAAAACCCGGTAAACAGATCGTCAATGAAGCCAGAGGGTGGGGGGCGGACCTCATCGTCGTCGGTACACAGGACCGGCGGGGACTCAAGCGACTCCTTTCGGGGAGCATCTCCGAAACGGTCGCGAGCCGCGCCCTCTGCTCGGTGAAGATCGTCCGCGATCATGACGCGCGCCGCACACGTTGGCCAGCCTGTTCCCATGATGGGAGTGACTAAACATGAGCAGCCGGCGCGTCGGTGCTGGCCGTCGGGGGGAACACAAGGTTATGAGACGTGGAATGAGTGGGGCCGAAAAAATGAAGTTGCCGCTTAGATCAAGAATCAGTACTTGTGGTCTGCCGCGATTCTCCAATCTCAAAGCAGCACTTCGGTGATGCCCCCCGGTTGCAGTGCTCCCGAACAGGCATGCCGATAATTTCAGCCACGAGAGCCTCGGCAAGCTCGCACACTTCCGGGTGTTCGGCGACCGCCGCGGAGAGCGGGCACCCTGAGCTTCGGATCAACAGCCTGTCACCCTCTCTTTCGACACTCGGTGACCCGCCGATGGCTTTTAACACCTCCAGCGCATTCTGCAACCGGGCCTCTGGATTGTCAGCGCTTTTATCCGAAGAATGTCGGGCGGCCAGGGACCTGCCGACCTCACGCAGAACGTCTTCAAGCGCTGCGGGGGGGAGCCGGCCTTTCAATGACGTAAGCAGTTGATTGAGCAGGGCGTCATAGGCTTTAGGGAACAGATTTTCCGCCTCGGGGGTCAGTTCATAAGCGAAGTGGGGTTTACGCGTACCCCGCTGCATTCCGCTTTGCCGGACGAGTCCGTCGCGCTCAAGCGTTAGAAGGTGCGACCGGACGGCATTGTCGGTTAATCCGAGTTCTACGGCTAAATCATTGACCGTCCTACTACTTTCTCGTAGTGAAGACACAATCCGGCCTCGCGTGCTGTCGAAAAAGCGCTCGTCCAGTTTAGTCACCTTCATCTCTCGCTCCTTGACCTGAAGTATATAGATTTCCATTAATAATTACAATAAATCAAAATAGTCATTGACTTATTGTGGGATTGGTGTATTTTAGGGGAAATAAATACCTCGTCACAGGAAACAGCTTTTTAAGCCACAGGAGGGCACCGCAGATGGCACAAGCAATTAACGACAACTCGACATCAGTTTTCTCCACCGACGTAAAGACGCGGGTCTCCAGCCCAGGCTACCAGGCATACCAAATCCTGCGTCTGGGATTCATCGTAGTTCCCATCGTGGCCGGGCTTGATAAGTTTTTTCATTTCTTGGTGAACTGGGACCAGTACCTGCCTCCCTTCGTCAACAACCTGACGGGCGGCCACGGGCACGAGCTGATGCTTGCCGTAGGAGTCATCGAGATCGTGGCGGGGCTCGGCGTCTTGTTCAAGCCGAAGGTCTTCGCCTACGTCGTCTCGGCCTGGCTCCTGCTGATCGTCGTCAACCTCCTGATGATTCCGGGCTACTTCGACGTGGCGCTGCGGGACTTCGGGCTGTCACTCGGCGCGCTCGCGCTCGCCCGCCTGAGCCACGAATTTGATCAATAAGGCTCGGCGCGCGGACCTACATGGAAAATAACTGTCATGAGTGAGGGGCGAGTGATGTTACCGAACGCGCAGCGAACGAGGTCAACCATTGTCCGCAGCGGAGATCGTCTGTCGGCTTACAGCAGGAGAGGAGGGGCATGCGTATCAACCGGCCTGAAAGATCGGACGCTTGACCTAGACAGGCGCATGACTCCAAGCACAGTTGAGCGTGTGGCCGAGGCCCGACTGCCGACCGAGTTCGGGGAGTTCCGCATCATTGGCTACCGGTCCCGCACTTCCGCCGAAGAGTTCGTTGCGCTCGTCCGGGGCGAATTGAGGAGTGATCGCCCGACTCTCGTCCGCGTTCACTCGCAGTGCCTGACGGGCGACGTGTTCGGCTCCGTCAAGTGCGACTGCGGACGACAACTCCGCGCCGCCATGGAACTCATCGCTTCGGAAGGACGCGGCGCAATCGTCTACCAGCAGCAGGAGGGGCGCGGCATCGGCATCCTCAACAAGATTCGCGCCTACGCCCTGCAGGACGAAGGCGCGGACACCATTGAAGCTAACGAAAGGTTGGGCCTGGGCGCCGACTTGCGGCAGTACGGGCAATGCGCCGAGGTGCTTCTCGATCTCGGCCTCGTCCGGGTGCGTGTCCTGTCTAACAACCCGGCGAAGGTCAGCGCGCTTGAGCAATCCGGGCTCGAAGTAGTCGAGCGCGTCGCGCTCGAAGTCCCGCCTACGCGCGCGGCGTCCGCTTACCTCCGCACTAAAAAAGAGAGGATGGGACATCTGCTGGAATTGGTGTGAGAGGAAATGAATCGGGCGACTGTTGTCGCCGGGATGAATCGTTCGTGGGGGACGGGGCTGACGGTGCCCGTGGAATATGGAAAGGGGAGGGTATGAAGTTCTTTCTTGACTCGGCGAATCTGAACGAGATTCGAGAGGCGGCCGAAACCGGCTTGATAGACGGCGTGACGACCAACCCGTCGCTCATCGCCAAAGAAGGCGGCGTGGATTTTAAGACTCACATTGCCGCTATCTGCGAAGTCGTGAAAGGCGACGTCTCGGCCGAAGTGACGAGTCTCGACCCGGAAGGCATGCTGCGTGAAGGCCGCGAGTACGCCCGAATTGCGCCCAACGTCATCATCAAATGCCCGCTCACACGCTCGGGCCTGAAGGCGACGCGACAATTAACTTCTGAAGGCGTCAGGGTCAACGTCACGCTCTGCTTCTCAGCGGCCCAGGCCATCCTGGCTGCGAAGGCGGGCGCGGCCTACGTCAGTCCGTTCATGGGCCGCCTCGACGATGTCGGGCAGAAGGGCCTCGCGGTTCTCGCCGAGATCGTGGAAATCTACCGCAACTACGACTGGCAGACCGAAGTGCTGGCGTCCAGCGTTCGCCACCCCATACACGTCGTCGAGGCCGCGCGCATTGGAGCAGGCGTAGCCACGATGCCCTTCAAGGTGCTGGATCAACTTTTTAATCACCCACTCACGGATGAAGGGCTGAAGCAATTCTTGAGCGATTGGCACAAGGGCGGCAGAAAGTGACCGCCCATTAGTCAGGAGGGCTTGATGAAAATGAGGGAAATAACTGTCGCCACAACCGGCGAACTTAAAGACGGGGAGATGAAGCAAGTCTCGGCCGACGGGACCGACATCCTGTTGGCGCGCGTCAATGGGAAACACCACGCCGTCGGCGCACACTGCCCGCACTACGGCGCGCCGCTCGCGGAAGGCGCGCTCTGTGGTGAGCGCATCGTCTGCCCCTGGCATCACGCCTGCTTCAACGTCACGACGGGCGACCTGGAAGAGCCTCCCGCGCTGGACTCTCTGCCTCGCTACGAAGTGCGGGTTGAGGGCGCGAGCGTCGTCGTCAGCCTGCCCGATGGAGTGGCCGACCGCAGAACGCCCTTGATGACAAGACGAGATGCTTCTGCGGACGGGCGACTATTCGTCATTCTCGGCGGGGGCGCGGCCGGTTACACGGCCGCACAGACTTTGCGCGAAGACGGTTTTCAGGGTCGCATCCTGATGATCACGCGCGAGGATCGCCTGCCGTATGACCGCCCGAACTTGAGTAAGGATTACCTGCAAGGCCACGCCGAGCCTCAGTGGATGCCGCTTCGCGCCGACGAGTTTTATGCCGAGCACGACATAGAAGTCATGCTCGGAAAAGAGGTCGTGCGAGTTGACGCGGCCGAGAAGAATGTCACTTTCAAAGACGGCGGCACGCTCGCCTGCGACTCGCTACTCGTGGCGACGGGCGGCGCGCCACGCCGCCTAGACGTTCCCGGCTCCGACCTGAAAAACATCTTCGTCCTGCGCGGCTTCCATGATACGGACGCAATCATTAACGCCGCGCGGAAAGATTCCCGCGTTGTCATCATCGGTGCCAGCTTTATCGGCATGGAGGCGGCTTCCAGTCTCGCGGCGCGCAAGCTCTCAGTGACCGTCGTCGCGCCGGACAGGGTTCCTTTCGAGAAAACGCTCGGCGCGGAGATAGGCTCTCTGTTTCGCCAAATACATGAAGCTCATGGCGTGCAGTTCAAGCTCGGAGTAAGTGCGTCCCGATTTGAGGGGGACGGCGCGGTAAAGACGGTCGTGCTGGATTCCGGCGAACGCGTCGAGGTGGATTTAGTAGTCGTCGGCGTCGGAGTACGTCCCGTGACCGCTTTTCTCGAAGGAGTCCAACTGCACAAGGACGGCGGCGTCTTTGTGGACAGGCACTTACGTGCCGCCGACGGAGTGTACGCAGCAGGAGACATCGCATACTTTCCTTCCCTGATTACGAATGAGCGCCACCGCATAGAGCACTGGCGGACGGCGCAGCAGCAGGGGAGGGTGGCGGCGCACAACATGGCTGGGAGGGCGGTCGAATATGACGGCGTCCCGTTCTTCTGGACACGGCAATTCGACGCGGGGCTCCTTTACGTCGGCCACGCCGCAAGCTGCGACGAGATAATCTTCAAGGGCGACGTGCGCTCACAGGATTTCCTCGCCTTCTACGTGAAAGATGACCGCGTGCTGGGGGTCGCCGGCATGAACCGCGACCGTGAGATGGCGGAAATCGAAGAACTGATGCGGCTCAACCGGATGCCCGTACCCGCCCATCTCATGAACTCGGAACTACTCGGCGATGACATAGCCAGGGAAGTGCTCGGCCGTATATCCCCTGCTAACTATCCGGCGGCAGAGTTGTGAGCATGATCTTCCAAGCAGCCCAGCCCCCCACAGGTATAACAAAAGGTCAGGTGTTAACACTTAAAGTTTTGGGTGTTAATACGCTTCCCCTTCCCCGGCCCGGAGTCCAAACTGATATGTCTACAGCCGGGAGAAACCGACGACCAGCAACCAGGTCTGACCGCACCATCTGTAGAATATCGGGACAATTGCGAGGCAGTAAAAGGAGATAATCGTGGGTAGTCCAGCAAGCGTCATGGGGCATCCGATGAGGTAGTTATGGCATTCGCACAGATGAGTCCTTATGTAGTCGGGGAGGGCCATACGGCTTTAATGTGCGCGGCCCTCGAAGGCCGCACCGAGACGGTGAAAGCTATGCTCCACAGGGGCGCGGACGTGAATGCGAGAGACCCCGAGGGGCGCACCGCGCTGATGTTTGGCGTCATCAACCTGCATGCGGCCACCGTCGAAGCATTGTTGGATTACAGGGCTGACGTTAACGCAACGGCCAGGGACGGCGGCACGGCTTTAATGCTTGCGGCGTGTAGCGGCGACGCCCGGATTGTCCGGGCCTTACTGGATAGAGGCGCCGACACGGGTGGAAATTCAACGCGACTGGTAAGACGGCCCTGGCGCTCGCGGCAGGTCACGGTTACACGGCTATCGTCGAAATGCTCAGGCAGGCCGGGGCTCAAGATTGAAAACTTTTCAGCCTTCCCGGACGAGCACCCGTTCTTAAAGGCTGAGACCCTTCAACCACAACCCCCCTGAGCTTCTCTCTGAGAGACGAGACGAAAGAGAGAAAGATGAAAGGAACAAGAGGATGAGTACCAACAGATCGTATCAAGCGAAAGAATTTAATCTGAGCGGGCTGAACGGCATTTCTGACGAGACCCTGGGGATGCACTTCAAGCTCTACGAGGGCTACGTCAAGGAGACCAACAAGCTGACGGAGAAGATCTCGGAGTTCCTGAGGGACGGCAAGGTTGACCAGG